>OBVS01000004.1_pt1 | contig 409249 bp, 324 predicted proteins | sample 1476211 | NCBI WGS metagenome assembly OBVS01 (sample SAMEA2580025, study PRJEB22360) | human gut metagenome | biome: human gut; feature: human-associated habitat; material: faeces | place: Denmark | collected 2008/2010 | reverse complement strand
ACTAAATTACTTTCTGGATCTATAACAGTTAAAGTCCCTGTCCATCCTTGGTGTCCAAATGTATTACTAGATGACTGTGTACCAAAGTACCATACTCTACCATTATCTCCTTCTCTCCACCAACCTAATCCCCATGTTGGACTAGAAGCTTTTCTCTTTGTAAATTCCTCTACAGTATTTTTAGAGAAAAATTTATTATCTCCATATCCACCATCATTTAACATAACTTGTGCCAATTTAGCTAAGTCTGCTGCATTGGCAAATAAGCCTGCATGTCCAGAAACTCCATCCATTGAATAATAAGCTTTTTCATCATGAACTTCACCTTGAAGTGTATAATCACGAATATTTTCAAAGCTTATAGCACCATCTCTTGTATTTCCATTAAGTTCTGTTGCTGCTATATTTTCTTTTGCAAATCCCTTTTCTAATGGATTATAAACTATGTTATTTAATCCTAATGGCTTATAAAATGTATTTTCAACATACTCATCTAAAGCCATTCCTGTAACTTTTTCTACAATCAATCCAAGTAACATATAATCTACATCAGAATAAACTGTCTTTGTTCCAGGTTCATATTGTAATGGAGTCTTTAAAATCATTTCTTTAGTCTTTGCCTTATCTTGTGAATACAAAGGATTATCCACATTTTGATCTGGCTTTTGAGTTTCTTGATTGAACCTATTATTATGATATTGTGGATCTGCTGGGAATCCAGCTTGATGCTCTAATATATGCTGTATTGTTAAATTAGCTTTTCCCTTTATTGGATCATTTTCTCCATCTATAAACTCTGGGAAGAACTTAGTTATTTTATCTGATAAATTTATTGTTCCATCACTTACTAACTTTTGAATAGCATAATTAGTTGAATACATTTTTGTATTTGATGCTATATCATATAGTGTTTCTGTTGTAACCTTTGGTGAATCAGTTTTTGGTGTTCCATCTTGATTATAAGCATTTACTGTTCCATAAGCGCTGTTTTTTACCATGACACCGTCTTTAATAACTGCTAATTGAGCACTTGTAAATCCATTTTTAACATCATTATTTATTAAAGTGTCAATTAAATCTAAGGTATTTTTATTCATACCAACAGATTCTGCACTTCCATCTATAACTTCAGGGTATGGTATTTTCACTGATATTCCTGACTCAACTTCAGTGTTTTTAGGATCTATATTTGTAACTTGGATAGTATTTCTTCCATTTTTAGCAACCATTGAATAATCTACTTCGAATGTTGAGCCTGAATTACTACAAATTTCTGTAGTATCCATTTCAACTCCATTTATAAAGATTCTTGCTGATGTAACTCCTGGATTAGCTTTAATATATAGCTTTCCTTGATTTTCATATCCATTGAATGTATATAAGTTATTTACTATTAAAGTATCATCAACATATCCTAAGCAATCTGGGAAAGCAATATCTGCTTGCCATTCCGCACTTGGATCTCCACTTAACTTTGTGAAAGTAATTTTAGATAAATCTACTGAAGCTTCTTCACCTACTGAAATATTATTAATTCTTCTATTAAATTCATCTATAATGTCTTTATCTTTAACTAAAGTCTCAAGTTCCTTTACTGATTCCTTAGCATAGTCAACTGTAGATTTTACTTTGCGCTCTTCTGCTCTTGTAACCATTGTTTCAACAATAGAACAAGCTGATTTTAAAACTGCTTCTCCTTGGTAATTAGAAGGATTATAAAGTTTTAACTTTTCAGTTACCATAGTTGCAAGATTAGCATCTACTGCACTATCATTACCATGCTCAATAGAATCGTAAACAAGTGTTGGTATTGTACCAAGAGTTGCTGTAGTAAATTTATTTCCAACAAAAGTATTTGCATTTATAGTATTATCTATAACTGGTGAGTTAATTTTATTAGTTAGTAAAACAACAACTAAATTACTTTCTGGATCTATAACAGTTAAAGTCCCTGTCCATCCTTGGTGTCCAAATGTATTACTAGATGACTGTGTACCAAAGTACCATACTCTACCATTATCTCCTTCTCTCCACCAACCTAATCCCCATGTTGGACTAGAAGCTTTTCTCTTTGTAAATTCCTCTACAGTATTTTTAGAGAAAAATTTATTATCTCCATATCCACCATCATTTAACATAACTTGTGCCAATTTAGCTAAGTCTGCTGCATTGGCAAATAAGCCTGCATGTCCAGAAACTCCATCCATTGAATAATAAGCTTTTTCATCATGAACTTCACCTTGAAGTGTATAATCACGAATATTTTCAAAGCTTATAGCACCATCTCTTGTATTTCCATTAAGTTCTGTTGCTGCTATATTTTCTTTTGCAAATCCCTTTTCTAATGGATTATAAACTATGTTATTTAATCCTAATGGCTTATAAAATGTATTTTCAACATACTCATCTAAAGCCATTCCTGTAACTTTTTCTACAATCAATCCAAGTAACATATAATCTACATCAGAATAAACTGTCTTTGTTCCAGGTTCATATTGTAATGGAGTCTTTAAAATCATTTCTTTAGTCTTTGCCTTATCTTGTGAATACAAAGGATTATCCACATTTTGATCTGGCTTTTGAGTTTCTTGATTGAACCTATTATTATGATATTGTGGATCTGCTGGGAATCCAGCTTGATGCTCTAATATATGCTGTATTGTTAAATTAGCTTTTCCCTTTATTGGATCATTTTCTCCATCTATAAACTCTGGGAAGAACTTAGTTATTTTATCTGATAAATTTATTGTTCCATCACTTACTAACTTTTGAATAGCATAATTAGTTGAATACATTTTTGTATTTGATGCTATATCATATAGTGTTTCTGTTGTAACCTTTGGTGAATCAGTTTTTGGTGTTCCATCTTGATTATAAGCATTTACTGTTCCATAAGCGCTGTTTTTTACCATGACACCGTCTTTAATAACTGCTAATTGAGCACTTGTAAATCCATTTTTAACGTCATTATTTATTAAAGTGTCAATTAAATCTAAAGTATTTTGATTCATTCCAACTACCTCAGCACTACCTTCTAGTACTACTGGATATGGTATTTTTATATTTATTTTACCAGTTTCAGGAACAAAATTTGTAACTTGTATTGTATTTCTATCATTTACTGTTAAGGATGATATATCTACTTCATATGTTGTTCCATTGTTACTACAAGCTGCACTAACATCTACCTCTTTGCCATTAACGAATACTCTAACACTCTCTAAACCATCAGTACATGTTATATATAATTTTCCTTGACCCTTATACCCTTTAAAAGTGTACATGTTGTTAACTATTAAAGTATCATCTACATAATTCAAGCAGTCAGGAAAAGTTATATTAGCTTGTAATCCTGATTCATTAATAGATCCGTTTGATATAGTAACATTTTCATAACCAATATTACTTGCACTTGTTTTTATTGTAGGCGCAACTACCATAGATGACATAAATGTTAATGCCATAGCAATACTACATAACCTCTTTTTAGATATCAAATTTACCACCTTACCTCTTTCATATAAAATTATTTTATCCTCTTAATTTTATTAAAGCTTATTATAAATTAAGCATTTTTAACATCTGATTCTTTAATTACAAAGTAAGTTATAATAAATCCTGCAATATAAGAAATAACTAAACCTATGAAAAAGTTAAGCATACTTTCTGGTTTCATTATAGGAATAGCTACTAGTCCAGATGGTCCCCAAGAGTTTGCTAATACATGTGTTAACATTACATAAGCTCCCCCAAAACCAGCTCCTATACCTGCCGTAATAAATGGTTTAAACATAGGAAGAGTAACTCCATATATTAATGGCTCTCCAACTCCTAAGAATCCTGCTGGAAGTGCACCAGTTATTACTTTTTGTAATCTCATATTTTTAACTTTTCTTGCCATGAAATAAATAGCTATTGCCGCACCAACTTGTCCCGCTCCAGCCATTGCAAGTACTGGGAATAATGAAACTCCACCCATAGCCTCTAATTGAATTGCATAAATTGGAATTAATCCATGATGTAAACCAAGTAATACCATTGGTAAGAATAATGCTGCTAATACGAATCCACTAATAACACTTACAACTGGGTTTGAAGAATTAATGATCACGCTTAATGCAGAAACTAACCCATCAGATAAATACCCAGCTACTGGCATAATAATAAACACGAAAATTATTGCTGTTATAAGTAATGTTAGTAATGGAGTTAGTATTAAATCTAATACATCTGGTACTATATTACGAATTGATTTTTCTATTTTAGCAAGTATATATACCCCAATAATAACGCCTATGATACCACCTTTTCCTGTTGTTAAAATAGAATTTAAAGGTACTGCTTCATCATATAAACCTAGCATAGTTGATAAAGCAACAATATTACCACTTATAGATATCGCTCCAATCATACCACCAAGAGCTTCTGTTGCACCAAATTGCTTGGCTGCGTTAATACCTGTATAAATCGCAAAGTATGATAAGAATCCTCCGCCAATTAATGAAAACATTAATTGTGTAGCTTGCCAGAATCCTTCTGTTGGAAGTGTCCCTTGTCCTTGTAATGTAGAAACTAAACTTCCTAACCCATTAAAGATACCAGCTGCAATAATTGCAGGTATTAAAGGAATAAAAATATTTGCAATTACATTGATTACCTTTTTAAATTTATTTTGCTTTTGATTATCTTTAATTGCTTGTTTATTATCTTGCCAATCTTCTGTTACAACTCCATCTCTTGGAAGTCCTAGCTCACTTATACAAATATCTGTAACCTTTTTTGCTTTACCAGGTCCTAAAACTACCTGTAAATAATTATTAGCTTCAACAACTCCTAATACACCTTCTGTATTTTTTAACTCTTTCATTTTAACTAGTTCTATATCTTTTATTGTTAGTCTAAGCCTAGTCATACAATTTGCAGCCTTTATAACATTACCTTTTCCACCAACTAAATCAACAATTACCTTTGCTAATTCTAAATTTGTCATATAATTCCCTCTTTTCCTTAATTAATATTTTCTAGAGCAAATCTCACATGCCCTTCAGCCCTTTTTAATCTTTCTTCAGCTTCATCATACTTACAATTAAGAAGTATCATTACAACAGCAGTCTTGACCTTACCATTCGCTTCCTTTAAAGCTCTCCTTGCTGTATCTCTATCACAATCTGTTGCTTCAATGACTATGTTTTCTGCTCTTACTACTAACTTTTCATTAGTTTGCATTACATCTACCATAAGATTTTGATAAGCTTTTCCTACAGCTACCATACTCCCAGTAGATATCATATTTAAGACCATCTTTTGTGCAGTTCCAGCTTTTAACCTAGTTGATCCTGTAAGTACTTCAGGTCCAACTACAACTTCAATAGCTACATCTGAATACTTTGCCATTTCAGAGTCTTTATTGCAAACAACTATAGCTGTTTTACAGCCTATTTCTCTTGCATACTTTAGTCCATGGATTACATAAGGTGTTCTTCCACTAGCTGCTAGCCCAATTACTACATCTTTGTTAGTTAAATTGATGTTTTTTAAGTCATCAACTCCTAAAGTTTTACTATCTTCAGCACCTTCTACAGCTTTTATAAAAGCAGATTCACCTCCTGCTATTAATCCAATGACTAAATCGCTTGGTACTCCAAAGGTAGGGGGGCACTCAACTGCATCTAATAAACCTAATCTTCCGCTTGTACCTGCACCCATATAAATTATTCTTCCACCTCCCTTCAAAGCTTTTGCACACATATCTATAACCTCTGAAATTTTAGGTAAAGTATCTCTAATTGAGTTTATAACGTTTTCATCCTCTTTATTCATTGTTATTGCGATTTCTATTGAAGTCATTCTATCTAAATTCATAGTATTTTTATTTCTAGTTTCTGTTGTTAGCTTAGTTAAATCTACCATAATAGTCCTCCTGATTTTATCTTAAAGTTAACGTTTACCTTAAGTTTAAATTAGGTTTTTGTATATGAGTTTTATTAAATTGCTTCATATTTGAATCATAATTTCTATTTACAAAAGCAATATATAATATATCTATTATATTTAATTGGGCTATTCTAGATGAAATTGCCCCTTCTCTAAATACATGTTCTGTTGCAGCTACCAATAACTTATAATCTGCTATTTTAGCAATAGGAGATTCTTCTGATCGTGTAATTGCAATAATAGGAGCACCTATTTTCTTTACTATATTAGCACACTTAATCATTTCTTCTGTAAATCCAGAATAACTTATAATAATGGCTACATCATTTTTCTCCATATTTATAGATTGTAATAGTTGTGCATGAAAATCATCATTTATACAGCAACTTTTATTTATTCTTAAAAACTTCAAATAAGCATCCTTTGCAACTAATAAAGAAGCTCCAACTCCAAATAAGCAAATATTCCTTGATTTCTCTAAAATCTCTACACAATCTTCTAATTCCTTAATGTCAATTAACTTTTCTGTTTTCTCTAAAGATGAAACACTCTTCAGAGTAACTTTTTTTATAATTTTCTCTAAACTATCTTCTTTATGAATACTTTTTAATCTTTCTTCATCGGCTGATTTTCTAATTGCCAATTCATATAGTAATGAATGAAGTAAATCTTTATATCCTTTAAATCCTATTTTTTTACAAAGCCTTATAATAGTAGATGGGGACGAAAAGGTTTTCTCAGATAATTGATATATATTACTTTCTACTACAGACTCCGGATTCCTCAGTAGATACTCTATTATTCCCTTTTCAGTTTCACTAGACTTATCGATGTAATCTTGTAATTTCACAACTACACTTTTCATAAAACAACCTCCATCTATACATTAATTCTACAATTTTTAATCTATCTTATCAATATATTACCATACTTTCGAAATTTTGTTTCATACTTTGGTAAATTTTATATTTTCGCATTATTTTAAATAAATATTTCAAATTATATATATAGAAAAATATGTAGAATAATTCATAGTTTTTATAAGTTGGCAACTAATTTCTAATTTTTTTGTTTCAATTAAATTTATTTTGGGTTATAATACTATTGACAAGAATAAATATATAGAATATATGTTCTTGGTATATTTTAGCTTTACAGCTTATATTGTAATAAAATTTAAAGTTATGGAGGTTTATACCATGTTAGTTTCAGCAAAAGAAATGTTAAACAAGGCTAAAGCGGGTAAATACGCTGTAGGTCAATTCAATATCAACAACTTAGAATGGACTAAAGCTATTTTACAAACTGCTCAAGAAAATAATTCACCTGTTATATTAGGAGTTTCAGAAGGAGCTGCTAAATATATGTGTGGTTTCAAAACTATAGTTGGAATGGTAAATGGAATGATGGAAGAATTAAACATCACTGTTCCAGTTGCAATTCACTTAGATCACGGTAGCTATGATGGAGCTTTAAAAGCTATAGAAGCTGGATTCTCTTCAATAATGTTTGATGGATCTCACTATCCAATCGACGAAAACATAGCTAAAACAAAGGAAATGGTTAAATTAACTTCTGAAAAAGGACTTTCTTTAGAAGCAGAAGTTGGTTCAATCGGTGGAGAAGAAGATGGAGTTGTAGGTGCAGGAGAAATTGCTGATGCTGCTGAATGTAAAGCAATTGCTGACTTAGGTGTAACTATGTTAGCTGCTGGTATTGGTAACATTCACGGACAATATCCTGAAAACTGGAAGGGATTAAGCTTTGATGCTTTAGAAGCTATAAGCAATGTTACAAACAACGTGCCTCTAGTATTACACGGTGGTACTGGAATTCCAGAAGAAATGATCAAAAAAGCTATTTCTTTAGGAGTTGCTAAGATCAATGTTAACACTGAGTGTCAATTAGCATTTGCTGAAGGTACTAGAAAGTACATCGAAGCTGGAAAAGATCTTCAAGGAAAAGGCTTTGACCCAAGAAAGCTTTTAGCTCCAGGAGTTGAAGCTATAAAAGCTACAGTTAAAGAAAAAATGGAATTATTCGGATCAGTTAACCAAGCATAATTTCATTAAATATAAAGGTAGAAAGAATTTCTTTCTACCTTTTAATTTTGTCTAAAAATTTTAACTTAGTCTAAATTCTTAGGCAAATTTACTTCTTTATAAATTATTTTTATACTATTCCTATTATCCTAAAGCAACATCTAAAACCATCATAACTATAAATCCAAGTATCAATCCTAATGTTGTTAGCTTTTTATTTTCCATTGATGCTTCTGGTAATAATTCTGCCCCTACAACAGCAATCATGGCTCCTGCTGAAAATGATAATAAAAATGGTAATATGCTTCTAACTAATAAGGCAGCTATTACTCCTATTACCCCAGCTATTGGTTCTACTAGCCCCGAAGCTTGTCCGTATAAAAAACTTTTTGTTCTTGATATACCTTCTCTTCTTAATGGTAAAGATACAGCTGCTCCTTCTGGAAAGTTTTGCAACCCTATTCCTAATGCTAAAGTCATTGCTGCTATTAATGATGTGCCTGGTATTCCAACTGCAACTCCTCCAAATGCAACACCTACCGCTAATCCTTCTGGTATGTTATGAAGAGTTACTGCGAGAACTAAAAGTATACTTTTTTTGTATTTGCTTGTTTTAGGCTGATCTTCTTCTCCTTTATTGGTAATTACACCATAAGAATAGGTATCCATTAATTTATCTGCAAAAATTAAAAATAATCCCCCTAATAGAAATCCTATTGCCGGAATAACAAATCCACTATATCCAAGTTCATTACAAAGTTCTATTGCTGGATTTAATAAAGACCAAAAACTAGCAGCTATCATTACTCCAGCACCAAAACCTAACATTGTATTTAAAACTTTTTTATCTACTTTTTTAAAGAAAAAAACCAATGAAGCACCTAAAGCTGTAATAAACCAAGTAAATAAAGTTGCAAGCAATCCTTGAATAACTGGATTAAATTCACTAAACCAGTCCATATATATATCCTCCTTAGTATTTAGATTCCTTAATTATATCTTACTAAGAAGGTTTAATTTTTGTTACATATAAATACAAAATACTACATTTTTATTTTAAAGCCCCTTCTCATCCTTTAATTTTATACCTTTTTCTTCTAATAGTTCATGAATTGTTTTTGATGTAGTATCTTCTTTTGTATAACCAATTAAATCTAATATTTCTTCTAATTTTTCTTCTGAAGTAGTTTCTATTTCTAAATATGGAAATGGACAAAAACTTTTATCATTTATATCTATTTCTACTAAGGAATCTTTTAATTTATAGCTTTCTCTATATTTTTTTATAGATTGTTTTAAACTTAATCCTAAAGATAGAAAGATTTTTTCTGCCGCTATTTTATCCTCAACTATTGTTTCATTTTCTTCCATAACTTTAAATGTTTCTTGACTGAGCATTTTTTTTGTAGTCATATATACAACTTCTTTATTTGACATTCTATCATCTGTTATTCTTATTCTTGCATATCCTTTTGCATTTAATAATCTATTATCTTCAAAATCATATATATTATTAGTTTGATATTCTTCTTTTACTTTTTCAGCTCCCAATGATTTAAGTTTTTCTCTTATTCCATCAACATCTATATCAATTATTCTAGTTTCTAATTCTTTCATATAAATACCCTCCTCTAAAAATTATATAAAATATTATATCATATTAAAAATAGAAACAAAGAACTTGTTTCACTCTTTAAATTACTATACCGTAGTTATTTGTTCAAAAATATCATATATCCATATTGTATATTTAGACAAATTTTCATAATAAGTATAAAATTTTATTATTAATGTCCGAAATATATCATATAAACATAATTTTGTATTAACTGTATAAAACTGTATAGAAAATAATTGCTCTGTATGGAATTTTTTATGAGAGGTTAGTTTAATGAATATCGAAAAAAAATTTATAAATGTAAGAGATTTAAAAATAGGTATGGTTATAGCCAGTGAGATATTATCTAATGGAACTGTTCTTGTTGGCAAAGGAATAACACTTAATCAACAAATGTTAGATAAGCTAAATTCTATTTGTACTTTTGATATTGTTGAAATATATACTGATGAAAAAGATAACTCAAAAGAAAAGTTAGCTTTAAAAAAAGCTGAAAAAACGCTTAATAATATTTCTATAGATGTTAAGTTAATATTTGATAATGCTAAAACTCTTCAAACATCAAATACAAATGAAATAAATGAATATGCAAAAAAATTATCTCAAGAACTTAAACTTAGTAGCAGTGTTTTAAAAAATATCGTTTTACATGGTAGTGATGAAGATTGTATATATAGACATTCTGTAAATGTAGCATCATTAAGCTATTTACTTGGAAAATGGCATGGATTAAACGATAATAAGCTCCACTCACTTATTTATGCCTCCTTACTACATGATTTTGGTAAAACAAAATTAGATGAAGATGTAATAAAAAAAGAAGAACCTCTTTCTAAAGAAGATTTTGAAATAATAAAAACTCATCCTACTATTGCTTATAATGAAATAAAAAAAATTCCATTTATAAGCCAATCAGTACTTTATGCAATTTTAATGCATCATGAGAGATGTGATGGCACAGGATATCCGCTTGGACTAAAAGGAAATCAAATTCATGATTTTGCTAAAATTATAGCAATAGCTGATACTTTTGATGCAATTAATTCAAATAGAACATATAAAAAAAGAAAAAGGCCACTAGAAGCGCTAAAGATTATAAAGGACGAAAGCTTAAATAAACTTGACTATAGTCTATGCTGTACATTCTTAGAAGGAATGGCAAACTTTTATATTGGACAAAACGTATTACTAAATGATAAAAGTAAATGTAAAATAATAAAAATGGATTTAAATAACATTTCATCTCCACTTTTATTAAGTGAAGACGAATTCATTGACTTAAGCAAAACTACTGGCCTATATATTGAACAGATACTTTAATAATAAGAGTTAATAATTAAGGTTTAAACATATACAATTATTTATATAATCTTCTGCAAACTGATAAAAAATAAATTAATGAAAAAAACTAAAGTAGGAGTTTTTTTCATTAATTTTTAATTTTACATAATAACTATATATTTTATATGGCTATCTTAACTTTTATAATTTTTCTCTTCTTTTACTTGACTTTATAAATAATTCTTTTAATCTTTTCTCATCACTTTCAACTAAAGCTGATTTTATATAATTTATCTCATTTATAAAATTATCTATTGATTCTATTAAATTATCTTTATTTCCAATAAACAATTCACTCCATAAATCTTCATTTATATTTGCAATTCTAGTTAAATCTCTATAGCTATCACCAATGAAACTTCCCGTATCTCTATCTTCTTCATCACTATTAATTAATGCAACTGCTATTGCATGAGGTAACTGACTTGTAAAGCCTATCATTTTATCGTGAAATATAGGATCTATCCTTTTAATTCTTTTGAATCCCATATCATAAATAATATCTTCTAAGATCTTTATATTTTCTTCTTTATTTTTATCAGTTACTGTTATTAAATAATTTGCCCCTCTAAAGACTTCCTTAGATGCATAATCAATACCCCTCTTTTCCCTACCTGCCATAGGATGTCCAAATATAAAATCTATACCTGGAGGTAATATATTTAATATATCATCTATAAAAAGCTTTTTTATCCCTGTAGTATCTGTAACTATTGCTCCTGATTTAAATAAATTTCTATTTTTCTCAATAAATCTTTTGATAAGCATAGGATAAATTGCAAGAATAATTAAATCAGCCTCTCCTACTATTTCACCAGCATCTACATAGCCCTTCTTAATTATTCCTAATTCTTCTGCCTTGCTCAAAGTACTTAAATTATTATCAATTCCATAAACATCTTCATATCCTGCTGCTTTAAGCGCCATAGCAAAACTTCCACCAATAACACCAAGCCCTACTATTAAAATCTTCATAAAAACACCCCAATTTATAATTAAAAGAATGAACGAATTAATAATGAAAAAATTGTAAAAAACTATTCAGAGCAACTCTGAATTACAAAATTCCATAGGAATTTTACCATTAATTTTTTCACTTTTTCATTCTTTCATTATTTCATTATTTTTTCCCTTCCATTTCTGCTAATATCTTAACTTTGTTCATTAGCTTTTTAAATGCTTCTGGTTTTATTGACTGTTGTCCATCGCTTAATGCACATTGTGGATTGTTGTGGACTTCTATCATTAATCCATCTGCTCCTGCACTTATTGCCGCTTTAGCTAATGGTTCTACAAGATACCAGTATCCTGCTGCATGACTTGGATCTACTATAACTGGTAGATGTGATTTCTTTTTCACTACTGGAATTGCACTTAAATCTAATGTATTTCTTGTATAAGTTTCAAATGTTCTTATACCTCTTTCACATAGGATTACATTTTCATTTCCAGCTGCCATTATATATTCAGCAGACATTAACCATTCTTCTATTGTTGCAGACAAACCTCTCTTTAATAAAATTGGCTTGTTTGTTCTTCCTAATTGTTTTAATAAATCAAAGTTTTGCATATTTCTAGCACCAACTTGAATTACATCTACATCCCTAGCAAATATATCTATATAATCTGTTGACATTATTTCCGTTACTATTGGAAGTCCTGTCGCCTTCCTAGCCTTTTTTAGAAGTTCTAACCCCTCTAATTCTAAGCCTTGAAAACTATATGGAGAAGTCCTTGGCTTAAATGCTCCACCCCTTAAAAACGTTGCACCTGATTCCTTTACTCTCTTAGCTATTTCTATTATTTGCTCCTCGCTTTCAACAGAACAAGGTCCTGCCATAATAGCTAAGCTATTTCCTCCAATTAGACTACCATTTACATCAATTACTGTATCCTCTGGCTTAAATAATCTATTGGCCTTTTTATAAGGCTCTTCAACTTTTAGAACTTTATCCACTCCAACAAATCTAAGAAGCTTATCAGAATCTATAGCTCTAGTTTCTCCAACTACGCCCAAGATGCAAAAAGTTTCTCCTTGCGATAAATGAACTCCTAACCCTTTACTCTCCAAATCTCCCTTAACCTTCAATACTTCATCTTCACTACAATTCGGATTCATTACAATAATCATACTATCCCTCCATACTACTTATTTTAATTAATAATTCACAATGTATAATTTAGAGGAAAACTTCTCCTAAGCCTCTATAAATATATTACTAATCCTAAACTCCTAAAAGAGTTTACTCATTTATTTTTCAACTCTTTCATCATTAATTATTCATTGCTCATTATGTATTAAAAATCACTTTCCTTAAACTCTAAAATGAGCTTATTCTTAATTATCCATTGTATACTGCATTATCGCTTCCATTGCCATTGCATAGCCCAATTCTTTAAAACCACATATTTGTCCTATACATGCTGGTGCTATTACTGATTTATGCCTAAATTCTTCTCTTGCATGTATATTTGATAAATGCACCTCAACAGTTTTTATATTTACTGCCTTTATTGCATCCATTATAGCATAGCTATAATGTGTATATGCCCCAGGATTTATTATTATACCATCATATTTTTCATAATACGCCTTATGAATTTCATTAATTATTTCACCTTCTATATTGCTTTGAAATAACTTAATATCAATATTTCTTTTTTGCCCCTCTTCTTTGATGTAATCACAAACATCTTGAAAGTCTTTAGTTCCATAAATACCTTTTTCTCTTACTCCTAACATATTCAAATTAGGACCATTTATAACTAGTACCTTCATCTAACCCCTCCTAAATATACTTATTGCTAAATTATTTTAATTATTTTATCTATAGTTTCTTCAATAGTTGTATCATTAACTATTTTTATCTCACAATAATTGTTATATAAATTATATCTTTCAGAATATAGGTTGTAAAGTTTAGACTTACCATCTGATAATAGTGGTCTTGATGATGTATCAACATCTTTTAATATATCTTCTATGGGCCTATCTATAAATATTATTATTCCTTTATCCTTAAAGAAATCTATATTCTTTTTTCTTTTAATAACACCACCGCCGCTAGAAATTATAATCTTACTCTTATTGCTTAATTCTTTACACGCTAGTGTTTCATAATCTCTAAAATATTCCTCACTTATATTGAATAACTCTTTTACTGTACTATTAGATATTTCTTCTATATATTTATCCATATCACAAAAATCATAGTTTATTTTATTTGCTAGTTCTTCACCTATAGTACTTTTTCCACATCCAGGCATTCCAATTAATAAAATTATATTCTTATCCATTTGTATTCTCCTATACCTAAATGAAGTGTAACTTTAATTTTTCGTATATTTCTTTTATTATTTCTTCATCAATTGATACACCATTCCATATCTCTTGAGCCTTAGCTGCTTGACCTATAAGCATATACAATCCAGAAGTAGTTTTTTTAGATAATGAATTCCCTATATTTACAAACTTGGTTTCTATAGGATTGTATATTAAATCTACTAAAGCATCAAAATTTCTTATTATATCTTCTGTTACTGGTGACACATTAATATTAGGATACATACCTACAGGAGTAGAATTAATTAAAATGTCTCCGCTAATATTTTTTAATTCTTCATAAGTTATTACATCTACATTTTGTAAATTAAATTCTTCTTTATTTGGTTTTCTGCTTACAATCTTAATATCTGATATATTATTATCTAATAAATAATGTACTACTGCTCTACAAGCCCCTCCATTACCTAAAATAACTGCACTTTTCCCTTTTATACTTATACTATTAACTTTTAACATATATCCAAAGCCATAGTAATCCGTATTATGGCCATATAACTTTCCATTTTCTAAAGATATTGTATTTATTGCTCCTATTTTTTCAGCTTCCTCTGATATGCTATCAATATATTTCATTATATCTTTTTTGTAAGGTATAGTTACATTTGCTCCCTTTATCTTTAATAATTTTAAAGCTTCCGTAAAATCTTCTAGCCTATCTTTTTCTATTTCGAATAATTTATATGCCCCATCTTTATTAATAGCTTTTAGTAATTCACTATGAATTTCTGGTGATAAACTATGAGAAAGTTTTTCTCCTAACAATCCGTAAAACTCCATAATATTGCCCCCTATTCATATATTTAATTTATATTATGTCATATATCTAATTTTTTTGATTATAAAGATTATATCATAATAAAAAAACATGTAACATAATAAGCTTTTTATAATTATCTAAAGAATAAAAATTTAAAGCAGTGAAAACTTACTATGTTTCCACTGCTTATAAACTATTGAATATATTCATTTTTTATAAATTGCCTTTTATTATCTAACTCAAACCCTTGTCTATTAAAAAATTTGAATTCTTCTTCATTATATTCTTTATTACTATTTACTATATAGGCTACTTCATTTTGTTTTGCATTTTTTTCAAGCTCTAAAATTAATTGATGTCCTACTCCTAATCCTCTATATTTTTCATCAACAATCATACTATTAATATCTAATTTTCTTTTATAATTTAAATCCTCACTTATATTACTATCAACATACCCTATAACATCATCATTTAGTTGTGCCACCAATGTTATGGATCTTTTATCCTCTGCTATGGATTTTATGTTTAAATAATCTAGCTTTGAATTAAGCTTATGAATATCCTCATAATCATTTAATTTAATTTCCCTCACATCAAAACCCACCATAAAAATGCCTCCTATTTTGTAAACGTTTATAATAATGATAATTTTAAAAGAAAGGTCACCCTTTCCTTGTTTTTATTTTTCTGAAAATTCTAAATATTGTTTATATTATAATTATACACCTAAAATTTTCTAATTGCTACTATATTTTTTTATATTATTTCATTTATAAAGGCATTTATAGATTTAACTCTATGCCTTTAACTCTTTAAAATCATATGTTTATTCATTATATATATTACTATAAATAATAAATTCTTTATTAATATAAATATTTAAATTTTTATATTCCTAATAAATAAAAAGGAGTACTGTAAAAGTAACCCCTATATTAAAAGTACGATTTATTATTTTTAATTTTAATTATATTCAATTATCATCCTTACTTAATATATTAAACATTAGTTTATATATTATAAACTTGCTTTATAGCTTCCAATAATTTTAAAGTATCCACTATTCTTTTCTATAAGATTTAATGCATTTTTAACTTCCATATTTTCTATGCTTCCTTCAAAATCGACATAAAGTAGATACTTCCAAGATTCATGCTTATTAGGTCTTGATTCTATCTTAATCATATTTATATTATTTTCTGCAAAGTATCTTAGTAAATTATAAAGTGTACCAGCCTTATCTTCTAAAGAAAATACTACACTAATCTTATTACATTCATTATTATACTTTAACTCTTTTCCTATAATTATAAACTTAGTATGATTATCCTTTTTATCATTTATATTTTCTTGTAGAATGTCTAGTCCATAAATTTGTGCTGCCCTTTTACTTGCTATAGCAACTTTTTTAGTATCTTTTAAATCTGAAATTAATTTAGCACTTATTGCTGTATTGTGATATGGAATTAACATTATATCTTGATATCTACTTAAAAATTTCTTACTTTGCTCAAACCCTTGAGGATGTGAATATATTTCTTGTATGCTATTTATATCTGTTCCTTTTATTCCTATTAAATGCTGATCTATCTTAATACATTCTTCTCCAACAATATAAAATCCATACTTAACCAAAAGATCATATACTTCAGTTATTGCTCCTGTATATGAATTTTCAATAGGTAAAATTGCGTATTGGATTTTATTATTTTTTAAAGCTTCAAATACATCTACAAACTCATCATAGCTTTTTGTATTATCACAAGTTTTAAAGTATTTTAAAAGAGCTTCTTCACTAAATGATCCTTTAACACCTTGATATCCAATTACAAAATTTGAGTTTTCTTCAATTAAGTTATTTTGAACATTATTATTTTCTTGTATTATATTTGCTTGAAGAGATCTGCTTAATTCCATTAAATTTTCAAAAAAGCTTCTTCCTATGTCACTATATGAACTATTATTAAGCATTTTTATATTTTTTTCTATAACTTCTTCTTCTCTTTTACCATTAAAAATTGGTAATTTATTTTTCTTTTTATATTCACCAACCTTAACTGCAACATCCATTCTTCTTTCAAATAAAGCTATTAATTCTTTATCTATAGAATCAATTTCTTTTCTATGGTCATCTAATTCACTCATTAATTATCTCCCCTTTATTAAGTCAAGTAAGCCTATTGCTGTTACAGCTTCTATAACAGGTACAGCTCTTTGAACTATACATGGGTCATGTCTTCCTTCAACTCTAAACTTTACATTTTCATTTGTTTTTATATCTATTGTACTTTGCTCTTTTATAATAGATGCTGTAGGCTTTATTGCAACTTTAAATAATATAGGCATTCCATTTGTAATTCCACCTAGTATTCCACCATTGTTATTAGTTGTTGTTTTCACCTTATCTCCATCATAATAATATTCATCATTACATTCTGACCCAAACATATTAGTCATTTCAAAGCCCTTACCAAACTCTATTCCTTTTACGGCTGGTACTGAAAACATTAAATGAGCTAATGTAGATTCTACTGAATCAAAAAACGGATTGCCTATTCCAGGACTTATTCCAGTTACAGCACATTCTATACTACCACCAACTGAATCTCCATCATACTTTGCTTGTAATATAGTATGCTTTATCTTTTCCCCTAAAGACTCATCAATTAATGGTAATTCCATTTTTCTTAATTTCAATATCTCATCTTTTAATATATTTGTACTATTAAAATCCTTATCTTTTATATCTTTTATTGAAGATATATGAGCACCTATATATATGCCTTCTTTTTCTAATATTTGCTTACATATAGCTCCTGCAAAAACTAAATTTGCAGTTATTCTTCCTGAAAAATGGCCTCCACCTCTATAGTCATTAAATCCAGAATATCTCATATATCCTGTATAATCAGCATGCCCAGGTCTCATATAGTCCTTCGTTTTACTATAATCTTTTGACCTAGTATCAGCATTTCTAATTATTGCACAAAGAGGTGTTCCAGTAGTTTTTCCTTCAAAATACCCACTTAATATTTCTGGAAGATCACTTTCTTTTCTAGCTGTTGATATTGCGTTTTTCCCTGGTGCTCTTCTATTCATTTCTAAAAGAACTTTATCCATATCAATTTCAAAACCAGATGGTAACCCATCTATATTAATTCCTATTGCATTACCATGTGATTCTCCAAATATAGAAACTTTTATATTATTGCCCCATACCCCACTCATCTATATTTCCTCCTAGCATTTTAAAATCTTCAAAAAATCCTGGATAAGATTTTGCTATGCAATCATAATCAGTTAATTCTATAGGATTTATGCATCTAGTCGATGCTATTGCTAAAGTCATGGCTATTCTATGATCCTTCCAGCTCCAAACCTCTACTCCACCTTGAAGCTCATCTACACCATCTATAATAAGACCATCTTCTTTTTCTACTATTTTAGCTCCTAATTTATTAAGTTCAGTTGCTACAGCCTTTAACCTATCACATTCTTTAATTCTTAGCCTACCTGCATTAATTATTTCTGTCCTACCTTTTGCGAGTGCTGCAACTAAAGATATTACTGGAATTATATCTGGACATTGTGATGCATCTATTACAGTCGATACTAATTTATCTTCCACATTGCATTTAATATTATTTTTATCAACTATAAATTTTGCCCCCATTCTTTCTAATATATCTATTACTTCTTTATCTCCTTGAAGAGAATTCTTCTTTAAATCAGTAATAGCAACATCTGAACCAAGTGCATCTGCTGCAAGATAAAATGCTGCTTGTGAATAATCCCCTTCAACTCTGTAATTTCTAGATATATATTTTTGGTTACCTCTAATTATAAACTCTTTATAATCTCTATTTTCTATTTCTATTCCAAAGTCTTTCATACAATCTAAAGTTAAATCAATATATCCTTTTGACTCTATATTGGTACTTATATTTATTTTTGAATCGCCATCTAATAAAGGAAGAGAAAATAAAAGCCCTGTTATGAATTGTGAGCTTATATTACCTGGCAGGCTAAATTCTCCTGGCTTTAGCATACCTTTTACTATCATATTCAACTCATTTTCAACATTGTTATATTTAATTCCTTGTTCTTTAAATATATCAAAATATGTGTCCAATGGTCTCTTTCCTAAGTTTCCTTTTCCAATAAACTTAGTCATTCCATCAAATAATAAAGATATTGGTATAATAAATCTTAAAGTAGAACCTGATTCGTTGCAATCAATGTATCTTACTGCATTTTTAACCGCATCTTCTCTATATATACCACTAATAATTACTTTATCTCTCTCTTTATTTATAACTGCTCCCAATGCAACCATTGCATCTATAGTTGCATTAATATCATCTGAGTAATCTATATTTTCTATAGTAGAAGTACCCCTTCCTAAAGCAGCACAAATAATAGCTCTATGAGACATACTTTTAGAAGGTGGAACCTTCACAGTTCCATTCAACTTAGATTTTGATAATCTTAAACTATTCATAAAACACCACCTTGTTTGTAATTGGAAGAATTAAAAAGTGAAAAAATGAAAAAATTAATGATATGATTCAGCCAAGCTGAGTTATTACAAAAATTTCTCACTATTAACTTTTCACTTTTGCCTCTTACCTCTTAACTCTTAACTCTTTTCACACTTTTCAACATTTACTAATTCATTCATAACTCGATCCGTCAAGTTATTTCGTTAACTTTTCATCCTTTCTTACTTTTCCTTTTCACTCTATTCTAATCTATTCGTAACTAGTCTTACCGAGTTATTTCATCTGTTATTTCATCTGTTTTTTCATTTTTTAATTTTTCTTGAATACTTTGCTTGTTGTTTTGTATATAAAGCTTTCTCCTATTTCTTTTAAAAAGATTAAGTTCAAGCTATTCCCTAGATTTTTCTTATCTAGCTTCATAGTTTCTAGTATCTCTTCAATATCTATCGTTAGTTCATATGGTAATTGATATTTTATTAATATATCTTTAATTATATCCACTGTACCATTCTTTGTTATTCCTAATTCTTCACTTAACTTAGTTATTTCATACATTCCAATTGCAACAGCTTCTCCATGCGTATATTTACTATATTTATAGTACTGCTCAATTGCATGACCTATTGTATGCCCAAAGTTTAAAAGCATTCTTTCCCCAGTATCCTTTTCATCTTTTTCCACAACACTTTTCTTAATTTTGCAACAATTGTGAATAATATATTCTATATTGTGCATAACTTCCTTTTTATTACTGTAATTAATAAGATTACCAAAGAATTCTTTATCTTTTATACAACCATACTTAATAACTTCTGCCATTCCATCATTAAATACCCTATCACTTAATGTATTTAAAACTTCTGGATCTATAATAACTTTCTTTGGATGATAAAAACTACCAATTAAGTTTTTTCCCTTATCTAAATCTACTCCAACTTTTCCACCTACACTACTATCTACTTGTGCTAATAAAGTTGTAGGACACTGTATAAATGGTACCCCTCTTAAATATGTAGAAGCAACAAAGCCACCTAGATCTCCTATAACTCCTCCACCTAAAGTTAAAATTAAATCACTTCTTGTAAACTTAAAATTTAACAGTTCATCATAAACTAATGGTAAAGTAAAAAAAGCCTTACTCTCTTCACCTGGATCAAGTACTATTTTTTTAGCATTATATCCGTTGTTAATTAAATTATTTAATACTAAATCACCATAATACTTATCAACATTTTTATCAGTTAAAATAAAAACCTTATTACCTTCAAAAAAGCCTTTTATCTCATCTGCTAATTTATTAATTATTCCTTTTTCTATAATAATATCATAGCTACTATGAATTAAATTTACAGATAACTTCATTAAAACACCACCTTGTTTGAAATGGGAAAAGTTAAAAGGTTAATAGTGAAAAAGTTATGATAATAATTCATCTATGCTGAATTAAAAAGCTAAACAGCAAAAATCATTATTAATTAATCTTTCATTACTTTAATTCTTTCAATATTTCACTTTCACATTGTTTAACCATCTACTACATTAATAACTCAGCCTTCTTGGTTATTTCATTGACTTTTCACTTCTCCACCCTTTAATTATATCCTAAACTCCTTTGGAGTTTATTTATTAACTCTTTCACTTTTCATTCTTTTATTATTCACTATTCTATATTTCTCTCCCAACGGCTACTGCAATAGCTTTTAATTCATCAAATAATGTTCCGTAATCTTCTGGTTTTATTGATTGTGGACCATCACATAAAGCTTTTGCTGGATCATTATGCACTTCTATTATAAGACCATCTGCACCTACTGCAACTGCTGCTTTTGCAAGAGGTGATATCATAAATCTTTTTCCTGTTGCATGACTTGGATCTACGATAACTGGTAGATGACTTAATTTTTTAATTGCTGGTATCGCGCTTAAATCTAATGTGTTTCTTGTGTAAGTCTCAAATGTCCTTATTCCTCTTTCACAAAGAATTACATTTTCATTTCCTCCAGCCATTATATATTCTGCACTCATTAAGAACTCTTCTATTGTTGCAGATAAACCTCTTTTTAATAGTATTGGTTTATTTATTTTTCCTAATTCTTTTAACAAATCAAAGTTTTGCATATTTCTTGCTCCAACTTGGATTACATCTACATCTCTTTCAAATATCTCAACATCATATGGTGACATTATTTCTGTTACTATAGGTAAGCCTGTTTGATTTCTTGCTATTTTTAATAATTCTAAACCGTCATACTCTAATCCTTGGAAACTATATGGTGAAGTTCTTGGTTTAAATGCTCCACCTCTTAAAAAATTTGCCCCTAATTTCTTAACTTCATTTGCAATAAACGTTATTTGCTCTTCACTTTCTACTGAACAAGGTCCAGCTATCATAGCAATTTTATTAGCGCCAATTTCACTACCATTAACATTTACTATCGTATTGTTTGGATGGAATAACCTGTTAGCTTTTTTAAATGGCTCTTGAACATGCATTACCTTTTCTACATTATTATTTGCTTCAATTTTTAGAGGATCTATTTTACTTGTGTCACCTACAAGTCCTAGTATTATTAGTTCTGTTCCTATAACAGGATTAACCTTTACTCCTTGCACTTCTAGTTCTTCTGTAAGTTTTCTTATTTCCTCTTCTGCCGTTTTGGGTTTTAAAATAATTATCATGAATTTGCCCCCTTTTTATTAATAATTGATAATTAATTATTTAAATTTTTATATTAAAAAAGAGACCTCAAATGAGCCCTCTTAAATAATCAAAATATCTTTATATAAAATATTTGGTTTCTATTATAAACTCATTTGAAAAGAATTATTAATTTTTTTGCAAAATAAATAGCCAGCGCTAAAGAAAAAGCCCCAGAATATAAAGTAAAAAAAGCTATAAAATTTTGCTTGTTTTTCTATAATTCTCTTCATAAAGTCCTCCATTTAATCCAAATTTCTTTACCTAATTATACCAAACCGAAACCTTTTGTCAATATATCGAAAGAGGTTCATATAATTTTAACATTATAATATTGGAGCAATTAATCTTATTAACGCCTCTTTTATCCTTAAGCATCTACCTCTATTATCATATTCTTCTATAGTTACTAAATTACAATCATCAATATCTTTATAGAAAATTTCTTCTTGTTCCTTTGTAAATCTATCATCAAATATAAATGCATTTATCTCAAAATTTAATTGAAAGCTTCTTATATCTAGATTTGCAGTACCAATACTACATACCTTTCCATCAGCAACCATAGTTTTTGAATGTATAAAACCTTTTTGATATCTGTATATCTTGACACCACACTCTATGAGTTCTCCAATATTAGCGCTTAATATCCACTCCATAAAGAAGTGATCTGGTTTGCCTGGAACCATTAACCTAACATCCACTCCAGATAACGCTGCAATCTTCAAGGCTTCTTTCATAGGTTCATCTGGTACTAAATAAGGAGTTTGGATATATACATTTTTCTTTGCATTATTAATTATTTTCATATATGCATTCTTTATATATTCTTCTTTATGGTCAGGCCCTGATGATATTATTTGTATTCCAACATCACCATAGCTTTTTTGTTTATTAAAGTATTTTTCATAACTTTTAAGTTCTCCTTCTGACGCATAATCCCAATCTAGAATAAACCTTTTATTAAGCTCATTTACAGCTTCTCCTTGAACTCTTATATGTGTATCTCTCCAAAAATCAAATTGCTTACCTTTATTTACATATTCATCTCCAACGTTAAATCCACCTACATACCCAACCTGGCCATCTATTACAACAATTTTTCTATGATTTCTATAATTTATACGTATATTAACATATGGTAATATTCCTGGAAAAAACACTGCAAATTTTATTCCTAAGCTTCTTATGTACTTTATATGTTTATTTCTTATGTTCTTAGATCCCATTCCATCAACTAAAAGTCTTACTTCTACACCTTCATCTACTTTTTTCTTTAATTCATTCAATATAGTTTTTCCTAAACTATCTAATCTAAATATATAATATTCAATATGTATGAAATCTTTAGCAGACCTTATGTCATTTATCAAATCCTTGAACTTTTCTTCTCCATTAATGTAACTCTTAATGTTATTTCCAGTTGTATATAATGCTCCTGAATGATTATAATTCATCATTATAAGATCCACATACTCTTTTGATATTCTTTGAGATTTTTTTTCTTCTTTAAATCTTTCAATTAAATCCCTTGCCTTTTTATTATCAGTTACTTTCTTTTCTCTAAATATTTTTTGTCTATTTAGATTTTGGCCAAATATTAAATATATTATAAATCCAATCCCTGGAAGAACTATTAATATTAATAACCATGCCCATGTAGTCGTTGGTTCTTTTCTTTCTATAAATATTAATGATATTGCAGATAAAATATTAATAGTAAAGACTATTAATATTAAAATAGATGCACTCATCTTATCACCTCCAATAATATATCTAATGAATAATTCATTGTTAATTATTCATTATACACTATATATTATAATTATATCCACTTTTTATAATCATTTAAATAGATGATATATTATATTTTGCAAAGTAAAGCATCATCAATGCTTCTTTCACTTTTTCACTCTTTCATTTTCTAATTTAAAAAAGAGTGTTGTATTAACTTAATAATACAACACTCTTTTTAAACTATACCCTATAAGTAATTAGGTAAATTAGTTTTGTCCGAAATATCTGTCTAATAATCCTTTGAACGCTTGTCCATGTCTAGCTTCATCTTTACACATTTCATGAACTGTGTCATGGATTGCATCTAAGTTTAATTGTTTAGCTAATGTTGCTAAATCTTTCTTTCCTTGGCAAGCTCCGTGTTCTGCATTTACTCTAGCTTGTAAGTTAGCTTTTGTATCAGCAACAACTACTTCTCCAATTAATTCTGCAAATTTTGCAGCATGTTCTGCTTCTTCGAAAGCTATTCTCTTATATGCTTCTGCAACTTCTGGGAATCCTTCTCTATCAGCTTGTCTTGACATTGCTAAGTACATTCCTACTTCTGTACATTCTCCTACGAAGTTAGCTTGTAATCCTTCCATAACTCTTGGATCTACATCTTTAGCAACTCCTACTCTGTGCTCATCTGCCCAAGCTAAGTCTCCTGATTGTTCCATGAACTTATCAGCACCTACCTTACATACTGGACATACTTCTGGTGCTGTATCCCCTTCATGAACGTATCCACATACTGTACAAACAAATTTCTTCATAATCTAAACTCCTCCTCATTTATATCTAATTCAATAATTTATCTTCTATAACTTTTATCAAATTCTTTTGATATTATTATTATATAATAACTATTATCCATTGTAAATATTTAAATTTATTTTTATGAAAATCTAAAAATAAACTATATAAATTATAATTTTTACTATAAACCTTTATATTTAATTAATAATTTAATATATAAAGCTTTATTTTATAAACAAAAAGGGAATTTAACACAAGTTAAATTCCCTTTTATTTCATTTATATATTCTATTATTTTATTCCTACTGCCGCTTCCATATCTGAAATTATAGCATCTATTGCCATTATTCCACTTCCACCAACATACCAAGCTTGTGGATTTACATATACTATATGTCCATCTTGATAAGCTTTAGTTGTCTTTATTAATTCATTTTCTACAGCTTCTTTAACTGATTCCTGAGTTCCAGTTATAGCTCCTCTATCTAAAACAAATAAGTACTCTGGATTCTTTTCTTTTAAATATTCAAATGAAATATTTTGTCCATGATTTGATACTTCTATTTCTGTATCTGCTGGAGTAAATCCGAACTTGCTATAAACCATATCATATCTTGATCCTATACCATAAACTGATAATGAACCTTCATTAAACATTGTCATTAAAGCTGTTGAGTTATTTTCTTTAACTTTTGCATTTACTGCTTCTAGTCTCTTATTTATACTTTCTAATTCAGCTGTAACGCCTTCTTCTTTATTAAATACTTGTCCTAAGATTTTAGCATTATTTTCTGCTGAAGCAAATATATCATTATTAACTGTACCTAAATATAATACTGGAGCAATTTTCTTTAAATCTTCATAATAAGATTCTTGTCTTCCTTCTATTATAATTAAATCTGGTTCTGCTGCATTAATTTTTTCTAAATCAAATTCTTTTAATGTACCTAAATCAACATATTTGTCATCTTTGTATTTATCTAAATATGATGGTAGTGATCCTTTTGGTAATGCTACTGGCTCAACCCCTAACTTACTCATTATATCTAATGAACCGTAATCTAAAACTACAACATTCTTTGGATTAACAGGAACTTCTACTTCACCTTTTTGATCTGTAACAACAATTGTTTTATTTTCTTCTTGTGCTGGCTCTTCAGCTGATTTATCACCTGAGGTACACCCTACTACTCCTACTAATAATAACATAACCATACTTAATATGATTGCAAGTCTTTTTTTCATTGAAAAATACCTCCATTTTTTTGTTTTATATAAATTTTATTTTTTACTAACTAATCTTTTTAGAAATAAATGCATATTTTTTGATTGTTTACTTCTCTAATATTGAAATTCATATCATAAAGACAACTTAAACTATCTTCTGTTATCATTTCTTCTGTTATAGTATGATTAACTAATTTTCCATCTTTTAATGCAACAATAGTATCTGAATAACAAGATGCAAAATTAATATCATGTATAACAATTATTATAGTTTTTCCTAAATCATTAACCATTTGTCTAAGCATCCTCATCATTTCAGCTGAATGCTTCATATCTAAATTATTTAATGGCTCATCTAGAAGTATATAATCTGTATCTTGAGCAATTATCATTGCTATATATGCTCTTTGTCTTTGTCCACCACTTAACTCATCAATATACTTCTCTTGAATGTCAGTAAGCTTCATATAATTTAGCGCATTATCAACAATCTTTTCATCTTCTTTTTTTAATTTTCCTTCACAATATGGAAATCTTCCAAATGAAACAAGTTCTCTAATAGTTAATCTTATATTCAAATTGTTACTTTGCTTTAATATTGATAATTTTTTTGATAACTCCTTAGAGTCCCACTTTTTTATTTCCTTACCATCTATAATAACTTCTCCTGAATCAGAATCCATAAGTCTTGATATTATAGATAAAACAGTACTTTTCCCAGCACCATTTGGCCCTATAAACGAAGTTATTTTACCTTCTTCTATGTTAAAAGAAACATCATCTAAAACTTTCTTACTTCCATAACTCTTACTAATATTTCTTATTTCTATCATAGCTTACTCTCCCTTAATAATAGATTTATAAAGTAAATTCCTCCAATAAAGTTAATTATTATACTTATAGTTGTATTAAAGTTAAATATTCTTTCCACAAAGAATTGGCCTCCAACTAAAGCAATTATACTTATAAGTGTACCAACTATAAGAAGAACTGAATGCTTATAAGTTTTAGTTATTTCATAGGTTAAATTAACAACTATTATTCCTAAGAATGTAATAGGTCCAACTAAAGCTGTTGATAATGAAACTAATATAGCAACAAACATCAGTATTTTTTTACTAAATTTATCGTAATCAACACCTAAGTTTATAGCTTGTTCTCTACCTAATGACATAACATCTAATTTATTAAAATCTTTATATAAGATAATTGCCATTATTGCTAATATTACAATAGAAATAAGTATTATCTTTGTATTAACTAGACTAAATGAGGCAAATAACTTTGTTTGAAGTGCATCAAATTCATTTGGATCTATTAAAACCTGCATGAAAGATGATAAACTCCTAAATAATGTTCCAACAACTGTTCCTACTAATAATAAGAAGAATATATTATTTCTTCCACTTTTAAGAACTACTTTAAATAGAATCATTGCTAAGACTACCATTATGGTACCTGCTGCTAAAAAGTTAATTGTTTTATTAACCATGAATATTGATGTAGATCCAAATATAAAAACTACTATAGTTTGTACTAAATTGTATAAAGAATCTAAACCTATAATACTTGGCGTTATAATTCTATTATTAGTTATTGTCTGGAATAATAGTGATGATACTGAAATTGTTCCTCCTGCTATTAATATACCTAATATTTTGGGAATTCTAAGAGACAAATTAAATCTATAATTCTTTGCATTTAATCCCCACACTACAAACAATGTTAGAAATGTTATTGCAATTATTAGCATTATAATTATTTTTTTCTTATTATTTCTCATTATTTATTCCTCCTAAATATTAAATAAAGGAATATTACAGCTCCAATAACTCCAATTGTTAAATCTATAGGAACTTCATATGGTGCAATTATTAATCTACTTATAATATCACAAGCTAAAACAAAGCTTGCACCTAGTAAAGCCACTATAGGCATGTTATTTTTCAGATTGTCCCCTTTCCATATAGAAACTATATTGGGGATTATTAATCCTACAAAAGGTATACTCCCTACCGTTATTACAACCAATGATGAAATTAAAGCTACTATTATAACTCCTATGTTAGTAACTCTTTTATAATTCAATCCAAGACTTACCGACATTTCTTCTCCCATACCTGCTAAGGTAAACTTATGTACATATGCAAAAGCTATAATTACTAATGGTATGCTTAAATATAGTATTTCATAGTTTCCTTTTAATACTGTTGAAAAACTACCTTGTAAAAATGCTCCCATACTTTGAGTCAAATTATACTTATATGCAAAAAAATCCGTTATCGATCCTATTACATTTCCTAGCATAATTCCTACAAGTGGAATGAAGATTACATTTTTTATTTTTATTTTCTTTAGTATTATCATAAACATAAAAGTTCCTACCAAAGAAAATATAAAAGATAAAATCATCTTTTGAAATATATTAGCAGATGTAAATATTATTATAGAAAATAGAACTCCAAGCTTTGCAGAGTCTACTGTTGCTGCTGTAGTTGGTGAAATAAATTTATTATTACTTATTTGTTGCATTATTACACCACTTATACTCATGCCCACTCCAGCAACTAATATACTAATTAAACGTGGTAATCTACTTATCATAAGAACCTCTATTTCTGAAGTTCCAATATTAAATATATTTATATTTGATACTCCAACAAATATGGATATTACTGATAGAACAATAGTAATAGCCAATAAAGATTTTTTAGTCATATACTCACTCCCGTTATTTGATAATCTATATCAACTGATTATTATTATATTTGATAAGGATTATCATTGTCAATGCATTTTGGGTAATTTATCTATATTTTTATAAATTAATTAATAATAGCCATATTCTTCATATTTTTTATATTAATTTATTTTTAATATAAAAAATAAGAGTATAATTAATAAAAATCATACTCTTAGCTTAAATTCAATCTCTATATTTATTTACATCCCTTTTTATAGACACCAATAAATTGTTAAGTTCATATATTTCTCCATCCTCTATTAACTTGTTTAATGAACTTTCATATCTACTTGCTTCCGCAAATTTTCCTAGTGATATAAGAGTTAATATATTATGCATAATACTTGAAATTATATCTGATTTTATTTCAAATAACTTTTGAGCATCCTTAATTTCATCTTTAATATCAAGCATTTGCTCATCTAATTCAAAGGCTGCATCAGCTGCTTTTTTTAGCTTTTCTCTTACATTATCCGGAAGCTGCTTCTTATATTTATAATTTAATGAGTGCTCTATTGTAGCCCAGAAATTCATTGCTAAAGTTCTTATTTGAAACTCAGCTAGTATCTCTTTTTGACCTTCTGCCATATTTATTGGATATTTAATTATAACATGATAACTTCTATATCCACTTTCCTTTACTCCTCTAACATAATCCTTTTCGTAAAGAATTTGCATATCTTTTCTTGCTCTTAGTATTTCTACAACCCTATCTATATCATCTACAAATTGACACATTATTCTAATGCCAGCTATATCTTCAATTTCATATTGAAGCCTATCTAAAGGAATTTTAAATTTATTAGCTTTTTCTAGAAGACTAGAAATCTCTTTTACTCTTCCAGTAACAAATTCTATTGGAGAATATTCATTTTTCTTTCTATATTCCTTCCTAATACTTCTAAGCTTTACCTTTAGTTCATCAACAGCCTGTTCATAAGGCATAAAAAAACTTTTCCAATCTTGAATCGCCATATCTTATCACCCTTTTCAAACTTCACCCTAAATATTATATCAAAAATATCAAATTGTGTAATTAAATTATTAAAGTATATACGATAAAATAAAGATTTTATTGCATATAGATAAAAATGTAGCTAATTAATAGCCTTTAATTACAGAATATTTCGCACTTAATTAATATATATTATTTCTATTTTATTGTGTACTCAAATAATTATATTAACTATTTTATATCATAATACTATTAATTTTGTAGCTTATTATTTAAAAATGTATATTTTCAAGTTGTATTTTCCACTTTTGTAAATGTTTTAACTACAAATCTGCTATATTATGCTATAATTAGGTATATGTATAATATAGAGGTGATAACTTATGATAAACTCTTTAAAGGGTGCGAACGCTAAAGATTCAATTAAAAAAGACGATAATGTTAATAAAGCAACTAAAACCTTATTTCTTAAAGGAGTAACTTGTCCAGTTTGTAAAAATTCCTTTAGGACACCAACTGTAAAAGTTAATGCCCCTAGGATTACTTCTAGGGATTCTGACTTATTTATAAGATATTCAGTAGAAAATCCATATTTTTATGAAGTATGGTTATGTCCAAGCTGTGGTTACGCTGCTCTTAAAACAGACTTTAATAAAATTAGAGAATTTCAAATAAAACTTGTGAAGGATAAAATTACTCCTAAATGGGTTAATCGTGAATATGATACTCCCTTTACTGAAAAAATTGCAATTGAAAGATACAAATTGGCTTTAGTTAACTCACTCATTATTGAAAGTAAAAATAGTACAAAAGCTATGATTTGTTTAAAAATTGCTTGGATGTATAGGTTGTTAATGGATGAAATTAATGAAAAAAATTATATAAATCAAGCATTAATAGCCTTTAATGATACATTTATAAATGAAAACCTACCAGTGTATGGATTGGATAGATTTTCTATTATGTTCCTAATAGGTGAATTACATAGAAGAGTTGGTGAAGATACATCGGCCTTAAGATGGTTTTCTGAAGTCATTACATCTATAGGTGCGCCCCAAAAAGTAAAAGAAATGGCTCGAGATGGAAAAGATAAAATTAGGAGGTACTAATATGGGTTTATTTTCTAAATCAAAGAAAAAAAATGTAGCATTGAATGATGTTACTAAAGAAATTTCAGATGACTTTATTTCCAATAATATTAATGAAAAAGAAAATACAAATGAGAATTTTAAAAATGAGATGGTTATGTTAAGTGATACTAGCTCTAGTATATCTAATGCAATTCAAGATGTTAATAACTCATTATCTAACTTAACAACTGCAACTCTTACTCAAGCAGAAGAAATTAATAATGTAAACAATATATTAGCAAACTTTAATAATCATATGGAACAATTAGCTTATAACGTTACCAATGTTCAAATTGCTGTTTTAGATACTGATCAAGTTGCAGATGCAGGCTTAAATACATTTACTGATTTAGATGAATCATTAAAATCTCTACAACATGCTTTCACAATAGTTAGTTCAACAGTAAACTCTCTTGTATCAAAGCTAGAATCAGTAAATACTATAACAGATTCTATAAGCCAAATTGCTAGTCAAACAAATTTACTTTCTTTAAATGCTGCAATAGAAGCTGCAAGAGCAGGGGAAGCTGGTAGAGGATTCTCTGTAGTTGCTGGCGAAGTAAGAAAACTAGCCGAGAACTCAAAGCAATCAGTTGAAAGTATTACTAAAATATTGGATGATATAAAATCTGATATTCTTGATACTTCTAAAGCAATGCAAGCTGGTAATTCAGCAATTGATAATCAACAAAAAACTCTTCTTAGCACTAAGAGTAGCTTTACAGACATAAAGTCATCAATAGGTGATTCAATTCAAGAGATAGATAGTTGCATAGAAAATCTAACTGTAGCTTCTTCTGAAAAAGATAATGTTTTATCTATAATAGAAAGAGTTTCTACGATTTCTCAAGAGCATTCTGCATTATGTGAAGAAATTGCTGCAAATATGGATCTTCAAACTACAAGTTTAGAAAAGCTTGATGACACTATTTCGTCATTAAATAATCAACTTTAGTAACTAAAAGAATATATATTTCAATAAATAAATGATTTAAAAGGGCCTCGCGAAACGCGAGACCCTTTATAAAAATAAGAAATTAACTTTTTTAAGGAAATAAAGCTTACTTTAAATTGAATAAATTCTATATTAAATAGATTTCTGAGACTGAGCCTTTATTTATTCTAAAATATATTCTTTTCCTTATATAAACAAATTAACATTAGCATCATCTGCTTCACCAAGATAATATCCAACACCACCATAAGTTATTCCATCTATTAACTCTTCTTTTTTAATTCCCATAACATCCATTGACATTGTACATGCTACTATTTCTACTCCATTTTTTATAGCTGCATCCATTAAATCTTCTAATGATTGAATATTTTTATCCTTCATGACTCCTCTAATCATTTTAGCGCCCATTCCACCCATGTTCATTCTTGATAATCCAAGCTTTTTACTACCTCTTGGCATCATCATTCCAAATGCTTTTTCTATTATATTTTTAGGTGTTTTTATTTTTTCAGGCTTTCTAAGAACATTTAGTCCCCAGAATGTAAAGAACATAGTTACCTTTTTTCCCATTGTAGCTGCACCGTTAGCAATTATAAATGACGCAATTGCCTTGTCTAAATCACCACTAAACACAACCATAGATTGACCATTTTTACTTGGAACTGTAGTACAAGTATTAGAAATTTCAGTTCCAGATAGAATTTGATCTGAGCACTTCATAATTGTCGCTTCTATAATTCCTTTATTTTTATCTAAATTCATAAGTCTATTATTAGTTTTCTTAGTCCATGCTTCTATATCTTTGCAAAACCCTTCATCTGATACCTTTACTTTTAAAACTTCTCCATCACTCATATCATCCATAGTTGCTTTTACTTGCATTAAAGGTCCTGGACAAGATAATCCTGTTGCATTTAATTCTCTTACTTTATCAGCTGCTACTTCTTTCATTACAGAATCTCCATTTTCATTGTTATTTATATTATTGTTATTGCTTTCAAAAACTTTTGCTCTATAGTTCCAGTTAACATATGATTTATATCCACCATTTAAGTTTCTAACTTTAAAGCCATTAGCCTTTAATATTCTTGCTGCTATATATCCTCTTATTCCTACTGCACAATAAACTAAAATTTCTTTATCTTTATCTAGCTTATCTAAATTACTTCTTAAATCATTAACTGATATATTTATTGAATTTTCTATTTTTCCAAGTTCTACTTCTTGCTTATCTCTTGTATCTAATAAAATTTGCTTTGATTCATCAAATTTATCTAACTCTTCTATGTTTATAACATCGACTAATCCTCTATTTTGGTTTTGAGCTATAAACCCTGCCATATTTGCTGGAGATTTTGCTGACAAGAATGGTGGTGCATATGCAAGTTCAAGTTCTGCTAAATCATCCATTGTTCCACCAAATTTAATTGATGTTGCTATTACATCTATAAATTTATCTACACCTTCATATCCTAATGCTTGTGCTCCTAATATTTTTCCCTCTACATCATATATAACCTTTATTGTTAATGGGGTAGCATCTGGGTAATATCCTGCATGACTCATTGGATGTAGATATACTTTATTAAATTTAATTCCATATCTATTTAAGGTTCTTTCATTATTTCCTGTTGCTGATGCAACCATATCGAATATTTTTATTATGGATGTTCCTAAAGTTCCTTTATATGCTGAATTTAATCCAGCTATATTATCAGCTATTATTCTTCCTTGTTTGTTTGCAGGCCCTGCTAGTGGTATAAATGCTTCATTTCCATTTACATAGTCTTTTACAACTACTGCATCTCCTGCTGCATATACTCCATCTTTATTAGTTCTCATATGATCATCTACTACTATGTGGCCTCTTTCTCCAAGTTCTATACCACTATCTCTTATAAATGTAGTATCTGGAGTTACTCCAATTGCTGAAACAACCATATCAACAACTATTTCTTTTCCACTTTCTAACTTAACCTTAATTAAATTATCATTTTCTTCAAATCCATTAACTTTTTCATTTAACATGATACTTATATCATTAGAATTTAACTCTTTTTCAATTAAGCTTGAAAATTCAGAATCAAAAGGTGCCATAACATGAGGTGCTGCTTCTACTAATGTTACTTCAATACCTCTTTCTCTCAAGTTCTCTGCCATTTCTATTCCGATAAATCCACCACCAATAACAACAGCTGATTTAGTATCTTTAGCATCTACAAAAGCTTTTACTTTATCTGTATCTGGGACATTTCTAACTGTAAATATTTTTTTACTATCTATCCCTGGTAAGTTAGGTCTTATTGGTTTTGCTCCTGGTGATAAAACTAAATAATCATAACTTTCTTCATATTCTTCATTATTAATTGTTTTTACTTTTACCTTTTTATCTTCTGTATTGATTTGTATAACTTCACTATTAATTCTTACATCTATATTAAATCTATCCTTCATTTTTTCTGGTGTTTGAAGAAGTAATGCATCTCTTTCTTTTATTACTTCACCAACATAATAAGGAAGCCCACAATTTGCAAAAGATATATACTCACCTTTTTCAAACATTATTATCTCTATATTTTCATCTAATCTTCTAAGTCTAGCTGCTGCAGATGCTCCACCGGCAACTCCTCCAACTATTAAAACTTTCTTATTCATTAAAAATCCTCCTAAATTTAGTGATATTCTTTCTTTCTAAAAATCTTTGCATCTATACTTAATATAATATTCATTTAATCAATTATTGCTATATTATAATATTACGATATTAATTTTAAATTTAAAGAACAGCTAATTTATAGCTGCTCAAAATTAACAACCTTTAAATATTAATAACTTAAAAATACTCATAATTGAAAACTAATACCATTTAAATTAAATATAATTCTTATATAAGATCTTTTATAATTTTTTCAGCTCTTTCATCTACCACTTCATATACTATTTCAAGGCCGTTTCTTTCACCTTTAATTATTCCAACACTCTTTAACTTTTGTAGATGTTGAGAAATCGTAGATTGAGGCATACCTAAACAACTATGCATATTAGTTACATTACAAGAACCCTTTTCCAAAAGATTTTTTACTATACAAAGTCTAACTGGATGAGCTAAAACTTTTAAAAATTCTGCTATATCCTCGTATTGTTTATAATTACTGTCCAAGATATCACCTCTTCTCATTTGCATATTAAATACACATATTATTGTTATTTATCTATCAATAATATTACTATATTCAAATTTTAAGATATTGTTACCAAAATGTCAATACTAATTTAAAAAATCCAGTTTTTTATTTTTATTTTCCCTCTTCCAAGCTCTAATATTTCTCTTTTTTCTAATGATTTTAAACTTCTACTTACAACTTCTCTTGAAGAACCTATATCTGCTGCAATTTTTTCATGAGTTGTATAAATTATCTTTCCTCCATTATTATCACTCATTTTTTCTTTAAAATAATTTATAATTCTATTTTCTATACTATCAAATGTAACTTTTTCCAAGCCTTCTACTACAGTTTCAAACTTATCGTATAAATTTTTAAATATATATTTTAAGAAGCTGCTATTATCTAATAAATGTCTCTTAAAAAAATCCATTGGCAATAAAGCAATTACTGCATTTTCTTCTACCTCTGAAAATGAAGTTTCTTCTGATTCAGTTAAAGCACATAATATTGTATTAAAACAATTATCACCCTTACCTAACCTATATAAAGTTATCTCTTTTCCATCATCACCAAGTTTATAAATTCTTATTCTCCCATCTAATATAAATGAAAATCCTATACAACTTTGTTTATTATTAAACATACTTTGTCCGATTTCATAATTGTTTACAATAACTCTTTTAAAAAACTCTTCTAATACCTCTTCACCTAAATCACTTAAAAATGGATAATTTTCTATGATTTCTTTTCTTAATTCCATACCTTTTACCTCATAAAATTCTTTAAAATATAAAATCTCTATATGTAAGCTAATTTACTCATAATTTTACTCGATTTAACCCTCACTAATTAAAATCCACTTGAAAATTCAAAGATGAAAGGCAAAAAAAGTAAAACTAATTTTATTTTAGCTTTACTTTTTTTCTTTATCAATGCTTTTGATAATTATTTTTTATTGTAATCCTAATAAAGTATCTATTCTATTCTTATCAAAACCAACAACTATTTTCCCATTTATATCTAAAACCGGGACTCCCATTTGTCCACTTTTATTTACCATCTCCATAGCAGCTACTCTATTTAATCCTACATTTACTTCTTCATAATTTACATTTTTACTTTTCAAATAATTTTTTACCTTTGTACACCATGGACAAGTATTAGTTGTGTAAACTCTTATATTATTCATTTCTATTTCCTCCAATAATGTATTATTTATTCTATGATATAAGTATATTCTTATTTCTCAAATTTGACTGTAACAAAGTCACAAAACTAATTTTTTCTATAATAAAAAAACATACTTTTATCTCTATAAAGTATGTTTTTACAAGTATATTTTTTTCTCTACTTAACCCTTATATGCGTATATAGTTATACAAATACAATCATATTTAAGCCTAAATATTTAAATCTATTTAGATTTTTATGCTAATATACTTATTTTGATGCTAAAAACTTAAATAATGTATTATTTAATACTTATTAATATCATTTAAAAATAGCTATGGATGTAAATAAGTAAGCGAAAAATCCTATTGTGCAAATAAGATGTGCCTTCTTATATAGCTTAGGCCTTTTAGTTGAAAAGTATCCTGTTACTCCAATAGCAATCATTATTCCAGCAAAACCAATATATTTTATAAAGTCATCTTGTCCTATTTTTTGTATTAATGCAAGACACATTGCTAATACAGATATGCTACCAAGACAAATATGGACTTTTATAAAATTTATCTTTTTTATCTTAAATATCTTAGGCACATAATAAAATAATAGTGATAACATAAAAAATGATGATGATATTCTCTCCATAATTCCTCCAACTAATTTTCTTGTGTTAACTTTTTTATTGCTTTTTCTTCTGGTGCTATTGTTTTGATTCTAAAAATGAAATAGTAGAATTTACATAGTATAAGTACTACAATAACACCTTTCATAAATAAGCTATCTATTAATATTAACGGAAATGCTAACATGAAATCTGCAAAAGCTAAAATACATATTTTTTCTTTTAATGTCATAGATCTTTCTTTTACAAATGATTCTAAATGCTTTTTATATAACTTAGTTCCTATAAACCAAGTATTAAATCTATCTGATCCTTTTGCAAAGCAATATGATGCTAATAATAAAAATGGAGTTGTTGGAAGTATTGGAAATACTACCCCTATAGCTCCCAATACTACTGAAATTAGTCCTACTGTTATATAAATATATTTTTTTATTGACTTCATAATAATTTCTCCCCTCTAATTATTATTTAAGTTAATAAGTCATATGTCTAATTAACTCTATCGGATTATATATAATTAGTCTCGGTCCTGAAAACCTCATAACCTTCTTAATTTTTTCCTTCATATCCTTCTTATAACAATGTATTGGACATTTACCACAAGTACTTTTTTCTTCACCAAATTTGCAATAAGTAAGTCTTTTTAACGCATACTCAAGTAATTCACTACACTCTGGACATAGTTCTTTTTCCTTATGCTTCTTTTTGCAATATATTTTTATCATAAGCTCTATTGTTCTTTTTTCTCTTTCAATCTTAGTCATACTTCCCCCATGAATTTAATAATCATTATCAGTATATCCTTTAAATTAAGAGGACTTTTACATCCTCTTAAAAAATTTAACTTATCTTACTTTAACTTATCTTAATTTGCTTATTTTCTAATTTATATACCTTATCACAAATAGCTGTTGTGGATTTTCTGTGAGAAATTAATATAATAGTTTTTTCTTTGCAATTTTCATTTATAGCTTTTAATATTTCCCCTTCATTTAAAGCATCTAAATTACTTGTTGGTTCGTCTAATATTAATACTTCACTATCTTTTAGGAAAGCCCTTGCTAATCCAATTCTTTGTCTTTCTCCAGAAGATAAATTTCCTCCAAGCTCTGAAACCTTTGTATCATATCCTTTTGGAAGGCTTAATATAAAATCATGAATAGAAGCTTTCTTTGCAGCCTCTATTATGTCTGATTCAGAAGCATCTTCATTTCCTACTTTTATATTTTCTCTTATCGATTCATTAAATAAGTATGTTTCTTGGCTAACTAATGTTTGAGAATTTCTCAGTGATTCCGTATTAACATCTTTTATATCTATATTATCTAATTTTATATCCCCGCTATTTACATCCCAAAATCTCATTATTAATTTTATAAATGTACTTTTACCAATTCCACTTTCCCCTATTAATGCAATCTTTTCTCCCTTCCTTATATTTAAAGATGTATTCTTAAATATACTTTCTTTTCTATTTGGATATGAGAAACTTACATTTGTATATTCAATATCTTTTCCTTGTATATCATTTTTCCCTCTTACTTCTTCTACTTGAGGCTTTTCATCTAAAAGAGCAAAAATTCTTTCTGCACAAGCAAAAGTTTGAAGTAATGTATTGGATAAATTACTTAAAGCAACAACTGGTCCAAAGGATGAAGCTATTATTACTATTGATACTATAGCAGTTGTAAAGCTAATGTTTCCTGATAAATATTCACTTGTCCCAAGTATTACAAAAGTTAATATAGCAATCATTATTGTAATATCTGTTGTTGCTCTAATGATTCCTTCATGCCCTTTTATTTTATCTAAGCTCTTATTAAGCTTAATTGAATTTTCATTTATCTTATTTAATCTTTCTTCCCCATTTTTAAATAGTAATACTTCTTTTAAACCTCTTAATGAATCTAAAACATAATTATTACTTTCACCAAAGATATTTCTATAATTTACTCCTGCCTCTTTTGCAAAGCTTGATGATCCATAAGGTATTACAAAGCCAACTATTAAAAAGAATATAACAGCTAGTACACCAAATATCGGTCTTATATTAAATAAAATTATTGATATAATTGAGTTTGTAATTATAGCAATTGAAATTGGTGCAATTGTATGAGCATAAAATACTTCTAGCAATTCTATATCAGAAGTTATTAATGCAATTAAATTCCCTTTTTCTTTTCCTTCTAGCTTTGCTGGTGCTAGTTTTCTTAATACAGTAAATATCTTATCTCTTAATATATACAGTATCTTAAAAGCAATATAATGACCTGATAGCTGTTCGCCATATCTTAAGAAGCCTCTAAGAAGTGCAGAAATAGCCATTACTATAATTGCTCCTTTAAAGCTTATAAAAGTTATATCTCCTATATATGCTCCTAATGCTACTGCTCCAAAAGAAGCTATAGAAATAGCCGCTAGGAAACCTAATACCCCCATAAAAATAGTAATTCCCATTATAGGAGCTAATGGTTTTAACTCAACTATTAACCTTTTCATTATTTGGAAGCCTGATCTTCTTTTCATATCTAACAAACCTCCCTAATATCTTCTAATTCATTTTGCTTTTCAACCATACTATGATAATACCCATTAAGCCCCATAAGATCTTTATGATTTCCTTCTTCACATAATATTCCTTTATTCATAACATATATATTTTTAGCACCTCTTACATTTGCTAATCTATGTGATATTACTAATATTGTTTTTTCTATTGAAAGGTCATATATTGATTCCCAAATGGCCTCTTCACTTTCCACATCTATATTAGAAGTTGCTTCATCAAATATTATCATTTTTCTATTTGCAAGTATTGCTCTTGCAAGTGCTAACCTTTGTTTTTGACCTCCAGATAAAGCATTTCCACCTTCACCTACATTTGTATTTAATCCATCTTTTAAACTTTCTACAAAGCTATCTAATCTAGCAATCTTTAATGCATTTTTTATTTCTTCATCGGTTGCATATTTCTTTCCTATAAGTAAATTATCTAAAATAGTTCCATTAAATATATAACTATTAGTTGATATTAAGGCTATATTTTCGTAAATAGTATCTAAATCGATATTTTCTATATCAACTGAATTTAGTAATATTTCACCTTGATTAACTTTATAGTTATTTAAAATTATAGATGCTATTGTACTTTTACCTGAACCACTTTCTCCTACAATTGCAACCATACCTTTTGGAGTTATCTCCATATTTATATCCTTAAGAACTTCTCTTTCTCCATCATAACTGAAGCTAACATTATTCAATTTAATTGTAATATCACCAGTTATTTCTTTAACATTATTATCTATGTTCTTTTCTCTTTCTTTTGCATCTAGTATTCCAAAAATTCTATCAGATGCTGCCATCCCGTTCATTGCTATATGGAAGTATGAACCTAGAAGTCTTAACGGTATAAAAAACTCTGAAGATAATAAAATTATTATAATTAGGCTTCCAGGAGCAATCTCCCCCCTACTAAATTGAATTAATGCAACTATTGTTCCTGCTGCTGCTCCGCCAAATGCTACTAAATCCATTATTGTAATAGAGTTTAGCTGCATGCTTAAAACCTTCATTGTTATCTTTCTGAACTTCTCTGCTTCCGTATTCATTTTTTGATGTCTTTTTTCATCTATATTAAAAACTTTTAAAGTTGTTAATCCTTGAAGATTTTCTAAGAATGTTCCACCTAAATCTGAATAACTCTTCCAATAATCCTTCAATATTCTCTTTGCAATTTTCATTATTGCAATTATTGATATTGGGATAAGAGGTACACAAAGTATAAATACTAAAGCTGCTTTAAATGATATAAAACTCATAAAAACAAATAATGTTATCGGTACTAATAATGAATAGAAAAATTGTGATAAGTACTTACCAAAATAAATTTCTAATTGCTCTACCCCTTCTACCATAACTTGAACTATGGATGATGTACTTTCTACATTGCTATATTCATTTCCAAGTTTTAATAGTTTTTTATAAACAAGCTCTCTTAAAGTCATTCTTGCTTTTGATGATGCTAGATTTGAAAACTTAGCATATAAAATATTACAGATAAATCTTATACATAATAGTAAAATTATTATAGTCCCAGACATAAAAATAGATTTGTCTGCTATGCTAGTTATTTCACCAGAATAGATATTATTTATGAACTGTCCTATAAGTAGTATTATTATAATATTGCATATAATAGCAAGCCAATTCACAAATATCGTCAGTCCAATATACTTTTTAGAATCACTACAAAGGTTTATAAGCCTTTTATTGATCATCATATTATAACTCCCCCATTCATTGATATTAAATTTCATTTGATAATTACAGTACAAAGTATACTGTAAATGATACTCATTTTCAATAATGAAACATATATTTTTTGTTAATTCTTTATGAACATCGTTATAATATATTTTTTATAATTTCTTCTAAAGAATTGACAGTACTATTATGATTATTTATTATTCTTATATTTTTTCTTTCAGCTTCCTTTTTTGCTTTTCTAGCCATCTTATGTGAAACTATATTTGTAAATAATATTATTACATCTGGACTTCCTATCTTATCATTTAACCCAGCTTTCATTTGAGTAAATATTTTAGCCTTGCACTTATATTTTTTACAGACATCTAAATAATCCCTACTCATTCTATCATGACCACCAATTACAACTATACTCATTTAAGATACCCTCTTTCTTTTAATTTTTTTATAATGCTAGTTACCCTTAATGATATGTATTAACTTTCCGATTTTCATATAATTAATGAGGCTAATTCTTCGTTTAATGGTTTGAAGTGACAAAATATAAGTTGGCGAAGATAAATAGATGGTGGAATAAGCATATAGTGAGCAATTAGAAGTACTTAGTGTTGCTTAATTATTTTGAGCACAGCCAGTTAACTAAAACTCTTTGCATAGTAGTTTTTTCAAAGCCTAGTACTTCTTTGTATATCTATTTATCATAGCCTCTATATTCTAAATTCATAAAATTTTGATTATATGCATACTTTAATATTATCGTAGTTACTGAAAATTATATTATTTACTATTGAATCAATAGATTCTCCTTCTACAATTTTATCCATTGTCTTTTCTCGTACATCATCATATATACTGAATATTTCTATAGCCTTTTCATAATTGCTATAAACTTTCCAATATCCACATCCTAGACACTTTTTATAACTACATTGCATAAAACTTTTCACATCATCAATGGGAATTCCTAAAAATATACCAAGTTCATGTGGACAGTTAAATTCATCATATCTATCTTTTAAATATTCAACATAATAAGAAATATTATTATTATGTTCATATCCAAGTTTTCTTAAAAACTCTATATTTTCAGTTTTAAATATATGTGTTTTTAGAATATCATTATTATAAATTAATATTATTAAGGCATTTTCATCTTCTCTTAAATTAATAAAGCTTAAATTTATAGACTCTAAAAAATCTTTTCCGTATTCAATCCAACTTTTGTATAAATCTTTCAACATTTTATTGACAGTTACAGTTGCTGAAGGTTTTACCCCTGCTATAACAAGTGAACTATTGTATAGTAAAAACTTTTTTACAGATTCTTTATCTTCAATTTTAAATAAGTCTTTATAAAATTCAATTTTATCCATGTATAACACCACCTATTACAAGTATCCTCTTTATTAATTAATATTGATATTCATTATCAATTAAATATTATAATATTATATTATTTTTGTCAATATTTACTTTATATTATTATAATTCCTTATATATAGTTTTAGGAATTTACATAGAAATTATGCATAAAAAAATAGGTTATACTTCCGTCTTTCGTATAACCTATTTAACTTCTCTCTTATTCTGCTAAATGCGCTGTTTTTCCTACTGCTTCTTTATTAAAATACTTAACTAACATCATAATTCCTAAAGTTACTATTACTAAGAATATTAAAAATTGTATAGTATAGCTTAATGTTACTCCACCTGTTACTAAAGTGGCTACAAATTTGAATAAATATGCAACTATCCATGCTAATATAAATTGATATACTATTGATAATAACATCATTTTATTTCCATATTCTTTTCTCATAACCCCTATAACTGCAAAGCATGGTGTATATAATGAAACAAATATTAAAAATGTTAATGCTGTTATAGTAGTAAACATCATTGGTAAAATAACTGCTAAATCACCATATACTATTTCCATAGTACCTATTATAACCTCTTTAGCTGCAAGTCCAGTTAATATTGATACTCCAGCTTCCCATGTTCCAAATCCTAATGGTTCAAATATTGGTGCTACAAATCCACCAAGAGTAGCGAAGAAACTTGTGCTTATTTCCTCTGTAAATCCATTCATATTGAAATAAGTTAAGAACCATACAACTATTGATACTGCAAAAATTAATGTACCAGCTCTAACTATAAAGCCCTTTGATTTATCCCATGCATTTAATATAATACTTTTTAAACTTGGAAGTTTATATTCAGGTAGTTCTAATATAAATGGCTGCTCATCCTTCTTAAATAATGTATTTTTGAATAATAATCCAACTAAAATTGCTACAATTATTCCTAAAAGGTAAATTCCCATTACAACTAATTCTTGATTACTACTAAAGAATATAGATGCAAATAGTGCATATACTGGTAACCTTGCTCCACAAGATACTAATGGAGCTAGTAATGCAGTCATTTTTCTATCTTTTTCACTTTCTAATGTTCTAGTTGCCATAATAGCTGGTGCCGAACATCCAAATCCCATTATTATTGGAATAAATGCTTTTCCTGATAAACCTATTTTTCTCATTATTTTATCCATAAGAAATGCAACTCTTGACATATATCCACTGTCTTCTAAAAATGATATTCCAAGGAAAAGTGCAAATACTATTGGAAAGAATACTATTACTCCACCAACTCCTGCTACAATACCATCAACTATTAATGATTGAAACCATAAAGAGGAATTCTCAATTAATCCTTCTACAAAAGGTGTAAAAGTATCAGCAACAAAAGCATCTAATCCATCTGCTAAAGGTTGTCCAAACCAACTAAATGTAAATTTAAAAATTATAAATAGTGCTAATAAAAATATTGGATATGCAAGCACTGGATTAAGTACTAATTTATCGATTTTTTCTCCTATGTACTTTGAATTACCTTTTTCTTTTGAGCTTTTATTAATAATTTTATCTATATACGTATAAGTTTCTTTTTCCGTTTTAAAATTTATATTATAACTTGGAATAATTTCTTTAGATTCGATTATTGTTTTTTCAATATTGTCTAGACCTTCTTTTGTCTTTGCAGATATAGGTAGTATAGTAACTCCTAATTCTTTAGCTAATTTATTATGATCAATGTTAATTCCCCTCTTTTTGGCTATATCAATCATATTTAGGAGAACTACTATAGGTTTATTGAATTGCATTAATTGAGTTGTGAGATATAAGTTTCTTTCTAAATTTGTTGAGTCTACTACGTTAATTATAACATCTACATCTTCATATTCTAAAAAAGCTCTTGCTATTTTTTCTTCATTCGAATAAGTATCCATAGCATATATACCTGGTAAATCAACTAACTTCATATCTTTATTTATAAATCCAAACTTTTTATCGATAGTTACTCCAGGCCAGTTGCCTACATATTGTTTTGATCCTGTTAAAGCATTAAATACTGTAGTTTTTCCTGTGTTTGGATTACCTACTAATGCTACATTTATCATTTCCCCATCTCCTTAAACATTTAAATATATATTTTTTGCATCATTTTTTCTAATAGCTAAGTCAAATCCTCTAAAAGATATTAATATTGGATCTCCAAGTGGTGCAACTAATTTAATCTTTACTTGTGTCCCCTTTACACAACCTAAAGCTTTTAACCTTTTTGCTAGTCTTGGATCCCCTATTATATCCCTAACTGTACCAGTTTGACCTACTTTCATATTATAAATAGTCATGCAATCTCCCCCTTACATTATTTTCTATATTTATAATTATAATCAATTGATATTGATTGTCAATAACTCTTGACTAATTATATCAAAGATTTTTTTAATTTTGTTAGTTTTTAATATATAAATTTATTTATCTGAGTATAATTTGTAATATCTTCTATTAAGTAATAAGTTTTACAAGACTTATTACTTAATATTTATTTTTTAAATATTAATATATTTTTAATAAAAAAATCTACACCTCAGTTATTACTAAGGTGTAGATAAGTTTATTCTTATAGTATTCTTTTTGGATCAAAATCTAAAAAATCACATGATGTCATTAAATATTCAATTCCTTCATGTTCTCCATTAAGCACATTTGCTAAGGAAGGTCCATGTAGATGTCCATATATTACTTTTTTTACTCCATACTCTTTAAATAAATTAGTGAATGCTGAATTTTCTCTTTTTTCATTCATTGGTGGATAATGTATCATTACTACTATGTTTTCATATCCTGCTTCTTTAGCCTTATCCAATGAAAGTTTTAATCTTATAATTTCTCTATCAAATATTTTTTTATCCTTTTCTGTGAATCTATCACTACCTTCTAAAATCCATCCTCTTGATCCACAAATAGCATAATCCTCATAAGTATAAAAATTATTTTGAAGAAATTTCGTATTTTCATACATCCTATTAAGCTTTGATATTCCACCCCACCAATAATCATGATTTCCTTTAGAAATTATCTTTTTCCCTGGTAACGCATCTATCCAATCTAAATCAACTTTACTTTCATCTGATCTCATTGACCAGGATATATCTCCAGCTATAAGCACTGTATCTTCATCTGTGATTTTTTTTATCCAATTTTCTTTTATCTTTTCATCATGCTTAAGCCACTTTGCTCCAAATATGTCCATTGGTTTGTCTGTTGTAAAAGCAAGATGAAGATCTGAAATAGCATATAAAGCCATTTAATCTACCACCTTTCTGACATAAATTTCTTTACATTACACATTAAGTTATCTATAGAATATTAATTACTTAACTAATGTGAAAGCTCACATATCAAAACATATTAACTATATTTACCTTTATAATTCTACAAACTATCTAAGTCTGTCACATATGCAATAATATGAGCTACTGCTTCATAAAGATCAGATGGTATATACTCACCTATATCTACATTACAAAGCAGATCTGTCAATTCCTTATTATACACTATAGGAACGTCATTTTCCTCTGCTTTTTCAAGTATTTTATCTGCAATATGTCCCATACCACTTGCAGTAACAGTTGGAGCTATTAAATTTTCCTCATATTTTAAAGCTGCTGCTTTTTTTCTATATTTCATTTTTCCTCCTAAGATGTTTAGCTTATACTCTTCTATCGAGTGATATTCCAGCATTTGAACTAAAAAAATCTCTACATGTTGTTAAGGAAACTTCATTTTCCTTCTTAGATACTTTCACATTAACTAAAAAACCCATGTTTTCTATATTATTAACTAATTTACTCTTTGTCATATCAATCATTTTAACAAATTTTTCTTCACATTTTAATTCTATATTTATTTTTTTATCTAATACTTGCATATATCCATCTACTGTACCTAAATTCTTAGTTTCTACTGTTACTACCATCTTAACATTTGTACTATCTATCTTTTTACCTTCTTTTCTATTATCCTTTACTATTATCTTGCACGGATATTCTCTTTCCCTTATATTGACCGGAATATCTGCATAATAATATTCTGAGCTTATTTTATTAAATACTTTTATATCACTAATATTATTTTTTATAATATCTAAAATTTTCTCTGATATTAAAGATTCACTTTTTAAATTAGATATTAAATCTTTAATTATTTCCTTACTACCTTCTGCTCCTTTATTTAGAGAAGCTTCTACCAATTCTTTTGTTGGAATACTTGTAGTTAGATTTTTATTTATTATATTATTTTCATTTATATTTTTATCAATATTATTACTATTAAGACCAATAATACTATCTTTAGTTAGTATATCCTTTGCTAAATCATTGCCTATCTGATCTTGTGACACCTCATTATCTATAATTCCTTGATTCTTTAAATTAATAACATCTTTTAATTTTAAAAATTCCTCTTCTGTTAATGTTATACCTTTTCCCATAACACTTGAAAGTACTTTTTCTAATTGTCCTTTACTAAAATCTAAAGCCTCTTTCACCCCTAAAGTTTCATTATTAGTTTTATTCAAATAATCACTAAAATCATCTACTATATTTTTAGCACCAATTTCATTAAACTCAGATATAGTTTCTTTAAGCTTATTTATTAATTCTTCTGGTTTCATAGTATTGATTAAATTGAAGACTCTATCAAATTCACTACTTGTGAACTCCATTCTTCTATTAGTTAATATTTCTTTTAAAGATGTGTTAAGTAAATCTTCACTTTTCCCTGAAATAGACTTAAGAAGTGACAATATACTAACTTTAGAATTACCAGTATCACTTTTTTGATACACATCATTAGCTAATTTATTATTTATACTTGTCTCTTGCCCATTAATATATTGAGATATTTTTGAAATTCTTTGTTCTTCTATATTTTGTCCATCTACATCTATGGATTTAGGAATTATAGTACTAGTATCTAATCCTTTAATACTTTGCTTTAAATTATTTTCTAGCATATTCTTCTTTGAAAAATCATTAAGTTCAGGTATTGAATTAGAAATGTTATCAAGTACTTTTATTAAATTTTCTTTCCCTTTAAATAAATTATTATATCCTTTTATATTTTCTTTATTAAACTCCATATCATTTTCAATGAACAATAAAATATCCTCATAAGATAAAGTTTTAAACTCGCCTAAAAACTCTTTTAATACATTATTAATTTTTATTCCTTCTTCACTATTTTGAGGTATTCCCTTCCCCATTAAATACTTAGAAATGAATTCATCTATTTCCTTTGGATTTGCTTGTATTTTATCTAGAAATTGAATTAGTCCCTTAATTTCTCTTATATTTTCCTTAGTAAGAGGAATATCAAACTTTAACATTGATTTTAATAAAACAACATCCTCTTTACTTAGCCCTGAACTAGAAATTATATCATTAAACTCACCTTGAGCTAACTCATCACCTTTGATATTCTTAGCAATAACTTTTAACTTTAATTTTCCGTCAACAAAGCCTTCAACTTGAAATCTTTGTAATCCATTTTCTAATCCTTCTATATCTCCGTCTATTTGTGCAGAAAATTCCCAACCATCTATTAGCTTTATAGTAACTTCATTTTTATCATCTTTTTTAATTATTTTGCCTGAAAACTTCTCACCAGAATCAAAAGTTAGCTTACTAGATATTCTTTTGTTATTTGTATTGTATGAATTACCTACATTAAAAACTCCTGGCATAACTCCACCTCATATACATCTATATTATTTATAATGTCGAATACTTTATCTAACACCTTAGCATATATAACTTTAGAAACTCTATCATTAAAATAACTTTCATTTGGAAATATTTTAGAAATAACTATATAATCTTTAGAAATTTTTACCTTATATGATATAAATATAGAATTTAACTGGAGGTTAAAAATGAATAAAAAACTTTTTTATAAAATAATTATTATATCTGTTATTACTATATCTTCTACATTTGTATCATGCCAAAACACTTCAAAGAAAATAACTATATCGGAAGATACTCAAAATGAAATCTCTACTGAAGAAAATGAAGTAAATGAAGCAATAAAAACTGGTGAGAAATATCTTACCAAAAATAATTTTAATGAAGCTAAGGAATACTTTAATAAAGCCATATCATTAGACAAAAGTAATAAAGATATTTATTTAAAAATTAAGGACATATATTTCTCTTTTAATAGATTTGATGATGCCTATTTCATTATAAAAACAGCTTTAACTAATAATATAGATATTGAAAATATGAAATTAATTTTAAAGGATATTTCATCTAAATTTGAATCTATAAACATGAATTTATCCATATATCAAGATACTAGCTATACCTTACCAAATGAAGTCAAAGCAGTAATTTCAGGTGAATCTATATCAATTCCTGTAACTTGGGATAATCAAGTAGTTGATTCCTCTACTGTAGGTACATTCATTTATGAAGGCTTTAATGAAGATTATGGTAGAAAGGTTAAAACGGAAATTACAGTTATGGAAAATGTTTATGATAAGCAAATTGGATGGGTAAAAGATTTTTATATGGACAATAGAAAGTTATATATTGATTTAGATTTAATTGAATTTTATTTAGGAAGAGAAGAAGCACTTAGAGAAGCTATTAAAGATGGAAAAGCCGGAATTGATGAAAATGGTGAATACTTTTTACCAGCTCCAGTTTGGATAAGAAATAATTCTGCTGCTATTACTAAATACCAAATAGATAACAATTGTATGTATTATTTATGCTCAGCTACTCTAAAACTCGATAATTATGAAACTAGTGGAACACTAGTAAATTCTTCTTATGATAATTTCCTTAAAGCATTTAATGATACTAAAAATAATAATGCAAGAATACTACTAGTTTGGGTTGATATAAAGAATGGCTCAGTTTATAAAATTTCTGAACAATACTTACCATAAAATTTTTTAAAAGGAGACTTTACAATGAATAAAAAATTTATAAAACTAACTATTATCCCACTTTTTTTAATATTAACCTCCTCACTCTTTTCTTGTACTGACACAACAAAAAAAGTAACAGTTTCTAATAATACTTCAGAAGAAATTTTGGTAGAAGAAAATGAAGTTGATGAAGCTATTACCAATGCTAAAAAACTTCTAACTGATAATAAATATGATGAGGCAAAAGCCTATTTTAATAAAGCAATTTCTTTAGATAAATCTAATAAGGATTTGTATTTAGAAATAAAAGATATTTATATGAATTCTAATAAATATGATGATGCTTACTTTATAATAAAATCTGCTTTAGCCAATAATGTTGATACTGAAAATATGAAATCAATAGCTAAAGAAATTTCATCTAAATTTGAGGTAATTAAGCTTGCAGATTCTATTTATCAGGAATCAGAATATAACCTTCCTGGAAGTGTATCTACTGATATAAATGGAACCTCGCTTTCACTTCCTTTAACTTGGAATGTAGCAACTGTTGATACTTCAAGCGCTGGTACTTTCACTTATTATGGCACAAATGAAGAGTATGGAAGGCATGTAGAATTTACTTTGACAGTTTTAAAAAATGTTTATGATAAACAAATTGGATGTATCAATAATATCTATTCTATTGATGGAAAAACCTATATAGATGTTGACTTAGTTGAATTTTACTTTGGAAATGAAATTGCTTTAAGAGAAGCATTAAAAGATAACGAAAAAATTGCTTATCTAGAAAATGGAGAGCCTTATGTTCCAGATGGTTATTATATAAGAAATAATAATAGTAAATTAACCACCTATGAGATATCAAGTAATTGCAGCTTCCAATTATTAAATCACGATTTTCTAGCATTAGGATATAATGTTCCACCACCTAAAAATTCTTCTATAAATGAAGAAGCTTCATTTAATGATTTTATAAATTATATTGATTTAAGAAATCCTATGGATATAGGAAATTTAGATATAAGTGATGAAAAACCTATAACTCATAGAGAAACCCTATGTTGGATAGAACTAAAAAATGGAGTTGCTTACTCAATCTACAGACAATATACACCTTAGTTATAAATTGCGAAGCAATTTATTAGTGAAAAGTTAGAAGTGAAATAGTGAAAAGCTTAGGATATTTTGCTACGCAAAATTTAATCTATAAATGCAAAGCACCTTTTATTAAAAAAATCCTGTAAGGATTTTCTCCTTAACTTTTTCCCTATTAACTATTTCACTCTTCACTATTTTGCTTCGCAAAATAATACTAATAGTTTTATACTTCTATATATTATTTAAAATATATTTAATATAATTAAATTATAATATCCATATTAAGGAGAATGTGTAATGAATACTCAAGTACTTATTGTTGAAGATGATAAATCTATAAATGATATACTATTTCATACTTTAAAGGCTGAAGGCTATTTACCTCATAGTGTCTTTTCTTTAAAAGAAGCTAATGATTTTTTAAATACCACTTTACCCGATTTAATTTTGTTAGATTTAAATTTACCCGATGGAAGTGGTTTTGACTTTTGTAAAGATATAAATGCTAAATATACTATTCCTATTATAATTCTTACAGCTAAAAATGATGTATTTGATAAAGTTCTTGGACTTGAGCTTGGAGCTGATGATTATATTACTAAACCATTCCATATAAAAGAAGTTACAAGTAGAATTAAGGCTGTATTTAGACGTATTGAAAAGTCTGCTTCTAAAGATAATAAAAATTTCATTAAGATAAATTCAAATATAAAGATTAATTTTAATAACAGAACTGTTTTAAAAAATGATGAAGTTATTCAATTAAAACCAAAAGAATATGAGCTTCTTGAATTCTTTGTTCAAAATAGAAATAAAGTTTTTTCTAGAGAACAACTTATAGATAATATTTGGGAGTTTTCTTATGATGGCGATATAAGAACTGTAGATATTCATATAAGAAGAATTAGAAGTAAACTTGATACAAATGGACACCCATCTGTGATTGAAACAGTTTTTGGTGTTGGATATATGATGAGGTAATTATGAAAATTAAATTCAAATTCACTTTAATTATTACTCTTACAATTGTACTACTAGGAATTTCATTAAATATATCTGTTAGAAAAATATTAAAAGATAATATGGAAAGCACAGTTACCTCTTCATTAAAAGAAATAATGAAAAGTACTCGCGAATCTGTTAAATATACATTGTCAGTTAGAAATTATCTATACAAAGATAAAGCTTTATCTCAAGAAAGTAAATATTTAATAGAATATATTTCAATTAACTATGATAGCAACCTTCAAATATGCGATATAGATGGTAACGTGCTTGCTTCTAATTTAGAAAAAGCTAATCCTGAATTCGCTGAAAATATTCCTGATATTAAATCTGGTAAAACTATTGTTGATATAAAATATAACAACAACAATCTTATTGGAATGCTTTCCTATCCAATAATAATTAATGAATCTTACATTGGAATAATCAATTTAACTAAGGACTATACTTATCTTTATTCAGACTATATGAAAGCTACAAGCATATTAACTTTAATTGAAATATCACTTATCATTTTTATATTTGCTATTTCTTATAGATTAACAAATAAAATAGTTAGTCCAATAGAAAAATTAACTTCAGCTTCCAAAAAATTAAGTGAAGGAAATTATGATATAAATATAGATATAAATGCAAAAAAAAATGATGAAATTTCCATATTGTCTAGAGAATTTATTAATATGAAATCTAAAATTCAAGAACAAATCTTAGATATTGAAAAAGAAAAAGAAAAGGTTGAAAAATTAGCTTTAAGCAGAAAAATATTTTTCGATACGGTCACTCATGAACTTAAGACACCTTTGACCTCAATTATTGGATATTCAGAAATGATTTTAGAAAATGTTGTAGATGATGAGGAATTTAAATATCGTGCCATTGATAGAATTCACTCAGAAAGTGAAAGATTAAATACATTAGTACTTGAAATAATAAAAATTTCAAAAGGACTATCATCTATAAAAGATACTTATGAAGATATAGACATTTCTGAAATTATTAATCAAACAATTTCTGATTTAAGTATTAAAGCAGAAAAATATAACTTAAAAATAAACTCAAATATATCAAAAGAAACAGTACACTTTAAACCAAATAAAATAAAAGAAGTTTTAATTAATGTATTAGATAATGCAATAAAATACTCTAGTAAAGATTCTATTATTACTATAAGCTCTTATACTTCTGATGATAAATATACTATAGAAATTACTAACTTCGTTGAAAATCCTATACCTGAATATGTTTATAATCATATTTTTGAACCATTTACGAAGTCAAATTCTTCTAATGATGAGTATAGTACAGGCTTAGGATTATACTTATGTAACGAAATTATTAAAGATCATAATGGTTCAATCAGCATAGTTAATGGTAATGAAATAAAAGTAAAATTAACTTTACCATTAGAAAATAATAGTAATCTCTCATAAATAATATATAAATATTCCTTATTATGTAGTTATCTAAATTTGATTAAAAATAGTATTTTTTAATCAAAAGCTTAAGGGAGTCGCGTAACGCGACTCCCTTAAGTTTTTTTATTCTATAACTATCTTATTATAGTTTTTCTTTCCTCTTTTAAGTAATGCTGAACCATCTTCTAAATCTGATTCTTCTAAAGTTCTAGTAACTTCAGTTACTTTTTCTCCATTTAAAGATAATCCACCTTGTTGAATTAATCTTCTTCCTTCTGCTTTAGATGGAACTATTTTATTTTCAGCCATTATATCTAAAATAGTTGATCCTAATTTTTCCTTACTTATAGTTACTGTAGGAACATTGCTCATATCAACTCCACCAGAGAATAAAGCTTCTGCTGCACTTTTAGCTTTAGTTGCTTCTTCTTCTCCATGAACTAGCTTTGTAACTTCAAAAGCAAGACGCTTTTTAGCTTCATTTATAGCTGCTCCTTCTACAGAACATATTTCTCTAACTTCATCCATTGGAACAAATGTTAATAATGATAAGCATTTTTCTACATCTGCATCATCTACATTTCTCCAGTATTGATAGAAATCAAATGGTGAAGTCTTTTCTGGATCAAGCCATAAAGCTCCTCCTACTGTTTTTCCCATCTTTTGTCCTTGGCTATTAGTTAATAAAGAACAAGTCATTGCCATAGCTTGACCTTGAGCCTTTCTTCTAACTAATTCAACACCAGCAATCATGTTTGACCATTGGTCATCTCCACCTAATTGCATTTTACAACCATACTTTTGATTTAATACGTAGAAGTCATATCCTTGCATTAACATATAATTAAATTCTAAGAAAGAAAGTCCTTTTTCTAATCTTTGTTTAAAACATTCAGCTGTAAGCATTCTATTTACAGAAAAATGAACTCCAACTTCTCTTAAAAAATCTACATAATTTAAGTTTAATAGCCAATCTGCATTATTAACTAATATTGCTTTATCATCAGAAAAGTCTATAAATCTCTCCATTTGCTTCTTTATTGAATCAACATTATGTTGAATTTGTTCTTTTGTAAGCATAGTTCTCATATCAGTTTTTCCTGATGGGTCTCCTACCATTGCTGTTCCACCACCAAGAAGTGCTATTGGTCTATGTCCTGCCTTTTGCATATGTGCCATAAACATTAACGCAATGAAATGTCCAACATGTAAACTATCTGCTGTTGGATCAAAGCCTATATAAAAAGTTATTTTCTCCTTTTCTAGCAATTCTCTAGTTTCATCCTCATGAGTAAATTGCTTTATGTATCCACGATCTAATAACTCGTCTAAAACATTAGCCATTCTACGTAACCTCCTATTTATTTTACTTATTATAGTATATCTTTTTATTAAAATATTATCAACAATAAAACAACTAATGATACTATTGTTATATTTTGAGAATATAAAAAAGGAGTAATTCAATATACTAGAATCACCCCTCATTACTAAATCTGCGACACTTAATTATTATTAATTCTGTTAATCCAAATTATAACTAAAATTCTCTTATTCATTATTCAAAATTTGAACTTAAAATACAAATTTAAATTTTAAATAATATTCATTCATACAACTTTGTAATTCACATAATCCAGACTCCCAGACCCCTCTTTATCCATTTATACTTCTACTCTCTAAATTCTCAACCAATCAGAATTTCCGAACCATCCCCCATTATTCCCATTACTTCTCTTTTTCATTTCTCATTTTTAATAACTCAGCTTGCATGAGTTATTTCCATAATTATTTAACTTTTCCCATTCCTCTAAGCCACATATTCCCTTATCAAATCTGGTAGTTCATCACTACATTCACAATTCAAATTTATATACAAATTTAAATTAAATTTTTGAGAGAATTCCTTTAACTTTCCAAACAGTTTAGCTGATTCAGACATATTTTTAGTAACTATACTTGATAAAGCATCTATATATATATTTTCAACATCATAATTTTGAGATATAACTCCACAAAGTAATCCGTAAAAGCTATCACAATCTATTACGCCAAGCTCATTAGTATTTATAAACCTTATCTTACCTTTAAGTTGCATCATACGTCTAGCATCATCATCAATATAAACTGAATCCCCTTTTGCTTTGCTTAAATGTTCATTTGCAAGTTCTATTAATCTTTTAGTTTTACCTGCCCCTCTCTTTGCGCAAAAAACTTGAATCATTGGAATCCACTCCTCTTATAGAATTTTTATTCTCTTAATTTATATATATTCTACAGCATTGAAATTATTTACAATATAATATAAAAAATAATAAAAGATAGAGAAAATACCTTAATCTCTATCTTTTATCTAAAAAAATGCGAACTCATAACCTTATTTTTTCCTGCGTGCTTTGCTTTATAAAGAAACCTATCTGCACAATTAATAACAGTTTCAAGTGTCTTCCCATCATTAGGATAAAAGCCTACTCCAAAACTTGCAGTAATACTTCTTTCATTATTTTCATTTGAAACTAAATTACTTGATACTGAATTTCTTATTTTATCTATTCTTATATATACATCTTCATTATCACCATTGCAATCTATATATAGTATTATTTCTTCCCCACCATATCTTGCAATTATATCTTTTGGCTCTAACATACTCCTAATTAAATTTGCAGTTTCTATTAAAACTTTATCACCAAATTGATGTCCTAAAGTATCATTTACTTTTTTAAAGTTATCTAAATCAATCATTACTATTGCATATTTATCTACGCCTTCATTAGATAACCTTTCTTCTATAATTTCATAAAAAGTCTTTCTATTATAGATACCTATTAATGCATCATACTTAGCTGCCCTTTCTATTTTTTTATATAGTATAGAATTTTCTAGAGCTATTGCAATTTGACTTGCTATTGAACTTAGGAATATTTCATGAAACTCTGATAAAAAATTATAATGGGTATGGTCAGCTACAATATATCCTATAAATTTTTCAGCAACTTTTATTGGTACCCCCATCCTTGAATGAATATATATATTATTTAATTCATCTTTTACAATTGGTTCTTTTGAATTTAAGATAAATGTCTTATTTTTACTTATGTAATTTTTACATTCTTCTGTAATAGCTATACTATCTTGTGTACCATTAGTAGCCTTGATAACAAACTTAGAGTCTTCTAACAAATATATTGTAGATTGAGTTACACCTATAATTCCTATTATCATATCATTTATCATAGGTATTATATTTTTACTACTTAAATTTGAGTTTATATAGTTACTAATTAATATTACATTTGAAAGCATATCAAGATTTTTCTCATGCTGAATATTAACAGAACTTAATTCTTGTATTTTTTCTTCAGTGATTTTCTGATATCCTTCGTACTCTAACTTAAGTTGGTGATACATTGCTTTATAATCGTCCATACTCCCTCCCCATCTCATCTTATATAGTATGAATCGAATTCAGATAATCTATAACTTAATATTACTTTATTTCCATTTTAATATCAATAACTTTTTGCCCTCTAAATCATTTTCATTGCAGTATTTATTATAGACTATCTTTTACTAATCCAGTTCCTTCAACTATTAAATTAACATTAACTTCCAAATTAGTATTTGCAATCGGATTATACACTGCTGCTTTAGGATAATATATATCTAAAAGTCTTTCAACCTCAAAAACATCTATTTGTTTTTCTTTATACTTATTAAATATATCTCTAAGATAGCTTTCTATTTCTTCTTCTTTAACATCTTTTATATATTTCAAAAGTTCATTATCAACTATAAGCCTACCTTGAATTTCTGCGACTGAAACCTTCATTTCTAAATTTTTAACTAAAGTAATATTTTCTCCATCATACTTAAGTTTACTTTCTGTACTATTATCTAAAATATCTAATGTAATAAATCCTTGCTGTGATTGTGGATTAGACATTTCAAGTGTTCCTCTTCTAATATTATTCATAAATAAATTATAGCTCATAGCATCTTTAGAATCTATTTTCTCAACTAATTTATTATCCTTGATTATTGCCCCACCACCAATTTCTATCTTTTTATCTAATGCATCTTCTCTTATTTCAATTGCACCAACAATATATGTATCACTAGCTGTTATGGAATTACTTAAATAGTCATTTATATTTGCTCTCATTGCTCTTGGATTTCTCTTATTCTTATGAACTAATTCTTCTAAATATAATCCTAAATATTCTTCATCACTAGAAGTAATTTTAAGCAATTCATCAACTTCTCCAAAATAAATGAACATATACGGCTTAATTTGAAATTCTTGATTATTATTGATTAAATCAACATATCTTTTTATTCCATTTCTTGTAGCCTTTTCAGTAAATATATATGCTCTATTTTGTGAATAATTTAATTCATAACTTGAAGCTAAATTTACATCTCTTAAAGCTTCCAATGCTGTCTTGCCTATTCCTTTATATATTATTCTTTTTCCTTTATCTGAACTTTCATTAGTACTTCTATAAGGTTTAACACAATCAACATAAACTATCGCTCTTCCAAAATCATCTGTGTCAAAAATTATACTAGTTGCAAAACTAACTTTATTTATATCTCTATAATTAAAGCAACCAACTAACAATAAAGGAATAAAAAATACTGCTAAAATCTTACTTAGTCTTTTTAATTTCATTTTTCATCCCCCTTTTTTATAAAATCCTTTGAGATCTTACCTAAACTACCTCTAAGTACCACATCTTTAAATCTATATTCGTTAATACTTCCAACTGGAAATAAAAATTGATATCCAATTGAATCTAATTCAGCTAACTGTATTAGTAGTAATAAAGCTCCGCATAAAAACCCTGGTATACCAAATGCAGCAGAAAATACAACTAGAACTATTGCCCAAAATGAAACCGCTCCATAAAGCTTTGGAATTAGGAAGTATGATAACGTACTTAAAGCTACAACTATTATTGTTATTCTTGATGCTATCCCTGCTCCAACTGCTGCATCTCCTAAAATTAAAGCTGAAACTATACTCATTGCCCCACCTATTGGTTGTGGAAGTCTAAGTCCTGCTTCTTTTATAAATTGAAATGCTAGCATCATTAATATTACCTCAAGAAAAGTAGGAAACGGAACTCCTGCCCTTGATACTGCAAGTCTAAACATAAATAATGATGGTATCATAGAAAAATGATATGTTATTATTGCTACATATAATCCTGGTACTAATGTTGCTATAAAAAATGCAAACCATCTTAATATGCGATTAAAATTTGTATAGTACTTATTTAAGTAATAATCATCTGGCATTTGAAAATTTTCTAAAAAGAAATATGGTACAGTAATAACAAATGGTGTTCCATCAACTATTACAGCTACTCTTCCTTCTAGTAGCTTTGCACTAACTTCATCTGGTTTTTCGGTATATCCTACTGTATCAAAAAAGCTTTTTTGATTTTTTAGGGCATCTTCAACGTAGTTAGTATCTAGAATAAATCTCAAATCTAAGCCATTTACCTTTTCTTTAACATTTTCAACTAGATCTTTTGGAGCTACACCCTCTAAATAACATACAGCAACTGCAGTTTGAGATTTTTCTCCAACAACTACAGCTTCAAATTTTAAATCTGGATTTTTAATTCTTCTTCTAATTAATGCAACATTATTAACTATTAATTCATTAAATCCTTCCCTTGGTCCCTTTAATACTGATTCTGTTTCTGGAGTCCCAACCCCTCTTACTGGAAATCCCTTAGTTTCTACGAATATGATTTCTTCATAATCTTCAAAAATCACAGCTGGATCTCCAGATAATATGTGCATTATTGCATCATCTACATCCTTTGCAATATCTGTTGCTCCTATATCTAAAACATTTTCTATTATTTCTTTTATAGAAGTAACACTTCCTACCTCTGGTTTTATCTTTCCAAAACCTCTTAAAGGTAAAAGTACATATTCACTTATCATATTTACATTACATAAATCATCGATAAATACTACTGTCGCTTTACCAATAACCGTTTGAACCGGTCTATACTTAACATCAAAAGAGTTTTTTAATTTCTCTTTTACATATTCTAAATTATTCATATACATCACCTGATTGTATTATTTGTTGAAAAACTGTTTAATATTCATTTTTTTGCTAATACTAAAAAGGAATGAGAAACAATTGGATAGTTGATAATGCATAATGGATAATTGAGATTTAAACTCTTGCAGAGTTTATTTTTATATTTTTCTAATTTAGCTAAGCTAAATTATTTCATTAATTGCCCATTATCAACTCTTCATTATCCATTAACATAAGAAGGGTGGTTAATAATGAATAAAATTTCTAGTAAACATTTTATATTATTTATAATTGGGGTGGCATTTATATCTGTTAAAACATATCCATCTATATTCATAGATATAGGGGGAAGAGATACTTGGCTTGCTTCTCTTATTGCATCAATTATATTTGTTATCTTTTTAATTTATATAATTAATATTTGTGTTTCCACTAAGACTTTTGATATAAATGATATTTTTGCTCGTTCTATGCCAAAAGCCATAAGCGTTATTTTAATGCTTATATTTACACTTACTTTATTTATAAATGCTATTGAGTCAGCTGCTGTTGAGGCTAATGTATTACATTCTACATTATTTCTTGAAACTCCAGTTTGGTATGCATTAATATTTTTTATACTTCCATCACTTTTTATTTTTAATAAAAGGTTGCGTACTATATTAATATTTGTTTTAGTAAGTGTTTTTGTAATTATAATAAATGGAATAGTATTTTTTGCATTAACTCAAAGTTATAAGGATATAAATAATTTATTACCTGTACTTGGAAACGGTATATCTTCAGGCTTTACTGTTTCTCTTTTCCTCATTTTAGGTGGATTTTCCTCATTTATGATTGCAATACCATTTTTAAAGTATATAAATGAATTTGAACATATAAGAAAACATACTCTTTATGCTGGAGTTATAACTTCTGCATTTGTTGTTATTTCAATAATTGGAGTAATTACAGCTTTTGGTCCACTAAGATCTGCAAATATTTTTTATCCAGAATTTATATTAGGGCAAAGAATTGAAGTAGCAGGATTTTTAGAGTTTGGGGAATTATTTTTCATAATCCAAACAGTTTTAGGCTTCTTTATAAAGTATGTATTAGCTACTTATAGTATCTTATTAATCCTAGGAAAATATATTAAAGATAAACGTCTTTTTATAGGGATATATACTTTTATAGTATTTGTTTTATCAAGCTTTTTAGGAATGAATAACTATGTGCTTTATGATGTATTAAAGTATTTACAAATAATTAATTTATTTAGTTTTATTTTAATACCTCTTATAGTATTTTCTACTTACTACTTTAAATTTAAGTCTAAAGAAAAATTATTAAAAGATTCTAAATAATCCAAATTTTCTTTATATAAGTATTGAATTTATTTATTTTTATGGTATAATTATTTTGAAAATTTAAATGATTAGGTTAATCTCGATAAATTCTCTCCTTAAAGTTCAATATACTTAAGCGAAGAAATATATCAAGTTTATCCCTATGAATTTTAAGGAGGATTTTAAAATGGAAGATAAGAAACTAACTTGTAAAGATTGTGGAAAGGAATTTATTTTCACTGTTGGAGAACAAGAATTCTACAAGGAAAAAGGATTTGATAATGATCCTGTAAGATGCCCTGAATGTAGAAAAGCTAGAAAAGCTCAAAATAACAGAAGATAATCTCTGTTTTAAAGACTAACCAATTAATTGGTTAGTCTTTGTTTTTTATAAGATTTATTTATATGATAAGATTTATTTATATGATAAGTATTTTTTTATTAATTTTGCATAAACTAATAATCTATACAATGATTTACTTAATAGGAGGGCATGTGTAATGAAATCATTAAAAATAATTTTTACAATATTAACTTTACTAGTTTTAGTATCTTTAATATTTAAATTTTCATTTTGGGCTATAGATGTAATATTAATTTCAGCAATTTTACTATTAATAGTAGATATTTTTTATGTTAAGGCTTAAAAGTGATTATATATTAACTTTACATTATATCTTTAATTAAAATATTTGTATCATTTACTTTTTTAATTTCTCCCTCTCTATACATCTATTCTTAACATAAGTCAAAATCTTCTTTTTTTGTAATTATTGCTGATTTCAAATGTAAAATCTTAAAACCCCTGTGCTACTTCAATTCTATCATATGTGTTTATTAATCCAAACTATCTCAGAATTCTTTATCATATCTTTTAAAACATTTTCTTAATATTTAAAATAACTACCATATACTATTCATAAAATTTATTAAGTCTAATATTAGCTCATTCTTTGTTGACACGACAATTTTCCAAATCTATAATTAATGATATAGTTAAACGTTATATATAACATGCACAAATGAAAGGAGTGCTTTAATTGGAAAATAATACAGAACAAAAGAAGGTTATTTTTAGTGGAATTCAACCTTCAGGACAATTAACTTTAGGAAATTATTTAGGGGCAATAAAAAATTGGGTTGCTCTTCAAGATGAATTTGATTGTTATTTTTGTGTAGTTGATCTACATGCAATAACTGTTAAACAAGAACCTAAGGATTTAAGACAAAGAACTCTTGAAGTCCTTGCAATATATATAGCTGCAGGTATAGTTCCTGAAAAGAATACTTTATTTATTCAGTCACATGTTCCTGCTCATAGTGAATGTGCATGGCTTTTAACATGTAACACTTATATGGGTGAACTTAGCAGAATGACTCAATATAAGGATAAGTCACAAAGATATGGTGATTCAATAGGGGCAGGGTTATTTACTTATCCAGTTTTAATGGCTGCTGATATTCTTTTATATAACACAGATTTAGTACCTGTTGGTCAAGATCAAAAACAACATTTAGAAATAGCTAGAGATATAGCTAACAGATTCAATAATACTTATAGCCCAACATTTAAGATTCCAGACCCTTATATTCCAAAGGTTGGCGCTAAAGTTATGAGTCTGCAAGAACCAACTAAAAAGATGTCTAAATCAGATGATAATCCAAATGCTTACATCTTAATAATGGATCCACCTGAAGTAATAAGAAAAAAAATATCTAGAGCTGTTACTGATAGCCTTGGAGTTATAAATTATTCTGATGAACAACCAGGTGTTAAAAACTTACTTGATCTTCTAATAGCAATCAATGGTTCAACAGCAGAAGAACTTGTAGAATACTATAAGGATAAAGGCTATGCTGATTTAAAGAAAGATGTAGCTGATGCTATAGTTAACGAATTAAAACCAATTCAAAATAAGGTTAAAGATATCCTTAAAGATAAAAAAGCATTAGAAGATATCTACAAACTAGGTGCTGAAAAAGCAAACTATGTTTCAATGAAGACACTTAGAAAAATGCAAAAGAAGATTGGATTTATTCCTAGAGGATAATGAAAGTATTATCATATTTTAATGAATGATTAGTAGTAAATCTTAACACTTTTTCTACTAATCTTTTTCTAAATTCCAATAATTGTTACGAGGTAAAATAATGAATAATTTATATAAAAACTCTATTTATCTAATACTTTTAGCTTTTAGTGCTTCATTTGCTTTACTTCCCAGTTATGGCAAGTTAAGTCCAGATTTACTTATCTATATGCTAATTTTAATTGAAATAGTAGCATTACTATTTCTCTCTGTAGAAAGGAAAAGATTTTTTAAAGATATAAAAAACATTTTGTTTAAGGATAGAGTATTCTTATCTTTACTTTTATTAAATGTATTAATGTATCTTTCGGTATTTGTGGCTGTAAGTAAAGAAACTACAATATCACATAGTATTAGATTTAGCATGTACCTTTTTATTTTCTATTTAATAGGCTATAAATTAAATACTAAACAATTAAAAAACATTATAATCACATTTTTATCGTCTTCTATTATTGTAAGTCTTATAACTTTATGTCAAGTTATCTATATTAATATGTTAGGTAATAATATTGACATGGATCATAGAATTGCATCTACTTTAGAAAACCCTAATAATTTGGGTACATACAGTATTCTAATAATTTTTACTTTTATAACTCTTTTTATTAAAGGTAAAAATATAAAATTAAAAATTTTAAGTTTTGTGTCTTCCTTATTATTATTATTTAATATTATTGTATCTCAATCTAGAAATGCACTTATAGCTTTGGTTGCTGGAGTACTAATACTTACTTTATTTTATAATAAAAGATATGTATTATTTTCTATTATATTACCAATAATACTTTTTATAATTCCTCAAACTAGAGTAAGATTACTTGATATCTTTGATATGACTCAAAATAGTTCAAGAATAAAAATTTGGCAACTTACTGAAATAATGATTAAAAATAAAAATGAATTATTTGGAATTGGATATGAAAATTATAGTATAGAATATCCTAGATACGTTGAAAGTAATATGACATATTTTGTAAGAGAAAGTCTAAAACCCTTACATCCACATAATGCCTTACTAAAATTTCAAGTTGAACTTGGAATTGGCGGAACTATATTATTTTTATTATTTCTTTTTATTAGTATATGGATATTTTATAAGTTTACCGCCTCTCAAATTAATAATAAATATAACTTTATTTATATAGGCTTTTTTACTGGTTATATTGCTTTTCAACTTATGAACATTTTAGATTGCTACTATGGCCCAACCAAATTAATGTATAGTTTATTTATAATTTTAGCAGTCTTAAATAATAATTCTCTAAGACAAAAAATAACTTGATATAATTCCTTATTATAAAAAGCTATGCAATAAATTGTAATTGCATAGCTTTTTACTTTAAAACTATTATTAAATATTGTTAACTCTTTATTTATTCCAATCCCTATTAGTCAAATATTTAATAAATGGTTCTCTAAGTTCTTCTCTTTTTAAAGCATACTCAACAGTCGCTTGTAAGAATCCTAGTTTATCACCTACATCATATCTTCTTCCCTCAAAATTATAAGCATACATAGCTTCATTTTCTATTAAAGTTTGAAGAGCATCTGTAAGTTGAATTTCTCCACCCTTGCCTGGTTTTGTATTTTGTAGTACATCAAATATTTGAGGAGTTATTATATATCTTCCTAATATAGCAACATTACTTGGTGCCTCATCTATAGCTGGTTTTTCAACTAACTTCTTAACTTTATAAACTCTATCTTCAATATGAATTCCATCTACTATCCCATATTTATTTACATCTTCATGTGCTACAGTTTGAACTCCTAATATAGATGTCTTATACTCCTTATAACAATCCATTAATTGCTTTAAGCAAGGTACTTCTGAGTCAACTACGTCATCACCTAATAATACTGCAAAAGGTTCATTTCCTACAAACGCTCTTGCACATAATATTGCATGACCTAATCCTTTAGGTTCTTTTTGTCTTATGTAATGAATATCAACCATATCTGATATTCCTCTTACAAGTTCCAAAAGGTCCTCTTTATGATTTTTTTCAAGTTCCATTTCAAGTTCTATTGATTTATCAAAGTGATCTTCTATACACTTTTTATTTCTTCCAGTAATTATAAGTATTTCTTCAATCCCTGAAGCTACAGCTTCTTCAATAATATATTGTATTGTTGGTTTATCAACTATTGGAAGCATTTCCTTAGGTTGAGCCTTTGTAGCTGGCAAAAATCTAGTTCCAAGACCAGCTGCTGGTATAATAGCTTTTCTTACCTTCATTTTTTATCCCTCTCATTCACATATCTTTACATAATATAAACAATTACAATTTTAACATATTAACATAAATAGTTCAATTTATGATTCACATTAATTGAACTATTTGGCAAATATAACTACTTATTCCAAATAATAAACTAAGTATCAAAATAAAATCACCAAATGTAATAATACTATGTCTTAATATATTTTTATATTTCTAAAAATTAATATATTACTATCTAATACTTTTTATAAAATCTATATATTTATTGTGGTTGATTGCAAAATTTCCCGAAACTTTTTCTCCATCTTTCAAACTTTTAGTTACTACTGATCCTAAGCTTACACTTACCTTATTTCCAAGAGTTAACCCATTTGAAATAATAGCTCCTAAGCCAACCCATGAATCATCTCCAATTATAGTTCTTCCTCCAAAGGTTGTTCTTGATGCTATAAGGCATCTTTTTCCTATTTTAACTCCATGCTCAATATGAACTAAATTATCTAGCTTAGAATTACTTCCAATTATTGTGTTATCCCATGGATAAAGTGCTTTATCTATACATCCGTTATATTGTACTTCTACATTTTCGCCTATTATTACCCCTCCACAATGATTAACATTCATTATTATTCCATCTACTCTTTTATATTCATATCCTTCCCCACCTAAAACTACTCCCGCTCTAATAATTGAGTTATCTTCTATTACTGTATTTTCTCTAATTACAACAAATTCTTCTATTTTTACATTATTACCTATTCTAACATTATTCTTACTTATAGATGCTAAATTACTAATCTCGCATCCTTCTCCAATAATGGTCTCAAATTCTTTTCTCTTATATTCTTCAATACTAGAAAGTTTATTATGTAACTTAAAATAATCCATCCTAGGATTAGATGAAACTATAACTCCATATTTATTTTTAAGTTTTTCACCTATAGCTTGTGTTGTAATTAAACAAGTTATCCTATCACTTAAACTATCTATGTATTTTTCATTTTCAATAAAAGAAAGTAATTTTTCTTCGCATACTGAAACAGCTAGCCCTAAAGATGTAAATTCTCCATCTTTTAGAAGATCTAGCCCTTCTTTAAACTGTATAACTTCACTCAATAACATTTAAACTCCTCCTAAGCTTTATTAATTTAATAATAGCTTCAACTACACTCTTAAATATATTATACCATTTTTTCATTTACATTTTAATTTAATAATTCATTGAATATTTTGTCGTATTATGTTAATATAAAGCATAACTATTTAACGTTTATTCAAAAAAATAGTTATTTCCTTATTAATTTATTAACTTTTGTTATATTTTATGGAATTATTAATTAAATAAGGAATTAATGTTTTAATATTTATAAGAATTTGTTTAACAATTAAGTAATATTCTTTAAATTTGATATTAGCATTAAATAAATTTATTTATAATTTATAACATGATAACTTTAATTAAAATTATTAATTAAAACATATCTATTGAAATTAAATGGAGGAAGTTAAATAATGAAAAAAAGTACAAAAGATTCGATTGTTGTTGGTTTTGCTCTATTTTCGATGTTTTTTGGAGCAGGTAACTTAATATTTCCAGCTTTCCTGGGAAATAAAATAGGAAGTGAGTTTATTCTTGGAATCATCGGCTTTATATGTACAGGAGTAGGTCTACCACTTTTAGCAATATTAGCATGTTCTAAAGGAGATGGAACTTTTAAAACTCTTTCAAGCAAAATAGGAGTTAAATTTTCAGTAATTTTTACAGCTATACTTTTTATAGCAATCGGTCCTATGCTTGCTATTCCTAGAACAGCAGCTACAACATTTGAACTTACAATAAACCCATTTTTTCCTAGTATATCTCCATTCATAGCTATGGCAGTATACTTTATTATTAATTTATTTTTTGTTTTAAGCAGTACCTCAATAATAGATGCAATTGGTAAATATTTAACTCCAGCATTAATGATACTTCTTGTATTCCTTATTGTAAAAGGATTTATAAGTCCTATAGGCTCTATAGTAGAAACTAATTCAATAAATGTATTTTCATCCTCATTATTAGAAGGATATCAAACTATGGATGCTATAGCTGCACTTTTATTTGCTGGGATTATAACTACTTCTTTAAGAGATAAAGGATATAATTCAAAAGAAATGCCAAGTATGATTTTAAAATCGAGTACTGTTGCTGTAATAGGCCTTGCTTTTATTTATGGTGGCTTAACATACATAGGTGCCCAAACAGTTAACTTAGCACCAACTGATATTGGAAAAACAGGACTTTTAATATTAATATCAAAAAGCATTTTAGGTAATATTGGACCTGTAATAATTGGACTTGCTATGGGGCTTGCTTGCTTAACAACTTCTATTGGTTTATTAACTGCAGGAGCTAATTTCTTTGAAAAAATATCAAATGGAAAATTACCATTTAAAGTTAATGCAATAGTTTTATCTATTGTTAGTTTAGGACTTGCTACTTTAGGTGTTGATAATATAGTAGTTTTATCTGTACCAATTCTTAATGTTTTGTATCCAGTTTCAATTACATTAATTGCAACTACTCTTTTATCTAAAGTATTAAAAAATTTAAATGCTATAAAACTTGGTGTTTATACTTCATTAGTTTTTGGAATTCTATTTGCAATACCTGGAATAAATTTAAGCTTTATTCCTTTAGCAAGTATTGGGTTTGGTTGGGTTATTCCAACAATAATTTCAATTATAGTAGGATACATTATCTTCAATCCTAAAAATAGTAAAGTTCCTCAATTAGATTAATAAATCAACATGAAACTATAATTTTAAAGAATATAATATTCTTTAAAATATTTAATAATAGTAATTTGATTATAAAAAAGTGGCTGATATCAAAATAAATTTTGATATCAGCCGATAAAAAGGGAAGTTCTAATTCGAACTTCTCTTTTTGCGCATATATAAATAATAGATAAAAAATTTCTGTTTCAGCTTAAAACTGTCTTTAATTAAGTAAAATCAATTGCTTAAAAGGGTCTCGCTTTTTAAACTGATACCTATAGACTAGACACTAAAATAAAAGGGTTTATGTCTATAGGTATTTTTTATATAATTAAATAAACAGATGGAGGTTACTGAATGGGTAGATTTTTATTAACGAGAGAAGATATTGAAAAATTAGAAAAGAATAAATATGTAGCTAAAGCAAGTGAAACAACAATAACTTATACTTTTGAGTTCAAAAGATTATTTATAGATGAATATATTGCTGGAAAACCAGCACGGAAAATTTTTGCTGAAAATGGATTTGATATAGCTATGATTGGAATTAAAAGAGTTGAAGAATCAGCTGCTAGATGGAAAAAAGCTTATGATAAAGGTGGTATTCTAGCTTTAGATAAAGCCACAAGAACCCCACGTTACCGTAATGTTAATCGAGAATTAACGAAAGAAGAAATTATAGAAAGACAAGAAGCTAAAATCAAGCTACTTGAAGCACAGGTAGAACTATTAAAAAAATTAGACGAGAAAGAAAGGTTGCTGATAAATAAAAATAAAGGATTGAATGCTAGCAATAAATTTGAATTAATAAAATCTACAATTGAAACGTATAATTTTAAAATGTTAACAGGATACTTTTGTAAGATTTTAGATGTTTCGCGCTCGGGATATTACAATTATATAAATTCAGTAGATATACGAAATCAACGTGATAACCAAGACTTATTTACTAAAAATCTAATTTTAAAGGCTTTTAACCGACGTGGATACAAGAAAGGTTCTAGGTCTATTAAAATGATCTTTGAAAATGAATACAATGTAATTTATAGCTTAAAAAAGATACAACGAATAATGAAAAAATATGAAATTATATGTCCACATAGAAAAGCTAATCTTTATAAAAAAATTGCAAAAGCAACTAAAGAGCATAGAACTGTTTCGAATCTTTTAGAAAGAAATTTCAAGCAAGGAACTCCTGGTTTGATTTTATTAACTGATATTACATATTTGCCATACGGCGAAAACGATATGGCTTATTTGTCAACCATTCTAGATGCCGCAACAGGTGAAATCTTAACCCATCATATGTCTAAACGAATTACTCTAGATATAGCGACAGAAACAATACTAAAACTAAAAAAACAGAAGAAAGTAAAGTTAGCTGCAAATGCATTTATCCATTCTGACCAAGGCTCACATTATACAAGTCCTATATTTCAAGCCTTACTGAAGGAAAATGACTTGGGTCAATCTATGTCTCGCCGTGGAAACTGTTGGGACAACGCCCCACAGGAATCTTTCTTTGGTCATTTGAAAGACTCTGTTAAATCTAAGAAGTGTAATTCATATGAAGAACTTAAAAGTAAAATTAATAAATATATAATTTATTATAATAACTATAGGTATAAATGGGATCAAAAAAAGATGACCCCTATTCAATACAGAAATCATCTTCTTTGTGCATAACCCTTTTTTTTATAATGTCCTTGACATAGGTATCAGTTTATTTTGCGAGCCACTTTATAAAAATAAGTTATTAAATTTTTTAAGGAAATAATTTTTATTTGAAATTGAATAAATTTTATATTAAATTGATTTATGAAACTGCACCTTTTTATATTTAATTTAAAAATAATACTTATCTTTTTTTAAATTTTGAAATTTCTTTAATGCTAAATTACTAAAGAACGTAATTATAATCACAATTACCAATCTTATAAAAATCAAATATGAATCACTCAGTGTATAATTGAAATAAAATTCATCAATTAAACTACTTAATATAGGTGCTAATATAATTCCAGGGAAAGTTATTAACATAAACTTAGCAATTCTTCTAGGAAACTCAAAAATTATGCCTTCATTCATATATTCTACTAACATTTTATTAGTTAGCTTTTTAGCTATAACGATTAATACTATTCCTGTTATTATAAAAAACACCGATATACATGCAATTTGTAAATTACTTATTTCGTTTCCAATAGAATATCCCCCTAAATATTCCATTATTCCATTATATAAATATCTAAGCCCTCTATCACCATTGTATAAATAAATATAACGACTTACTTCGAAGTTTATTAATAAAGAAATCATATATATTATAATAAATATTAATGATCCAAATAAATAATACATATTAGAAAAAATAGAATCTAGCAAAGCTAATCCACCTATAGTAATTGTAGATATACTAATTATTCTAATTACATCAATAATTACAATTTCCTTAAAATTCCCTATATAACTTATTATTTCAATATTTTGAACAGTTTCTTGTCCAACTATAACTAAATAACACAATAGATAAAAAATAGCAGACATGACTACTATTATAAATTCTCTAGTTCTTATATCCATTCTTGAAAAAGGACCAGCTAATAGGGTAGACCACTTTTTTCTTTTAAAAATACCTACTGATATTATATATACTATTATTAAATATAATAGTAATATTACAATACTATCAAAAGAAAGAACAAATGAATCCTGATAATAACCATATAATCTTTGCTTTATTTGCCAATCAAAATAATTACTTAAACTAATCTTACTAAATAAAATTACTCCTATATAAGCTATAGACAATGGAAGTATTATTTTTGCATCTCCTTGATAAAACAAACTTTTATTCAAATATTTCTTCATAATCACACACCCCTTCTAGCCTATGTATAAATACCTCTTCAAGACTTAAATCTATTTCCTCTATAAACAAGGGGTTAAACTTATTCAACTTTTCTTTTAAAGCATCATCATAGCTTTCTGTTATAATAGTAAATACTCTTCCAACTTGAGAAATACTAAATATACCGTCTATATTTAAATCCTCTTCATATACTGGCATATCAAATGCAACTTGTATCTTTCTTATATTGCGTTTTATATTTTCTAAAGAATTATGATATTCTATTTTCCCATCATTAAGTATAAGTATTTCATCACATATTCTTTCAAGTTCTCCTAAATTATGTGAACTTATTATAACTGACTTTTCTTTACTGTATACTTCATTCATTATTATCTTTAGAACTTTTTCTTTTAGTATTGGATCTAATCCTGATGTGGGTTCATCTAATACTAATAGATCACAATTTAATGAAAAAGCAATCATTAAATTTACTCTCATTTTCATTCCTTTAGATAATTGTAAAAATCTTTTATTTAGAGGAATCTTAAAAATTTTATTAATCTTATAAAACTTATCTTCATCAAAATTTGAATATATGCTTTTATAGTAATTTAATATTTCTTTTAATGTTATTAAATAAAAGCTACTATGCTCGTCTGGAACAAATGCTATTTTTCTCTTTACTTCTGGATTGTCATAGACATCTTCTCCATCGAAAATTAAGCTCCCAGATGTACCTTTATAAATACCCACTATTCCTCTAATTAGAGAAGTTTTTCCTACTCCACTTGGTCCAACAATACCTAATATCTTTCCCCTATCTAAGGAAAAACTTATATTATCTAATATCTTACTATCTCCATAATTTAAGGAATAGTTCTTTAATTCTATCATTTCATATTCCTCCTCTTATTTCCTTAAAACCTTCATCTAATAATAAAATTAAATCATTTTCCTCAAGTCCTAAATAATTTGCTTCTAATATTAATCTTTTAAAATCTAAAATTAATTTACTTAGCTTTTCTTCTGACACCGGTTTTCTGTAGTTACTAGTTATAAAGGTTCCCTTTCCCTTTATGCTTTCTACAATATTTTGTTTTTCAAGTTCCATATAAGCCTTACTTACTGTATTAGGATTTATAGTTAAAATAGTAGATAATTCCCTTACAGAAGGTAATTTATCACCAGATTTTATTACATTTTTCAATATAAGTTCCTTAATTCCAATTGTAATTTGTTCATAAATAGGTGTACTACTTTTTGAATCAATTATTATCATAAGCTCACCTCTTCTAAAAGATTATTTATATATTATATTGTAATAATCAACAACATATCCTTCCCCTTCATCAACTACTACTAAATATATTTCCACTGGAGTTTCTTCAGTATCATTAACTTTATCTACAGTTCCATCTTTTTTTACAGAATTTTTATCAACACTAAGATTGTATGAAGCTAAAACATCTAACTTATATACTCTAACTTCACTATGATTTTTATAATTCGTCATCCCTTTAAAAGAATCTTCATAATTTACTTTTAAATTTATTAAATCATTTAAACTTACTTCTTCTAACTCATAACTATGAACTACAGGTACTTGATCATTTATATACCTATTACCATTACCTTCTCCCAAATATAATCTATATCTCTTAGATATACTTTCAAAAAATTCATTTGGAGTTACATGATAATAAGTATTTTTTGATTTTACTTCTTCATAACTATTAATATAACCAATAAAATTTACTATTGCTTCCTCTGGAGTATTATATCTTTCTTGCTTTTCATATACCTTAGTTCTATTACCTAATGATACAACTATAAAAAAAATAATAATAAGCCCACTAAAGGCTAAAAGCGTAGATTTTTTCATATAAAATCCCCCTGTTTTTATCAATAAATAATATATGTAGTTACTCTATTTATATATTAAGTAACTACTAATTTTACTAAAATAAAAAATACTAAGTGTATTACTTTACATAGTACACTTAGTATTATATGGAATATGATGTATTTAAACAATTAATATTTTCTTAATATGTAAAGATTAATCTTAAATTTTTCTTAATCTTATTCTTTTCTTAACAAATCTTCATAGAGATTTAAAAGTTTCTTTTCTTCAGTATCCCAACAAAACTTTTCCATAAATCTTTCTCTATTCTTCTTTCCTACACTCAAAGCTTCATCTCTATTATTCATATAGTACTCTATTGCTCTTGAAATTTCATTAACATCTAAAGGATCAACAAAAATTCCTACGTCTCCAAATAGTTCTTTCCAGAATGGAAAATCTGATAATATTACAGGAATTTCACAAGCCATATATTCTATTACTTTTGTAGGTATGGCTTTTTTATAATTAGGAGTAGGATGTAAAATACTCATTCCAACATCAGAAGCTTTAACATACTTATATAAGTCTTCAGCTTTAAATTGACCAAAGTATTTAGTATTTTTATATCCTTTAATACTTTCACATTCTTTTCTCAAATCCTCTGATTCCCAAGTACCTGCAAGCCATAGCTTTACTTTACCATCAAAGTATTCTGTTGCCCTTATCATTTCTTTAATTCCTCTAATTTTCGTTATTGATCCTATATATAGTATAATGAAATCATCTCTTTTTTCTTTATCTTCTATTGCTATGCTTTTATCTATTATATCTCTTATAGCATAATTTTTTACACTAATAACATTATCATTATACTTCTTAAACTCATCTTTTAATTCATCTAGTATAGTTACTACCCCACTAAATTTCTTACTTTGAATCTTTTCATACTTATTAAATACTACAGATACTATTTTTTTAAACCATTTAGGACCTAGATAACTCTTTGATAAAATTTGTTTTGGAACATCTTCGTGCACATCATAAATTACTTTTTTGCCTTTTTTTATTAGCTTTTTCCCTATAGGTATTAATTCAGGATCGTGAAAATGATATATATCCGCATCTATATCTAGAGCTTTTTTATATGCCTCATTAGACTTATACAATAATCTATGTATTCTACCATCTCTTTTAACAAGCGGGACTATATCAACACCATTAACCTTTTTTATCCTATCTGAAGTAATTATTAACGATACATCATACCCTGCTTTTTTTATACTACTACATTGCTTAAATAATATTCTATTATCATTTTCCCGATGCACAGTTGAAATATGACATATTCTATTTTTCATTCAACCACCTTACCCATTATTCATCTTTATACGTTAATAATATCTTTCCAAGATGAATCTTACTTCATATCAGAACTTGAAAAATCACTAAATGGGAAGTTAACCGGCATTCCTGTTTTTCTTGACTTATAAGCAGCTAAAATAATTGATAAAGGAACTATAGCATCTTCCCCACTTATATAAGGCTTTCTATCCTCATTTATAGCTTCTACTACATCTCTAAATAACGGAGTATGCCCTTTACCATATACACTATCTATTTGAACTTGTAAATCCTTCTTAGCAACTTCTTCGTCTTCTCCATCAAATCTCCAAGTTTTAAGTTCATTAACAGCAAGACCACCTATTACAACTGTTCCTTCTGTACCAAATACACTTAATGTCTCTTCTAAATTCTTTGGATAAACAACTGCACTACCTTCTACAATTCCAATAGCTCCATTTTTGAATCTAATAACTATGGCACCAAAATCCTCAGCCTCTATAGGATTTCTAAATGTATCACATTCTGCATAAACTCTTTCAACCTCTGATCCTATCATCCATTGTAATAAATCTATATTATGTATACATTGATTCATTAATGTACCGCCATCTAAATCCCAAGTTCCTCTCCAAGGAGCTTGCTTATAATAATTGTCATCTCTTCTCCAAAGGATTCTAGCTGTACCATTCATTATTCTTCCTAATTTTTTTTCTTCTACAGCTTCTCTAAGCTTTTGTATCGGCTTATTAAATCTATTTTGATGAGCAACTGAAAGCTTAACATTATTTTTCTTTGCAGCTTCAATCATTTCATTTGCATCATCTATTGACATCGCCATTGGTTTTTCAACTATTACATGCTTTCCCTTATTCATACAATAAATAGCAATTTCAGCATGATATCCACTTTCTGTTGCAATTGTAACAACATCAATATCTTCATTTTCAATCATTACCTTATAGTCTTCATAAACTCCAACTTTTAAAGATGAATCATTCATCTTAGTTAAGTATTCTTCCTTTTTAGCTTCTGCAAGATTAAGCTGAACATCACATGTTGCTACTAATTCAGCAACATCTTTATTTTCAACTAGACCTTCTACATGCTTATATGAAATTCTTCCACAACCTATAATAGCAAATTTTAGCTTTCTCATTTATTCAACCACCTTTATAAACATTTTATTATAGTTTTTATTATTAAATATATATCAAAAAATAAATTGCTTTTTTCTATATACTCAAGATTTAAATTTAGTTTATCCCTCATTATTATATTAATATAATATTCTTCAGGATTATCAACTTTTCCTAATATATCATTTTCATCTTTATATCTTAATGATGCCATATCTGTTATACCTGGTCTAACATCTAAAACATGCCTCTGTTCTTCATTATATAGTGCAACATATTTAGGAACTTCAGGTCTTGGTCCAACTAAACTCATATCCCCCTTTAAAACATTAAATAATTGTGGCAATTCGTCAATCTTAAATTTTCTTAGAAAGGCTCCAACTCTAGTTATTCTACTATCTTTACCAACAGTTATCTGCTTACCTATTTTTTCAGCATCAGTTACCATAGTCCTAAACTTATATATATTAAATTCTTTTCCATATCTTCCAACTCTTTTTTGCAAGAATAAAACTTCACCTCTAGAATCTAACTTTATAGCTATACTTACTATTACAAATATAGGTGATAATATTATTATCCCTATTAAAGATACTAAAAAATCAAAAATTCTCTTTACGATTTGGTTAAATTTATTCATTATATTTCCTCTACTTCTATATAAATATTAATCGACTTTTACATATTATTCTGTTATTGCTACTTCATTTACCTCTGATGGCTCTTTATAAGTAGGAACTATTTGCTTCATTTTTTCTTTTATTAGCTTATCATCATCTTCATTTAATAATTCTCTTAATTCATCGAGTTTCTTATTTAAGCTATTAATACTTTCAAAAGTTGGTTTCCCTATATATATCTTATTGTGTCCAGTACTTTTTAATCCTTCTTCGCTCATAAGTAATTCTTCATATAACTTTTCTCCAGGTCTTAGGCCTGTTATCTTTATCTTAATATCTCTATTTGGTTCTAATCCTGATAATTTTATTAAATCTACCGCTAAATCATAAATCTTTACTGGCTTTCCCATATCTAATACAAATACCTCTCCACCATTAGCAAAACAACCAGCTTGAAGAACTAATTGGGCTGCTTCTGGAATAAGCATGAAATACCTAGTAATATTCTTATGTGTTACAGTTACTGGCCCTCCATTTTGTATTTGCTTTTTAAATAATGGTATAACGGATCCATTACTTCCTAAAACATTTCCAAATCTAACAGCTACAAATTCTGTTTTACTTATAGTATTGTATGATTGTACAATCATTTCACATAATCTTTTAGTTGCACCCATTATATTAGTAGGATTTACTGCTTTATCAGTAGATATTAGAACTAGTCTATCTATTTCATACTCATGAGCTGTCTTTACTAAATTCAGTGTGCCAAAAACATTATTTTTTATTGCTTCCTTAGGACTATCTTCCATTAAAGGAACATGTTTATGAGCTGCTGCATGGAATACTACATCAATTTTATACTTATTAAATATCTCTTCTAGTCTAGCTTTATCTCTTATTGATCCAATTAAAACACTCATATCTATTTGAGGATAATTGCTCTTAAGTTCATTTTGTATATCATAAACACTATTTTCATATATATCAAATAATATTAACTTTTTCGGTCCAAAAGGAATTATTTGTCTACATAATTCTGATCCTATTGATCCTCCTGCTCCTGTTACTAAAACAACCTTATCGTTTAAATAGTTAGATATTCCTTTACTATCTAATACTACAGGATCCCTTCCTAACAAATCTTCTAGCTCTACATCTTTAATCTTACTAACAGTAGCTTCCCCTGAAATTATTTCATAAATTCCTGGAATAATCTTAATTTTACAATTTGTTTTTCTACATATATCTAAAATTTGTTTCTTATTTTCATTATCAATAGATGGAATAGCAATTATTATGGTATCTATATCCTTTTCTTCTGCTAATCTCATTATATCTTTTCTTTTTCCTTCTACTTTTACACCGCTTATACGCTTTCCTTGTTTAAAATCTCTATCATCAATTAATAAAATCGGATTTAGCTTAAGATTTCTTCTTGCAAGCATTTCATTAATTATCATAGTTCCAGCCGAACCGGCACCTATAATCATAACTCTCTCTTGATCTTTAGCATATTTATACGGCATATATAGCAGTGCCCTTCTATAAACTCTATACAAAATCCTATATCCTAAAACGAATATACAAGCTAGCATAGTTCCAATTACAGATACATTTAAAGGTATTGTAGCTCCAAAATTTCTTGTATATATTATTACTATTGCACCTGCTAAAACTCCTCCACCAGCACCTAACAAAAATTCATCTGTTCCTGTCAAGTGCCAAAGTGAACTATACATCTTAAAAAATGCAAAGCACACTATATAAGTAATAGTTACAAAAAACATATCTTTTTGATATATGGTTGCAAACTCTGTAAATCTTTCATATGCTGTTATATTTATAGCAAGTAAATATGCCATATTCACAAAAAATATATCTATAATTACAAGCAAACATGTTTTAAGCTTATTCATATTCTTTCCTCCGCTTCTACATATTTAGAAGATTTATTTTACATTGCATCATCATACAAATTTTCTTATATAATTATACTACTAATACTGCAATATTGTCTATAAAGGCATCTTGTTTAATAAATTATTAAAAAGAACAAGTTATTAACCTGTTCTCTGTAGCTAATCTATTTATTTTTACAACGTATTATAAAAGAGTCTTTATTATTAAACTAACTCTATTCTCCCACATCTCTTCTTTTAAAACTACGTTTCTTATATTTTCCTTATATTTATTATAATTATTACTATCTTCTATGAATTCTAATATAGCTTTACTAAAATCATCAATATTTGCTGAAGATATTTTTCCTATATTATATTTTTTAATCACTTTTTCTATTTCCGTACAATCTGTAGAAATTATAGGCTTTTCATAAGAAATATACTCAAACAATTTTATTGGTACCGCTAAATTACTATATATTCCAGGAATTAATGTAATAACAGCATATTTAGATTTGTCATATATTTCCTTCAACTCACTATTACCTGATTTTCCGATATGAAGCTTTAACCACTCTTCATTTTTATACTTTTTAATAATATCATTTTCTTGCCTACATACTAAATTCAATTTTATTGAACTATTTTCATCATAAGCTTTTTTAAAAGAATCTAGTAATAAATTTGATCCATATAATCCATCAATACCGCCAACATAAATAAAAGTATTATCTTCACCATCTAATATTCCATCTATTTTTTCTGCTCCTGGCATAAGTATGACTTTATTTTTAAATTCAAAAAAATCAGCAAAAGATTCGGAAGGAAAATATATAACCTTACTTACAAACTTTATTATATTCCAATCAAACTTATGCATTAATATTATAATTTTATTCTTTAGTCCACTCTTAGAATACCATTCAGATAATTTCCAAAAAGCATCTCTATAAAATATTCCTGTAGGTATTTTTTTAATTTTACTTATATATATTAATAGTAGATGATCACATATATTAAATATAGGTCCTGAAGGAGGTTCAACATAGCATAAATCATATTTATTGCTTTTTATCTTTTTAAAATATTTTAATACTTTTCTCCAACGTTCTATTTTTCTATTTTGCTGCCCCTCAAGAACCTCAACATTTACTCCTAATCTTTTAAAAGCTTCATACATCTTTTTAGGACGTACAGATGAACCACTTTTTTGCTCATCAAAATCCACAAATGTTATGTATAAAATATTTTTATTCATTTATTTTCTCCTTGATTCTTTTATTATTAATCGTAATAAGGAAAACTATTGGAAGCCATAATGTTATTACAGAAATACTACTTAGAAAGTATGGCTCCATAAAATTAAATACTATAAATATAACAATATAGGCTCTTATTAAATTAGCTTCTTTCTTTTCCAATCTAAATGTATATTTATAAGCTATAATTACAATACTCACTAATAATATTATTCCTATCAAACCAGTTTGCAAAAATACCTCTAAAAATCCATTATGAGTATGTGAAGCAACTCTTTCATATATAGGAATAACTTTTCCTTTTAAAAGATACTCTGTAGAATTAAATCCATTGCCTTTTATAGGATGAGTGGATAACTTCTGCAATGCGTAATCCCAAATATATCTTCTTCCACTAAAAGTTAGCCCTTTACCAAATAAATTCATAAATATTTTATTCATAAAAGAAGATGTAATATTCATAACAGGAAGTATTATAGCAACGGCTATAGCTGATTGTAAAATCAGTTTAGACAATTTCTTTTTTCTTAGAATTAATAGTAATGGTATCAATAAAGAAATAGTTACAACACCTGTTGAACTTCTAGAAAATATTATTAGTATTATACTAATAAATATAAAGAAAATAGCTGTGTACCTTTCATTACGTTTTATATTCTTAAATATATTTGAATAATATAAAAATATAAATATACAAAAATTCAAATATATTATCATAGTACTTCTGCTTAAGTGGATTCCTCTAAATACATGTGCACCACCTTCGCTCATATAACCAACATCTCCAAGAATTGTTAATGAGATTATATCAGATATAACAACTAGTATACAATAAGTAAATACTATTTTAATACTATTTTTTTTATCATTAATTATAAATAATAATATAAAATATGTTATAGGACCTAACAAATTTATATATAATTTTAAAGCTTCAAACTTATTAGGAGTCCATATTAAAGTAAGTCCTAAAAAAATCAAAAATAATATAGTTATTACGTATTTTTTTATTTTAATTCTATTAGTTAGCATATAATATATAGTTAATAAAATAAAAACTAAATTTAAAGCAAGCCTAACTATACTTATTAAGCTTGGTGGAATAAAAAAGCTTTTGAAAAATGCATCACTAATTGAAGTATTTATAAAAAGTACAAAAACATTAAAATATATATTTCCAAATATAAACTCTTTAGACATTTCTTTCACCTATTACTTCACTATAAATAGCTTTTATCTTATCTACAACAATATCTTCAGAAAAATTATTTATGCAATAATCCTTTATATATTCATTGTCAAAATCATTGTAATTTTGATACATATAATCAATTGATTCTGCTAATTGGTCAATATCATCTATATCTACAGTTAAACCTACTCTATTATTAATAAATGTATCTGGTCCTCCTGTCTTAGTTCCAATTACTGGTTTTCCTTGAACCATAGCTTCAATAAAAACTACTCCAAAAGTCTCCACCCTACTTGCTAAAACAAAAACATCACTATTTTTAATATTATAGTTTACCTCTTCTCTATTAAGTTCACCTAGAAAGAATACATTTTTAGTTAGACCAAGTTCTTCAGTTAATTCCTGCAATTTTTTTCTTTCCGGTCCATCTCCACCTATAAACAACTCAATTGAATTTAATAATTCCTCGTTTTTACTAAAAGCTTTAATTAAAATATCCATTCCCTTATATTCATTTAAAAATGCAAGAGAGAAAAACCTAAATCTTTTTTTACTTTTATCTAATGTAATATTTTTATCATCCAATATTTTTACCATATTGGGGATTATTATAGGAACATTATTCTTACAGTAGATTTTAATTTGTTCAGAAAGTCCTCTTCCTACAGCAATTACTTTATTAGCCTCTGAAAAAACTTTATATAACATTTCTTTTTCACTTTTATTAATAATTCCTCTATGATATCTTGAAGAATGCTCTGTAATAACATATGGAATACTTATATCAGATATAGAATATGCTATACCTGCATCAAATGCAGAATGTATATGTATTAAATCTATTTTCCCTTCTTTTTTTTCTATTTTAGCTATATATTTTCTCAATAAATATGCATAAAATCTTATATAATTTTTATACATTTTAGGGAAGAAATTATATGACTTGTATCTATATACATTTATTGAATTTTCATTACTTTCACTAAATCTCTTTTTTTTCTTTTTGTTAAATAAATTTATAATTGAATCTAAATGTATATTTAAAACACATACATCCAAACCACTCTTTTTTAAGGCCTCTGCCTGCTCTTTAAAAAAAACTCCATTTAACGGTTTATCATCATCAGGATACCATGAAGCTAAAATTAATATTTTCATAACATAAATCACCTAAATTAATTAATTCCTCTTATTTCTCTTTTTATAAACATGAAATGAATAAATGAAGATATCATAAATACTATTAATGTTGCATACGCAGCACCAATACTTCCATACTTAATTATTAATACTACATCTAGAACAATATTAGCAATTCCTGAAAAAATAGCATTAATAAAATTAGCTTTTACTAACCCTAAACTAGCCAAAATATTTCCATATGGTACTCTAAACGTTCCTGCTATAATATAACCTATCATTAGAACGTTAAAACAAGCTTTTGCATCAAGATATTGCTTACCAAATATAGATAATATCAAGTCAGAAAAAATTACCCCACCTAATCCAATAACTAAATTAATAACTAGTAATATTTTAGTTAATTGAGATACCCTGTTTTTAATCCATGCTTTATCATTTTTATTTTGTGCAAAATATGGATATGCAAAAACCATAATTGATGTTGGAATAAATATTAAATTAAATGGTATAGTTGTAGCAACTTTATATGATGCTAAAACAGCTTCATCCTTAGTAAAAATTCCTATCAATTGAGTATCTAGTAAATATAAAATTTGAGACATAGCATTAGTCAAAACAGTAACAATTGAATACTTCAAAAATTTAACTTTATCAAATTTACTATCTAATTTTATTTTATTATAGAATAAATCTTTTCTAATAAACCAAGCTCCTAATACTATACTTAGTAAATAAGCTATGTACATACCTATTATTAATCCACTAACGCCTAACTTTAATGATAATCCTACAGTAGCTAAAAAGTACACTATCGTATTGAAACTTGTTAATATACTAAATTCAGTATTTCTAAACGTAGACCTTAAATATACCTGAATAGAATTAAATACTACTGAAAAAATCGGAACACAAGCTAACATCATTAAAGAATTTCTACTTCCCTCAATAGGTAACTTTCCAAATATAGCATAAATAAATACTCCTATGCTTAATATTATATTTACAAGTATGCCTCTACTTACACCATATTTTAATATTCCAATCTTCTCTTTACTATCTTTTGAAACGCTACAATATTGAAGAATACCAGTTGTTACCCCGGCACCCTCAAAAAGTAGAACAAAACTCATTAAATTTTGTGCATATGTAAATGAGCCATAGTCTTCTTTAGAAATAATTTGAGTTAAAAATGCAATTGTAATAAATTGTACAACTTTATTTATAACATTAGCACTAAATATTTGAATTAATCCCTTTTTTAATATTTCTTTCAATTCTTCAAAATTCATATTTCATTTATCCTCTTCATAAATTGTATTAATGTCATTACTTGAGTTTTTTCAGTAATATTACCATTAGCACATATTTCTTCACAATCTTTTTTTAATTCAGCATATGGAGATAATATTCCAATATTATCTTTTAAATAACTGTTAATGAACTCTCTTAATTGTTGATTATCATTATACCACTTATTAAAAGGGTTCATATTATTTGATTGTGAAAAATGCAATTGTATTTGCCCATCTATAACTCTAAAAACTTTCCCTGCAAAAGTCCCCATAAATTTAGTATTAAATTTAGTAGGATTTAAGTTCCATTTTTGCCATTTATAATTAGTAGCTTCTGGATAATACTTTTGGATCATCTTTAAAAATATTGCTTCCTTATATTTATATTTCGGCTCCATTTTACTACAATATCTTATAATATCATTGTGTGTATAAGCTTCACAAGTCTCCATTTTATCTAGCATACTTATTGAACCATTATAAATAGCATTAATTCCCCTATTATAAATTGCAAATTTTTCTTCATTCCCATATTTTTCTTTAATAGCCTTCTCCATAAAAGATACTTTACCTAATAACCTCTTAGAATAAGCCCAATTTTCTAAAGATGGAACTGTATGTTTTTTTTCCTCTATATAATCTCCATGCATAGCATCTGCTAAATTTCCATTATATAAAAATCCATATGGTTCTAAATTAATGCTATTGGTTGCATCGAACAGGTGAGCTGCTCCAGAATAAACTATTTGTCCATAATTAGCATCTACTATTTCAGAGATATTTTTAAGAAAATTACCATTATTTAAGCTTTTAAATATATTTTCAAAGCCCATATCTGCAGCTAAATTCCTTGCTATTTTTTCATCCCTTGAATTATTTTCAGAAAAAGTTAGAGTAATAATATTTTCATAACCTAAATTTTTAGCTACTACTGGTATCATTCTAGAATCTAACCCCCCACTTAAATAACAAAGATGCTTATAACCATATTCCTCATCCTTTTTAAAAGCTTCATTTACTGAGTTTCTAAAAAGTTCATACATATTTTTTATAATAGTATCTTCTGAATCAGTTAAAAACTCTTCATTATCTATAAAATAATATTCATCTTGAGATAATTCTTTATAATCATATGAAATAATTGTTCCTGGATTGACCTTCTTCACTTCTGAAATTAAAGTTGTATCCATAATCATATAACCAAAAGTCAATAAATAATATGCTCCTAGCTCATCTAAAGAATGCTTAATACCAATTTCATTAAATACTTTTATAATATCATAAAAGTCACTACTGATAATCAATGTCTTAGTCTCTTTATCAAAATATCTGTAAATAGGTTTATTACCTAAATGATTTGTAAAAGCAAAAACTTTATTATTAGAATAATCATATATTATTCCATAATAATTTCCTCTTAACATATCTACAAATTTAATTCCATGCTCATTGTACATTTTTTTTATTAAGTCGAAATTATTATCTGAATTATATTTAGACTGTAATTCTTTATTATTTAAAATCACACCATCTATAATAACTAATAACTCATTATCTTCTCTAAAAACCTTGTCATCTAAAAATTTTTTATTAAAATTAGAATAAACTAATAAATTATCATTTTTTATATAATTACTAGTAATTAATTTATCTTTTTCAAAATCTCTATCTGTAATTACTAATGTAGTACCTCTCATAAAAATACCTCCGATCTATTTATTTTCTATAAGAAAAGTACTTATTTCTAAACCTATCTCCAAAATTGAATACAATTCCTAATAAATTTGCACCTAAGTTTTCTATGTCATTTATTGAAGATTTTATAATATCTTTTTTAGTACTTTCTGCTTTTACTACTAAAATCATTCCATCAACTTTTTTAGATAAAACTTTTGAATCTGCTACAGCCTGAAGTGCAGGAGCATCGATAATAATATATTCATAAATTTTACCAAGCTCACATATTAAGCTGTCAAATTCTTTTGAATCTAATATAGAAATAGAATTCTCCGCTATAGAACCAGTTGTCAAAACATCTAAATTCCTATTAAAATTAACCACTACATTTTCTAATTTTAAGTTATCTAAAATTATGTCTGATAGACCTTTATTTGAGTTAACCTTTAGAACTTCTGAAATCTTATTAGATTTAAAATTCCCATCAATTAAAATTGTTTTGTTGGAATTGCTTAATGCTAAAGCTAAATTAATAGCTGTTGTAGTACTTCCTTCTCCCTTTATTGAAGAAGTTACAGCAATACTTTTTATATTATTATTTTCTTTTCCAAATTTTATATCTGCTGCTAATGAATTGTATGCCTCAACTACTGTTGCGTCATTATCACTTTCAGAAAGATTTAAACTTTTTCTATTTTTCACTCTAGGAATATTAGCTATTACAGGAAGTCTTAATTCTCTTTCTAATTCTCCTTTTGTTTTAAAAGTTTTATTTAAACATTCTAATATAAATGTCAATATAAATGCTATTACAAGTCCACCTATAAACCCTATTACTACTAATAATTTATTATTTCTTATATCAGTTTTTTCTGAAATAGCAATATCTTCTTCTATTGAAATATTAACATCATCACTATAATCATTTGCTACTGCTAGTAATTCATCCTTTATTGCTTCTAAAACCTTTTCTGTTTGAACTTTATCATCACTTAAGTATTTAATTTGTAAAAAGTCAGATTTCTCTATATTTACAATAGTTAATGCTCCTAAAATTTGTTGTGGTGTTAACTTTAAATCTGTTCTCTTTAATGCATTTTCAGCAAAATTTCTTGTTTTCATTAATTCTATATAATTTTGAATTAAATTTTGATCTTTTTTAACTACAGTCCCATTTTCATTAACTACTACTGCTCCCTTGATAAGAGTCTTAAAATTTCCTTGGTATGTAATAACTTCGTCAGATGTTCCTGAAACAAAAGCCGCTAATATTGTAGTAAATATGGCAAAAATAACAATAGTTTTCCACCTTTTTAAACAACCTCTTAATATATCTTCAAATTTTAGTATTTCTGGTTCCATTTTTCATCCCTACCTTTGTAATTCTTCAATAAATTATTATATCATTGTAAATATACTTATAAAAGCTATATAATTATAAATTAATAATATTATAATATTTACTAATTATAATACTCACCATTTTCTAAAAAATATATAACATTCAAAGAAAAAGATACAGAATATCATATAAAACTATATACTCTATATCTTATAATTGCTTCTACCTTGAACTTTTTAATAAATCTTTATAAATTTTATTTATATTATTAAAATTATCTATGATATTATAGTTTTCCACAACATATCTTCTTGCATTTATACTCATCTCATTACGTAATTCATCGTTTTTTAAAATAAATTCTATTTTATCTGCCAAATCTTTATAGTCTCCCTTTTTAAAAACAAGACTTGTTTTCTCAGGCGCTGTTGCTTCCATCAGTCCACTAATATTTGATACTATAACAACAGTTCCACAAGATTGCGCTTCAACAGCTGCCACTCCAAAACTCTCAAATAAGGAAGGAAATATTGCTACATCGAAATTTCCAAACTCTTCAGCAACTTGGTTTTGATTTATATATCCTAAAAATTCTACATATTCATCAATTCCCAATTCTTTAGTTAAATTTCTTAAATAATTTTCCTTACTCCCTTTTCCTGCAATTTTTAACTGTATATTTATATTATTATTTCTATCTTTAATTATTTTAAATGCTCTAATTAAGATATCTATTCCATAAATATCTTCTAATGTTTTTATAGTACCTATTATAAATTCATTTTTATCTTTTTCTTTTTTTATTTTATTTGGAGAAAACTTATTAATATCTACACCAAATGGAGTAACTAAGATATTTTTATCTGTATATTTATTAGTCTCTTTCGCCATGGACTTACTAGTAGATAATATCATGTCAGCCTTTTTCAAATTATATTCTAGGACTCTCTTATGAATAACTGATTTATTTGGAAAATCATATACATCACTTCCCCAAACTGAAATAATATAAGGCTTATAATTTATTAGAGATCCAATAAGACCATAACTCGTTGCATAATGCGCATGTAAAATATCAGGTTTAATTTCTTTAACTATTTTTTTTATTTTTAAAATATTTTTTAAGTACTTTATTTTAGAAATCGAACTATTTCCAGTATCAACTTTCACTGCCATACTATATACTTTTACACCATCTATTTCTCCATCATTTAGAGATATAACAGATACCTCGTATCCCTTATCTCTAAAAAAACAACATAACTTTTTAGTATGAATACTATTAGCATCACCTAAATAACATATTTTCATAGTACACCTCTTAACTATATCATTCTAAAATATAATGACTTTAATATAAGTCTTAATATGTAAAAATATATTTTCAATTTTACTTAAAAGAAGATTGGTCAAAGTTTAATTTATAATTAAAAATAATTAATATTAACCTATCTATAGTTCTCTTAATTATAATACGTATGTAGATATATTGTCTAGATGCCTTATATTTGCTTCTTCTTTTTTAATATAGATAAAATCAAATCTACTATAATTTTTCTATACATAACAATCACTAATATAGTACTAAATACACTTAGAAATAATATAACATAATTAAACTTATATATACTAGAATATGCAGCTAAAATATATACTGAAATTGTACAGATCCAAAATCTCCTCATATAAAACTTAATTTTATAAAGCTTTCCTGCATAATAAGTTCTCGACAAGAAAAATATAACATATGCAAGTCCAGTAGATATAGCTGCTCCTTTGGCTCCAAGCTTAGGCACTAATAATAAATTACCAACTACGTTAAATATTGCTGAGAAACTAGCTATATATATATGATATTTAGTTTTCTTTTTAAAATTTATCCCAAGAACTGTAGTCTCAGAAATTGTGTACATTATAGGCATTAGTACTAAGAACGGAAAAATAAATTGTGCTCCTTGATACTCTTCTCCTAATAATCCAATAACAATATCTTTAGTTGCTATTAAACCTATTGATATAAGTAACATTCCTGCAGATACTATTTGGTTTATATTTGAGAAAAATTCTGTATCTTCAGGATTATTATAATACTTTTCATAAGCTACAGGAGTCCAAAATGTTGTAAATGCACCTTGAAAATTATTTAATAATGCTATTATTGTCATTGCTCCAGTATATAAACCAATTTCTTCATAACTACTAAATATTCTTAGTGAAACCCTATCAACTGATTGAAATATCCAAGTTATAGCCATCGAAAATATAAATGGCATTCCATATGTAACTAAGTCTCTAGTTGTAGTTTTTATATTATTAATATGTCCAATACTTTTCCAATCTTTTCTCTCACTATATATAGCCCATACCATTTTCACAATATTAGATAATATAGTTGCTATTATTATAGTTAAGTAATTATCTTTAAATACAACAAAAAGCAATCCTACGAATATTATGTATGATGCTTTATTTATAACATTTAGTGAAGAATATAGCTTTCCTTTTTGTTTCATTCTAACATGAATCATTGCAAAATTGCCGATTATACTAAATATAGTATGTATTAATATTAGTACTATTAAGAAAAATGATGTATTATCAACAATAAAATATGACACTTGTTTATAAAATAATAATAATACTAGTGTTACTATTAAATTTAATCCTATAGTTATACTTAAACTTTTACCTAATAATCCTCCTCTAACCTCTTCATCCTCATCATAATAATATCTTATGTATGCTTGATCTATTCCCATCATTACAATGACTATCATAAGACTTGTAAAAGTAGTAAACATAGATGATTTACCTAACTCTTCTGGTGATATAATTCTAGTTATTATTGGTGATGAGATAAATCCTAAAAGTAATACAACTCCATTTCCAATTGCAAACTCTATAAATTTTTTAAATAATCCATTCATTAATATTCCCTCTACATTTCAAGTAATTTTCAAATATCATTTTATATATTATTTCATTAACAATCTATAAAACTATTATTAGTAGTAATATACTATTTAAATCTAATCTCAAATGAAAGCCATATATTAATATTAAGTCAATAACCGTCCTTAAATATTATATATATTGATCATATATTTATTAATATAAAGTCCCTATTGTAACTTCTATAATATCATAATTATAGTATTTAAAACTAAATTATTTATTAAATTTACTTTTAAGGATAAATTTGAATAAATTTCATGATATTATAATATATATCAACATAGTTATTCAGGGGGATTTTTTATGAAAAATAAATTTTTAAAAATACTTTTATCAACAGCGATTGTACTTGGTAGTATAAATTTTAAAGTACAAGCCTTAGAATTAAATTACATAGACGGTATAGATAGATATGAAACTGCAAGTATGATAGCATCTCAGATGAATTATAGTAATGCTATTCTTGTTAATGGCCTTTCTATTGCAGATGGCCTATCAGCAAGTGGATTAAGTGGTACATTAAATGCTCCAATATTATTGACAAGGGATTCATCAATTCCTAACTCAACATTAGAAAAGCTGAAGCTTGCTAAGAACATATATATAGTTGGTGGTAACACTGTGATATCTCCTAATATTGAGAAGCAATTATACAATATGGGGAAATCAGTTAAAAGGCTATCTGGAAGCAACAGATATGACACTTCTATAGCAGTTGCTAATGAAATAGAAAGAATTAAAGGGGTTCAAGAAATCTACTATGTAAATGGCTTAAAAGGAGAAGCTGATGCTATGAGCATTGCTCCTGTCGCTTCTTTTAATCAAAATCCAGTTATTCTCACAAATGGACAATCTACTAATTATAAAAAAAGTGTAAAGTCATATTCTATAGGAGGAACAACTGTTTTGAATAGTAGTTTCGATAATTTTTCTGAAAGAATTTCAGGCTTAAATAGATTTGAAACAAATAAGAATGTTATAAATAAATTCTTTCCTAATAAAACTCATGTAAATTTGAGTAAATCAGATGTACTAATAGATGCATTAACAGCATCTGCATTAAAAGAGCCTGTTGTATTAATTTCTAATGATTCAGATAAAAGTATAATAGCTGGTTCAAAAAGCGCTACTGTATTTGGTAATATTAATCAAATAGCTGTAAATAGAGCCAAAGCATATTTATATGGAGATGTAGTAGTGTTTTATTCTCAACATCAAGATGATGAAACTCTATTTGCTGGAAGTGCTATTGTAGATGCTATTGAATCCGTTGGAAAGGAAAATGTATATATAGTTTTAGTAACTGATGGTACTGGCTCTGAGGTTTTCAACTGGGATAGATATAAAAATATTTCAAATGAAACTAAAATATCTTTAAGAACAACTGAGTTTAAAGAAGCTGTTTTAAAACTTGGAATCAAAAATGAAAATATAGTTTTATTAAATCAACCTGAAAATAATATAGATAAAAATGTTATTGTAAATACCATAGATTATTTTGAAAATAACTTCAATAATGTTACGCATGTTACCCATAGCTACAAGTATGATACACATCCACAACATTTAGAAACCGGTAGAATAGTTAATAATTTATATGAAAATGGTCTTATTAAAGACTGTAGGTTTTTTACTCCATCTACTGAAATAAATAATATACCTAAAACCGCACTAATAGAAAGTGTTTCCGATAATGAAATCGAAAAAACTTCAGTTTTAAATGCCTCTAAAGAATATCAATTAGATAATAAAGATATGATTAGAGAAGGAATCGGATATAAATCAGTACCTGGCTTATTTAGAAGTTTAACATCAGATCCAAAGGTTTCATCTTATCTTCATTCTTCAGGAATATAATAAAAATAGGTTGTTGTAAATTTACAACAACCTATTTTTTATCTTATAACATCTATACCTAATCCTGTTAAAATATAATCAGCTATTACAACATTACTTCCTAAAACATAAACATTTTTTAAGTTAGGTCTTATCTCTGTTAATATGTTTCTAACTGTTCCTTCAACTTGTCTTATATTTGACAATAGTACAAAGTTACTATTCTTAGCAGCTAGTGCTGATGATGATAATGCATCTGGGAAAGCTAAACCTGAAGCAATAAATACAGTATCTAAGTTAATTTCTGATTTAAATCTTTGGAATATCTTTGCATTAGTCTCATATCTATTAGCCCCACCTAATCTTTCAGGTCCTTTTGTTTGTGCTACTACTCCATCTGTAATTACAGTAGTAGATCCAATTATATAAGTCTTATTAATATAATTTTCATTAATAAAAGCTTTAACTACATCTGGAATATAATCAGTTCTAGTTAATAAAATTGGACTTTGTTTTTTAGCTGCAACTGAAGAAATCGATAATCCATCTGCAAAGCTCATTCCATAAGCTAATGAAATTTCTCCATTATTAACTCCTACTTCTTTAGCAATTAGAACTGATGTTTCATATCTATCTCTTCCACCAATTCTTCTTACATTTATTCCAAGAGAAGAAATCTCGTTTTGAATACCACTTGAAATAGCAGTTTCTCCACCTATTATTATAACATTCTTAACTCCTTTATTAACTAAAGAAGCCTTTAAATCTGGCTGAGAAGCTAATGTTGTATTTCTTGATAATAATATTGGTGCATTATATTTTCCTGCCAGCGGTGCAGCTGTTAATGCATCTGGGTAGTCCATTCCGTTAGCTAATATAACAGTTTCTGATGTAGACCATCCCATATCAAAAAGCTTATATGAAGTCTCAAATCTAGTGTTTCCATATACTCTATTAGCTACTAATGCATCTAAAGATACATTAGCTTTTAAATATTCATATGTACCATTAGCTATAGCATCCATAATCTTATTTTGATAACTTTCTGACTTAAGAAGATTAGCTTCATCTGGATTACTTAAAAATCCACATTCTACCAATGAAGCTGGCATATACGTTTCTCTAACTACGTGTAAATCACCAAATTTTACACCTCTATTATATGCATTTGTATTCTTAATTAATTTATTTTGTAATGAGTTTGCAACAGCCTTATCCATTTCCTTGTTATAGTATGTTTCTATACCATAAGGTGCAGCTGTAGTGAATGAGTTTTGATGTATTGATACAAACACGTCTGGATTTGCTGCATTAGCTCCTCCACTTATATCTTGTAACGCAACAAATTTATCAGTATCTCTACTCATAATAACTTTTACACCTAAGTTTTGTAATCTGTCTCTAACTCCTAAAGCTAGCTTTAAATTTAAATCTTTTTCAACTATTCCATTTCCACTTGAACCTGGGTCTGATCCTCCATGGCCTGGATCTAAGTAAACCACATATTGACCTTTTCTCACATTATTATTATTATTATTATATGCTGATATAGATCTACTTGCTTTGTTTAAAGGTGATACATATAATTGAATCACATTATATTTACCATCCTTTTCTCCAATTAGAAAAGTTGTTCCTGTTGATAGAGTTTCTAATTGATTTTCATCAGTAACTTTAGCAATCTCTGTATCTTTACTAAACCATTTTATAGAAGCATCCTCTGATAATTCATTTAAAGAGATGCTTTCATTTTCCTTTAAAACAATTCCATCTTTAAAGATAATATTTGTTTCTCCATATTCTTGAATAATTGTTTTTAATATCTCTTCAATTTTTTGTGAATTATCCATGATTTCTGCCTTTACCTTATAATTATAAGTAGGCATAATGAAATTAATAACAGCTATTCCCACAATAAATGCTATTATTCTCATCTTTACTTTTGTTAATCTCAAACTATCCCCCACCTTTCTTGAATTTCTAACAAATAAATTATATACTAATTAAATCTTTTATTCAATTAAACTTAAAAAACTTAATAATTAAATACATTTTTTTTATTTTTTGCAAATTAATTCACTATAAACCTTTTCTAATTGCCTTGTAATTATTTTTTTACTATATTTGTTTATACAACTATTTCTAATTTCTTCTTCATTATATTTATTGTAATTTAACTTTAAATCTACCATAGCTTTTCCTAATCCCTCTATATCATCTATGTCCACTAAAATACCATTTTCATCTGTTACTATATCATTAGCACCTCCATTTCTAGTGCTTATAACAGGCTTTCCATTCGCTAATGCTTCAATTAAAACAACTCCAAATGTTTCAAATCTACTTGGCAATACAAAAATGTTACAGTTACTCATTACTTTATATACTTCATCTCTATTTAATGCTCCCTTAAATTCAACTTGCTCCAAAATTCCTAATTCCTTTGATAGATTTTCTAAGTTTTCTCTTTCTGGTCCATCTCCTGCAATAATAAGCTTTACTTCTTTTCCTCTAAAATAAGTACTAAAAGCTCTTATTAGTATATCTATTCCTTTATTTTTTTTTAAATAACATAAAGATAAAAATGTAAATTGCCCTTCCTCACCTAGATTGTTTTTTTTATTTATTATAGACAGAACTTTATCACAATCAACCATATTAGGTATTACTTCAATATTACTTTTATACTTTGAAATAATTTCTCTAAGTGAATTACTAACTGATATCACTTTATTGGCACTTTTAAAGGAGTACCTAAGAATTAACTTTTCTATCATTTTAACTCTATATCTTGAATAATAAGAACTGTGCTCTGTTATTACTAAAGGTATATTTAATTTTCTACTTGCAGATACTGCACCTATACCTCCCCATATGCATGAATGTAAATGAACTATATCTATATTTTCTCTATTATATAGATTCTTAATAATTTTTATTAATCCCCTTCTAAAGGCTATAGCAGTTCCTATATTTCCTGTCTTCGGAATTTTTTCTTGTATTATTCTATAAGTTTTTATTCCATTATCATCTTTTATATCTACTTTTTCACTAAATAAATCTCTAGATGCCAGCCTTACCTCTACAAAAGCAACTATAACATTATGCCCTGCTTCTTTCAAAGCCATTGCCTGCTCTCTAAAAAAACTACCATTAGTTGGATTACTATTAGTAGCATACCAAGATGGTATAATCAAAATATTCACTTTTTACCCTCCCTACAAGTTATTCTAAATATATATTTTTATAATCATTAGATATAATATCCCAAGAAAACCTCTTACTATTGTCTTTTGCATTATTACTAATAAAAGTATAATTACTCATTATATCTATAACAACCTTCACTCCTTCGCTTACACTATCATATTGAATTGGATATCCAACTTCTCCATCTTTAAAATATTTATCAAATCCTTGCCCTTTGGTATATATAACAGGTAGACCTCTACTCATAGCTTCTGGATATACTAATCCAAATGTTTCATATTTAGATGGCATTATAAATATATCGCTATCATCATAATACTCCTTAAGAGTCTCTTTACTCGCTTTATCATAAAATTTTACATATTCTAAGCTTTTATATTTATTTTTTAAGTTTTCCTTTTCATTTCCATTACCAATAATTTTTATATAGCTTTTTATTCCTCTATTTCTAAGTTCCTTACATATTTCTATAGATGTATCTAAATTTTTATTTTTATCAATTCTTCCTACTTGAATTAGTCTAACTTCATTTCTATTTTCTAAACTCTTATCCTCTTTTAATATATTACCTATCCAATAATTATCAATCCCATTTGGTTCAACTACACATTTATTATTTATGTACTCAAAATCCTTTTCTTTAACATAGTTATGTAATACAAAACCCTTATAACTTGGAGAAATAAAAACTACTTTCTTTGCATTTTTCATAATTTCGACACCTATTTTTCTAAGGTGCTTTGCTATTTTGAAATATCCATTTACATCTGTATTCCTTACTGCTACTACATAATCAGTACCAAATTCCTTTTTAGCCTTATAGGCTAAATATCCATTTTCAAAAAGTGAATGTGAGTGAATAATACTATATTTTTTTAAATTTATCATTTTTCTCATAGATTTATATATATTATCATTCTTCATATAAAATTGATATTGAGCTAGAATATTATTGAGCTTTTCATATAAATTATCACCATTATTATATACTGGATCATAAAATTCATTATTCTCTATAATTTTAGGAATATTTTTAGGTCTACATGGTATATAAATATCACTATGGATATTATTTAACCTTAAACTTGAAAATAAATTTTTATATAAATCATTTACTGCATAATACGAACATATTTGTAATACTTGCATTATATTTCTCCTTTTTTATAATCTATAGCATTTATTTATAAAGATATTATAAAGGAAATAATAAAGGTTATAAATAGATTAAGAAGTTATTACAAATTTTTCTATTCAATTGAAAGAATCTCTATTTGTATGATAAAATATTTAATTGAAAGGAAGTGTAAAAATGTCACAACTTGAAAATAATAATTCTAAAAGAAGAAAGAAAAAAAAGAAGAAAAAATCCTTAGGTTTCAAAATTTTTATAGGATTTCTATGTGTAATACTTGCAATTGCTGTAGTTGGCGGTGGCTATGTGATAGGTCTATTAAATAAGATGGATAATATTGAATTAAACAAAGATAACCTTGGAATAGTTGAAGATGAATTTAAAGAATATGATAATGTAAATAAAATTAAAAATATAGCTCTTTTTGGAGTTGATGCAACAGATGGTAAAACTGGTCGTTCAGATTCAATTATGATAGCTACATTAGATCCTGTACATAACAAACTAAAAATCACATCTGTTATGAGAGATTCTTATGTATCTATAGATGGACATGGTCAAGATAAAATTAATCATGCTTATGCATATGGTGGTCCTGAGCTAGCAATTAAAACCTTAAATAAAAATTTCGGTTTAAACATAGAAGACTTTGTATCAGTTAACTTCTCATCATTACCAACAATTATCAATATTTTAGGAGGTATTGATATTGAAATAACCGACTCTGAACTTCAATATATTAATGATTATATAGATGATATTAATTCAATGGATGGAACTTACTCTCCACATATAAGTTATGCTGGAGTTCAACATGTAGATGGTACTCAGGCGCTTGCATATTCCAGAATAAGATATACTAGTGGTGGTGACTATGAAAGAACACAAAGACACAGAACTGTTCTTGATGCTTTGTTTAATAAATTAACAAACACATCAGTTGCCTCATATAATTCGTTATTAAATCAAGTATTACCTTATGTTCAAACAAACTTAAGTGCTGCTGATATTCTTTCACTTGGAACAAAGGTACTTGGAATAGGAAATAATTTAGAGCAAGATAGATTCCCTAGAGATGGTTATTGTGAGGGTGCAATGATTGATGGAATTTACTATTTAACTTTTGATAAGGAAGCTACTGTTCAACAGATGAGAGATTATATATTTAATGATAAATAAAAAAGAGTTATTACTAAAAATGTACCCTATAGAGTGGACAGTATAAAAAAAGTCTACCCTATAGGGTATTTATATTCATAATAGAATTATAAAGCTAGGAGTGAATATAAATGAGTAAAAATTTTTTTTAAAATGAAGATATAGAGATACTTTCAAAGAATAAATATGTTAAAAAGGTTAATGAAAAATGATTTACTTATACTGATGAATTTAAAAAACTATTTATTGCCGAAAATAAAAAAGGTAGATTTCTAAGGGATATATTTGCAGAATGTGGTTTTGATATTAATGTAATTGGTCTAAAAAGAATGCAATCATCTAATATCAGATGGCACTCTGTATTTAGAAGAAATGGTGTTGATCAATTGCAAAATACCAGAAAATATAATACTGGAAGACCAGCTGCCAAAGAACATACCGTATTACCTAATTTGTTAAATAGAGAGTTCAGATAAGAAGCTCCCTGAAAAGTATTGCTAACGGACATATTTTATCTATTTTTCAAAAATGGTCAGAAGGCTTATTTGTCGATTAATTTAGATACATCTACTAATAAAATTTTATCTTATAATGTATCAAAAAATCTAAAAATAGATATAGTAACTGATATGATAGATAAACTAATAGAAAATAACAAGAATATTCTTAGAGAGGATTCGTTTATTCATTCAGATCAAGGAGTTCATTATACTAGTCCATTTTTCCCAAAATAAAGTTAGAAAGACAAATTAGGACAATCTATATCTAGAAGTGGAAACTGTTGGGACAATACCCACAGGAATCGTTTTTTGAATATTTAAAGGATGAAGTTGACATAAAAGTATGCAAAACATTTGAAGAGCTAGTTAAAGAAATAGATGATTACATAGATTACCATAACAATTTTAGACGACAATGGAATTTGAAAAAGATGACTCCTGTTTAATACAGAAATCATCTTTTAAATTAGTCTACTCTTTTTAAACTGTCCTTAACAAAGGGTGCGGTTTAGTATTACTAAAGACTTAATTTTTTTTATTATATAATTTAATATACTCATATCATTTTTATAAAAACATCCTTATATAAAAATAAATAGTGGTATATGAAATGGATATACAGGAAACCATTCTTCCAGAATAGATATACCTCCTGAATGCCCTAATACAACAAATATTATTGCTAACGATTATAATATTAAAAATTGAGTATTAATTTTTTTCACTTTAGCCCTCCGTACATTACTCATTTAAAAACTTAGTTATTTATCATAGATATAACAAATCTACTTTTTGAATTTTTAGGCTTATCAATTTTATTAACAATCTTAATATGAAAATTCATTTCATCATCTACAATTTTTTCAAGTTCTCTTTTAAAAGCTTTACCATCTTCGCTACAATAATTTTTATCAGGAACTATAAGTATATCCACGTTATTATAATCATTTTGTACTATCTGAACATCTTTAAAATTATCTATTTTATCTATTGCAAACTCTAAATTTGTCGGTGAATAATATTTGCCAGAACTAGTTACTAAAAAATCTCCTGCTCTTCCATCTATATCACTTATAAAAATATGTCCATTATTTTTTTCAAGTAATATACAACTATCTTTAGTATTATATCTTATAAGTGGAAACGCGTAGTTATTTATAGCTGTTCCTACTATATATCCTCTTTCATTATTTTCAACTGAATTTCCTGTTTCATCTAGCACTTCAGTTATTCCATATATTGGAACTTCTATATACTTATTATTATCATAATAAAATAATGTAGTTCTTTCATTATGTCCATAATAATCTACTAATTTACATTTAAATGCTTTATTAATTAGCTTTCTTTGAAATACATACATTTTTTCAGATGAGCAAAATATATTTGAAACACTTTTTACCTTGCTATATAAATTATTCGTATCAACATATTTTGCAATTAAATATATTAATGAAGGATACGCTTGTATTATTTTAATTCTTTTTTCATATATCAAATTAATTATATTAGCTATTTTTTTATCATCAATATTAATTGGATTAACAATATAATACTTATTAAATGCATCGTATTTATATAGATCAAAATCATTATCAGTGTTCCCTCTTAATATTAAGCACGCTTCTTTTCCTACACCTTTATAACCAAATTTATTCCATATCCAATTATATACGGCCTTTTCTCTTTCATTTGTTATCTTAGTATTATAAAATCTCATTGGAGTAGAAGTCGTTCCCCCAGTATATGTCTCAAAAACTTTATTCTTGTTAATATTTTTATCTAGAAATTTATCAATATTAGACTTTACATCCTCTTTAGTTATAATAGGTAGCTTCTTTATATCATCTAAGGATTTTATACTGTTTATATCTATATTATTTTTATCATATAATTCCTTATAAAATTCTATATTTTCATATGCATGATTAATAATCTTTATAAATTCCTGCGTCTGAAAATCTAGTATTCTTCTTTCATCCCACTTTTCATATTCATTTAATATTCTAGAATACTCTCTATATTCTTTTGAATAAAACATATCTCTTGGTAAAAAAGAACATATTGTCTTTATAAAACTTTTAGCATTCATATCTTCTCTCCTATTCACCAATATAATTTTTATTTTTCATAAGTTTACCATAACCATTTGAGTATAAAGAATTATTATTAAATTGTTGAATAAACTTCTTATTACATTTATCAGAAATAATAATTCTATCTTCCAAAATATTAATTTTTCTCAAAACTATTATATTTCTATAATGTAAACTAACAGTCAAAGAATAATTCCCTATGTCTACTATACTACATTTAGTTTCATCCCTTAATGAAAATAAATTGTTAAATTTACATTGCTCCTCATTATCTACTAAAATATTATTATGGAATCTATTACTTCTAAAAATATTTCTTTTTTCTGGAAAAGCAGTATATAAATATGTACCTGGATCAGTTAAAATATCTATATTATTAATGACTAATTCAATACTTAATTTATCATTATGAGCATGACCACCATTTCCATTTTGTCCATTTTCTCCAAAATACATGGATAAATATATATCTTCAGATTTAAATATAACTAATCCAAAATTTTGATAAATATAGCTTTTAATTTTCTTTAAGTCTATCTTATCTAACTTATAGTCATTATAATAAAATGAATGCGTCTTCTCATACTTTAAATCTAAAAACTTTTTATTAGAAATCTCTATATCTTTATTTATGTTAAGTGAATGCAATAACTTTTTTTTATTACTTAACGTGTTTATAATTATATTCTCTAAGAAAAATTCTTTATTGTATTTATCAAACTCTTCATTTAAAAATAATCCACTAAATAAAGATATAAACGGCTTGTTATTCAATATATCTTCATCAAAATACATATCTTTTTCATAAATCCCATTATATTCTTTTAAGTTAGCATACATTTCTTTTATTTCATTTAATTTATACATATTTCCTACTGGAGTTAATTTAATAAATCTACCACTATCATTATCACCTATTTGAAGAATTCTACCATTTTGTTTAACTATATCACTCATAAATAATCCGATTTTAAAAAGCCTATCCAAATATAAATCTGGAAAGAAATCATTACTTTTTAAATTATACTTTTGTTTTGAAAAATTATTTAACCTTTTTATAATATGAGATTCATAATCCTTAAAGGCATTTTTCTTCTCAGTATTTAATACTCCATATAATAATGCTGTAGAGAAAATCATTATTTCACCACTTAGCCTATGATATGCTGTAGATCCCTCAAAATTCCCTCCATCTTCTAAAAATTGATAATCCATTTCATTTATTAATTCTTGTGTAGCAAATACTAGCCATGCATCAGTTTCTTTACTTCTATCTAAATATGCTGAAACAAATAGAAGACCTGCAATGTTTGCTAAATAATGATTTGCTCTATTTCCATAATCCCATTCTAAATTATTTATTATAAACTTTCCATGATCATATATACTTCTTGTAAATATTTTTTTAAATTCATCATTTAAAATATTATTTTTATCTATGCTTAGAATAATATCATATGCTAATAACCAATTGCTTACTCTAATAGCTACATCCATGGTACATGCCCAATTAACACCCATCCTCACTGGATTTGTTGCAATAAAATCTAATATTTGATTTTTAAATTCTAATATTAATCTTTCTCGCAAATCTATAAAGTTAACTGCTCCAATAGACATTTGAACTAAATGTTGCATTCTTGAAAGCTCCCAAGGTACTTTAATATCTGCACCTCTATCTTTTCCAATTTCTTGATCTTTGTACCATTTTCTCGAATCATATCTATATCCACTTTTAAAATCAAGTTGCCAGTCAATAAAAATATAGTCATCATCTATATTTTTCAGAATGCTTTTCGAATATTTCACATAAGGCTTTAAAATAATTTGCTTTAACCAATCACTATCATTAAAGTCAAGATTCAAATTCATGCGATATTTTTTACCTTCTACTCCTTGACATTTAGTATCATAGCTAACTTTGACAAGACCACTTCCTAGTAGATCAAATTCATGTTCTATAAAGTTTAAACATATTTCTCTCAAGTTATCGCATTTAATGTTCATATTAAAAATCTCTTCATTAATATATAACTTATTAATTAATACTTCTTTATTTCTAACTCTACTATCTTTCATCTTATCTATATTTCTATGAAAAAAATTACTTAATTCTCTATAAAGTTTATTAGTACCTCTAATGAATATTTCTTTAAAAGTAAAACTATTAAATTTGTCTACTATATACATTTTGACACCTTATATTTTCTTAATTTATTTTTAAATATTTTGATATTATTATCTAATTTCAATAATTTTAGCATTTTCTCTTTATAATTAACTTAATATCATCATAAGAAATTATTTTCATAACAGTAATAATTATAATATACAAAGCTAACATAATAATTCCTACAATACCATTCATTATAATATTATTGAATAAATTCGAAAGAGCTAGATATATAATATATATGCTTAAAGCTATACCGTCTATTATATAAGCAATCTTATAATTATACTTTACTTTATGAAACCTCTTTGAAATAATTGTATTAATTATATTTATTATCCAATATGAAATCAACGTTGCAACAGCAGCCCCATACATTCCGAACTTTGGTATAAATAAAATATTTAATACTATGTTTACTCCCCCACCTATTAACATAATAAAACTAGTTATATAAGTTTTATTTTTCAATTGAATTCCTAAAGAAAAAAATTCATTCTCTCCATATAAGAAATATGAATATAGTATCAATGGAACTAAATTAACTGCTATAAGATACTCATCAGATGATAATATTTTTATTAATATCTTACTATAAAATGATATACCTAAAATAATTAGGCATCCAATAACATGATAAGCTCTGAACATATTATTAAATTTTTCTTCAGAATTTTTCTCTTTCCATACTTGGAACTTAAATGTTGTAAATATAGACTTAAATGGATTTACAAAAATAGGATCTATTAGTGTTCCTATTTTATATCCCATAGAATAAATTCCTGTTTGCCCGAATCCCTTATAACCAGATAAAAAATACCTATCGGCTAAATCTAATATTGCTCCTGATAAATTGCATGGTATAAGGCCAAAACTAAACTTAAACATATTTTTAAACATACCTTTATCAAATTCAAATTTAAACCTACGTATTTGACTTAATATTAGATATATCAGTATGACTAAAGTTCCAAATATGTATCCTTTATACACTCCTATAATTCCCTCTTTTTTAACAACTACAAATACTATTACAAATACCATATTTAAAATCATCATTATTAACTCTATTATTACCATCTTCTGAGCTTCATAATTTAAGCTATAATCACACATTAATAAAGTAACAAATTGCGAAATTATTGATCTTAAAAATAATAATATTAATATCTCATAAGAATTACTAAAGTTAAATATAAATCCTGAAATATATTTACCGCCAAAAATAATGAAAACTAAATTAACTCCTGTAGCAATTAATGCAACTGTTATTGCTGTATTTCTAAGCCTATTTCGCTTATCATCTTCATATTCTCTATAGAATCTAATATATCCCGAATATATACTTAGAATTAGAAATGTACTTATAAAATTCATAGCAGTATCTACTAGAGATAACTGTCCAAATCCGCTTGTCCCCAATTCTCTTGTATAAATTGGTATCATTATAAACGAGACAGCCTTTGATAACAATTGACCAATTGTATATATAATTCCTACCTTCAAAAACTTTCCACTATTACTCATAGTAATATTCCCTATCCTTCAGTAATTTTTTATATAAATTTATAATTTTCACATCATTTTCTTCTTTCATTTTATAATCTTTTGAATTTTCATCTTGATTTTTTATAACTCTAATAAATTCTTCATATAAGCTTTTTATATTTCTATTTTCAAATATAAAAACATCTTTAGGTCTTATAACTGCATCACTTGCTAGACAAGGTATATTAAAATACAACGCCTCTCTAATAGAAACAGCATCCCCATCTGTATTGGTTGGTCTAATAAAAATATCGCTTCTTCTTAATATAGGATAAAACTCTGTATTTTCTACTTCGTACAGTAATATTCTTTCAGATAATTCATTATTAATGATGCTATTCTTTAAACCTTCATAATACTTTTTTTCTTTTTCAGTTTGCCTATCTTTTGCTAAAACACAAAATATTAAATTAATATTAGGATAATCGTACTTTATTAAACTCATCAATTCAATCAATATGTCTAACCCATAAAGATCTTCATTATTATTAAATGTTATTGCTCCATTTGCAGAAATTAAAAATTTACTTCTTTTCATAAAACTATACACATATTCAGGAATCTTATTTTCTTCATTTTCTTCTATAGTTGGATTTATATATGCAGGTATATGAAAAATAGGTTTTTTTACTCCCATTACTTTTAGATATTCACAATCATCTTTTTTAACACATATAATTGTATCAAAACTATTTAAAATATATTTCATAAAATATATTCTTTTCGCAAATAAATCTCTACTATTTCCATGAAGTGTTATAATGTTTATTTTTTTTCTTCCTACTGTATTATTTAATATGTAAACAAACTGCTTTCCCAAAATTCCACTTATATTATAATGTAGCACTCTAATATCTTTATTTTTTAAAATTTCTTTAAATAAAAATTTTATTTTTATTTGCTTAACTCCGTTACATGTAGAATCACTAAAAGTATTCCACACATAATTCTCTATTTTCAAATTATCTAATTTTAATTTTAGCCTTTTTATATAAATTGAAATACCTCCATAAGGTGGTGGATACGGTCCTATTTGTATAATCATTTATTTTCCTTTCTATATTTACTTCTTCATTATCTTTATTAGTAAATATGTTTTAATTACTTACTTAAGAATAAATAAAACGCATATTACAATATATATAGGATATAAAATTTTAAACCATTTATATAGTTTATTATATCCCTCTAAATTTTGCATTAATCCTAAAAATACAATAATTTGACTCCAGAACCAAGCAATATATAATCTCGGTATTATAGATGAGAATGTAAATACTACTATTCCGCTAGTTAATAGTGATAAAACTAATGTCATAACCACATATCTATAGTAATTAAAATTAACGCTATTTTTCTTTAAAAAAATAGCTATTAAACTTGGTAATGCAATTGCAATAATAAAAATATTTGATGTAGAATTCATAAAATTCCCTATATATCCTGAAAAATCAAAATTTCCTCTACCACCAAAAAATAAATGATAAAATAACCAAAATACAAATTTAAAAGGAGTTTCTAATTTTGACTCATCAAATCTAGGCAGCTCACTTCCAGCATTCATAATTAAATCTATTCCTAGAAATCCATATCCCATTTTTAAACATATAAAGCCTACTATTAATATTATTATACCTAGACTTAATATTATTTTTTTTAACCCTTTAATATCCTTATAACTTTTTATTTTTCCCCAATAGAAATAAACTACTAATGCTATGCTTAAAGCTATACCAATATAAACTCTCATATAAGTAAGCATAGCAATTATTAATATAAATTTAATTAATAACTTTCTAGTTAAAGAACACTCATACTCTATGATAATATATGTTGCATATAATATTAAAAATAACATTAAATTATCTCTCAATAACGACATATTTACCAATAAATACCCAGGGAAAATATTCATAATTAATACACTTAGTCTTGAATATTTTAAATTTAATATTCTTAAAGAGATTTTATATAGAAAAAATATACTTGCTATAGAGAACTGTAATTTTATTAATATCATGAAATTTAAACTATCGCCAAAAATTATCCTTAATATAGCATTCCAAATAACAAAAAAATTATAAAACCCATAGAAATACGCAGTTTTACTTGAATTTCCGGATATCCAATTTATGAATTCATTTTTCCATATATAAATCATACCTTCTGATCCATAATAGTAATTGCTAGTATCATTATAAACAAATTCACCTATTTTACCTGTTATTAACCCATCATCAAACCCTAGTTTAATTGAAGAAAAATATCCCCAGTATATTAATATAATATTTAATAGTAATATTAAATATGATAATACTTTAAATCTTTTATCATCAATTTTAAATTTATTAATAAGAATTAATATCAGTACGCAATTTAATATGATACCAATAATATTTTGTATTAAATCACTTCTTAATATAATCGCTGCTACTAATAAAATACTATATATAGATAGTAAGTTCTTATTGTTATTTATAATATTATTTAATTTCGTTTTTTGTTTTAAATGTAGTATCATATTATCCATCGTTAAGTATCTTATATCCTTTCTTAATAATATCATTCAAATTTGATTTATTATTTATCTTTTGATAATGAATCAATTAAATTAATTATAAAATCATATCTTGCATCCCATGAATTCTTTGATGCAAAGTTTATATAATCATTCTTATTAGATTTATTTAATTTAATAATATTTTTTATTTCATTAATAAAATCTTCTCCGTCTTTAGCAACATATGCAGGAGAATTTAACCTTCTAACTTCTTTCATATTTGTAGAAACTACTGGAATTCCACATGCTAAATATTCGAATAATTTAATTGGATTTATTCTATCTGTAAAATCATTGTTTATAAAAGGTATTATCGCTACATCTGCATTTTTAATATATTTAGTAATTTCAGAATATGGCTTAGCTCCTAATACTTTCACATTAACATTTTCTTTAATCTTAGATAAATCTTTTTGCTCCTTACCTATTATATAAATATTTATATTAACCTCTTTAGCTAATCTATCAATTAGATCTGTATCAAACCACTCTCCAATAGCCCCTACATAAATGGCTTTTTTGCTATGATCATTTAAATATTCTTCTGGAATGGAATCATCTCCATTCATAAAATGACTTAATTCACATCCATTAGGTAATAATATTGCTTCTTTTCCTCTGGCTTCTACTTTTTTCATTAAATTTTTTGCTGTTACGCAAATTATATCAGCTTTATCAATAAGTGAATTTTCTATATCTACTATACTATCTGGAAACACCCCAAATTCAGTAAAATCATCTGGTATTCTAAAAACTAATGTTTTATACTTTATTATATTAGTCAACCAATATTGCTTAGGGTTAGAAATCCAAAGAATGTCTACTTCTAAAAACCCAATCTTATTAAACCATGTATCTATATCTTTCGAAATATATTTTTGATTATTTAAAACAATATTTTTTGATTTACAAAAAGGATATTTTCCATACAACCTATTACTTTTTACAGCAAAACCATAAATATTTTCTTCAAACTTATGTCTTTTAGGTGTAGATATTCTTACTCTTTCTTGATAGACATCTTTATGTTTAAAGTACATAAGCTTATTATATAAACAAGACATCCATAATACTTCATAACCATTCCTTGAAAAGCATCTCGCATAATGATAGTTTCCTAACTTATTACATGGATCATTATATTCCATAAAATCTGCAAAAATAATTTTCTTCATATTATTTTTTACCTACCTTCATTAATATCCTTCTTATAAACTTCATAATAGAAAAAACACATAAAAATATCAGTTTAAATATAGAGATTTTATTTTTCTCTGATATTCTATTTTCTTTATATAAAGTCAAAAAATTTCTTAACTCATATTTTTCTGTTAATAGTAAATTTGCTGATAAGCCTGAGCTACTTATCTCAGGCTTATATAATATAACTAAAGGTTCTAAAATCTTTGCGCCTTTATTATCTCTTAATATCTTTAGATATAACAATGTATCTTCGGCATATTTTTGATCTTCATTAAAATAATAATTTCCTTTTTCAATTACATCTTTACGGATTATTACTGATGGAGTACAAAATTGATTTTTTACTAATTTTGAATTAAAAGTTATTTCTTTTACTCCACCCTTCATATCACCTTTTACTAAAGTATTACTATTTCCACATACATAATGTCCACTTCCAAGAATGGCTATCTCCTGATTATTATCCATAATTTCAACTTGTTTTTCTAACTTAAACTTTTCCCAACTATCATCAGAATCTAAAAAAGCTATATACTCCCCAGTTGAATTATCTATTCCTATATTTCTTGCAATAGATGGTCCTAAATTTTTTTGCCTTATATTTTTCATTCTAATTTTATTATTTCTTTTAAATTCTTCTACAATATTATAACTATTATCTTTTGAACCATCATCTATAGTAATTATCTCAAAATCACTATAAGTTTGTTCAACAACAGATTTTAATGCCCTTTTAATAGTATTCTCGCTATTATAATAAGGAATTATTACACTCACTTTACACATATATATCCCTCTAATTATTTGTATAGTTATTATATATTTTTATTGTTTCATCAGCTATACTATCCCAACTATAATTATTCCTAGCAAATACCCCTGCATTCTTTCCGATAAACTCAAAATCTGATATATTATTAATTATATACATTAATTTAGAAGATAATTCCTTTTCATTAGAATGAGGAATCATAAATCCATTTTCTCCATCATTTATAATTTGAGGAAATCCCCCAACATCAGTAGCGATAATTATCTTATTACATGCCATTGCTTCCAAAGCCGATAAACTTACCGCTTCCATTATTGAAGGTAAAACTACAATATCTGAGCAATTTATTAAATCTGCCATTTCATCCGCCTTTACATTTCCTAGAAGATTTATATAACTATGTAAATTTTCAAAATTTATAATATCATCTATTTCCTTTTTATATTCTGGATAATCATTATAATCATTACCAACAAAAATAAAACTAACATTTTTCATCTCTGCCTTTTTAAGTAATGCTATAGCTTTGATTAAATAAATAACTCCTTTAGTTGGAGCCCACCTTCTCGGACATAGTACTGATATTTTATCTTTATCAATATTATATTTAATCTTTATTTTATCAATTTCCCATTTATCTTTTTCCTTAAAAACATCAAGATCTACACCATTTGGTATAAATTTAAATGTATTAGGATGTCTTATGTCATTAAAACTTGCTAATTCATCACTTGGAGCTATAATATAGCTAAATTGTTTTGTCAAAAATTTTATTATTATTTTGTTAAATGGTATTTTTCTTAAAAATAAATATTCACCTGTATGATTTGTAAAAATAATCTTATACTTTTTAGATATTTTCTTAGATAGCTTCATACTTGATATGAAATCATGCTGGTGAAATATAAAATTTTTAATATTATTTTTTTCTATATCTACTTCAATATATTTGTAAATATCTTCAGCAAAGTTATTATACATATATTTCCTTAAGTATCCATAAATAAAACTTAATTTGCCTCCATTGCTTTTTAGCTTAAGGTTATGATACTTTTTCTTATCTTTTTCATTCCCTACTCCAATATTATGTATTTCTATTCCATCTAAAATTTCTATATTTGACTTTTCCCCTAACACAGGATGTATTATCTTTACATCAAAACCTTTTTTTACTAAATTTTTACTTATAAAATAGATATGATTTTCTACTCCTCCTATTGAGGGAAAAAACATGCTAGAAATCATATATACAGTTTTTTTCAACTAATTACCTCCCCTCAATAATACTATATTTATATTTTATAAATAATTTTCCCAAAATTGATTATATTTTTAGTATCATATATTATTTTATCTTTTAATAATTCTTGCTTTTCAATTATTTCACTATGCGATACTAAAACCACTATAAGTTCAGTTTCATTAATAAACTCATTTAAGCTTGAACATTGATTATTAAATTTTTTTTCTTTTATTAATGGATCATACATCTTTATATTATCAATATTATACTTTTCACATATATCTAATAACTGTAACGTAGGACTTTCTCTCATATCATCGACATTTTCCTTATAAGTAATACCATATAGCCCCACTTTTGAATAGTCTTTAATTTTATTTACCTTCATTATTTCATGTATTCTTTCAAAAACATATTGTGGCATTCCATCATTTACTTCTCTTGCCCCTAAAACAACATTTACTATATCTGGATAATCACCGACTAAAAACCATGGATCAACAGATATACAATGACCTCCTACTCCTGGTCCTGGTTGAAGTATATTTACTCTTGGATGTTTATTAGCAATTCTAATTAACTCATATACATCCATCCCTTCTCTATTACACATTTTTGCTAATTCATTTGCAAATGCTATATTTATGTCTCTAAAAGTATTTTCTACTACTTTGCTCATTTCAGCAGTTTTGATATCTGTTAATACAATTTCTCCATTACAAAATGATTCATACCAAGATTTCACTTCATTTGCAATCTCATACGAATCTGCTCCAATAGTTCTTGAATTATTTTTTAATTCAGATATCATTTTCCCTGGTATTATTCTCTCTGGAGCATGAACTATATGTATATCCTCTCCAATAATGAATCCTTTTTCCTCTATTATAGGTCTAATAAAACTATCTATAGTTCCAGGAGATATTGTTGATTCTATAACAAGTATTGTTCCCTCTTCACATACCTCTAAAACTTTTTTAGTAGCTGCAACAACATATCTAGCATCAATTTTCTTGTTATCTTTTATATATGGAGTTGGAACTGTTATAATATATTTATCTGTATGTTCATACTCTGTACTAAATTTCACATTATTTTTTAACGCTTCTTTGAAAACGCCTTCTAATCCTTCTTCATCAAATGTAAGTTCACCATTATTTAAAGTGTCTACCAAGTTTTCATTTAAATCAGTTCCTACAACTCTCATTCCACTTGCTGCAAATATAAGTGTAGTAGGTAAACCTATATATCCCAATCCTATTATGTTTAAAGCTTTCATAATTATCCTCCTTAATAAAACTATAGTATACCTATTTATTATTTACTATAAATTGCTCTACATTATTATTAGCCTTTCCGAAATAATTCTCTATTATCTTTACTATTCTTTGTGAAGCTAAACCATCGCCATATGGATTAATAGACTTACTCATTGATTCATAATAATCCTTATTTCTTATCAATTCATTAGCCTCATTTATAATAACATGCTTATTAGTTCCAACAAGCTTAACTGTTCCTGCTTCTACTGCTTCTGGTCTTTCAGTTACTTCTCTTAACACTAATACCGGTTTCCCTAAATGAGGAGCTTCTTCCTGTAGTCCCCCTGAATCAGTCATCACCATAAAACACTTATTCATTAAATTATGAGTATCTTTAGTATCTAGTGGTGGTAATAAATATACTCCTTTAACTCCATCTAGATGACTTTCAACTACACTTTTCACTATAGGGTTTAAGTGTACTAAATATACTACTTCTACATCTGTATTTTTTTCTACTATTTTCTTTAAAGCTAAACAAATATTTTCTATTCCTTCTCCCCAATTTTCTCTTCTATGTGCAGTAACCATGATAACTTTTTTTTCTGTAAAATTTATGTTATTTAATGTATTAAAATTAAATTTATAATTTTCTTCAACCGTATGTTTCATTGCATCTATAACTGTATTTCCAGTTATTATTATTTCATCTTCTTTTATACCCTCTTTTAATAAATTTCTCTTTGACATTTCAGTAGGCGAAAAATGCAAGTCAGCTATTGCTCCAGTAAGCTTTCTATTCATTTCTTCTGGAAACGGGAAATATTTATCAAACGTCCTAAGTCCAGCTTCTACATGTCCTACTTTTATTTTCTTATAAAAAGCCGCTAAAGCTCCAGCAAAAGTTGTTGTTGTATCACCATGCACTAAAATCATATCAGGTTTAGCTTCTTCAAATATGCCTTCTAACCCCTCTAAAACTCTATTAGTTATTCCAGTTAAACTTTGCTTGTCTTTCATTATATTCATATCATATTTAACATTTATATCAAATAAGTCTAATACCTGATCCAACATCTCTCTATGTTGAGCTGTAACACATACACTAGATTCTATATAAGGACTCTTCTCTAATTCTTTAACTAACGGAGCCATTTTTATTGCTTCTGGTCTTGTCCCGAATATACTCATAACCTTTACCTTACTCATATTTTTCCTCCTAAACTTGAATAATATCTATTTTTATATAATATTAATTATTAAAACCTTAAAATAACTCTTATATATTATAAACTATTCTATCCACTCGAATTATTTATCTGCCATCTCCATGAATCTTTACACATTTCTTCTAGTGACTTTTCTGCAACCCATCCCAACTCTCTATTTGATTTACTTGAATCAGCATAACATATTGCTATATCCCCTTCTCTTCTATCCACAATTCTATAAGGAATCTGTATATTATTTACTTTTTCAAAAGTCTTGACTATTTCTAATACACTATATCCATTCCCTGTTCCAAGATTATATGTAAATATTCCAGATTTATTTTTCAAGCTTTCTAATGCCTTTATATGGCCCCTTGCAATATCTACAACATGGATAAAATCTCTTACCCCTGTTCCATCTTTAGTTTTATAATCATCTCCAAAAATTTCAAGTTCTTTCAATTCTCCTGCAGCTACCTTTGTAATATATGGCATCAAATTATTAGGTATTCCGTTAGGATTTTCTCCTATTTCTCCACTTTCGTGAGCTCCTATCGGGTTAAAATATCTTAAAATAGTAATCCCCCAACTACTATCTGCTTTATATGTATCTCTAAGTATATCTTCAATCATTAGTTTTGTTCTTCCATATGGATTTGTTACTGATAATGGAAAATCTTCTTTGATAGGCATACTTTTAGCATCCCCATAGACAGTAGCTGATGAACTAAATACAAATTTTTTCACTTTATATTTTTTCATTGCTTTTAAAACCACTAATGTACTAGTTATATTATTATGATAATACTCGATTGGCATAGTACAAGATTCACCAACTGCCTTAAATGCTGCAAAATGTATAATTGCCTCAATATCATTCTCCTTGAATATGCTTTCAACCGCTTGTTCATCTAATAAATCTATTTTATAAAACTTTGGTATCTTATTTGTTATTTTTTTTATTTTATCTAAAACATCTAATTTACTATTGTATAAATTATCAGCTATAACAATCTCATACCCATTATTCAACAATTCTATGGCCGTATGACTTCCTATATAACCAAGGCCACCAGTAATTAAAATAGCCATTATACCCCCTCCAATTATCAGAAAATAAACCTATACTTTCAAAAAAACTAACAGCACTATGCCGCATTTCTATCTCCAAATAAAACAAAAACCGTCTTAAATATAAGCTTTATATCAAGCCAAAAACTTCTTTCATTTACATACTTAACATCAAGCTTCATCCAATCTTCAAAATCTATATTATTTCTCCCCATTACTTGCCAATAGCAAGTAAGCCCCGGTTTCACGTTAAGCCTTTTTAACATCCATGTCTCAAATTCCTTTACTTCATTTGGAAGGCTTGGCCTAGGTCCAACAAGACTCATATCACCTTTTAATATATTTACTAATTGCGGCAATTCATCTATGCTTGTCTTTCTTATAAACTTACCAACTTTAGTTATTCTTGGATCATCTTTCATCTTAAACATAGGACCTGACATCTCATTTTGCTCTTTTAATTTTTCTTTTATTTCTTCTGCATTCACTACCATAGATCTAAGTTTGTACATATCAAACTCTTTTCCATCTTTACCAACTCTTTTTTGAGTAAATACAATTGGTCCTTTTGATTCAAACTTTATTAATATCCCAACTATTATTAGTATAGGACTTAATAATATTAATCCAATCAATGAACCTATAATATCAATTATCCTTTTTGATAAATTATATATTAATCTACTTTCTTTTTTCTCTACTTCTAAATTAATATCTAAATTAATATTACTCAAAACATATCCCCCTAATAAAACCTTATAGTATTCATATATTCTTTCTACATATTTATCCCTAATACTACAAACATAATCATATTTTCGCACAAATTATTATATCATATATATTTGCTAAAACAAACACTTGTAAATAAGCCCAAAATTTATAATTTTATGATTTTATCTATTTATTATTTTATTATTTTAAAATTCAAATTAAAATCATATTAAAATATTAATATTTCACTAATATATATATATATATGATTTCTAATTTCAACAGGCACAAATTATATTGTCGAATTTAATAAGATTATTTTTTATTATTTATATAGTTAAATATTAGATTTTATAAAACTTAATTAAGCAAAAATACTTATAATACCCTTTTTATAGAAGTATTATAAGTATTTCCAATTTATTCTATTTCAATGCAGATTTTAAAGAATTCACAGCAATTTTAGAAATTCCACCACCTGCTTCTACAATTGAATTAGCATTTTTCAAACTAAGTATATTTTTTTGAGCACTAGTTAAGTCTGTATTGCATAAAACTACAGGTCCATTATTCAATGCTGCTATTGGTCCTGAAGTTAAGGCATCTACTAATACTAATCCTTTTGATGCATATACTTTATTAAGATTTGATCCATAAAATCTTTCTATTACCATTGCATTTGTATCATATCTATTTGCTCCACCTAATCTATTTCCGCTTATATCTGATGAAGTTATTCCATTAATTGAATTTAGAATATTATTACTTAAAACAGTTTGTCCACCAATAATATATGCATTATTTAAACCTTCGCCTCTTAACCAACTATAAATATCATCATTTAATTTATCAACTCTTGATAATATTATTGGCATTCTATCTCTTCCAGCTACTGCTGCTATAGACATTGCATCTGCTTCCCCTAACCCATTACTAACAACAATATTTTCAACATCATAAAGATTAGAATCTATGTATTTAGCTATTTGTAAAGAAGTCGCATATCTATCACTTCCACCTAATCTCTCTATTGTTGAAATTCCAAGACTTCTTAGACTAGATTCAACATTTGAATCTACTACTGTATTTCCACCTATTATTATAGCTTTTTTAGAGTTTAGTCTTCTGATTTCGTCTTTAGTTACATCTGGTATTAAATTGCTTCTAGTAAGTAATATTGGTGAATTTAAATATGTCGCTAAAGGTGTTGCTGATAATCCATCTGATATAGCTAATCCATTTACTATTACTATTGTATCAGCTTTATTAAATTGACTTTGGCTTAATTTTACTGCTGTTCCATATCTATCACTTCCAGCTAATGTAACTACCGGAACAGTTAATGAATTAACAATTTTTTCTCTTACTCCTTCTACATTATTTTTAACATCTCTATAAGAAAAGAAAATGCTCCCTCTAACGTTAGGATATTGTCTATTTAATTCTATTTGTTTGTCTATCTCTTTAGCAACAGTTGGCTTATAAACAGCATGTCCAATATATAACTTAACGTTAGTTCCATTTACTTCATTAGACCACCATGGTATTAGTTTTGAATAATCCGCTGCACTATTTCCTATTTCCCAATAAACTTGTGGGGCAACATAATCTAACCATTCATTTTTTATCCAAGTTCTAGTATCTCCATATATATCATAGTAGCTTTGAGCTCCTCTTGTATCAGATCCTGTTGGATCACTTGAGTTATTTTTCCATATCCCCCTTGGACTTATTCCAAACTCTACATTACTATTAATACTCTTCACCTTATTATAAATAGCTTTAACTAATTCATTAACGCTACTTCTTCTAAAGTCTCCTATATCCATTCCATTACCATACTTTGAATAAGCATCACTATCATTCACATTATTTCCTGGATAAAAATAATCATCAAAATGTATTCCATCTACATTATAGTTTCTTACAATTTCGTCTACTGTATCAATAATATGTTGTCTTACTTCTGGTAAACCTGGATTATAGTATAGAGCTTTACCATCTGTAATTAATGTTTGTGGATTTTGTCTAGCAAAATGATTTTCTGATAATACATTTGCATCAGTTCCACTTGTTGTAACTCTATAAGGATTAAGCCATGCATGAACTTTTATTCCTCTTTTATGTGCTTCTTCTGTAATAAAAGTTAATGGATCATATCCAGGATCCTTTCCTTGAGTCCCAGTTAATACTTCTGACCACGGATTTATATTTGATTTATATAAAGCATCCCCCTTTGGTCTAACTTGAACAATAACAGTATTTAGCCCTAAGCTTTTTATATCTTCAAGTATATTAATAAATTCCTGTTTTTGTTGTGCTACATTATTTCTAGCTCCAACACTTGGCCAATCTTGATTGTATACAGTTGTTATCCATACAGCTTTCATATCTTCATTTACTGCTGCTTTAGGAGTAACTACTATAACATTAATCATTATAAAGCTTAATAATATAGCTAATAATTTTTTCATTATATAACCTCCCTCTAAATTTATGTAAAATAACTCCTTGTAGTATAATATAAACACTATACTATGTAAAATAAAGTATATTTTAATTTAATATAGCATTTATATCATCTTTGACCCCTTTTGCTATTCCACCACCTACTTCTATGACAGTATTTATATTAAGTTCAGATAAAATTGTCTTTTGGCTTGAACTTAAATTATTATTACACAATATTATCATTCCATTAGTATTAGCAGCAACCGGTCCTGCTGATAATGCATCTACTAGACTTAATCCCTTAGATAAATATACTTTTTCTATAGTCTTATCATTAAATGTTCTTGCTACTATTGCGTTGGTTTCATATCTATTACTACCACCTAGTCTATTTTTTCTAATATCTAAAGAAGTTATTGAATTTATTTGATTTACTATATTATTAGATATAGCGGTTTCTCCTCCAATAATATATGCATTTTTCAACCATTGATTTTTTAACCAATCATATGAACTCTCACTTATTCTTTGTGAGTTAGATAAAATTATAGGCATATTTTTTTTGCCTGAAATCGCTGCTATAGACATAGCATCTGCCTCTGTCAATCCATTACTAACAACTATATTTTCTATATTATAACAGTTTGTATCAATATACTTTGCTATTTCTAATGAAGTTTCGTATCTATTATCTCCTGCTACTCTTCTAATATCTTTTATTCCATTTGAACTTAATTCATTATAAATATTGTTTGATACGACTGTTTCTCCACCAGCTATTATAACCTTTTTTGCTCCAAGCCTCCTTATTTCTTCTATAGTTTGACTTGGAATAGTATCTTTTCTTACTAATAATATAGGTGCTTTCAGATATGTAGCTAAAGGAGTAACGGCTAATCCATCTGCTATTGCTAACCCATTAACTATTACTACAGTATCAGAAGAAGTAAAGTTTGAACTACTAAGCTTTGCTGCTGTATCATATCTATCACTTCCTATAATACTATTAAATTTCAATTCATTATTTTCTTTCGGAAATGTAACTTTAAAACTTATTTCATTCCCATTTGCACTACCTACTTCAGAAATTACAATCCCACTATTTTGTCCATTATTAAAGAATAAACTATTTGAAATAAATCCACTTTTTAAATCATTACTCCCAATGCTTGTCCTTCCAGATTCTTGTGATAAAAATGAAGTTCTAGTATTTCCTGAAGCATATGTACTATTAACTTCACCATTTCTAAATACATAAATATGATCTGGGTATCCATTTCTATTTCCTAAATATTGGTTAACATTTTCATTTATTCTATAAACTATAAGTCCTGACCCCGGAAGTGTACTATCCCAATTCCCTGACCGTTTTCTAAACTCTACCATAAAATACTCTTTTTCTGATAAAGGAGATTTAATTTTAAACGCAACTACATCATTTTTATTAGAACTTTGCGATGATTTAAGAGTATATGTTCCATCACTAATAATTTCCCCAATATTCATATTTAGATTACTATAAAAATTTCTAGTATATACTAAAGGTAATTGCCCATATCCACCTGTATTAGCCATTACATCCCATTCTCCTACTGGATTTCCTCTATAGTAGTATCTATATAAATCTGGATAGTTAAATACATGCAAGAATTCATGTATTGCCACTCTAAGTAAACTTTTATTAAAAATATTATTTTCATTAGTCCCTATATTTATCAAGTTATACTTTCCTAATTTTTTCCCATTTAATGATGAATCTCCTAAAAACTTAGTTTCATGCGGCCATAGCATATTATTTGTAACTGTAGCTCCAGTGCATAAAAAAGTCACTACATCAATTTCTCCATCATCATTTTTATCTAAATCATTTCCTGATAAATTTATATTATTTTTTACTGATTCAAAGGCCCATTTTATAAATGCATCTTCTTCCTTACTTCCAGCTACATACTGTTCATAATATGCTCTTGTTTCAGGTGCCTCAATTGATAAATATGTATTACTTCCTTTAGGATAAAAATCACTATTTACATTTATTTCTCCATACGTTAAATCATTTATATATGAATTTAATGAGATTGACCCCTGGTCTGCAACATTATCATTATTAAAGTCATTAAATAAATTGTATGAATCATATATTTGCTTAGACTTCTCCTCATTCATAAACTCATTTTCACCTTTAAATCTGATAAGTACAACTATATTATTAATAGTTTTGGATGCACCATTAGACATTAATGGACCATTTCCATTATCTAAATTCTCACTAGCATTATTTAAATCATTGCTAATGTTGTCTACTCCAAGACTTGTCCCATTCTCAATCATATAATTATATATATTATCGTCTTCAAGCCTACTATATGCTAATGGCTGCATTGATGGTATTACTATTAATAAAGATATTATAATAGATATTATTTTTTTCATTATTCCCCTCCTTTTTCACCTCTAATATTAATCTTATCATTTTTTGCATCCTACCTCAATTATCAATACTTTGCATAAATATTATTTATATATATATTTCCAATATTATCTTTATTTTGCTATAATATACCTATATTTTTAAATTTGGAGGCTTATTAATGAAAAAAATGTCAAAAAAGAAATTCGGACTTCTTTCACTACTTATATTTATTTTTATAATAGGTGGTTCAATAGCAACTTATACATATTATGTTTCAAGCAAAGTTGAAAGAGTTGAAGTGGATAGAAATGATGTAACTAATACTGGAAAGGAAGCCCCTAAAGAAGCTGATGATGTAATTACTATTGCTTTATTAGGAAGTGACTTTTCTGAACTATACGAAGTAAGTGCTGCTGATGCTACTATGATTTTATCTATCGATACTAAAAATAATAATATAAAACTTTGCTCTTTAATGCGTGATATATACCTAGATTTACCTCAAGGTGGAAAAATGAATTTAAACTATACAATATTAGATGGAGGTCCAAGTTCTATACTTAAAGCTATAAACTACAATTTTAATTTAAAAATAGATAAATTTGTTCAAGTTGACTTAGCTAGACTTCCTAAAATAATAGATGCTCTTGGTGGAGTTGAAATTGAAATAACGCCTGACGAGCTTCAATATATTAATAGCTACATAGATAATATAGATAAAAATAATGGAACAACTACAGAACATATTTACAATTCTGGTATTCAGCTTTTGAATGGTACACAAGCTTCTGCTTATTGTAGAATCAGATATACAGAAGGAAGAGACTTTAAAAGAACAGAACGTCAAAGAGATGTATTAAATGCTTTATTTGTTAAGTTTAAAGATATCAACTTAACTGAAGCTCCAGGTCTTATAAATGATATCTTACCACTTGTAACAACTAATCTTTCAAACTCTGAAATTATATCAATTTCAACTAAAGCTTTGGGTATGGGCTTAAATAATATAGAACAAGGAAGATTTCCTTCAGATGAAAATATAATAAGTGCAGGTTTTACTGATATGTATCATACTAATATAGATATAGAAGGCACAACCAAAGAACTTCATAAATTCATATTTTCAATAGAAGAATAGGGTTACTTAATATAAAAAAGATTGGGCTCCAAAAGTTATGCCTCTGGAACCCAATCTTTTATTAATTCAACCTACAGCTTATTTTCTGATATCTTTCTTCATCTTTCGAAATAAAGTATAAATCAAATTCATTTAAATCTTTTATTTCAGAAGTCATAATAGAAAACTCAACATATTTTTGATTATCTATTTCATTTATTTTACAATCTAGTATTCTATTATTTATATACGCATAGGCAAATAATACATCTTCACTATCTATTTTAATAGAAAAGTTTGTTATATTATTACAATTAATGTGGTTACTTAGGTTATTTAACTCAGTAACTACAAAATTATCCTCTTTTAAGTTTTTGTAATTTTTTAAGTTTTTTATATGAATCTTATCTTCCATCTCATCATCAGGGAAGTAAAAATCAAAATGTGTATATTCTGTTGATTCAAATAGTACTATATCTGGATTAAATATATTTATATAGTATTCATAATCTAAAACATTTCTATAGTTATGAATTTTCATAAGTTCTGAAAAGCTTTCTGTTAGAAACTTTTCCTTATCATCAAAATAGCTACCTGCAAATATTAATATTCTAGGCGCATTTGGATTTGCCTCATTTTTATAATGTGTAAAATTACTAAAGCTTTCGTGTCTTTTTATTTCATCCTCTAGATCTTCTATATAAATAGAATTATCCTCTATTAAATTGTACTTGGTTGTGATTTCATTTATTTCAAAATTTGATGCAACAAGAGTATCATTTATATAATCCTTTGCCTCATATTTACTTATATCAAAGGTTTCAACTCTATTGTCTAATAGATTTAATCTATCTAAAATTGCAGATATTCCAATTATTGCTCCAGTTTCATTCCAGTGCCTTGCATCATATTCCTTGTCATAAAGTAACCCTCTGCTATCTACAATTTCTTTTTTTGAATTTTTATTATATTCATTTTCTAAATATACATTTGATTTATCTAATTCATTAAATTCATCTATTATCAAAAGTTCATTTTCTAGAAACTCTACTGTTTCTGTATCTCCAGAGTTACGATATCCTTGCTTTAATATATCTAAAGCACTTCCTTTTTCCCTAGCTTCACTTAATGTTTCTATATTATTTAGATAATTAATATTCTTTTCCTCTAAAAGCTCCAAGAAGTATTCTATATCTCTATTTTCATAATTATATCCTTCAGTTATATATTCTGGATATATAAGCTCTTTTCTTGGCTCAACTGAATATAAAAACTTTATGTCTCTAGCATTGCAATAATCTTGAAATTCCTTTATAAAATCTGAATATGTCTCCATAAACTCTGGATTAAATTCATTTTCTTCTGCCTTAGACATTATAAAGCCATCTTTTCCATATTCATATTTAGGATGGGTTATCTCATTAAAAGCCTTATCCATAACCTTAGCATAGATATCTACCATTTCTGTTCTAAACCCAATTCTATCATCTATATAACTTTCTATATTATTAAATATATCTTTATTTGAGAATATATCTTCAAAATTTAAAAGCATTCTATTATCTATTTTAGAAACCTGATCTCTTTTAAAGTTCATAAATAATATTGGTATCAAAATTACTAAAAAGAATGCTCCTATTTTTATTAAATTATTTATCTTTATAAATTGTACATCTTTGCTATTTAAATTTTTTAACTTCATATCTTTTTTGAAAAAACTCATATTCATCACCTCACTTTTTTCTATTTACTTAAAACTGAAAGTAAATAAAAGGACTGTATGTTGAATTAACCATAAATATTATTGATACAATAAATAATAAAATTATTAAAATTGTTTTGATTAATTCAAATGCCTTTATTCCCTTATATCTATTGAAGATATTTTTAGGTATTGGTGTGGATGCTATTATTCCAATAATTATTAATAATATAAATTTTCTACTTATAAAATAAGTAAACTCAAATGTTATATTACTAAAGTTAACTAATCCAAACATTATTGATAGATATCGTAGCCCTTCTTTTAAAGTAGTTGCTTTAAATAAAACCCAACCTATTATTACAATAAATAATGTAATAAATATTTTTATAATTAAAGGTATTTTTTTATACCAAGCTTTATCTCTTATAAGTCTTTCTATTATCATAAATAAACCATGCCATAAGCCCCAAATTACAAAATTCCATGAAGCTCCATGCCATAAGCCTGTTACCAAGAATACAACAACTAAATTAAAATAAACATTTCCTCTTCTGTTTCCACCTAGTGGTATATAAAGATATTCCTTAAACCACGTTGATAAAGATATATGCCATCTTCTCCAAAATTCTGTAATTGACCTTGATATATATGGATAATTAAAGTTTTCTGGAAACTTAAATCCAAATAGGTGACCAAGTCCAATTGCCATATCTGAATATCCTGAAAAATCAAAGTATATTTGAAGTGTATAACAAATTGCTCCTATCCAAGCTGTTATCATATCAATTCCTGATGAATTAGCTAAAAGAAAAATATTATCAGATATAGCTCCAAGCATATCTGAAATAATAATCTTCTTTCCAAGTCCTATTACAAACCTATTTATTCCATAGCTAAAATAATCAATAGATTCTTTTCTGTTTCTTATCTGCTCATCTACCGCCTTATATTTTATTATAGGTCCTGCAACTAATTGAGGAAAAAGTGATATATATAAAGCAACTGAAAAAATATTCTTATTTACCTTACCATCATTTCTATAAATATCTATTATATAAGACATACCTTGAAAGGTAAAAAATGATATTCCTATAGGTAATACTATTTTTTTTAACTCTAAATTCATATTGAATATAGTATTAATATTTTCTAGAAAAAAATCGTAATACTTATAATAAAATAGCAAAGCTAAATTTAAAATTATCCCCAATATTAAAAAAAACATTCTTAAATGTTTCTTATCAATTGTCTTATCTACCAATAAACCAAAAATATAATTAATTAAAATAGAAATAATTAATACCTTTAAGTAGTTCATTCCTCCCCATGCATAAAAGAATAAACTTGCAAGAAGTAAAATATAATTTTTAATTTTTTTACCAGAAATATAATATGAAACTAATGATAGTGGTAAAAACATAAAAATAAATACTGATGAACTAAATACCATATTTTCTCCTTTATTTTAATTTAATATTTTCTTTTGTTTTTTTCTTAAAATCATATAGTATGTATTACCATACTATTTTAGTATTATATTATATTAGTTAACTATATTGTACTAATATATTACATGAAACTGCCGAACTAGCTTTATTTAGCTTTACTAGACAACATTTTTTCTCTTTTTTTCTTAAGCTAATCTTAATTTTATCTTAACTATTTCTTAACTCTATGTCTTATTACTTTTTCCAAACATTATAAGCCCCAGGAGTAATACCCTTGGGGCTAACTTTTTCAATCATTCTATTAGCTTAACCTATTGGATCAACAAACTTCTCTCTATCAATAAAATATCTGTTAAACATTTCATTTTTTTCTATACTTTCCTCTATAACTTTTCCAAGAGTAAAAGCATTAGCTAATCCCTGAATGCCTTCTTTTGCACAAATTACAAATCCACTAGCAAGCTTTTCTCCTGGAATTGTAATTCCAGTACATTTACACATATTTATTGCTTTAACTATTCCCTTTCCTCCATTTGATGTAATTTCTTTTTCAGCTTTTCCTTTAAAACTTCTTTGGATAGTTTCATCATAACCATATACATCGATTGGACCTTCATAAGTTAAAATAATATCTGCGATATCATTATCAAATATATTCTTTATTTCCTTTATAGCAATATTTCTTTCATATATATTATCAAAAGAGTATTCTATAAATTCAAATTTTGACTTAATTTCGTCTCTACTTATTTTATCCTCATAAAGCTTGTACTCATCACTTGTTATTTTCCCATCAAATATCTTATTCTCTTTATTGCTTTTTATTTTCTCATCAAGTAGCTTGTCCTCATATCCATTTACCTTAAATGTACTATACTTAATATCATTATCTTGATTATTATTTTTTACATCATTATTTTCATATACACGCTTATTTTCATTTATACACTGAATTACTTTGTCTATTTCTAACCTCATATCTATTCCATCAGGTAATATAATTGAATTATTCTTAGGTATCAATACTCTTATTTTATCTTCACTATATTTTATTTTCTTTTCTAATATGTCTTCAGCTACGCCTTTTAATATGAAGAAACTTTTTGATATTACTCCAATTCCTCCTGTAAAAGATATACTATCTGTTGATAAACCTTCCTTTCCTGTGACTAATCCTACCCCAGATCCTATAAATGAATATAAGTTAGTACTAAGTGCTGGAGCTAATACTGACCCTCCTCCATCTGTTCCTATTCCAAAGTCATTAATACCTTTAAGTATATTAACAGCTGTTCCACTACTTGATCCTGTCATACATCTATATGTTAGTGGATTAATTAAATCTGTATCTATACTTCTGCCAAGATGAGACATCTTATCTATAGTCGCAAATAAATATTTAGAATTTTTTCTCAGTTTATCCACCAAACTTATAGGAATATCCACAGTATTCTTAACTCCAAAAGTTAAATAATCCTTTTCTTTATTTTCTGACTCTTCCTCTAGATTCTTATTTATAGAAATAACAGACCTATATAAATTTTGTTCTGCTAGAATTTTAGTCTTATATAACTTTGTTTTATTTTCTATCATTGAATTAACCTCCTTATAATAAATAGTAGAAACTCTTTCATTATCAAAATTTAATTATAGTAACAATATTTAATTATAGTTAATTTATAATTCTACTAATGACTCTATATTTACACTTGACTCTGTATTTACACTAAATAAAAAAGAGAAATTAAAACAAACCAAAAATATTAAACTTTCTTTAACATTAAATTTCATTATTTTAATTTCCCTATTATATTAAGTTGTTTAATTTTTATTTCTTATTTATATTTTATAATACTTTACTTAAGAAGCTTTCTCCATTTTCAGGCGCCTTTACTTTAAAATAATCTGCAACTGTTGCTCCCACATCTGAAAGAGTTTCTCTTATTCCTACAAATCCCTCTTTGACATTTTCACCATAAATCATAAGTGGAACCATCTCTCTTGTGTGCTTGCTATGCCCTATTGTTGGATCATTTCCGTGATCTGCCATTACTAGCAATATATCATCTTCTTTTATTGTTTTAATAAGCTCACCTATAAGCTTATCTGCAATTTGAAGCTTTTCTGCATATCTATCAACATTTTCAGCATGTCCTGATAAATCTGTTTCTTGTACATTACAACATATAAATCCTTCTTTTACTTCTTTAGATATTTCTATTGTCCTTTTCAATACCTTTTCTGTATCCACCATAGGTATGCTTGTACCTTTTTCGTTTATAACTACATCTGCTACTTTTCCTAATAAGTAAACAGGAACATTTTCTTCTGATAATATTGTTGATACTTGAGTATTTGGATTAACTCCATATCCAAGGTGTATGCACTCATATCCATTATCATAAACTCCTGATTTTGGTGCATTTATTCCTATATATCCGCCATCTTTTTCTTCTTCTGCATTTAATATATCCTCTAAAGTAATTCCTTTACCTCCAAAAGTTATAACTCTAGGAACTGTTGCAATAGATCTAACTATACGCCCAATTTCTAATACCTTACTAAATGGTATTAAATCTAAAGCTGATGTAATGTTAAATGCTTGCCCTAAATCACATTCTATATTATCTGCAACAGTAAGCGCATCTTCAACTACTAAATATTTTTCTTTCTTACCTTCTTTATAATAAACTTTATATCCTGCTTCTTTAATTGCATTATATATAGCTTCTATTTTATTTTTTATAGGTTCTCTAAATGGCATCTTTGGCTTTGTTCCCATTATTTCTTGATGACCAAAGAAAGTATCTGCTCCAAAATGAGTTAACTTTCCTTTTCCAAAAGTCGCATGAGGATTTTCCTTCATCCCATTTATTTCTGTTCCTAATATATTTATAAGACCTAACTTTTCAAGATTAGGTAAAGTTACATCTTCTCTTCTTTCTAATATATGAAGACATGTATTTGAATTTATATCCTGTGGTCTTGTTTCTTTAACGTCATCCATTTCTCCAATGCCAAAACCATCAAGGACAATCACTACGAATTTTCCCATATTAATTTCCTCCTTTTTAAATTGTGAATACAATTTATTAATGCCCTTTTACGAAACTCTTTCACTAGTAACTTTTCATTTTCTTCACTTATAATTAAAAGAAACTTCAGCACAAGGTTGTGGTATTATCCCATCCTCATCATCCATTTCTTTTCCTCTAATTATTTATTCAGTTTTATAAATTGAATAACAAATTTAATTATATAAGTTAACTTCCCGATTTTTATATCATTAATTATGTTAATTCTTCATTTAATAATTTTAAATTGAAAAATATACGTTGGCGAAGATAAATAGAATATGTGGAATAAGCCTAGTACTTCTTCGCACAGCTATTTAGCTTATGGAACATATCTAGTTATCGTAGCCTTTATATTTTCAATTATCCATTGATTCTTCTTCCTTGTGAATCGTAAATTCCGACTATTTCTGGTTTACCAATCTTTATTCCTTTTACTAAAGCCACATTGCTTCTTGTAACGAATATTTGAGTTCTAAATGCCATGATTACTGTATCCGATACATTACAGTTTTCTGATAGCTCAAAGTGATAATCTATACTTTCATCTGTTGGTGGAATAACTTTAATCATTTTTGAATTATCTACATCTGTTCCAACTAAAGCATTTTCCATGTGAGATCTTCTATAATGACCTCCACCATAACAATAAGCTCTATCTAATAAATTGTGTGATACTTCGCTTACATAAACCATTGCTGGAAGTTCATCTCCATCATTAAATTTATGATATGGAGTACTTCCTGTTAGTCCATGTCCTGGTTCCCCGTGAGTTCCACCTTCTTCATGTATTTTCTTTATAGAATTAACGCAAGTTGCTGATGGCATATTTAATTGTTCTATTTTTATATTGAATTCTTTTTCTAATATTTCTTTTGCTTCTTTAATTGTATCTATATTATTTGTTCTTTTAATTTCATTACTTTCTTCATCAAACAAGAAACATGGAAATGAAGTTACACCTGCCAAGTTCAGATTTTTAAGCTTAACTAATTCTGATCCAATACTCTTAAGTTCATTTAATTTAAATCCACCATATTGTCCTGAATATAAATTATCATTTTCTCCTAAGACTCTAAGCATTATATTTTGTTTTATATTAAGCCTCTCACAAACTTCATTAATTTCCTTTGCTTTTTCAATTGAATAAACTGTAATATAATCCGGTCTAGATTTAACGACTTTTTCAATTAAAGCTTTAGGAATTTGAACTAAATGTCCAACATGACCTATCTTTATTCCATTATCTATCATAACTTCAGCTTCTTTGAAGTCTACTACTACTGCTCCGTCATATCCAAGCTTCATAAATTCTTTGCAAATAAGAGGATTTCTACCTATTTGTTTTGTCATAAAATAAAGCTTTATACCATACTTATCTGCTTCATCTTTAAGCTTTTTTGCATTTTCTATTAAAGTATCTAAATCAATAACATAAGTATCTGGTATTATTACTCCTTCTTTATGGAGCTTAAATGCAGCTTGAACTAACTCCCTATTTCTTTCTATGGTCTTTTCAAGAAACATCTTTACTCCCCCTTACTTAATTTCTTTTTTAACATCCTCAATTGCACTTTTTAAAATTCTAATTATTGTATCTGCACCACTTCTCATTGGATTTACTCTTATCATTCTTTTTTCTAGGGTTGGATCAGCAGCTCTAAATGTTCCTGAAACTCTATACATCATTGGAACAAATTCATATTTTGATTCTGATCCTACTGGATGTGATGCAGCTCCATATTTTGTAGTTAGCTCTAAAACATCTTCTGCTATATTTTCATCTAATTCAACTAATAAAACCTTAGATTGAGCATTTGCAAGGAATGCATCTTTTACTCCTTCAACTTCACCACTTCTTAGTCTATTTACAAGTTCTTCATTAACCTCTGATTGAATTGCTAATGAAACTGGAGCATATACAAGGCCTCTTAATGCTTCCATAGCCTCATGACCTTGAACTTGGCTTCCTCCTGAGTAATTTAGTGAATAAACTTTATCTACAAGTTCCTTATTTCCTATTAATACTCCAACACCTTCTGGGCCTAATATCTTAAAACAAGAAAAACTTCCAAGATCAGCTCCACATTGATTTCCTATTTTCTTTACTTTTAAAGCTGCATAATTATCATCAGTAATTATTTTTATATTAGAATTTGATTCTTTTATTGCAGTTATAACTTCTTCTAAATCATAAGAATCATCAATTTTTTGTCTTGTATTTTGTACTAATGCCCCTTTTATATGTGGATTTTTTAATACTACATCTTTTACATCATTTAAATTATTAAAATTAGCTTTTATAATCTTAAGTCCCATAGTTTCAATAGTAACTTTTGAAGTTGGATATATTGGAGCATCATGAACTAATATTGTATCTCCACTTTCCATAAAGCTGATCAATCCCCATCTTATAGCACCTGTTCCTGCACCTCTTACTAATATTGCAGCTTCTGCATCAAAAACTTCTGCAAAAACATTTTCTACTTTCTTAGTATAAGTAGGTTTATTCAATCCTTTAACAACACCTAAGTCACCTAGAGATAGAACTTCTCTTCCATCAAAATGCTTTGTTATTGTATCTATTATTTTAAATTGTAGTTTTTTTGCTTCATCTAAACTTATTGAGTGTAATGGGTATGTTCTCATACATCTTCCTCCTACTTAAGGTTATAAATATTTTTTATATTATTAACTAACATATTTTCTATATGCTTGCTAGATATTTCATTTTCATATAATCTTGGCAGGAAGCTATCTATTAAATAACTATAACCAAGTCCACCATTTTCTCTAAAATGAGATTTTCTCGTAATATCCATAGACATAACTATTTGATTGCTATATCCTCTTTCACAAAGAGCCTTTAACCATTCTGCTCTTTTTTCATCTGGCTGATAATTATTTTTCCCAATTGTATCAAATGCTATATTTACGCCAGTATCTAATAATCTAAACATATATTCTAAGTCTCCACTTAAATCTATATGACTTAATGTAACCTTAGATAAATCTACATTGAAGTTTTTAAATATCTCAATTTGTTCAAGTCCTAATTTCCCAAGTGTTGTATGTGTTATTATTGGAATTCCAGTTTCAAGATGTGCCATACATGAAGCTTCAAAAACCTTCTTTTCCATTTCTTCTATTTTATTTAAACTAGTTCCTATTTCTCCTATTACAGAAGCCTTTACTGATGTTTCATCTATACCATTTATTATTTCATCTACTAAAATATTTGCCATCTTCTTCTCATTTATTTTATAAACCTCTTCTGGAAGAAATGGTTCTTTATAATATCCAGTTGATTGAAGAATATTTAAACCAGTTTCATTAATAACTTCACCTACATATTCAGTACTTCTACCCATTCCTCTATTTGTAACATCTATAATAGTAGAAACACCTTTAGCTTTTAACTCCTTAAATTCTTCAATAGTTTGCTTCTTATTATTTAAAAAACAATCTGCATCTTTTTTTACACCAGATAAATCTATAGTAATGTGCTCATGCGCATAAATTATTTCCTTATTCATATAAATACCACCTTAAATTTAATGGGAAGAATGAAAGAGTGAATAATGAAAAAATTAATGAGTAAACTCCTAAGGAGTTTAAGAAACTTATATTTCTAATAATTCAGCTTCGACTGAATTATCTCCTCAACTTTTCATTATTCATTTCTTCACAACTCAGCTTGTGTAAGTTATATCTCTAACTTTTTCATTTTTCCAATTCCATAACTCAGCCAGTCCGAGTTATTTCTCCAATTCTTTCATTCTTCCATAACTCAGCTTTTCTGAGTTATTTCCAAAATTCTTTCACTTTTTCACTCTTTAACTTTTCCAATTCCTACTTAGGTACTACATATAACCCAACTAAGTATAGTATATTAATTAAAACACCAACTCCAATTGCTCCAACTGGACCAACTGCCATGTCTACTATTGGCTTCTTTGAAGTTTTGTTTAATACATATAAACCAACTACTACGAATAATCCAAGTCCTGGTGCCATAGCTTGTGCAGCCATCATACCACCTATTAATAAAGCTACTTCTAATACTTTACTCATAGCTGTTCTTATGTTATCTCCACACTTTCTAACTCCTGGGAACTTGTCCATTAATTTAGCTAATCCATCTAGGAAATAAATTTCTAAAGCCATAACTGCAGCTCCTGCAACAAATGCTAATATTGGGTTTCCTATTAAGAATCCAACTACGAATACAAATGTCATACCTGCTGGTGCATATACCCCTGTTGAAATTGCTGTAGTTGCAACTAGTGGTATAAATCCTATACCTCTTGCAAATGCTGTCATTGCAGCTTCAGTTGTTTTTCCTTCAGCTAAAAGATTTAAGCTTATTGGATCTCCAGCTACTAAAGTAAGACTAGTTGCAGCTGATATTAATCCACCCATTAGTGCTAATAAAGGTAAGTTCTTTTTAATTTTTTTAACTCTTTCTTCAAAAATTGCTGCTAAATCAATTTGTGGAGCATTTGGATCTGGTTTTTCTTGCATTGCAAAAGCAATCATAATTATCATACCTGCAAGTAATGCCATACCTTCTTGATCTAATTTAACACTAGCTCCATTTATAGTGAAAGTTCCATATATTGCAGTTATTTGTCTTACTATTAAAGCAACTATTCCAGTAAGGAACCCTTTTTTAATTCCAAATTGGTAAGAAACAACAAGTGCTGGGAATACTGCAAAAGCAACTGTTATTGGAGTTCCAACTTGCTTTAATGCATCTAAGAAGTTAACTGGTAACATTGCAAATAAATCAACTACAAATTGTAATCCATAAACTATACCTACTCCATAAAGGGCTCCTACTACTCCTGATATAGCTAATCCCTTTTTGCCACTTGGACAAAAAGATCCAATGATATCAGTACCTAATAATATACTGTGAATTAAGATAATGGATGCAGCTATTGATACTGGAATACCAAAACCTATAACTAATCCAAAGCTAATTGCAAAAGATGTTGCTGCTAAAGCCTTTTTGTCCATTCTTCCTTCTAAGTATTCTGGAACTATGGCTCTAAACCCATCATTGAAAACAGCTATACCAGCATTTGATAATATTGCTGCTAATGCACCTAAAAGTGCTACAACTAAATATTGCATAAATAATACCTCCTAAAATTTTATAATATGATATTTATTGAATAACTAAATTTATATATGCTCTAAGTTTTGCTATTTCATAAAACAAGCATACTTATCATTTCATATGCCAATAGTTTTTATAGCATATATTAACAATATACAAATTACTAAATATATAGATTATTAGATATATATTATTAATTAAAGCATATAGTTATAACTTGCTAAAATATCTTTACTTAAATCACATAAACCCTAATAAATCTTAGTGATTTAAGTAAAGGTTATTTTTCAAATTATATTGATTTTTTATAGTAGATATTTAAGAATTACTGGTATAACTTCTTCTGCGTGTTGTGCTGTAAATCCATATGCTTTTTTTCCTGCTTCTACTTCTGCTTTTATTTCTGCTTCACTCTTAATATTTCCTGGCATTGATACTGTTGCGCATTGTCCCATTCCAAGTAGTGCTATTGCCATTGCAAGTGCTCCACCACCACCAGTGTTACATGCTCCTAAATAAAAATCTGCTGCTCCTGTTTTTATTGCCATTGCTGCTTCTATATCACTTTTAATTTCTATACTTGCTTTATCTCCTGCTATTTTTGCTGTTATATCTGCTACTCTTTGCTTATCTATTTGTCCACCTATTACTATTCTTTTCATTTTTTATTCCTCCCTTAAAGATTAATTTTATGATATTAATATAATTTTCGTTTTAATAATTTAATTTATGATTTTATAAGTTTCTCTAATTCTTATCTTTGGTACTCAAATCTCATTTTCAGATTTAGTATCAAATTTATTTTTAATTTTATTTAATATTTTTAGTTTGTTTGTCCATAATATTTCTCATATATTATCTGCAAACTATATTTATTTTCTCACATAATATCTATTGTTTATTCCTATACAAATTACTTATCTTAATGCTTCATTATAAATACATCTTATATACCTACTTTTAAATCGTATACAAATTAGTTATATTTATTTATCACAATCTGTCTAATACGCATTAGTTTTTCGATTACCCTAATTATATTAATGTACAAACATGCATCACTATAAAATCAAGTTCTGAATCTGGAATTTCACCTAAGACAGCTTCTAAATCCTTTGCTACTTTAAGTGCTTCATCATAGTTTTCATTTTCTTTTAAAGATTGTGCTACAACATCATCTAATTTATTAACTAAGTTATTTTCTTCAATTCTTCCTAAAGCAGAACATAAATGAGTTATAAACATTGATGCATTATCTTCTAAAAGTTTTACTCCTCTTTTTTCTTCAAAGTAATTTATAACTTGTATTATCTTATTGTAATTTTCTTTTGATAATTGTCCTGCATCTCTTAATATATCTAATCTTAATGTTAATTCCATTTCAAAGCCTCCAACGTACATTTTTTTGTATTTTGATTTTAACAATACCTCTAATATTGAGGCATTATCTTCTTTTCCATAACTAATCTTTGATATTCCTTCACATCTTCCACATTTAATATTCTGGAAAATAGTGCTGGAACAATAGAATTCTTCTTGTTTGCAATTATCACTGCTTCTGTATCTTTAATATTTTTACTTTCTCTATTCATAGGAATAAACTTCATATCATCTTTTCTATCTTCAATATCATCTAAATTCCATATTGCAGCATCTATTTTATTTTCTCTTATAGCTGTAATGAATTGACTATAGTTTAATGGAACATATTCAACTTCTATATCCTCAAAATATATTTTACTTAACATAAATTGGTCTATAGATGAGTTATCTATTCCTACCCTTGTCCCTTTTTTAAATTCACCGTTAAATTCCTTGGAAACAACTATAATGTGTTCATTAACATAACTAAAATCTCCAAAGGTTTTAACTATTTGAATTTGTTTGTTGTTTTCTAAATAAAAATCAGCAGTTAGTCTTGAAGTCACTGCAAAATCGTATCTACCATCTTCTAAGGCCTTTAGTCTATGATTAGAACCTCTCATAAAAGCAAGGTTTGTATTAACTCCGCTATCATTTAAGCATTTGCAAAGCCCTGTTGCTAACCCTTCATACCTTTTAGAATAAGGTAATGGCATAACCCCTACTAAGGATTTTATTCCTGTCAGTTCTAAAAGTCTTATGTAATCTATATCTTTAACAAATGTTCCTAAGTGACCTCTAGATTCTAAGGTTATTGCATTATGTTCTTTTAAAAACTTTAAAGCAGACTGTATTGTTCCTCGAGCACTTTCGTAACTTTCAGCAAGCTCTGCTACAGTTTTTATTCTATCCCCTTCATTTAAAGATAAGAATTCAACTGCTAAAGAAGTAATTGCTATTCCAAGTTTTTGCATAAGCTTACTTTGAACGTCCAATTTATCACTCCCTTATATAATGTACAATATTTTGTATATTTATAATATAGCATCTTTTGATTACCTTTACAAGTATATTTTAAAATTTTTTGAAAACATTTTATATTTGTAAATTTCTTAGTCCCAAAGGAATTTGCCTATTTCTCTCCAAAAGATTGAACATTACATCCATATCTACTTAATAAAACTAAAGCAATTTTACTAAAATAAAATTTACTAAAAATGGATTATAAAAGGATCACATTAAATTTAACTCTTAATGTGATCCTTTTATAATTAATATTTATAATGTATTACATCTCTATATTCTTCAAATATTTTTTTGTTTAATTCATCTCCGCCATCTATATTGGCGCTGTAGAATATAGGTGGCTTATCCATTCCATTTTTAACTAATAATTCTGTTGCTTCTGCAATTATAGAATTCATTATTGTAACTGCAGCCACAGTTGATGTAGGACTAACTTTTTGATTTAACCCACTTATTTCTACACATGCATCGCCTTTTTCACCATGATTATCTATTACTATATCACTTACTTGATATAAATTTTTACCTGATGAATGTCTAGACGATACATCTTTAGAATAACTCAAATTAGTAATACAAATTACTGTTGCACCTTTTTTCTTAGACTCAATTGCCATTTCTATACTTACTGGATTACGTCCTGAAACTGAATGTACTATAACTACATCACCTTCAGAGATATTAGTTTTATTAGCTACAGTAGTTCCATAACCCTCTAATCTTTCCATTTCACTAGTCATAGTAATTGGAGAAGTATCTAACATAAGATTTCTTGCAAATATAGGGTTAATAACTACAAGACCTCCAGCTCTATAATAAAGTTCTTCTGTTAGTATTCCTGCATGAGAAGCTCCAAAAGAAAATATAGCTTTTTTGTTTAATATAGCTTTAACAATTATTTCTGTAGCTTTTTCCATATTTTCTTTTTCTTCTTTTTCAATTACATCTATTAAATCTTTTATTTTATCAATATACTTAAAAGCCATATCTTATTAAAAACCTCCAAGAAATGATGAAATTAACTTTCCTAATATTCCAAATAATGATAAGTCATTACCACCAAATATTAATATCCAATTTTGGATTGTTCCTGAATATACAACAGCTGAGATACCTACTAAAATAACCATTACTATTGCTGCAACCATTGTACCAATTATAGCTCCTCTAAGACCACCTTGTCCTTCTCCTATAACCGCTGCTGCTCCACATTCAAAGAAAGAAGTTATAACTAATGGTATTATTAAAATATTAAATACATTGAAGTAATTACAAATTAATATTACTATTGTTGAAGTTATCATAGCTGTAATAAATCCAATTAATACAGCATTTGGTTTATAGTTGAATAATATAGGACAATCAAATGCTGGTAATGCATTAGGAACAACTTTTTCAGATATTCCTTTAAATGCAGGAACTATTTGATTAATTAACATTCTTACGCCTTGTAACATTACTATTAATCCAGCACCAAATGTAAATCCTTGTTTAATTGCATAAATAAATATGTTTTCTTGTATATCACCAAGACCTTCTGGTATAGCAAGTCCAACTACTATGAACATAATAAATATTACTATTCCACCTGTAATTGAAATTTCTCTGAAGAAAGAAAGTCCTGCTGGTAACTTTAAGTCTTCACATGATTTTTCCTTATTTCCCACTTTACTAGCAATAAATCCAGATATTAAAGCTAACATTCCACTTGGATGTCCAAGTGTGAAAGATTCATCACCAGTTACATCCTTGACATACTTTCTTAATAACCAAGGCATAATTGACCAATATAAAGCTGAAGCAATTGCAGCAAAAACTATAAGAATCCAACCATCTAATCCACCTTCAACACCAGCTGCTACAAATATAAATGGGAACCACCATAACATATGCCCTGTTAAGAATATTGTTTTTATTGGAGTAAATCTAGCTATTAATAAATGTAGTACAAGTCCAATAAACATTGCTAATCCTACTGTACCACCATAACTTGCTGTAAATGTAGCATCATTTAATCCTTCAGCTACTGCCCCTGCTCCACTTAGAGCTTGGAATGCATTATTTATAGGGGATATAGCACTTACTAGCATTGATGTTCCTTGATCTAGTATTACCATTCCAAATGCAGCTAATAATGATCCTTTAACAACATCAGCAAATTTTTTCTTTTGCAATATTAATCCTAAAGCAGCTATTAATCCTAATAAAAGTGGTGGATTACGTAGCACATTATTGATTAAAAAGTCCATATAAATCTCCTCCTAACGTTCACTTAAGAATTTCTCTAATACTTCTCTTACTTCTACTAAGTCCATATATTTTTTTACTGGATAAACAGGAACATTACATGTACCTTCTAATTCTCTATGAAGCTCTGCGCTAGTTAATATAACATCACAATCTGCTCCTCTTGCATCATTTATGTCAGTATTATTTACCTCAGCACTTATATTCATTTCCTTTAACACTTTTTCTATTGACATCTTTAATATCATTGAAGAACCTACTCCAAACCCACAAACAGCTAAAATTTTCATAATATAATACCTCCTAATTTTGATCATTTATAATTTTTAATATTTTTTTTGAATCACCATCTCTAAAAATCTTTAAGTTTTCTTCATCATATAAAAGTTCTGATAATGAAGCTAAAGCCTTTATATGACTATTATTATCAACTGTTGCAAGAACCATAAATATATTTACTGGCTTACCTAAAAGATCTACTTCTTCTTCTACAGTTAATAAGGACATCGATAATCTATTAACTCCTTCTTTTGCATTTGCATGAGGTAAAGCAAACCTATCAGCTAGTACTATATATGGACCATGTTTTTTTATACTTTCTATCATAGCTTCCACATATTCTTCTTTTATAGATCCATCTTCTAATAATGGTCTTGCTGCAACTTTGATAGCCTCCTCCCAATCTTTAACTTTAGATACTTTTCTTACTCTTTGCTCATTAATTAATTCTTTTAACATTGGTTGGTATGCCTCCTTTTCGTCCATTTGATATATTATTTTTATTAAGTCATTTTTCAAATTATCGTAATTTATTATATTTGCATTCCTTTTTATTGCTTGCATTATTAGCTCAATATTAAATTGTAAATTACTTTGGTTAAATGTTACTAATTTATCCATCAATAATTTAATATCTAACTTAGTTAACATTGGATTTACTACTATAACATTTTCTTTATTGGGGATTTCTACTGTTGAAACTATGTAGTCATAATCTATATCAGAACATTGCATATCTTTTATTGACATAACTCCTATAATATCTATAGCAGGAATGTACTTATATAATTGAATTTCAATATTTTTTGATATTAATAATCCATTAGGACATACAACTAACACTTTTTTGCGTATATCTACCTCTGTTTCAGTACCTCTTAAATATCCTCCAAAGTATGCTGCAATAAAACCTATTTCTTCTTCCCTTATCCCTATAAAATCTGGGAAGTCATTTTTATCCTCTAAAATAGATTTAATTATTTTATATAAGGAATCATGTTTTCTTTTTATTTCTTCTAATGAAGGATTACTTATTGGGAATCTAAATCTTATTCTGTAATATGAAGACAATAAATGTCTTTTAATATTTTTCTTAAATACATTTTTATTTTCTAATTGAATAGCTGTATTAACTTCAAATCTTCTTATTAATTTATCAACATATTTTTCAATTATATCCTCAGAAACATTATTATTTAGACTTGGAAGTGTACTTATATATGCACATAAATATGATATTTCTTCTTCATTAGCATCTTCACTCAAAAGAGTTTTAGTCAAATTATAATATTCAAAGCCTTTTACATCAGATTTAAATTTATAAGAATTTATTGTATATCCATTTTTTATTCTTCTATTTATAAACTCTGCAAACTTTGAAAGATTAGTTAAAGAATAATCGGTAAGTTTAAGAAAACACTTACTATCAAAATCTAGTATTTTTTTATTATAATCTTTTAATAACTCCCTATCTTCTTCCATCAATAGTATGTAAATGTCCCTTATTTTTGTTTCATCACCAACTATTTTATAGCCTCTCTTATAAACTAATGTTAACCCCATATTTCTAAGATCATTCTTTAAATATTCAAAGGTTTGAACTATAGTATTTTTAGAAAGTATCATTTCGTTAGATAAAACTTCTATTGTGACTTTTTCTTCATTAAGTATTTTATATAGAATATAATTTTTTCTATTTTCTATATTTATATAATCATCTTCTTCAATATAAAGCTTTTTATGTAGCAAGTTGTAATCTCCTATAAATGAAAATGCATGATTTATATTTCTTACTTCGCCACAGTCTTTTATAAAATAGTTTATATCTTCAATATCATAATAAAGAGTTCTTTTTGATATATTGAATTCTTCAATTAAAGTTTTAGATTTTATGCTTCCCTTTTCTAAGATTGATTCTAATATACTTCTTGCTCTTTCTTTCATCTTCATCCCTCGTTTTCATTATCACTTTTTTGCTTGTTATTAACAATACCAAATCATTGCACAATACTATAAGGTTTTCATTTAGATTTGCAAATTATAATAAACTTTATATATAAAGATTAATAAAGATAATTTTTCTTACGTTAATAATAAAACTTATACAAATTTCTATATAACATTTCAATTAACTTGAAAATATATACCTTTTATTTCTCAATTAAATAATATTTTCTTATATATTATAGCGTCTAAAAATACGTTATAATATAGATATATTAAATAGTGATTTTAGTAAGTATATAGCCGCTTTTCTTGCAATTTTCTTTGGAATGTTTGGTGCTCAGAAATTTTACTTAGGTAAATATAAGATTGGAATACTATATTTAATATTAAGTTTTACAGGTATTATAGGAATTATTGAATTAATAAGTTTCTTAGAAGGGCTTATCTATTTATTTACACCAGAAGAAGAATTTTTTGAAAAATATTTATAAATAAAAACATTTAGCCTCAGGGGCAGTACCCCTGAGGCCTTTTATTATTTTTAAAAACTTATAATAGCTTTTCTAAGTTCTCTACTAACTCACCAATAGCATCAACATATTTATTAACTATTCTATCTGCTATTTCATTAGACATATTTTCATTATAAATATGTAACGTAGAATTTCTATCTTCTAATAAATTTATCCATACTTTATCATCTGAAATCAAATTATTCACATATGCCTTCTTAAAAATAGTACGTGGAAATGAGTTTTCTAGGGTAGCTCCTAAATACTTCATAAATTCCTTTAAGGTTTTATGAGTTAATTCATAAGTAAATTCAAATCTTTGTATTAAACTATCTCTTATTATATCCTTTTTCCCATCATATAAATCACTGACTTCTTTTAATCTTGAATAAGCTTTTTTTAAATTCATATATTTAAAGTCAATGCTTCTCATATATAACTATCCCTTCTTTATTTACTTGTTCAATAAATATCTCATCCTCTATTGAATTCATATTTGAAAAATCAAATTCTAATAAGGTAGCTGTATTATTTTCTATATCTTCAATAAATTCTAACAGGTCTGAAGATTTAACATCTAAATATATCGCTAAATCAATATCACTTCTAGGTGAGTTATCTTTTCTTGCTCTTGAACCAAATAAAACTACTTTTTTAATATTATGATATTTTCTAGATATTTCTTTTATTTCTTCTATAATATCTTCCTCTAAATTATAGTCTATTTTATTAAGCAAACAATCACCTCTTCCACATTTTAAAATTATACTAGGCTTTATATAATTTATTATAATACTAATATTATATAATTACTTCACCATAAATTAAATATTTATATTCATTTCCAATTTAAAATATAGCACTCTTAAAATCATTTAATTTCCTATTATAATAATTAAGAACTAAATAATCTATTATTATATTCTCATATCCATATAACAAGCATAATTTCTACTTCTTCATAGGTAATAAAATCGTCACGGTTGTTCCTTTATTTAGCTTACTTTTTATTTCTATTCCATATTCATTTCCATAAATAAGTTTAATTCTACTATCAACATTATTTACACCTATTCCACTAAAGTGATCATTTTTTGTTTCTTTTTTTTCTTTTACTTTTTCTAAGGTTTCTTCTTCTATTCCCACACCATTATCATATATTTCTATTTTTATATTTTCACCTTGCTCCTTTATGAAAACTTGTATCTTTCCTTCCTCATCTGATGGAAAACCATGAAAGAATGAGTTTTCAATAAATGGTTGTAATATTAGCTTAGGAACTAAGTAATCATTACAATCAGGCATTATAAAATATTCAACTTTTATTCTATCACCGTATCTAATATTATTAATAAATACGTAGTTCTTTATATTTTCTATTTCATCTTCTATAGTAATAAATTCATCTGTCTTACTAATTGTATTTCTTAGTAAATTTATAAATGAATCTAAGGCACTTATTGATTTATCATTATTTCCTTGCCATATGAGCCATTTAATACTTGATAAAGTATTAAAAATATAATGTGGATTTATTTGCATCTGTAAAGCATGTATTTCTGCTGCTCTCTTTTCTTTTTGTACCTTAACTAGCTCATGTATATATTTATTTAAATCCTTTATCATATAATTAAATGTAGCTGATAATTCTTTTACTTCCTCTGGACCACTTACCTCTATACATTCATCAAATTTTCCATCTCTTACATTAGACATCTTTTCAGTAAGTAAGTATAAAGGCTTTGTCATTTGTCTAACTATTAAAAATATACCTATCAAAATACACAATGTTATCACGAAGCAAATTAGCATTATATTGCCAATATCATACATTTTACCTAATGCCTTATGATTATCAACAGTACCACAGATAGTTAAATTACAATAAGGAAGCCTTTGAATCAAGATAGTATTTTTATTGCTATTATAAATTTTACTTAACTCTTCTTTTGAAACAAGCTCTTCTATACTTTCTTTAAATTCCTCCTGTACATCTCCGATGTTTTCCTTTTTATTTGAAGATAAAACAACATTATTTTCATTTAACAAAACTACATCATTTATTTCTAAAGTAAAATAATCATAGAACTTCTCAAAATCTTTTTCTTTTATAGTAAAATAAATAATTCCATATGGTTCGCCATCCTTTAAATTCAAAGTTTTGGTTATAACTATTACAGGTTCATCCTTTGTAGAAGATGTAAAACCATTTTCTAAATACTGATATAGTATAGTATCGCTTTTGCCTAATGAATTTTGGGATATATCCATACTCAATATTTCATTTGGCCTAATAGTTAAAAGCTCTGATCTATTTAAAAATGATGAACCATTCAACCCTAATATTAATACACTTATGTCATATGTATTAGTAGCTAATGCAGATTTCATTTGTCTTTTTAGATCAAATATAGTTTGAGACATTTCCTCTACTTCTAGGTTTTCTTCAGTAAAATATGTTTTAAAAGCTCTATGTGAATTTACAGAGTTTATAACTTTAACTAGTTCACCATGAAAATCATATATTTTATCATTTACTTGTCCAAATATTTTTTTCTGAGAATCACTATAGGTATCAGTAAAAATCCCTTTTGAAATATTTATTATAATATAACTAATTGAAACTGATACACAAATAACTCCAGCAACAACAACGCATAATATTTTAAAAAACAGGCTATTTGTTTTCAGATTCTTTTTCATTAATTAAAACTCCTTTAATCTGATTTAACCTTCTATAGTTGCTTGGAGTATATCCTACTATTTTCTTAAAAACTCTACAAAAATAACTGTGATCAGAATATCCAACTATACTACTTATTTCTGATACATATGCCTTATTTTCTTTCAATAACTCACAAGCTTTTTCAACTCTAATTCTGTTTAAATATTCTGAAAATCCTTCTTTACAGTGATTGTTAAAGTAAAATGAAAGATAGTAATAATTAAAATTAAACGCTTTTGCTATATCGCTAAGCTCTAAAGGCTTATCATAATGCTCATTAATATATTCTAAAATCTCTTTTATTCTTTGTTCTTCCATATTTACATTCTTAGAAATAATATCTTTGAGTTCTAAAATTATGTGATTTATTTCTTCAGCAAAATCTTGTGAATATGCTGCATTGTCTATTTTCTTAAAGTATAATTGCCTAAGTTCATCCGTTTCTATATCATAAGACTCCAAGCTTACTACTACATTGTATAATAAGTTCTTAACTAGATTTTTAAGTTTGTACTCATCCATCATTGAATTTATTGCATAATCCACATATTCCTTTATCATATTAATTGCTGAATTAAATTCTTTTGATTTTATATAATTTGAATATTTATTTGAATCAAATTTTTCTATCTTACTTCTAATTTCTATACGTTCTGTATTTAATAAGAAATCACTTTTATAGTAAAATTTTTGAGCTAGATATGGAATGAATTTTTTATTATAAATATCTTTAACTTTGCAAATGTTATCAAATTTAGGTGTAATTATAAATAATATATTTTCTTGAGGAAAGATATTTCTTTCGATATGAGTTTTAATTTTATCTACTATTTCTTTATCATTACTTACTTTATAATTAATTATATATAGAAGTATTTCATCATTAATAATCAGCTTTAGATAAGAATAGTTTTTATTCAAAATAAAAAATTCTTCTACTTTTCTTTTAATTCTCTTTATACTTTCCTTATTCTTTCCAAATGATTGTTTTAAATTTATCCCCAAAATTCTAAAACAAGTATCAGGAAATAAATTTAAATATTTATTAACATCTAGCTTAGAATCAAATCCAAGTAAATATCTTTCAATTAAATTATTATAATATATATCTTCATTTTTAACTAATTCTAGTCCTGGTATCCTATCAACTGCCTTCTTTAAGGTTACTAATAATTGTTCTGGGTTTAAAGTTGGCTTTAATATATAATCTACAGCTCCACTTAGAAGAGTATCTTTAACATATTCAAAATTATCATAACTACTTAAAATTATAATTTGCAAATCAGGATATCTCTTTTGCACAACTTTAGAAAAATCAACTCCATTTAATATGGGCATAACTATATCTGAAATTATTATGTTAGGCTTTAGTTTCTCTATTAAATCTAGAGCTTCTTGCCCATTTGTTGCCTCCCCAACTATTGTAAAGCCTTCTTTTTCCCATTCAAGCATATGCTTCATTCCCTGCCTCATAATAAATTCATCTTCTACTATTAAAACTTTACAATAATTTTTACTCATAATAACACCCTCTCATTTTGTAAAAAATTAATCCCCAGGAGCAATGCCCCTGGGGCCAAATCTTCTGGAAATCCAAGGACATTAGATACTAAGCCTTACATATAATAAATTTTAAATTTATATCTTCATTAGATGGTATTGTATATTCATCATGCACTAAAGCACCCCAGCTATCATCTCCACCTATTCCCATTTGTTTTGCTATTATACGCACCCAAGTATAATTAATTTGTGGAAGTTCTTCTATATGCATAGCATTTTCAAGTTCATATGCACTATATGGCAATACACTTAATTCAAATGGCATATCTACATATTTAAAGCATAGCCCTTCATTTTTGTTATTTGTTACATTTGCCCATCTTACACCTGTTCTATTACCACATTCTTGTGGAATTAAATATCTTGAAAGATTATTTATAGAACTATTTTTATATCTTCCAAGTCTTGCTCCATTATTACGATCTATATAATTTTCATCTGGACCATACCCATAATATTCAAAATTGCTTAATTCTTTTTTAAGCTTAAAATCTATAGCAAATATAGGCAACTCTGATAACCCTTGTACACCTTTATAGTGTATATTTACTTCTATATTTCCATCTGGAGTTACTGTATATTTAACTACATTGTTAGTCTTAACACTTGTTGGCATTTCAAAAGTATAGGTTAATATTATTTTATCATTTTCTTCTATACATTCAAACCTTTCTAACCTTTGATGCATACCTGCAATTTGCCATTGTGATGTTCTAAAATTATGTCCATTACCTCTATCATTATCTGTAGTTGCTCTAAAAAATGAAGTTCTTGGAACTCTTGTTATATATTCAATTCCTTCATAGCAAAGAGAAATTAATCCTGCTTCTTGCTTAGAGAACATCATTCTAAAGTTTTTTCCAACTACTCCTATATTCACATCTCCATGAATTATTCTAAATGTTGACCTAGAGCATAAATCTAAAACCTTGCTATGGCTAGAGTTCGAACTTAAATCTAAGTTTTGATGTATTATGTTGTTTTCTTCATTATTTACCACATTATTTTCATTTTCTTTATTAGCTTTATTGGCTTTATCATTGCTATTACTAAAGTTAATTAGTTTATCAACTTTTTTATATCCATTAGCATCAATAATATAAACTGATTGACCAAAAGACATTTCAAATCCCTTACTTGCCCATAACGAATCTTCACTTAATCTCATAGATATATTATAAGTATATTCACCAAAATCTTCAATATTTGGATATTCTACATAAATATACTTCTCTGTCCCCGGTGCAACATCAGCTTTAATAACTGTTTCAAATACTCTGCTACCTTCTTTTTCTATATAAGCAATAAAATCATAATTATCTGTTCCAATAAATAAGTTATTATTTTTTATAGTAACCCCTTTATTATCTGGAATAAGTTTTACATTTGAGTAAAGTTCTTTAACCTCTTGAACTTTTGGAGATATAGTTCTATCTGCATAAATAATTCCATCTGTACAGAAACAATAGTCAGTTGCCCTATCATCAAAATCTCCACCATATGCAAATACCTTTTTGCCATCCTTATTAATTACTTCTATTGCTTGATCTATATAATCCCATATAAATCCACCTTGATACATTTGATATTTATCTTCAAGATCAGTATATAACTTCATTCCTCCACAGGAATTTCCCATTGCATGCATATATTCACAACTTATATATGGCTTTTTAGGATTATTATTTAAATATTTTTCTATATCTAATGGCTTTGCATACATCCTGCTTTCCATATCACTTATTTCATCAAATTCTCTATTCCAAAATACTCCTTCATAATGAACTAATCTACTATCATCATTTTTATGAAAATACTTTGTCATTTCTAAAATATTACTTCCAGCATAAGATTCATTACCACATGACCATATTAAAATTGATGGATGATTTTTATCTCTTTGTAGCATTGACTCTGCTCTATCTACTACAACATCTTTCCACTCTGGAATTGAGCCTGGCACATTCCATTCTGGATCACAAGCCCCCATCTTTTGCCATGATCCATGACTTTCTAGGTTAGCTTCATCTATTAAATAAATTCCATATTCATCACAAAGATCATACCAAAAACTTTGATTAGGATAATGTGATGTTCTTACAGCATTTATGTTATTTTGCTTTAAGAAATTTATATCCCATAACATATCTTCTTTTGTTATTGCACGTCCATTTTTAGAACTAAATTCATGTCTATTTACACCTTTAAAAACTATTCTTTTTCCATTTAAACACATAATATTATTAATTAATTCAAAGCGTCTAAATCCAACTTTTTGAGGTACTATTTCTATTAAATTTCCTTCAGAATCTAAGATTTCAATATATAAAGTATATAAATTTGGTTCTTCAGCGCTCCAAAGATTAACTTCATTTATTGTTGTATTAATTCTTACTTTTGTATAAGTATCATTTGTTCTAGCAATATTATCCTCATATAAAGCTAATTTATTATTATCAATAATATCCTCATTAATATCTTTACTATTATTTATATCGTTAATCTCACTATTATCATCGCTTGTGCAATCATTGAAATTATTGCTTCTATTATTAATAGTTCTACTACTATCAATAATAAATTCATTTTCTTTAAAATTATGAACTAACTTTCCATTGCTATTTTTCAAATAAGCTTGCACCTGAAAATCTCCACATTCAAGTAGCCCTGTTAATTTCATTTTTATATTTAATTTCCCATTAGTATAGGTATCATCTAATCCAGCCTTTACAAATAAATCTTGCACATGGTACTTTGGAATTGCATATAAATAAACGTCTCTAAATATTCCTGAGAATCGCCAAAAGTCTTGATCTTCTATCCAACTTGCACTGCTTCTTTTATAAACCTCAACTGCTAATTTATTTTCTCCGTTGTTTAAATAATTCGTTATTTCAAATTCTGATGGTGTGAAAGTATCTTCACTGTATCCTATAAATTCTCCATTTATCCATACATAAAATGCTGTTTCAACTCCTTGGAATGAAATATAAACATTTTTATCTTTTAACTCTTCATTTAATTCAAAATACTTAACATAACTTCCAACTGGGTTATAATCTTTTGAAATATGGGGCGGTCTTAATTCTTCTACTCCATCCCACGGATACATTGTATTTATATATTGACACTTATCATATCCTTGCATTTGAATATGTCCTGGAACATTTATATAATCAAAACTACTACAATCAAAATCTTCTTTATAGAAATCCTTAATTCTATTACTTGAATTAACAGCATAAGAAAATTTCCATTTACCATTTAAACTTTGCTTAAGTGGCATATTATACCCTAACTTTAAATCTTCCCTCTTCTCATAAAACAAATGATCTGAGTGAGCATCTATTCTATTAATTCTAAAAATTTCTGGATCTTCCAACCAATCTAAACTTGGGCTTAAGTTTTGTTTTAAGTCTAATTTTCTTGACTGTATGTTACCTTTTATTTTTTCATGCAAATCTATTTTTTTATCCAATATAATTCTCTCCAATCCCTTATATTCTTCTACATTTATTACTAAGAAAGAAAATGAACCTCCGAAGTAATCCCAATTACATTTCCCCAGTTGCCCACTTTCTTTTTTATTTCCTTTTGAAACTTTTACTTTTAATTATCTTTTAACTACCCCTTAATTGATCCTGTCATACCTGCAACAAAGTGCTTTTGCATTAAGAAGAATATTAAAGCTGTAGGTAATGTTGCTATTACAACAGCAGTCATTATCATTCCATAATCTGGTGTATATGATGAACCTAAAGCTGATATTACAAGTGGTAAGGTTCTTTTATCAGGTGATTGTAATGCGATAAGTGGCCATAAATAACTATTCCAACTAGCCATAAATGTAACTATTGTAGCTGCTGCATAAGTTGATTTCATAGTTGGCATATAGATTCTAAAGAATATAGCTAATTCTCCAAGTCCATCTATCCTTGCTGCTTCCATTAAATCCTTTGGAAAAGTCTTTGTATTTTGTCTAAAGAAGAAAATTAAAAATGCTGTTGCAACTGAAATAATTATTACTGCACCATGAGTATTTAATGATATTACTTTTAATCCAGGAATATTATTCATCTTACTAAATAATCTAAACAAAGGAACTATTAATGCTGCAAATGGTACCATCATAGATAATAATATAAAATTAAATATCTTATCTCTGGTTTTTGTTTTATATATTTCAAATGCATAACCTGCCAATGAAGAAACTAACATAGCTAATGCTGTTGTGATAACTGCAATTATCAAAGAATTTTTGAAGGCTACCGTATATTTAAGATCTGATGCTAAAAGATTTTTTAAGTTATCAAAAAAATAGCTTCCTGGTATCAAAGTACCTCTTGTAACATCAACAGACTTATTAGTTGTAGCTATTATCATCCAAATAAATGGGAAAATTGATACAAAAGATAAAATAATCAAAAATGTATATTTTATAAAACTTACTAGCTTAATTACACCCTTACTATTTTTCCTACTCATCCTTATCCCCTCCTGCTTTTAATTGAATAAATGATAGTATTACTATTATAAGAACTATTACATATGAAATTGCTGCTGCATATCCAAAGTTTGGTGAATATTTAAATAATAAATTATAAATATATTGTGAAATAGTAATTGTCGCGTTTGCTGGCCCTCCATTTGTTATATTCACAGTTTCATCGAATAATTGTAATGTTCCTATTGTAGAATTTATTGTTGTAAATAAAATTATCGGCTTTAATAATGGAAGTGTTATAGATTTAAATCTCATAAAAGCACTTGCTCCATCAATTTCAGCTGCTTCATATATTGAATCATCAATTGATTGCATTCCTGCTAAATAGAAAACCATATTATATCCTGTCCATCTCCATGTTATTGCTATTATGATTAATATTCTAGCCCATATTGGATGAGTAATCCATGCTATTGGTTCTGATATAACATTTATATTCATTAAAAATGCATTAACAAACCCATCTGTTGCAAATAAACTTTTAAATATAATTGAATATGCTACAAGAGATGTAACACATGGTAAAAATATTGCTGTTCTAAAAAATCCCCTAGCTTTTAATTTCTTATCATTTAGTATAGCCGATATAAAAAGTGCTAATATAATCATAATTGGCACTTGAATTATTAAATATAATACCGTATTAAATAAGGCTTTTTTAAATGTTGAATCTGTAAGTAATCTCTTATAGTTATCAATTCCAACAAAGCTTAAATTATTGCCCATTCCACTTTGTAATGATGTTATAAAGGCTTGTATCATTGGATAAAACACAAATACAGTTACTAGTATGATACTTGGTATAACAAATAACCAAGCTTTTCTATCTAATTTATAATTTAGACTTCTATTTTTATTACTCCTTTTCAAATATACTCCCCCTATACAAGAAATAGCCATTTACTAATTTTATTTTAATAAATGGCTACTCTCCTTATGATAATTCTTTTCTATTTATTATTGTGCTACTGCTGATTCTATTTGACTTTGGAAGGATTTTAATGTTGAATCAACATCAGCTCCATTAACTATAGCTTGAACAGCTTCAGTCATAATATCTTCTATTGCATAAGTGTGTAAACCATAATTTACTGAAGGTACTTTACTTGTCCAATCTGCAAAATCTTTAAATATTTCTTGTCCACTGAAAAATTCACTTGGCTTTGAATAATTTGGAGCTTCAGCAGCTTTATTTAAAGTACTAACTAAAGTTATAGAATCTGCTAAATCATTCATTAAATCTGTATTTGAAGCAAATGTTTTTCCAAGGAAATCTACTGCCATATCTGTATTTCCAACATTCTTAAGAACATACCAACCTGCTCCACCTATTGAAGATGCATTAACTGATTTAGAATTACTTGCCATCTTAGGGAATGCTTCTATTGCCCATTTTCCACTTTGATCTTCAGCCTTTTTAATTGAAGGTCCAATCCAGCAACCAGTAACTACTGATGCAACTTCACCATTATTAAATGCACCTACAAATTGATCCCAATCTGCTACTTGTTTTGTAATTCCTGATTTCACTAAATCATTATATATCTTTATAGAATCCTTTAATGCTTGATTATCTGCTATAGAAACTTTTCCATCAGCATCTGTATACCATGCTCCTGCACTTTGTAACATCATTCTGATTTGTCCTATATCACTAGGATCTAATGTACACATTGCAACTCCTGTTTTTTCTTTTACTGCTTTACCTATTTCAATATATTTTTCCCAAGTTAAGTTTTGCATATCTTCCTTAGTGTATCCAGCTTGCTCTATTAAATCTGTTCTATAGAATGTTGCTGCTACTCCACTATCGAAAGGTATTCCATATAATTTACCATCAACATAATTAACACCTGTCTTATAATCTGCAAAGTCTTCTCGCTTAGCTGCTGAAGATAAATCTGCAAATTCATCTTGATATGCTGTTAAATATCCTTGAATTTTATAATCTTCAATTAATACAACATTTGGGAGCCCTTCATAAGATCCAGAAGATAAGCTTGTATTTAATTTAGCCACTATATCATCCTGAGCCATTGTTACAACTTCAATTTCTGCATCTGGATTTTCCTTTTGATATATTTCTTTAGCTTTATTTGCCGCTACTATATTGAAAGCTTCATCCCATGCCCATATTGTTATCTTATTGTCTTTACTATCTCCTGTAGTATTGCCTGTGTTATCACTCTTTCCTCCACATGCTACTAATCCTAAAGTTAGTGTTGCTGCTAACAAAATTGATGTTAGTTTTTTAATTCTCATTTAAACCCCTCCATATTAAATTACATATATAATATTTTATTGGTCTTTACCTTTGATGAAAATCGCAATCTTTTGTAATGCTTTACATCTTATGTATTTATAATATCACACCTTATTTAATTTAATTTAGAATATTCTTTATTTAAACTTTTAATATTTTTAGATTTTATTTCCTTCATTACATAAGAAATGGATTATTTTTAGATACTTGGATTATTTTTAGAATTTCTATTTTTCTAGTCCGAAGTGACAATCCCTATGACACATTTACCTCCAATTAATTTACTTTCTATTTACAACAAAAATACAAAATCCAAAGGGGCTAACGAAACGAGCCCCTTTGGATTTTCTATTTTATAATTTATTAATCTTTTTAATTCCATTATTTATTATTAAAAATATATAAATAATAAATATCAACACTATAAATATACCCACTGTTTCTGCTAATCCGTTATATGTGAATGGAATTATAAATATGGCAGTAAAATTAATAGCTAATAAAATATTTTTACTTCTTATAAAGTTTTGTACTGGGTAAATAAATGAAACAATTAGTAACATTATTGCAGTTATAATTCCATAATCAAAAGAAAACATAATTATTGGGTTTTCAAAATTTACAACTTCAAATAAGTATTGACTTATATAATTGGAATACCCTACACCTTTTCCAGTAAAAAACTTAGGATATACATTAAAAAATTTCATTTCTCTTATTCCAAGTAACCTTCCATTAGTTATATCTCCCCAAGAAGCTGTAGCCCTGAATTTTTCCCATATGTATTTATCAACTATTGAAGTCGATAAAAATACTATGAGTATTATAGGTAAAATAACATATGGAATTACTTTATTTCTACAACAACTAATTGCATATAGTAAACTTAATATAAGCACTATTATAAGTGAAATTCTTCCTGATGCTAAAACAGTTCCTATTAAAGCAATTAGTATATCCTTAATTATAAAAAAATCTTTCTTACTATTAAAATATTTATAATAAATACAATTTAAACTTATGAATATCCCATAATACCATCCTGAAGTTAAAGGATGTCCTACTATTCCACCAGTTCTTCCATACTTTATGCTCATAATTATTTGAATTAAAAAAGTAATATTAATAAATATATTAAATGTCTTTAATATATTAGGTAAAAGATAATTTGTATCTACATCTTTATAATTAATTAATAACATTAGTAATGGAAGTATAAATCCAATTGTAGTTCTTATAAGCTGAGATATACTATATCTATTAGCTATAAATCCTATTCCTATAAAACCAATTATTGAAAATATTAAAATAAAATTTTTCTTAATTACTTTATTACTTCTTTTAATGAACATTAATATAATTAGTATTATTGGAATTAAATGATAGTTGAATATACTTGTATTTGTTATACTATTTAATCTTCCTCTTATACCTTGACTGATTATTACTATCATAAAAAATAAACTAAATATTAATTTTTCTTTTTTATGTGCTATTGGTTTATACAGCAACATACTTATCTCCTTATTTATTTCGCATATAATACTTCATTATATAAAACTATATGTTCTGCTATATATCTATCTACGTCAAACTTTTCCTTAAATATTTTATATGCATTTTCTTTTAATGAATTATACAAGTCCTCATTATTAAAGATTTCATTTATCTTTTCAGTAAATTTTTCTATGCTTTTTTCTTCAACTAAAAATCCATTTTCTCCATCTACTATTTCTTCCTTTGTACCTTCTATATTTGTAGCAATAACAGGTAATTGCTGTGAAAATGCTTCTAATGGTACTAATGGTAACCCCTCTATATAAGAACATAATAAAATTAAATCTATATATTTTAAATGTTCAATAACATTGTCCTTGCTTCCTAACATATATACATACTCTTCTAAATTACCTTGCTTTATATATTTATTTAAATTTTCACTTTCTTCTCCTTCTCCAATTAACAGAAATCTTATATCCTTATTAATTTTAACAGTACTTCTTGCTACATCTACAAAATCGTACACTCCTTTGTAATCAATAATCCTACTTATTTGAGCTACTAAAAAAAATCCTTTTTCTTTTAATTCTAATAATTTGGGATCTATTTCTTTATTTTTGCATTCTACTTCTATGCTGTTATATATAGTTGTTATATTTTTTTCATTTAACTTACATTTTCTTTTTAAAATTTTCTTAGCTCCTTGGCTCACAGTTATTGTCTTTATATTTTTTAGCGAAAGCCTAGTTAAATAAAATTTATTTTCAATGCATAAATGCTGAGTATGAACTACTTTTACTTTTATAAATTTTGATGCTATCTTTGACATTAACGTAGTCATTCTATGATGACTATGTATAATATCTATACTTTCTTTTTTTACTATTTTAATAATCAATATAATATTAAAAATTATACTGAAAATATTTATACTACTTACAGGCTTTATTTTGTAATGTTTAATCCCCATTTTTTGAAATTCAGTTTCTAAGCTGCCACCGTTACTTCCCACTATAATCTTATTACTACACTTAAGCTCCTTGGAAAGCTTTATAATGCACTTAGTGTCTCCCCCTAAATGTACAGAGTTATTTAAATATAATATATTCAAATCAATAAACTCTCCTCTTTTTATATAGATAGTTTTACTCTTAGTATCTTTAGCTTTATATTTTCCTTATAAATACTTCTATTTCTTTTATAATGTTATCTGTATTTGAAATATATTCTTTTAATTCTAACTTATCTATATTAGCAATAGTATTACCTAGCATTTCAACACTTTGAGCAGCTTCTATAAATCCAATACTTTCAAACTCTGAAACTATTTGAATTTGATGATCATCTACATGCTCACCAAATTCCTTTAACCTTGGAACTGCAACTACTTTTTTTCTTTGTTTTACTGCCCCAATAATAGATCCTGTCCCTCCATGAGTTATTATAATTTTGCATTTTTTTATTATATCTTCAAATTCATCCCTATCTATAAAGTCTTTATAATTATAGTTTTTAGGTTTATACCCACTATATCCAATTTGAGCAAATACCTCTTCTGTAATTTTCTCTTCTTCTATTAATCTATCAATTTCTTTAAGCAATCTATTAAATTGGAATTTTTGAGTTCCAACTGTTATAAATATCACTATAGTCCCCCTTCTATAAAATGCTACTTAATACCCTTAATAAAATATTTTTTTCCTATCTTTTCTTTTGCTTTTTATTAAATTTAGAAGATCTGCCTTAATTGGATTGTTAAATATCAACATTAATGCCCCATAAACTAAAAAACATAATCCACATATAAATAATAAAGATATACCATTAGTTCTAACAATAAAACTACTTAAATAAACAATAATAAAATTAACACTTCCAAATAATAAATAAGTATATGTTCCTTTAAACAATTCCTTCATATTTAAATACTTTCTTATTAATACTATTTTCAAAATAGTGGATGTTAATTCAGTTAATATAATTGTTATTACTGCTCCTGTTACTCCTATAATAGGTATTAAAATTAAATTAGAAATTATACTTACTATAGAGGCTAAAACTATTGGAATTACATATTCTCTATTTTTACTAGTTGGTATAGTAAATTGATTTGTAAAAACTAATCCTATAGGTATGATTATTGCTATCAAACTATTTACCATCATGTATGGAATTATTATATTAAAATCCTCTCCAAAAAAGATAGGTACAAATTTATTAGCTACTGCTGCCATAGAGCTTGCCCCAAATATACCAATACAAATTGTTATTTGTAATGAACTTTTTAAATACTTCTCTATATTTTTTATATCTTCTTTTTCATATAGATTGGCTATTGCTGGCATAAGTACCATACTTAACGATGTAATAAAGGCTAATGACATTTTAGGAATCTTTAAGCTTTGTGAATAGTATCCAACATCTGTAACACTTGATAATGTTCCTACAATAATTTGATCTACAACTGTGTAAACTTGTATACATATTTGTGGAATAAGATATATAAATGATTCTCTTAAATATGGTTTTATATTTATATTAGAAACTTTAAGTTTATTTACATATTTAAATATAGAATTCCAAAATGTAATACATCCCAGTAAAGCTGATAAAGAATTAATAAGAATATATTTGTTTAAATCACTATAGCTTTTAACTAAAGTAAATATTAATATTACACTTATAATCTTTATAACTGTATTTCTAACTACTATTTTCTTAAAATTTTCTAACCCTATATAAAACCAACTTATATCTATTAACGACGATATAACAACTGGTAATTGTAATATGAATAAAAGTTTTAATGAATTTCCTTGAATTGTAGAAAATATAATATAAGCAACAATTGATATAAGACTACTTATAACTTGCAGCAACCATATATTCCAAAAGGTTTTGCTTCTTTTTCCCTTATTATCCCTAGTATAAGCTATATGCTTACTTCCATATCTATCTATGCCGAATTTCCCAAACACTGAAAATACAATTGCAAAAGAACTAGTATAATTACTGATGCCAATACCATCTGCCCCTAAAACCCTTGCAATATATGGTGCTGTTATTATTGGTAAAATTAATATTAAAACTTCATACCCCATATTGTATAAATAATTTTTTACTACTCTTTTACTTCTCATAATTCTCCTTAACGATTAAGCAATCCACATCATACATATTTCATAAAATTTATATTTTCATGAATCCATAACTGTCTTTTCACTTTAATTATTTTTTTATCTAAATCTGTAATTGTCTTTTTGCTTTCACGATTTTTCTATCTAAATCAATAACTGTCTTTTTGTTTTCATGATTTTTCTTCAATGTCTATAAAAAAATTTTCTTATATTTTATTTTTTAGCTTCTTTATTAAATTAAATATCCTAAGTTTCCATAAGAGTAATCTTAATTTATCTATTTTATTTAAATTTTTTAAAAATATAAAATCTTTGAATTTAACATCTAAATCTGCATATTTATATTTTTTTAAATCTCTATAGCTACTCTTAACATCTGTGTTAGTATAATGATAAATAAAATATGATAAGATACTTGCTCTAAATACCTTAAAGCTATTGGAATTTACTTGAAGATTATTCTTAATAATATATTGAATTATACTAGTCATTGCATGATAGTAATCTTCTGCTAATTTATTATTTTTTTTATGAATAGTTGAAGTTTCTCTTTGCCTATAATAATATAAATCCTCATTTATAAATGCTATTTTATTACTATTATTAATCACTTTAAAAACTGGAAATATATCTTGAACATACCTCCCGCTTTCAAATTCAAAGTTATCTTCTAAAAGCAAACTTCTCTTAAATAGCTTGTTCCATAGCTGACCTTGAATATTAAAATTTAAAATCATATCTATAACTTCACTTGAGTAATATATCTTGTCCTCCAAAACATTATAACTAACTACTCTATTATTTTTATTATTAACTCCATAGTAAAGATTGTAATTACACATGACTATATCTGCTTTAGTTTTATTAGCCTTATTAACCATTAGTTCTAACATATTAAATTTCAAAAAATCATCTGAATCTATATATAAGACATATTCTCCTTTAGCATGTTTTAAAGCCAAATTTCTTGCCTCTGAAACTCCTTTATTTCTTTGAGATAATATTTTTACTCTCTTAAATTTCTTTTCATATTCTCTAATTATCTCCATACTTTTATCAGTAGATCCATCATCAACAATTATTACTTCATAATTACTAAAGCTTTGTTTTATAATGCTTTCTAAGCACTGCCTTAAATATTCTTCTACATTAAAAACTGGTATAATTAAGCTAATCATAAATTCACCTCTTTACCGAAAATATCTAATAGCATTCATTAATAGCTCCTTAGTTTTTGATCTTAATATTTGATGTGGCTTTCTCCAAGTTCCTTCATAATGATGAATTGTATATGTGTTTTTTGTTATTTTCGGTTCTTCCCAGGCATGTCTTTTAGGATAAAAATAATCCTTAGGATATACAACCACATCATCCCCATAATAAGAAATACTATCTTGATTCTTTATATACCCTAATTTTTTTGCCATATTTGTAATGTGTATTGGAATTGCTAATCCTTGTAAGTTCCCCTTGTATTCTGAGTAATTTATCAAATTATAATATTCTAGAATTTCTCCTAAAAACTTATCTTGCCTTCTACATCCCCATATGCCAAAGGCTATTTGATCTTCCTCTTCAACTCCTGTAAATGACTTATTATCTAATAAATCATCTAATGGCTTTAAGATTTCAATATCAGTATCTAAATATATTCCCCCATAATTGTATAGAACCCAAAGTCTGCAATAATCTGATACAAATGCCCACTTTTTATCTTCATATGCTTCCTTAGTAAAACTACAAATATCTATATTAAAGTTTTCTTCATTCCACTCCATTATTTCGTAATCCTTAAGATACCTTTTCCATGTTTCCATACATTTATTTATTAACTTAGTTTTTTCATGTCCCCCAAACCAACAGTAGTGTATAACTTTAGGTATTTTATCCATAAACTTAACCACCTTTTAAATCTATTAAAGCCCCCAATTTTTTTACAGCTCCCCAATAATTCTTAAATTACTTAATTTCTATTTTTATTTATTAACCTCAACGGTCACTGCTCCCCCCCTAATTTTTTACCTATCAATTTCTATTTTTCACTGCTTAATTTCTATTTTTTATTTATTAAATCCAACTTTTACTGCTCAATCCCCATTTTTTCCTTATCAACTTCTATTCTTTTTACTTACTTAATACTTACTGAGATCTATCATTTCAGCTATTTCTAAATCATATTCAATAGGATAAAATCCCTCTGTCCCACTAGATGGAGTAAAGGTAAGCTCTCCAAAATATAATTTATTATCTACAGCATTGAAATCAACTCTTACATAAGTAAAATCACTTGCTAATATTTCTGAAAGCTCAATTAATTTTTCTAGATTTTTTGGTTTGTCTATACACTTGGCACGATTTTTTGACTTTCCTCTAAACTTAGCTTCTGACCAATCAGGATAATAATAATTTTCCTTATATACATTGAACCTATCTGTATGAACCTCAACAAATTCAACTTTTCCATTAAAACAATGCAGGCTATACTCTATTAAACCTCCTCTATTATCTTCTAAGTACTCTTCGCATAATATCATTGTTTTTATATTTTTATATTGAAGTTCTTTTGTATATTTATAGTACTTTTCCTTCATTAACCTTCTAAGCTTTTCATTAGTTGTCTCTTTATCCAGTAATGACTTATCTGTACATATGATATTTCCACCAGATCCATTATTCAGCTTCAAAACAAATTTTTCTGGTAATTCATCATAATTTATTTCATAAACACTTTCATATATCCTATATAACTCTGGTAAATATACACTTCCTATTTTTTCTTCAACATAACTCCTAACTTGATATTTATCTACTAATAAAGTAAATTTTTCAACTTGTCCATATAGTTTTATCCATTGTATTTTTTCTCCATAATACTTTGGATCATTTAAATTTAATACCTTCCCATAAGCTCTAAAATTATCTATATATACAACAAGTTTAGTTGGCAAAAAAGCACATATCTTTCTCAACTTTTTCAATATATCCCCCCCTTATAAATGGCCTTAGGATATATCTTAAGCATATCTTTCCATTGAACATAAAACTGATCTGCAAATTTATATAAAAGTTTCCCTGTTAATGTAGGACTATTAATTTTTGCAAATGATTCAATAAATATAAGCTTTTTTCTAAATATCTTCGCTATTATGCAAATTGGTATAGTAACTAGAGCCCCTGTTGATATAACTACATCTGGCTTTTCCCTTATAAATATTTTTAAAGTATTTATAATATTTACTAACATTTTTAATATAAATATCTTTTCATGCCTATTTACTTGTTTTAAATAATAAATTTTTCTATTGTCTTTTATAGCTTGATAAGATGTTTTTTCAGTTATAATAAAACTATCATACTTATCCATAATTGGCTTAAGCATCATTAGTTGATCAAAATGTCCTCCCGTGGAAGCTATAAAACAAATCTTTTTCATTTCACTCTACCATTTCACCTCCATATTTTCATATAATATGCACATTTTATTGTTCAATTTTAAAATTAAGAATTTCTCTTCTTCCTATTGAGTAATAATCTATTTTAATCTCTTTAACTTCTTCTAATCTAAAGCAATTTCTGCCATCAAATATTATTGGTGTTTTCATTAATTCCATATATTTTTTTATTTCTATTGCTTTTATTTCCTTCCATTCGGTAAATATAAATACCATATCTGAATCTTTTAATGCGTCTTCTGGATTAGATACATAACTTATTTCTGTAGGATATTTTTTCTTAAAATTCTCTATTCCTACTGGGTCGAAGGCTACTATTTCAGCTCCTTCATCCAATAATCTTTTTATATTAGAAATTGATGGAGCTTCCCTTAAATCATCTGTTTCAGGTTTAAATGTCAATCCAAGTACCGCAACTCTTTTTCCTTTTAAACTTCCAAACCTTTGCTTTGCTTTTCTAAATAACTTAAGCTTTTGATTTTCATTTACTTCTATAGCTGCTTTTATAGTTTTTATCTCATATCCATGGTCATTTGCTAGCCAATGAAGTGCCTTAGTATCTTTAGGAAAGCATGATCCTCCGTAACCTAACCCTGCATTTAAAAACTTGTCCCCGATTCTTTTATCATAGCTCATTCCTTTTACTACATCTTCTACATCTGCATTTATAATTTCACAGACATTAGCTATTTCATTAATAAAACTTATCTTTAATGCTAAAAAATCATTTGAAGCATATTTTATCATCTCAGCACTTCTTCTATCAGTGCAAATTATAGGCCTATTAAATTTACAATATATTTCTATTAATATATTTTCCGCTCTTTTTGATTCTACTCCAATGACTATTCTGCTTGCTTGCATCGTATCTACTATAGCTGTTCCCTGTGATAAAAATTCTGGATTAGATGCTACCTCAACATTTACGTTGTTAACTGTATTTTCTTTCATGAATTCTTCAATTCTTTCATTAGTTCCTATTGGCACAGTAGATTTAACTACAACTAAACAATCATTTTCTACGTTTTCAGCAATTTGTTTACATACATCAAAGATATAATCTAAATTAGCTGAACCATCTTCTCTCTCTGGAGTTCCAACTCCAATAAATACAACAGTTGCATTTTTATATACATTTTTATAATCAATAGTAAAATCTAATCTACCAGCATCAAAATTCCTTTTAATTATTTCATCTAATCCCGGCTCATATATTGGAGATTTTCCACTTTTCATTACTTCAACTTTCTTTTCATCAATATCTACGCATAGTACATTATGCCCTATTTCTGAAAGACATGCTCCTGTAACTAACCCAACATAGCCCGTCCCAGCCACTACTATATTCATTCATTCCCTCCAATCAATATGCATTCTTATCTCCAAATAGCAAAATAATTGTTTTAAATATCAACTTTATATCTAACTGCATATTTCTATGATTCACATAATCGATATCTAGCTTCATCCAATCCTCAAAGCAAATATTATTTCTTCCAGATACCTGCCAATAGCAAGTAAGACCTGGCTTTACTTCCAGCCTCTTTAGCATCCAAGATTCAAATTTTTCAACTTCACTTGGAAGACTTGGCCTTGGTCCAACCAAACTCATTTCACCCTTTAAAACATTTATTAACTGCGGTAATTCATCTATACTTGTTTTTCTTATAAACCTTCCTATTTTCGTAATCCTAGGATCGTCCCTCACTTTAAACATAGGCCCCGCCATTTCATTTTTATGCTCTATGCTTTTTCTAAGAGCTTCTGCTCCATCTACCATTGACCTAAATTTATAAATTTTAAATTCCTTTCCATGTAAACCAACCCTAGTTTGAGAAAAAAATATCCGTCCTTTGGATTCTAATTTTATTAAAACTGCTGTTACTAATAATACTGGGCTTACTAAAACAATACCTATAATCGATCCAATAATATCTATTATTCTTTTAAGGATTAAGTAACTAATAGTTTTCATACTTCCTCCTACTTTTATTAATACTGCTTAATCCATTATCTTACCTTTATTAATAGAATTGATTTATTAGCTTACTATTCCTACACCTTACTAGTAATAGTATTTATTTTCATTATTATATACCCTATTTAAAATGGAGGAGTATCTAAAATAATATAATCAAACCCTTGTCTTACGGAGAAATTCCAGTAAAAATGATAATGCAATACTTACTATTAATCCTAATAAAAAGGCTATTGAAATATTAATTATTTTATTAGGACTTACTGGTTTCTCTGGAAGGCTTACTTGTTGTAACACTTTTACATTCCCATTTGGAAATAATTCTTTTGATATTTTTATAAATTCTTTTGTGATTTCTTCAATTAAATCCCTTGCCTCTTTTGCATTTTCACTTTTAAAACTAACTTCTAAAATTTGTGTATCAGCAATTGTAATCACACTTAGGTTTTCTAAAACTTCTTCTGCATTTAAATCAATATTAGCTTCTTTTGCTGCTTTTAAAATAAGGTCATTTGTTTTTATTACTTCGCAATAAGTTTTCATTAATGTCTGATACATTATTACATCACTTTGACTATAACTTTGATTTGCTTCTGTAGTTTCTTTTCCTATAAAAAGCTTTGTACTTGCTTCATATTTAGGCTCAATTACAAAAAAACTTAATACTACTGAAGCTAATGTAGATAATAATGTTATTATGACTATAATTTTTCTCCTTTTCTTCAGTATTTTTATAATTTCTTCAATACTTATTAGCTGATCTTCCAAATTACCTCCTCCATTCAGGCTCATAAGTTATTTTTTAATATCTACATAATAAAACTTATTCTTTTTCACGAATTTTCTATTAATAATGTCAAAAACTCCATTTATGTACTTTTTTTCTAAAAATAATTTTTTATAAAAACTTACTATTTATCTTAATTAATATCATTCTTTTTCAATTTATTTAATTATATGATTACATTAAATATTTGTTACACATAAATATTGGGTAATATAAATTTATTTTTAAAGAAGCAATAGACAAATCTATTTTTATTTTCTTTATATAAAAAATGCCCCAAGAGAAATTCCCTTGAGGCATATAAAAGTATAAATTATTTTAATCCGTATTTTCTTTTTCTTAATATAACTGTTCCTACTCCTACTAGTACTAAGGCTAATACAAGTATTTGAGTACTTGATACCACTGAACCAGTTGAAGGCAATTTAGTATCACTATCTCCTGTTGAATTGCTTGAGTCATTTGTATTTCCTTGATCATTTGAACCGCCTTGATCCCCTGGATTACTTGGATCTACAGGCTTACTTGGCTCTATTGGTTTTTCTGGATTGCTAGGATTTTCTGGGTTTGTTGGTTCTTCTGGGTCTGTTGGTTCACTTGGATCTACAACTTCAGGAACTTTTTCAAATTTAGCATTTAATACTACATCAGAACTAACTATAAATCTGTAAGTTGCATCTTTGCTAACTTCTTTTCCTTCTGCATCAAACCAACCTATGAACTTGTATCCTTCATTTGCTGTTGCAACTAAAGTAACTTCTTCACCTTCCACATATTTTCCTGCGCCTGCAACTGCACCACCTTCTGTTTTATTTACTGTAACTGTATATTCTTTTGGTGCTGGTAATACATAATTTACAGTATAAGCATTTTTAGATCCATCTTCCGCACGAACAACAATTGTTGATTTATTATTATAGATTGGTAATATAGTTACTGATGCATTATCAATTGCAGTTGCTTCAACTAACTCTGGTAATTTTTCTAAATTAATTGAGTATTCATTTGTATCTGGATCAAAGCTTTCTAATGCTTTACCATCTATTTTTATTTCTGTTAAAGTATTTGTTGTTTTAGCATTTTCTTGCATTACATATTCATAAACTTTTACTTCTGTTAATCCAATACAATTTCCAAGTTGTGGTTGTTGCATATAAATTCTAATACTATCAGTATTTATAACTTCATCTAAGAAATAAGTTGTTTCACCAGCTGTATGTGATACTTCTGTTGTATTTGTATGTGGAGCAACAACATATTCTCCATTTTCATTTTTGTAGCTAATTTCAACTTTCTTTGGAATTCTCGCACTTAAGTTATCTGTAAATAACCATAAATCTAGACGATCTATATCGTATTTATTATTCCAATCAAATTGAACATATGCTCCCTTAGGTTCACCATTTTCTCCAGTTAAATTACGCTCATTCCAGTTTGTCCAACGTTCATTAACATTTTCCCCACCATTTGTAATTCCATTATTAATAGAATTTAAGTTATCTGCTGTTACTTTACAACTTTGAGATAATGTTGGAACATCATCATTTTCACTTGATTTATTTATTGCAAGATTTCTAGCTGATTTTAAAGCTGGAACTATACGTACATTTGCTGTAACATTATAAGTTTTACCTAATAGTTCTACAGTTCCGGGAACAGAAACATTTGTATTTTCTTTTGAAAAATCTAAACCATCTAAATTCCAATTAACAACAAATTCTTCTGATTCAATACCATTTGCTAAATATCCTTTTACTGTCTTAGGAAGTGTAGGATTATTTCCTGCATATGCGAAGGTTGATAGATTTTCCATTGAAACTACATCACCTAGTACATGTAAATTAACAACTACTGCAATATCTGTACCTACTAATTTACCAGTAACTTTAAATATTTGTGGAGTGCTTAATTGTACTTCATCATATTCATTCCACTCAATCTTTATAGTTTCAGTAGTGCCATCACTATATCTAGCTGTAACTTCTTTTGGTAATAATGGCTTTTCTTCTAATGATACATAATAATCTTTAACTATATCATACGATTCTATATATTTATCATCACCTGCTGTATTTACAGTATTAATAGTTATAGATTTAGATTCTAATCCTTCACCTGAAACAGTTAAAGTTATATCTCCAGCATCTTTAGTTGATTGTACTATAACTAAAGCTTTGCCACTGAATGCACTTCTAGTTCCTAATTTATCAGTTTCTGGCTTATATCTATCTGTATCAGCTGCATTTCCATTATCTAAACCAACTATTTTACCATTTCCCTCAAGAGTGTAATTTAATCTATTATTAGCACCGGAAGCTATGTTTCCATCTTCATCTACTAAATCAACAGTAATATAAGATAAGTCATATCCATCTGCATTTATAGTAGCCTTATCAGCACTTAAATCTACAGTAGATACCTCTCCATAGGTTGTTACTGAAGATCTACCTTCTGTATTAGTTAATAAATTTCCACTCTTATCATATCCCTTAGCTTTAATTGTTCCTGCTTCATAAGGAACTGTAAAGCTTGGGTATAATGAATCGTTATCAAAAGTATAGTATTTATAACCTATGCCTGTAGTATGTTCAGTTGCAGTTTTAGTTCCAACTAACCTATCATTTACATATAATTCTACCTTATAAGCATCTGTAAATACATCAACCTGCACATTCCCATTAGAAACTGAAATATCTTCTCTATTCCACGTTGGTAATACATGTAATGTATTTACATCATCATTCCATTGACTTTGATATAAATAATAAACATCCTTCTCAAATCCAGCAGTATCAACTATCCCAAAATAACTTGATTTTGGAGCGGCTCCTTTGCCTGAAACACTGCCAGTTCCAATTCCATTCCATGGTGTAGGCTCTCCAATATAGTCAAATCCTGTCCAAACAAACTCTCCTGCATTATAATCATATTTTATTGTATATTTCCATGCATCACTTGCAGAATGACCCCAACCTACTTTATTTGAATTATTATCAAACTCTGGAATTTGTAAATCTGCATCACTTTGAGGATTCTTATTTCTAACCTTATAATACCCTCTACTATGAACTGCACTACTAGTTTCTGATCCATAAAGTATCCAGTTAGCTTTACTATTTCTTAAACTGTTAAATTGATTTTCATTAGCATAGTTAAACCCTACTATACCGCCATTATTAGCAACGACATCTGAAATAGCTACGGCATTAGTATTGCCAAGTCCCCCCTTACTCTTGTTATCACCAATAGTAACAGGTCTTGTTGTATCTTCATCTTGAATCCACTCAACAATATTTTGTGCAATTGTAGAATAGTTAGAAGAGTTTCCACCTATCCCCTCTAAAACTTCGTTTCCTATTGACCACATAATTACTGATGGATTGTTTATTGAAGTTTTAACCATTGTTCTAGCTTCAAATTCTCCCCAAGACATTCCTGGCTCTCCATTAATTATTTGATTGCCTTCTTCTATAGGGGTATTGAAAAATTTAGAAAAGTCATTTACATTACCATTCTTAGAGTTTGTCCAAGTATCAAATGCTTCGTTTATAACTAAAAGCCCTAATCTATCGCAAATTTCTAATAACATTTCACTTGCAGGATTATGAGTAACACGAATTGCATTTACACCCATTTCCTTCATTATCTCCATTTGACGCTCAACGGCTCTATAATAAGAAGCCGCTCCTAAAGCCCCTTGGTCATGGTGCATACAAACACCCTTAAGCTTCATATTTTCTCCATTCAATGAGAAACCTGTATCTCTATCAAAATTGAAATATCTAAATCCAAAGTCTGTATAATAAGTATCAACTACTTCATCATTTACTATAACTTCATTTTTTATTTTATACATATTTGGGTTATCAACTGACCATAAATTCGGATTATTTACTACTGCTGTTTGTTTAAAAGTAAAGTTTCCATTTGCAGCTATATTTTCAGTTGTTTCTACTGGATTACTAACTTCTTCTCCATCAGAATTTACAACAGTAGTTTTAAGTTTAATATCACTAGTGTTCTCTGATTCATTTTCTACAACTGTTTCAACTACTACATCAACATTTCCGCCTTGCTGTGTTTGTATTTCTGGTGTAGTAACAGTTGTTCCTAAATGTGAAACATGGATAGAATCTGTAACTGTTAAAGTAACATCTCTATATATTCCACTTCCTGAATACCATCTACTACTTGGAATTGGATTTTTTACTTTAACTGCTATTACATTTTCACTTTCTCCATCACATATCAATTCATCAGTAATATCAAAAGCAAATGCTGTATAACCATAGTTATGTTCACCTACTAGCTTACCATTTACATAAACTTCAGCATTCATATAAACACCATCAAAGTTTATAGTAAATTCTTTGCCTTCATATTTTTCTGGAATAACAAAATGTTTACGATACCATCCAGTACCTCCTAATAAAAACCCACTTTCAGCTTCACCTTCAACAGTAAAATCTCCTTCAATACTCCAGTCATGTGGTAAGCTTAAAGAACGCCAAGATGAATCATTAAAATCAAGAGCTTCTGCACCTGCTTGCTCACCTTTGTAAAAGCGCCAATCTTGGTTAAATAACGTAGATCTTTCTCCATCCTTAATAAAACCTACATACACTGTTTCAGCATTTTGTTTTTGCTTAGCTTCAGCATTTAAAGGTATTGCAGATGTTCTAGTTGTTGGTACTAAGCTAGTCATTACAGACATCCCTACCAATAAAGCACAACATTTTTTTTGAAATGGTCTCATCTTAAATCCTCCCCTTATAAAATATCTTTTTTATTTATTTGAATAATATTATTAAAACTATTTAAATTTAATAATATTAAACAATACCCTATAAGTGTATTTAAATAAAATATTAATGAATAAATAAATGATTATTATATATCTCCAAGCTTACTTACTATGATTTATTTTTCTACCGTTTCATCCAAAATAATATACGTTATATACTTTAAAATCTTTTTACTACATTTTATTTATACAATAATTTAAAAATAATTAATCAAATATAAATCTTATTTATTTAATATTCCTAATATCTTTTAATCCATTTTATTACATATTTCAAATTATATCATTATTTTCCCGTCTCATGTAATTGTTTACTAAACCTGTTAGAAATTTATAGATTTATCTAAGAATTTTAATAATTTCAATTTATAAACAATTGAGCCCCAAGGGAAAATCATCCTGGGGCTCAGAAAAATTTAAATTACTTTCTTCTTCTTAGTACAGTTCCAGCACCAATAAGTGTTACTGCAATTCCTACTAATGCAAGTGATGAAGTTCCTCCTGTTAGAGGTAAATTACCACTACCATTATTAGAATTGTTATTACCATTGTTGCTGTTGTTATTGCTGCCATTATTATTGTCTCTTACTACTAGCTGATCTATTGCTTTTTGTAATTCAAGCTCTGCTTTTAATATATCAGCTTCTGTAGCATTTTTATCTTTTAATACTTTTTTAGCTACTTTTAATTTTTCACTAAGGACTTCAAAACTTTCTTTTGTATAATCCTTCTTCTTATAACCTTCTGCTTTGTTGATTAAAGCTTCAAGTCTTTCTTGGCTTGGTTTTACTTTTAATTCAGAGAAAGCTTTAAATAATTCATCATAAGCTTTTGAAACTTCTTCTTCAGTTGCATTCTCATTTAAAAGAACTTCCTTTGCAATTTCTAATTTATCTTTTAAAGTATTCCATGATTCTTCTGTATAATTTTCACTATTTAAGTTCATTATATCTTCTATTAAATCAGTTAAAGCTTCTTTATCTGTATTTTCAAAAGATAAAGATTCTATTGCCTTAGTTAATCTATCTACTGATGCATCTATAACTTCTTGTGTTGCTTCTTCATCTGCTAATATAGCCTTAGCTTCATCTAAAGCTTCTTTAAATTCAGCAACTAATGATTCATCTTCAACTTTTGAAAGATCTTCTTCTGATATTGAACTTGCTTTATCAACTAAAGCTTGTAATTGTTCTTTATTTGCAGGTTTATTTTCAACTACAACTAAAGAATCGATAGCTTTATCAACATTGTCTATAGCTTCTGTTACCATATCTTTTGTTGCATAAGCATTAGCTAAAACAGTATTTGCAACTTCTAAAGCTTCCTTAAGAGCATTGAATGTTGCTTCTGTGTACTCTACATCACTACCTATAATAGCATTTGCTTTATTAATAACAGCTTTTAAATCTTGAATATCAACTAATCCAGTTATTGCATTTACTAAATCTTCTTTAGCTTTATCAATATCAGATTGACTTACACTTGCTAAATTATCTAATGTAGATTTTGCAGTTTCTAAAGCTTCAGTAAATATAGCAAAACTTCCTGATGTGTAGTTTTCTGCTATATACTCATCAGAAGATGATATTAATTCTTCTAAATCAGTTATATTTGGTATATCATAATTATTGATTGTAACTATTTCATATATAGTAGGAGCTACCCCTTCCCAATCAATTCTTATTTCATAGATGTTATCATACTTAGTATTTAGAATTTCATTTAAACTCTTATCTAGTGTTCCAAGTTCATTCCAAAGTTCTTGTCCATCTTCATCATATCCAGTTCTAACCATAACTTTAGCATTCGAAATACCATTGCCACTTTGAACAATATTTATCTTCTTAACATCTGTATTTTCAGATAAACGATATGTTAAGCTTCCTGATTTTACTTGTCCATTATTAGTATTTGGTTTATATGCTGTAGTTAAATCGCCATCCTTAATATTTTGTGGGCCAAATCCTTCTACCTCTATTGGATTAGAAACAAAAGTTGGATCATTTACAGCTGGAACATATTCACCATCGTTAATTAAGATTTCGCTTATTTTAACCCATCTATGCATATAATTTGCAGTAAATAATATTCTTAAATATCTTGCTTCTTTAGCTGAATCTAATTCACCTTTTACAAAAGCATGAGAAATTGGAACTATAGTAGTACTATCTCCATGATCATATCCAGCATCAACTGGCTTAGAATTAATATCACTATCATCATTTTCTATACCATCACCAATAGTTATTACATCTGTCCATTCTTTTCCATCTAAAGATATTTGGAATTTAGCATCTCTTAGATAATTTATTTCTGTATCTAGAACAGCATAAGTAATATTACTTATATTCATAGTTTGTCCTAGATCAAATACTATACCACTATCTTTTCTTGGATAAGAATCAAATGATGCTGATGAATTAAAGTTTTTATCAAATATGCTTTCTACTTTACCATTAATTTTTACAAATGATTCTACTATAGATGGAGCATAAATTTCATTAGATTTAACTTCAAATTTATTTAAATTGAAAGTAACATCTTTATTAGCTATTAATCTAACATATCTAGCATCTTGTAAATTACTTCTTGACTCTAAATTAACATCAGTCCACTCTAATCCATTCATAGATATTTGTAATGCTAATCCATCCATATTTGATACTTCTAAAGCTATTTCACTTAAGTCCTTAATTCTATCTAACTTAATTCCTATATATTCATTAGCCTGTAAAGTTATATTTTCTTTTGGAGCTAGCTTTGTTAACTCTTCATTTTCAAAAATTGATGCAAGTTCTAAATCAGTATTTGTATAAACATTCTTTGTTGATACCTCTGAGCCATGCTTTTTCACACTAATTTCTGAGAAGATTACCCATTTATGTGCAGCTTCCTTGTTAGTTAATCTAACATATCTAGCTTCTTTTCCTTCAAGATTTTCTTCAATTATATCTTGTCCACTCTCTTTTCCTGTATATTCTTTAAATGTTGTCCAATCTTGATTGTTTATTGAATATTCTAATTTGTAGCTAGACCATTTATCTCCTGAACCATTTCTTCCAACAACAAATCTAACATCTCCTACTGGAATTACTGAACCTAAATCTACTCCAATGTAATCTCCAGCATAACTCATATCTCCTGCATGAGTTTTATACCAAACATCACTTGAGTCATTACCATCTAATAAGTTTGACTCAGATCCACTATAAATTCCTTGCCATCCTGGGGTTCTTATTATAGTAGCATTTATTCCAGGTTCTTCTTCTACAATATCATCTTTATTAATTATTATGTCTTTAACACCAAACCATGTATTTGATCTATCTTTAGTTGCAATCACACGAACTCCCATTGCATCAAGATTTAAACCATCAACAGTAATTTTACTTGGCATAGTATAAACTTCTTCATTTAAATCTATCCATTCTCTACCATCCACTGTATATTGAAGCTTAGCCTCTTGCATTGTGTCATTTGGATTAGAAATAGCACCTAATGAAAATTCTATGTCTTTAATATTAATTACTTTATTGTACTTAACACCAATATAAGTTCCTGCTACTATAGTATTCGGATTCTTATAAACAACTTCAGTTGAAGGATTGTTATCTAAAACATTTGATAAGTTTCCAGCTGGAACATCTGATCTATTAGTTATAACAGATGCAACTACCTTAGATGGATCTACTATACCAGAAACTATTGGAGCTAAAGCTTGTTCCATAGTTTTTATGAATGGAACAATATGTTGAACACCTACCTCTGCATATTCAGTATGATCTACATAGTGGAATCCATAAGACTTTGACTTCTCAAATGCAGCTTGTGCTTCTGAATAGTTTGTCCAAACATCATTATTATTTCCTTCTTCATTTGCAATAATAGCTTTTAAGTATCCAATTGCTGCTATTGTTGTATCTTCCCAGCAATTTAACCAGTAAATTATTTGATCTCTTGTCTTTGAATTTCCTGGATTATTTTTATAATAATCTGTTGCATCTTTAAGTTTTGTAAATTCTTCAATTAATGCTAATGCATCTTCTTTAACAAGTGCACCAGAATCATATTTTTCTTTAAAAGCTGTTAATTTTGGAGCTAATTCGATAGATTCTTGTAATGCAGTAACACGACTATCCATATTTTGATTTATCATGTGCTTACTAATTTCACGTAAAGCAGCTGAAGATTCGGTTTCTATAGCTGTATTATGATCCATATATTTAAATGAATCATTCCAGTTTTGATCTGCCTCTGCTTTAGTCTCCCAAATATTCCAAGAGTAATCTGCAACTGCAAATAGCGCTGATTTGTTAGCTTCTGATTGTTGCATTGGATTTAACATTATTCCTTCAATTAGTGTTGGATCTACTCCTGGATGTAAGAATGTATCATTCCCCCCCATTATTAAATGTTTCTTAGAATTATCTGAACATGGCCAGTTAATCCAATAATATGGTGCTCTACCTGTATTATTCTTAAATGTTTGTGAGAAGTTTTGAGTTACTTCCCCCCAAATTCTTCCACCAGTCATAACAAGTTGTACATTTTCTGGAGCTTGTTTTAAAGAAGTGAACTCATTACTTGATCCATTTCCCATATAATCAAAAGGAATGTACGGTAATGTAGTTTTCATATCAGGATATTGTGACTTTACTTCAGTTTCTAACCAAGTAGTTATGTCGTTTACTAATCTAAGCCCAAGTTCTCCACCTGGATTAGCAAAGTCATCTGCAAGTATAGCAACTTGCCTAACACCTTGATCTATAACTTGTTTAAGCTTAGCTTTTAAATCAGTTAAATCCTTTTGATATCCATCTTCATTTTTATTAATTCCAAAAGGATCATTTCCTGGGAATGGATGAATTCCATATACAAACCTACACTTAGAAGCATTCCCTGCATCAGCTAACTGTTTAATCCATGTAAGCTCATCTTCAGTGTAAAGAGAACGCCACTGAACTCTATGCTTTGGATCATCTTTAGGAGCATAAAAGTAAGCATTTAACTTATAATATCCACCATAAGTCATAAGATCACTTCTGTCTTCTACTGACCATGGATTTCCATAGTACCCTTCTATAAATCCTCTAGTAACTACATTTGCATAGTCTTCAATTTTAAAATTCCTTATTCTATTATTATTTATTTGATTTACTACATGATATAAAGTTGTTAACCCATAAAAAGCTGCATCTGTATCTTTTCCAAGAACAGTAATAATGTTATTGTCAGCGGCTAAGAAATAAGAATCAATTTTACTAAAAAGATTCTCTGTTGATAAAGTGTATTTCTCTGCATACTTATCAACAAATTCACCAGAGCCTTCAATACCTACTAAAATATTAGTTTTTCCATCAATAACTGCATTAGATGATGAAACTTCATATCCAATATTATTAGCTTTTAAAATTTCATTTTCAAGACGAGCTTTAGTATAAATATCTATACCAGATTCATAAACAACGTTTACACCATTGTCAAAACTAAAACTTCCTTCCTCATACTCTATACTTTGTGGTGATGGATAAATTTCATACTCAGTATTTTCTAATGTAGTAACTTCAACAGTTTGCACTCCATTAGCTAGAGTTTCAGCCGATACACTAATTGTGCCTGACATATTTGATAATAATATGGCACCTGTAAGCATTGCTGATAAATATCTTTTCGATTTCTTTATCATTACCTCTTTCCTCCTTAAATTTTTCTTGTCATGTATTTGCTCTTGCAAAATGGACATATCTAAGTTTGATTCTTCTATAATTGTGCTTCGACTTGGCTTCTTTCATAATTTGATTATTTTTTATAGCACTATTGCATAAAAAAAGCTGAAAAGGATAATAAATCCTTTTCAGCTAATGCTCAAACTTAATTGATTACACGCTAACTTAAAACAAACACATTACATTATTTTCATATATATTATACTAATTTTTTCCTTAATTGGCAATACACTTTTTTGTTTTTTCTGAATATTTATATTTTTTTATCTTTTCAAAATATAAGCTTTTTGAGAATCATCACTATTAATAAGAATCTCTATAAAGCTTTCATCTTCAATTAACTTCATTATTTGTGTATTAAATCAATATTATTTTCACTATTACCACTAGCAATAGTTATAGGTATTCTGACATTCTTATGACTACCAAATTAAACTATGGTTTTAAAAGTACTTATTTCTACTTCAATTAATCATACCTATATAATATAAAAAATAATAAATAATACACATTAAATATTGATTATTCATTTGATAATTAATAATCCACAAGGTGGTCGCGAAACGCGACTCCCTTGTGGTAATTATACTACTCTTTTCTCAATATCTAGATGAAAGCTTCAAATCTCCTCAGTCTACTATTACATTATTATTATAAAACTTCGCCGTTAGATTCTATTACTTTCTTATACCAGTCAAAAGATTTCTTTTTATATCTTTTAAGTGATCCACTACCATCATTATTTCTATCTACATAAATGAAACCATATCTCTTTTTCATTTCTCCAGTTGTAAATGATATTGGATCAATGCATTCCCAAGTTTCCTTTTATTTTTTAACATCATACATATTTGTAATAATTTTATATATAATATATAATTATTTTAAAATTTTCAAAAAATAATTAATATTTTTTACAAATACTATTGCATTATATTTATATCCATGTTATTATAAATGAGTAGCAAGTTGCTAACAAAACAAAAAAGTTTCATTTCGATAATTAGTTTCTCATAAATTAGAGATTATTATCAAATTAGAATCTTTAATTTTAGGAGGACTATATATGTCAGATAAAACAATAACATGCAGAGATTGCGGAAGCGAATTCATTTTTTCAGTAGGAGAACAAGAATTCTATAAAGAAAAAGGATTCGATAACGAACCAACAAGATGTATTTCTTGTAGAAGAGCAAAAAAAGAACAAAATAGAAGATAATTTTAGATTGTTATAAGCTATAGTGAAAACTATAGCTTTTTTATTTTTTATTATCTTCTTCATTACTTATATTTATTTATATATATTTATTGAAAGTTATTTAAAGTAACTTATATATAATACAAAAAGTGCCCAATTACTTAGGCACCTTTTAATCTATTTTTCCTTTGCAATGTTAACTTTTAATTTTCATTTATTTTATTTATTAATTACTATATAATTAATATTCATCAATAAAACAATTTAAATTTCATCTATCCATCCCCATGCTTCTATTTGGGTTAACGCAGGAAACTCTGACTCATCTTCATTTTTTATTAGATCTGACAACCTTATCCATTCAACTTTAGATAGTGGAATGTCAAAATACTGACACTCTGAACTATTAGTTGTTTTTAATATCATTTCTTTACCAGTTGATAATGATAATTTAACGCTTGTCCAATAACTGTCATGTGGATAATCAGCTCTCAAGAATAAACCTATTTTATTTATTAAAACTTCTTTTCCAAATTCAACAGTTATCTCTGCATCCTTTTGTTTATTTATTCCCCAAGATTGATATGGCCATCTTCCATGTCCATCAGTTACACAAATCCCATCTATTGCATTACTTGCAAAGAATACCGATTCATTTCTAGTTTCAACATTTGCTATTGCATGAGGATAAACACCTGTTCCGTTCTTTTGATCTGCAGGATTCAATGCTACATTTCTATACTTTATTAATTCCTCTTTAGTAGGTCTTTCAACTGAAAAATAATGCCTATCGCCTTCAAACGCTCCAACTGGATAAGCTACCTTAGCTTCTTCAGTAAAAGGAAATATATAATGCATCTCAGTGCCTCTAAAATAAACTAATGATTTGTCAATACACTTGTTTATCTTAACCCATAAATATTCTCCGGGATTAGAGTTAATAATTTTTACTGACGCTCCATCATCTAGAGTTCCCTTATAACCTAAATATACACGGTCTTCACTAAATGCTTCTTTAATAACTTCTCCATTTCCTGAAATCAATTGAACCTTTAACATTTTATTATTCTCCTTTTTACTATGAATTAAAGCTACTTTTATAAAAGTTTAATTCTTTTATTATCCTTATCAAAAATAGTTAACTTACCGAATATTCCTTGACCCTTTTCGCTATAATAGATTTTATTTCCTTTGAATGTATCAAATCCACAATAGAATATTGAAAACTCTTCATCATCCTTTAAACTCTTTATTTCAAATCCAATCATCTTGTCCTTTTCAGCTTGTTCAGCTTTACCATTTTGATGAACATATAAAGGTCTTATATTAATAGTATTCTTTTCATAAAAAGCTTCTACCTTAACCCCTCTATCTATAAATGAAGAACTAGATACTAATTTATCATTATTACATAGATGATTGTATTTATTAGAGAAAATACTCTTTGTCTTTACAAAAGGGTCTCCTTCTAAAACATCTACTATAAAGCTCATATTTTCAGATTGAACCACCATTTTTTCTTCTTCATAAATACATCTTGCTGTTGGTTCAATATTATAAATTGAACGCCATTTATGTTCACCAGGATAATCAATTTCCGTAAATACTAATACGACATTCATTTTATTTTCTAAAAAAACTGTTCTTCTTATTGTGTATAAGTTTTTCTTTGAATTTTCAATCTTTTCTTTTTCTGTCATATCAGCCTTTCCTGACCATATTCCCTCTAAGGCTATATAACTTCCCTTTTGATTATAGATACTTCCTATTGGATCTTGAACTTCATCATATGAAGAATCTCCACTAATCTTAAAATCTTCCTTATCATCAACATCAACAGTATTATGCATCCATTGTTTTTTTAAACCTGTTCTTAGTTGGGAATCATTTCTATAAGTAAACCTTCCCGGATCCCCTACTATATCAGCCTTATTTAAAGTAATAGTCATACTTCCAAGAGATGCATGCCCATGAGCACTTCCATGTCTACCATTAAATAATGTTATTAAATGATTATTATCCTTATATGCCAAGAATCCACTATCTATTTGTTTAAAACAGCCGTTAACCGAAACATTCATAGAGTCTATATACTTATTCTCATACATACTTCCAACAAACAAAATTCCCTTCTCATTTTTAGAAGGAGCCTCAGATGATAATCCAAGGCATCTATATATACTATACACATATGAAAAATCAACATTATCACTATCGTTTAAAGAAAGTAATTTTTCATTATGTTTTATATAAAATTGAGATGCAGCAACTAAAGGCTTTAATTTTTCTCTAAGATTTAACGGTATATGTTGCTTTGTATATTCAGCATGCATCATTACATATGTTGTACTTAATACAACTTCATGGTGATACATAGGACTTTGTTCCCACTGTATTCCATCTTGATAAAATTGTATATTAAGCTGATCTTCTAACAAGTCCCAGGCCCATTTTCTATGTTCTTCATCTACTAGATCAGGGAATAAAATAGATACTGAAAGTACACCTGTAATAAGTAATACGCCCCAATTACTTAACAATTCTTTTGGTTTGTAAGCTTCATATAAAAATTCCAAGTGTATTTTTAATGACTCTTCAAATTTTTCTAACTCTTCATTTGATAACTCTAAATCACTTCCTAAATATATCAGGCTTCTCATCCAATTAGATAATCTTATCCCTGTATCTAGAGTACGCCAGGTATCTTTATTATAATCCGAAGGAATTCCATTATACTTTATAAAACTAAAAAGATATTCCTTCCATTTTTCTAAATACTTTTTATCTTCAGTAAGCCTATATGAAATTGCTAAATCTACCATAAATCCGTTACGACTTAGCATAAATGTCCATTCTGGGTCCAAATTAGCGGTTTTGTTCCAATCCACTCCATCAAATACATAAGGAACAGATGTTGCTTCCATATCCATAGGATCATTATAAATTATTACGTTACGACAAAGTAAATCACCTTGAAACTTTGCTCTTTTTATTTCTTTCTTACAATTTTCCCTAACAATCCTTTTCCAATTATCCCCTAAAAAATCATTACTATATTTATTAACTAAATCAAAAGCTATCATAATTTAATATCCTCAACTTCTTCCTATAATACTAGATGGTAGAACTTTTATTATAATACCTTTACTTATTTCAACGGAGTAGCCCCTTTCATTCTTTTCCCTTAACGTTCCAAAAATACCAGAACTCAAAACTACTTTATCTCCGATAATAAGTTCATCAAGAAATTTAGAATGCTTCTCATTATTCTCTCTAATTCCCTTATATTTAAGCATTGATGAGATAATATAATAAACGAAGAATATTATAATAATTAATACTATAAAAATTATTTTTTCGGTACTCATTTTTACATCATCCTATTAGATATTAATACTGTTGTATCTTTACTTTCATTAATGGAGTTTGATAATTCAGATTGAATATCCTCATCTTCTACTTCTCCTAAACAACATTTCATTGCTAAATCTACAACTAAAGCAAGATTAATTCCTGAAATAATATATTGATTTAACTTTGAAGATTCTAAAATTAAACGAGCTGCTATTTGATGAGGTGCTCCACCTGTTAAATCGGCAAGAACTATAACCTTATCATTGTTATCTAATATTTCCTTTAATTTGTTTTCAAAACCTTCATGAGTTTCATTTACATCTAAATCAAGTCCAATAATATTTTCATTTTCTCCAACTAATAAAGATACTGATGATAAAACTCCACTTGGAAAATTACCATGTCCTACAACCACTAATTTATACATTTAAAGTCCCCCTATACTAGAATTCCGAAATATGAAAGTCCTATACCTAATACAAATAGTAAAGCTAATAATTTATATGTTGACCATTTATATTTCTTTACTAATGTAAATACAGCAATAGTAATAACTGCAGGTAACATATTTGGAAGTATTTTATCTAAAATTGTTTGAATAGAAACTATTTGTTCCTCTCCTGAAGCAAGAGTAGTAGCATATTGAATACCTATCTTTGCTTTTACAAATGTAACTGCTAAAGCTGAAATTACAGTAACACCTACTATATTTGCTGCATTAGAAATTTGACCAATCTTTTCACTTAAAGTAGCAATTACATTAGTTCCAAGTTTATATCCTAAATGTCCCATTAATAACTTAATTGCTAGTAATGAAACAATCATAGTTATCCAGAAAGCCATTGGAGCAAAAGATAAACCATCCATAGCTAAACCAGCAAAAATAGTTGAGAATAATGGTGCTAAACCAAATTGTGCTATTGAATCCCCTATTCCCGCTAAAGGTCCCATCAAAGCCATCTTTATGCTACGAGTATCTTCAATCTCTTCACCATGGTCACACATTGCTAAATGCATACTAGTTATAAATGGTAACATATGAGGATTAGTATTATAGAATTCAATATTTTCCATTGAAACTTCTTTTAGTTTTTCTGGATCATTTTTATAAATTTTCTTTAATGCTGGAAAAATTACAAATAAATATCCTGTTCCTTGATATGAGTTATAGTTAAATCCATTTTGTAAATAATAAGATCTTAAAGTAACGTTTAAATAATCCTTTGCTGTTAATACTGGCTTTTTAGATTCCATTTGAAAAATCCTCCTCTTCTACAACCACATTTGAAGCACTAGATGCTTGAACCTCTACATTCTTTGTGTTTAAGTTATACATTATTATTGCAAATACTGCTCCAACTAACGCAGTAGCCATAGTTGGTAATGCTAAATATGAAACACAAATATAACCTAATAAAACATATGGAATATATTCCTTCTTAAGCATAACTGACATTATCATAGCAAATCCTATTGCAGGGATAAGACCACCGGCAACTGAGAATCCTTTAATTAACCATTGTGGTAATACATCTACAAATGCTTGTAATGCTGGTAAACTTACAGCTGAAGCAAAACCTACAATAAATCCAACAACTAAGAAACCTATAAATGTAGCATTAGCAACTAACTTATACTTTTCATATTTGCCTTCAGCTATTAATTTCTTAGAAGTTTCTGTTGTTCCTGAAAAAGCAGTATATACAGCAGTAGTAAGTAATTGGAATAATACAGCAAATGGGAATGATAAAGATAATGCTGATTCAGGAGTAACTCCTTGATTCTTTAAAGTAATAGCCATTATTGTTCCAACGATTCCAGGTCCTAATTGGTTTGGAGGAACTGTACCACCAGCACCAACTCCAAATCCCATAAATGCTAATTCAGCTAATGCACCAAATGTTAGTGCTGTAGGAATATCCCCTAATACAAGTCCAACTAAAAATGACATAACAATTGAACGATTTGTATAAATACCTAATAATTGTCCTGCATAACAAAATGCAGTAATTAAGCCTATTAAAATTGCCTGAGTTAATGATATATCCATTTTTATTCCTCCCTTTTTATTCTAATACCTTATTTAATACTTCTATTGTTTGAACACCATCATTTGATACAGGTGATGTCTTAGTATTAAATTCAACATTATATTTATCTCTTAATTTACGTAAAGCTTCTTTGTCTTCTTCACCTAAGTAAATGAATTGAGAAACCTTTTCTTTACCTGCAGTAGCATGTATATTACCTACATTTAATTTTTCAATAGGAAACCCACCTTCTGCTAATCTTAATGCATCCTTACAATCCTTTACAACAACGAATATATTTTGATGCGGAGCAGCTTTCCAAATTACTTCGTTAGTTCTATCGATTGTCCAAAAACGTACAGCAACTTCTTTAGGAATAACTGTTTTCATTAATGTTTGTTGTATTGCATCTGTCGATACCTTATCATTTGCAACAATAACTAAATTCACTCCTAAACTTTTAATCCATAATTGTCCTTGTCCATGTATTAATCTTTCATCAATACGAACCATTTTTATATTTGGTTTATTTTCCATAATAAACTCCCCCATTTAATAAATTATTATATTATTTTTTACCAATACATTTTCCAATCCTTGTAGAATCTAATTAAGGCTTCCATATAAAAATAGTCCCCCCAGATATTACCTTCATTTACACCTTTACCTGAATGCCAAGAATAAACTCCATGATTTATTAATGCTGTAGCTCCATCAGTTAAATCATCAGTGTAATTTTTTATTAAGCTACCTAATATTGAATGTTGTATGTATCTATAAACATTTTTCATTTCATTAGTTTCTGATAAAAACTTATCCATTAAATTAAATCCACAAACTGCTATAGCTGCCGAAGATGAATCTCTTGATTGTCCAGAACCATCATTAAAAATTAAATCCCAATAGCATACATAATCTTCTGGTAATCTATTTATAAAATAATTTGATACTGCTTCAAAAATATCTATATTTTCTTCATTAATATCATAGGAATAATTTAATGCTATTCCATATATTAACCAAGCCTGACCTCTCGCCCAACTAGAATCATCTGAATACCCTTGTCTAGTCTTACCTCCAACAGGCTCTCCAGTGACTGGGTCAAAGTAAAATGTGTGGAATGCAGAAGCATTGTCTCTTACTGCATTTGCAATAGTTGTTTTAAAATGCTTCTTAGCAATTTTACTGTAATTTTCTTCTCCTGTTACCTCTGTAGCCCAATATAATAAAGGTATATTTAAAAGACAATCAACAATTAATCTATAATTATCGCGAGCTCCTAATTCACCCCAAGCTTGAATAAATTCTCCCTTTTCTTGATAACGTTTAATCAAGGCATCCGCAGCCATAATAGCTGCATCATATGCTATCTTGTTTCCTGTTAATTTATAAGCACTAACACATGATGGTATATAAAGAAATCCTAGGTCATGATGACCGACTTCAATATTATTTGCAATTCTGTTATAAAATGATTCAACATTTTTTTCTGCTAATTCTCTGTATTTATTATCTTTTGTATATTCATATGCTAACCATAAAATTCCTGTCCAGAATCCATTGGTCCATTCAGTATTATCCATAATACCATACGCATTATCTTTAGTCGCTGGCGTTGGAAAGTTTTCTCCAAATATTTCTATATTTCTATCTATTTTTTTAATACATTTATCTAATGCTTCTTCAATAGTTTCTTTCGATAAAAAACCACAATTAAAATAACGTTCGCTACGAATCAACGGTTCTTTTATAATACTTCGCATATTTTAAAACTCCTTAATGTCTACTTTTTACTTAGACATTATCTTCAGTTTGAATTTCTATAGAGTAAAATTTATAATGTAAATAGGTTCTTACAAATTCAAATGGTATTTGTGCAGGATAATAAGTAATTCTTTCTGATTTATAAACTGGTATATTTTCATCAATAGCTAAAGCCTCGCATACACTCTTTTCCTTAATTGGAAATTCAACTTTTATTTTTTGCTTCATTGGTAAAGTCATCAAATTTATTCCTAATGATTTATTTAACTCATCAGACAGCCTATCTTTTTCACTTAGACCTTTGTAGTTAAAATTCTTTAAATATTTCTTTGGAATATAGCTATTTTGAAATTGCCACGGAGTATCATTAATAAAACTTACACGACAAAAATGAACTAAAATTTCATTTGACTTAACATTTAATTTTGCGGCAATTTCTTTATCTTCTAATTCTCTAACCAACAACATTTTTTTACTTTCTACGATACTTTGCTCAGAATACTTATTCTTAACCTCTTCAATTATTGGGCTACCTTCATCGAAGAAAGCACGTCTATGCTTAAAATTTTTCCTTACATATGTGCCTTCTCCTTGTTTTCTAATAAGGTATCCACTCAAAACCAAATCTTGAAGAGCTCTAACAACTGTTGTACTACTTACGTTGTATAGTTTTTTTAACTCTCCTTCAGAATAAATTTTATCTCCTGGTTTAAATTTTTTCTCTTCAATCATCTGAATAATGTCTTGTTTTATAATTTCATATTTTGCAATCATAACTCTTAACTCCTTAATAATATAACATGTTAATATAATATATCATATTATATCGGCATTCAAGTTTACATAATTATAATTTCTGTTTTCTTTATGCTTCTGGTTGCTTTCCTATAGAAGCAAGTATTCCTCCATCTACATATAGTATATGTCCATTTACAAAGTTAGAAGCATCCGATGCTAGGAATACTGTAGGTCCAATTAAATCATCTGTATTTCCCCAACGAGCCGCTGGTGTTTTAGAAATAATGAAATCATTAAATGGATTTCCTTCAACTCTTAGCGGTGCTGTTTGTGGTGTTTCAATATATCCAGGTCCAATACCATTACATTGGATGTTATTTTCACCATATTCTGCACATATATTTCTTGTCAGCATTTTCAATCCACCTTTTGCTGATGCATATGCACTAACAGTTTCACGACCTAACTCACTCATCATGGAACATATATTAATTATCTTTCCATGACCTTTTTTAATCATAGATGGTATTACTGCTTTAGAAACAATAAATGGTGCATTTAAATCTACATCTATAACTTTTCTAAAGTCAGCTGCTGACATTTCAATCATTGGAATTCTTTTGATTATTCCAGCATTATTAACTAAGATATCAATAACTCCAACTTCTTCTTCTATTCTTTTAACTAAAGCTTGTACAGCATCTTCATCAGTTACATCGCATACATATCCTTTTGCTTCTATTCCATCTGCCTTATATGCTGCTAATCCTTTATCAACTAGTTCTTGATTTATATCATTAAAAACTATTTTAGCGCCTGCTTTTGATAAACCTGATGCAATTGCATATCCTATTCCATAAGATGCTCCAGTTACTAAAGCTATCTTTCCTTTTAATGAGAAATTATCTAACTTAAAATCATTCATTAAACTTAATCCTCCTCGTTTTATTTTAAAGCATCCATAGAAACCATATCCATATCATCATATGTTATGTTTTCTCCACACATTGCCCATATGAATGTATAATTGCTTGTACCTACTCCTGAATGTATTGACCAACTTGGGGAGATAACAGCTTCTTCATTTCCTACTACAATATGTTTAGTTTCATCTGGTTTTCCCATTAGGTGGAAAACTTTTGTGTCTTCATTCATATCAAAATATAAATATGTTTCCATACGTCTTTCATGAGTATGACATGGCATTGTGTTCCATGCGCTACCTTCTTCAAGAATTGTATATCCCATTTGTAATTGACAACTTTCACATATATTTGGATGAATGTATTGGAATATTTTTCTCTTATTTAATGTTTTACCTTCACCAACGACCCTTGGCGTGATGTTATCTATAGCTATTTTCACATTTGGATATTTATGGTGTGCAGGTGTTGATACAACATAAAACTTTGCTAAATTATTTAAATCATTAGATTTAAATATTACTTGCTTTGTTTCCTTTCCAATATAATATCCATCTTGTTTTTTCATTTCTTCTTCTTTTCCATCAATGATAATTGTTCCAGGACCACCTATATTAATAATCCCAAGTTCACGACGTTCTAAGAAATAATCTACTCCAAGCTCTTTTGAAAGAACTATTTCCAAAGGTTTGTCCTCAGGTGTTACGCCTCCAAATATTTGACGATCGTAATGTAAATAAGTTAAGCAAACTTTACCAGGTACAAATATTCTTTGTTGTAAAAATTCACTACGTAATTCCTCTGTTGAATAATGCTCTATATCCTTAGGGCTATGTGCATATCTAGTTTCCATCTAAAACACTCCTTTCTTCGTGTTAACCAGTTAACACATTAAGATGTTAATATTATATTACTACCATTTGTAACCGTAGTCAATAAGTTTCTGAAAACTTTCTCAAATAAAAAAAAAGGAGATATCAAATCTCCCTTTTTCTCATTTATTTATATTCTTTTTTCTATAAATTTTTTCAACTCGTCCTGTGTAGGTAAACCTTCATTATCACTAGAGTATGTAACTTGAATCGCACCAATTGCATTCCCTCTTATTGCACACTCTCTAATTGACAATCCTTCTAATTTTCCACTTAACACTCCTGCCGCAAAGCCATCTCCTGCCCCTACGGTATCTACTACTTTTTCAACTTTAAATCCAGGTTGTTCAAAGCTCTCATTTCCACTTCTAATATAAGCTCCCTTGCTACCATTTTTAATAATAACTTCCTTGATTCCAAGATTTTGATAAAAATCAGCTATTTTTTCTACATCTCCACTTCCAGTTAACACCAACCCTTCTGCTACACCTGGCAATATTAAATCACATTTTTTTGCTAAATCATTTATAACACTAACCATAACTTCTTCACTTTCCCATAAAGCCGGCCTTAAATTCGGATCAAAGGTTATATAAACCCCTTTTTCTTTTGCTCTTTCCATCAAACGATATGTAGCTTCCCTGCAACTTAATGATAATGCAGGGGGGATTCCAGTTACATGAAGAAGTTCAACTCCATCAAAACTTACCTTATCAACATCTTCTGAAGTAATGTTTGAAAATGCCGATCCTTTTCTGTAATATGCTGTTACAGGATCTCCATTTGAAACTTTACTTTTAAACATCAGCCCTGTTTTATTTAAGGTGTCAAAAGTTATAAACTCTGTCCCTATTTTCTCTTTATTAATAAACTTTTTAATATATAAACCTAATGGATCATCTCCCAATCTTGTGATATATGAAGCTGTATGCCCTAACCTTACAAGACCTGTACAAACATTAAGTTCTGCACCTGCTACTGATTTTTCAAATAAATTTACACTCTCTAAGTCTCCTTCTACTTTAGCTGTAAAAAGTGCCATTGGTTCTCCAAATAATAGTACTTTACTCATATTATAATTTTCTCCCTAATATCCTTAATAATATAAACTATATTATTAATTTTTTCTCTTAAATTTTTATTTAGTAGCTTGTATTAACTTTTCGCAACGTTCTTTTAATATATCAAGATTAGATGCATTTATTCCTTTAGTTAAATATCCACCAAATCCTGTAGCATATGCACCATTTTTAAACCACTCTTTTACGTTCATATCATCAACTCCACCAGTTGGCATCATTTCAATGAATGGCATTGGTGCTTTAATTCCCTTAATCATTTTCATTGAAATACAATCTCCTGGAAATAATTTAACAACATCACTACCAGCTAAATATGAATTATAAACTTCTGTAGGCGTTGCAGCTCCCATTGAACAAAATATATCTTTTTCTCTACAATACGCTCCTACTTCCTCTACAATACAAGGAGATACTATAAAGTCTGCTCCATTATCTATTGCAAGTTTTGCTTGTTCCTTAGATAATACTGTTCCTGCTCCTATAAGTGCATTTGAAAATTCTTTTTTTAAATCACAAATTAATTTTTCTGCCTTTGGAAGACTAAATGTAATTTCTAACGATGTAATTCCAGATTCTACAAGAGTTTTACAAATAAGTTTTGCTTCATCTATATCATTCCCCCTAATTACTGCAATTAATTGTCCCTTCATTAATTCTTTTACTTCTTTCTTATTCATATATTCATATCCTCCATTTATATTTTTTTATAAAATCCAAAATATATCTATTAGTATTATTTTGTATTTTTCACAGTTTTAAATTTATTTTTTTCTTTTTTTAAACATTGATGCTCCTAATAATGTTAGTACTCCACCTATTCCTACTAAGGTAGTTCCACCTATAATGGCTCCAGTATTAGGTAAATTTATTGAATTATTTTCGTCATTTGAATTACTTGAACCTTCTTTTTTCGCATCTACTATTACAGTAAATTCCGTTTCTGCTTTAGCACCCTTGCTATCAGTAACTTCAAATACTACTTTATACTCTCCCTTTTCAACAGCTTTAAAGCTATCATCTAACTTAATATTATTTTCTTTAATCTTAATAGCTTCACTTAAATCCCCATCTTCTTTATCTGATGCCATTATTTTGTGAAGACTTTTATCCCATGTATCTCCAATATATAATTTTACATCTTCTCCATAAATTATAGGAGCTTCATTTATAACTTCTGCCTCTACTTCATCCTCATTTAAAGGTTCTCCTAACTCTACTGTTAATTCAAAACTTGCACCCATTGCACCAGAAGTATTTACATCAAAGGCTATCTTTTTATCATTTAAACTTACATTCGAAATTTGGCTATCTGATTTTACTAATTTAGTTGCTGATTTTGCAATTTCTATTGATAGGCTTTCTCCTTCAAATGTTGGATCAGAAACTGATATTGTTAATGTATTATCATCATTTTCTTTTATCATAACTGATGCTTTTCCTGATGATGTTATAGAGCCTGATGTATTTTTACCATCTATCCAAAAGTTTGCACCTTCCATCTTTAATTTCGTATGCTTAACTCCGTGAGCAATCTCATCATTTTTTACTATTTCAATATTTGAATTATTAGCATAATCCTCTACTTCTTCTGATGATTTATTAGGCAATAATATATAACTATATCCTTTATTTTCTATATTAGCACCATGGTCTATATACATAGTTAAATAGTTGTTTGTAACTGTTTTATCTGCTGCTGAATTGGAAGCATTTATATTAAACCAATTGCCTTCTCTATTATCTCTTAATAAATTTATATCAGCTCCATTTGGGAAGTAATACCCAATACCTGTCCCCTCTACATTTCCTTCTAAATATGCCCATTCTGCATTTTTAACATTATCATTATCACCTAGTGCTTGTACCTTTTCTTCTCCATCTACAATAAATTTATTACTTCCATCTTTTTTTAGTTTCCTATTTTCAACTATTGTTTCTGTACTGAATTCTTCCGGATTAGTTATTCCTGAACCTAATGCAACAATCTCATCATCAAACATAAACCAAGATTTATTTGCTTTTAAAGAGTCGTACTTATTATCTATTTGCATACCTGATACACCATAGTTACCTAGTTTAGTTCCACCAGACCAACTACTATTTCCTAGTTCATAATAAACTTCATCTTGTAGCGGTGAACCTGCATCTATATCTGGAAGAATCTCTTTATCAGCTCTCTCTCTCTTATCTATTGTTGTCCCTGGCATCCTGTATGGATCTATGGTTGACCAAAAGTCATCTGAGAATTGAGTTAAATCATCATTATAGAGATAAGTCATCCCATCTCCTTGAAACCAAGGTTTTAAATTTTCCTTGTTCATAAATTCATATTTACTTATTCTGCTTGAACTTCTTGAAATAGCTAATGCATACCCCTCTCTTTCATGAACAGTCTTATCCATCATATTCAAGGAATAGTGAGCTGCACCTTGTAATGATTGATGAATAACTTCATTATTCATCATTTCATAATATTTATCTATTACATTTATTGATTTAAACTTAGTCCCAAAATCTATTACATCTTCTGCTTCAATAGCCCATTGTTTTACTAATGCTTGTATTTTGTTTGCCATATCTTCATCCGAAATCATTGATATTTTAATCATGCCTTCAATAATTCCAGCTGCTTGGATATATCCATTTCCGTTATATCTAGATATAGACCTTCCTCTAACCATATCCATAACATAGCCTTTATATATAATCGGATCAAAACTTTCAAATATCCAATTATATATATTATTTTTACTTTCAGCCTCAATTTTCCATGGAGTCCCCTCTAGTAAAAACATTACATTTGATATTTTATCTATAAGAACGTTTCCATATGACCCAGTATAGGCAACAATTCCATGTTGAACATAAGAACCATCTGGATAAAATCCATCTCCACTAGTTACATAGTCAAAAACACCTGATATATCTTCTGAGGCTTCTTTTATTTTTTCTGGATCCCTTTCATTAACACCTTGAAGTAATTTATTTAAACATACATCTGCTAAATTAGCTCCAGTATGATATTTGCTTCCTGGTTCAATACTCGGTAAAAATTTTTGTATTGCATCCATATATCTAGTTATTTGATCTTCAGTTAAGTCATCATACATCAACACAACAACATTATTTAATCTAGCAGGTACTCCGATCATCCAGTCCCACCAGTTTCCGTATTGTTCTATTTCACTATTATAGGCATTTTTATTTATCCATTCTAATGCATAAATTATATTATCTTTCAACTTCTCATTTTTATAATAAGTATCATTAGGTAAATTATAAGCCATAGACATTGACACAATATTATTAAACATTGATGTTATTCTAGCTGGATTATCTTTGTAATCTTTTAAATTTTCCCATAAGTAATCATTATTTTCATCTAAATTCATGGATTCTAAATATGTTTTGGTTTGTTTTACATATCCCGCTATCTTCTTAGCTATAGTTTCATTATTTACATCAATTAATTCACCACCAATTAAATCTTCCTTGCATTTTCGCCTAATAGATTCAATTATACCCTCTACATCTCCATTTTCCATATTAACTATACCGCTTGTACTAATTTTAGTTGTTTCTGCATTTACGACATTAGTTAGTGCACTGCTAACAATTACGGTTCCTACTAATGTTGATGCAATTATTTTTTTTGTTGTTTCCTTACTTTTTCTCATAAAATACATCCCCTTCATAATATTTAACTAAACGCTAAACTTAATAAATTATCTCTAATTAATAGGTTAACATATTAACATTATACGTTTGTTTGGTATTTACTGTCAATGCCTGATTGTTACTTATATATAAAAGTAGCCTTAGTAGAATAATCTTAAATATTCTACTAAGGGCCTTTATATTTTTTAATGCTTAATTTATCTATAACTATATCCTGTTTCTATTGTCCTTGAATGTATTTTTTATTCTTTACTAATTTAATCAGCCTTAAGTAATATCCTTTTGCTCCAAAGTTTCTATTAGCAAATTTATATTTTAAATTTTAATATCCTCCTTCTGATATGTACCAAAGCTATAATCTCTTTTGAATCCCACATCTAACACTGAGTATTCTAAATACAAAAATATGGAATAGTAACTTCTTAACTATTCCATATTTATAGTTTTCGTAATTATAATTCTATAAGATTAACAATTAATATCATTATCTAAATAAATATTACAATTGAAGATATTTTTATTATTTTCTATATCCTAATACCTTTTTCTTTGCTAAGGCAAATCCACCTACAATTAATGATAATGCTAGTACAGCAAGAGAAATTGCAGATTCATTTCCTGTTTGTGGTAAGCTAGAATCATTTTGTTCTATATTATCATCTTCTATGGTATCTTCACTTACATAATCATTATTATCGTTACTATTGTTGCTTCCGTTATTGCTATTATTATCTTGATCTACTATATCATTATCATCTTCAGTAGTAGAACTTCCTATTTTCTTTACTGTTATAACTCTTGATACTGTTTCTGTATTACCAGAATTATCAGCTACTGTATAGGTTATTGTGTAATCTCCTTCTTTAAATATATCAACAGTACCTGATACAACTACTTTAGAAGTTAAATCACCATCCCTATCATCTTTTGCAATAACTCCATCCATAGGATTAAATTCAGTTCCTAATGCAACTATATTATTTTCTGGCAATGTTATAACAGGTTTTACAATATCCTTGTCTACAGTAAAGTAATTTACATTTGTTCTTGAACGTCCACCAAATTCATCTGTAACTTCTGCATACCATCCATACATACCATTTTCTGCATTTTCTAATGTATAAGAAATTTCAGTATCATTTGTTACATTATTCACTGTACCAATAACTTCATCAGTATATACATTTACATCCAGGTCAGCTGTTTCGATGGTCTTTTGTTTTGGCTCAATTCCTAAATCTTCAAAGGAAATTTCAAAATCTTCTTCTCCTAAAATAGTATCTCCACCTGCAACTGTATCCTTTGCATTATAATCATCTAGTGAAGGAGAATAAGTTTTAAATAAAACCTTCTTACCATCTAAATCAAAATGCATCAATCTTAAATAACCCATACCACCTTCTGGTAGTCCTTGATAGTCAAATAACATTTGATAAACTTTTCTATCATTTACTCCATCGCCATCATCATCAAATTCATTTATTACAGTTTGAGCATTATGATAATGACCTGATAAAACCATGCATACATTAGAATTTTTAGAAACTACTTCATTAAGTACTCTTTGTGGTTCTTCACCAAATCCTCCACTTGCAAGTAAGTATTCATGGAAGTTTAAAATAGCTTTTCTTTCTGGATATTTCTTTAATATATTATTCATCCACTCTATTTCTTCATCACCAATTCCCCAACCTACATACATCATTATAAAATCAATTCCACCTACTGATATTAAATCATAGTGAGCTCTATTATTTTTATAGCTTTCTCCATACCATTGATTATTTATAAATCTATCTTCCCCGAAGTAAGTGCTATAATTAGTATAATCTCCAGCTAAATGACCAACATCATGATTACCAGCTAGGACACCATAAGGCAGTCCTGCTTCATCTAGCTTTTTATAAGCTGCATCTGCATTTTCCCATTGAGAAATCATATCTACATCATCAACAATATCACCATCATGGAATAAATATTGAATATTCATTCTTGAACGATTTGCAAGTAACCAATCATGAATATTTAATTGATGCTCATACTTACCAACAATATTTGTATTATCCGATGTATCTTCATTATAATATTGTGTATCACTTTCAATTGCAAAAGTAAAATCATAAGAATTTCTATCTACATCATTTTCATTACTTGTTGTAATATTAGTATTTTCTGAAGGAACAGCTGGAGTACCTGCTTCATATTGTGTTGGAGTATATCCTTCTCCATTTTGAACCATAACTTTTACTTTGTTATCTTTCAAATGATCCTTTAATGAAACTGTACCTGTTAATTTTACTTCTTTTTCATTTTGATTCATTTCAGCTTCAACTATATCAAAAGAGCTTGTTGTATAATTATATACATACATATTTGTTTTTAAATTATTTGATTTTCCTTTCCAATCTACTTGAATTGTTGCATTTTCATTAACTTCTCCACTTAATTCAATATCAAATTCTTCATAAGGGAATCCATTACTAGAATCTTCACTAAATACTTGTCCACTAGCTCCTGAACTTTGGCTAACCCCCTCTGTTTTAGAAATATTATAGTCTCCTAAAACATATCTTTCACCCTTTTTAAAGGAAACAGTCATTATATCATTAGTACTATCAGTTGCTTCTATTTTAAAAGTTGGATCAGAATTTAATATTGCTCCTTGCCCTGGAGTTATTTCAAGTCCTAACTTTGCATTTTCTTCAGGAATAATAAACTTAATTTCCTTATTATGTTCATTATTACAATTATCAACAGCATAAATAGTTAAAGTATGCTCACCTGGGGATAACTCTAAAGCTCTGAAGGTATAAGGCAATTCAATTTTCTTATCATCTAATTTTACTGATAACTCTTTAACTCCTGAAAGGGCATCATTTGAATCTACTATTATTTCATTTGTTCCTTTATATATTTGATTATCCTTTATATTTGTAGTTATTTCAGGAGCAGTATTATCTACAATAAATTTAACATCTTTACTTTCATTTGATGAAGTTAAACTACCACTTATAGTATGCTCTCCATCACTAAATTTTGTTGTATCTATTTCATATCTTAATGCATTAAAAGATTCATCACTTGGTGTAAATTTCGCTTCTAAGATTTCAATTTTCCCTGCTGAATCTCCCATTTTAATAACTTCTTCAGGATTTTCAAATCCTTCTGGACGTAATATACTTCCATCAGGTAATACTAATCTGATATTTCTAACTACAAAGTCATCATTATTTTCCCAGTTATGCTCTAATGCATTTGCTTTATTACCAGCATGAATATCAATTTGAATTTTTTCTCCCTTAGTCAAATAAATAGGATCTACATCATACGCAACTGTATCCCAATTATCATAAGTTCCTTCATTAAATATTCCAAGAACAGTATTTCCAATTGCAACTGCATTTTTAAAGAAAGTATCTGTATCCTTAATATCAAAAACTATCTTAGCATTATTTTCTATAGACTCTACTGTTTCAGAAGTTTTATCTACTCCATCAATTAATAACTTATCACCTGTTGTAATTAAATTATCTGTTCCAAATATATATTCATTTTCACTTATGTTAAATCTAATAGCTGATGTATCAACTTCTTTATTGGTAGTTTTTTCTATGGGAGTTTTTACGGTTGTAAAGCCATCACTAACTTCAAAATAATATTCATAATAAGATTTTCCAATTAAATCATATTTAGAAATTGTCTTTGAAAATATATCTCCATCTTCTTTTAATAAGTTATATGTTTCATATTTACTCATCTTATTATTTTTATAACTTAATTTAACTGTTTTGATATTAGTTTCATCAGATTTTGCTTTTACTTTAAATACTACTTCCTCTTCATCTGTAAAGTTTTCTGATGTCATATTTTCTACTATAGGTTTATTCACCGGAGAATTGGAATTAGATTGCAAAGGTTTATCCTCTTCTTTTACAGTCCCCGGATCTGGTACAGCTTTATTACTTGTCATAACACTTTCATTAGTATTTTCATCATAAAGATACTTTATAGATTTATCTTCCGATGTATCTTTTGCGCCATTCATATTATAAGAAACAAAATCTACTTCTTCTTTTATATTAGTAGTAAGTCTAAGAGCTCTTGCACCACTATTAGCCATACCAGCACTATATACCTCAAATAAATTTACATTCATTTCTAATTGACTATTAAAATGATTATTAAAATCAGCAGCTGTTAAAGTGTCATTACTTCCATTCTTAATCCAAAAAACAATAGCCTCTCCACTTTTAACATTAATATCTTCATTAATATCCACCCATAATACATCACTTGAATCACCCTTATCTGGATAGTTGTAATATATCTTATAATCCTTTAAATTGACCTCTCTATTTGAGTTATTGTAAACCTCTATAAATTCATAAGCATCTGCTCCATCGATATTTTTAGAATCTGGTAATATTTCTGTAATTAATAATTCTGGTATTTGAGCTTTATCCACTTTAATATTTTCTTGAGTAGTATCAGCTTTTAGCAATAATGTTTTTGTGCTTAACGCCATAGTTTCTAAAGGTCTTGTACAAATTAAAGCAGTTAATCCTAAAATAAATAATTTGCTTTTGTATAGTTTTTTCTTAGCCATGATATCCTCCCCTTAATAAAACTTTTCTTAATTTTAAAATTACATCTGATTGGAGTATATCATGTGGAAAATTTAGTTAATATCATAGTTTTGTAAAATAAAGTAAAGCTTTTTTAACTATTATTATATTTATTTAACAAATCTAATTATTATTAAAAACCTATTTAAATCCTATATTTATAATAAAGAATATTATTTAAAGCTAATCTAAGCTTCCTATAGCATCATCTATTAACTTACTACATATTTTAATTTTATTTTTATCAGATTCTACTATTGAACTAAGAGGTTTTCTTACTCCTCCAATATTAATTCCCTTTTCTTTTAATATTTCTTTCATTACTCCATAAAGATTTCCATGACAAGAGCACATCTCATATATAATTCTATTAATCTTATATTGAATATCTTGAGCTTTTTTTAAATCACCTTCCCCTAAAGCTTTGTCAGCTGCAAGAAACAATTCTGGCATAACTGCATAAGTTCCGCCAATACCTCCATCTGCTCCCATTATACGTCCAGCAACAAATTGCTCATCTGGTCCATTAAATACAACGCTTTCATCACCAGATATATCCTTAAACATTTGAATATCTTGTACTGGCATTGAAGAATTCTTTACACCAATTACTCTTGGATTTTTAAGCATTTGCTTATATAAATTAATTCCTAAACCAACTCCCGCTAATTGTGGAATATTATATATAATAAAATCAGTATTTGGTGCAGCATTACTTATATCATTCCAATATTCAGCAATTGAATAATCAGGTAAATGGAAGTAAATTGGGGGAATAGATGCTATAGCATCTACCCCTATACTTTCTGCATGTTCTGCAAGTTCTTCACTATCTCTAGTATTGTTGCATCCTACATGAGCTATTATAGTAATTTTTCCTTTTGCAACTTTCATTACATTTTCTAATGTTATTTTTCTTTCTTCTTTACTTTGATATATACATTCCCCTGAAGATCCACAAACGTAAAGGCCTTTTACTCCTTTATCTATTAAGTATTGAGTAAACATCTGTGTACGTTCTGGACTTATTTTTCCCTCATCATCATAACAAGCATAAAAAGCTGGTATTATACCTTTATACTTTTCTAAATTTCTCATAAATCTTCTCCTTAATATTTTCTACTAATCTTAGTTAGATATAGGTTGCTTTAACTCATTAATTGAAAATGTTTCATATTTTAATATATTTTTAAGATGCAATTCATTACGAGACCAAGAGTCATACTTCTCATATAGTAATCCAATATCTCCATTAGGTAATTCTGTAAGACAAGAATATGAATATCCCATATTTGAACTATCTACTGAATAACAATATTTCCATTCAATAGAATATTTATTTATTCCTGAAGCACCTGTATCATTAATTAAACCTATCCATATCTTTCCATTTCTGCGTGCACTACTTGAATCTGGTGCTGATAGAATAATAGCTTCTTTTCCATCAATCAGCCCTGAATAATTAATAACTGATAGTTGAGTTCCATATGAAGTAGTATGCATATTAGGTACAGTTACTCTATCGCTCCAAGTTTCTCCTCCATTGATACTTGTGACTTCTGCTATAACTCCAGATCCAGTACGCAAATATGATTTAAGAGATCCATCAGGCATTTCAACAATTTGTGCCTCTGCTGTAGATCCGGTGTTCCTATTGTCTGCTGCTACATAATTCCAAGTTTGTCCATGATCATCACTATACATAAAGCCAAGCTCAGCATATGAACTTGAATATAGTGGTACAATTAATCTTCCTTTATACTGTCCCTTTGAAATTTGTTTTCCAACACCTGGTCCTAAAACTAAGAATTTAGAATTTTCCGGTTTAAAGCTACTTACAATGTTCAAATTAGACCAAGTTTCTCCTTCATCATCGCTATACTTCATTGCTAAATATGTTGTTGGAAATACTTTAAATAGAGAATCTTTATAAAATACGTTCATGTTAACATCAACATTTGTGGCTGTCTCCAATAGAGTTGTACCACTAAAATTATAGTCATATTGTTTACATAATAATGCGATTCCATTTTTATATAAATTATAATCTCCATCAATTTTATACTCTGTAGGTAAGTTAGTTACATCATTATATATTACCCCATTTTCACGGATGGAATAATTATAAGTTGAACTTCCATCTTGGTGCCATCTTAACTTCATATATTTCTTACCAGCAATATCCTTATATCCTGATCCCGTTGATGCATTAGAACTTCCTATTCCAGCAGGCATAGCATCTGCAAAAATAAACAATCTCTTTGTTTCCTTATCTTCTAATAATACTGGATCAATAAAAGATGCACTTCCTTGAATTTGAACATTTTTTCCTATAGAATCACGTGGCCAATCAATATTTTTTGCAACATAATCATTAAATTGTAATGGTATTGTTGGATTTTTCCATGTTATACCTCCATCTAGACTCTTTGAAAATGCAATATCTATATTACTTTTAGAGTCATGTGTTCCACCATATCTTGCATCAGCAGCTGATACAACAGTTCCTGAACTTAAAGATAATAATGATGGTATTCTAAAATAATTAGATTTAGTGCTATCACCAGCATAAAAAATGTTTTTCCCATATGTTGTTGCTCCAGTTTCTGCCTTAAGGGCCTCATCAGTTAAAATCTCATTATAAATTTTCACATTTCCAATTGTTCCTCCGAATGGATATGCTATAACTCCATCTCTAACGGTCCCACCTAGCATAACATTATTTACACCTGTAATATCATTTATAAACTTATATACATCGGTATTTAAAGTTGCAAGTAATTCACCATTGGCAAATATTTTATATTGCTTATTGTTTGGATCTGCTTTAAATGCAATTGTGTTAAATACAAGATTATTTTTGTATATTGATCTTACAGCCGCTGGCCTACTTAATGTATATTTTAATACACTATCAGTATTTCTAAGTTCCATTCCCACTTCCCCTGTATTAGTAATATAAATATGGAAATGTCTATCCCTATTCCCGCTAGTATTATTTCCAATGCTTACTAATGACTGTATACTATTATTACTTGTTGATTTATAAGAAACAATTATTGTTCCTTTTTCTAAAGCTTTTACATATTCCGAGCCCATTTCAGAACTCAAGTCATAACCTTTTCCTGCTGTAATATTAATATTACTTTTTTCAATAATTAATCCATTAGGAATAGTTGAATTTGATGTAACTGTAGCCTCTTTAGTAAAATCTACAACCGTTCCACTTAGAGTCTCTATATTTTCTTTTTCTAATATTTTAGTATTTAAATTTTGTACCAAATCAAAAGATTTATTTTCTATATTTTTTATATTTTCTATATTGTTATTTATAAAATATTTTCTTGCTCCATACTCTTCTGTAGTTTGACTTGATACACTATAAGTAGGTAAAGAAGTAATCGCTAATGTTGATAAAGCAATAGTAGATATTGATTTTTTTATTAAACTATACATAATCTTCTCCTCAATTTTATTTATATTCTCAGTCCACAACTACACTGTAATATCTATTTATTTAGAAACAATCTCATTTAATTTTACTTTTCTATTTTCATAACGAGATTTAGTTAATGCATCTGCAGTAGCAATTGCTGCTCTAGCTGCTTTCCCTGTTAATAATGGTCTAAACTCATCATCAGCATCTTTTCCATGTAAAATCTCATTAAAATATTTCATTTCATTTTTCATAATTCCATGTAACCACTTTGGAGGTAACTTTCCTGGTTTACCATACATTATAGCTCCATCCATTTCTGTTCCATGGTAAATTCTTGTACGCTCATCATCTTCTTCTTTTGTTTCATGAACAAGATATGTTTCTTCTCCATTTTTAGTTTTTACTGTCATAGCAACATCCTTCATATCAATTCTAATGGCACCTTTTGTTCCTTGAATTAATACATAATGTTCTGGCCAGTGGAATGCTGATCCATATTCTAATAAAGCATATCTATTATTTGGGAATTGTAATGTAATAAATAACATATCATCTTCATCACCAAATTGTTCACCTGAGTGAGCTACATTTCCACCTACCATACTTACTTCTTCTGGTGTCCCCATAATAAATTGTATACAATCTAATTCATGAATATGATGATATAAGTGTCCACCTGATTTTTCTCGAATCTTTTTCCATGATATACTTGATTGAGGCTCTTCCCATCCATTTCTAGCAGAATGGCAATAAAGTACATCTCCTAATACACCTTCATTAATTAATTTTTTAGCATGTCTTACACTTCTAAAAAAATTCATTACATGTCCAGCCATAAATATTACGCCTTTTTCTTGACAAATAGCAACCATTTCATCACAATCTTCATAACTTAAAGCTATTGGTTTTTCACAAAATACATGGATTCCATGTTCTGCTGCTTTAATAACTGGCTCTTTGTGTAGATAGTTTGGTGTTGCTACTATAACAGCCTCTACATCTTCTCTACTATACATAGTATCTAAGTCAGTTTCTACATCGCATCCTAATTCTTTAGCTATTGTTTCTGCATTTTCTGGATCTAGTACTGCTACAACCTTAGCTCCTTCTTGATCTTTCATAATACGCGCTAATTCAGCGCCAAAATATCCTGTTCCTACTATTGCATAACCTATATTCTTCATAATTCACCCTCCATTTTTATGTTGTTTATTTTACTGATCCATCAGTCATTCCAGCTGCAATTTTCCTTTGAATAAACATAAAGAAAATTATTGATGGTACTACTACAAGTGTTGATGCTGCCATCATATCACCCCATGAAAGAATTTCCGCTCCTTGTAATGATCTAAGTGCAACCGAAACAGTCATTCTATCGGTGCTGTTTATTAAAATTAAAGAGTATAAAAACTCATTCCATGCATTTATAAAAGTATAAATTGCCGTAGCTACTATTCCTGGCATAACCAATGGAAGAACTATTCTTACAAAGGTTTGTAGCTTGTCTGCTCCATCAATTTTAGCCGCCTCTTCTATTCCTATTGGAACAGTCTTAAAAAATCCGACCAGCATCCAAACAGCATATGGTACACTAAATGAAAGATAAACTATTACTAACCCTATCCTTGTATTAGTAAGACCAATCTTTGCCATTACCAATGAATATGGAATTGCTAATAAAATTGGTGGAAACATATATGTAGTAACTAATAGTTTAGACATAACATTTCCAAACTTAGGGAAAAATCTTACGATACCATAAGCTGCCATTGCTGAAATTGTAATTGCTATCAAAGTAGTTATAAGAGAAATTAATAAGCTATTTTTAATATTTACTGCAAACCCTAAATCTTTAATTACATGAATGAAATTCTCTAAAGTAAAGTTCTTTGGTAAAAAACTTGTAGGATTTGCTGTTAGTTCACCTGATGTTTTAACAGAAGAAAGTAGTATCCATAGTAATGGGAAAACAGCTATAATAGTTAAAATAATAAGATATATATGACACATAAAATTTCCAAACTTATCTTTTTTACTTATCATTATTTATCCTCCCTTTCCCATTTTCCTATAATAGTAAAATAAGCTGCACATATAAGTAATAAGAATAATAGCAATAAAATAGTTATTGCTGATGATTTTCCTAATAACTTCGTACCCCAGCCCATATTATAAGCATATATTGGTACTGTTGTTGTTGCATTTGCAGGTCCACCACCTGTAATTAAATAAATTAAATCGAAATTATTAAATATCCAAATTGTACGCAATACTACAAGTAATCCAATTACTGTTTTTATATGTGGCATAGTAATAAATCTAAATTGTTGACCTTTTGATGCACCATCAATTTGTGCTGCTTCATACTGGTCTTGGGGTATTGTTTGTAATGCTGAAAGTACATTTACCATTATCATTGGTGCCCCAAACCATATATTTATAAAAAATAAAGTTGGTAAAACTAAATTAGCATCACTTAAAAATTGTGGTAAAGTGCTAGTAAACCCTAATTTCACAAGTATATTAGGTATAAATCCTGATACTCCATTAAGCATCCATTTCCAAGATAAGGCTATTACTATAGAAGGAAATGCCCATGGAATAATTAATGCTGTACGATAAACACCTTTTAAATGTTTTACTCTATTAATTGACAAAGCGGCTGTAAACCCTATAAATAATTGACCAATCAATGATACTAATGTCCATATAATAGATATAATAAATGCTTTAAAGAACTCTGGATCCTTTAAAACTGATATATAATTTTGTAATCCAATAAAATCATATGATTGCTTAATTAAATGCTTTGTTGTTAAACTATAATATAAACTAGAAAATATAGGGTAAATCAATAATACTCCTACTATAATAAGAGCCGGAAGTACAAATACCCATCTTGCATAATCTTTTTTTGCTTTTATTTTCACAAACACCCTCTCCACCCTTTCTTAAATTATGGTGCTGTCGCATATTCCTATTTTATATTTTTAATTGTGCGACAGCCCCATCATTCAAAATTCATATTACTTAACTGTACTAAATAACTCGTTTAATTTATCTTCAGCAGTTTGAGTTGCTTTTTTAACATCTGTTCCATTTGTAATAATATCTTGGAACATAGATTCAATAATTCCTTGTGATGTTAATAAACCTGCTTCTACGCTTGGTCCATGTTCAAATCCTATAGCTGTACCCTTATCAACAGCTGTGCTAATAACATCTACAGCATTTGAAAACTTCTTAACTGTTTCATTTGATTTATATTCTTCAGTATCTGATATACCTTTAATAGCAGGTAGCATTCCCACAGGTGTTGCTTCTAAGAATTTAATATAATTTTCTTTTTCATATAACTTTTCAATAAATGCCTTGCATATTTCTGGATGCTCTGATTTTTCCCAAATTACCATTGGAATATTTGATGTTTCAATTCCATAATCAGGATCATTAGCATTAACTTTTGGAATTGGAGCACAATCAATTTTATCAACTAAATCTGGTGAGTTTGTAGCTACACCACTTATTTGAAATCCAGAATTAAAATCAAATGCAGTCTTACCTTGGTAGAATAAAGTTGCTTGATCAAGAACTGCATAGTTAACAGAATCTTTTGGTGATGAGTTCTTATAAATATCAATCCAATAATTAATACCATCTATAGCTAAGTCACTTGTAAGATCTGCTTTTAAATCATCTGTCAAAAGACTTCCTCCTGCACTACGTACATAGAAATTTAAGAATCTTGTCCCCATTAAATCTTTAGATCCAGTAGGGAATGAACATCCATAAACATCATTAGTAGTTAAAACCTTAGCAGCGTTTGCAAATTCCTTCCAAGTCTTAGGAACTTCAAGTCCTGCTGCTTCTAATAAATCTTTTCTATACCACATTACTTGTGCATGAGAGTATAAAGGTAAGGAATAATGGCTTCCAACTGATTCTCCTTCTGACAATGCTGATTTAGAAAATTTATCACGGCCAATATTATCAATAACATCATCTACTGGAATAATTGCTTCGGCATCCATCATTTCAACAACATGCCCTGGGAGAGCCGTACTCATATCTGGTACATTTCCTGAAGCAAGACCGGTTGTCCACTTTGTATAAAAATCTCCCCAAGAAAAAGTTTCAATATTAATTTTTACATCAGGATTATCTTTCATAAATTGATCCGCCACTGCTTGTATAGTTTCTAATCTTGCTCCTTGCGTAAAAGAATGCCAAAACGTAATCTCTCCCTTTAATTCCCCTGGTTCTGCTTCGGCTGCACTACCCTTAGAAGAGTTTCCTCCGCACCCTACAAGTAACGTTGCCCCCATAATCACCGTCAACATAATGCTTAATAACCTTTTTTTCATTTTTATCCTCCTTGATAATGAAGTTTCTTGTAAAGCTTTACTTCTAAACTTAGTATATATTACCATTTTGTACTTTTCTACATACAAAACATTAAATATTAGCACAAAACATTTTTTTATTACTCTTTTTGTCTCTTAACTCAAGTACTATTTTATATTGCTTTATGTTTATATTTGGATAAAAAAAAGCACTTGTATCAATACAAATGCCCTTTCTATCAATATATATATTATATTTAAAAATAAATCTACAAAATTATACTTTTAATCATAAGTTGATACAATATAAATTTCTATTTTTTATAGGATAAATTAACTATTATATAGTTATTCTTTAGCATTATCCCTATATTGTTTTGGAGTAATACAAAAATATTTTTTAAATATTCTACTAAAATAATTTGCATCTTCATATCCTACTTCATATGCTATATCACTTATATTATCTCCTGAAACCAATAACTTTCTTGCAGCTGTCATAACTCTTATTTCATTTAAATATTCTAAAGGATTTTTTCCAACTTGCTGTTTGAATAATGTTCTAAATCGTGATTCACTTAGCTCAGCCATCCTGCTCATTTTTGAAATTGTATACTGCTCTGTAGGATGTAAAATTATATAATCTACAACAACCTGTATTCTTGGATCTAAGCTAACATCTGATTTTCTTGTTCTCTTTTTAATTCTTTCTAAAGAAAATTCTTCTTCTCCAATCAATTCTTTTCTATCAATATCAATGTTCCTCTTACCCTTATCAATAACATATCCTATAATTAATTCTAGATATCCTCTAACCCAAAACATCCTTGAATCATGATCTGTCTTTATGCATTTATACATTTTTTCAAAATACATTCTACCCTCATTATTTATATCATGAATTACTGTAGGTATATGAAAATAATCTGTTAGTAAATCTCCTCCATCATAATTTACTGATGTTGCAAACCTTATGCTATAAAAAGAAAAATCATCATTAAGCGCATGACAAGATAATTTACATCCAACTGGAAGATAAACAATATCCCCTTCCTTTACTTCAAATTCTTTCCCATCAATAAAGAATATAGCATTTCCTTTTATAACGTATCTTAACATACCGTATGGTAAATAACTTTCAGGATATACCCAGGACTTACCAAAAGAGTATCTATCAATATAAAGAAAATTAAATCTTATAGAATTAATAAATGAATTATTCATAAGCAATCTCCACCTTATTATACAGAATATTACAACAATTATAATATATCACTTTACTTAATTCAATTATAATTTAGTTGTTTTGTACTATAATTACTCATTTAACCTATTTATAAAAATTTTTCTTAATAATATAATTCAAAATATAAATATTAAATTCTATTGAAAGGAGAAAGTTTTTTATAGTTATGAAAGTTGGACATGATTATGTTAGCCCTGGTTATTTTTCATTAAATGTATCTGCAGATACCCGTCGAAAAGAATTTGATATAAAAAATCATACTCTAATAGAAAATAAATTAAAACCTGATTTTCTTTTCATAGGGGATTCTATTACTCATTACTGGGAATTAAGTGCATATTTTAACAAGCCTGGACAACTAATTATTAATCGAGGAATAGGCGGAGACACTACTACTTATTTATCCCAAAGACTTTTGGCTGATGCTCTACAATTATCTCCAAAATACTGTATCATCGGTATAGGAATTAATGATTCCTTAGAATTAGAAGGTGATTATTGGAGACAACTACCTGGTCTCCCCTATAATGATGTTTTAACAAAAGCAAAAGAAAATTATATAGATATCATAGAACAATTTGATAAGACATCTTCAATTCCTATTATAGTTTCTTTATTACCTATTAATATTCCAATTTCATTATGTGAGGCAAAACGTAAAAAATTCATTTGTGACTTTAATGATTTTCTATATAGTTATAGCAAAGAAAAAAATCTTATTTATGTTGATTATTATCATACAACTGTAGTCCCAGGCACAACTTTACTACTTGAAGGCATTACATATGATGGTCTTCACCCAAATGCAAATGGTTATAACATTATGGCTACAGTATTAAAAAATACATTAAAAAAACAAAATATAATTATCTAAAGGAGATTTTCATCTATGAAATATAAAAAATATGAAATATTAGAAAAAATAAAAGGTAAGCTAATAATATCTTGTCAAGCTCTTCCATCAGAACCTCTATACGTAGAAGATAGATCTATAATGTATCTAATGGCTCGTGCTGCTAAAAAAGCTGGTTCTCCTTGTATCCGCACAAATAGCATACGTGATATCATAGCAATAAAAGAAGAAACTTCTCTACCTGTAATAGGTATTATTAAAATTGAGTATGAAGGATACGATTCATATATCACTCCAACTATGAAAGAAATAGATGAACTTGTTTCAGTTGATACTGATATTATCGCTCTAGATTGTACAATGCGTAAACGTGGAGATGGAAGTACTATAAACGAATTTATAACTGATATAAAAAATAAATATCCAGACATTATACTTATGGCTGATATTTCTACCTATGAAGAAGGAATAAATGCTTGGAAGTGTGGTGTAGATTTTGTGGGGACAACCTTAAGTGGCTATACAAGCTATTCTCCTAAAATTAATGCTCCAGATATTGATCTAGTTAAAAGGTTATCTTCAGCAATTGATATACCTGTAATTGCCGAAGGTAAAATACATTATCCAGAACAAGCTGTACAAATGTTAGAATCTGGTGCATATGCTGTTGTAGTAGGTGGAGCTATTACTAGACCATTAGAAATTGCCCAAAGATTTATTAATGCTATTGAGGTAATAAATAATGTATAAAATTTATTTAGGTGTTGATATTGGTGGAACAGATGTTAAAATTGGTTTAATTACATCAGATGGTAATCTTATTAAATCCACAGCTTTTTCTGTTGACTTTGATCATTATAAAACTCCAATTATTGATACTGTATTAAAATCAATAGATATATTCCTAGAAAACAATAATTTAGATTCAAATAACCTAATTGGTATCGGAATTTCTGCCACTGGTCAAATAGATACTTATAGTGGTACAGTAATTGGAAGCGCTGGGCATATAGATAATTGGATTTATACTCCGATAAAAGATATTGTACAAAATAAATATGCTGTACCAGTTTCAGTAGCCAATGATGCAAATTGTGCTGTTATCGGTGAATACTGGAAGGGAAGTGCAGTAAACTATTCTAATGTAATTATGATTACCATTGGAACTGGTGTAGGCGGCGGAATTATTTGTAATGGGAAAATTCTCTCTGGAAAAATAGGATTAGCTGGAGAACTTGGACACTTTTCTATAGATAAAAGTGGGAAAAAATGTACTTGTGGAAATTTCGGATGCTATGAACAATATGCATCAACTACAACTTTAGTTAATAATGTAAACGAATTACTAAACTCCCTTCCATCTTATCCATTTAATAAAACTGAGAAGATAAATGGAAAATTCATATTTGAACAAGTAAAATTAGGTAACAGTGACATAACATATATAGTAAATAAGTGGATAGATGATATTTCTGTAGGATTAGTAGGATTAATTCATATTTTTAATCCTGACCTTGTAATAATAGGTGGCGGAGTAAGTAGTCAAGAAGCTTATTTTATTACTCCTCTACGTAACAAAGTATTTAACATGATTATGCCTAGCTTCAAAAGGCATTTAAAAATCACTTCAGCAAATTTAGGAAATAATGCAGGATTGATTGGAGCTATTTATAATTTAATAAAAGATAATAATTTGGGAGGCATTTATGATAATTGATAATATAAAAAATATCTATAACTACAAATCTTTTTCAATAATTTATAAAGCTTTACAGGAACTTTCAAAACTTAATATAGAAAATATACCTACTTCAACTATCGTTTATGAAAAAAATAAACTGTTTTATAACCCAGTATCACTCATATCTAAACCTGAATATGAATGTATATTTGAAGCACATAAAAAATATCTGGATGTACATTATATTTTAGAAGGTATTGAGGGTATTTCTACCTCTTCTATAGCTAAACTTAAAGTTCAAACTCCTTATAATAATGAAAAAGATATTGCCTTTTATAATGGAGAAGCTGATGGAACATATTATTTAAATCCTGGTGACTTTATGATTTGTTGGCCTACTGATGCTCATAAAGTTGCTATTATGAAAAACTCACCTTCTCAAATAAAAAAGATAGTTTTTAAAATTTCTGTTGATTATTTATAAAATTTGTTTCTTTTGTATTGAATAAACATCTACTGTATTTAATTTTAAAACCACATAAAAATCTATAAAACTTATAATATAGTCAAAGGACCTAACGTTTCGTTAGATCCTTTGACTATACTACGATTTAAATTAAAAAACACTTGTATTTCTTAATTTTTGAAATAATATATAACTTTAATTAATTATAAAATAAAGAGTAAAGAAATGATTTATTATACTTCTATAAGTACATTCATTATCCCACCACAAACCATTCCTTCATCTTCTGCTACATCTCCTGTCATATCAACTTGCATTGTCATAAAGCTTCCTTCTTCAACTTCCTCTATTAAATCCCTTGCTGCAAGAATTACCTCTCCTTCACTACATCCTCCGCCTATGCTTCCAAGTGTTTTTCCATTTTGCCAAATAATCATTTTAGCTCCTGCTCCTCTTGGTGTAGACCCCTTTGTTGATGTTACTGTAACAATTGCTCTTCTTTCTTCATCTTCTTTTGCAAGGTTTTCTAAGACTTTAATATCCATATCAGAATAATTTGTTCTTTTTTTAGCATTTGCACAAGCTATCATATCTGATATACCTAGCCTTTTTTGTGCAATAATCTGAGAAATAATAGATATTGCAATTTCTAATGGTGTAATTCCCCCAATTCTAAATCCTATTGGCGAACATATTTTATCTAATAGCTCTGCACTATATCCTTCTTCTTTAAATTGATCTTTAATTCCTTGAACTCTTCTCTTAGATCCTATCATTCCTAGATATTCTGGTTTTATATTTAAAACTGCTCTAAGACATTCTTTATCATATTTGTGTCCTCTTGTAACAATTGCTACATAATCGTTTTGATTTACATTTATTTGTTCAAAAACATTTTCAAAACTTTCACAGATTACTTCTGTTGCTAATGGAAACCTTTCTTTATTTGCATAGGATAATCTATCATCTACAACTGTTACCTTAAATCCAATTTTAGCTCCTAAATCCACAAGATGCTCTGAAATATTTCCGCCTCCAAAGATAATTAATCTTGCTTCTGGAAAAAACGGCTCTATTAAAATTTGCTCTTCATCATTATGTATGATAAGTTCTGGAGTCTTTTTATCTATTGCTTTATTTATTGCATTTTTCATATCTTCATCAATATCTAATAAGTCATCTTTATTTAAATCTAATAATATTTTTTCTATTTTCTTTCCCCTTTTAGATGAAAGCCTTGTCATCATTACCATGCTATGGTTGTCCTTCAATTCATTAATAAGTTCCCCATAAGTATTTCTCATATAATCCCCCTGTATTTTGCTGAGCAAAATAGTGAAAGAGTTAAAGAGTAAAAAATGATTTTCACTAAAATATCTCTCAGCATTTTATTGTAAATAATTTATAAGTTTTTAGTTAAAATAAATTTTCTTTAGCGCTTCAACTAATTTTTTTACGTCTTTTATATTATTTTCTTCTCCAAATGTAAATCTAAGTGAACATTGTGCCTTTTCATGAGATAAGCCTATTGCTTTAAGTACATGTGAAGGCTCTGTTAATCCTGAAGAACAGGCTGCTCCACTTGATACTGCAAATCCCATTTTATCTAGCTTTAGTATCATTGTTTCTGCCTCCATTCCTTCAAAGAGGATGTTAACATTTCCCGGTAATCTATCCACGGCATGTCCATTCAATTTTGTATTTGGTATGTTTTTTAAAATCTGAATTATAGCTTCATCTCTTAAGCAACACAACTTCTTTTGATATTCAATTAAGTTTTTATTTGCTAATTCAATAGCCTTTCCAATACCAACAATAGATGCAACATTTTCTGTGCTTCCACGCTTTCCCTTTTCTTGCTCTCCACCATCCATAAGAGAATCAATGCCTGTACCTTTTCTGATATATAAGGCTCCTACACCCTTTGGACCATAAAATTTATGTGCTGATATTGATAATAAATCAACTTGTAAATCTTCAACATCTATAGTAATACATCCAACAGCTTGTATTGCATCTGTATGAAATATTATTCCCTTTTCCCTAGCTATTTTCCCTATTTCTGCAATTGGCTCTACAGTTCCTATTTCATTGTTTGCCATCATGATACTTATTAAAATAGTATCTTTTCTTATAGATTTTTTTAAATCCTCAATTGATATTTTTCCATCCTTATCAACTGGCAAATAGCTTATTTCAAAGCCTTCCCCCTCTAATCGTTTACAACTATTGATAACTGCATGATGTTCTATAGAAGAAGTAATTATGTGTTTCCCCTTCTTTTTATAATATCCAGCAATACCCTTAATTGCCCAGTTATCAGCTTCTGTTCCCCCACTTGTAAAGTAAATTTCACTCTTTTTAGCATTTATAGTAGCTGCTATTTGCTCTCTTGCTTTTTCTATTGATTTTTTACTTTTCCGTCCAAAACTATAAATGGAAGATGGATTTCCATACTGATTAGTTAAATACGGCATCATTTCTTTAAGAACCTCTTCATTAATAGATGTTGTTGCTGCATGATCTAAATATATCATCTTATTTTCAATCATATTTTCTTCCAAAAACTCACCTCTACTCTTATTAAGCCCTTTTATTAAGACGTTTTTTTCTTCCCAATACTCCTATAAATTTAGCTATTCATTGATATTTTTATTACTTCTGTATTTTAATTTGTACTATATTTAATTGATTTTTAAATTTTATTTATTATTGCAACTTAGTAATCCCTTATAAGTTTATTTTAGCATATATTGTATTTAATTCAAATTAATATTATCCATTATATATATTCATTAATTGTATTGAAATTGTATTGATTTTAAATTCTTCTGGATAAAACTTTTTAACTTCCCATAACAATCTATTTTGTAAGATTACTCCTTTATTATATCTTTCTATGGCAAAAGATATATGATCAATTAATGAAATAAAAATATTATCATTTAATTTACATTTCAATTCATTTGCAGAATGTTTAATTATCATATTTGTAACATCCATATACTCACTTGGCATGTCTTCCATAACACTAAAATAGTTTTTCTTAGCGCTTTCATCTTTTAATATAAATATCTTTTCTATTTTATTTGGATCTTTGTCCATCTTCTTGTATATTATCCTCTACAATTTCTACAACAATAGCCTTTTCATAGCTTGTACCAGAACGATTAATTAATTCTATCTTTTCTATTCCATTGAAAAAGTATAAGAACACAAAGAACAAAATAATAATAAATGATGTAATAATATGCCTTTGAATCTTCTTATTACTTTTAAATACCTCTGTTATCATAACAATCCCCCAGATTGATAATAAATAATTATTGATGAAATTTGTTCCAAACTACTAAGTATAATTAATTACGCATAATTTATAAATTAATAGTTAAGTTTGACTAGCATCATCTGAGGAAAGTACCATCTTAGCTTCATTTATAGCTGCTAAAAAACTTCTTTGTCCTCTTCTTTATAATTGACATTTTTTGTTCCTATAACAGCTTTATCAGCAATTTTTATAGCTTCTTCAATAGTAGTATTTAAATTATTTTTATTTCCTTGTAATACAAGTGAATTCATAAATGTATTTAAATCTATATAAACCTTAGTAATTATTTATGATGTTGCATCAGCTTGATTTAATATAGCCTTTGCATTGGTAAGTGCTCCTTCAAAAATAGCCCAAGTTGAGTATGTATAATCTGATTTAATCTTTTCTTCCGCATTCTTAATTAAATCAATTAAATTAGATTTATCAAGAGATTTAACTATAGTATATGTTTCATCTATAAATTCCCCCTTAATCTTCTTACAAGTGAATTATATATTAATAAATTTTAAAATTAGGAATTTTTAACACTTTTTAACTTAAGCTTTGCCCTGCCTTTACTACTATTAAATTAATCTAAAATACTTAACATATTTTTTACTTATAAATTATAAAAACCCATAGTAGAACAAATATAGTATTCTACTATGGGCTTTTATATAAAAATATATTCTTAGTCGTGTACATTACTTTTCGTTCATACGTTTATAAACTTCAACAAATTCCTTTGCTAAATCTGTAAATGCCATTGAAGTCATTAAGTGATCTTGACCATGTACCATCAATAATGTAATTTCAGTTTTATTACCTTGAGCTTCCTTAGCTAACATTGCTGTTTGAGAATGATGTGCCTTTAATAATGAAGCTTCTGCAGCAGAAATTTTAGCTTTAGCTAATTCAAAATCTCTATCTTTTGCAGCTTGGATAGCTTCCATAGCATTACTTTTAGCATCTCCTCCATACATAATTAACTCCATAACTACTTGTAAATTTTCTTGTTCTTCCAAAATTAACACTCCTTTTAAAAGTAATTGGTTTACAAACTAATTCTTAATTAATCTTATAGCTTGATCCAATACTTTTTCTCCATTCATCATACCGTAATCTGTCATTTGTATTACATCTAATCCAATACCTAATGGTGCAACCTTTTCTTCAAATTGTTTTTTCATAAAACGTACTTGTGGCCCTAAAAGCAATACATCAACTTTCTTCTCATTTAAATAACTATCTGCTTCGCTAGCTGAAACAGCAAATATATCAGCCTCAATACCTTTAGCTTCCGCCGCTTTTTGCATTTTAGTAACCATTAAACTTGTGCTCATTCCAGCTGCACATACTAACATAATTGTTTTTTTCATTCTTATACACCCCTTTTATAATTTTATTACTAAAATCTCTGTAAATTTAGTAATATAGGAAGGTAAGTTAAAATTAAAACTAACCTTCCGTATATTTTAATTATCGTCTCTTTTATTCAAATGATTAGCGATTAATTGAACGAGCAATCATTGATACAGTATGACGAACACCACGAATTGCCTTACTCATAGCAAAAATATTTTCAAAAGGTGCAACTCCACCATAACCTGCATCACCAATATGTTGAATATCTACGCCACAAATTTTATTGCGAATTGCAATTTGTTTAATAGTATCTTCATCAGAACTTTCTTGACTAGTACCTATTGCAGTTAATACAAGTGCACCTTTACTATGCGCTACTTTAACTACTTCTTTTAATTCTGAATCATCAAATCCTGGTACTGTTCCAACTGCAGGAACTAAAATAATATCTGCACCTGCCTCAATAAACTTTTCTACTGCCTTTATGTCTGCAACTGGCTCGTTAACACCAGCTCCATGCATTTTGCCTGCAATAATTAATCCTGAAAAATGTTCTTTTGCTAGATGAATTGTTTTTTCTATTTGTGAATTTGTAACTCCTGTACCAGGATTTCCAGTAAAGCAAACAAAGTCCATACCAAGTTTTTCAATTTCTTGAATTGTTTCCAAATTAGCTTGTCTACCTTTGCTGATAGTTAAAATATCTTCTGCCATATCTGCATCTAAATCTACTGGTTCTAAGTTTACTCCTATTGGTCGTCCTACTAAACGATGTAATTGATCCACAAAATTTCCTTCTTTCATATCTAATCCAAAAATATATGGATTCAAAACATCTACCCCATTAAGTAAAATTAAATCTGCTCCGAAAGCCCTAGCAATTTCAGAGTTAGTAATATCACCGATAAAGGATTCTCTTGGTGCCACATTCTCTGAAAGAATGGTTCTCCCTTCACTAGCTTTAATACTTTGTTTTAATTCAGCTGCGGTCATATTTAGTATCTCCGAAGCATTTGCACTAATTAATCTTTTACCCATAATTACTCCTCCAAAAATCATTTAAATTATTGTATTTATTTAATTTACTGTTTTTATTTAACTATTTACTGATCTTTATTTAAATCGTTTATCACTTATTTAAATAACTAATTTAATTCTAATTTTTTATATTTTTCATTTAATTATTATAAATAAATTAACCCATTATGTTATTATTAACTTCAACTTCCTCAGCTGCTTCTAAAGCTAAGTTTTGCTTTTCAACTGCTTTATAGAAGAACCAATAAATTGCTACGTCTACAAGTATACATACTATTTGCAATACAGCTCCGCTTATATGATTTCCAGTTGTAAGGAATCCACTAAGAATTGGTGGCATTGTCCAAGAAACTGTTATACCTGTAGTTTTTGCAACTAACCCCGAAGCCATTGCCACATATGATATTATCGCATTTGCTACTGGTGCTAAAATAAATGGTATTATTAATGAAACATTCATTACTATTGGTAAACCAAACATAGCAGGTTCATTAATATTAAATATCCCCGGTGTTAAAGTTAATGGTGCCATAGCTTTAGTCATTTTACTTGCATTTCTACGTCTAGCAATAATCGCAATAACAATTACTAACCCAATTGTAGCTCCACCGCCACCCATATATACAAAATTATCTATAAATGGTAGTGTAATAATATTTGGTAAATTAGCTGCACTATCAGCTTGGAATAATAAACGGTTTGCATCTGAATTCATTAACCAAATAGGTTGGAGAATACTGTTTACAACGTTTCCTCCATGAATACCAACGAACCAGAATAAACTATTTAATAGAATTGCAATAATTGTTCCAAATATGTTATTACCAAGTAATCCTAGTGGTTTTCCTAAAATTATCATCATTAAATCATGAATATTACCAATATTAACTCTATCAAGAATCGCAAAAACAACTAACCATAAAGTTATAATAACTGCACCTGGAATTAAAGCACTAAAACTTCTAGCTACTGCAGGTGGAACAGAATCTGGTAATTTAATTTGAATATTACGTTTTATAAACCAGCTAAAAATTAAAGCTGAAACAATACCAAGAATCATAGCTACAAATAAACCTTTACTTCCCATGTAGCCAACTGGAATGCCTGTACCTGTCTCACCACTTACAAAAGGTGTAACAATGATAAAAGATGATAATGCTATAATACCGGCTGAAACTCCATCAACTTTATTTTGACGAGCTAAGCTATTTGCAATTCCAAAACTTGCTACTAGACCCATTAATCCGAAGCTCCCATCTACACCCTTCCATAAATAAGTATCAATTCCTACCGCTGTCAACCAATCAGTCCATGCTTTAACTGGAAAACTTGCTATTATCATGAATAACGAACCAATAATAATTAGTGGCATACTTAATGTTATACCATCACGTATTGAAATTAATACTTTGTTTGCCCCTAACTTAGCAGCTATAGGCAACATTTTTTCTTCAAGAAACTCATTTAGTTTTTTCATAATAACCTCTCCTTTAATTAATTATAAAAAATAACTTATATAACTTATTAAAACATTTTCATAAGGCGGATTGATAATAAATAATTATTTATTAATTAAATAATATATTAAAAAATATGGTGTGTCAATAATATTTTATAATTAACTCCAATTAAATTTATTATAAAATAAGTTTAATTGTTTATAAATTATAATTAATGTTATATAATATTATTATATTAGGAAGGAGAGTATTAAAGAAGTATTATGAAACTTACAAAAAACCAACAAAAATTACGATTTAAAATTTTAGATAAAATATATGCTAAAGGACCTATTTCTAGAATTGATATTTCAAATGAAACTGGAATTACTCCTGCAACAGTTAGCGAAATTACTGGTTACATGATACAAGAAAACCTTATTCATGAAATCGGAGAAGTTGTCCCAGAAGAAAATAAATCTGGTCGAAAAAAGATATTATTAGGTATATCCTCTAATTATAGTTTTTATATAGGTACTGAATTATCTCCAAAGTATATATCATTTTGTCTAACTGATAATATGGGGAAAACTTTTAAAGAAAAAACTATTTTAGCAGATACTTATGATTTTTCTGATACTTTAACTGAAGAATTTTATATTAATGAACTAAAAGAATTTATTAAATCATGCGAAGAATATAATCCAAAAGGAATTGGAATAGCACTTCCTGGTCATTTTGATGAAAATGAGAAAAAAATAATAAGTAACAATAATTTTTGGAAAAACTTCAATATTAAAGTTCTGTTAGACAACATTGATTTACCAATTTACTTTGAAAACAACGTCAAATGCATGACATTAGCAGAAAGATTATTTAGCTTTACTGGTACTGATAGTAACTTTATATTTTTCCATGTTAGCAGAGGAATGTTTTGCTCATATATGTACAATGGTAAACTTTATGCTAAAGATAACTTTCTTGTTGGTGAAATAGGACATATAGTTGTTCATCCAGATGGAGAATTATGTGAATGTGGTAAAAGAGGCTGCTTACAAACCTATGGTAGTGAAGCTTGGATTATTAAAAAGTCTCAAATACTTTTTGAGAACTCTGAGATTACATATCTAAAACAATTAGTTACAGATAAAAATAAAATAACAATAGAAACAGTATTAAAAGCATATAGCTTAGGAGATGAAGGTGTAATAAATATACTTCACTCTGCAATTAAATATCTTTCAATTACAATTAATAATTTATCCATGTTGATTGATGCAAATAAAATAGTAATTCATGGAGAGTTATTCAAAGAACCTTTATTAAAAAATCTATTAAATGAATTCTTAAATCAAAACATTAATTTACTATCATCCTATAAAAAACAAGATATTTTAATTAAAGAATATAATAACTATAATGGTGCTTTAGCTGCTGCTGCTCTTTGTGTATCAAAACTGTTGATTGAATATTGACTAATATAAAATAACCCATAGTAAAACACTATAATGTTTTACTATGGGCATTGTTAAAAATTCTAATCTATAAATTATACTAATTAATAACTTACTATACTTTCCTTAATTAGTAGCTTTTTTTCTATAAAATATTAATCCTGTTCAACTTTAGCTTCTTTTATATCGGTTCCTTCATTAATAACAGGTTACTTTAGGAGTTGATGGCTCTCCTGGCTTTGAAGGTTCTTCTGGACTTATCTCTCCATTTTTATCTACAATACAAGTAACTGAAGGTGTTTCTGAATGCCTATTGTTTCCTCTATCAGTAACTCTTAATTCATATATCTTAACTTCACTACCTAACATATCTTCTGTTATATCGAATGAAACTTTATATATTCCTAATTTCTAATTATAACTTAATTTATAGTAAAATGGAGTCTGTGGAGCCCAAAGAAATTCATATATAGTATTTCCTTCAGATCCATTTTCTATATCTGCAAATATTTCTAAAGTTTTTCCAATCATAAATTCATTCCTATTAAAGTAAATATTCTTTACTTCTATTTCTTGTGAATCTGTACTTTCATTGTAATTAGTTTTTTCTGCATCTTCATTATTGACATCAGCATAAGTAATAACAGGATTAATACCCAATTGCATTACAAAAAGTATTGATACTAATAAAGAAAATATTCTTTTACTTTTCTTTCTCATAAGTCCTCCTATTTTTTAGTTTCTAAATATATCAATAAAATAATATATTAAATGTTATGTTAAAAATCTATTTTATATAATTCCTATAATCTTTGCTTCAACCTTAATTGTTTATTATTTATAAATAAGGGAGTCGCGTTTCGCGACCCCCTTGAGTTTTACTATATTAAAGATCAACTTTCTTTGTTTCTTTTGTTATTACATGTGCTTCTAACATTTCAATAAGATCTCCTGATTCTGTTTGTAATAACTTATTAGTTATTACAGAATTCATAAGAGCTGAAATATCTGCATCTAAAACATCTTGCTTAACATCCTTAATAGTCAAATTTGTTTTTTTGCCTGCAACATCTTTAAAAGCCATTCTAGCAGTTCTTTCTATCATCTTAAATCCCCCTTTCCACAATTTTAAGCTTACTTTTGCAACTTCTCTTTACCTCTCATTACTTTACCTCTAACCCCTCATTCGTAAGCTAGTACTAATCTCATAAATCAAATTCCTTAACTTTAGTTAATCATTACTGAGAGCTTGTCTTAATAATAATTAAGTTACAAATCTAACTATTTTCTTGTTAGCATAAAGGTTTGTTGCTTCTTAATTGTACTTACTGTGTAATCCATAAGCTTTTCAACTGCATCTGATAACTCTACTAATTTATCATCTGTTGCATCTACAGATACATTCTTAAAGCTTTGCTTATTGAATACATCTTTTCCTTTAGAATCAACACCAACTTGATAGTTAATTTCTAAAGCATTTCCTACTAAAACTGAGTTTGCCATACTAATCACCTCCTCATTTACTATATATGCGGCTTTTAATATTTTTTAAAATTTTTCTATAATTTATTTTATTTAAATAAATATTAAAATTTAACAATATCTTCATACATAATAATAGGAGGATTTAAATTTAACCTGTAAATTAAAAAGCTAACTTCCATTTTTATTAAGAAACAGAAGTTAGCTTTGAAAGCATTTTAATATACTAATATCATTTCCTATTTTTACTTTATATAAAATAAAAGCAGATAACTTTATAAATCTATAAAAATAAGCCCTAAGGACAATGCTCCTAAGGTCTATAAATCTTAATATCATTTTTCGCTACATTGATAAAACTTTATATATTTATACCGCTTTTATTCTGTGCAACATAAAGGGGCTCGCGAAAAACGCGTCCCCCTTGAGTTTTAGTAGATATTAAAGGAAAACTTTTTTGTCTCTTTTGTTATTATATGGCTTCGACCATATCAATAATATCTCTTGCTTCTATTTTTATTAACTTATTAGTTATTTAAATCCTATTATATCGTTTTCTATAAATAAGTGTTGATCCTATAATAATGCTTATAAAAGCAACCATTGTCCAAGGTCCAGATTCAACTCCTGTAGCTGGTAATTTACCATTATCAGGTGTTTTGTTTGAATCACTTGGTGTTTCTGTTCCGCTTCCATTTCCATTATTTTCAAATCCGCCATTTCCATCACCCTTAGCAATTAAATCATTTAAAGCTGTATCTAATGATCTTGTTGCCTTATTTATTTCTTCTTGAGTTGCCTCTTCATTAGCAAAAACTTCACTCGCCCTTGCTAATTGAATCTTTAACTCATTAGCACTTTTCTCTGTATATTTTGATAAATCTACTGCTTTTGCTTTATTTATTAAATCTTCAAGTTTAGATTTATCTGGTATTAATCTTAAATCTAGAGAAGATTTTAATAATGTATTATATGCTGAATCTACTTCTTCTTGAATTGCATCTGTATTAGCTAAAACTTCTTTAGCTGTTTTTAATGCATTCTCAAATGGTGTCCAAGTTGATTCGGTATATACCTTCTTATCTAGTTTTTCTAATTTATTTACTAAGTTTTCAAGTGCTTCTTTCTTAACTTCAATTTTAACTAAACCATCTATAGCTGATTTCAAAGAATCTAAAATTTCATCTATTTCTTCTTGCATTGCATTTTCATCTGCAAGCACTGCATCGGCAGCTTCAATAGCTACTTGTAAAACAGCCCAAGAATCAGCGGTATATACTTTTTCAACTAAACCTTTAGCTGAATCTAAAAGTGCTTTCAATGCTTCTTTGTTTCCTTGCTTATATTCAAGCATCCAAATAACATTAACTAATCTCTTGAAGACTTCATCTACTTCTTCTTCTGTAGAATCTTCATTTTCATAAATAGCTTTAGCTTCTTCTAATGCAGCATTGAATTCTTTTACTACAACTGGTACTACCCCATTTAGTAAACCTTCTGCAACAACTTCATCAGCATAGTCTATAGTTGTTTTTAAAGCAGTTTTATCTACTTCTGGTTTTGGTTCTGGAGTAACTTCTTTAACCTTATGCACGTTTAACTCAGCAGCTGTTGCAAATCCACCTGCTCCTTCTTTTGCAACCAATCTTACATGTGTTACATTAGGAACTTCATCAAAATTAACTACTTTTAAAGTTGCATCTTTTGCCCAAGAACCATCTGAAACTGTTGTAAAATCAGTTCCATTTGTGCTTACTTGAAGCTCATACTTAGTGATTGTACCATTGCCTCCATTACTTCTTGGAAGATAAGAAAATTTATTAATAGTGTAAGCTTTTCCTAAATCTAATGTTATACTTTGTGGTAATTGCACAGGCGTATCATAATTTGTGTGCCATATAGTTCCTGGTTTTCCATCGATAGCGAAAGATGCTAATCCTTCTGAACCTACATTCGGATGCTCACTTGTTGCTGATGCTTTCATAGTTTCTTGTGGAATTACTGTTTCATCTGCAACATTGTTAGCAACATTATAAACTTTTAATGATTTTATTTCACCATTAAACGCCTTTGTTTCACTACCTACTTTTTCTAATGGGAATACAAAGGTTCCATTATGTCTAGCTTCACTAGTTTTACTAACTTCATCAACATATTCTCCATTAACATAAAGTTCTGTTTTAGTCATTCTTCCTACTATTGATATATCTACCCATTCTCCTTTAGGTAGTTCATAATCAAATGAGTAATCATAGAATTCTCTTGAGAATCCTACTTTTCCAGTTTCTTTTTGAACTGCCTTAAAAGATCCCTTTTCAGATTCAAAAAGAACTTGCTCTTCATTATTACTAGTTTCATCACGTTTTACACTTAATGAAACTGTATAGTTTGGTCCTATATTTTCTATAGAATTTTCTAAATAACTATTGCTTCCATTTAATTTTAATACTCCATTTTTAATAGTTGAGTTATTAAGAGCCACTGAATTATATCCATTTCCAGAATTATCAGGTACTATACCTTTTGAAGCACCTTTAAAGTTGTAATCTAAAACCTTTTCTGTTTTAGATTCTACTTTATATCTTGGATTAGAATTTGGAGCATTTGAAACCTTAGCTGCAACTTCTTGGAACTCAGCATAAGTCTTATCTTCTGCTAATCCCCACATCTTTTCTGATATAGCTTGAACGGCAGGTAATATTCTATCATAAATATCTAATTCAACTATTCCATTAGCTTTTTTATCAATCATATCATTCCAAACTGCAAATGTTCCTCCAATCATTTGTGGTGAACCTGCTGGAATTACATCTCCATTTCCAAATTTGCTAACTTCATAATTATTATATATATAACTTGAGTTTAAATAGTCATAATAATATCCTGCATCTGGAACTATATATAGCTTGCCATCTTCAGTATTAATTAAATCATAGCCTGCTTTAAACATATCTGAAGGGTCTGACCATCCATTATTCCAAATATTCATTTGAACATTTTCTGAACGTACTGGTGTATTTCCAGGTCTTGCTGATAAACTTCCCCATAATCTAACTGTTCTATCTTTCTCATCTTGCATATATCCTAATAAATCATCTGTAAATTTTCTAAACTCTTCTGTATATTTTGCATCATATTCATCTGTTCCTACATTTACAATAGTTTCAGAATCAAATACTGGATTTTCTCCATCTAAATATTCATCCCATAATCCTTTAACAAACTCTAAAGAACCAGGATTAGTAACATCTAAGTGATCTGCTTGACGTCCTACATTTCCCATTTTCAAATCAGGACGTACTTTTGTAAATGGTAAAGAATGTGCTGGAGTATCAAATTCTGGAACTATATTTACTCCAATCTCTCTTGAATCTTTAATAAAAGTCCTAAATTCATCTTTAGTATAGAAAGTGTCTTTACTAGTTAAATCTGCTTTATTTAAACCATTATTTCCACCTTCTTTAATATCTGATTCTAATCTGAATCCTGCATAGGCATCCATTGGATCTTCTCCATTCTTAGAATAATCTTCTAAGAAAATATAGTTATCGTTTAAATGAACTTGGAAATCGTTCATTTTATACCAAGACATAAGCTTTACAGTATCATATAAGAAATCTAATGTAATAGGTTTTCTTCCTACATCTAACATAAATCCTCTTACATCTGATAATGGATAATCTCTTGTAATTCCTTGTGGAATAGTTGTCCCATTTTGCTTTAATATTTGTAATATTGTTCTTGTTGAAAGGAATGCTGCTTCTGCTTCATTAGACTCAACTTTAACAAAATCACCAATTTCCATATAATATCCTTCTGTTCTAAGCTCTGGACGTTTATTATTTAATTCAAAATAGAAATCACCATTTTTTGGTGAGTCTGAAACTACTACTTCAATTTCTCTGCCAACTACATCTTTATAGTCTTCTGCAAAAATATTCATAGATTCAATTAATTCTGCTTCTGAAGAAGGTGCAATAACTATTCTTGATCCATTATTAATTTCAAAGTTACCAGATCCCCCAAGCCACTCTCTAAGTTCTGGAATAACTGTTGGAGCATCATTTCCTGTAGCTTCATGTGCTCCAGGTACTAATACTTCTATATCAGGAGTATAAGCCTTTTTATCTCCTTGTTTTACTTCAAAGTTAACACGAACTTTTGTATCTACTAAAGGTCTATTTATTTTCATATCAGAACCAATAACTTCTTCATAATCAGCTCCAACAAATGAAATTTCATATCCATCTTGTACTTCTGGCATTGGTAATACTTCATCATCAATTGTAAGCTCTCTAACATTTATGGAATTTGTAATTTCATCAAATCCCTTTGGAATTCCACCATTGTAAATTTCAATTTCATATATAGATACATTATTCCAATTAACACCATCAGCATCTGCAATATGTTTGTCTACATAAACTCTTACATATCTAGTAGCAATGGCTTTATCTAAATTAATTTCTTGCCTATTTTTAGTTGGTGCAGATTTAGCTGCATATATATCAGTCCAATTCTCATTATTATCAGAAACCTGTACTCTATATTCTGTAGCATTTTTTCTTTCCCATTCTATAACTAGATTTTCTATTTGAGTCTTAGCACCTAAATCAACTGTAATCCATTGTGGATTTGATGATACAGCACTTGCCCATCTGGAAGCCTTTGATTTTAAACCATCTACTGCTTTATCAGGTGTTAGTGTATTAGTCTCATTGCTTGATGAAGTTGCATTTTTACTTAATGCAACATTTTCTCCAGCTGCTGGTACTATAACCTCTGGCACTTCTGGTACTTCCGGTTCTTCTGGTTTATTATTATATATTTCAACTTCATACATAGCTACTGTATTCCAACTAATATTACTTCCTTCTTGTGTTGAAGAATAATTTTCTATAGTTATCTTTACATACCTTGCCTTTTGTGAACCAACATCTAAAACTTCTCTTAACTCATTTTTAGTTGTGCTCTTATGAATATTAGCCCAAGTAATATTATCATTTGATACTTCTACTTTGTATGAATTTACATTTCTTCTTTCCCATTCGATTACAACTTCGTCAAAAGCTTTAACTTCATTTAAATCAATTGTTATCCATGGATTAACAGCATTAAGATTTGATGCCCATCTTGAGCTTCCTGCTTTATTAATATCAGCTGGTCTATCCACTTTTCCATCGATAACTTTATCTGCAGTAAATGTACTTCCACCTTCATATCCAGATGCAGTAGCACTTTTCCCTAAAGCTAAATTTTCTCGTTTTACTTCTGTAGTATTTTCCTCTGCCCTTACAGGTACAAAAGAAAACATCATAGTAAATGCTATGAATAGTGGTAATATTCTTTTCGAAATATTATACCTCTTATTTCTCATTATTCTTTTCCCCCTTGATTAAATTTTATTTTTATAAACATTAGGAGTAAATAACTTAACTGTCAGAGTATCTTATAGTATTAATAGTAACCAACCATGATAAATAGAAATTTTTATCTACCTCCCTTCACTATTTTAAATGTGTTACCTTTGAAAATTATTTTGATAAAATGCATTAAATTTATAAAAAAAGCTAACCTACTCACATAATGAATAAGTTAGCTTATGCCCTCTTAAGGTAACACGCTTTTCTGAACATTTACATAACATATAAAGTTATATATGTAAATATTATACTAATTAATCATTTAAATAATAACATAAAGAAATCCTTCTTGGAAATATATGTAAAGTAAAAAAGCAATAAACTTATATTTTTAACACTAAATTTAACAATATCTTGATATATCATCACATGCTATAGCTCTTGTGAGTTTGTATCGCCACTCTCCCTTCTATATCAAACCATTAATATCACTCCCACCCTAATAATTTCTTTTCTAAATCATCGTAATCGTAATCCCTTCCCTTGAAGTTATTAAACCTTAACTTTCTAGGCTCTCTGTAATCTACATAACCTTTATTACTTTTTTCTTCCTTGATAATATTTTGATTTAGATATACTTCAAACTTATCTCCAAATAAAGTCTGCTGATTTAAATATTGCTCGAACTTAGTACATTTCCATTTCTTCACCTTTTTACTAATAACAGATTTAAAGTAATCAACATTATATCCCTCATTAATTCTCTTATTAATTGAAGTTAAAGTTCCATTGTTCTTTTCCTTATATTTTGTTCCAAGGCTTAAATTCAAATATGAAATTATTTCACTAGCCTCTTTTATATATTTATATAAATTAGTATCTATAGTAGATGAATCCTTTAGTATATTAGTCTTTGATGAACATTTTGATGCAGATCCCTTATCCTTTTCTGTAGATAGCCTTACGTAATTTTTATAGCTAACCTCATCATCATTATACTTTTCACCTTCAATAATTTCATAATTCATTCTTCCACTTTCTCTAAAATCATCAAAATATCTAAGAACAGCTAAATCTTTAATACCTAAACCAAACTCCATAATCTTTTTTACTGAAAAACCTAAAAATGAATATTGCATATTAAAATCCCCCTAAATATTACTTTTAAATAACTTGTTATTAAGTAAATATCTAGATAAAAATAAAATTGAGAAAATTTTTCAAAATAATTTATTTATTGCATATGCAGTTTTTTTAAAACTTTTAAAATTTATAAAAATATTTTTAAATTAAGTTTTTACACTAAAAAAAGATTGAATATGCATATGTATAAAATATAGATTTCCATATTCCATGTTTCTCTTAATTAATAAAGGACCTAACGAAACGTTAGGTCCTTGAATTTTTAATAAAATCCTTCAAAAAATTCACTAAATAGTCTTCTCTCCAATATGTAAACAAATTGATAAAGAAGCATGTACAGTCTATTTAATAGAATAATTTTATGCTGGTAAAACATCATGCATTTAAGACTTTGAGAAATTTTTAAATTTATTCATTTAAAATTTTCAAAATAACTTCACCGTATTTTTCTACCTTCACTTCTCCAAAACCTGAAACTTCTTTAAGTTCTGATTTTGTCTTAGGCATCTTTTCTAATAAATTAGTCATCTGCTTATCACTAAAAATAATATATGGTTTTGTATTTTCTGCTCTACTCATTTGAAGTCTAAATTCTTTTAATTTCTTTATTAGTTTTTCTTCATTAAATGAATTAGCATTATTATAAATATTTTTAATAGATGAACTACTATTAATCACGCTATTATTTGAAATACCATTATTTATATAAATATTAGTTGTGTTTATATTTATATCATTACTTACATAATTATTTTTATTATCTATATTATTTCTTATGGTGTTGATGCTTTTATTATCCTTTTTATTACTTTTATTATTCCAGCCCGTACTATTGCTTGTAATATTATTTATAATATCATCTTTTACACTATCAATAATATTTTCTTTTATTATTTCATTACTATTAATTATTATTTCACTTATATCCTTAACTTCAAAGTTATCTCTATTATCATAACTATCAACTAATTCAGTTAACTCACGATACTTTTTCAAGAAACTTAATTTATTAGATTTATGTAATGCTAGTAATCTATCTGCAACCTCTTTCATTTCTTTATCACTTAAAGACATTAAATCTGATTTAGAGTTAACCTCTTTAATGTAATTAATAAGTTGATCTGCTTTAATAACCTTATCCTTAATTTCCTTCTTAGCATATCTTGAATTTAAAACAGTTTTAGGATTTGCTAGTACTACTAGTGATTTATAATTATCATTAAAATATTTATCAAAAAGCATCTTAGAAATAAAATTACTTTTAGACTCTTTCTTTATTCTCTTTAACACTTCCAAATGCCTTTCATTTTGAGTTATTGGAGAATATATTCCTTCTTTTATAAGCTTACCATTAAAATTATAAGTTCTTATGAAATTTCCTTGTGAGTTTATTTCTATATTTCCTATAAGGTTCTTACATTCAATTATAAATATGACTTTTCTTGTTACAACTATATAATCAATTTGTGCAGATAAATCATCACTTTCTAAATATATATCATGCAATATGTACATTGGTATTCCACTATTTTTAAGTTCAAAAGCTATATTCTTTTCTCCAAATTCTCCAAGAGTTGCAATCTTTAATTCTTTTTCTATTCTTCCCTTTATCCCTTCTGGTGCTCTACTATGTAATTCCTGTAGTTTAGAAATATAATATTTTGCTTCACTTTCTTCCTTTAAAAATATAGGTTTATCTAGTTTGTTGAATAAAGCCATTTTGTACCTCTCATAAAAAACTTCAAAAGTAATACACTCTTGAAGTCTTTGATAATTCATTTATTATACTATTTTTATTTATCATTAAATATATAATCTCTCATTGAATTCCTTACATTATCCAAATCAAAGGTTAAATAATAAATTCCATCTATAGTTTGCCCTTCTCCTTGCTCATCTCTTGGAAATCTATCTTGATCCAATTTTTTTGAAGTTAGGCCACTAAATTCAGTTCCTAACTTTAATAAATCAGTAGAGGATATATTTGTTTTTACATATGGTAAGAATTCATTAACTAACTCAGGATACTTTGTTAATTGAGTATCTTTTAGCTTATTGAAAATAGCATTTACAACAGTTCTTTGCCTTTCTGTTCTCTTATAATCTCCACCTGTAGCATACCTTATTCTTGAATACGATAATGCTTGATTTCCATTTAATAAATGATCACCTGAAGATGATATACCAGATATATGAGAAACTTCTTCATCAGTTATATTAAGATTAATTCCGCCTATTTTATCAATTATATTTATAAGTGAACTAAAGTTAATAATCATCACTTCTTTTATATTTAAATCAAAGTTTTCATTCAGAGTTTTAAGTGCTAATTCAGCACCACCGTATGCATAAGCATGATTTATCTTGTCCATTCCATAGCCATCAATATTAACATAAGAATCTCTCATTATAGATGTAAGCTTTATTTTATTATGTATGCTATCTAAAGTTAAAATCATAATAGAGTCAGATCTTCCAATTAAATCATCTTCTTTTGAATCTATTCCAAGTAAAGCAATATTTCTAACTTCCTTGAACTCTTTTTCAGTTCCTGGATTGATTCCAATATTATCTGGTTCTGTATTTACTTCTATTGTTTCAATCTTATTGAGAGTATTGTTTATATAAAAATATACAATACCACAAGCTGAAACAATAAGAATCAAGAATACGCTTATACTCCAAATTATAATTTTATTCTTTCTTGATTTATTCTTTTTATCCTTCCCCATTTTATCTTCTCCTAATAAATTTAATTTAGGTTATAATAATTTACATGTTAATATTTAAATTTTAAAAAACATTCTTTACTAAGTTGCTAATTCAAATTTATCTTATAATCTCCAATAAACAAACTCTTTATTATTAATACTATTTTTATCTAATATCCCTTTTACATCTATTAATACCTTTTTTTCGAATTCTTCTTTAGTTGCTGCAACTTCATCTAAAATATTACTCTTACTATATAACTTATTAAAATCTTCAATACTCATTTTCCTATATTCTTTATGTGATACAGCTAATATTATTGCATCAACATTATTAATTTTGTTATAATCTATTAACCCTATTCCATATTCTTCTATTAACTCATTTTTATCTGAAACTGGATCTGTAACTACAATATCTATTCCATATTCTTTTAATTCATTAATTATATCAACTACCTTAGTATTTCTAGTATCAGGACAATCTTCTTTAAATGTAATTCCTAATACTGCCACTTTAGCTCCCTTTACTCTTTTGTTAGCTTTTATTAAGCTCTTAATAGTATTTTCAGCAACATATTTTGCCATTCCATCATTAATTCTTCTACTTGAAGATATTACTTGAGACTCAATACCTATCTCTTTTGCTCTGTGAATTAAATAGTAAGGATCTACCCCTATGCAATGACCTCCAACCAAACCTGGGTTCATTTTAATAAAGTTCCACTTGCTACCTGCTGCATCTATAACTGCTTTTGTATCTATATTCATCTTGTTAAATATCATTGCTAATTCATTCACAAAAGAAATCATGACATCTCTTTGACAATTCTCTATCAATTTAGCTGCTTCAGCAACCTTTATACTTTCTGCTCTATAAACACCTGCTTCTATTACTAATTCATAAACTTTCGCAACTATATCTAAAGTTTTATCATCCATACCAGAAACTATTTTTACTATATTCTCCAGCCTATGCACCTTATCTCCTGGATTTATTCTCTCTGGAGAATAACCTACTTTAAAATCTTGTCCACATTTTAAACCTGATTCTCTTTCTAGTATTGGTACACATATCTCCTCAGTAACTCCTGGATAAACAGTAGATTCATAAACAACTATAGATCCTTTAGATAAATTTCTTCCTACTACTTCACTTGCTCCTATTACAGGTCGTAAGTCTGGTGTTTTATCATCATTTGTAGGTGTTGGAACTGCTACAATATGAAAATTACAATCTTTTAATTTACTTTCATCATTTGTAAAGTAAACAGATGAATTTTTTACTCCTTCATCTCCAATCTCATTAGTTGGATCAATTCCTGATTTATAAAGTTCTATTTTTTCTTTACTTATATCAAAACCAATAACGCCAACTTTTTTACTAAAAGCTACTGCTAATGGTAATCCTACATATCCAAGACCTATAACTGAAAGTTTCATTTCTCTATTTATCAATTTATCATATAGATGCATATTTATTTCTCCTTATATAAATAAAAATTTTCTATAATAATATCTATTAATATTTTCTTAATTTTAATAGGACAATTAATATTTAAAAACTATTTATACATATTATTATAGTACTTTTGGTAATCTCCAGATGTAACGTTATTCATCCACTCTTTATTATCTAAATACCATTTAATTGTCTTAACTATTCCAACTTCAAAAGTAGTTTCTGGATACCATCCAAGTTCTTCTTTTATCTTTGTTGGATCAATTCCATATCTTCTGTCATGACCTTTTCTGTCTTCAACAAACTTCTTTAAGTTTTCAGTTACTCTGCTATCTACATTCTCATTGATATATTTAATAACTGCATCAACTATTTGAATGTTAGTTCTTTCATTGTGTCCACCAACATTATAAACTTCCCCAAATCTTCCATTGTTTATAACCATGTCGATTGCCTTAGCATGATCTTCAACATATAACCAGTCTCTTATATTTAATCCATCACCGTAGATTGGTAAGTCCTTTAATTGTAAACAATTATTAATAAGTAGTGGTATTAACTTTTCTGGAAATTGGAATGGTCCATAATTGTTAGAGCATCTTGTTATGTTAACTGGCATTTTATAAGTATCTCCATATGCCTTAACCATCATATCAGATCCAGCCTTACTTGCTGAATATGGACTATGAGGATCTAATGGAGTTGTTTCCATAAAGTATCCTATTTCTCCTAGTGAACCATATACTTCATCTGTTGAAACATGTAAGAACTTAACTCCATCTTTCCAACCAGTTTCAGTTTCCCAAGCATTTTTGGCACAGTTTAATAAGTTAACTGTTCCAAGCACATTAGTTTTAGCAAAAACTTCTGGTTCTTTTATACTTCTATCAACATGAGATTCTGCTGCAAAGTGAGCTACATAATCTATTTCATATTTCTCAAATAATGATGATACTAATTCTGCATCACATATATCTCCTTGAACAAATATATGTCTTGGATCTCCTTCAATGCTCGTTAAGTTTTCTAAATTTCCTGCATAAGTTAATTTATCTAAGTTTATAATTCTTATATCTTCATATTTCTTAAGCATGTATAACACAAAGTTTGAGCCTATAAATCCTGCTCCACCTGTAACTAAATAAGTTTTCATTTATAATTCTCCCCTTACAGTTAAATTTAATTAAGAAGTAAAATTTTATAAGTTTTTCATGAAACTTGTTAATGCTTCTTTCCAATCTCTCATTTCATCGCCAACAGTACATCTAAGCATCATATTATCTAATGATGAATATTCAGGTCTTTTTGCTGAATTAGGATACATATTCTTATATTCCTCTGAAGTGCATGGATTTACCTTGCAGTCTCTTCCTGAAAGAGTCATTATTTCTTTTGCAAAGTCATACCAACTGCATTCGTCTTTTCCTGTACAGTGATATATTCCATATCCTTCTGTTTCAATAAGTTTTAATATATGATATGCTAAATCATTAGCATTAGTTGGATTTCCAAGTTGATCATTTACTACGCTTATAGATTCCTTTTGTTCTCCTAAATTCATCATTGTATAAACAAAGTTTTTCCCAAGATATCCATAAAGCCATGCTGTTCTAACTATATAATATTTTGATGAAAATTCCCTAACGTATTCTTCACCTTTTAGCTTTGTTTTTCCATAAACACTATATGGTTCTGTTAAATCATATTCAGTTAAAGGTGTTTCCCCTACTCCACTAAATACATAATCAGTTGAAACTTGAACTAACTTTGCACCTATTTCTTCTGCAACAAAAGCTAAATTCCTTGCTCCTATAGCATTTATCTTAAAAGCTAAATCTTTATTGCTTTCACAACCATCTACATTAGTTGCAGCAGCACAGTTTATAACTACATCTGGCTTTATTTCATTTAAAACTCCTTTTACATCTTCTAATTTAGTTATATCTAATTCTTCTACATCTAAAGCAAACACTTCAGAGTTTTTAATATTTTCACTTACTTTACCTATTTCTGCTTCGCCAGTTTTAATTATCTTTTGAAGTTCATTTCCTAATTGGCCTTTAGAGCCTGTTATTAATATTTTCATAATTAATCTTCCTTTAACTAATAAATCTTAATTATTTTTATAAAACTCATTCTCCAAGATAGAATGAGTAAATTCAACTTATAAAATCATAGATTTCGATTCTTACTTATATTCAAAAGGTAAATCTAGCTCCTTTAAAATCTTTTGTTTTTTATCTTTTTCTGATAAAAGTATTTCTTCAATTCCATCTAATGGCCAGTCTATGCCTACATCTGGATCATTCCAAAGAAGTCCACTATCATACTCTGGTGCATAAAAATCTGTACATTTATAATTAAATGTAGCTACATCTGATAAAACTAGAAATCCATGAGCAAAACCTTCTGGCAAATAGAATTGTCTTTTATTTTCAGATGTTAATAAAATTCCTTCCCACATTCCAAAAGTAGGTGAGCCTTTTCTTAAATCAACAGCTACATCATAAACTTCACCTTCTGTTACTCTTACAAGCTTTCCTTGAGTATTCTTAGTTTGAAAGTGCATCCCTCTTAGTACTCCCTTTTTAGATCTTGACTCATTATCTTGAACAAATTCCATAGTAAGTCCTGCTTCTTCAAAATCTTTTTTATTATAGCTTTCCATAAAACAACCTCTGTTATCTCCAAAAACCTTAGGTTCTATTATGTATAAGTCTTTAATTTTAGTTTCTATAAAATTAAAATTGCTCATTTAAAACTCCTCCATTGTAGCTGCTACTTCTGATTTTATTTTTTCTAACTCATACACCATTTCAACTAAATATTTACCATAGCCCGTTTTCATTAAAGGTTTTGCAAGTTCCATAACTTCTTCAGATTTTATCCATCCATTTCTATAAGATATTTCTTCTAAGCATGCTATATATGTTCCTTGTGTATTTTGTACTGCTTCAACAAAATTTGATGCTTGTAACATAGAACTATGTGTTCCTGTATCTAGCCAAGCCATACCTCTACCAAGTAAATTTACTTTTAATGAGTCTTCTTCCATATAAACTCTATTCAAATCTGTTATTTCAAGTTCTCCTCTTACTGATGGAGCAAGATCCTTTGCTTTTTTAACAACAGAATTATCATAAAAATAAAGTCCTGGAACAGCATATTTAGATTTTGGATTTTCAGGCTTTTCTTCTAATGAAACAACATTATTCTTTTTATCAAATTCAACAACTCCAAAGGCTCTTGGATCTTGAACATAATATCCAAAAACCATCGCTCCCTTTTCTAATCTTGCAGCTTCTTTTAAGTGACTTGAAAAACTTTGTCCGTAAAATATATTATCTCCAAGTATCATCGATACAGAATCATCACCAATAAATTCTTCACCAATTATAAATGCTTCGGCAAGTCCATTGGGTTGTTCTTGAATTTCATACTCAACTTTCAAACCTAACTCTGAACCATCCTTAAATAGCTCTCTAAAATTAACTATATCTCTTGGTGTAGATATAATTAATATTTCCCTAATACCTGCTAGCATAAGTACAGACATTGGATAATAAATCATAGGCTTATCATAAATTGGTACCATTTGTTTTGACATTGCCTTTGTAACTGGATAGAGTCTTGTCCCTGATCCGCCTGCTAAAATTATACCTTTCATATTTTTCTCCCCCTATCTTTTCAAATAATATATTGCTTCTTTAAGCTTATTTCTATTAATAAACAAATATATAAAATATCCAAATAAGAGAATTATATATATTAGCCAATTATCATATTTCCACATCATTTCTACAAAAATAAATGTAACTATTAGCTCAGAAAATAATTCAGTATACTTAGTTTCTCCTATTTCTTTATTAATAAATAACTCACATATAATACTTCTAAATATTATTGAAACTACCATCATAACTGACGTAATAATTAAATTATCAAATAAGAAAATACTTATAACAGTTATTATTCCTGAGAAGGCCATGGCCCCTATGTTAATTCCTAACAATATTCTTTCCTTTCTGATAACTTTTAAATAAGTATTACATAAAAGTTGAACCTTTCCATCAAATATACATATTGGTAACATAAAAATTAAATAATTTAGACTATCTTCATATTGTGGAATCCACATAGATAAAAGAGTTTTTATTGGAAAATATATAACGTAAATTGATGGTAGAATAATGCTTATAACACTTCTAGCTTTTATATACATTAATTTTAACTTTTCACCATCAACATTTCTTAATATTGGGAATAACACCATGCTAATTTGTGAAATAAATAGTAAGAAAAATTGTGTTAACTGAAGCGAAAAAGATATTTTCCCAAAATTCTCAATTCCCCAATGACTATCAATACAAAACCTACCAATTCCTAACACCAGCTGGGATGCTATATTAGCAATCATTAAATTAATACCTATTTTCGTGCTTTCATATGATAATATTAATGATTTTTTTACACCACATGATTTTGCAAAGATTATCTCTCTACCATTATACAAACAGAAAATTAAAGATAAACTTTTACTAAATAAATATAGTATAATAAAATATCTAAAATCTTTTACTTCTCCTATAAGTAACATTACTATACTTAAAATAAAAAAGGTTTTATCAACAATAATTGATAGAGAATATAATTTTGTTCTATTAGTGGCTTGATAAATATATCCTAAAAATAAAGATAAATTATAAATAATCATATAAAACAGTGTAGAGAAAATTATAAATTTTCTTTCAAAGGAAATGTTAGTAAATAAGATAATAATATTTATTATAATCAGTATTATTAATTGTTCAATGAATAATACAATGAACTGAGCTTTTAGCTCCTCATATTTTAATTGGCTTTTGTCTTTTCCCCCTAGAATTAAATAAATTCCATCAATAAGTCCTAAATGAAAAAATCCAGCATAACTCGAATAAAATACAAATAATTGCCAATAACCATATTCAGTTACTCCTAGCATCTTAGGAACTAATAAAGACATAAGTACACTTAGAAATAAGCTAATAAATTGAGCAATAAAAGCGTACGATAAATTATATACTAAAGTATTTTTTTTATTCATTTCATTACCCCTTTACAATATTTGTCTTCTTAGCTTTTTTAATATTTTTAAAGAGTCAATGGAATGAGATATTACAAATCTTTTCCTCTTTTTACTACTATTAGAGACAGCTTTTAATGAACAATCTTCTAGATGCCTAACCTCTAATGAATCCAGATAATATGTTTTTAATTTAAATTTATTTACTATTAAAAATAATATATCTTCCTCTGCATATAAAAAGGTATCTGGGTAAAATGCAAAAGCAAATCTCTTTATATGTCTTGGTGAATATATTATGCATGCTCCATGTAAACATACATTTTCTAAATCTGTCTTAGCTCTCTCTGATTTCACTTCATTTTTTCTAATGTTTTCAATTAAAGGTATATATGTTTTTATATATCTCATTTTATTAAAAATTAGAGCTTTATTAATTTGACTATCATTAATTAAAGGATTCTTTATTGGATTCTGATATTGTCCATCAGCTGTTAATATACATGGGCCAGCGATATCAAACTCATATCTCCTATAATATTTAAGTAGGTTTACTGCAAATAGTTTATCTTCAATGTAAACATCACTATTTAAACATATTATAAAATCTGCATTAAATTTATATTTAGCTATGCTGTATCCTAAATTATTTCCCTTGGCAAATCCTACATTATATTCAGTAGAAACTACTTCAATATTTTTTTCATCTCGAAATAAATTAATTAGCCTTTCATATGTTCCATCATTTGAAAAATTATCAACAACTACAATAGAGATGTTATTAATATCCTCAGAAAGTTCAATTTTTTTTATATAAGACACACATTCTAATACTTCATTAAGTGTTTTATAACATAATATAACAAAACTAATATTCATCGTTTACTCCCAACTACTATATAATTATTTTTATTTGACTCATATATTAAAAATAATAAAAGTGGTAATAATACTATTCTTTGCGAATCAAACATACTTAATGAAATAAATGTGAAACTAAAATATGTAATACATCCAATAGTTAAAACTTTATTTCTTGAAGCTTTTAGACTTTTTAAAAAATACTTTACTAAAAATATTAACCATATTAATCCTAAAAGTCCAAATTTAAATATAAACCCAAATACTCCTATGTCTGTCAAACTATAGACAATAATATCAGGATTATTTGTAAATCCAAATCCAAATAAATAATTTTCAAAGAAATACTTAGAATAATGTTTAATTTCAATAATTCTATATAGAGCACTTGCTTGTTTTTGCCCTTCACCTATAAAAACATCTAAAATAGAATTTTTAGTAACTCCAAACTTAGTTACTAAAATAAATCCTGCCATTAATATAGCAATGCAAAATACAAAATATAAAAATCCTCTTTTATAATATCTAAATTCTTGAATTAACATAAGAATTATGGTTATTCCTATAGCTAATAAAGACATTCTAACTTGAGAAACTAATAATACAGTTAAGAATGTAATTATTGTCCCTACTAAATATTTTATTTTTCTCGCTTTATATATATAATTATATGAAAATAATACACAAGTAAATCCAATAATATCTGCACTCTGTGGTAACCGTAGATTACCATTTACATATTGAATCAAAGGATAACTATTATAATATACTCCTAATTTAACCAGCAGATATATTATTATATTAGATATTGTATAAATAAATCCAACTATTAAAATAATATTAATTAAAGAATCTAATCTGTTTTTAAAAGAATTTTTTAATAAATAAAATAATAAAATTATATATAAATAATAACAATTTGATATTAATTCATAATACATTTCGTTAGTTGTAGTAATTTGAATCAATAATATTATAGTTATCATTAGTATAAAAGTAATAATTATCCAGTCTACACTTCCCAACTTTAAAGTTTTATCTTTTTTGATAATAAACAGCATTAATAGTGATGTTAATACTATTAAAAAAATTAAAATTTTATTATGATACGTATTCAATTTAATTACCATATTCATTAAACTAGGAATAAAAAAGCATAATGAATTTAAAAATAAAATAAAAATTATTATTAAATTATATAATCTATTTTTGTTAACTTTTAACATAATTTCAAAACCTCAATACAAAATTACTTTTTCTATTATATATCTTTAGATAATAGAACTAAATTGATATATTAAAAATACCTCCATAGATTAAATTTGATATTATTCTATGCATATTTTATTATATATGGAGTTTCTTAACTATTATTTATTTTACTAAATAGTAGTTTATTTTTAACTATACTCATTATTTTCTAAGTATTTTAACAAGTCATTGACTCTATACTCCCAATATATTGTATTTGGAGTTTCATAATTTATTTTTTTAAACTTCTCTTCATTAAAATACTCAACCCATTTTTCATAATTATCTTCAATAGTAATTATTTCATCAAACTCATTTACTCCATATATTGCAGTTGTTATGATAGGTTTTTTAGTATTTAAATACTGATATAATTTCAATGGATCTCCACCATTCTCTCTTTCTCCTATGGCATGAGGAATCATCAAAACATCGAATTTCTCCAACATATCATACACATAGGTAGATGGAATTGCATCAAGTAAAATTGCATTGTTAGATTTTTCAATACTTTCTACTAATTCCGAATTATTTTGATCTTTAAGCATAGGCCCAACAAATACAAATAATACATCTTTACAGTTCTGTAAAATTACTTTAACTAAGTTTTCATCAACTCTTTTTCCTAATTTTCCAATATAGCCCGCAATATACTTAAATTTTTCTTTCTCAGTATTTAAAATAGCTTGTTGCTTGATTTCTTCTTTTTTTATATTCTGCAACTTAAACACACCGTTTTTCATTAAAACTGGTGAAATATCAAAATTCTCTTCACAAAATTTTTTTGTAACATCAGAATTGCAAGAAAAAAAATTAGCAATTTTACTTATTTCTTTATATCCTTTGAATGCAAATTCCCTCTCTCTACTTTTTAATGATGGATGTATTGAAAAATTATCCATCATATCAAAAATTATATTTGCACCTTTTTTCTTTAAATATAATAATAATTCACTTGCAAATGGATTATTTGAATAAACTATAATTTCGCCACTTCTTAAAATATCATCAAATTGCATGCATAACCTTTTATATCCATCTATCCACCAACCTCTTTTTTTTAGTAAAATTCCTAAATTTATAATTGATTTATACTGAATTATTTTTGAATTTTCAATATGATAATACACATTATTTTCTATAGATCCTTGAACAAATGAAATTTTATTCATTTCTTTCTCATCTAATTTTGTTCTCGGTTTATTTACGCATATTAATTTATCATATCCTGAATTTAATAAAAAATATAAAATTGCATATTCTCTAGTTAGAATTTTAGAATTATTAAAATCAAAGATATCTTGATATGGTATAAAAATTAAATTTTTCATAATCTCCCTTTCCCTTTTTAAGTAATGTTATTAATTTTAAATATTATTTAAAAAAGTATTTTCATATTCTTTAACAATATTAGACCATAAATAATATTTACTTATACGTTTCTTAGATAAATCAGCAATTAAATATAATTTATCTCGTTCAATGACTTCACATATATTTATTAAATTTGACAAATTACATTCTATTTTACTCCAATAAACTGCTCCCTCTTCAGCAACTTCACTATTAAATCCTACGTCTAATAAAAGGTTTAGGTCAGTCGTTGCTAGTGCTTCTAATAACGAAGGATTTGTACCTCCTACTTCATGTCCATGTATATATCCATAAGCATTCTCTCTTATTTTAGTTAAAAGTTCTTGATCATACACTGTTCCAACAAATTTAATTCTTTTATCTTTATCAAATCTTGTTTTTTCCTTTAACCCTTCATAAAACTTATTCTTTTCTACATTAGTAATCAACACTAAATCTTTTTTTGTTTTTGATTTCATAAATTCAGAAATCATAATTTCATAATTGTTCTCTGGTACAAATCTTCCTACAATTAAATAATATTCTTTCTTTCTAACATTTTTCTCTTTATACCAATTAATTACTTTTTCATCATCATCTGATAAATTTGATTTATTAATATCTGCTCCATAAGCTATAAAGGTAGTTTTAGGATTAAATTTTTTATAATCTTCTTTAATATATTCTTCTATATTTTTAGAATCACAAATCAATAAGTCCGCATGTTTAACCATATATTTTTCAGATATTTTCCAATACTGTCTTATCGCCTTGTTCCACTTTGCTCTTTTCCATTCATGCCCATCAGGATTTACAAATAAAGTACCTCCTAATTTTTTTAGTTTTCTTTTATAATAACCTATAAACGGACCTATTCTACAAGCTAGTACATATATTATTGGATTCTCTATACAATTTTTCTCTATATATTTTATACTTTCTTTTAATGCTAAAATATCATAATAAACTGCTTTAGCAGCTCCTATATTAGGAACCTTAATATTAAAGCATCTAGCTCCATTATATTCAAACTCATCATAATTATCTGACAAGCATGATACACTATATTTTATATTTTCATTTTGTTTTCCTCCAACTAATTTATCTACAAAAGTTTCGAACCCACCATATTTAGCCGGTATACCTTTAGAGCCTATAATAAATATGTGTTTCATATTCTATATTCCTTTCTTTAACAAGCATTTTTATCTCCAAATAGTACAGCTACTGTTTTAAAAATTAATTTTATATCTAGCCAAAAACTCATATCATTTACATATTTTAAATCAAGCTTCATCCATTCATAAAAATCTATATTATTTCTACCTGAAACCTGCCAGTAGCATGTTAACCCTGGTTTTACTTCTAGTCTTTTTAGCATCCAAGATTCAAATTTTTCTACTTCTCTTGGAAGACTTGGCCTTGGACCAACTAAAGTCATATCACCTTTTAAAATATTTAATAATTGTGGAAGCTCATCTATACTTGTTTTTCTTATAAACTTACCTACTTTAGTAACTCTAGGATCATTTTTTATCTTAAACATTGGACCTGACATTTCATTTTGTTTTGCTAACTTTTCTTTTAACTCTTCAGCATTTTGCACCATTGATCTAAACTTGTACATTTTAAATTCTTTTCCATTTAATCCAATTCTGCTTTGAGCAAATATTGCTGGTCCCTTTGATTCTAATTTTATTAAAATAGCCACAATTGATAATATAGGGCTTAAAATTACTAATCCTAAAAATGAAGCTATAACATCTAGAGCCCTTTTAGATACTTTATATAAAGTACTCTCTTTTCTTTCAATCTGAATAATTTCTTGCTCTTCAATTTGAAGTCTTTCCATGATTAATTCCCATCCCCTAAAATTTATTTCCATCTAATTTAAACTTTATTAAATATACCAAATAGCCCTTTTTTCTCTTTTATTAAACTTCCCCCAAATTTAATTTCTTTATTATTTAAAAGATTTTCCCCAGAATCTAGTAAATAATTTGCATATTTTTTATTAAAACTCTCCAAGTAATTTATGGCATTTTGCATATTTGCATTTCTTTTTGTATCTCTATGTGCATCTGAACCAACAAAACTGTATATATTATTTTTTAAATATATCTCTGTAATTTTTTTAACTTCTTTTCCAAAATCTCCTGTTAAACTGTCCTTATTTACCTGAAAAAGAAATCCTTCCTTTATAAATTCATTTATCAAAGAAGGATTTTTTATAAACTTTTGATATCTTTCTGGATGAGCTATAACTGGTACTATTCCTTTTAGTTGTAACTCATAAATATTTTCAATAGCTTCTTTAATAGAAAAATCCCTCATGTTGAATTCAATTAGCATGTATCTTGAATTATTTATGGTCCCTATATAATTATTAATGTAGTTTTCATATATTTTGTCTGTATAATAAACCTCTTGCCCTTGATAAATATCAAGATTTATTTCTTCTCTTATAGCTAGCTTTATTATATCTTCTGTTCTCTTTTTCACTTCATCTAAGGTCGCCTCAAAATACCCTGGCATATAATGAGGAGTAAGAACTAACTTAGTCGTTCCCCCCTCAATAGCTTGCCTTAACATATTCAAAGTCATGTCCCTAGATTTAGATCCATCATCAATTCCCCAAATCAAATGAGAATGTAAATCTACCATAAAAAACCTCCCAAACTTCAATTGCACTTACTTTTCTCCATAGTAGTAATAATATTTATTTCTACTATTATCTACTCCATTTAATACTGTTCCAATAATATTTGCATTTACCTTCTTTAAAAGGTTTATTGCATTTTCTACTGAATCCTTTTTTGTTCTTTCTGCTTTAACTACAATTATTGTTCCATCTGCCTTTGTAGAAAGTATTTGTGAATCTGTAACAGCTTGTACAGGTGGAGTATCTAAAATTATATAATCGAAATTATTTTTAAGTTCTTCTAATAATCCAGTCATTGTCTTAGATGAAAGCATTTCAGATGGATTAGGTGGTATTTTCCCTGAAGTTAGTATTACTAAGTTTTTATTATATCTATGAATTGCTGTAACTAATTCTTCTTTACCTATAATTACATCTGACAAACCTATTATATTTGAAACTTTAAATTTTTTATGTAATGATGGTTTTCTTAAATCACAATCTACTAATATTACTTTTTTATCTCCTTGAGCCAAACATAAAGCAAGATTGCCTGCTGTTGTTGATTTTCCTTCTCCTGGCTCAGAGCTTGTTACCATTATTACTTTGTATTCTTTATCAAAAGATGAGTATTGTATATTTGTTCTTAATGTTCTATAACTTTCTGCTGCTATAGACTTTGGTTGTTTTTCTACTATAAACATAACATCCTCCTAAAGTTCCTTTACTGTAGGAATTAAACCAATTACTGGTACTTCTAATTCTCTTTCTAATTGTTCTTTAGTTTTAAATGTATTATCTAAGAACTCTAGTAAAAATGCTAATCCTACACTCACCATTAGCCCTAATAAAAATGCTATTGCAATATTCATTTTCTTATTTGGACTTACTGGCTTTTCTGGTAATTGAACTTCTTCTATTACTCTTATATTTCCATTTGGAACTAAATCCTTTGATGTTCTTATAAACTCATTAGATACTTCTTTGATTACATCCTTTGCTTCTTCTGGATTATTGCTTTTATATTTTATTTGTAGAATTTGTGTATCTGTAACTGAAACTACAGTTAAACTTTTTAAAACATTTTCCGCATCTAAATCATAACTTGTCTTATTTAACGCCTTAGAAACTAAATCTCTTGTTTTTATTGTTTCTGAGTAAGTTTTCATAAGCTTTTGATACATCATTACATCATTTTGATTATAACCCTGTGTATCACTTTCATCTTTACCTATAAAAACTTTTGTACTAGCCTCATACTGTGGCTTAATTACAAAAAAGCTTAATACAGCTGATATAACTGTAGCTATTAATGTAATTAAAACTATCATTAACCATCTCTTTTTTAAGGCTTCAAACAATTCATCTAATCTTATTACTTGTTCTTCCAACTTAATTCCTCCTACTAAATAATCGCATTTCTAGTTTATTATACCATTAAAAACTATATTATTTGCATATTTTTAGATGAATTTAAGTAAAATTTATACTCTTATTAAACTTTTTATTAAATTTTCTATGCATCACTATTTTTTTATTTATATATATTATAACCTGAATATTTAATCATAATATAAAAGCTTATATTATGGCAAATTACTGCGACAATATAAAATTATAGCATATTTGCATATTTATATTTTATTTTTCTATCAACATATTTAGCTAAATTTCAACCATTATACTTTATACTACATTTTCGAATGTTGTTTTAAGATTTTTTATATCATTTAATTTAGTTATTTTAAATTTTATCCTAAAATATCTCTTTTATTTATATAATATTTTTTAATGTTTTCAATAATATATTATTTTTTCTTCAAACTTATTCTAAATCAAATAATCCAACGTATTCTTGATTCTATCAATATAAGCTCATTATCGTTATATGTTTAATTTCATTTTTAATATTATTTAAATCAAAATTAAATTTATCATTTTTTGTCGTTTAGTAACCTTATATTAAACATATTACCCACCCGCATAAATATTCATTAAACCTTCATATTTATACTTATATTTAATGCTTAAAATAAGATACTCAGTGACTTCTGAATATCTATCTAAAAATCGCTACCTTTTTCTTTTTAGTGCTCTTAAAAATTCTTTTTGCCCTAGCCCCTTCTGGATTTAGTATGAATAGGCTTTTTTTACTTAAGTCTTCTATTGATTTATCTATATAGGTTTCTTCTATCTTCTCCTCAAAACCAACAAAATTATATATATCTTTTTTTAATAAAGCTTTAGCTGTTTTTTGAATCTTTTTTCCATGAACCCCTTTTAAACTTCCTGGATCTAATTGAAATAGACATTCTTCATTTAATAGTTTGTCTATTTTTTTATTATCTTTTATTATTTCTTCTATTTTTTCTGGACTAACTATTATAGGTGTTAAGTTTCGTATTTTATATTCAAAAACTATTTCTAATAAATCATCTATCTTATTTGATTCTTCAATATCTAGTAAAACGAAATTTGTTTCATTTATACCACCTAAAATTTCATCTATATAGTATTTTACATTTTCATAATTATCTCTTAGTAAATTTCCTGAATATAATGTCAAATCTATATTTTTTACTTTTAAATATGAATTTAATTCTTCTACTATTTTTTTAACTTCTGCTATTGTAGTTTTGCTATCTTCATCATAATATGCGGGAGCTAAAACAAGTCTTTTTATATTGCATTTTGCTACTTCATCTATTTTTTTAAGTAAAACTGTTGACTTAAAGTCTCCATGTATAACTAATTCCTTAAAAATTAAGTTTGCAAATACCATTTTATCCCTCATTCCATTTTTTATAATTTTAATTATAAATCTAAAAATTCATTTAAACCACATATTTTCTTCTACAGTTTTAGACAGTATTTAAGTAAATTTATTTATTATATGTAATTTTATCCCTTTAAATGTTAAATTAAGGATTTGAATAGACGTATTGTATTCATATCTTAGTTGCCTTTAATTGATCTTATAATGAAATTAACTTGAATGAAATAATTGTTCTTGTTTTTTGTACTTTTTTGGCAAAAATTTTCTTATAATTTTTTTCTCAAATTTTCTTTTTCAAGGATATTTACTTAATGAAAGAACTTATAAAGGTGGAGGAAAAAATTTTATGGAAGATTTATTAATGAGAGATTTATTACTAAAAGCTAAAAATAATGATTCTAGTTCAAAAGAAGAAATTATAAAGATGTATTATCCATTAATTATAAAGGAAGCTAAAACAATTTATCTAAAGAATAAATCCTTTGAAGATATTGTTCAAATCGGTGTTATAAATTTACTTCATGTTATAGATGTTTTTGATTTATCTAAGAATGTTGATAAATTTCCATCTTATGCCCTTTGGGCAATAAAAAATGGTTATAAATATCTTTGCAGAAGTCAAATTAAATATAATTCTGAATTTAGTTTAAATAATGTTAATGAGGAGGGTAGTGAGCTTGGAGACAGTATAATAGATGAAAATATAAATGTTGAAGATACTGTTATTAAAAGTGCTGTAAATGAAAATCTTCATTTGGCTCTAGAAAAGCTTGATGATGAGGAAAGAAATCTTATTAACTTTTTGTATATATATAATGATAAACCTAATCTCTCTAGATATTGTGCATTAAAAGAAAAGGACTATTATTACTGTTGTTGCTTAAAAAAAAGAGCTTTGGAGAAGCTTAAAAATATGATGATTAATTTTTATTAATAATTATCTTTAAACATATTTATTATTATATAAAGTAAAAAGGGCTATTGATTTTTTCTTTCAATAGTCCTTTTTATGTTTCATTGTATAAAAAATTATAAAAGTTTACGTTAATCTTAAATGAATTTAAATAATAATCAAACCTCTGAATATTGACTTTTTTATTATAAATTATATTATATCTTATACTTAATTTTAAAATTTTGCCTATCACTCTATTGTTGTCTCCTGTTGTTTTATTACTAATCCTCTTTTACTTTTAATATTATTCTATTATTAATACTATCTTGTTTTTGATACTATGGTATTCTTAATACTACCTTATTTTTAATATATTTGAGTCATTTCTTAGCTTTTCCATTATTTTATCCTTCATATATCTAAGCTTATGATATTCGATATTTGTCCTTTTAGAATACTCTTTTAAAGTTATACCTTGTACATAAATAGTATTAAGTAAAGCTTTTTCTTCTTTATTAAGCTTCTCTATAGATTTAAATAGAATATCACTGAGTTCCTTCTTAATACATTCTTCTGAAACATCTGTATCTTTATCTATAATTTCTTCTACGTCTATTGAATTTGTTATTTCTTTATTTAGCTTATTCTCATAGTACTTATTAGTTGCTTTTTCTATTTCTTTGTACATCTTATTTTTTATGCATTTTTGTACGTAAGCAGGAAAAGAATCACTTAAATCAGTATTAAATTTTTCTACGGATTCAATAATTGTAAGCCTCGATATTTGCTTAATATCTTCTTCGCTATACCCGTAAATATAATAGCTAATTGAAGTTTTGTAAACTAGTGGTTCAAAGTTTTTTAATATTTCTTCCATTGACTTTTTATCCCCATGTTTAGCCCTCACTATTAATTGATTCATAAATTCATCTCCTCAATAATTTATAATTAAATTATATCAAACGCACGTTCGTCATGCTATAATTTCTTATCGCAATTTTTGACAGTGAAATTTTATTTCAATAAAATTTTCATTTTTTTGCATTATAGATTATACTAGATATAAAGAGTTGTTTTTGACTTAATTTATTTTCTTGGAAGGAGATACATATGAACCATAATATAAAATTAATTTGCATCGATATGGATGGAACTTTATTAAACAGCAAACACGAAATTAGTGAAAGAAATAAAGAAGCTCTAAGAAAGGCAAATAACTTAGGAGTTAAGATTGCTATTACTACTGGAAGACTTTTTTGTTCAGCAAGATATTACGCTGATTTAATTGGGATTGATTCTCCAGTTATAGGCTCTAATGGAGCATATATTAAACATAAATATGATGATATAGCTATTTTAGAAAATCCTATTCCTAAAGATATAGCTATTGAAATTTATAAAATCGTTAAGAAGCATGGATTAACTGTTAACTTTAATAGCTGGGATACACTTATTAGGGAGGAGGAAGTTCCTGCAACTCATGCTTATACTATAATGAATAAGGATTTACCAGATGATAAAAAGGTTAAATTTATAGTTAATAGTGATGTTATTGAAACAATAAATAACTTTGACGGAAAAATTCTTAAAGGTATTGTTATTGAGGAAGCTGAAAATAAGGATAACTTATGGGCAGCTAAAGATGAACTTAAAGAAACATTTGGTGATAGACTTCATGTTGTTAGTTCTGGAACTGATAACTTTGAAGTTATGGTTGGAACTACTTCTAAAGGAAATGCAGTTGCGCATTTAGCTGATACTTTTAATATAAATCCAGAAGAAGTTATGTGTATAGGTGATTCTGAAAATGATATTTCAATGCTTAAATTTGCTGGAGTTAGTGTTGCTATGGGAAATGGCCTTCAAATGGTAAAAGATATTGCAGATTTCGTTACTGATACCAATAATAATGATGGTGTGGCTAAAGCAATTGAAATGTTTGTTTTAAAATAATCTTAATAACTAAAAAGCTATGAGTTTTCTCATAGCTTTTTAAAAAATTAAAATTATAATTTATAAATCTTTTCTCTATTATTAACAACTTCTTTAGTTGCATTTCTTGTATCGTAAACAACTTTAGCTCTATCAACTATTTGTTCATAGTCATAAACACTATGGCCTGTTGTTATAACTACCATATCAGATTCATCGATAACTTCTTTCCAATCTACTGAATAATAAGTTTTTCCTTTATATTTAGCAGTATCACAGAAAGGATCGTTAACTATAACTTCTGCACCATTCTTTTCTAATAGTTCTATAACTTTAAATGATGGTGATTCTCTGTAGTCATCAATGTCATTCTTATATGCTAATCCCATAACTAATACTTTTGATCCATTTAAAGCCTTTTTGTGTTTATTTAATATCTTCATGATATTTTCTAAAACGAAATCTGGCATAGAATCGTTGATGATTCCTGATGTTTCAATAAGCTTAGTATGATAATCGTATTCCTTAGCTTTCCATTCTAAGTAGAAAGGATCTAGTGGAATGCAGTGTCCACCAAGTCCTGGACCTGGATAAAATGGCATAAATCCATATGGCTTAGTTTTAGCAGCATCTATAACTTCCCATACATCTATTCCCATTCTGTTACATAAAATAGCCATTTCATTTGCTAAACCTATATTTATATTTCTAAATGTATTTTCTAATATCTTTTCCATTTCAGCTACTGCTGGTGAAGAAACTTTATGAATTTCTCCTTCTAACACATTTTCATATAAAGCAGCTGCTATTTCTGTACACTCTTCTGTGCATCCACCAACTACTTTTGGAGTATTTTTAGTATTGTAGCTCTTATTACCTGGATCTACTCTTTCTGGAGAGAATGCTAAGAAGAAATCTTCTCCACACTTTAATCCACTTTCTTCTAATATTGGCTTAAGTACTTCTTCAGTAGTTCCTGGATAAGTAGTACTTTCTAATATTACTATCATACCTTTATGTAAATACTTTGCAACATCTTTTGTTGAGTTTACAACGTATGATAAATCTGGTTGCTTATATAAATCAAGTGGAGTTGGTACACAAATACAAACTGTATCTACATCTTTTATAAAGCTAAAATCTGTAGTTGCTCTTAAAAGACCTTTTTCTGTTAATTCTTTTAATTCAGCATCTACAACATCTCCAATGTAGTTTTGACCCTTATTCACCATTTCTACCTTTTGATCTTGAACATCAAACCCTATTGTTTGATATCCTGCGTTTGCTTTTTCAACTGCTAAAGGTAATCCAACATAACCTAGCCCTACTACACCAACTTTTGCAGTTTTATTATTTATTTTTTGTAATAATTCATCTTTTAAAACTGACATTATTTTTCCTCCTAATCAATTAAAAACTTGCTAATTGATAATATAAAATTGTTATATTTTATTTTTAGATTATATAAGTTTCTATATTTTAATTAATTATTATATTTTACTACATTTTTAATTAATTATTGCTTATTTAATTATTATGTTGTACTAAATATTTTAATTAATTATTATTATATTTTATCATATATTTTTAATTAATCATTTTATAATTAATTATTATTTAATTATTATGTTCTGCTATATTTTTTAATTAATTATTAATGTTTTACTACATTTTTTAATTAATTATTTTTATTTCAACTTACATATTATTTAATTTTGCTAATTATATAATCAATTTGTTCTTTTGTTAACTCTGGATATACAGGTATAGCAAAAGTTCTATGTGATAGGTATTCAGATACAGGCATATCCCCTTCTTTATATCCTAAATTCTTATAAACTTTTTGAAGGTGTAATGGTACTGGATAGTATACTCCTGTTGCAATTCCAGCTTCTTTTAACTTAGTTAAAACTTCTTCTCTGTTTTCAGATTGTAAGATATACATATGATATACATGATCATTGTAACCTCTTGCTACTGGAGTTACTAAATCACTATTCTGTAAAGCTTCATTATAAAGCTCAACTATTTCTCTTCTTTTTGCATTCCAACTATCTATTTCTTTTAATTTTACACTTAATATCGCTGCTTGAATTGCATCTAATCTTGTATTATATCCTATTAAATAGTTATAGTATTTAAGTGGATTATAAACTGTATCGTTTGCTCCTTCAGCAGTTTTAATTTCTTCTTCTATATTATTTAAAAGATTATAAGCCTTTTGACCATTTTCCCCACTTCCATGAGTTCTTAATGCTCTTGCAATAATAGCTATTTCATCATTGTCTGTAACTATCATTCCACCATCGCCAGCACACCCTAAGTTCTTTGTTGGGAAGAATGAGAAGCAAGCAACATCCCCTAATGTTCCTATCTTTCTTCCTCTATATTTTCCACCTATAGCTTGACAAGCATCTTCTATTACATATAAATTATTCTTTTTAGCAATTTCATTTATTTCATCCATATCCGCAGATTGGCCAAATATATGTACAGGCATTATTGCTTTTGTTTTTGAAGTTATTTTTTCTTCTATTTTTGTTACATCTATATTAAAAGTTTCTTTATCTACATCTACAAATACTGGAGTTGCTCCTACTGCTGAAATAGTTTCTGCTGTTGCAAAAAAAGTAAATGGAGTTGTTATTACTTCATCTCCTTCTCCTATTCCCATTGATTTAAGAGCTAATACTAAAGCATCTGTTCCATTTCCTACTGATATTGCATGCTTAACTCCTATGAAGTCTGCAAATTCTTTTTCAAAATCTGTTACTGTTTTTCCCATTATGTAATTAGCTGAAGATAATACTCCTAATGCAGCCTTATCTAAATCTTCTGCTAATGATTCATATTGAGCTTTTAAATCTATTAAAGGTATATTCATTGTTATACGCTCCTTTATACTCTAATTTAATAGAAAACTAACATTAATATTTTATCACAATTTTAAATATATATAAACTTTTTAACTTAATTTTATTACAGTATTCAAAATTATGATAGATTGTCATTAAATTCTTAATATATATTTAATAAAAATTTATTTATATACTAAAATGATATAGATTAACGTAATAATAAGCTAATCTATATCATTAAGTTAATCTATTTCATTAATAACTTTTTAACTTCTTCTATTAACTCAATTGCAATATATTCTACATCACTTAATTCTAATGTACTATAAACAGGTAGAGAAATTTCATTTGCATATTGAGCATATGCATTTGGATAATCTTCTATCTTATAGCCTAGATTTTTATAAAGTGTAAACATTGGTAGTGGCTTAAAGTGAACGTTTGTTGAAATTCCCTTTTCTGCTAATCTTTGAATAAGTATATTTCTCTTTTCTTCATTAAATCCCTTTATTCTTAATGGATATAGGTGATATGAACTTTCTGTACCTTCACCATATTCAGTAACTGGAATTATAGAAAAATCTTCTTTTTCTAAGATTCTTGTATAAGTATTAAAAATTTCTTTTCTATATTTTAACATATTTTCATATCTTGTTAATTGAACTCTACCAATGGCTGCATTTATATCTGTCATATTGCATTTAAAACCATCTGTAATTATATCATACTCCCAAGCTCCAGCCTTCATCTTAGATAATGCATCTTTTGATTGTCCATGTAATGAAGTGAATTTAAAGTCTTGAAATAAGTTTTCTCTTCCTTTGAAGTTATTATCATTATATGTTATTGCTCCACCTTCAGCAGTTGTAAAATTTTTAACTGCATGGAAAGAAAAAGTATGAAAATCACATTGTGCTCCAACTCTTTGACCTTTATATTTTGCTCCAAAGGCATGAGCTGAATCTACAATTATAATTATATCTTCTCTATTTTTTTCTTTTAAAACTTCTTTTATTCTATCATAATCACAAGGTACTCCTGCATAGTCTACAGGCATTATGACTTTTGTTTTTTCTGTTATTAAATCTCCTATTTTATCATAGTCAATAAAGAAAGAATCCTTTGCTACATCACAAAATATAGGTTTTATACCTCTATGAACTGCTACACTTGCTGTCGCTGTATATGTGTAAGGAGTTGTTATTATCTCATCTCCTTCCTTTATATCAAAAACCTTTAATATAAGCTCCATTGCTGCTGTTGCACTATTTAATGCTACAGCTTTATTTGCTTCACAATACTGTGCTAATTCTTCTTCAAATTTTGCAAGTGTTGGTCCTGACGTTATCCATCCTGATCTTAAAACTTCTACTACTGCATTAATTTCTGCTTCAGTTATATCTGGAGGAGAAAATGGTATCTTTTTTATATTTTCCATTGTTTTCAACCCTTTCACGATTCTAATCAGTATATTTCCAATTATATAATTATAGATATTAAAGTTCAAGTTAATTAAAAAAAGTAAGACATAATATACCCTTATGTCTTACTTTTATCTTATTTTTTATTTTGAACTTAATAAATCTCTTAATGATTCAGTTACATTTGAAGAAATTCCATATCCAGCTTGTACTATAACATTAGTGCTTCTCTTAGATAATATACTTCTTTGAGTTGCTGTTAAATCATTATTAGCTAAAACTACAGGAGAATTTTCAAGTGCTGCTATTGGTCCTGAACTTAATGCATCTATTAATTGTAATCCCTTTGATAAGTAAACTTTATTTGTTGAATTACCATAAAACTTATCTATAATAAAAGCATTAGTTTCATATCTTGTGCTTCCACCTAGTCTATTTCCTGAAATATCATTTGCAGTTATTCCATTAACTTGGTTTAAAACATTGTTACTTATAGCTGTTGTACCACCTATAATATAAGCATTTTTAATTCCTTCTCCTCTTACCCAATTATATGTTCCAGATGGGATTTCATTACTCTTTACAAGAATTATTGGCATTCCATCTCTACCCGCAACAGGTGCAATTGAAAGTGCATCTGCTTCACCTAATCCATTAGTTACAACTATATTCTCTATATTATAAAGATTAGAATCTATATATTGTGCAACTAATAAAGATGTTTCATATCTATTTGCTCCACCTAATCTTGTTATCTTTGAAACTCCCATACTTAGAAGCTGATTTTCTACAGCTTTATTCACTACTGTTGTACCACCAACAATTATTACATTTTTAGCTCCTAATCTCTTAATTTCATTTTTTGTGACTTCTGGAATATTTCCAGTTTCCACTAACAATAATGGTGACTTATAGTAGGTAGCTATTGGTGTAGCAGCTAATCCATCTGCTAATGCATAACCTCCTGCTAAAACTACTGTATCTGCAGAATTAAATTGGCTTTTACTAAGTTCAACTGCAGTATCATACCTTCTATCTCCAGCTCTAACATCTAAACCTGGTCTAAAGACATTTACTCTTGAAATTGAATTAACTGGCACATAACCTTTGCTTGTCCAGTTATAGCTTCCATTATAACCTGTTCCCTTTGGTAAATTTATATCTGGATTAATCTCATAATATTGTCCACCATTTATATTTACAACATCTAAGCTATTTACTACTACGTATGAATTTGGTATAAGATTATATAAAGCTTGACCATTTCTATTTACTACAGTACTACTATTTTGAGCTATTGATACTTTATTTGAATTTGTATCTCTTAAATTAGAAGTTCCATTAGATAAATATCTATCTATTCTATAAGCATAACTTGCAGCTTTTTCTCCCCAGAACGGATCAGAAGCATATCTAACATTAACACCTCTATTTTTATTACCTAATGTTGCTCCATTATATCTCCAATCACTTGGATTTGAATATCCATTTGAAATATAGTTTTTAGAAAAATCAACTATTGAATCATTTGGACTTGCATATGCAGAAGCATTATTTGGATTACTGTCTGTTGCATTTATACCAAATAAATTATTTTTTTCAAGTGCTTTTTGAGAAGTACCGCCTGCTGACTCATTCATTGAAACTGCAAGCATTAAAGTTGAATTAACTCCATACTTTTCTTCTGCGTCTTTAAAAGCTTGTCCCATTCCTCTAAGCTTTGAATTTGATGCTGTATTATTATTTATATATCTGTTTAATTCATCAGCTGAATATATACTTTTACTTCTAAAAGGTAAAGTTTGATAATATAAGTGATGAGGATTTGAGCCATTTACAGAGTTATATCTAACACCAGCCTTATAATCACTTATTAATAGTGATAGACCATTTTGAATATTACTCCCATCGTAGAAGTGAATTCCATCATAGCTTAAATATTTTACTCCTTCTCTTAAATAGCTAGGTGCTTTTCCAACAAGAATTTCCCATCCACTACTTCCTGTTAAATCACTAGTTATGTAATGGAGCAATTCTCCTCCAACTACTCTATAATAGCTTGGATTGCTAACTTGATTTAATGGAACTACTTGCATATCATAATTTCCATTAGCTTTATCATTATTTATCCAGCCTTCTCTACCATTTACTAAAACCTTAGCAGCATTACCGCTATATTCAAGTACTGGAGCATCATTTACATATCCAGGGTTAACATATGTAACTACATTACTTAATGTTGGACTGTCATAAATATTAATATTCTTTACAACATTAACATTACTCTCGTACTTTGTAATTCTAGCCATTTCATTTGTTGAATAAACAACTTGTCCTGATCTATTTATTACTGCTGGTAAAATATCATTATTTAATTTTTCTTGTGGATAGCTTTTAGCTGAATTTACAGCCTCATCTAAATTGTTAAATGAATTTACATATTCATAACTACCATCGCTATATGCTAATGTTAATTCATATTCTGAATCAGTTAAAGGTACTAAGACCTCCATCTCTTCAAGCGCTTCATTCATCAACTTAAATTCAATTCTATCTTTTTCACTATCATCAATATAGCTATAAGTTCTTGGCCTTTTTACAGGAACCTTTTTATATTTAGTTCCTTCTTTAACACCAGCTTCATCGTTATTACCTTCATCTATTGTAGAAATTAAATTTTCTTTAGTTTCATTTGAAATGTTTGAAGTATCATCTTTTAATTCTTCTTTGATTTCAGTATTATTTTCTTCATCTTGAGTATTAATTACTCCTTCATTCCCTTGTTCATCTACTGTATTAATTACCGATTCATTATTGTTAACTTCTGTAGTTGCTTTAACACTAAAGTTTGGTAATAAAATTGATATTATTAATGCTTGAGCTATAATTATTTTTATTTTTTTACTTTTCAAGTCCCCACCTCCCCTTTCTAATATAGAATAACAATTTTATACTAATTTTTCAACTTAAATGAAATAATTGTAATATTCTATATGATCATTTTTGTAGAATAAAATAAAAAAGAATACATATAATTAAAATTTATTAATTATATGTATTCTTATGTAAAAAATCATTTAAATTAAAATAATCCTTTTATAAACCCTATTCCTATACTGCAGTGAATAGTTAAGTATATCCATAGAAGCTTAAATGGATTCTTTCCAACTGCATGTTTAAAGTAAAATACTAAATATAATGCTACATAAGGTATCATACTTAACATTATAGGTATTGGTGTTTTAAATAATAATAACAATATTAATGCAATTACATTATAGATAACAAATATAGATGGGACCAATGTAAAAATACTAAATTGCTTTTTATCTTGTTTTATTACTTTAGCTTCCCAATAGCCATAATTGTACATTTGAGTTTTAATTGCTTTGTAATTATCCCTTGTAAAATAAGTGAATTTTATTATAGGGTCAAAAAGAATTTTTCCACCTATAGCTTTTATTCTTTTATTTATATCATTATCTTGATTTTTTACAAGTTCTTCATTATACCCTCCAACTTCTTTTAAAATTGCAGTTCTATAACATCCAAAACTTGCTGTATCAACTAATTGCTTCTTATTAGAATATCTATAAGATGATACGCCTCCGCCAAATAGAGTTCCTCTCGCTAAAGCATAATACTGACCAATATCTGTTTTAGCATCAAACTTCACTTTTCCACCAACGCAATCAACATTATTCTCTTTTATTGATTCTATGCTATTCTTTATAAAATCTTTATCATAAGTAGCATGAGCTCCCACTACAAAAGCAAATTCTGTATTAGCATTTTCTATTCCTATATTAAATGCCGCCGCTTGAATTCTTTTGGGATTATTAAATAATTTAATATTACTAAACTCTTTCATTAATTTTTTTACTACATCAGTAGTTTTATCATCAGATTCACCATCTATTATACAAATTTGATATTTATCTCTAGGATAAGATTGTTCTTCAAGAGTTCTTATACATCCTTCTATATATTTCTCTTCATTATATGTTGCTATTATTATAGTAGCCTCCATAAAATTACTCCTCACTTATCATTTTAGTTTTTATTCTTTTGAATTTTTTAGCATCTTCTAACTTCTCCGCAGGAGCCCCAACCATTACTTGATTATCTTCAACTGACTTAGTTACTACTGATCCCATTCCAATTGTAACATTTTCTCCAATTTTTATTCCATTAATAATTGAAGTGTTTGGTGCTAGCCATGTATTTTTACCTATAATACAGCTTCCACTTACTTCTGCACAAGCTGTAACTATGGAGTTTTCTCCCATAATAACATTATGAGCTATATGAACATGATCATCAATTTTAGCATAATCTTCTATTATTGTAGGACTTATTGTTCCTGAACATACAGTTGTAATTGCCCCTATCTCAACATTATTCCCTATTATTACTCCTCCTATATGAGGAATTCTAAAGTTTTTCCCTTCATAATCCTTTTCAAAACCGAATCCATACCCACCAATTACACAATTTTCTCTAATAATGCAATTTTCACCTATCTTTACATTGGCTTTTATTTTTGCTCCTGATAAAATTTTTGTTCCTTTTCCTATAGTAACATTATGTCCAATAAATGCTCCAGGCTCAATTTTTACAGAACTATCAATATGTGCAGAAGAAGCTATATAAGAACCATTAACCGCTTCAATTTTGTAACTTTCTTCTTCTTTTGATAATATGAAATCTATAAGTCTTGCGTATTCAAATCTTGGATTCTTGACAAAAACATAAACATTTTCATTATATGATATACAATCTCTATATTCATCTCTTAATAATATAAATGTATTTTTCATACTATTAATCTTATCTACGAGCTCTTCTTTATACTTATTAATAAATAAAATTGTATTATCTTTCATATCATTAAGTGTTGATATCCCTTGTATTTCAAAACTAGACTTTACTACTGTATCTTTATATTTTAATTCCTCAATTATTTCGTTAATTGTAATTTTCACAACTATTCTCCTTTAATATAAGCTTTTTCTTATCATAAATTGTTATATTAGTTGATAAATCATTACTCATTTTTTCTAACTTAAATTGTAAAAAGTCTTTTAGTCTTTCTTGATTAATTAGTGATTTTTCCTTCCACCAAATTGCATGAGTTAAAAATTGAAGTTTTTCAGGTAAATCATTATTTAGAATATCACAAATACAGCCATTTTGCCATACTCCTCTACTGTCTGATATATATGCAAACTCCTTGAAGAACTTTTTTGAGTAGGTATTTATATACTTTCCACATTTTAAATCACTATTTAAAATATACTGAGAAGGCCTATGAAATGATACAGTTCTTATATCTAAATCAAAGTATGTTTTTATCAAATTACTTTCTTTATCTATATATGAAATTAATTCTTCTCTTGAATCACACATATAAGAAGTTTCATCATAATGCAATCCTATTTCGTGCCCTAATTCAACTATTTTCATTATAATATTCTTATATCTATTTTCAAATATATTATAAAATGGTGAAGTAATCCATATAAAGTAAACAGCTTTCATATCAAGTTCAGCTTCAATTTTTGCCATTTCTAACGCAGCATCTAAATCTAAATCAATATCATGTCTTATTATAATTTGTCTGCCTTCTACTTGCTCATCATAAAAAGTACTTTGATATCCCTTTTCTTTTACTAACGTTAATATTTCTCTATAGTGATTAAAAGAAAAATCACATCTCATTAAATTCATCTCCTATTTTATACTAATTTTCCTTAATAATAATTATAATAGATTCATCTTATAAATAGGTATACTATATATTTTATATCTAAACTTTAAAATAGGGAATAGTAACTATCCCCTATTTTTATTATTCATCACTCTTACCAACGCCAGATAATATTAATCCTTTATTATGATCTAATGCCCAACTAATACCCCAGTCATTTTGGAATATAAGGATATTTCTATCTTTAAAATCTTTAACTTTCTTTGTATCTGAAGTTAAGTTTAGTTTTTCCATATCTACATCTTTGTTTTCTATCCATCTAACATATCTAAATGGAAGTCTATCCATCTTTATATCAACGTTGTATTCATTTTTTAATCTATATTCTAGAACTTCAAATTGAAGTACACCAACAACTCCAACTATTATTTCTTCCATTCCTATAAATAGTTCTCTAAATACTTGAATTGCTCCTTCTTGAGCTATTTGAGTAACACCTTTTACGAATTGTTTTCTCTTCATTGTATCTACTGGTCTTACTCTTGCAAAATGTTCTGGCGCAAATGTTGGAATACCTTCAAATTTAAATTTATTTGATGGTGAACATAAAGTATCTCCTATTGAGAATATACCTGGGTCAAATACCCCAATTATATCTCCTGCATATGCTTCTTCAACTATTTCTCTATCTTGAGCCATAAATTGTTGTGGTTGAGCAAGTTTAATCTTCTTACCACCTTGCATATGATAAACATCTTCACCTTTTTCAAATTTACCTGAACAAATTCTCATAAATGCAATTCTATCTCTATGAGCCTTATTCATATTTGCTTGTATCTTAAATACAAAGGCAGAGAAGTTATTATCAAATGGATCAATTTCTCCTATGCTTGAGTTTCTTGGAAGTGGTGAAGTTGTCATTTCTAAGAAATGCTCAAGGAATGGTTCAACACCAAAGTTTGTTAAAGCTGATCCAAAGAATACAGGTGTTAATTCTCCAGATTTAACTTTTTCTAAATCAAGCTCATCTCCAGCTATATCTAAAAGTTCTATATCTTCCATTAACTTATCGTGTAGAGCTTCTCCTAATATTTCTCTAAACTTAGGATCATCTACTGAACCTTCAACAGCATCTACTGCACTTTGACCGTGATTTCCTGCAGAGAATGCTATGATTCTATTATTATCTCTTTCATAAACCCCTTTAAAATCCTTACCAGAACCTATTGGCCAGTTCATTGGATATGTCTTTATTCCAAGTTCATTTTCTATTTCTTCTAATAATTCAAATGGATCTTTAGATTCTCTATCCATCTTATTAATAAATGTAAATATAGGCATTTCTCTAAGAGATGCAACATGGAATAGTTTTCTTGTTTGATCTTCTATACCTTTTGCTCCATCCACTACCATAACAGCGCTATCTGCCGCCATAAGAGTTCTATATGTATCTTCTGAGAAATCTTGGTGCCCTGGTGTATCTAATATGTTTATACAGTGGTCTTTATAGTTAAATTGCATTACTGAGGAAGTAACTGAAATCCCTCTTTGCTTTTCTATTTCCATCCAGTCTGATACTGCATGAGTAGAAGCTTTTCTTGCTTTAACTGAACCTGCAAGCCTTATTGCTCCTCCATATAACAAGAACTTTTCTGTTAAAGTTGTTTTACCTGCATCTGGGTGAGATATAATAGCAAAGGTTCTTCTTTTTTCTATTTCATTTATATAATCTGCCAAAGTAGCTTCCTCCTTAAAATTAAATTAAGTTTTATCTCTATTTCTCTAGTTATTCATTATACCCTAAAGTTTAATAATTTAAAATGAAAATTTGTTATTAATTGCAAAGCAATTTACAAATGAAAGAATGGAAAAATTAAAGAATGAAAGAATCGAGGTGGTTTTGCTATGCCAAACTTAAACTATAGGTGCTAATCACTTTCTATTCAAAAACCCCTTAGGGATTTTTTCATTAACTTTTTACTTTTTCCCCTTTCACTCTTCATTAATAATAGCTATCTTATTGTGTTTTAAAAACGTGTTGGTGGAATTTAGTTATTAGTAGCTTTCTACTACATATAATAATTAATTACTTATATTTATAAGATAAATATTTATAAAACTAAATTTATATTTATCTTCTTTTAGAAATTATACCAACATTATTTTAAAACAGACTCTAATAGTATTATTTCACATAATATACTCTTATTTCATCTTTCTTTTTATTAAATTCATTTCATCAACACGTTTTTAAACAGTTTTCGATAATCTTATTACATATAATATAATATTATTTCGTGTTTCATTTTAAAATTATGTCACCAACATTATTTTAAAACAGATGCTGATAAACCTATTCCATATAATTTAATATTATTTCACATTTCTTTTTGTAATTATAGTACCAACACGTTTTTAAAACAGATCTATATGCTTTACTACATTATATACAGCACTCATTTAAATTCTTAAAGTTAAATAAAAAATCCATACACATAGACATTAGTCTAGTGCATGGATTTTATTTATTTTATACTTCTAAACTTGTTTCTTTTTTCTAAAAAACATAATCCCACCAATAGCAACTATTCCTATTGCTAAAACTACTATTATTGTACTAGATACTCTTGAACCTGTTTCAGGTAATTCTGGAACATCAGAAGGATTACCAAGCTCTTCATTCATTAACTTTGTAATATTAATAAGAGAATTTAAAGCATTATCTACTTCTTCTTGTGTTGCATCTTTATCATTAATAACTTTATCTGCTATTTTTAATGCATCCTGATATTTTTTCCAGTTTTCTTTTGAATGATTTGTTTCTTTATAATATTCTAGGATTTCTTTGTAGAATTTTTCTAACTTAGATTTATCCACCTTAGAAGCCTCTGGTTCTTCTGTTTCCACTTCTACTAGATTACCTTTAGCTGTCTTTAATGCTGATAGAGCATTATCTATTTCTATTTGTGTTGATGCTTTATCATATGCATCTTTTGCTGCTTTCAATGCATTTATAAATGCATCTTTCTCTGCTCCATCTTTATATTTATCTAAGTCAATCTTTTCGTATTCTGCAATTGCAATTCCTAATTCACTTCTATCAATATTTTCTTCTTCTGGTAATTCTATTAAATTACCTTTAGCTGTTTTTAATGCTGATAGAGCATTATCTACTTCTATTTGTGTTGATGCTTTATCATATGCATCTTTTGCTGCTTTCAATGCATTTATAAAGGCCTCTTTCTCTGCTCCATCTTTATATTTATTTAAGTCAAGCTTTTCGTATTCTGCAATCACATTGCCTAACTCACTTCTATCTACATCTTCTATATCTATTAATTTTAATTCTGATTGTGCTTCTGTAAGAGCTTTTACCACATTATCAATTTCCTCTTGTGAAGCTGCATTATCTACTAAAGCTTTTGCATTTTCTAATACTTTTACAAATGTATCTTTTTCAGCTCCATCTTGATATTTAGTTAAATCAAGCTTTTCTGAATTTTTAATAGCCTTTTCTAATTCAGTATAATCTAATTTCTTCTTTTCAACAGTTACTGTAGCCTCTGCCATTAGACCTGCTGCATTTGTTATTTTAACTTTAGCAGTTCCTGACTTTAATGCTGTTAAAAGACCATTTTGATTTACTTTTACTATTTTTTCATCAGAAGAGCTCCATACAATACCTTTTAAAACAGTATTTTCTGCATGCTTTGGAGTTAATGTAACTTTTCCACCTATATTCATTGTTACATCTTCTAAAGTTGCTGTATCTGCTACCTTTTGTAAGATAATTGGTGCAACTTCTGCTATAGCTGCAAAGTTACCTCTACCCTTTTCTACATAAATCTTAATTGTTTTTGCATTACGTGTTTCTTTAAACTTAGAAGTTATCCATGATCCACCTTGCATCTCTGAATCTAAAGCAGTAATAGAATCTGAAGTTTCTAAAACATTTCCTTCTGAATCTAATACTTCATATTTGAATTGTTGCACAATACCATTATTTGCACTTGGTCTTTGTTGGAATTTAAATCCACCAATTTTCATTTCATTACCTAAATCTACAGTTAAGATTGCTGGATTTTCTTTATTTACAACAAATCCTGTAGTACTCCAATTTGAATGCCAGTAAGTAGAAGAATTTCCATCTGTAGCTGCGGATGCTACTCCACTTCCTACTGGTTCTCCTGTTGCCTCTTCTGTATTTGCACTAGAGCTTATTCCACTTAATTCTTCCCTTGGAATATCTATTACAACATCGTCTATGATTTTCATTTCAAATACAACTTCTTTTCCATCTGGAAGTGTTGCTGTAATAGTTGTATTTCCTGCTGCTAATGCTTTTACTATATTAGCATCTTTATCTACAACTGCTACTTTTTCATCACTTGAATTCCACTCGATTTTATCTAGACCACTTCCATATATTGTAGCAGTCTCACCCTTATAAAGATTTGTACTTGATAATGTAACTGCAATAGCATCTTTATCTTCTTTAATCACAAGGTTATCTAGAACAAAATCTGTTTGTCCCATAGCACCACTGCCTGCTTTACTTGCATTTTGATAAAGACCAATCCAAGTTTGTCCACTTCCATTACCAATTACCTGCATTTTTACATGCTTTGTCTCTCCACGAGCTGCTTCAAGATATTGTTCTCCTGAAGGAGCTGTATAATTTGTTCCATCTCCAATAACCATAGCATATGCTTTATCTGGTCCTGATTGATAATCAAATTCAACATTGTATACTTTACCTGCTTCAAAGCGGAAATTTTGTGGAATTGTTTGATAAATTATTCCTGTATTTGCACTATGATGTTTTAGTGACCAGTTTCCTGAAATTACATCACTAATTACTCTTCCATTCCATCCAGCTTGTGTATATGGTTCATTTAATTGTGATAAATGTGTTCCTGGATCTGAAATTCCTTGTGCAGAACTTAATACAAATGGATATAATCCTTGTACTACTGTTTCAAAATCCTGCTTAAATGTTCCATCTTTTTGGAAGTTATTTAGTGTTTTTTCTACTATACGAATATCATCCATATAAGTAGAGCCTTCTCCAGCTGCTCTAGCTAAAGTTAATTCAGCTGTCTCATTTTTGGCTGTGAATGAAATTTGCATACGTTGCATTTTACTTCCATTCTTTTGGTCAGATTTTACATAGTTATTTAAAATAGAACGTTCAGTGTAATTAGAAACTATTTCTTTTCCTGTATTTACTTCTATAGTTGCCTTTTCATCACTGTTATTTTCTACATATACTTCTGCTACATAGTTTGTGTTCTTTTTTAATCCTGAAATAGTTGTAGTTACAGATATATCTTCAGAAGGATTATTAAACGCTAGTCTTTGATCTCCTGTATTTGCCTTTTCTATTACAACTGATTCATCTTCAATATCTCCTGACCACTCATTAGAAGATAATTTTTCTCCTTCAGCATATCCATTAAATCCTGGATCTACTACATAATCTGCTTCACCAAAATCATTTTTTAGTTCTTTAATTTCTGAACCTTTTGCTAATACATATGCTGTTGCTGCTTTAGCTTCTAAAGTTATAGCACCATTAGTTACAGGAACACTTATTTCATTTATACGTCCTTGGTCAGATAATTCATACATTACAACATTTCCAAGGCCTTCCCATCCTTTTGGAAGTTCCCATGTTGTTTCTCCTCCATCTAAATTCCAATGATATAATTTTTCTGTTCCATCTTCTTCTGTCCATGGCAATAAATATGTCACATCATCTAATACTACTTTTCCATTTAAAGTAATTGTACGCTCAATGTTATCATCACTTCTTTGTTCTTCATTTCTTGTTACAACAACTTCATCTCCTGCATCATTTCTCAATTTAATTTCTTTTTCATGATTTCCTACAGGTGATTGTCCTTTTTCATAATTTTCCCAATCGGTTACAATATAATGTTGTAAAAACTTAGTAGGTAAGTTTTGATTAAATGTTTGTAAGATGTAGTTGTTGTAATCTTTATCTCCACCCCATCCTTCAAATCCATACAATCTGTAACCTCCAAGTAATGGATTATCTGCTGTTCCTCCAAATGCAGGATAATTTAACACTTGAGAATCTCTATGGTCATTTCTGATGAAACGGATAATATCACTATTAAATCCCTTTGAAGTTGCACCACCATAAACTGCATCTGTTGACCAATGTTGCCATGTTGAGTCATACTCACCTTGTGCACTAAATTCTGTTGTGAATCTCCAGCCAAGAGAATTAATTTCTTTTGCAATATTTCTTGTTTCCCATGCATCTTGATACCATACATCAAGATAAATGAAGTCCATATTATTTTCACGACTTTCAGCATCTGCTTTAATTTCTTCTTTAGTCGCAGTTACTTCTCCTTCAGAATTTCCTACTGCTAATGGCCATTCTCTATTATAGAAGCTTGTTTCATTTATACGATCATAGAATTGTACAAGACGTTTCCATCTTGCTTCACTTGATAAATCCCAAAGCTTGTCAATTACATGAGATTGATCTAGCCACCCCCATCCATTTGTTAATGGCTTTTGTAACATATTTTCATTAAATGAAGGTGCTTCTGGATATATTTCTTGGGCATTAACGTGAACACCAATTTCTGTGTTATAATCGTGTGCAATTTTAATTAAATCTTGGAAATCTTCTACTCCACCTTCACGCTCTGCAATATCTGCATATTCTGAATTGGCAGAATCATGGCCTTCATTTCCATATCCTTTTAACATAACTGATTGTGGAAGTCCATCTGTTGCAAGATATACTTTCTTAATATTATCAGCTGTTGTTAAGTAAGGGTTAGATGCCATACTTGCAAAGTTCATAACAATACGATAGTTAACCATATCCTTAATTACTTCTGATCCATAAGGAATATTCATAATATCACGGAATGCAAGGGCTCCATCATTCCAATCAATATCTCCATCTCCATTTTTATCTGCTGCAATAGCAACTTTTGTACATGGTAAATCACTTACTGGATATTCTTCATATTTTGCTGCCGCCTTTTGTCCGTTTTTATCTCCTAATTCATAGTACCATGGTGCACTTGTAAGACTCATTGTATCTGCACCATTGTTTCTTACAACACGCTTATCTCCTTCAGCTTCTGAATTACTGAAAAGACCTGCGCTTAACTTGCTATTTGTAAGGAATCCATATAAATAAGAATCTGTTTTTGATGGAACAAATCCATTTTCAAAATCAATAAATACGTCACCACTTGATGTTGTAGTTGTAGATGTTTGTGCTCCTGCAAAATTAGCACCTTCTTCTACAGCATCTACTGTTAAAAGATTTAATTGTGGAACATCAATAGTTGCAATCTTTGCAGATCCTTCAGCCTTATTAAGCTCTGTTACTTCCCATGTTAAATTATTTCCTTCTACACTTACTTTTATTTTCATATCTAAATTTATGTTGTTTTCAGTGTTTTCAACATGCATTGAATATACTCTAAAATCTTTTCCTTCTTCTGCAACTGTAACAGTTGGTTCAATTTTTATACCATTGATTGCTACAGTATTAAGTTTAGTTTCGTTACCACGGAAATATTGGTCTTTAACCTCTCCCCCATCTTTAAGAATTTGATATCTAGCCACAACCGGGAATGTTTTTCCAATATATACTTTCATTGTTTCTGATGCAATACTATCATATTGTGTTAAATCCAATCCTGCCTTTTCTTCTAATATAATATCTATTACATTGTTTTTATCTTCAATATTTATAACTTTAGAATATGCCTCATAACCTGGCTTTGTAACAGCCATATTATGTTCTCCAATTTCTAAGCCATCGAACTGATACCTTCCATTTACATCACTATTAGCTGAGTTTGCTCCTATGCGTATAACTGCTTCATGGATTGGATTCCCATCTTTATTTAAAACAGTTCCTGATACAGGCACAAGCTTTGAATACTCTTCTTCCACTTTTTGCCCTTGACGTTCTGCTGCAAATCCCCACTTATCTTCCATAGTGTTTGTATCATTATATTTCATATCTGCAAAAGAAATTGATGTCGCTCCATTTGTTTTTACACCAAATCTTCCTTTTCCAGAAGTCTTTTCAGCAAATGAAATTAAAGCTTGATTAGTAACTCTAACTGTAGTTCCATTAACAGTTACTGATAATGTCTCACGATTTAAAGATACAGACATTTGTAATTCTTGACCCTCTACAGGCTCTGGGAGACCTGAAATCTTTGGGTAAGATTCACTACCATTTAACTTATATTGATAATACCACTTACTACTTAAATCATGTCCTATATACAGCCAATTGTTATCGTCTACATAACTGTAAAATACTCCCCAGTTATTACTTGGTTTTAATTTTAGAGAAAGTTCCCCTGCCTCTTCCATTTTTCTACTATTATTAAGTAATAAAACTGGTGCTGCTGCAGCTGGATTACCATAAGCATGTCCACCGCCATTGTTAGATCCACCTGTCAACTTAAACCACTTTTCACCTTGTTCAGATGGTTCTTCTGGATCTTCTTTATCTGTAACTACTACTGATGGTTCCCATACTTGACCTGCAAGGTTATCTTTATATAATGTCCAAGCATTGTAATTTGTATACTTATCGCTTCCAACTGTTACATCTGAAAAATAGATATCAGTGTAAGCAGTTCCATATGCAGCTGCACCAAATCCAATCTTTCCTGCTTCATTTTTTAAACTAATAAAATCAGCTGTATTAATTAGTACTTCTCCACTCTCACCACTTATCTCATTCTCTACTTTTAATTTAAGTCCATTTTCCACATATACTGCACTAATGTTTACGATATCATTTTGATTTAATCCTGGGAGCCCTGTAATTCCTGGATATCCTCCTTTATTACCATTCTTATATTCTATAAACCATCCAGTTGCTCCGTCATATGCAACATATCCCCAATGATTATCATCTACATATTTTGTTACAAAACGAAATCTTGTATCGTTTTTTTCACTTCCAACTTTCATCTGAAAGCTAATTGACTCATCTCTAATGTCCTTTTTATCTGATAATACAAATAATTCTGGGTTTGCACTCCCAAAATGCCCATTACCATTACCACTTCCAGCCTTTATATGTGCCATTGTTTTTGGTGCTGCTAAAACATGTAAAGATGGAAATATACATGTACAAAATACAGCAATGGCTATTACTCCAGCCCCAAGTCTTTTCTTACTTCCTTTTAGGATATTAACCATAAATACACCCTTCCCTTCTATTAAATTTGTAATTATTACTCTTCACCCTTCTTTTTATATTTTTACCACCTCATTACATTTTTCTTTTATTTTTTGTAATATGTAAAAACATACCACATTTGTATGTTTTTACATAAAGTATAAATCCATTATATATTAGTTTTTAATGAATATATATTAGTATCTTGCTAATTTATCTATCTATTTTGAGAACTTTAGTTCATTATTTAACATTAAAAATAGCTCTGATTGAACATAAACCAAGTAAGTTCATGTCCAATTAGAGCTATTTTTTTAATTATCTATTACTTTATTTTAATTTATTTCTCTTACATTCCACTTAACAAACATCACAAGTACAATATTTGCTATTGCTGTTATAAGTAATATTAAGCCTATCGGCATTCCAGTATCTATTATTTGTCCATATAGCAATTGTCCTGGTGCTACACTTATTGTTGCTACTGCTGTTGAAAAAGCTGAAACTCTTCCTAGCATTTCTAGTGGTACTTCTTTTTGTATAAATGTTAGTGTCAATACATTTGATAATGAAAGTGACATCATTATTGCAAGTCCACCAATTGCAAATAGGAATGCTATTGTGTAGTTATTTGCTTTTATTCCACCTAATGTTGACATTAATATAACACCTGCAACCATTGGCAAATATGTATAGTGAACCTTTTTTATTTTAAACATATTTGGTTTTACACTTATCCAGAATCCACCTAATATCATTCCCAAGACACATATACCTTCTACTATTCCATATATTTCTGAAGGTAGCCCTAAGAAAATGTTTATGAAGTATGGTGCTAGAATTGTTAATACTGGAACTAAAAATATATTACATAATGCATATGAAGCTATAATTCCAAGAACAACTTTTTTCTCTTTTGATAAATACTTGAAGGTTTTACCCATATCTATAAATGAATTTTTTATAAACTCAATTGATAGTATCTTTTCTTCCCTCTTTGCAGTTCCCTTTATATTTTCATATGCCATTGTTGCTTTTTTATTTTCTTTTATGACTTCAGATGCTATTGCTGATTCTTTCTTTCCTCTTATATCTTCTTTTACTTTTTCAGATATAACTGTAACTTTTGCACTTTCTTTAATATCTAAGGTTGATACTGCTACTTCTGTAGGTACTGCATTTTTTTCTAAAGTAACTACATTATTTGATTCTACTTTTGATTGTAGTTTTGATTCTACATCTTCGTTTACCACTAAATCTGGAATATCTAAGAATAATTCCATTATTGCAGATGCAAAAAAGCTTATAGCATTTATTATAACTATTGCTTTTATTCCAACTATTCCATAAAGAACACCTGCAAGTATTGGTCCTGCAAAGTTTACTATTGACCCTACTTGATTTATTACACCATTAGCACTTGTTAACTTATCTTCTTCAACTATTTGAGGAATTGATGATGTAACTGCTGGTCCATATAAAGTAAAACATATAGATAGCATAAACATCACTATAGCAACAATTACTTCATGGTCTCTACCATTAAGTAGTATTATTGCATATCCTCCAATTAAGAATGAGCAGAAAAAATCTAAGTAAACCATTATCTTTTTCTTATTTACACGATCTGATAACATTCCAGCAATAGGTGCAAATAAAATATATGGTATCGTTGATATTGCTAATATATTTGCAAAGGTAGCTGTACTACCTGTAAATTCTAGTAGATATAGAGACATACTAAATCTTTGAATTGCATTACCAAATAAAGATATAATTTGCCCTATAACTATTATTATAAAGTTTTTATTTTTCATAGTCACCCCTTAGAAGTTCATATTCCATACATATTGGGTATTCACCATTTTCACTAACTTGAAGATGTGCTTCTACCCCATATATTTCTTTCAATGATTCTTTTGTTATTACATCTATTGGTCTTCCTTCACAAATAACTTTTCCTTTTTTAAGACCAATTATATTATTTGCAAATCTACAAGCATTGTTAAGCTCATGAAGAACTATTACTACTGTAATTTGCTTTTCTTTATTTAATTTTTCTAATACTTCTAATACCTCAAGTTGATATGACATATCTAAATATGTAGTTGGCTCATCTAACATGATAATTTCTGTTTCTTGAGCCAAAGTCATGGCTATCCATGCTCTTTGTCTTTGTCCTCCAGATAAGTTTTCAACTTCTCTATCTGCAAATTCTGAAAGTCCTGTTTCTTCTATTGCCCAGTCGATAACTTCTTTATCATGTGAATTTAATCCACCTATCATTTTTTGATGTGGAAATCTTCCATATGCTACAAGTTCTCTTACTGTAAGACCACTTGGACAAACTGGTCCTTGAGGAAGAAATGCTACTTCTCTTGCTATGTCTTTTTCTTTTACCTTCTTTATATTCTTATTATTTATAAAGATATCTCCGTTCTTTGGCTTGTTTATTCTTGCTATAGTCTTTAGAAGTGTGGATTTTCCACATCCATTTGCTCCAATTATAATACTGATTTTTCCTTTTGGGATACAAAGATTCATATTTTCAATTATTACATTGCTTTCATATGCAACACTTAAGTTCTTTACACTAATAGCTTCCATAATTATTTCTCCTTCATCATTAAATAAATAAAATATGGTACTCCAAATATTGATACTGTAATCCCAACTGGAATTTCAATTGGAGAAAATAGATTTCTTGAAACTGCATCTGCAAGAAGAATTATAATAGTACTTATAATTGCTGATATTGCAATAAAATTCTTATGATATGGTCCAACTAGCTTCCTTGCAATATGAGGTGAAACAAGACCTAAGAAACCAATGTTTCCTGCAAATGCTGTTGCAGTTCCTGCTAATATAACTACATACGTTAAAAATTTCTTTCTTTCCTTTTCTATGTTTAATCCAAGTGATATTGATAGCTCATCAGAAAGATTTAAAACATCTAACTTTTTATAATTTAATAAAACTATTATAAATAACACTGTTATTATTGGAATTATCACTTTTGCATAACTCCAGCTTGAGCCCCATAAACTTCCTGATGTCCAAACTAATACTCTATTATAATCTCCAGCACCACCTCTAAATGTAACAAAAGTTATAAACGCATTAAGTGCTACATTCATTCCTATACCAATTAATAATAGTCTTTTTGGCTTTATTCCATTTTTACTAGATAGCATATATAGTAAAATTGCTGATATTGCAGCTCCAACTATAGCCATAAACGGAAGTACAAATATAGAAAGTGATCCAAGCTCACTATAGTAATTTGCTGTTTTAAATGAAATAAATATTACTGCGGCAACTGCAGCTCCTGCATTTATTCCTATTATTCCTGTATCTGCTAAATCATTTTTAGTTATTGTTTGAAGTATACATCCTGCTGTTGATAATCCTATGGCAACAAATATACCAACAAGCATTCTTGGAAGTCTTAAAGTTAAAACTGCTGTATTTTGAAGTTTTGTTCCATTACCAAGAAGTGTATTTATTACTTCTAATGGAGTTACCTTATATGTACCCCAGCACAATGTAATTAAAAAGGAGACAAGTAATAATGCTATTAAAATTACTAAAACTATTTTAAATCTTTTTTTCTTCATTATCCTCTCTCCTTTCTAACTAATGATATGAAAAATGGTATTCCTATAAGTGCTGTAAATACTCCAATTGGAGTTTCATAAGGATCTAAAAGCATTCTTGCTGCTATATCTGCATATGTTAAAAGTACTGCACCAACTAAAAATGAGCATGGTATGTTTTTTCTATAATCCTCTCCTAGTATTTTTCTAACTATTTGAGGAACTATAAGCCCAACAAAGGCTATGTTTTTTCCTACTGCAACTGCTGCTGCACACATTGGTATCATAACCATAAGTGTTGCAAATCTTATTTTTTCTGGATTTTCACCAAGTCCAATTGCAACATCATCTCCAAGATTTAAAATATTTATCTTTGCTGATAATAAAATTGCTATAATAAGTCCTATAACTCCAACAAAGAATACTAATTTAAAATCTGCCCATCCTGCATTTCTAAATCCTCCAGATACCCAAAATCCTATCATTTGTGATTGATTAGATAAAAGTCCAACTATTGTTGTTAACGAAATGAAGAATGTGCTTAAGGCTGTTCCTGCTAAAAGTATCTTTGCAATTGAATTATTATTTGCTTTTTTTGATATAAAAGCTAAAACTATAAGACCTGTTATAAGTGCTCCAATAAAAGATGCTATCATAACATTTCTTGTACTTATTGTTATTCCTAGTGCATAGAAAATTGCTATTACTAAAGTTGCTCCTTGGCTTACACCTAATATTGATGGTTCTGCTATAGGATTTCTAGTAACCCCTTGTATCATTGCACCTGTTACCCCTAATATTCCCCCTGTAAATAATACTGATAATGCTCTTGGGATTCTTACATCTCTAACTAACATAAGTTCTAATGTTTCACTATAATTAAAGATACTATCCCAAATGTCTGAAAAGGAAATATGGACGGATCCTAACCTTACAGCTAGAACCAGTCCTATTACTAAGAGTAACATACTAATTATTGTAAAAATTACTGTATGTCTCTTATTTTGTTTCATTTAACATTTCACCTATTTCATCTACTAATAATTCTCTACCTATTGAGCTATAACCTTGGTTAAAGTATGGTGATGAATCTAACACTACTACTTTACCCGCTTTAACTGCTGGTAGGTTGTTCCAAATAGCATTGCTTTCTAATTGAGCTAAATCTTCTTTTGTTGCTATTAAGAATATATAATCTGATTTTATTGCTGCTAAACCTTCGTATGTAACAACTGGTAAGCTTATATCACTTTGTGCTGGCATTCCTTCTGGTTTCTTAAGTCCCATATCTTCATATAATACGCTACCAAATCCTGCACCATCAAATATGAAGAACTGTCCACCACTAGCTAAGAATGAAAGATATGATGTATCTTCGCCATATTCTGCTTTAATCTTATCGCCTGCTTCCTTAGCCTTTGCTTCATAATCTGCAAGCCACTTATTTGCTTCTGCTTCTTTATTAAATACCTTTGCAAATGCCTTAACATCATCTTTCCAGTTTAATGCTTCTAATTGAATCATAACTGTTGGAGCAATTTCACTTAATTGATCATACATTTTTTCTTGAACTGTTGATATAACTATTAAATCTGGGTTTAAGTTCATTATAGCTTCAACATCCATTGTATCTTGCATGCTATATCCTAAGATTTCAGCACCCTTTAATGTTTCTTCTAAATATGAAGGGAACTTAGTATAATCATAAGCATCACTATTTGCAGTTCCTATTACCTTATATCCTAATATTGATAAAATATCACTGTTTCCGCTTAAATCTACTATTCTTTGAGGTTCTGCCGGAATTTCAACTTCTCCTCTAACATCTGTTACTGTTACTTTTTTATCTTCTGACTTATTTTCAGCTGTAGCACCCTTTCCGCATCCTACAAGCATAAATGCAGTAAAACAAGAAACTACTAATGTTTTTAATAAATTCTTCTTCATAACTTACCTCCATATATTCTAAGATTTATTAAATCATTATCTTATGATAATTTAAGAAACCTTATTATTATTTTGTTTTGTAAATCTTATTATTGCTTTTTACTACTTTTTTATTACCTTTTTGATTAGTCTTATTGATTGCTTTGATTAATTAATCTTATTTATTACATTGCCAATTGTATATGAGATTCATTCTCAATACAAGGTTTGCAACTAATTTAATAATTTTATCATCTAATAGAATAATTTTTATATAAAAATAAGCAGATTTTCTGCTATACTAATTATGAACTCTTTTAAGCTTTACGGAATACAACACCCTTAACTTTTGCTATAAATTTTCGCTTTTAACTATAAATTACTTTTAACTTTTCACTAAATAAATTCTTTGAAAATTTATTTATATTATTACCTAAAGAAAAAGTTTTATGAAAAATTTATTTACTTTTAAATGTAAAAATATAACTAGGGGGATGAAAAACAAATGATATCAAGATCTACTCATGAATTTCAAAATATGGTATTAAATAATATGACCTTTTCTTCATACCCTATGAGTAACTACACTATATACAAAAATGAGGACAGGCCTGAACTTGGATATTTTATTAAATATAGTCGTGAAGGATATTATGACTTTGGAATTGGTGATTATACTATTGCTCAAGATTTTTCTCTTTCTTTTGATCATCAAGATGAGATAATGAGGCTTGGAACTGTTTATACAGGAGTGACAAAATTCAAAATAGAGAATAATCCCGTTTCATCATTTACTCCATCTTCATTTTTTGTTGTAGAAAAAAATTTGAAAGGAACTCAAGTTTGGAAGAAAGGCCAACACTTTCATGGAGCAGAAATAACAATTTATAAAAAATACTTTGATGAAGTTCTTAAACCTAATTTTTCTAATATTATTGATTTTAATAACTTTATTTTCAATTATACATATAGATATCTTCCACTTGAAATTGCAACCATTATTCAGCAATTAAGAAGCTTAGCCCAAGCTGATGAACTAACTCCAATATATTTAGAGAGCAAAATTTTAGAATCTATTGCATTAATATCAAAGGAAGTTCACTCTTCTCCAGAAAATGCTTTTACAAATCAATTAAATTATGGGGAAATCATTATAGGAAAAAATAGAAAAGTTACTCTAACTGCTTCAGATGCTAATGCAATACAAAGAGCTTACGAAATTTTGACAATGGAAGCTTGCAATCCTCCTACTATAAAGAGCTTAAGTAAGATGGTATTTTTAAATGAACAAAAATTAAAAGCAGGATTTTCAGCAAAATATCATATGTCAATTAGTCAATACACTAACTCAATTAGAATGACAATTGCCGAAAACTTATTATCTACAACAGATTTAAGTATTGAAGAGATTTCCAAAATGATAGGATATAATTATTGCGGAAACTTTGTAAAAATGTTTAAAAAAGTTCATGGGAAAACACCACTGGCCTTTAGAAAAATAAAAGAGCAATAAATTATAATTTGTTGCTCTCTTAGCTTCTTAAATAAGATTATTTATTTTCTTCCTCATTTGTTATCCTCGTTGTATGAGATGTGTGAAAATGCATCAAGATATTCTTAACCTTACTATTATCATTTTATTTTTTAACCCAAGTATTAAGTTAAGTATATCTCTACATTTAAGTTTTTAAATCATATATAATTTTATCTTATTCTTTTTTAAAGATTATAGTTTCCTAAATTTTTATTGCATACTATTCTGTTTTAAAAACGTGTTGATGATTATATTTTCATAATATATCTTTCTGTTTTAAAAGATTGTTTGTGAAATTATTTATTTAGATTTAAATTCATTAAATTCCTTTTTTGCGTATTCATGATGTTTCATACAAGCAACTAATGGCATTTCATAACCATCCTCTGTGAAATTTATTTCTGTAAGACTTGTTTGCTTTATAAATGGCGGATCCCATAATGTATCTATGTCTCTTTTTTCTAGCTCACATAAGTAAGACTTTAAGGTAATAGTATGAGTTACAATTAAGATATTTTTCCCTTTTTCTTTTTCTAATATTTCATTAATTGATTTGAAAGCTCTTTCCTTAACTTCATAAAAACTTTCTCCATCTCCTGTTGGAATATATTTTGATGGAACATTCCAAAAGTTATAGTAGTTTTCTTCACTTAGGCTTTTCATTTCTTCTTGATTTAAGCCTTCCCATCCACCTATTCTAATTTCTTTAAGTCCATCGTGAGTAGATAAAGGAATATTTCTATCTCCTTTAACTATTTTTGCAGTATTAAAGGCTCTTCCTATTGGGCTAGCATATATAACATCTATATGTGTATCCTTCATTCTATCTCTCAGCCATTCAGCTTGTTTAATTCCAAGCTCTGTTAAAGGAGAATCTCCCCAACCTTGCATTATTCCTTTTTCATTCCATTCTGTTTCTCCATGTCTTGTTAAATATAGTTTAGTCATATACCCTCCATAAATTTTTATAACTTTATTTATATAGAAAATTTTGATTCTATCTTATTCTTAAAAATCTGAAAATTATCAACAATTAATATTAATTTACTCACAATTTTCAGTTTATAATTTTTATTTTTCTGTTAATAACTTCTGGATAATTTATACTTGTACAATAATTTCTAGATTTTCTAGTATGGCCTTTAGCCATTACAACTATATGCTTGTCTTACTATTATATAGTAATATGATTAAAAGTAAAGGAGCTAATTTTTCATTAGCTCCTATCTGATAAATTTGTATTATTAATCTATATTACTCTTGCTACTTCAAAGCCTTCATTAACTGCATGTTTAACCTTACGTGGTGCTAATGCATCTCCTATAACTCTTATATCTTTTATTTTTCCTTCAAGTTCAGCTTTAATATTTTCTTGAGATTTAAACCCTAGGGCAAGAACTACAGAATCGCAAACAATATTTTCTATAGTGCCATCTACTTTTTCAACAATAACTTCATTGTCTTTTATTTCAACTAATTTTGTGCTAGCTAAAATATTAATTCCATTTTCTGCTACCATTGAACTTAAAGCTAATAAATTGTTAAATGGCATAGGCTCTACTAAAATACGCTCTTTCATTTCAATAATAGTTACTTCTTTGCCTTGCTCTGCTAAATGTACAGCAGTTTCACAGCCAACAAATCCACCGCCTGCAATAATAACATTTTCTCCCAGATTAATATTATTTGAAAGTACATCTATAGCTGCATGTACATTGCTACCATTTATACCTGGAAGTCTTGGTACTAAAGGAGTACTTCCAGTTCCAAGGATTACTACATCTGGATTTTCTTTAAGTATTTCATTAGAGGTACTATTTTTTTCAGTAACTACATTAACTCCAAGCTTATCCATTTGTATTTCATAATACCTAATCAATCTCTTTAAGTCATCTTTAAATTTTGGTACAGATGCTGGTATTAAATTACCGCCAAGTTTTTCTCCTTTTTCCCATAGAGTAACCTTATGTCCTCTTTTAGCTGCAACTATTGCTGCTTCCAATCCTCCTGGACCGCCTCCAACAATAAGTACCGATTTTTTAACTTCAGCCTCAGATAACTTTTCCCCTTCTCTTCCGCATCTTGGATTAACACCACAGGATACTGGCTCACCAGAAAGTATTGAAAACATACATTCATTACATCCAATACATGGCACAATATCTTCTGATCTGTTTTCTTTCACTTTATTAACCCACTCAGGATCAGCTAGTGAATAATGTCCTAATGCTACAAAATCGGCTATACCCTTAGATACTATTCTCTCTGCTACTTCAGGGTATCCCATCTTTCCATGTCCAATAACAGGGATACTAACTTTCTTTTTTACAGCTTGTATATATTTTTCATGTACCGCTGATTCTTGATATATTGTCGGGATTGCATTTTGCCAGCAAGCATGACATCCTATATCTACATGAAGAGCAGAAACTCCTAAATTTTCAAGGAATTTTGCCATCTTAACTCCTTCTTCAAGTTCTCTTCCTCCTCTTATAAGATGAGTTGGTGAAAACTTATAAATTATAGGATAATCTTCTCCACAACTTTTTTTAACTGCTTCAATTATTTCTAGAGATATTCTCATTCTTCCTTCAAAGCTACCACCATATTCGTCTTCTCTAGAATTCCATAATTCTGTTTGGAATTGATCAATTAAATATCCACCATACCCATGAACTTCAATAGCATCCACTCCAGCTCTTTTAGCTAAAGCTGCTGCTCTTCCAAAAGCTTCTACTTGCTTATGTATTTCTTCTATTGAAAATGGAGGATTATTTTTACCTACATATCCTATATTTCCAGCTCCTAAAGAAAGTTGAATACATAGTTTTGAGCCAAAAGAATGTATTTTATCTGCTAATTTTTTTATTCTATCTATTTTATCCTCATTGTCTAACAAGAACATACTATTAGGTTTTTGGAATTCACTTGTAACTAAAGTAGCTCCAGTCATGATTAAGCCTGTCCCACCTTCTGCTCTAGCTACATAATAATCAATTGATCTTTCAGAGAATCCGAAATCCTCATCAACATAATCAATTCCCATTGGAGCCATTACAATTCTGTTCTTTAATGTTAAATTCCCAATTTTTCCGTGCTCTAAAATCATCATTATTAACACACCAACCCTCGTTAAGTTATATTTTTAACAATATTTGATAAAAAATTTTTCATTACTTTTATTTAATTGTTTACATACATGTTATTTGCGTATTATATGCACAAAATCATTATAGATTATTTAACAACTTAAATCAATATGTTTAATACATTTTGTTTTAATATCTACTTTAATAAACAAAAAAGACTACTGTTTAAGTAGCCATTAAACATTTTTATAAATTCGAAAAATCTGAAAATTATCAACAATTATCTTTTATTTATTAACAGTTTTTGGTTTATAAATTTTATTTTCTTGTTAATATTTTTTTAATAAATACTACTTGTATAATAATTTAGATTTTCTAGTATGTCCGTTACCTTTTTACCATGTGCTTGTCTTATTATTATATAGTATTTTAATTAAAAGTAAAGGACCTCACGTTTAGTTAGGTCCTTTGCCTTAATTTATATATTAATTACTTTTTATTTCTTTTTTTGTTCAAAACAAATCCTAAAGCAGTCATTGCTAAACCTAGAGCCCCTGTTGCTATTGGTGTAACTACAGCTCCTGTGTTTGGTAACTTGCCTCCATTATTATTATTTGTTTCTGGTTTATTCGTATCTCCTGGCTTTTCTTCATTTCCTGGCTTTTCTTCATTCCCTGGCTTATTGCCATCATCCGGCTTATTTTCTTCATTCCCTGGTTTATTTTCTTCTTCTGGAGCTTCTACTTTTATAATATTAATATATCTATTTTCCAATGTTGTATTAAATGTTCTGTCTTTTGAATCTACAATTTCTACAGAATGAATAATATTAACATCTTGCCCTTCTTCTGCAATTGCTTTTATTGTCACTACTAAACTTGTTTGTGACTCAATGGATTTTTCTATAGATTTATCACTTAAGGATACATTTATTTCAGAATCTTTTACTTCTACATTTTTCACTTCAACATTTTCATCAGCTGATTTTACTGATACTACTTCAAAAGCATCACTATTAAAGTTTATTTTTTCCAAGTAATTTTCTGATTTTAAGCCTTCTATTTCATTTATATTAACTTTTACTTCTATTTCTTCACCTGATTTAACTTCTGCTGGTGCTTCAATTGTAGTTGTTCCTACCGATGTTAAATTCGTTATACCATATCCATATTCAAAAGCATTTACATCTAAGTTAGCTACTCCATTTTCATTAACTGTTGGAATACTAACTGGTAATGTTCCTCTTGCTTCTGATCCTCCAAAGACAACTTCTATTGCTGCTGGGATATTTGGTCCAAAAGCTTGTACTGGTGATAATCCTCCATCTGCTTCTGTTGGATCCATGCCTTTATATCCATAAGCTATTACTTCTGCTTTTGCATTTTTATGTGCAGCTACATCATACGGCTTACCAATACTTACAACTACTGAATCTTTATTTAATTCATTTGCATAAGAAGTTACTGCATTTGGTATTGCTGTTATCCAATGGGTACTATTTAAATGTGTGTAATTTCCCATTTCTGATAAAACTATTACGTAATCTGCTTCATCAATTTTACTTTTTAATTCATCTGTTATTTCGCTCTCTTTCAAATAGCAATAGGTATCTAATTCGACTGAATCAACTTTTCCTTCTTTCATAAGTCTATTTAATCCAAATCTCATACCTGGTAATTCATTATCATATGGAGCTACAAGTAAAACTTTTTCTCCTGCTTTAGGATTTAGAGGTAACACATTATTTTCATTTTTAACTACAGTTATAGCTTCTGCTGAAACTCGTCTTTCAACATCTCTATTTTCCTTGGAACCAACCACACTTTTTGCATTTTCAATTTTTTCTTCGACTGTTCTATTATCATTTGCAACGTTAATTATTCCTCTATCTATTTTTAGCTTAACTACTCTAGTTGCTGATTCATTTATTCTTTCTTCTGATATTTCTCCTTTAGCAACAGCTTCCTTAACACCTTCAACTATTGCTCTAAGTTTTGGAACATCCGCTTTACTTCTTAGAATAGTTGGCATTAATGCTATATCAACACCAGCATCAAATGCAATTTTTACAGTTTCAGCTTCTCCAAAGTTTTCTGAAATTGCAGCCATATTTAGAGCATCTGTTATAATAACACCTTCAAAATTCATGTCTTCTCTTAACAATCCTGTTAATATGTCATCTGATAAAGTTGCAGGAATTTGTATCTCTTGTCCATCCTTTATAGATGTAAAGGTATCCTTTTCAATTTGTGGGAACTGAATATGGGCTGTCATTACCATATCAACGCCATTATCTATAGCAGCTTGGAATGGTTTTAGCTCAACTTCTTTTAATTCTTCAAGTGATTTATCAACCTTTGGTAAGCCATAATGAGAGTCTGTTGCTGTATCTCCATGACCTGGAAAGTGTTTAGCTGCTACTGATACACCATTTTCTTGAATTCCTTTTATCATTTTAACTCCAAGCTTTGCAACTAAATCCGGATTGCTCGAAAATGATCTTAGTCCTATAACAGGATTTAATGGATTATTATTAATATCTACTGATGGAGCAAAATTAACATTTATTCCTAATGAATTTAATTCTCTTCCTATTACTAATCCTGTGTCATAAGAACTTTGTTCATTTTTAGTTGCACCTATAGCCATGTTTCCTGGAAAGTTTGTTCCTGTTCCTAATCTTGTAACAATTCCTCCTTCTTGGTCTATTGTTGTTAATAATGGTAGATTCCCATCTTGATCATTTATTGCAACTTGCTGCATGTCATGAATTAATTTAGTTGTTTGCTCCGTTGTTTTTACGTTTTGAGCAAATAATATAACTCCACCTAGGTCAAATTCATCTATAATTTCTGCCACTTCCTCATTCATTTCTGTCAGATCTTGAACCGTGGCTTGTCCTTCTTGTTTCCATTGTCTAAAATCAGGCATTAACATTTGCCCTATTTTTTCCTCTAAAGTCATTTGACTTACAATTTTCTCTGCCTCAGCTTTTGAATTTAAAGTATTTGCATGTACCATCTTAATATTCCCTAATACTAAAGTACTTGTAACAGCTAAGGCACTCAAAATTGCTACTATTTTCTTCTTTTTCATACTACTTTCTCATCCCCCTTAATAAGTGAAATTTCATTTCACCTTTTACATAAATTATACCAATCCCCCTTGTCATTTCAACCGTTTTCATATTTGTTTTTACGACATCTTTTTTATTAAAAAGCTTTATTGCATAAAATATTGTATATTTGCTAAGATTTTAAATATTACCTTAAACAACAATATTCTTGAATTTTCATTTCATAAACTTATATTTCAAATTCTATTTTCAAATAATCTAATTGTTTTTGCGCACAAAAAAAAGATCCCTCTAAGAGGAATCTTTTACTTCGCCATATCTAGATTTATTTCCTGAGAAATTCCCACAATATCTAATATTTTTTCTGCTCTTTCTTTTGTTGATCCTGTTATTTCCGTATATCTAACATTTTCTGCTTCTAGAAAGCTTAAGATAGCCTTGTCCACTGCTTGTGCTACTTCTTCATCCTGCCATCTTACTCCATCTTTTGAATAACCAAATTCTCTTGGCACAAAGAATATGTGATCATACTTTGGTAAATCTCTTAAAGCTAACACATAAAGATCTTTTAATATTTCTATTTCTTTTGTTGTTCTTTTCTTATCACCAAGCATAAATCTAGCATATATGTATGGTACAAATGTTGCATAGTCTGTTAATGCATAATCGAAGTCATTTAAGCTCTCTTCTAAATGAAGTTGTCCTAAATAAATTCCATATTGCTCAGCTATGTTTTCTATCATACCTTTATCTCTTAGGTAATCTGTACTATACTCTGTTGCTACACCTACATTTAAATCTCTAATTTTCATATCCACATAAAGTTGTTGTATTAATGTAGTTTTCCCACATCTTGGTCCACCTAAAATGGCAATTCTCTTTGGCATTGCAAACCCTCCAAAAATTTCTATATAAAACTAAATAATTTTTCAAAATAGATTTTAATTATATCAACAATCGACATAAATTTCAATGTATATTGAAGGTAATATTCATGTTTTATAATTAGTAATAATTGTGAAACCTAAATTTCGTTATCTTTTTATAAAAAAAGAATCCCACCTTGAAGCGGAATTCTTTCACTTTTTCACTATTACCTCTTCCCTATTCAATCAGCCCTTCTGATTTTAAGAATTCTATAGCAACAGTTTTTACGTCTCTTTTATTTATATCGACTTCATAGTTTAATTTTCTCATTTTTTCTTCTGTTAATTTTCCATCTAGCTTTCCTAATATATCCTTTAATTCTGGAAACTCCTTTAAAGTATCCTCTCTTATAATTGGAACTGCATCATATGGTGGAAAGAATTCTTTATCATCTTCTAACACAACTAATTGGAATTTGTCAATTAAACCATCTGTTGTAAATGCATCTATAACTTGTGTTTCATTATTTACTAAAGCTGTATATCTTAAACCTCCATCAACAGGTTTAACTTGCTTGAACTTCATATTATAAGCCTTTTCTAAACCTATTAAACCATCTTCCCTATTAGGGAATTCTATTGTTGGCCCTATTACTAAGTCTCCTGCAACCTTTGCTAAATCTGAAACTGTCTTTAAGTTATACTTTTCTGCTGTTTCTTTGGTAATTGCCATTGCATATGTGTTATTAAAACCTAATGGGTTTAATAATTCTATATTATAATCATTCTTAAATCTTTCTTGAACTATATTATAAACTTCTTCTCTATTTGAATTTGGTTCTGAAATATTAAGTATATTTACATAACCAGTTCCTAAATATTCTACATATACATCTGCTGCTCCTGATTTTAATGCATTAAAGGTTACTTGGCTTCCACCTAAGTTAAACTTTTCTTCTACTTTTATATCGGTATTTGCTTTAACTAACTCTGATAATATATTTCCTACAATAAGTTGCTCTGTATAATTTTTAGATGCTATTGTTATTTTCTTTTCATTTCTATTTATAATACTTGTACCTATTGCTCCACCTATAACAATTACTGCTAAAACTGAAGCTATAATTATATTTCTCTTTTTATTTCTATTTGAACCATTTCTTTTTACCTTCATAGTTCCATCTGATTTTTTAATTCCATTTGGCATTGTAGCTGCTTCTATTTTTCCTGTTATCCAGTCTATTACTAAAGCTAAAATGGCTGCTGGAATAGCACCAAATAATATAAGATTATTATCTACTGTTTGGATACCTGAGAATACTAAATATCCAAGGCCACCTGCCCCTACAAAGGCTGCTATTGTCATAAGTCCAACAGCTGTAACTGCTGCCATTCTTATACCTGCCATCATAACTGGCATTGCTAGAGGAATCTTTATAAGCTTAAGAGTTTGTCCACTAGTCATACCTAAACCTTTTGCTGCTTCTAACGTGTCTGGATTTATATTTGTAATACCTGTATAAGTATTTTTTATTATAGGTAACATTGAATATAACACTACCATTGTTATAGCTGGTGCTGATCCTATACCTATAACAGGTATCAAGAAACCTAATATAGCTAAACTTGGTATAGCTTGAGTTAAATTTGCAAATCCAATTACTCCACTAGCTAGCTTTTTATTCTTAGTTATAAATATACCTAAAGGTACACCAATTACTACTGCTACTAAAACTGCTATAACTGTAAGTTGTACGTGCTCTAATAAAAGAGATAGAATTTCCGATTTCTTTGTCATTAATTGTTCCATAAAAGTACTCATTAATTATCGCCTCCCATCTCAATGTATTGACTACTTAAAACTGATATTAAACTACTTCTTGTTACTAATCCTAACAATCTATAAGCTTCATCACAAACTGGTAAGTATCCTTTCTTTAAATTATTGAATACTTCTAATAACTCTGGTAAGCTAGTATCTCCTGAAACCCATATAGGCTCTTTATTCATAACTTCTTCAACTAATTTATTTTTTTCTTCTATCTTTTGAATATTTTCCAATGTAATATATCCTAATAATGTACCTAATTTATTTATTACAAGTAAACTATCTACTTTCTTTTCTCTCATTATCTCTCTTGCTTGAAGTAAGTTTCTCTTTGGACTAACTGTTACTGGTTTTGATATCATAACATCTTCCGCTTTAATCATTTCTGGTTTTGTCCAAATCTTGTTTTTACCAACAAATTCTTCAACATATTCTCCTGCTGGATTTTTTAATATATTTTCTGGAGTATCATATTGAAGTATTTTTCCTTCTTTTAATATACATATCTTATCTGCTAAGTTTATAGCTTCATCCATATCATGAGTTACGAAAACTATAGTCTTTCTATATTCCTTTTGAATATTAAATAACTCTTCTTGAAGCTCTGTTCTTGTTATTGGGTCCAATGCACTAAAAGGCTCGTCCATTAATATTATTTCAGCATCAGCTGCAAAAGCTCTTGCAACTCCAACTCTTTGCTGTTGTCCACCACTTAATTCTACTGGATATCTATCACTATACTTTTCCGGATCTAATCCAACCATATTTAATAAATCTATTGTCTTTTGATCAATTTCCTCTTGAGTTTTTCCCATAAGCTTAGGTATTATTTCAATATTTTCTTTTACTGTCATGTGTGGAAATAAACCTGTTTGTTGAATTACATAACCAATACTTCTTCTAAGTAATATTGGATCCATTTCTTTTATATTTTTCCCATTAACTAATATTTCTCCTGAAGTAGATTCTATTAATCTATTTATCATTTTTAATAAAGTAGTTTTACCACAACCACTTGATCCTATTAAAACTACTAGATTTCCATCCTCTATATTTAAATTAAAATCTTCTAATATAACGTTATTCTTATAGCTTTTTTTAACATTTCTAAATTCAATCATAAATTACCTCCTAAACTCAGTAACAACCTTATACTAACACTAAGTTGTCAGATTGTCAAATCATTTTCTGAATATTTGGTATTTATTGTATCTTTTAAATTGTTGATTTTATCAATCCATTTCTTATACAAAGCTAGTTATATTCTAGTTTAACGTAAATTGATTCTTTAAATTTAAAATATTTTATCCCCAAATATTTCTTTACTATATATTACTTTTATATAATAAGCAAACGTACTTAACTTTGCTTATTTCACCTCCCGTATATTCATTAAAATTAATACAATCTTGCATATATATGTTAACTTAAAAAACGAAAGAATAAAATTATAAAAAGACTAACTAAAATTTAAATTCTAGTTAGTCTTTTTATAAATCTACTTATATATTTCTTCTATTATCTTACTTTTAATATTCATTTTTAATAGTTTTATCTATTCATTAGTAGTTATAAACTTAACTATATTCTCACAAATTTCATGCGTTCTTACAGAATCACTTATTGCTGGATTTGGAATAGATTTATTTTTTACTGATTCTATAAAATGATCTATTATATCTTCAAAGCCTCTTTTATATAATGTTGGATCCCAACCTCCAAAGCTAGTCTTTGTTCTACCACTATTGTTCACTTCTATAGTATCAACTAAATCTTCAACAATATATTTATTTCCTTTTATCATATATTCAATATTTTCTTCAGTTATCCCTGCAGTTCTATTCATTATTCCAACTGCAGTTGTATCATTACCTTTTAATGTTACCACGACATTGTGAAGATCATTTCCATCCTTTAGATAATTAACATCAATATTTTTAACTTCTTCATCCATTAAAAATCTTAATGTATCCACAACATGTATAAAATCTTCCACAATAAACCTTCTTATATCACCAGGTGGATATTCCCTATTTTTTTGCATTACAATTATATCTGCTTTTCCTCTGCCCTTAAGTTCTTTAACCTTAGGACAAAATCTTCTATTGAATCCAACCATAGCAATAACATTACGTTCTTTTGCTAAACTCTCTATCTCTTTGGCTTCTTCAAAATTAAAACTAATAGGCTTGTCTATATATACACTAATACCTTGTTTTATTAATTTTTTAGCTATTTCATAGTGTCCATCTGCATGTGTTGAAATTATTGCTGCATCTATATCTTCTTTTAATAAATTTTCAATATTAGTATATGCTCTATCTATGTTATACTTATTTGATATTTCTTCTAACACAGCCTTATTTCTAGTGGAAATTAAAAGTTCCACATCTTCTTTTACTGTTAAAATGGGTAAATAAGCTTTTTTAGCTATTGCCCCTAAACCAATTATTGCAAGTCTCATAAACTCCCTCCATATATAGCATAATAATTTGTATAATATTACTATTTATTATACATTATAATTCTTCTATGATAACTTAAATCTAAATAATATTTGATATAATTTCATTGGTAATATAATTAAGCCTAAATAATATAACTATATAATTAATCTTATTTATCAAATTCTATATAATATACATTTTGTTTATATTAATTCTAATTTCTTTAATCCCTTTGCTATGCCTTCATTTTCAACATCCTCTGTAAAATTAAAGGCATGCTCCTCTAACCCCTTATGATATCCTCCCATAGCTATACCATGCTTTACAACCTGGAACATTTCTATATCATTTTCTCCATCTCCAAAGGCATAAGCATTTTCTCTATCTATTCCTAGCTTTTCTAGTAGATGATCAACTCCATAACCTTTTGTGTATTTTGATACATATATTTCAAATGTATCACCAAATTGATTTGCCATAAATGCAAGGCCTTCATCTTTGTATTTATCACAAACTAACTTATAAGAGTTTATATCTTTTCCTATAGCTATTATTTTGCTTGTTTTTACAGTATCTTTTTCCCAATCTTCTGTAAAGTTTTCTATTCCAAGATTAGCTTTAATTACAAGATCTCTAACTTTTTCATTATTTATATCTAATACATAATTATTTTCTTGTCCCTCTAAAATGTATACTATATCATTCTCTTCAAGAAAACTTAGTATATCCTCAAGCTTTTTATTATTTATACATTCATTAAATATTAATTCATTTTCAATTTCTGCATAAGCTCCATTAGATGCTATATAACCATTTAAACCTAAATCAACTATTTCATTAGTAATAGAACTCTTAGGTCTTCCTGTTGCTAAAACAGTTAAATAACCATTTGCCTTTAATTTATTTATAGCTTCCTTTGTAGCATTTGTTGGAGCATATATACCTTTTCTCCAATCTATTAAAGTTCCATCTACATCAAAAAAAACTATTCCCTTGTTATTCATCATTCTTCCCCCTTGTAATTCTGTCGCCAAATAAATTTATATAGCTATTAATTTATATAAAGTCCTGTTTCATTTACTATGTAACTATATATTATTTAAAACTTAAATTTCAATTTGCGTATTCTTCAATTTTTTATTAACTTATATCTTAACTTTTTAGTATATAATATCATATACTTATTTACTTTAAAAGTTTTCTTATATTTGCTCTCAAGTATGCCTAAAATTAAATTTTATTACCTATTTTAATTTTTAACGCTTGCTTAATATATCTATATAATCTCTTGCTTAATATATCTATATAATCTAATAATTTATCATAATAATCCTTATATTTCTTACAGATCTTTATCTTCTAATTATTATAAAATACTTATCATACATGATATCTCTAATGCTATGGCTAACCTTTCCTACTTATTGCAACTTATAAAAATATTAATAAAAAATCCCTAGGGTATTATCCTAGAGATTTCACTTCCATTTATGTATCATATATCAGTTATTTATTAACATATTCTTTTCTAATTAAATATTTCTAACTTCTCAAAATCGCTTATATTTGTAGGACGTCCATACAAATATCCTTGTACAATTTCACAACCTAAATTTTTTAGGACTTGTGCTTGCTCAAAGTATTCTACTCCTTCAGCAACAACTTCTAAGCCTAACCTATTGGCCATATTAATAATACTTTCTATAACTATTTTCCCTTTTTCTGATATATCTTTCTTATCTAAAAATAATTTATCTAGTTTTATTGTATCTATTGGAAGATTCTTTAATATAGTTAATGATGAGTATCCAGATCCAAAATCATCTAAAGATACCTTTATTCCTAAATCCTTTATTTCTTTTATAACAGAAATTATCTTGTTTGTATCTTTGAGCATTACTCTTTCCGTTACTTCTATTTCTAAAAATCTAGTATCTATATTATAATTATTTATAATATCATTTAATTTTGTTATGAAGGTATCATCTTCAATTAAAGTTACTCTCGATACATTTACTGATATAGGAACTAATTTAAACTTATTATCTGACCATCTATTAATAATTTTGCAAGCTTCTTCCAAAATATAAAGATCAAGCTCTATTATGGACTTATCTTTTTCTAATATGTAAATAAACCTTTCTGTGTTAATCACCCTTTTATTTTTACTATTCACTCTAACTAAACATTCAGCCCCAACTATAGATTCACTTTTTAAACTATATTTTGGTTGAATATATATATCAAATTCATTATTTCTTAAAGCACTATGTAAATAAATTTCCCTTTTATAATATTTTTTAAAAATATCTCTATAAATATAACTAATGAATAATAATATAACTAATATTAGCAAGAAGATTATAACAAATTCAATCAACCGTATCACCTTTTTTCATCTATAATATTATATCAATAAATTTTCCTTTTTCTTTATCAGTATTATTTTTATTATTAATATCATTTTCATATGAAGTTATCTCTAAGGTATTCTTATAATTACTCATTTGTTTCTGTTTTCTTCTTTCAAATAGTTCTATTTGATTTATATTAGAATTTTTTGATTTATTAATATTATCACTTGAAACTTTTACTTTTTCATATTCGTATTTGTCTAACAATTCTTTTAGATTTATATTAATATCTAACTTCTTTATATCTTTATCTATTATTCTAATAAAATCATCATAATTCATTATTACTTTTCTTTTAATTATAATTTCTATTATAATTAGTATTAAACTTATTAATAATGTTACAATAAATAAACATGAAATTATAAATATTATAACTCCCTCATGCATTTTATCACCCCAACAACAAATTTTCTGTAATACATTTATATATTTCAATAAATATCTTAAACTAGAATATTTATAGTAAAGCTTTAATTATGCCTTCTCTATTTATTGGTTTTGAAGTATACAAATCCATACCTGAATTTATGGCTTCTTCTTTATCTTCTTTAAAATCATTAGCAGACATAGCTATTATTTTTATTGATTTTGAATCTTCTCTTTTAAAACTTCTTATTATTTTAGTTGCCTTATATCCATCAATAATGGGAATTTTAATATCCATTAGTATATAGCTATAATAATTAACTTCTGATTTATAAAACATTCCTATCGCTTCTTCCCCATTTGTAGCACACTTCACATTCAACCCTAATTCTGTCAAAATTTCCTTTGTTATCATTCGATTTATCTCATTATCTTCTACTAATAGAATATTCTTATCTTTTAATAGCTTTTCATCAATATCTTGTATATTATCTTCTTCTTGCTCATTTATATATTGCTTAAATTCTAAATTAAACGTAAATATACTTCCATATCCTAATTTACTTTCTACTATCAGTTCTCCCCCCATTGCCTCTATAAACTCCTTGCATATGGATAGCCCTAATCCACTTCCATCAAATTGTCTGCTATTGGAATTATCTTCTTGCGCAAATGGTAAAAACATTTTATCCATAAATTCTTCACTCATACCAATACCATTATCACTTACCTTAAACATAATTTTTACATTTCCATCTAAGTCTTTACTTATTAGTTTTATTAATAATGATATAGTACCTTCATTGGAAGTATATTTAATTGCATTTATTAATAAATTTAGTATAATCTGCTTAAGCTTCAGTTCATCTCCTATTATAGTTAGATCATCTATCCCCTCTGTGACTATTTTATAATTTTGATTTTTTTCATTTATTTTATCTTTGATAATGACATTAATCTCACTCAAAATATTATTAATCTTTACTTTTTGTTTTTCTATTCTTATTACCCTTGCTTCTATCTTAGAAATATCTATAACATCATTAAGTAAACTTAATAAATGATTTGATAATACATCTATTTTCTTAAGATATTCTTTAACCTTTAAATTACTATCACTTAATTTTATTGTAGCCGAAGTCAATCCCATTATTCCATACAATGGAGTCCTAATCTCATGGCTTATATTAGCTAAAAATATTCTTTTAGCTAAGTTAGCTTCTTCTAATTGAGCATATTTTTGATTATATCTTATTAATAAAATAAATGCTGATATAGTTACAATCATTATTGCTACAACTAACAATATACTAGATATTAATATTTTATTTGAGTTTGCTAATACTGAGTTTTTAGATAAAGAAACTACTACATATAAATCCATCGAATTTTCTATTTTTGAATATCCCAAATAATATTTTTTATTTTTATGGCTAACAATTTCTATATCATCTTCTCCATAATCCATATCGCTAATTATTTCCTCAGCCACATCTATACTATTTTGTTCTAAAAGCATATTAAACATATTTTCATTTTTAAGAAACACAGCATCATTATTTGTAACTAGAATATCTCCCTTAGAATCAACTACATATGTTGATACTTGCCCAAAATAATTTTCTATATTAGATAAATTAATTAAATTTTCTATACTATCTGTTGCAAATAAAATACCTTTTATAGCTCCATTATTAATTATTGGCATTGTACTAATAACAACTATGCTATTATCAATTTTATCTCTTGTTTTATAGTAAACAGGACCTTTTCCCGACATTACTTCTTTAAAATCCCATCTATCCTTAATAGAATACCTCTTATCATCTGTAGTAATTGCGTTACCATCTATATCTGATATACCTATCCTTTTGAACCCTCTTAGTGTGGCTTCATCTTTCAATAAAACTGCCAGTTCTTCTTTATTATTATTAGAATCACTTAATATATCTGAATTCGATATTAATATTGATTTTAATATTTCTTTTCTTATATTAAATAAATTAGATATAGAGCTAGACTCTTTTACTGATGTAGTTTTTACAAACCTATACGCATCTTCAATTAATATACTTTTTATGTAATTAATATAAATCCTTATAAGTATAATTAAAATTATTATTATTATTAATATTGAAAATTTTATTATATTCTTTTTATAAAATTCTTTTCCTATCTTTTTAAAATTCATCATTATTATCCTTTAAGTAATAATTTACTTCAGTTAAATATAATTAAACTTCCCTATCACTTAATTAGTATATTAAATAATTATAGTATTTCTAAAATCGAATTTGTAGGAGCTGTAATATTTATTATGGATGAAATAACTGGTTTGTTTTATTTTAGGGAAATTAAATTTATACAACTCCTATACAGATTAATTATATCATGTATATAATTTAAGAACATAATCAAAACATAAAAAGATATTTTTTTGATGTGAAATGTAAAAAAAGATAAAAAGCTTTAATACTTTTTATCCTTTCTACAACATACACTTAATTGCAAATTTATAATTTTCCTTGTTATAATTTATTATAGCTTTTAATTCTTTTGCTTTTTGATCTAATTCATTTACTATTTTGCTTTCTAATTCATTATATTCATTAGTAAAAGTAGATAATTTTATATAAAAACAATATTGCCTCTCTACACTCTTTAATTGACACTCTATTTTTTTTTCATAATCTCCATTTTCTATTAAATTAATACATATATACATAGTCTTCATTAATAAATCAGCCAAATCTATTATTTTATTACTATTATCTATACTTCCTTCAAAAACTAATTTAATAGATTTTACCTTACATATTTCTTCAATGTTATGTAAAATAGAATCTATAACTAAGTTATTTGTATAATATATCTTATTTATATTACTTATCTTTCCTTCTAAACTTTCTATGTATTTTTCAATACTATTATAATCTTTTCTAGTAAGTAATATCTTTATTGATAATAAATGATTTTTTATGTCATGATTAAAAACTTTATATTTCTTATATCTATTTTTATATATTTCATAATATTTTTTTTGCATTAAATGATTAGTTTCTAATAGCATATTTTTTTCTTCCAATATAGCAATATTATATAAATCTCTTAACTTAAATAAATTTATGTACATAATAAATAAGCATAATAATATTATATAAATTAATCCTTCATTAGCTATTAAATTCTCATATAAATATATCTTTATTATAATATCTAATGATAAGCATATACTTAATAATATAAAGATTTGTCTACTATTTTTTATATTATTAAATATTTTGATAATCATATATTTATATTTATTTATTAAGATATCACTACTAATATAGGATATTAAAAATATAACAATCCTACTTATTATTATATTCTCATTATTAACATATAAATTATAAGTATAAAAAGGAACTGAAATTTTTTTTATAAGAAATACTATTAACTCTATAATTGTAAATATTAGATATGATAATCCATTAGATAAATAAGCTACGCTCCATTTGTAATTATGTAATATTAATGATTCTATTAATATTATTAAATAAAATCCTATAATTACTTTATTATTAAATAGATTATATAATGTAAAAATTATTGAATTAAAAAGAAATAATAATATGTACTTTAAAATTTTTCTTTTATCAATTTTATGACAATTATATAATTTACTGTTGTCTTTCGTTATAACTATACTTGTTATTACTCCTAATAACATATTAATTAATACATTTTTTAAATCCATTTATTCCTCCTTATTATTGTATTAAAAAATATAATCTAGATATGCTTTTTTTACCTCTTTACTCCTTAATCTACTTAGTAAAACTTCTTTTCCAGACTTTAGTTCTATACTGCTTGTACCTATATATTTTATTTTTCTCACATTGACTAAATAAGATCTATGAGTTAATATAAAATTTTTACATAATAATTCGTTTTGCATATCTTCCATTTTTCCATTAAACTCTATAGTTTCATCATCCGTATTAATTGTAATTGTTCTATTTCTTACCTCAATAAATTCTATGTTTTTCAAGCATATTGTTCTTATAAAACTTCCTGATTTAATCATAATATAGTCATCATAATTTTTGTCAGTCTTCTCTATTGCTTTTAATAAGACTTCTTCAAGTTTTTTATCTTCTTGTCCTTTTATTAAATATCCAAGTGCCTCAACATCATACCCCTGCAATATGTAATCACTAGAACTAGTTAAAAATATTATTTGCATTCTGTTGTCGAAAGTTCTAATTTCTTTTGCTACGTCTAACCCATTTATACCACTCATTAATATATCCAGAAATAAAATATCATATATACCGCTATTTCCTTTTAAATATTTTATTAATTTATTTCCAGAATCGTAGCAATCTATTTGTGCTTTAATACATTCTTGTTTTAATAGCAAATTCAATTTATTTTTTATAGTTCCTTGGAAAATATCTTGATCATCACATATTGCAATCCTCACCATATTACCAATCTCCTTTTAATATAATTTAGTTTAATCTACTATCAAGTAAAGCCTTACTTTTCATTAAATTTTCAAAACTATTTTTGCTCATATTATTTAATGCTATATATTATAAAATGATAGCATTAAACATTGATTTAACTTTATATAAACATAATATATATTAATAATTTAACATAATTATATCCTTTTTTATATATTTTTCTTCTTACAATGTTAAAATAAAAAATAGACTGTTAAATAATTTTTTACAGTCTATTATATATATATCCCTGTATGCTTCTCTTTAACATTATTATTTTTATTTTAATTATCTATTAATTTTTTATTTTTTAAAGCATTATATATTAATACAAAACTAGCTATTAATGATAGTAATAAATATACAATTCCAAATGCTTTTATCCCAAACTTACCATACAAATCTCCAGTTATTAAATTTAATAAACTCGGTAGTATTGTTGTGGATAAAGAGCTTATAAGCATAAATGCTAAAAAATGCTGATTTGATGAGACAACCTTTCCAATTATTTTATTCTGAATCTGTAATACTATTCCCGTTACTATCCCATGAAGCATAGTAATTAATAATATCAATATATATGATTTAGCAAAGACCATTATACTCCACCTAAAAACCAAAATTACTAATGCTATTAATAGTGCTAAATCATTTTTTCTTAAAATCCTAATCTTATCAAATAACAATAGAAATATAACTTCAAAAATAACCATTATAAAAGGAATTAATCCTATAATAACTTTAGATACATTTAAATCAATCATCATGATTTGAATTCCATATCCTGAAGCTGCATTTTGCGTTCCCCAAATAATAGATATTATTATTAGATATTTAAGATACATTTTGTTTTTTATAAGATCAAATAAAGACTTAAAAGTATTTCCCTTATCATTTTTCTTATCTTTATTTATTGATGCATGATTATCACATATTTCTGGTACTTTATTTAATAATATAATACTAAAAGAAATTAAAATCATTCCAACTATTATTGCTAAATATACATCACCAATTCTTATGGCTATAGGGCATATTATTCCTGCCAAGCCATATCCTATAGTTGAACGTACTCTTATATTCCCATAAGTACCTTTATTAATACTAGAGATATTTAACATGTACTTGTCATTTAATGTCCCACTAGGCTGAAGTAAAATAGACCTTATTATATTAATGATAAAAAACAATATAAAATTATTTGTTATAATTAATAATCCCATAGTTATTATATTTGATAAATTTACTAATTTACTAAATCCTACTACCCTTTGATATTTGTCCAACAAACTTCCCCATAAAAAAAATATTGGGAATATTATTAGTGGTGTTGTTCCTACAATTAAGCTTATTTCTTTAGCATTAAAGCCTTTTATGGAACTTAAGAAAAGAACAAATATACTCCCAAGGATATTTCCCCCTAAAGAAGAAATAAGGAGATAATTTGAAAATTTTTTAGATAAGTTCTCCATTATTTTAATTCTTCCTTCCCTTTTTTTACTCTTCATAAATTAGCTTACTACCTATATAACTTTAATTAAATAACTAATTACTTTAAATAACTTAATTAAAAATAGATGTTATTTATCCAAACTTTAATTTACTATTTTACTCTTATATTCTAAAAATAAATAGCACCAAATAAGACGTAACTTCTCTTATTTGGTGCTCTCATTTTTCATTATAAAGTAGTTAAATTAATCTATTATTTTTAATATTAGCTATTTATATACAGATACTTATATCTAATTATTTTAGTACTTTAATTATTTCTGAAATTATTTTGTACTTTAATTATTTATAAAATTATTTTAACACTTTATTATTGCAAACTCATATGGTGCTAAAGAAATCTTGTCCTCTTCTTTGCTTAAGCTATACAAAATATTTCCACTAATATCTTCTTCATAAATATTTTCGCTAAAGTTAATTATAACTTTTATTACTTCATCATTTAATTTTCTTTCAAAAGAAATTACATCATCTTCTAAACATACATTATTATATCTGCCATATAATAAACATTGATTGTCATACCTAAGCTTAATTAACTTTCTATATATTTTTAACAAGCTATTTTCATTACTTTCGCACATCTCAACAGTTTCAATATCTTTTTTATCATCAATATTAATCCAAGGTTCTACTTGTGAAAATCCATAATATTTGCTATTATCCCATTGCATAGGACTTCTAGATTTATCTCTCGAACTTTTATTTGCGCTTTCTAATGCTTCTTTTTCACTTTTCCCGTTATTTATCTCTATATTATATTTTGTAACTCCTTGTATATCATTCATCTTGCTTATTTCTTTACAAAATAAATTCTTCATTCCAATTTCTTCTCCAAAATACATAAAAGGTACGCCATAAGAAGTTAATAAAAGTGCTGCCATAGCTCTCTCTATACCATCTTTATCTCCATTTGGATTAAATCTTGATATACTTCTTTCCATGTCATGACTATTGAAAAATATAGTTGGAATTTGATCTTCTGAATATCTATTATTCATTTCAATAATTTCCTTGTATATTTTTTCTGTTGAAAAGTTCTCTATGCTTCCTAAATTGAAATTAAAAACTACATCTAAAAGATCTTTTCCTGAGTAATCTATTAATTCACCTAAATCTTCTGAACCAACCTCACCAACAAGAAATGCGTCTTTCTTTATATTTTTAATATCTTTTGCAAGCTTTTTAATTATATCCAATACTCCATTTTGGCCTTTATCAAATTTATGAATTTGCTCACCTTTTTCATCATAAGGATTATTACTTACTAAATCTTCATTAACAGTTAGATAATTAATTACATCAAATCTAAATCCATCAACTCCAAGATCTAACCAAAATCTTAGAACCTTTATCATCTCATCATAAACCTTTGGATTAGCCCAATTTAAATCTACTTGTTCTTTTGCAAAAGCATGATAATAATATTCTTGAGTTACATTATCATATTCCCATGCATCTCCACCAAAAAATGATTCCCAATTGTTAGGCTTATCTTTTCTCCATATATAAAAGTCCCTCTTTTCATTATCCTTTGAACTTTTTGACTCCTTAAACCAAGGATGTTCACTTGAAGTATGATTAAGTACTATATCGCCTATTACTTTAATATCTAGTTTGTGTGCCTTTTCTAAAAAGTCTTTGAAATCTTCTAAAGTTCCATAGTCTTTATCTATATTATAGTAATCTGATATATCATACCCGTTATCAACTTTAGGTGATGGATAAAATGGAGTTAACCAAATCCCTTTAACTCCAAGTTTATGTAAGTAATCTAATTTTGAAGTTATTCCTTTAAAATCACCTATTCCATCATTATTGCCATCCTTAAAACTTGGCATATAGATTTCATAAAAAACAGTTTCTTTCCACCATATTTTCCTCATGATAATTCTCCTTACTTAAATGGATTATCTATTTCTATTAATTGAGCTTCTGCATCACTGATTCCTGCATAAAGAACTGCTTTATCTCCATTTAAAACTAATCCACCACTGAAAACTACATCTTCTAAATCTGCTCGTTTTGCTTCACCTGGTTTGAAATTTTTTCTAATTGCTATAATTTTTTGGTTCTTTACTTCTAATGTATTTATATTTAGCTTAAAAGTCATAGGATAATAATGCCTATTACCATCCTCATCGAAACAAGCAATATGGCCAAGAATTCCTAATGTAGAATCATCTAAAGATCTTGCTTCATTAGCTCCTCCCCATTCTTCATCAATAAATAAATCTTCTAGTAAAGGAGCTTCATTTATAATATTTATATTTAAATTATCTAAATTATCTATTATAGCAAATCCAATTTTGCCTCTACCGCCTTTTTCCCCTTGTGGTCTTGTAAGAATTCCAATTTTATTCTTCTTTATTTGAACTAGTCTTAAATCCTTCATTCCATCTGGACCAACAAAAAACTTTTCTAGTGAGCATACATCTTTTCCTTTATAAAAAATAGTTCTCCACTTCAAAGTATTTTCTAATTCTGGATGTGGAAATACTTCAACTCCTCCAAATATTAACTCATCATTTATTTGTGTAAAAAATGGATCTTGAAGCTTAAATTTTGGGTATCCTTCTACAGGTGACCAACTATCGCCTATATTTTCAAAAAAACAAACAGTAGAATCTTCACTATCTCTAGCTTCTACTCTACCTGCAATAATTGTTTTCATATTATCTTTAAAAGGAGCTGATATATTATAAACATCGTTTTCCCCTACATTAATAAATTTTAATTTTTCTACATTATATATATTTGAATTATTTTTTAAATATTTTTCTAATAGTGTTGAACATGTTTCCTTAATATTCATATCTTTACTCCTCCACTAGGTAGTTAATTATATAACTTCTTTTATTGATTTTAATTAGCACTTTCTCTCCAGTCATATGGAAGAAGTTCCTTTAGCTTAACTACTATATCTTCTTTTACCATTATCTCTGCATTTTCATTTTTATCATTAATTTGCATTATAAATTCTCTACATCTTCCACATGGTGGAATAACACTTCCATCCCAATTTATTGCTACTAATTTTTCTATTTCACTTTCTCCATTAGTAATCATTGCTGCTGCAGCTGAATGCTCAGCACAAAACCCCATTGAACAAGCTGTATCTATACAAACACCTCTGTATAAATTACCTGATGTGGTTAGTATTGCAGCTGCCACTCCTCCAACTTCTACACAATCTGAAAGTCTTCTTGGCTTAAGCACTTCTTTTGCATATTCAATTAATTTATCAAAATCCATAATTACCTCCGGCAAATTAAATATTTTTATTTCCAACTGAATCTCTTTCAATTACTTCTACACTAAGTATTGTTTTTTCATCTGGATCTTTTTTATTTTCAATTCTCCAAAGTAATCTATCTACTGCTTTTCTTCCCATAAAATCCTTTTCAACTCTAACAGTCGTGAGCTTTGGCTCTATAAGCGAACTTAATACTATATCATCAAAACCAACTACAGCTATATCTTTTGGAACCATATAACCTAACTCTTTCAAAGAAGTTATTAGTGCTATTGCAGCATTATCGTTAGAACATACAAAAGCTTCTGGAATTTTATTAATTCTATTTATTCTTTCCTTAATTCCTTCAATATTCTTATCGATTATATTTTGCTCAACATCGTATAATACAGATTGCTCCTCTATAAACACTTCTGCTTCTTTAAAATTATTAAACTTTAAGAACTTCTTTATAGCCTCTCTATATCCAAAGAATCTTTCCTTAATACTTAGTGAATACTCTAAGTCTCCAAAAAAGCCTATATCTTTATAACCTTTTTCTATAAGTAACTTTGTTATATTGAAACTTCCTAACTTATTGTCAGTTAATATGCTATCTGTGCTTTCTAATAGTGATGTATGATCTACAAGCACTACAGGTATCTTATAATTTTTTAATTTTACTAAATACTCATCTTCTATAGTTCCTATAACTATTATCCCGCATACTTTCTTACTTTCTATACAGCTTGGAATATTTTCTTCTGTTTCATTTATTAAGCATGTAATTATATCGTACCCTTTGCGTCTTGATTCTTCTCCAATACCCATCATTATTTTTGAATAAAATGTATTATCCTCAAAATAATATTTCTTTATAATAACGCAAATATTCTTATTAGCAAATGATTTTACAAATTTAGGCGATTTATCTAAATATCCTAATTCTTCTGCTACATCTAAAACCTGTTTTCTAGTTTCTTCACTAACTCCAGCTTTACTATTTAATGCTAATGATACTGCATTTATTGAAATATCTAATCTTTCTGCTATATCCTTCATCGTTATTTTTCCCATACTCAATCTCCTAATAATCTCATTATTGATTCTAATTAAATAATTCTCTATATTGATATATTAATCCTTCATTTAAATCTACATTTTGCCTATGTTTTATTAATTAGTTTTTAATATATTAATAACTTTTTATAATATTTTTAGATATAAATTAATATGTGCTACTTTCTACCTTATTTATAATTTATTTTACTATTTCTATATATTACTACAACTTAAAAAGATTAAGATTAGGAATCATAATTTACTTTTCTTTATAAATATTGGCTACTACAACTTATTCTTTTTTTGTAATAGCCAATATGTATTATTTAATTAACTTGAAAATTTCTTCAATTTCTATATCTGCTCTACAAACTTTATCATCTGCGGCTCCATAATAAATTTTTACGATTCCGTCTTCATAAATACACCCACATGTGAATACTACATTTCCAAAGAATCCTTCTTTTTCATAGTCAGCTTCTGGCTCTAATATTGCTTTTTCTGTTTTACCCAATATTTTGCTTGGATCATTTTTATCTAATAAAAAGGCACCTAGACAATATTTATCATTTTTATCTGCTGCATGATAAATCTTTATCCATCCTTTCTCTGTTAAGAAAGGTACTGCTCCTCCACCAACTCTTCCATTTTCCCAAGATTCTTCATTGGAAACTCCATAAAAATGTTTTTGCTTTCCCCAGTGTATTAAATCTAATGATTCAGCAATCCACATATCAGGCCCTCCAATTGCTGAAGGTACTGGTCTATTAAATGTCATATACTTTCCATTTATCTTTTCTGGGAATATAGTTACATCCTTATTTTCTGGTGCAAATATAATTCCATGTCTTTCATAACTCTCAAAATCTTTTGTTGATACTAAAGATGTCGCAGCTCCATTCCTAGTAACCGATGTATAATTTATATAATAAGTATCTTCTATCTTAGTTATTCTTGGATCCTCTATTCCCCACTCTTCTTCTGAAGCAATTGGTTTTATAAATGCTTCATCATCAATTTTAAAATTTTCTCCATCTTTTGATCTAGCTATTCTAATATGAGATAAAGAGGTTAAATAAGCTATTTTTTTAGCTCCTTTACTATTTAAAGTCCATAAAGAACGGGAGTCTGAATAGTCATATTGTGTATCTATCTTTTTATTGAATGAAATAATATCTATAACATCTTTTCCATCTTTATTAACTACCACTGGTATCTTAACATCGTCTTCATTTTCTACTTTAACTGACTCTGCTACTCTACAAAGTAATATATATTCATCTTTATATTTACATACTCCACAATTAAATACACCATCAACCTTAAAATCTTCTCTGCTAGGTTTGACATCACTAGGCTTTATTAGTGGATTTCTTTCACTTCTTTTAACTACTATATTATTTGTCATATCTAATTCTCCTTTTACTTTAACATAAAGTTTATACCCTCTTTAAAATATTTAGAGAAGCATAAGAACATGATTACTATTGGTAATGTTAATATTACTGATGCTGCATACATAGGTCCTGGTAAATTTCCCATTGGCTTAAATTGTGTTGAAATCAATACATTTAATGTTTGCATATTTATCTTTGGTGATATAAGCATATCCCACATAAGTTCTGACCATCTTGTCATAAATGTTGATAAAAACACTATAGTAGTAACTGATTTTGTTACTGGAAAGGCAATATGCCATAATATTTTCAGTTCTGAAGCTCCATCAATTCTAGCAGCTTCAAATACTGCATCTGGTAATGACTTAAGATAATTTATATACATAAATATACCCCAAATTGATACTGATAACGGTAATATCATTCCTAAATATGTGTTTGTTAATGGTTTTGATATCATATATCTAGGAACAAGTAATATTATTACAGGGAAAAACATTTGAAATAATAATGAATTCATTACTAACTTTTCGCCTCTAAAATTCTTCATCTTAGAAACTGAATAACCAACTAATAATCCTACTAATACTGAAACTATTGCAGTAGGAGCAGAAACTATAAAGGAATTTAGTAATGCTTTTATCCACATACCTGCGCTTGCTCCACCGCTCCCCCCTAATAAATATTCATAGCTTTTTAATGTAATCCCACTTGGAATAAATACTTTATCTGTTTGATCCCATGGTGCTAGTGATTGAATTATCATATAGAAGTATGGGAATAATGAAATTCCTAGTATTATAATAGTTGCTACTATTACTAAAATAGTTTTTATATTTAACTTCTTTTTCATAACTTATCCTCCAACTTAATATTTACATACCATACTTTTTATTAATCTTTTCCATTATAAATGTGATTATCTTAATTGATACAAAGATATGCACTGCATTAGCTATTGCAATAGCTGCACCATATCCTGATTGGAAATTAGTAAATGACGTATTATAAATTTCAAGTTGCCATGTAGTTGTTGCTAAGTTTGGTCCTCCACCTGTTAATAAATATGGCTCTGTAAAAATACCAAATGCAAGACCAGCTGCTAATACGACTACTGTTGTTAAAGTTGGTATAATCATTGGTAATGTCACACTTATAAACTTTCTTATCCCAGTTGCTCCATCTATCTTACATGCATCATGTACATCATCTGAAATAGATTCTAATGCTGATAATATAAATAGTGCATAATAACCTGACATTTTCCAAACTACTATTCCAACAACTATTATAAATGCCCACTTTGGATCTCTGAACCAATCTATATTAATTCCTTTTTCTCTCAAGAAAACATTTAATGCTGAATTATAACTAAAGAAATATCTTACAACTACTGATATCGCAACACCTGAAGTTAAGTAAGGTATAAAAAATAATACTGATGTGATTCCTTTAACCTTATCTGGTAACTTATGAACTAATAATGCTATAACAATTGCTATTGCTACAGTAAAAATAACAATAGGTATTAAATATTTAAATGAATTCATAAATGCTGCTTTAATTCTTGGATCAGTAAATAATAATTTAAAGTTATCTAACCCTACGAAATTTTTATTCTTAGACATTAAGTTCCAATCTGTCATAGACAACCAAAATGCCCATACTAATGGGATTAAAAAGAAAATAATTGAATATGCCAAATATGGTATGTTAAATAGCCATCCTAAAAATCCGCCCTTATTTTTTAAACTTTCTATTTTATTCTTCATTTAGTGCCACTCCTTTACAAATAAAGCAAAGATAAATTTCTCATCTTTGCTTTATTATAATAAACTATTCTAAGCCACCAGCTTGTTTCATTGCATCAAATGCTTCATCTACATACTTTGTAGCATCAGTTACAGTTAAAGCATCTGATGATAATGTAGTTTCTAAGTATGCAGCTAAGCTATTACCTAACGCTTCTTGTATTTGTGCCATTTTATCGTGTGGCATACCTGGAATAGCATATTCTACTTGTCCAGCTAAAGCCTTTAACTCTTCATTTTCTGCTAAATACTTAGAAAACTCTTCATTTTCTAATAAGTCTCCTCTTACTGGTAACATTGTAGTAGCTTCTAACCATTCTAAATCTGTTTTTGCTGAATTTTCTTCATTATATAACCATTTCATAAATTCTATAGCACCTTGATGAATTTCATCTGTGATATTATCTGCTTTATATAAAACTAGTCCCTTTGCATCTGCATAGTTATAAGGTGTATCTCCTTGATTTTTCACTATCATTGGACCATAAGTATAATTTTCTCCATAAACTTTTCCGCCTTCTCTTAAAGCTTGAATTTCCCATGGAGCTGCTATTGTGAATAAAACTTGTGGATTTTCTTCTGCCCATATATTAGGTACTTCTGATGTTAATAGTGTGTTACCTAATGATCCAAAGAATTCAAATGATTCCTTTGCAAATTCTTTATCTAAAACTAACTTATTTCCCTCTACCCATGACTTTCCGCCACTAAATGCTAAGTAGATATTTTGGAAATCTGATGATCTGTCCCACCATTGATCTGGTCTAATTAAAGAGTTTCTATAGAATACATGTGTCACTCCTATAGCTGACATCTTATCCTTATTTTCATTAAACTTAGCAATTACGCTATCAAATTCTGCTTTAGTTTCTGGTGCTTTATCAAATCCTAACTCTTTTAAAGCTTTTGTATTCCATTGTAATACCATTGGATTAACATACATTGGAATTACATATTGACTTCCTTCAATTTCCCAACCTGGCATTACTGATTCTAATGCTCTGCTTTTCACTATATCTTTAAACCAATCTTCATTTTCTAATGAGTAAACTGCTTCTGATTGTGCTAATGTTGTAGCAAATCCCCTGTTTATATTTTCTGAAATCGCTGGTGCTGTTCCTGTTGCTAGCGCATTTTGTATTCCAGCTTCTGATGATGGTGTTTCAGGCATTTGTTGAACTTCAAGTTTTACAACTTTATCTCCTACCTTGGTATTAGTAGCATTAAATGTTTCTGCTTTACTTGTCCAAAAATCATATTGAACTTTTTGAGGTGCTGTCCAGAAGTTTACTGTTATAGTATCTCCTGATGAAGCTCCCTCACTATTTCCACCTGAGCATCCAACTAATGAAGTTACCATCATAGTGGATAAAGCTAGTGCTGATATAATCTTAGTAATTTTACTCATAAAAAAATCCTCCCTTTAATTTACTTTAAATTTAACTTATTATTAATTATGCATATTTAAGTTTAACTATAAATTTGATTTAAATACTAAAAATTATTACTAGAATTTTAGTAAAACCTCTTTTTGTAAACCTTTCAATTATTATTTTAAATTTATTTAACTTTAATTTCAATGCTAATTTACTTTAATTTCCCTAACTTTATAAATTTATTTCCTTATTTTTTTAAATTACCTTTGTTTTATACATTTAAGGTGATTCAAGTGATACTTCTAAAAAATCAGAAAATTTAGTTACTGATTTTAATAACACAGTAACTACATCAAATAAAATAAATAATGAATATAAAATTACAAAACATCTTTTCATAAGTTTTGTATATTACAACTATACTTTTCCACTTATTTCCTATATAATTGTATAAAGAAACCCTTTCTTTAAAAACTTTCGTATAAATATATAAAATCAAATACACAACAAAATAAATAATCTCTAAATATATTTTATTAATAGTTGACTTATTATTAACTATAACCCTAATTTTATTTATTACATATAAATTTATAGGAGGTAAAAATTAAAAACCTCAAATTAAAAAGAAATCTATGGCTAATATCGGGATTATGTTTTATGATAAATTTTATTCTTTATATAGCCATAAGAAATCCAAGTGATTCTATATTTCTAATAATCATTAAGCTAGTTACCTCTATTCTCTATTTTATTAATGCCTACAATTATCATAAGAAAACTTATAAAAATGAATAACCAAAGATAAATTTATCGTTAAATCTTATTACATTATCAAATTATACCTATTTTATATCAAATTTATATTAAGGAGATGTTCTTATGCAATCTTTTAAATCAACTCTATCACTTGCCTTATTATCATTTTCTACACTATTTTTATTTGGCTGTTCTGAATATGGAGCTGACGGTAAACCAGTAATTTACTTATATCCAACAGAAGAAGAAACTATTAATGTTAAATTAAACTATGATGGGGAACTTACTTCTACTTATCCTACTTACAACAATGGATGGACTGTTGATGCTAAACCAGACGGTACATTAACTAACTTAGAAGATAATAAGGAATATTCTTATTTATTTTGGGAAGGAAATCCAAATGTAGACTTAAATATTTCAGAAGGATTTGTTGTAAAAGATGAGGATACAAAAGATTTTCTACAAGAAAAACTAGAATATATAGGCTTAACACCAAAAGAATATAATGAATTTATAGTTTATTGGCTTCCTATTCTTCAACAAAATAAATATAATCTTATATCTTTTGCAGGAGAAGAATATACTAATTATGCCAAACTAGAAATAACTCCAAAACCAGATTCAATTTTACGAGTTATGATGATTTATAAACCATTGAAAAAGCCTATAGAAATTAAAAAACAAGAATTAAAGCAATTTGAAAGAATAGGTTTTTCCGTTGTAGAATGGGGTGGAAGACAAGTAGACTAAGAGTTATTTAGTTATTTAGTTTTTAAGCTCTTTTTAATATTTACAGCTTCCATTTTTTATTACTATCAGTCCATTGTAAACATTTTAATAAATCAATCGTTTATTAGAGTTCCTAAGAATTTACCATTGGTTTATTTCTATATATTAATCCATGTAAAATTTCATTCTTTTCTAAAGGAAATCAGTTTATCAACATCAATTTATGTACAATCTATTTTATCTTGAAAATTTAATTTAGCGAAATAATTATTTCTATAAAGCATTTAGGGAGAGTAGATAGGTTTGTTCTACACAATCCCTCTACTCTCCCTAATATTAAATTTTCTTATTAAAATACTGTATAAAAATAACTTGATCACAATAAATTCATATTACGCTAACTTTAAATTTCTTATATTTAAATATGTTGAAGGCTAATTTAAGATTGCCATAACTCATTTATAAACTACATTCTACAATATATTTGTTTTCAATAGCTTTTACTTCTTTTGCTTCTTACCCACTTATTACTCAAGTAGCTATATGGAGTTTTTGAATTTCTTTATTATTCGCATGAACTTTAGCTAAATTTATTAATTCTATCTATTTTCAAAATTTACAAAAGGCTTATCTCTATATTCAAATATCTTTATTTCTTTGGCATCTAAATTTTCTTTATTCATATCAATTGCATTTATTGTACTATTATTATAAGTATTATAATAGTAGATTCCTTTTTCTTGAAGCATACAGGAAGTATATTGTGTTATATCGTTAAGGTTTTGTGGAGTAACAACTGATCCTTTTACCATTGCTACTGAATTTAATATATGAAAAAATTCATTAATTGCTGATATATAATCATCTCCAACTACTGCATTACTTCTTAAAAAAGTAGCTTTTACAAATCTTGATGGTGATGAAAAATCTCCTGGCAGACCTCTTCCTCCTGCACCTTGACCCAAAGCTTTTAATTCTACATCTCCCCATTTTATTTCTGATGGTTGATGCGAAGATACACCCATATATTGGGTCAAGTTAGTCATATGCCAATCAAAGGTTGGAGCATTAGTTAAAATTCCTATCTTATTTTCAAATATACTAAGCCCACCCTTTGTCTTTTCTACAACTAAACATTCACCTTTGGCATCATATATAATCCAGTGAAGCGCTGGTAAAGGTACATTTTCATTTACAGGCCTTGCTACTAAATTTAGATTTTCTAAATGTCCCCTTAAATCTTCAATACATTCAAAGTTTCCTAAAGCCCATAATATTAAATCATATGGAACAATATTTATTTTTCCATCTACAACATCTTCTTCCCAATAAGAATATCTAGGAAAGTTTAATCCAGCACAAGCCAATCCTTTTTCATTCATTGCTTCAGCATAACATGGATGTTCATCTATTATAGTTCCCATTCCAATCATTGCATATTTAGTATTTTCCATTTCATTTGTAGCTCTATTTTTATAGGTAAAATTTCTTGGAACAAGTGCTACTGATTGATTAAAAGAAACCTCTATATCCATATTCCTTCCAAATAAATGATACCCTTCTTTTGTTTCTAAAGTTAAAGCTGTACACATATCGCTCCTCCTATATACTTCTATGATTTTCTTTTATATTTTTATTTGTATTATCTTTACTTGTATTATTTTTGCTTTATTTATATTCCCCTAAAATACTTAATTTAATTTATTATTCCTTTAATTATTAGGCTCTGTTTTGATTAAGTATTGATTTATTATATTATTTAAAGTAATAAAAAATATAACATTAATATTTATATTTTTATGTAAATATAACCCATAATTAATATATAATAAAAATATACATTAATTAGCAATTGTATTATATTGCGCAATAAGTGATTTTATCGATTCATTAATTTTAGGAGGGGATAGAAATAATTAAAAATAATATTAAGGCTCTATTAATTCATATAGTAATTAGCATATTATCCTTTATATTTTCCATAATTTTTCACACTTCTTCTGCGAAGTGGATATCTGAGGAAGCTGCTAGACAACATCATGTTTCTATGCTTGGAGTTTCTATTTTAGTTATTATAGTTTCGTTATTTTTATACTATCATTTCAGCAAGAAGTTTTTAACCAATCAATTAGCTATTATAAAAAACATCTTATCATTGAGTATAATTGGGTTAATAGGCATAGCCTTTTGGTTTACTGCATTTTATATTGATTTAACAGAGACAACTCAAATTCTAATAAATTCAGGATTATGGCAGTTGTATAGTTTATATTATGGATATTGCATGTCCCTAGTTTATGAAATAAACGCCACTAATCCTTACATTATGCTTGTATTTGGAATCTTGCCAATTATTGTTATGTATGTAGGAGTAAAAAAGTCTAGCATTACGTAGACAAAAACAATACGTGGTTAGTTCAAAATATTAAACTATTTAGAATAAAAAGTGGACAATTAATCGTCCATTTTTTTATTGTCCAATATCAACATTAGTTTATAACAGAGCCAATTATTAGTTTAAAAGGTTGCCCTTGACGGACAACCTTTCTTATATTTATATTAACTTTCTTTGTATTAATCTCTTTATATTGCAGTAAAATTTAATTAGATAATTAAGAAACCTGCTCCTCTAAGTCCAGCATCATCTCCAATTTCTGCTATTCTTATGTCTACAGCATCTTTATTAATTACTTTTTCTTTAACTTTTTTAGTTATTACTTCTAGTAATTCTTTATTATATAAAATTACAGAACCTCCAAGGACTATAACTTCTGGATCAACAACTGATATTATGTTTGAAATTCCTATAGATAAATTTTCACATACTCCATTAATTAAGCTTTTTATTGAATTATCATTATTTTTATATAACTCAAAAACTTCTGGTGTATCTATGTGTTTTCCTAATAAATCAGTTGCTTGTCTAGATATATTAGGCCCACTACATTGTCCTTCAAGTCCACCTTGAACTAGTCCTGAATGGCTGTATTTATCTTCATTTATTATTAGGTTACATATTTCTCCTGCAAAGCTATTTGCACCATTTATAATTTTATTATCAATTATTAAAGCACCACCAACACCTGTTGAAACTGTAATATAAAAAACACTTTCAGCTCCTTTTGCAGATCCAATCATAGCTTCAGCAAGTCCTGCAACATTAGCATCATTATTTACTTCTGTTTTTAATGATGTTTTTTCTTCAAAATATTTCTTTACATTAAAGTTATCCCATCCTTGTAAATTAGGCGCTTTTAATATAATTCCATTTTTAATATCTAAAGGTCCTGGACTTCCAACTCCAATTCCTTTTATATTTCTATCTTTCCAGTTACTATTGATATGATTTATAATCTTATCTAGGTTATATTCAGGTCCTTTTTTTACTCGATTTTCTATTTTTATCTTTTCTATAATATTTCTTTCTTCATCTAATAATGCAGCTCTAATATTTGTTCCACCAATGTCTATTCCTATTATGTATTTATCATTACTTATTGAACTATTTTTCATTTCTTTCATACCCTCTTCATATTTTCTATTTACCTTACCTTAGGAGAAATGCCCATGGGGCTATCTAAAATCCATTATTTTCAGAAACTTCTTTTATCCATCTTCCTGATTTTTTTATTGTTTTTTCTTGTGTTTTTAAATTTAAAGCTATAAATCCATATCTATTTTTATATGCATTACACCAAGACCAACAATCAATAGGAGTCCATGTATGATATCCAAAGCAATTTGATCCTTCTTCTATTCCCTTATGAAGATTTTCTAAATGCTCTTTTAAGAATTCTATTCTATAATCATCTTCTATAACTCCATCTTCATTAATATACTTTTCTTCACCTTCTACTCCCATTCCATTTTCAGAAATAAACCATGGAATATTATTGTAATTGTCCCTTATATTAATTGCTATATCATACATTGCTTTAGGATATATTTCCCATCCTCTATAAGGATTCATTCTTCTTCCTGGCATTTCATAATTATCAAAGTATTTATCTGGCATCCACTCAGATGATTTATCCACAAATTCACTAGAAATTTCCACATTTTCCTTTGATTTTATTCTACGTGGGAAGTAATAGTTCACTCCAAGGAAATCTATAGTATTTTCCTTTATTATCTTAAGCTCTTCTTCATTAGACTCCCATAATACATTATCATTTTTTAGAATTTCTACTAAATCCCTTGGAAATTCTCCTTTTATTGCTGGATCAAGGAATGATCTATTGAAGAATGCATCTGCTATTTTTGCTGCCTTAACATCTTCAGGATTATTTATATCTCTTGGATATGATGGTGTTAAATTTAATATTACTCCTATTTGAGATCCATTCTTATCATATTTATTGTCTTTAAATAATTTTATAGCTTTTGCTGATGCTAAATTTATATTATATAAAACTTGCATTGCTTTTCTTCCATCAACAACTTTAGGATAATGAAACTTATATAAATATTGTCCTTCTACAACTACTATTGGTTCATTGAAAGTTGTCCAAAACTTTACCTTATCAGCAAAAAGCTTAAATGCTGTTTCTGCAAACTTTACAAATAAATCTACAACATGCTTTGATTCCCATCCACCATATTTATCATAAAGTTCTACCGGTAAATCAAAATGATGTAAGTTCATTACAGGTATCATTCCATTTTTTATAGTTTCATCTATAACATCATTATAAAATCTAATTGCGTCTTCATCTGGTTCTCCAGTTTCAAGATCCTTTATAAGTCTTGTCCATTGAATTGATGTTCTAAAACTATTTAATCCTATTTCCTTAAGCATTTGTAAATCTGTTTTATAACTATTATAAAAATTAGATGTAACCTCTGGTCCAACTTTATCAAAAAATGCTTCTGGCTCTACTTCATACCAATAATCAAACACGCTTTTATGCTTTTTATTAAAGCTCCCTTCGCTTTGTGGACCTGAAGTTGCTGATCCCCACCAAAATCCTTCTGGAAATGTAAATTTGTTTTTCATTACAACGCCTCCCTTAAATCTGTAAATACTCTTTATTTTTTATTAGTAAATTTTTATTATTTATTATCGTTTTCATTAAAAACTTAAATTCATAAGCTTTATTTTTATTTTCCTAATACTTCATTTAAAATCAGTATAAATACTGAAATTTAATATCTAAATTAAATTTTATAACTTTATCCTATAATAATTATATAGCCAATTTTATCATTTGTCTATACAATTAAAATTATTGGCTATAGTTTTATCTTGATAAAATTATAATTTATAGTAATATATTTATATAATAATTAAAAGCGAAAGGATATCTAATATGCCTAAATATAAAGAAATAAGTGATGAAATTAAACTTCGAATTGAAAATGGAGTCTACAGTGATAAAAATAATCAAATACCTGATGAAATTAGCCTTTGCAATGAATTTAATTGTAGTAGAATGACTATGAAAAAAGCATTAGATTTATTGGTTTTAGATGGCATTATATATAGAAAACGTGGACACGGAACTTTTATAATGGATAAACTACCTGATAATTCAAAGATAAATATATTTGATAGAGATTTAAATGGATTAACTAGGCTATCTCATGGTAATGTAAAAACAAAAGTTTTAGATTTCAAATTAATATTTGCTGATACTAATTTATCTAACAAATTAAATATAGATGAAAACTCTCCTGTATATGAAATATTAAGGGTGAGATATATTAATAATGAGCCTGTAGTCCTTGAAAAAACCTTTATGGATGCTACACTAATCACTGGAATTAACCATAGTATTTTAGAACATTCAATATATGATTATATAGAAAGTACCTTAAAATTAAAAATAAGTAGTGCAAATAAAATTATTCGTTCAGATAAAAGCAATAAAGAAGATATTAAGTACTTAAATTTAGGTGATCATGATCCTGTTTTAGAAGTTGAGCAAATTGCTTATATAAATAATGGAAAAGCATTTGAATATTCCATTGCTAGGCATAGATATGATAAATTCCAATTCACCTCTTTTTCAGTAAGAGTATAAACTAACTTCAATTTTAAAAGCCCTAAGGGGAATTCCCCTTGGGCCTAAATAAGTAGAAATTTTTTATGCTATATATCCCGTAAATAACTACAAGTATATTTTATTACATCTCTTATTCTATATAATTCACTTTCTTTATTTGTTTTTCTCCATATAGTTGAATACTCATAAAACCATTCTTCAAAACTCTCTGCCAATTGTTTAAAGTTATTATTCATACTAATGCTTTCTTTTATTACATCATTATTTATATCACTATACCCCTTTATTATCTTATTATTTATACTAATATTTGTACTATTCACATTATCATCAAGCTTACCCTTGTATATTTCATTATTTATTATTACTATCATTATTTTATTTATTATTAAGATACCTCTAGCTGCAACTATAAACTCTTGTATAATTTCCTTTGATTTTGTATCTTTTGTATCATGTGATAAATTTTCTAACTTTTCTTCTATTTTTAATATTTTTTCCTGCTGTTCCTTTAGTTCATGAATTTTTGCTGTTTTCATTTTCCTTATAAGTTCATTTTTGATATGTTCATTTGTATTAAACTTTTCCTTCCATATTACTAACTCAGACCATCCAAACTCCTGACATTTACTTAGTTCTGCTAATAATGAAACTAGTGTCCCACTACTATCTCCAAATTCTAAAATAGAAATATCTTTATACATTTTATTAAAATCTTTTTCTATCTTAGGATTCCATGATAAAGCAGCTCCATATATCATTCCTGGGATAGAACTATATAATAAATTTATATGTCCATAATCTCCCCAATTTGTATTAAGTACTCCTATTGCATCATACTTTACTCCATACGAAATCATTCTATATATATTTTCAAATGCATTGTCCATTAAATTCATTAAGTGGCTCCATCCCCCTACTCCAGGACATACATATTGTTTCCTTCCACTTTCTGCAATTATTCTTGTATCCTTTTCTTCAACACCACACCAGTAATTCCAATTTAGGCAAATTGCATCTTTATCTATAGTATTTATTAAATCTGGGTGATTTAATATAACATCTCCCCAAAACATTATTTCCTTATCATATTCTTTTACTATAGAAATAACTTTATTAAGAAAATCAACATAAAGCTTTCCAATACCTAGTCTATCAGCTTCCTTACTACTTTTCCCTTTCCCTAAATCAAAGGTTTCATCACAACATATATTAAACTTATTAGATGAAAATAAAGGCATAAACTGTTCTAGCATATTTCCAACTAATTTTATACTATCTTCATCAGTTACATTTAATGTATGATGAGCCATTCTATCTAAAAAGGAATATTCAGGTTTTGTTGTTTCTGTTAATTCGCATAAATTCTTAAAGGATTTAGTTCTTAAAACTTCGTATAAATGCCCAAAGGTAGATATTGATGGTATAAGTTCTATATGCTTATTTTTACAATACCTATCTAATAAAATTATTTCTTCTGAAGTTAATGGATCTTTATCTATCCAAACTTCGCTCATCCCTTTAAATGCAAAGGTGTGCTCAATATACAACTGAAGTTCATTTATCTTATAAAATGATGCTTTATCTACTAAGTTCATTAAAGTTTCTAGCTTCGGAACTTTCCCCCTAGTAACATCATGATAAAATCCTCTATGTTTAAAATAAGGTTTATCTTCTATTATTACTCCTGGTAAACTATATCCATACTCTCTTATTATTTGTATTAATGTCTGAATTCCATAAAATAATCCTTTAGAAGTAGAGGCATTTATTTCAATATTATCTTTTTTTATTGATAACTTATATTCCTCATCCTCCATTGAAGACTTTTTCTTTAGACATATAAAAGTATTATAAATATGATAATTTAAAGCCTTTGTTATATTTACTTTAAATCCAAAAGTATTATTTATTTCTTCTTGCAACAATATTGCAGAGTTCAAATCATCAAAAGAACAGTTGTAATCTAAAATTATATTAACTTCTTTTTTTAATTTAAATTCTTCTTTAATATATTGTATCTTTCTAGGCATTGGTATTAAGTTCATTTTCACCATCTCCCTTTTTAGTAAACAAACATCTTTTTAATCAATAAAATTTATATTTATTACTTAGTAATTTAATAACTCTATTCTGAAACCATTAATATATTTTAAACCGATTACTCCACAGTAATTTCGTCAACAAACATAAACGCTGGCCCTTCACCTGCCATAATGCTCCAACTAGGACATACTTCTTCATTCTTAGCAAAGATTCTTATATACCTAATCTTTATATCGCTATTAAAAATTGAACTTATATTATTTACAGCAACTTCTTTTCTTGGTATTGAATTTCTATAATAAATTATTTCAATATCATTAAATTCTTTTCCATCAACTGAATACTTAAAATCTACAAATCTAGGATAATAAATCCATGCTCTAGTATCTTGTAAAAAACCTACAGTTATTTTGCTTATGTTTCTTTCTTCTCCTAAATCTATAATTACATCCAAATCATCATGGTATCCAAGCCAACGTCCATCTGTATAATCATTACTTCCCTTTTCCCCATCTATTAAATCATAAACACCATTTTTATTATATTTTTCTATTTCTACTGGATTTGTAAATGTCTTTATATCCTTAATCCCTAATGATTTATATAGACTACCTTCTTCTGCTTCACTTTCTTTAAAGCCATCCTTAAAAGCCCTTGCTTTAATTGTTGTACTCTCCTCTATTACTATTGGCTCTGTATATAATAATGATTGAATATTTGGCTCACTTCCATCTAATGTATATCTAATTTCACCAGTTTTATTTGGATTATATATATCAACTTTTTTATTAATTGGTTCCTTTAACACAATATTTTTAGGTGAAATTTCAGGTTTTAGTGCTCTTGGCATTATTTTAGACTTACTTTTTATTCTTTGATATTTTGGAATATAGTTATCAACTTCATCTGAATTTTTCAAATAATCCTTAGTAAAGATTTCTTCATTTATTATTCTTTCATCCTTAGAAATTAATAAAGATATCTCATTTTCTTCTGAAACAATAAACAATTCAGAATTCTCTAATTTAGAATTTCCATTTAATATAAACTCTCCCTTAGATAAATGTAAAGAGTACTCAAAACCATTGTGCATACACACTAATTCTTTTTTATATACATTCTTCACTACAGGAATTCTATTAAAGTACAATGCAAATTTTTTCTGATTATCTTTGTAGCAATTTTCTTTCAATGTATTATCTTTATATCTATTTTCCTTAAATACATTTTCTTTGTATCTATTTTCTTCAAATATATTTTCCTTAAATACAATTTCTGAATCTTTGCATATTATATTTATTGTTGAACCTCCACTTGTTTCCCAAATTACTTCATATGAAAATTCATCTATTATTGAAAACTTTGGTTCTTCTCCAATTATTTTATTTATATCATTATTGCTATCTATTTTTACTAAATCTATTGATGCTCTTAAATTTTTATCGCTCCAATAATGAGCATTTAATATAGGAAGTGAATCAAAAATACTCTCATTGTCTTCCAAAGTACTTTCATAATATCTTGACTTATAGTTTTCATTAAATAAATGCAAGTCTCTTATAGAAAGACTATTTTTTTCCCAAAGAAAACTTATTCTATAAAATCTACTATTATACCACGCTGTTCTTAAATCATCTTTATTCCAGTCCTTAGATATTGTGATAGTAGTAGGTGGTGTAACTAAGTATTTTTTCTTAAACCATTTTCCTGATTCTTTTAAAGTTTCAACTCTTATTTTTTTCTCTTTTGCAAGCTTTGCTATATATGGAATTTGGAGTTCATATCCTTTTTTCATTGTATTCCATAAAAAAGTATTTTCCTGTCCTGTTTGTATATATGAAAATCCTAAAACTGGTTCATTTATATATCTATCAAATAACCATTCAATCCACTCTTTAGTTTGTCCTATTACGCAAGCTGGCTCCATAGTATAAACGCCATTTATAGATTTTCTTAATCCATCTTCAAAAGCATAAATTGGATCAGGTCCGAGCATTCTAAATATTGGTAAATCCAATTGCATCTCCTTACTTTGAGATGGTATATATTCATTTAATTTACTTGGATAATATCCTTGGTTATAATATCCTCCCCAAAGTGTAAATCCATCTGTACCAATTTGATCTCTGCATAAAGCAGCAGCTTCAACATTATATTTTTCTTTAAAATACGTTAAAGTTATAATATCCATTACCCAAGACCCTACTGATTTGGGATAATACCCAAAAATTGATTTGAAATCTTCCATATATACATCTACCATTTTTAATCTATCTTCTTTTGAATATCCTAATGAATATCCTATATTTACATGATCATCTACTGGAGTCTTTCCCTTCCATTTAACTCCTGCTTTTTCTGCTAGTTGCTTATCAATTTCCCACCAAACACCAACTTCGTCATACTCATCAATACTTTCTTTTATCAAATCACTAAACCTTTTATCTATTACTGCATCATATTTTAGTGCATATGTTGCTGGCAATCCGTATTGCTTCAAAATTTCTAATTGATATATTATTGTTTTAAAATCATCTTCAACAAACTCTCCACTTGGATATACCGTCTTTCTTATAAAGTTATATATATTTACTATTGTTGGTGTCTTTAATTTTTTACTTGTTAAACTCATACTTAATACTTTTTCACTAGATAGAATATATTAAACTCTATACTACTGATTACTTTCTCCTTATTTTTATAAGTAATGTTAAATATTAAAGGTAATAAAATATCTTAATTTTATAAAAATCATGATATAATATTACCTCAATTATTTTGAATTTATTTAAATTATCTCAACCTAACTTTTAATGTCTTTATTTCAAAAGGCTTTATTATAAAGTTAATACTATTTCCATTTATATTTACACTTGATAGATCATCTTCTAATAAGTTACACTCAACAGCACTTTCTATATTTTTAAAGAAACTTAAATCTACATTTGTTCTCTTGTTATGGAATTCATATAGTCTAATTATTAAATCATCACTATCTTCGGCCTTCTTTATAACTTCAATCATAACATTATCTTTATTTACACTAGCCAAGCTTAATTTATTATCTAAAATTCCTTTATTTTCTTCACAAACTTTTGTAAATAAAGGTGTATTTAATTGATAAGCTTGATTAACTGTTTTTGCTTCTTTCCATGTTCCAGTATGAGGATATATTGAATATGTGAAGAAATGCTCTTCCTTATCTGCATCTGGGTTTGGATCACATGTTGATTTTAATAATGTCAATCTCATGTTTCCGTCTTTTATGTCATGGCCATATTTAGAATCATTTAATAATGAAACTCCAAAATCACCTTCTGATAAATCAGCCCATTTATGACCACAAACTTCAAATGCTGCAACATCCCAAGATGTATTGTTATGTGTTGGTCTAGTTACATTTCCATATTGAATTTCGTAAGTAGCTTCCTTAGCATTAATTTCTACTGGGAAAGCTGCCTTAACTAATACATCTTTTTCTTTCCAATCTGCAAAGGTTTCAAAATCTATTCTTTCGATATCATTATAAATATGAATCTTTTGAATTATCTTTGATTCTAAGAATTTTCTTTCTACCTTTAATGTGCTTCTTACTGGTCCTTGTTCTATAACTTCAATATTTTGAACATCATTTATTTTCCACATTTTTTCTTTATAATATATATCTATATCCCAGTTATCAAAGCACATTGGCTTATCTTCAAAAGCTTGAAGTTCATTACCTATTGCTCCATCTTTTAATATTTCTCTATTTACTTCTTTATTTATAAATGATGTAATTTGTCCTTGATTATCAAATATAATCTTGAAAAATTTATTTTCCGCTTCTTCTTTCGAAAGCTTAACTAATTCATTTGTTTCTTTAGTTGCTTCTACAATTCTAAATGATTTATATCCATTTGCAGGAATCGCCTTTGCAAAAAATATTGCTTTATTTCCATCTATTTTTTGACACACAATCTCTAAATCATCTTCATCAATTACTGCTGGATTTTTTATATCTTTTGGAATTTCAAATGTTGCAATATCATTTCTCTCAAAACCTAAAGTATTAGAAACTACTACACTTCTCTCCTCAAGATTTATTTCTGAAAGTATATTATCCATGCTATTTTCTATTAAATTATCTACATTTTCTAATAACTCCTTATACTCAACTTGTGTAACATCATAAACTTCTTTAATAGATGATCCTGGAATAATATCATGGAATTGATTTAGAAGCACTTTTTCCCATGAATTATTAATATTTTCTTGAGGATATTCATTACCTAATAGCATTGATAGAGAATTAAGCTTTTCTGCTGCTGTATATAAATTTTCACATTTTCTATTATCTCTTTTATTTCTCGCCATTGAAGTATAAGTACCTCTATGGTATTCAAGATATAATTCTCCAACCCATTTTTTTAACTCTTTATTTCCTAATACTTTTTCTTCTAATCTTTTAAAATAATCTAAGGATGTTCCCATTTTAACTCTTGGAGCACCTGGTATCCCCTTTGCTAATCTTCTACCATTTTCAAGCATTTCGATAGTAGCACCACCACCACCATCTCCCCATCCAAAGGAAACTAGTACATCGTTATTTATATTCTTATTTTGATATCTTCTCCACGATCCCATTATTGCATCTGGCTGAATATGTCCATTATATGTTGTGAAGTGAGATTCTCTATCTTGTCCAGGACCTGTAGTTGTTATAAAATGCGTTAGTACTTCACTTCCATCTATACCTCTCCACATAAATGTGTCATTTGGAATTTTATTAAATTGATTCCATGCTATTTTAGTTGTCATGAAATAATCTATATTTGATTTCTTAAGTATTTGAGGTAATGCTGCTGAATAACCAAAAACATCTGGTAACCATAATATTTTATTATCTACGTTGAATTCTTCTTTAAAAAATCTTTTACCATGAAGTATTTGTCTTACTAGTGACTCTCCTGATGTAACATTACAATCTGCTTCAAGCCACATAGATCCTTCTGGCTCCCAAACTCCTTCTTTAATTTTTTCCTTTACTTTTTCATATATTTTAGGATGATCTTCCTTTAACATCTTATAAAGCTGTGGTTGAGATGACATAAATATATACTCTGGATACTCTTCCATTAGTTTCAATACTGTTGAAAAGCTCCTAGCAACTTTTTCTCTTGTTTGTGCAACAGTCCAAAGCCAAGCTACATCTATATGAGTATGTCCTACACAAGTTGCAATTACATCTTCATGTCCACATAATTCTCCATAAAACTTTTCATTTAAGAAGTTATTTGCTTCCTTAATACTTTCATCATATTCTTTTGATTTAGGTCTTCTTAAATCAATTAAATTGATAGCCTCATTTAAAACAGTTATCATATCTATTCTATTTTTATCTTCTTTATCTAACTCTTTGCATACATCAACAGGGACTTTTAGATTCCAATATAACTCTCTAGAATCCATATCTATTTCTACTAACTTTCCATATAATGTAGCTTTTTTATCAGCAAGCATTCCTGCATATGCATGTAAATCTATATCATACTTTGTGCCTGCAACTGCATTATGCGTTAAAATTACCTCTCTATGATTTATATCTAACCCTTGAATTTCTTCTCCATTAACATATAAGATAAATTGAGGATTTGTAGCATCCCATCCTTCATCAAAAGTATGAAAGTTAAGGGCTATTACTTTCCCTTCAAAGTTATTTGGAACTTCTACAGAGCACTTAAACCATCCATGACAATCTTTGCCTCCCCATAAATCTCCACTTTTAAACTCTCTCCATCGCTCTTTTGGAGCATCCTTTATTAAATCTATGTTATGATAATTTCCATCGATATACATATAATTTTCAAGGCTTATTTCATTTCTATATACATTTTTAGCAATTTCATTACAAGTCTTTTCAATTCTTTCTAATAAATAAAACATAACTTTTCTCCTATGAATATTAAATATTTTAACTTACACTTTTATTACTATATTATTAACTTTACAACCCAATCATTCATTAAATTTACTCCTTTACTGCTCCAACCGTTAATCCACTAACAAAATATTTTTGGAAAAATGGATAAGCAAAAATAATTGGTAAAGTAGTTATAACAACTATTGCCATCTTCACTGTTTCTTTTGGCATTTTTGATACTGCTTCAGTTGCATTTAAACCAATAGATTGAGAATTATTCACCAGAAACTCTATTGATGTTTCTAACTTTATAAGTAAATATTGCAATGGTATTAAACTATTTTTATCTATATATAGCATTGCATTAAACCAATCATTCCAAAATCCTAGTGTTAAAAATAAAGCTATTGTTGCTATTGCTGGAAGTGATATTGGTAAAACTATTCTTAAGAATAGTAAAAACTCTGAAGCTCCATCTATTTTTGCTGATTCTATAATTGCATCTGGTACAGTAGTTTTAAAGAATGTTCTCAAAATTATAATGTGAAATGAACTGACACAAATAGGTAGTATAAGAGCTAATATATTATTTTTAAGCCCTAAAAATCTTGTTACAACTAAATATGATGAAACCATACCACCTGAAAATAACATAGGAATAAATATTAACTTAGTAAAAAACTTTCTATATGCAAAATTCTTTCTTGATAACGCATAAGCATAAGTTGTCATTATAATTAATCCAAGTATTGTTCCAGTAATTGTGACTACAATAGTTACTCCATAGGCTCTAATTATATTGCTTCCAGATTCAAATATATATTTATATGCTTCTAGACTCCACTCCTCTGGCCAAAATCTATATCCATTTGCTTGTAAGGAACTCTCGCTAGTCAACGAAATTATTAAAACAAATAGAAATGGTACTATACATACTGCTGCTAAAATTCCAAATAATACATTTAAAATCATATTTGTTTTTTTTGAAATTGAGTTAAATTTATTCGAATGATCTTCTGCTTCATTTTGTTCTTTATTAGTATCAAAAATATTTTTAAATTTATATGCCATATTTTACACCGCCTTTACTCTAGAAAAATGCATTTTCATTATCTACTTTTCTAACAATTCCATTAGTAACTAATATCAAAATAAGTCCTACAAAGGATTGATATAATGCAGCTGCTGAACTCATTCCTATATTCCCTAGGTTAGTTAACCCTCTATAAACATACGTATCTATAACATTTGTTACTGGATATAAAGCTCCTGAATTTTTTGGAAGTTGATAGAATAATCCAAAATCAGCTCTAAACATTCCTCCTACTGCTGTTATAAACATTATTATCAAAACTGGCTTTAATGATGGAATAGTTATATATTTTATTTGTTGCCACTTACTTGCTCCATCTATCATAGATGCTTCATAATAGGACTTGTCTATTCCACATATAGATGCTAAGTAAACAACTGTTCCATATCCAACTGCCTTCCATTGACTCATAAATATTATTATTACAATCCAATATTTAGACTCAGTGTACCAAGATATTTTTTCTCCACCTAAAGCTGTTATTATTCCATTTACATATCCTTTTTCTGGACTTAAAAATGCAAATAAACAGTAACTTACAACAACCCATGATAAAAAGTAAGGTAAGAACATAGAGCTTTGATAAAACTTAGATAGTCTTTTATTTAACAGTTCCTTTAATAAAATTGCTAATGTAACAGGAAGTACTATCCCTAAAATTATAAAAACAATATTATATAAAACTGTATTTCTTGTAATTAGCCAAGCATCGCTACTATTAAATAGAAATTTGAAATTATCAAATCCTACCCATTCACTTTTTATTAAACTTTCTATAAATCCACCGCTAATTCTCCAATTTTTAAATGCAATAATTATACCTATCATAGGCAAATATGCAAATACTAAAAACCATAATGTCCCTGGTAATGTTAAAAGTAAAAATTCTCCATTCTCTTTTAGCTTTTTAAATATTGACTTATTTCTCTTTTTATCTAACTTCTTAACTTTAGACATTGCTCCAACCCCTTTTCTGTAAACGTTTCTTTAACTACTTAAAATATATCATACAAGCCTTTTACCTTTAAAGTTGAAATACTTTAGATTTAGTGAATAAATTAAAGTTTCTATTTTTCAGCTGAATAAAAATGTACTTGTGTATAACCAACAGACTCATTTTTTAAATAAAAAACTAAAAAAGACATTAAAATTTACCAACAGGTTCTTTTTCTGGGTGCAAAATATGTTAATTAAATTAAAATTACAACCAAAATCACATGTATTTCAAAAAATATTAAATCTATTATCTCTGTGAATACATAGGTGCGAATTGCTGTGTGACTTTATATATAAAAATATAGCTTGGAAAATGCTTATTGGAATAAATTTGTAAAATATGTTAGTATAATATAATCAAAGTAAAGAATCATTGTATTATATTGTGAGTTAAAAATAGTATAAGTTTAAATAAACAATTTTAATCTATTACGACGTAAATAAATGGAGTAAGAAAAAATTCTTACTCCATTTTTACATACTTTTAATCTTGATTATTGCTGTGATTTTATATGCGATTACAGCTATCTGCATCTCACAACGGACACCGTTGCTCCAAAAGACATATCATCTATTAATAGTTCTTCATTTCTCTTAATGTTGATGGACACACTCCATAATATTTTTTAAACTTTCTATAGAAATAGCTTGTATCAATGTACCCAACTGCTTTAGCAATATCATTTATCTTCATATTTGTATTAAGTATTAATTCCTTTGCCTTCATATTTTTCGTCTTATTTAAGTATTCTGAAAATGAGCTTCCTGTTTCCTTTGAAAAAATTTGCCCTAAATATGAACTATTTATATTATATTGATGAGCTAAAATTTTTAAGCTTAGCTCTTCATAATATCTGTCATCTACTATATTTACTATTTGTTGGACTACCGGACTATATTTTACTGTACTTTTATACATAGCCTCTATAAGTTCCTCTATTTCTCTAATTATAAATGCCTTAACACTTTTTCTAGTACTTTCATTACATAATTCTATGATGGTATTACTTAAACTATCTCTTCCATACTTTTTTTCTAACTTAAATTCATTTGATATATCGTCTATTAATATTATTATTTTTATTGAAAAATCATAGATATTTTTAGGAGTTAGCTCTTTATTTTCTAATATCTCTGATATATACTTTTCTAAATCTTTATTACTTTTTTCTATAATTAACTTATTAATATAATCTATTTCTTCTTTAAAGTTCATCTTCTTTTCTTTTATATCTCTAATATTTTCTTTATATATACATTTATTGGTACCTTCTGTTAATATATACTTTTTTAAGTCATTAGCTACTTTATAGCTTTTTCTTATATCTTTTATATCAAAAACAGTATCTCCTATAGACATAAAAATTTCCTTCTTTGATTCTTTAATAAGGTTTTCCTTAATGTCTTCATAATAATTAATAATTTCATTTCTAGATATATTTTTATCCCAAGAATTTATTAATATAGCTTGGTCATCATATTTATAAAGAATCTCATACCTATCATTTGTATATCCGTCTACTATATCTTCCATATCTACACGATCTTCTTCATCTTCTTTTTTCATAAATTTTATATTAGCTACAGTATATATTTTATTATATATATCTATTGATATTGAATCCTTCATATCATATATAAAATTCTCATCTAATATTTCTTCTAGGTATTGAATTAATTTTCTATTCTTATCTAAAAGTATATTTTTCTCTTTCTTCTTATAATCTAAACTTCTAACAATACTCGCCATAACCTCTTCAAGTTCTTCTTCATTTATAGGCTTTAATATATAACTTTCAACACCATATTTTATTGCCTCTTTTGCATAAGCAAATTCATCATATCCAGTAAGTATTGTAAATCTTGTTTTTGAATTTATTTTTCTTATTTCACTAATTAGTTCTAATCCTGTTAATTTAGGCATGCTAATATCTGTTACAATAATATCTACTGCTTTTTCCTTAAATTTATTTAAAGCTTCTTCTCCATTATGTGCTATTTCTCTTACTTTTAACCCGAGGTTTTCCCAATCAATAATATTCATTAGCCCTTGTATTATTAATTTTTCGTCATCAACTAACATAACATCATACATAAATCACACCTCTTTACATAATATTTTTACTACTAAAGTTATTCCTTTATCCTTATTTTTTAATATTTTTAGTCCATACCCTTCCCCATATTCATTAATAATTCTCTTATTCACATTTTCTATGCCTATTGAATTACTATCTTGTCTATCACTTAATAATTTATCATTTATTTTTTCTAATTCCTCATTAGGAATTCCTCTACCGTTATCTATAATTTTTATAAAAATATCATTTTCTTCTTTAGTTACATCTATCTTTAATTCGTTATCATAATCTTCAAATCTAATCCCATGTATAAAGTAATTTTCTATTAATGGCTGTATTGAGAATTTTACAATTTTATATTTTTCAAGATCATTTGGGCAATTTATCTCAAAATTAAAATTATCATAATATCTAAATTTAAATATTTCTATATATTTACTACAATAATCTAATTCATCCTTTAAGGTTATTATATTGCTATCCTTTACTTGCTTTCTAAATAAGAAGGAAAGTGTATATAACATTTTACCAACCTCTTTATCGCCATTACAAATAGCCTTCATTCTTATTGACTCTAAAGTATTATATAAAAAATGTGGATTAATTTGATTTTGTAATGCTACCATTTCAGCTTTTTTTTGTTCAATTTCTGCTAGATATATTTTCTTAATATATTCATTTAATTCTCTACACATTTCATTAAAGTTTTCTGAAATATAATTAATTTCATCATTATCAGATGTTATTGGAATTTCTACATCTAAATTACCGCCCTTTACCTTTTCCATAGCAACTAATATATTATCTGTTCTATCACTTAATAATTTCAGCTTAATATATAAAATTGATAATGAAATTATTAAAACTAAACTATCAACAAAAACTAAAGAATTAATTAATCCTATAGATATTTTATTAACATCACGCTTTGCCATCTTAGAAACAGACATTATTGCTGAAGAATTTATACTTTTATTTATATAATAGTTTTTATCTAATTTTACCTCACCATCACTTTTTGCTATTTCATCGTAATACTTACATTTCTCATAATTGTAGTCTCCATCAGAGCTATAAATAATATATCCATTATTATCAAACACCATAACTTGATGCTCATTTTCATATTTTTTTACTATTTCTTTTATATGGTTCAAATTATATGTAAGCAGTATTATACCTTCGCTTTTTAAGTTAACTGGATCTCTTACTTCCCTTACAAACTTTAGTGTATTTTTATCTGCAAAAATATTATTAAATCCATCTTCTATTGGTATATCTTCCTTATCCACACTCGTTACTTTTATTTGATCTTGTCTATTAAAAGAACTTTTCTCCATTCTACTGTAGCTTATAAAGGCAATTTCCTCTAAATTATAATTTAAATTAAATGAAGATCTTACAAATCTTTCAGTACCATTATAATAATAACTAGAGCTTTCAGATAGCCTGTCCAACTTATTCTTTAAATAGGAAATTGTATCCGTATTCATAAATCTAAGTATATCTTCAACAACATTCAAATCACTATACATATTCTTTACAATTAAATCACTTGAATTATTTATCCTATTTATTTCATCATTAACATCATAAACAACTTTTTCATTAATATAAGATTTAGAATCTCTATTGTTTTGTAAAAATTTTTTAACAAAATAGAAATCTAATGTTGCTATTAAAAAAATAGCAACTAATATATTAGCCACAAATAGTCTTTTATATACTGTTGATTTTTTTATTTCCATTTTATCTATCCTCTCATAGCACCCTATATATACATTTAATCACAATGATTTCCCTATTTAAAGCTTTTCATAAGTGCTAATTTATATTTTTATTGTACTTTTTCTAGATAAAAATATAATTTATACATAAAAAATTGAATTTATGAATTCATTAAACTATACTACTTATTACAAGTAAACATTTACGGAGGGATTTATGTGTTTGGTAATTTCTTTAATTTTGAAAAAATCTTTGATTCATTTAACTATGTATTCTGGTTTTTCTTATTGAACTTATTTTTTATGCTTTTTAATATTCCTTTAATACTCTTCTTTATATTTATAGGCATAAGTAATATTTTTAAATACTTTCCTTTATTCTTGATTTGTTTACTTCCAGCCATGCCAACATTTACAGCATTACTTTATTGCATGAATAAGATAATTGTAAATAAAGATTTAAATATTATAAAGGATTTCACAAATGGAATTAAACTTAATTTCAAGCAATCATTTCTGATTTGGTTCATTGAACTCTTACTAATAATTATAATTTATTTTAATATAAGATTTTTCTCATTAATAAAGTATAATGTTGTTTTAGTTTGTTTATTTTCTGCAATTGCTATTATTATAGCTGCTGTTACACCTTTTATCTTTATACTTATTAGTAGATTTAAAATGAAAACTATTGATATATTAAGAACATCATTTATTTTATGCTTTACAAGACCAATACTAACTATAACAAATTTGTTATTATTTATTTTTTCACTTATTTTATTTGAAATAACTCCTGGAACAATAATATTATTTATTTCTAGTCTACTATCTTTTTCATTACTATTCATAAACAAATCTTTATTGTATGAGCTAGAAGATATATCAAAGAAACAGAATATTTCTTAATTTAATTTTGATATCTTAGCTTATATATATAATATAAATTTAATGTGTAAACTCTAAAAATATATAACTTATTCTAGAAAAATAGCAATTGATATTTTATTCAAAAATGAAAACATATACAATAATGAATATAGTTTTAATATTCTAAAATATAAATATCAAAAATAATTAAATACAAGTTATATATTACAGGAGGGGTGTTAATGCAAAACACTAATAATGAAAAACTAAACATATTTAAAGATACATTAAAAGAAATAGGAACAGATCTTTCAAAATCAATTAATAATGTAAAACTAAGAAATTTATTTCTAAATTGTTTTATAAATACTATTGATACAACTGTGCTTTATGAAGAAAATGATACTTTTATTATCACAGGAGATATCCCTGCAATGTGGCTTAGAGATTCAACTTCTCAAGTAGAACATTACTTACCATTCGTTAATAAATATCCTGTATTGAAAGATTTATTTACTGGATTAATTAATAGACAAATTAAATGCATTATGATTGATCCCTATGCTAATGCTTTTAATAAAGAACCTAATGGTCAAAAGTGGGACAATGATATAACTAAGGATAGCCCTTGGGTTTGGGAAAGAAAATATGAAATTGATTCACTTTGCTCTCCTATAAGATTAATTTATAAATATTGGAAGGCTACAAATGATGCAAGCTTTTTCAATGATACTATTAAGGATGCCTTTTATTCAATTATAAATTTATGGGAAAATGAACAATATCATTTTGAAAAATCTGATTATTCATTTCAAAGATTGAATTGTCCAGAAAGTGACACTTTAACTAACAACGGATTAGGAACTCCAGTTACTTTTACAGGTATGACTTGGTCAGGTTTTAGACCTAGTGATGATGCATGTAAATACGGTTACTTAATCCCATCAAATATGTTTGCAAGTGTTGCTCTAAAATATATAGAAGAAATTTCCGAAGTAATATTTAATGATTATTCTTTAAGTCTTAAAGCTAAATCTCTAAGAACACAAATAGATGAAGGAATCGAAAAATTCGGTATAGTTAACCATGATGAGTTTGGTAAAATTTATGCCTATGAAACAGATGGATTTGGTAATTATAATTTAATGGATGATGCTAATGTTCCTAGCCTTTTATCTATTCCATATATAGAATACAAACCAATAGATGATGAGGTTTATCAAAATACTCGTAAATTTATTTTAAGCAAAAATAATCCTTACTATTATGAAGGTACATCCGCTTATGGAATAGGTAGCCCCCATACTCCTGATCAATATATATGGCATATATCACTTTCAATGCAAGGATTAACATCTAATAATAAATTAGAAATAAATGAATTATTAGAAACCTTGATTAATTGTGATGGTAATACTAACTATATGCATGAAGGTTTCAACTGTAACAATCCTATGGAGTTTACAAGAGAATGGTTTGCTTGGTCAAACTCATTATTTGCTGATTTTATATATAAAAAGTTCATTAAGTAATTTATATTTTAAAGGCCCTAGAGGTAATTCCCCTAGGGCCAAAATAAGTTTTATATATCAAGGTATTGTGATTTATATAAGTTATAATACAATCCCTTTTGCTTTATTAATGAATCGTGGGTTCCCTCTTCTAAAATTTGTTTTTCTCCTATATACATTATCTTATCTGAATTAACTATTGTTGATAATCTATGCGCTATAACAAAAGATGTTCTTCCCTTAAGTAGTTCTTCTATACCCACTTGTAATAATGCTTCTGTTTCTGTATCTATACTTGATGTAGCCTCATCTAAAATTAGTATCTTAGGGTCAGATAATAACACTCTTGCAAAAGATATAAGTTGCTTTTGTCCAACTGAAAGTCCATTTCCTTGCTCATTTAAATATGTGTTATATCCATCTTTAAACTCTCTTATAAAATCATCAGCTTTAACTATTTTTGATGCATTTATAACTTCTTCATCTGTAGCATCTAATTTTCCATATCTTATATTTTCCATTATTGTTCCTGAGAAAACAAACGGATCTTGTAGCATAACTCCTATTTCTTTTCTAAGAGATTTTAAAGTAACCTCATTTATATCTATCCCATCTATAAGAATATTACCTGATTTTATCCTATAGAATCTTGATAAAAGATTTACTATAGTTGTCTTTCCAGCTCCAGTTGGTCCAACTAAAGCAATTTTTTCTCCTGCATTTATCTTCATATTTATATTTTCTAAAATAGGACTATTTTCTTCATATTCAAAATATACATTTTTAAATTTTACATCACCATTAATATCTTGTAATGATATTGCATCTTCCTTATCAAATTCAGGTTCTTCATCCATTGCTTCAAATATTCTTTCTAAATATGCCATTGCATTTATCAATGTATTATAAAAATTCCCTATGTTAGTTATTGGTGCCCAAAATATCCATACATAAGATATAAAAGCTGTTAAAAGTCCAAGAGAAATTCCATCTGCAAATACTAAAATTCCAAAGATATAAATAAGTGAAATTGATATAACTGATATTGTGTCTATACTTGGCCAAACAAGAAAGTTTAAGCTTACAGCCTTCATCCAAGAATCACTACATTCATTACAAAGATCTTTATATATTTCCATATTTTCATTTTTTCTTGAAAATGATTGTGTTACTCTTATTCCATTTATGCTTTCATGTATATAAGCATTTAAGTTTGATTGTTTTGCACTTACTTTTTGATGAGCTCTTCTTTGTGCATTTTTAATAGATAACATAACTACTAATAATATTGGAATACAAATAAGTGTTACTAATGTTAATCTTATACTTAGAAATGACATAAATATTATAGTCATAACTAAAGTAACCATATCTGCAATTAAATTAACAAATCCATTTGATAATATATCACTTAAAGAATTTATATAGTTTACAACTCTTACTAAAATTTTCCCATGAGGTCTAGAATCATAATAGTTAAATGGTACATATTGAAGATTTCTAAATAAATCATGTCTAATATCTACTAATATATTTTGTCCTACTTCTCCCATTGTGTACATTCTATGTCTCATAATCACTGCTATTGATATAAATATTATTACATATAAAATAGACAATAATACAAGGCCACCAATATTTTTGTTTGGAATATATACATCTAATGCTGTCTTTACTATTACTGGTCCAATTAATGAAATTGAACTTGATAATAGCATTAACAATATTGAAGTTAAAATTTTTGTTTTGTAAGGCTTCATATATTTTAATAATCTTTTTAAATACTCTAAATTAAAACCAACTTCTAATTCTTCATCTACATTATATTTATTTCTTGCCATTTATACTCCCTCCACTTCTAAATTCAAATTGCCATATTGAGTATAAAATATACTTGAATAGTATCCATCTTTCTTTACAAGCTCATTATGATTTCCTCTTTCTACTATTTCTCCATTATCTAAAACTAATATTAAATCTGCTTGCTTTAATGAGGATATTCTGTGAGCAATTATAAATGTTGTCTTTTTCTCTTCCATATTTTTAAGTTCATGTTGTATTTTCTTTTCTGTTTCCATATCAACAGCTGATGTAACATCATCTAATACAAATATTGATGCATTTTTCATCATTGCTCTTGCTAAAGATACCCTTTGTTTTTGTCCTCCAGAAAGTCCTACTCCTCTTTCACCTATAATTGTTTCATATCCTTCATCTAATCTCTTTATAAAATCATGAGCTTGAGCTTTTTTAGCTATTCTTTTTACTTCTGGAAAGCTTGCTCTTGGATTGCTAAACGCTATATTATCCTTAACAGTATCTGAAAATAAAAATATATCTTGCATTGCAATTGCTACATTTCCTCTTAATATATCTAAATCCATATCCTTTATATTAATTCCATCTATAAAAATTTCTCCCTCAGTTGCATCATAGAATCTAGATAATAAATCTATTATTAAAGATTTTCCAGCTCCAGCATGTCCAACTAATCCTATTGTTTGTCCTGCTTTAACTTCAAATGAGACATTATTTATTACTCTTCTTCCATCTATATCTAAACTTACATTTTTGAAGCTTATGTCCCCTTTAAATTTATTAAGGTTAATTGTCTCTTCATTATTTTTAATATTACTTTCTGTTCTTAACAACTCAATTATCTTAGCTGATGATGCTATAAATCTTTGAGTATCATTAATCAAATATCCACACATTCTCATTGGATTATTTAATGCCCATAAAAGACTATTAAATATTACTAATTCTCCAAGAGTTATTTTATTTGTTACAACTAATACTCCACCAACTAATATCATTACAACAGATAAACTATTTGATAAAAACTCTAATTTAGGTATATATTTTCTTGTAACTTTAATTGTATCTAAGTTTCTATCTCTATAATTTTTATTTTCTATATTGAACTTATCTATTTCAAAAGTTTCCCTTCCAAATGCTCTAACCACTCTATTTCCACTTATATTTTCCTGAACAACAGAATTTAATCTTGAATATGCTTCTCTTATATTGTGGAATGTAGGTGAAATTTCTTTGCTCATTTTAAAAGTAAAGAATCCAATTAAAGGTGATACAAATAGCATAAATATTGTTAATGTAGCATTTACATATATCATTGATATTATTGCAAAGGCAAATGTTGTTACAGATGAAAGAATATTATAAACTACCCACGCAACAAAGTGTCTTATGGCATCAGTATCACCTGTCATCCTCGCCATAAGATCTCCAGTTTTAACTTTGCTATAGAAATTAACATCTAACTCTAAAAGCTTTTCATATAAATCTGTTCTTATTTTAAACAATATCCTTTGTGAAATCTTTTCTAATATCATTTGATATGCATAAGTTATAAATCCTTTAAATACTACAATTGCAATCATAGTTAATATAAGAGGTATCAATAAATTTGTTTGATTTTCTCCTAATACCTTATCTACTATTCTTCCTGATATAAATGGATTGACCATATTAATTGCTGACGTGAATAGTACTAACAATAGTGCAAATAAGTATTTGAAATTGTACTTTTTTAAATAACTAAATATCCATTTTAAACTGTCCATACTCAAGTCTCTCCTTATATTATTAATTTGTAAATTTGTACATGTTTTAATAATTAAATACCCTCTTAAAAATATCCATAACCAAGTTCTCCTTATATTATTTATTTCTAAGTAAGATTATAGCTAAGTTATTGAAAATAAAAATGTATTATATTAAACTTTAAATGTATATTATTATACTAATTGAAGTAATTATTTTTGGAGATGTTAAAATGAATAAAGTACATGCAAATATAGATTGTTATAATCCTCAAATACTTTTTGTAATTGATGGATGGTGTTCACCAGAAATACCAGTTCCAGAAACTAATTATCACTGCCATGAAGATTTTATTGAACTTTCTTTTATTACTTCTGGTTCTGTAGATTATTTAATTGAAGGTGAAAAATATACATTGAAAAAGGGACAAGTGCTTATTTCTAATCCTGGAGTATATCATCAAGAACTATTTGAAGCTAATACAAATTGTAGAGAGTTGCATATTGGATTAACTAATTTAAACTTATTTAGTAATGTAAAAAAAGACTATATTGATATAGGTAATAAAAACGTTCTCACTTTTACTAAATATAAAGATGAAATATTGAAAAGTTGTTTAGAAATTGTTGAAGAACAAAAAACCTATAATCAAACTTCTCCATTTATGCTTAAATCTCTAGTTATGAAACTACTTGTATTATTGTATAGAGAAATAAATGAGGAAGATACGACCCGTGATTCTAAAGAATTTTCATTTAAATCTCGTGAAAAGAAAGCATTAGTTGAAAGCATAACAAAATACTTAACTGAAAATTATACAGAAGACATTTCATTGTATACCTTATCAAAAAATATGTATTTAAGCCCTGTTTATATATCTAAGATTTTTAAAGAACTTATGGGTGATTCTCCTATAAACTACTTAATACAAATAAGATTATCTAAAGCAAAAGAACTATTAGATGACTCGAAACTTTCAATAAAATCTATTGCAAAAATGGTTGGATATAGTGACCCATATTACTTTAGCAAACTATATAAAAAGTACTATGGGGTTTCACCTAACAAGTCACGAAATGCCAGTTAAATATACTATAAGAAAATGGGCCCCAGGGGTACTGTCCCTAAGGCCCAGAAAAATGAAAATATAATGTAGTATTAATACTTATACTTATACTTTTAACATTAAAAATAAATGGCTATGAAGCTAAACTTTCATAACCATTTATTCTTATTTAATTTATTTATATATAAATTTATGATTAGTTTTATTTAGTCTTCTTCCATTCATCTACTTGCTTTTGCATTTCAGTTATAACTTTATCTATTCCTTGCTCCTTTAACTTAGCATTTAATTTTCCTAAGTATTCATCAATATCTACTGATCCACTATAAAGAGTTGACTTAAATTCTTCTAAGACATTATTTATAGCTGCAATTTCATTAGAAACACTTGAAGAATCAAATTTAAATCCTAATGCTGGTGATACTTTTGATTTATCATTGAAATCTTTAAACTCATCCCATTTTGATGCTGGTTCACCTTCTAATTTATACGTTATAAATAAATTTCCTAATGAGAAGTATGGCACATCATAATTTTTTTGATCTGGATTGGTTATCTTTATATGATCATCATCTACCTTTTCATAATGAACACCTTCAACACCATAGTTTATTAAATTTCTTAAAGTTTCATCTGTATTTAATAATGTTAAAAATTCAAAAGCCTTATCTTTATTTTTTGAGTTATTTGATATTGCAATTAATGATCCTGTTGTTGATCCATTAGTTATTAATGTATCAACTATTGGAGATGATACTACTGGGTAATTCAATGCTTTTGACCAAAGTGTATCTGCATATGGTTGTCCATCACCCTTTGTTACAAACCTCTTAACAGATTTATCATCTTGAGCTGTAGCAGAATCTGCATTTATATATCCAGCTTGATAATACTTCCTTAAAGTATTTAATCTATCCTTCATTTCTTGTGTTTCAAACATATTCTTTATAGTTAAAGATGTATCCTTAGCTTCTATTCCAACTGGATCTACTAATTGATCAAAGAATACTGTGTAAGAGAATCCTTTAGTTATATATAGAGGAACTACATCAGGTTCATTTTCTTTTATAACTTTTAACCATGGTTCTAAGTCTTCTAAACTGTGAATATCTTGATATGGTATATTATATTTATCAACATATTCTTTAGTAAATGTCCACATAGGAGCTACTCCTAATTCTTTCTGATTTGGTACACCATAAATCTTACCATCTATAGTTGCTCCTTCCCAGAATCTTGAATCAACAGTTTCTTTTAACTTCTTTCCTGTATCAGAATTTAAATATTCATCTAACTCTAAGAAAGCTCCTTTTCTTGAATTTCCTAAATAGTCTCCAGCCCATGAACATGTAAATGCTAAATCATAATCTTCTCCTGAATTAATTACCACGGACATTTTTTGATTATAATCACCAAATCCTATAAATTTCATATCTAGATGAGCATTTATTTTATCTTCTAAATATTTATTGGCTTCAGCTAATACTTTATCAAGATCTTTTGGTTCCTCTCCAATTGCATACCAAGTTAAAGTAGTTAGCTTATCTCCATTTGAACTAGAGGCTCCTGTTGACTTACCACATCCCGTGAATATAGCTGAAGTTGCCATTATTGCACAAGTTGCTAATGCAACCATCTTTTTTATTTTTCTCATTATCTTTTTCCCCCTTAATTTAATAACGTTTACAAATATAATTATAATATTTTGAATTAACACTTTACAGTGTACTTATTTCATATTTGATTAACTAACTCTAGCTAAATTCTATACTTTAAACAAAAAATAAGCTTCCAGGTGTATTGCACCTGGAAGCCAAATAAATAGAGATTTACTTTAATATTTCCTCAATAATTTCAAGTTCTTTAACACTAAAGCTTAAATTATTTATTATGTTCTTATTGTCCACTATTTGTTCTGCCTTACTAGCACCTATAAGAACAGTTGTAACAGCATCATTTCTTAATACCCAAGCTAATGCCATTTGAGCTAATGTTTGCCCTCTTTCTCCTGCTATATCATTTAATTTTCTTATTTTGTCAAGCTTTTCAGCAGTTATATCTTTTTCATTCAAGAATTTACTACTTACCTTTTTAGCTCTTGAACCTTCTGGAATTTCATGAAGATATTTATTAGTTAATAGTCCTTGAGCTAAAGGTGAAAATGCTATTGAACCTATTCCTTCTTCCTTATGAACATCATGTAAGCCTTCTACCTCACTTAAGCGGTTAAACATACTATAACTAAATTGATGGATAAGACATGGAGTACCATTTTCCTTTAATATTCTAGAAGCTTCTTTTAATTCTTTTGGATGATAATTTGATAAACCTATATATAATGCTTTTCCTTGCTTTACTATATCAGTTAATGCTCCCATAGTTTCTTCAAGTGGTGTGTCTGGATCTGGTCTATGGTGATAGAATATATCAACATAATCTAAGTTCATTCTTTTTAAACTTTGATCTAAACTTGAAATTAAATATTTTCTTGAACCACCATTTCCATAAGGGCCTGGCCACATATCATATCCTGCCTTTGTTGATATAATCATTTCATCTCTATATTTACTAAGCTCACTATTTAGTATTCTGCCAAAGTTCTCTTCTGCAGAACCATATATAGGACCATAGTTGTTTGCTAAATCAAAATGTGTTATTCCATTATTAAAAGCCTCAAATATTATCGCTTTTTGATTTTCAATTGGATCTACAGATCCAAAGTTATGCCATAATCCTAAAGCAACCCTAGGTAAATATAATCCACTGTTACCACATTTAATATATTTCATTTCATCATATCTGTTTCCATTTATATTGTGCATATTCTCTTCCCTTCTATTAAATCGCTATATTCCCAATTATATTTTATTTCTTTGTAAGTAATTAAATAATGCTCCTAATAAATTTGCATCATTTTCAAATTTACACTTTTCAATTATAGGTCTAACTTTTCCTTCTTGTACATTTTTCATTATTATATCTATTTTTTCATTTATTTTATCTATGAAATCTGGTCTACTACTTATTGCTCCTCCAAGAATAATTTTCTCTGGATCATACATATATTGAATATTGAATATCCCCATTGCATTATTTAAATAAAACTCATCTATAGCATGAATACAATCTAAATCTCCATTATCAGCTAACTCAAAAACTTTTTTCCCGTCTATTTCATCTATAGAAATGTTTTTTAGTTTCGCTACATTTTCTAATAAAGCTCCAACAGCACCTGTCTTACTCCAAGTTTTAAAGCTTACTTTATCGCCTTCATGAACTCTATCCAAAATACAATATCCAAATTCTCCACCATGTAGATTATTTCCTTTATGGATTTTTTTATCCTTTATAACTGCTCCACCAATTCCTGTACCACATACTACAAATAATACATCATTATTATCTTTAGCAGCACCTTTCCATACTTCACCTAAGGCAGCACAATTTGCATCATTTTCTATTTCTAAAGTTAATCCTAAATCTTCCCCAAATACTTTTTTAAAGTTTGGTCCATGAATACAAGGTAAAGCACTTGCTCCTCCAATTAATCCCGATTCACTGTCTACTCCTCCAGGTGCACTTACAGCTACACCATCTATGTTATGTTCTTCCTTTGCTTTGTTAATTACATCAATCATAGATACTTTGAATAATTCAAAATCATCTTTTTCTGATTTATAGCTTCCCTTTGATACAAACTCTCCTTCGTCTGTTATAATTGCGTACTTTACACTGCTTCCACCAATATCAAATACTATATAGTTCTTCATATCTTTCCATCTCCCTATTATTAAAATTTTTATGTTCTAAATTTATATAATTATAAAAACGTTTTCTGGAATCTATAAATCAAAAACTACTAACAAGTAGTTTTTATAATAAAATTAAATCATATGCAAACTTATTTACTTTATCTAATTACTTATTTTATATAATTATATATATTATCATTTAAATCATATATAACAATTTTATATTTTAACCTATATTTTTTTATTAATCTAATTTATTCACTTTAAACCTATATCTATCTTACAATTATAGCTTTAAATTCATATGTATCATATCTATGCCTTGAAAATGAATATTCAAATACTTTACCATTGTCTAAATATCCTATTCTTTCAACTTCTAAAACTGGTTCATCACTCTCTAAATTTAAGTATTCCTTATCTATTTCATTTGATTTTCTAGCTCTAATAGTTGAGTGAGAACTTTGTATTTTTAACTTCATTTTATCTTGTATATAGCTATATAAAGAACCTTCTGCATCAGATCTTTTTATCACAGGGAAAAGATATAATGGCATATATGTCTTCTCAATTACTACAGCTTTTTCATCTACATATCTAACTCTATGTATAAAACATACAAAATCATCTTCATCAATTTTTAGATTTTCTGCTATTTTTGAATCTGCATTTATAATTTTAAAATCTAACAATTTACTCTCTATCTTATGTCCAGCATTTGTTACTGTTAATCCTGCAAATTGATTTTTAATTGATAAATCTTCAATTTGATCTTGAGACATATCTTTTACAAAGGTGCCTGCTCCTCTTCTTTTAACTATTAGCCCCTCCATTACTAATAAATCTAATGCTTTTTTTACAGTCATCTTGCTAGCATTAAATTTTTCACAAATTACCTTTTCAAAAGGTAATTGTTCATTTGCTTTATATTCGCCATTAATAATTTTTTCTTTTATGTATATAGCTATTTGCTCATACTTAGTCATGCTATTCTCCCTCTTATACATCAATATTAATTTTAATTAAACATAGAAGATATATATTATAAACTATAATTTTACGTAATTAAATTTCTAATTTAATTACTATTATATACTAGCAAAGATATAGCTACAATCAAATTATACCCCTGATATACAAATAATTGGGAACTTCCAAATTTCGTTGACCTCAGGGGCATTAATTAACTAATTATTATACTGGATAACTCTTTAAAACAGTAACATTACCTTTTATTTTATATTCTCCTAAAGTTGCTGGTATTAAATAACTATCCCCCATCTTTATAGTTTCTGAGAAATCCTTGCCCTCTATAGTTCCTTCACCTTCAACGCAAGTATACATATCAAATTTTTCAACATCACTTGCATCTTTATATTCTGAAGTAATTGCTATCTTTTCTATTCCAAAATACTCATTTTTACATAGTAAGCTATGATTATATCCATTATAATTTACTACTTCTTTTTCACTTAAATTTTCACATTGAAGATCAAAATTTATAACATCTAATGCTTTTTCAACATGAATTTCTCTTGGTCTTCCATAGTCATATACTCTATATGTTACATCACTATTTTGTTGGATTTCTGCTATTATAACACCCTCACATATAGCATGAACTAATCCACTATTTATTAAGAAACAATCACCTTTTTTAACTTCGATTTTATTTAAATAATTTTCCACATCATTATTCTTTATAGCTTCTTCAAATTGTTCTTTAGTACAATCTTTTGTTCCTACTATTAATGATGCACCTGGCTTAGCATCCATCACATACCAAGCTTCTGTTTTTCCGTAATCGCCTTCATACTTTGCTGCATATTCATCTCCTGGATGAACTTGTACAGATAGTTTTTCTTTTGAATTTATAAGTTTTATAAGTAAAGGAAATTTTTCAAGTGTTATCTTTTTCCCAACAAGTTCATGTCCATATTCTTTTATTAACTCATCAAAGCTAGTTCCTTTTAATGAACCATTTACAACAATTCCTGTTCCATTTGGATGACAGGCTATATCCCATGTTTCTCCTATTTCACCTTCTGGCATATTATCCCTAAAAGCTTCAAAATCTCTACCACCCCATATTTTTTCATAATAAAGGTTTTCAAATCTAATTGGATACATTAATCTTCCTCCTCTTGTAACTGTGATTATACTCTTACTACTGTATAGTATATAACAAAAATATATACTTTTTAACATATTTTCCATACTTTTATGTAATTGTAAAACATTTTTTCTAATATATTTCTTATTATATAATCTTTTTATTAATTTTCATAATAATATTATTTAGATGTTTATTAGCATATAAACATCTAAATAAATTCCTATTCCATATCTTATATTCTTTAATCTATAAAATGTGCTCTTCTATGCAATCTGCTACAGAGTCAACTAAATATGCTGCATGCTCCTTTAGTTCTTCTTCTACATGATGAAATGTAAATGAATTTTTAGTTATATTAAACATAGTAACATCATTCCATGAATCACCTATAGTATATATGTAATCATCTTTTATAAACTCTTGTTTAGCAATATACTTTATTCCATTTCCTTTTGAACACCCTAATGGTACTATATCTATATAAATATCATTTCTGTATGCAATTATCTTATCTTCATATTTTTTATTAATTTTATTTTTAACTTCCTCTATTTCTAATATATCTTTTTCAGGACTGTATATAGAAATTAAACTTAATTCCTCTTCTATTTCATCTATTGAATTTACTCTTTCCTTCTTTGGATATGGTAAATTATCTCCATCTGTTAATAAATATGTATTAAAGCCTGATTCTACTGAAATAGCTACATTTTCTTCTTTTATTTCATTTATAATGCTTTTAATTATATCTTTTTCAATTATTTCTTGCTTAATCTTTGTTCCTAAAGTATCTACTATTAAAGCTCCATTTAGTAATACATAATAATTTGCAAATATCTTATATTCATCCTTTAACATTTGTACTCCATTATATGGTCTTCCTGTTGAAACTACTAATAACTCTTTTTGCTTTTGAAGCTTAATTATAGCATCCTTATCTCTTTTTGTAACTTGATCATTTTTTATTAGTGTCCCATCAAGATCTGTCGCTAGTAATTTAATCATTTATTCCTCCAGTAGTATATTAATATTTTTATACTACAATTTTACCATATCATTACTTAAATTTTTATAAATAAATTTTTACACCATTATATTTTGTTTAAAATAATCTTTATGCATTTTTAGAAGATAATACTATGAATTAAAAACTTCATATTTCAAATAATATAAGTATAAGGAGGGATTTATATGCCAACAAAACCTAACAAGAAAAAAATTTATTTACCTAATGAAAGAACTGGATATGCACCAGAAAAACATTCTCTAGTTAGTCATGGAAAGATTGAAGGACCATCCAGTCCATTACCTAGCACAGTAGAGGATGATATAGTTGTAAATAATATTGCTTATATGGAATTTGATTATACGGAGCAACCAGAAGTAGATCCTGAAATTGATACAAATGCTCCAAGTAAATAAGCTATATTAATTGAACAATGCCTAAAAAAATAATTTATATGCTAATATTTCTCTAGTTTTTAAAATAATGAATTTATTATAAAGGAGAGATACAATATGTCTAACAATAAGAAAAAAAGAACAGATGGAAAAATTCCAATGAAAAATAAAAGTTTCGCGACTCCTGTTACCTCGAGTAATATATCTACCTCATTTTATGAATATACTAAGAAAGAACAAGTTGCTAGAAATACTAGTAAAAATCAATTATATTAAAATATAGACAAATTTAATTTAAAATAAACTAATATTACATTTAAATGGACAACTACTAAATTATTAGGAAAATTTTCCGATAATTAAAACAGTTGTCTATTTTTTTTATTTTTATACAACTTATTTTAAAATCACTTATATTTAGAATTTATGGGAGGGTTATATGAAAAAATTTTTTGAAATTAAAAATAGAAATAAAGAAAAAAAATTTAAATTACGAAAAAATTCAAAAATAGAAAAAAATAAAAGAACTAAGAATAGGAGAGCACATAAAATATCAAATAGGCTTATAAGCTGTTTCCTTTTAATTATAGTCTTAATAATATTTATCTGGAGACTAGGGCTTTATAACATGAAGCAAATTAATGACGCATCTGAAAAGCTTTATTTTAATAATACTTTAGGAATAACTTACATAAATGAACTATCAGAAAACTCTACTTACAATTATCTTGCTAGTAAACAATTAATTATAAGCAGAGATGATAATGAAAATAAATTATTGATGCAAAATATTTATTATAATAATCAAAGAAATGAACAACTTATACATTTATATAGTAATTCAATTACCAAAGAAGAAGATAAAGAAAGATTTGATGAAATAATATCTTCATTAAAAGAACTAGAAGAAACAACTAATAAAATAATTTCATTAGTTAAAGAAAAAAAATTTACTGAAGCAAATGACTATGCATATGATTTAGATACTAATCGTGGACATTTTATTATAAAAATAGATAGATTGGTGGAATTAAATAGTAAGTGGGCCCAAGAATCTATTATATCTAATAAAGCTATCTATAATAATTCATTAAAACTTACTTCAATTGTAATAGTAATTTCAATATTAATAATTTTAATATCATCGGCAAGAATTACAATTAGAATTACGAAATCACTAAAGAAAATAATGGCTTTATCTAATAGAATTGCAAAATATGACTTAACAGAATCTATAGATGTTGCTTATAATGATGAATTTGGAGCCATTGGTACATCTCTAAACACAGCTCAAGAAAACTTAAGAAATATAATAAATTCCTTTAAAAACAGTACTGAAATGGTTAACAATTCATGTGAGAATTTAGCTATCTCAATAGAAGAAGTAACAGCTCAATTTGATTTGATAAACGAATCTTCTAATGACATTAATTCTACAATCCAAGAAACTAGTGCCATAACTGAAGAATTATCAGCTTCAATTTTAGAAGTAAGCTCTAGTATAGATGTACTTTCAGAAAAAGCTAATGATGGAAATATGAATTCTGAAAAAATTCAAAAACGTTCAACTAATATTAAACAAAATACTGAATATGTTATTGATAATACAAGTAACTTATATAGAGATGTTGAAAATGATATAAAATCATCAATCGAAAAAGGAAAAATAGTTCATGAAATAGTTAATATGGCTAACTCCATTGAAGAAATTGCTGAGCAAACTAATCTTTTAGCTTTAAATGCAGCAATTGAGGCTGCTAGAGCTGGTGAGCAAGGAAAGGGATTTGCAGTAGTAGCCGAAGAAGTTCGAACTCTAGCCGAACAATCTCGTTCATCAGTACAAAACGTAAAAGATACTATAAAGCAAGTTCAAATATCCTTTAATAATATAACTGATAGTAGTAATAAACTATTACAATTTATGAATAATGAAATTATGAAAGAATTTAAAGGATTTATTAAAGTTGGTGATAAATACGAGAAGGATGGAATATTTATTAAGGATATGAGTGAAGATATTGCTGCAATGTCAGAAGAAGTTTCTGCAACAATGAACGAATTAAATGATGCTGTTCATTCTGTAGCCTCAATGACTCAAAGTTCATCAGCAAATGTAAATTCTGTTAAAGATAGCATAAATGATACTACAAATGCAATAATCACAATTTCTGAAACTGCTCAAAATCAATCCCAGTTAGCTCAAGAACTTTTAGATTTAATATCACAATTTAAACTTTAAACTAATAGGTAGATTCATTCGAATCTACCTATTATTGTTTTGATAATTAATATCTAAATCCCATCATAGAACCAGCTCTTCTACAAGTTCCTCTTCCTCTACTTTCTGAATTAAATCCATATCTATTTCCTTCTTCACTTTTTTGTCCTTGACCTTGGTATCCTTCCCCGTAATAAGGACAATTTTGATTTCCCCATCCTGAGTAATTATTGTCCTCATTTATATTATAATCTTGATCTATATTAGAATTATCAGTTTCGCTTACCTCTGCTCCAACTGAATTTGTTACTGGACTATCTTCCTCAGCTGCAAAAGCTATAGCTCCTGTCCCTATTGTAATAGCACCTATTATAGATAGTGATAAAATTAATTTTTTCATAGTTATTATACCTCCAACAAATATCTCCTTAATGGATTAAATATTACTCTAATAAATAAGCATTTTTATCAATCTCTTACTTATTAGGTATCTTTAAGATTATAATAACTCTTAGTTTTAATAAGTTAATGGTTAATTTGTGATGAATTTGTGAAAACTTATTTTTCTTTTATTAAACTTCTAGGAATATCAAAATAAAATTTGCTTCCTTCTCCTATATTACTTTCAACTCCATAATTAAATCCATGTGCTAATATTATCTCCTTGGAAATTGCTAGCCCTAAACCCATTCCCCCACTTTTATCTTCCTTATAATATCTATCCCAAATATAATTAATAGATTCCGGCACTATTCCCTTTCCATAATCCTTCATATATACTTCTATATTATTTTCTACTTCTCTCATTCCAAATACTATTTTATCCTTGCTTTCAGAATGTTTTATAGCATTAATAAAAAAGTTAGATAATACTCTAAATAAATAATTATTATCTATAGATGCAAATATATTCTTATTATATAAATTTTTATCTATTTTAAGCTGTAAATCATAGTTATTATAATTGCCATTAATTAAATAATTGTTTAACTTATCATAACTTTCCTTTACAAACCTCTTAATATCATACTCAGACGGCTTAATTATTTTTTTATTATCTCTTAGTTTTGTTAAAACCAATATTTCTCCTACAAGGTCTGTTAATACATCAACTTCTTCAATTATACTAGATGCATATTCAACAACTTCCTTATCAGAAACTAATCCATCCTTTATAACTTCACTATTAGCTCTAATTACACTTAATGGCGTTTTTAAGTCATGACTTACATTTGCAATAAATTCCTTTTGCATATTATCTTTGATTTCAAGCTCCTTAGCCATATTATCTATACTGTCATTTAATTCCTGAATCTCATCTTTCGTATTAATTTCAAACTTACTACTATATATTCCTTTAGAAATATCATTAGCTCTTTTTCTTAAAGATATTATTGGTTTTGTAAATTTTCCTCCGAGATAAACAGCTATAAAAGTAGATATAATTAATGAAAATAAAAATATTGATATCATTATTAAATTAACACTTTTTATTAATGATTTTGTTCCTTCATAACTTTTATAAACAACTATATCACCATAGCTAGAATTTCTTTTAAGACCTATATATGTATTACCATCACTAGACTTAAAAACCTGCCTACCTTTTATACTTTCGTAATCTATAGAATTCATTTTCCCCATCATGCCCATCTTACCCATTTGCCCCATATGCCCATTTCCATTATTAGCTTTGCACATATTCGTAACTTTGCCATTATTAATTAATACAGCATATATATTCGCCAAATCTGTAACAGTATTATTCTTTGCTGCTTCTAAAACATATTCACTAGCTTCTTCCAAATCAATATATTCATTATTTATATAAATCTTTGGTAAAATAAATGATGTCAAGATCAATCCAATAATAGCCACTACTAAATTCATTAATATCATATATTTAACTATTCTTTTACTTATCTTATTCATTATTCTATAGTAAGGCTATAGCCTACCCTCCATACAGTCTTTAGATTCTCCCTAAAAAATTCTAACTTTTCTCTAAGCTTTTTAACATGAGTATCTACGGTTCTAGTATCTCCGTAAAAATCATATCCCCAAACACTAGTTATTAAATCCTCTCTTGTAAAAACTCTATTCTTATTTTTTATTAAAAACATTAATAAATCATACTCCTTAGGAGTTAAAATAATTTCTTTCTCATTTTCAAAAACTCTTCTATTATTATCATCTACTCTTAAATTACCTAACTTAATTTCCTTAGTATATTCATTTTTAACACTATTAATCCTTAAACCAACTCTTAAAACTAATTCTCTCATACTTATAGGCTTTACCATATAATCATCCGCTCCAAGTTCAAATCCAAATATCCTATCTTCCTCTTCACCTCTAGCGCTAGTTATAATAACCTGAGTTTTATTATTTAAAGATTTTACTTTCTTTAAAAGATACCAACCATCCTTATTAGGCATCATTATATCTAATATAACTAAATCATATGTATTATTTTCGATTAAGTCCTCTGCTACTTTGCCATCATTAGCCAAAGTAACCTCATACCCCTCTTTTTCAAGATATAATTTCATAACTTTACTTATTTGCTTCTCATCTTCTGCTACTAAAATCTTGCTCATATATCCTCCAATTATAGAAAATAACATATAAAATATAAAACATAAATTGTAAAACATTAAATATAAAATATAAGATATTAAATATAAGAGCTATACAATTTAATAATTATATATCCATAAGTAACCCATATTTTTATCTAATAAAAAAACTTTAAATATTGTATTATTTCATATTTTTTATGCAAAATATATATTTTGTACTAATATATATTCTCTACTGACATTTCCAAATATTTATTTATACATAATATATCATAACATAAAAACTATATACAATTATTCAAATCACAAAATAAAGACTATATATTCATACCATTAAATTGTTCAATTAACTCTACTCAATACTTCATATTTTTTCCTATATATATGTGTTTTAAAAACGTGTTGTTTATTAATATTATTAACTTATAATTGATTAATCCATAACTTAATTGTCTAAAATTAAAATGTATATTATATACATCTAAAAACACTCTACCTTTTCAATATTGAAAATAATAATAATAATAATAATAATAATAATAATAATAATAATAATAATAATAATAAGGATGATTAAAATGGAATGTAAAGTTAAAACTATTATTGAATATAGCACTGATCCTATAAAAGAAAAAACTATTAAAAATAACTTTAAATCAATTAATGATCATTTAAACTCTCTGAACACAATAGACATATTTAAAAATAAAGAAATAAATTATTGCCCTTATTGCAAAAATAGTAATTTTATTAAAAATGGAAAATTTAAAGGGATTCAAAGATATAAATGCAAAAATAGAAACTGCTCTAAAACATTTTCTGCAAAAACTAATTCGCCTTTTAGTTACTCAAAGAAAAATATTACCTTATGGATGAAATATTTATCACTTATGAATAGTGGTACGTCTATAAGATCTTGTGCACGCATTTTAGGAATAAATATTGCAACATCATTTTATTGGAGGCATAAAATACTTGTTGCAGAAGCCTCTAATAATAATTTCAAACTTTTAAAAGATTATGTTGAAGCAAATAAAATAATGATAAAAGAAAATTTTAAAGGGAATAAAAATTCTAAAACTTTTAGTAAAGAAAAAATATTTATAATTTGTGCCATGGATAATAACAAATCAATTTTATCTAAGGCAGTATGCAGATATTCTATTTCCTTGGCATCAATATCAAAAAACTTCTATCCAAATTTAGATAAATCAGCATTTTTAGCTACTTCTGGAGATAGATGTTTAGTTGCCTTTGCTAAAAAGCATAACTCTACACTTCCTAAAACAAAAATCGATAAATTCAATGAAATTAAATCTGAAAGTTTAAATGCTAAAAATACTTTTTCCTATATTACCTTACCTCATATCCATAGTTTCTCTTTTAATATTTATAGGTGGCTTAAGAGGTTTAAAGGTGTTGCCACAAAATATTTAGAAAACTATTTAAGTTGGTATATTCTTGACTATAAATCTAACTATTCCCTTTGTAACTCTAATCAAATTATCTTATTTAGGAAACTAATTTCTGAAAATGCATATCTAAGAGTTAAGGATTTCTCAACTTTTAAATTATCTTATCAATATACTTGTATTGGTAATTATTAATTAATTTTCTATATAATCATTTTTTAATTTATTTCATAACACTTTTTTAATTGAAAATAAATTATATAACCTATTCTGGTATCCTCCACCTATATTTATTATAAAATTTTGTGATATCAAACAATTTTTATTTTAGAAATTCAATGCCAATCAGTATTTTATATCTTTATATCGCTTATATATATTTTTTGTAATTTATATTTTATATATTTTTTATAGTGACTTAATATAATTTCCTTATAGCACTTTTCTTTATGGCGCTTTTCTTTGATTTCTTTATAACATTTCTAATTAATAACATCATAAATCTTCATTATTAATAACAACATAAATTTTTATATCACTATTCTTATATTTTCATTTTATAAAAACAACAATTTGTTAAAACACATGTACATAGTATTAATATTTAAACCACACGTATATGTATTCTACTAATATGTGTATATAATTCTTATTGTATTATCAGCATGCATATTTCTAATAGTACAATTTATTTTATTGTAATACTTTAATCATTAAACTATTAAACTATTTAATTATTTAATTATTTAATTATCTAATTCATAAATTTAATACTAAACTCTTGAATTATTTAATTTGTAAAGTTAATAAATAGATCTTTCATTTAAATTAAAAATAGAGCAATGAATTTATTGCTCTATTTTATATAAATACTTTTTAATATTATTTATAAATATTATTAAAGTTATTTATATTCTACTCCTGCATTAACTTTAGTAACTTGAACTACTGTCATTTTTTGTTTATTTCCATTTGTAATTTCATGCCATTCTCCTGCATGGATGAATACTGTGCTTCCTATACTAACATCAAACTCATTTTCTCCAACTTTTATTTTTCCTTCACCTTTTAAAAATATAAATATTTGTTCTCCATTTGGATGTCTATGTGTTTTTAGAACCTGGCCTGGTTCGAAAAAATAAACTTCTGAAATTAAATCATTTCCTGAAAACACTGGAATCTTCGGAACTACCATATCATTATATTGCTCTATTGTCCCATTTAAAAGTTGTTTATTAATATCCATACTAAACCCTCCATAATTCTATATCTAAATAATGTTTATTAAATCTCTTTAACTTTAGTATTACTTATCAGTATTATATTATTCTATATAAATGTTAACATCCTACATTATTAATATTAATTATAAAAAAAGATACTCATATAACATAAATACGTTTTATGAGTATCTTTTCTCTTTTTTTAGCAATATTTTATTAGTTATCTTCAAATTAACATTTAATTATAATATTAAGCTGTTACTTCTGATTTTCTTCCTTCTATCTTTCCTGCTATCTTTTCTCCAACATTTTTTAATGCCACAGAAATAGCTAAAAATACTACTAGTATTAATCCTAGAATTAAGAAATCTTTTCCTATTACGCTGTAGTTAATTACATCTGCAGAAATAACTTCTCTTAAAGCTTCAACTGCATAAGTAAATGGCATAAATGGATTTATAACTCTAAAGAATTTAGGTACTACTTCTAGTGGGAATGTACCTGCACATGCAGTAAGTTGAAGTATTAATAATATTATACCTAATAATCTTCCAGCATCGCCTAATAATGAAATTAAGCATTGAATAATTGAGACAAAAACTAATGATAAGAAAATGTTTGTTCCTATATAAGCAAATACGTTGCTTGTCTCTAAACCAAGCATTATTACTACTACACTTACAAGAATAGCTTGTAGTACACCTACAAATGCATAAGATAAATATTTTCCTACTACTCTATCAAACTTAGATAAGTTCTCTTCATCTTTTACCTTAGATGGTATTACGAAGAACATCATTATAGCACCTATCCATAATGAAAGTGGAATAAAGTATGGTGCAAAACCTGTTCCATAGTTTGGAATCTTATTTATTGAATCAAAAGCCATATTAATTGGTTCTGATGCAAATTCTCCCATTGTATTTGATGGATTTACTAGACCATCTTTCATCTTATCTGAACCTTCATTTAGTTTAGTTGTTAATTCATTACTTCCATCATAAAGCTTTTTAACTCCATCACTTAACTCTGGAACACTTGCTGTTAATTGTGATATACCATCATTTAATGCTTTTTGTCCACTTACTAGTTGATTTGAACCATCAGCTAGTTTAACAGAACCATTTGCCAATTCATTTGAGCCATCGTAAAGTGCTGTTATACCTGATGCTAACGTTGGAATATTAGATTTTAAGGCACTAGTGCCATCATTTAATTGTGATGCACCTACGTTTAGCTTATTTAATCCAACATTTAAATTCCCCATATTATCTGAGATAGCCTTTAATCCTACTCCAAATTCACTAGTCTTAGGATCTAAATTAGCATATAAGCCATTTAATCCAGCATTTAATTGTGAAATTCCATCTTTAACAGTTCCAACTTTTGAAATTAAACTAGTAGTTCCTGATGCTAAATTTTTTGATCCTTGTGAATAATCATTTAATGATTTTTCAAATGACTTAGATCTTTCTGCAAGTCTCTGGATCTTAGGTGCATTTTCTTTTGAATTACTTTGAATCTTATTTATAATTTGTAGTGCTTGCTGTATTGACTTATTCTTATCTTCTTCGCTAGTAGAAGGACTTGCTGCATTCTCTAGAGCTTGTTGTATCATAGTTGTTGCATTTACTGAGTCTGATACTCCATTTATTAACTCATTTATTCCAGTTTCTATTTCTGAATATCCTGCTACTAAAGGATCTGAACCAGCAGTTACTCGATTTGCTCCTTCATATAACTTAGCTATATCCTCTTGTCCTGCTGATAATCCTGAATTTAGTTCATTAGCTCCAGCTTTTAATTGACCAACAGCTGGATATATTTTTCCTGTGTATGCATTATATATATTTTTGCTTCCATCTGATAATTGGTTTGCTCCTGATGAAGCTTCAGAAATTCCTGACTTTAAATCTCCTGTTCCTTTTGCTAATGCATTTACTCCATCACTTAATGTAGGAACTTTTTCATATACTTGTCCAAGGCCTGAATTTAAAGCTTTAGCTCCTCCTATAAGTGTTCCTATACCATCATTTAATGCTACTTGTCCACCTAATAATTGACTTGATCCATCACCTAGTTTATTTGCTCCATCAACTAATGTTGGTACTTTTTCATTCATTGTTCTTAGACCATCATAAATTTGTTTACTTCCGTCAGCAGCTTGAGTTAATCCATCCTTAGCTTCATATAAACTATCAAATGCTACTTCTACATAATTACTAGATATTTTTTTAGTAATCTTAGCTTTAAGTTCTGCTTCTACTTTTGAGTTTATTTGTGATGCTAAAAAGTTTTTCTTATCATTTGATATAAAATCAACTTTTGCGACTTGTGGTGTTCCTTCTTTTGCTGATATTACGTTTGAAGAAAAATCTTCTGGAATAACTACTTTTGCATAGTACTCTTTTCCCTCTAAGCCTTTATTTGCATCTTCTTCTGAGGTTATTTTCCATCCAATTTCTTTATTATTCTTAAGTTCATCTTCTACGTCTTTACCATAATTTACTTTGGCACCATCCAAGATAGTCCCTTCATCTTTATTTACTACTGCAATATGGACATCTTCAAGTTTTGCATATGGATCCCAGAATGCATATAAGTATAATAATGAGTATAATAGCGGTACTACAATAATTGCAATTATCGATACTCGTATGAATCTGTTTTTAAATATGCTTTTGATGTCTTCCCCTGCAATCTTTAGGAAATTCATACAATCACCTTCTGTTTAATTTTTATACTGATTAGTCAGTCAATCAATATGATATATTTATACTACTTTTGTACTAAGTAGTCAATATAATTTTTGAAAATATATTTATATTTTTTCACTAACTTTTAGTAACATAGTTTGAAAACATTTATTTTTATTTATCTATCTATTTATCTTAAATAAAAGCATACTATATAGCATATACTCTTTTATTTAATAAAAAATAAAAAGATTAGATTTATATATTTAATGTAAATCTAATCTTTTTATATCTCTATTTTCAAAATGCAATCATTGCTTACTTTAATTATTTCTACGTAATTAAAGTAAATAATTATTATCTTTTTAATTTATTCGTAAATTACTTTCTAATATTAACGAAATTTAATATTTAACTTCTAATTATTCTACATTTTTAATTATCTTTGCCGGATTTCCACCAACTACAACATTGTCTGGTACATCTTTTGTTACTACTGAACCTGAAGCTATAACTACATTATTTCCTATAGTTACTCCTGGATTTATTGTTGAATGTCCACCAATCCAAACATTATCTCCTATAGTAACACTTTTTCCAAATTCATATTTTAGTCTTTCCGTTGGATTTATTGGATGTGTTGCTGTATAAATATGTACTCCTGGTGCAATAAAACAATTCTTTCCTATTCTTATTTCACATACATCTAGCATTATACAGTCAAAATTAGCATAAAAACCATCTCCAACGTGTATATTATACCCATAGTCACATTTAAAATTAGGCTCTATATAAAAATTCTCTCCTGTAGATCCTAAAAGGTCTTTTAAAATCTTTTTACGTTCATCTCGTTCTGTTTCTATAGTATTATTAAATAATCTAGTTAATTTTCTTGCTCTTAATCTTCCATTTTTTAATTCTTCATCACTTGGATCATATGGTAAACCCTGAAGCATTTTTTCTTTTTCTCTCATATATTCTCTCCTTAAATATCCTTGTTTTATCTCTATTCTATTCTTACATGTTCTTATAAACACAAACTCTATTTATATACACTAATTTATTTTGGCTTAATTTAGTAGTAATTTTTTTATTTACCTATCTATAAATATTTATAATTTGCTAGATTCATATTTGTATTTATAAAATAACGATTTCATTATCTTTTTACATTTATTCCGTACTCAAAATACCTCATAAATTTTTCAACTGTTTCTTCATGATCATATTGGTCTTCATTTAAAATTTCATAAAGAGCAGAAGAAACTAATACACCTATTAATCCATAGCTTAATAACATTGGATCATCATTTTCTATAAATCCTCCATCCATTACAGCTTTAAACTTAAGTGAACTTTTTTCTATAAGAGTCTTTATTTCTTCTCTTAGCATATTATTTCTTTCACCAGTTCCCCAAAGCTGGCTAATTATTACTTTAAATAAATCCTTGTTTTCATAAACATACTTAAGTTGAACTTTTGCTGAAACTTTTATTATTTCATATGGATCTTTAATATCTTTTGTTGCTTCTTCTATTTCCCCATTTATAAGGTTTATTCCTTCCTTAATTATAAAAATAAAGAGTTCTTCTTTACTTTTAAAGTGATAATATAAGCTACCCTTTGCGACTCCAGCTCTAGCTACAACTTCATCCATTGTTGCTCCTGTATAGCCATAATTTGAAAAAACCTTTATAGCTGATTCAAAGATAGCTTTTTTAGTTTTATTCATTAAGATCTCCACCTTCTTAGAAATTATCTTTTCGTATTCTACCATAATAATCTATCACATTTTTCTCGTACTCTTCATTAAGCTTATTAGAGCTTAAAACAAAATCAGCTGTAGATTTACTCATTGCAACTATTACATCATATAATACAGCTATTCTAAGCAAAGCCTTAACATCTGGATCATGAGGTTGTGATGTTAGTGGATCCCAAAAGAAGATCATTATATCTATATCTCCATTTACAATAGCAGCTCCAATTTGTTGATCGCCTCCCATTGGTCCACTCTTAAATCCATAAACATTTAATCCAGTTTTTTCACTAATTAGCTTAGCAGTTGTACCAGTCCCACAAAGTGTATGCTTTTTTAATATCTCCTTATTTTCATCCACCCATTCAATTAAAGCTGACTTTCTGTTGTCATGAGCTATAAGTGCTATTTTTTTCGCATCACTCATTTTATATTTACTCATACTTCTCCCCCTAATTCTACCGATAAAACAATTTAATAACTACATATAAAATAAATTTTCAATATTTATTTTATTAATTTTCTTAGTCATTATTAAAATTATACATAACTAATTCTTAATTTACAATCTTCTAATAATCCTAATTATAAGTCTTCTAATCACTTACTTTATTATCTCTAATTAATATCCATTGTTAGTTTAGTATAAGAGGAATCTGAATTCAATGCTGTTTATTACACGATTCAATAGCATTATTAATTTCCTCTTCTATAAATTTAGTAGACTCATTAATAAGTTAACTTATATTTTTCTAGAATTGTACTCATTTAAAACAGAGCCATTATAAAAAGCCATATTACTGATAACTAAGTTTTCAGCAATATGACTCTTTTACTTATTATATTAAAGATTTTTAGCTCTTAAATTTATATATTTACTATTTTTTATAACATATCCTTTTTAGCTTGATTTATTAATTTTATTTCTTAGGCTACTACTCTATATTATAACTTCTATATTAAGGCTTCCTTTACCTTTTGGAATTAAATCATTATTAGCTTTTTCTCCATTGATTGTAATTCCCTTATCCTCACCACGTTTAACTTTTATCTTATAATCTTCTGTCTCATTTTTAATATTTATATCATATTCATTCCACATTTCTGGAATACATGGTTCAATTTTATATCCTTTTCCTTCTATTTTCTTTAAGCCTAATATATCTTCAAGTCCTACTTTATACATCCAACCTGAAGCTCCGGTGTACCAGCTCCAGCCACCTCTTCCACCATGAGGTTCTTTTATATATACATCTGCTGCCATTACATAAGGTTCTACCTTATAGCTTCTTGCTTCAAGCTCTGTATTAGAATGGTTTATAGGGTTTATCATATTATAATATTTCCATGCCTTATCTCCTAAGCCAAGCTTAGTTAAGGCTAAGATAACCCATACAGCTGCATGCGTATATTGACCTCCATTTTCTCTAACACCTGCTACATATCCTTTTATATATCCAGGCTCTAGCGAAGACTTATCAAATGGTGGAGCTAATAATTTTATAAGCCCTTTATCTTTATCTACAAGATATCTATCAACTGCTTCCATAGCTTCTTGTGCTCTTCCTAATTTTGCTGCATTTGAAATTATTGACCAGCTTTGAGATAAAGAATCTATCTTGCATTCATCATTTTCTCTTGATCCTAAAGGCGTACCATCATCAAAGTATGCTCTTCTGTACCAGCCTCCATCCCAAGCATTTTTCTCTAGGTTTTCCCTTATAAATTCTTGAAATGTATTATATTCATCTTCTTTTTCATTATCTTTCTTATAGTTACAAATTTCTTTAAAGCCATCTAGTATCTTATATAAGAACCATCCAACCCAGACGCTTTCTCCTTTTCCTTTGTTTCCTACAGTACTCATTCCATCATTCCAGTCACCACTACCCATAAGAGGAATATTATGTTCTCCAAACTTCAAGCCTCTATCTATTGCTTTTAAACAATGTTCATATATGGTTCCATTTTTATTGGATTGATTTACTATAGTATATCTTTCATCTTCTCCATTTCTTAATGGTTCATCTTCTAAGTAAGGAGCTTCTTCATCTAAAATACTATAATCTCCTGTAGATTTTATATATTCAATAGTTACATAAGGTAACCATAATAAATCATCTGAAAATCTAGTTCTTATACCTGAGTTAATTACTGGATGCCACCAATGTTGAACATCTCCCTCAAGATATTGTCTTGATGCACTTCTTAAAATTTGCTCCCTTGTTATAGTTGGATTTAATATACCTATAGACATAGAGTCTTGAAGTTGATCTCTAAATCCATATGCTCCACCACTTTGATAAAATGCTGTTCTTGATAAATATCGACAACTTAAGGTTTGATACATAAGCCATCCATTTAACATATAGTCCATGGACTCATCTGGTGTCTTTACTTGTATATTTCCGAGGAAATTTGACCAATATTCTTTTACATTTTCTAATTCTTCATCAACTTTCTCTATATTACTATATTTATTTATTTTTTCTTGTATTAATTTTTCATTTTCTTCTTCACCAAAAATTATTACAAGTTCTTTTTCCTCACCAGCTTTTAATTCTATATCTAATGAAGCCGCTAAACAAGGATCATAAATGCTTCCAGATACATTGTTTAAGCTATCTTTCAGCAATGCCTCAGGGCTGCTTAAATCCTCACCAACTCCTAAGAAACTCTTTCTATCTCCAGTAAAGCTTTGATTATCTTCACCATTAATAGACAAATAAGCTTTTAATTTCCCAAAGTATTTTGAATAAGGATTTTGGCCATATATATATTGGCCTTGGACATGGGTGCTTATATATTTAGCACTTCCATAATTATATACACCAAGTACTAACTGAGCATAATAGAACAATGATAAACTTTTATCTACATTTGATAAATTCTTAAGTGATATTTTACATAATTTTATTTTTTCATCTTGAGGACAAAATACTTTCATTTCTCCTCTTATGTTATATGCAATATGTTTGAAAGTAGAGAATCCAAAACTATGTTTTATAATATATTCTCCACCATCTCTTATTGGCATAGGAGTTATTGTAAAATATGCTCCACTAGTATTATCTCTTATATATAAAGCTTCTCCTGTTGGATCTATTACCCAGTCATTGCTCCAAGGCGTTATTTTATTTTCCCTACTGTTTCCACACCAGGTATAAGTTGAACCCACCTCGGAAATATGGAATCCAAAATCCTTATTAGAAATTACATTTATCCATGGTGCTGGAGTATTTTCATAATCTTTAAGTCTTATAACATAACTTTTATCTGATTTATCAAAGCCTCCATATCCATTAAAGAAATCTAAATCACCAACATTAAAATGTTTATTTCTAAGTTCATTTTTCCTTAATTCATCTAATTTATACTCTTTTTCTTCACTAGCATCATTAAACTCATTTCTTTTTGCTGACTTACCTAATTCATCATCATTATTTATTTCTTTATCTATAAAACTCTTTATATAATCACTTTCATTTATATTTACCTTAATTCTATTAACAGGTGCTATATCTTTATTATTTTTATATTCATCATCATTATAATTTACTGCTTCTGTTAATTGACTAGCAAGAGTTCCTTCTAGTGAATTTATAAATAGCTTAGAAATACCAACAATAAAGTTTTTAATCTCTTCACCCATAGTTGATTTATTATGAATAAAGATACCGCCTGATTTATTTATATTTTCTCTTTCAAGAGAATTCTTAACTGTTGATATTATATTTTTTTGCAGTGGCTCTTCATATGATATCTCTTCTTCATTATAAATTATTAAATCTGACTTTATTCCTTTATTTCTAAAATAATAGTGCATATTAATAACTTGCCTTAATAAATCTATATCATCTTCACCTTCAATTACTAATAATATAATTGGTAAATCTCCTGATATTCCATAAGCCCATAGACTCTCTTGGTTCATACTTATATTTCTTATATAATCTTCTCTGTTTTTTCTACCACTATGTAAATATAAAATATAAGATGCTAGGCTTTGATATATATTTGCTTGAGCTGATCTAATTCCTATGTGTTTAAGTTCTAATTGATTAGAATAATTATAAGCATCAGCACTCTTTTCTATCATTGGAACTTCCTTATATCTTCTAATAATGTCTAAAACTTCTTCTTTAGATTCTCCAACTCCTGTTAAATAATATATTTGCTTTTCTTCCCCAGGATTAAGAGTAATTGTAGCCCTCATACTCATTATTGGATCTAATACTGTTCCAACTGTATTTTGAAGTGGAGCATCATTATCCATTGCTTCTGGTGATTTTAAATTTCTATTTCTTCCTATAAAGTTTAATCTTGATGTTTCATAAGTTAAATCACCATTTAAATCATAATTAGTAGCTATAGTATGGAATATATAATGAGTGACTGCGCCCTCTGCTCTTGGTCTTCTATTTCCAATTAAGCTTTTAGTCTCCTCATCATATTCAGTACTAATAAATAAATTAGAAAAACTTGGATGTACAGCATCGCCTTCAAAGGATTGCAATGTTACTTCTAAATAACTTGTTATTTCTAAAGTTCTTAGTTTTTCCCCTGTGTTCTTTAAAGATAATTTTCTTATTTCTACGTTATCTTCACAAGCTACTGTAACTTCATAATTAGTTTTTATATTTCCATCTTTTCTTTCGTATTTTGCCTTATCAAAAGTAAATTCCACTAAATAATCATCGTTATCTTCCTTACAAGGTTCATAAGTAGCACTCCAATAATCATTTGAATTTAAATTCTTTATATAAAAGAACATTCCACTTGAATCGGATGTACTATCTCCCTTCCATCTATAAACAGTCATGTCATCTTTTTTAGAATATCCACTACCACTATCAGTAACCATTGTAGAGTAGCTACCATTTGATAATAATAATACTTCTGGATTTTCTCTTTTACTTCCCTTAAATATTCTTGGAATAAAATCTTCTTTTTCCAGTTTCTTATTATTAGCACTACTTATATCAACTTCTCTTTCAAATGTTATATTTTGAGGAATCTTTTCTTTTAATAACAGCTCTACTGCTTTTATTTCTGGAATACTATGAAATCTCTCTTTTAGTATATTATTATTTAAAACATTATCTAAAGCTAAAAGAGACATTCCTAAGTGGTGAACCATATAGCATCTTACTTCTTTAGCTTCATCTTTTGCTTTTTCTTCACTATAATCTATTGCTTCTATAAATCCATATCTTCCATAAGCTTTATTATCATATAACCTTTTAAGATTTTCTATTGATCCCTTTGTATCGTATGGAAGTGTCATAATTGATGAATATGGAGATACTACAATTTCTTGTTCAAGCCCTCTCTTTAAACCTATTCCAGGTACTCCAAAGGCTTTATATTGATAATTTTGAGCAACATCAAATTCATAATATGCTGATTCTGATATTCCCCATGGTATACTCTTCTTTTCTCCATATATCTTTTGTGCATTTACAACTGAGGAATAAGTTAAATCCCAAATAGTATTTTTAAAGTCCTTCATTATTTGGAATGGCATAAAGTATTCAAACATAGTACCACTCCAAGAAACTAAGCTCTTTTGGCCAAAAGCTTTTGTCATATTTCTACTTAAGTTATACCAATGTGACCTTGGAACTTCACCTCTTGCTATTGCTAAAAATGATGCTATTCTTGCTTCTGATGCCATTAAATCGTAATAAGAATTTCCTAATGATTTTTCTTCCACATTATATCCTATTGCAAAGAGCCCTCTATTTTCGTTATATAAAAATTTAAAATCCATATCTTCCATGATACTATCTATTTCAGATGCTAAAATTTTAAGCCTTTCATCAAAATCTTTTAACTTATTTATCTTCTTATTTAAGATTTCTTTAAAATCTTCACCTGAAGCATTCTTTATATCTTCTAATAAATCTATAATTTGCAATAAGCTTGGAGCTTTGTAACTTTTAAATGAATCTATGACTATTTTTTCTATACCATCAAATATAAAATCATAAAAATCTATTTTTGTTTCTAGTTCTCTTTTTAGCTTCTTTATCCAATAATATTCATTTTTATCCTTTTTATCTCTTTCCTGATTTTCTTCATTCTTCTCTAATTTATCATTTACCCTTTTTAATTCATCTAGCAATATATTTTTATAATCTTTTAAATCTATAACGTCCGGTAATCCATCATAAAATTCTTCTTTTTCATCTTTTCTAATTAAACTATATGTATCCTTTATTGCTAAAACTTCTTTTTCCCTGATTATAGGATCATTACTGATACTTCTAATAGTTTCTTTAATTATCCACAGGTATCCCAAAAGATTTCCACTATCAACTGTTGATACATATCTAGGCCATAACGCTTCCTTCGTTTTAGTATCATACCAATTTAAATAATGACCATTATACTTTTCAAGGCCCCTCATTCCATCTAGTATTGATTCTAATCTATAAATAACCTCTCCTATTGATGTATAGCCTAAATCATATGCTGTTAAATTAGTAATTAAGCCCATACCAATATTAGTTGGAGACGTTCTATGTGCAACTCCTTTAAAAGGCTTTTCTTGAAAATTATCTGGAGCTAAATAATTATTTTCTTCATTAACAAAGTCTTCATAATAAGCCCATATTCTTCTGCTGCTTTCTCTTAAGAATTCTTCATCTTCTAGCTCTAATCTATCCTTTATAACTACTTCTTCCTTTGATATTCTACATGCTATTGCAGGTGCTATAGCCCAAAGAATAGATATTAACAATGTAGCTATTAAAATTTCTATGGAATTATCTAAACTAAGTAATAGTACTACTAAAGCTATTCCTACTGATATCCACATTTTTTGATAATACCACATATAAGTGTTTTTAACTGATTTTTCAACCCTATCAGCAGTTTTCCATTGAAGTAGATTCTTTTTAGATATAACTAATCTATAAATTGTTCTAAATATAGCATCAAACATTAGCCAAGCTTGATATGGAGTAAAACTTAATATCAATAGTATTTGTTTTAAAGTTTTAAATGTACCCATAAGTTTATTTTTAGGGGTTACAACAAAATCAGTTACAGTAAATACTAATGGAGTTATTAATGCTAAAAATAGTAATACTGATATTTGAACTGCTCCGCTTAAAACTGTTAATATTGCAATCAATCCTAATAGTAAACTTGGTGCCAGTAAACTTCTTCTAAGATTATCGATAATCTTCCATTTAGATATTATTGATATCTTCTTTGAAAAAGCAAAGCTTCCTATCTGCCAATCTCCTCTTACCCATCTATGAAGTCTTAAAGCACTTGCTAAATAACTAGATGGATATCCATCTATTACTTCTACATCTGTTAATAATGCACATCTTGTGAAAATACCCTCTATTAAATCATGTGATAAAACTCTATTTTCTGGTATCTCATCTTTTAATACATTATAAAATGTATCTATTTCTAAGATACCTTTTCCAGTAAATATTCCTTCACCAAATAAATCTTGATATGTATCTGATGAAGCTGTAGAATAAGCATCTACTCCTGCATCTCCAGCAAAGATTTCTGAGAAATATGTTTTATGCTTATCCTCTAAATTAACCCCAACTTTAGGTTGCATTATGCTATATCCCCTAACTACAACCTCATCTTCTATATATGGAGTATTTAATATATGACCCATTGCCCCTATAAGCTTCTTTGCACTTCCTATAGGTAAAAATGTATCACTATCTAATGTAATTATGTATTTTGCACTTTTTAATGATTCTATATCGCTACTTATTATATTGTAAGTAGTTTTTTCACTTCCTCTAATTAATGCCATAAACTCCATGAGCTTTCCTCTTTTTCTTTCATAGCCCATGTAAACTCCTTCGGAGTCATTATATAATCTTTTTCTATTTAAAAAGAAAAATCTATCTTCTTCATCTTTTACATATTTCTTATTTAGCTTATTTACAAATCTTATTCCCTCATCATTTATAGCCTTATCTTGAGGTTCATTTTCATTACTACTATCAGATAAATCGCCAAGTAAAGCAAAGAATATATTTTTATCTCTATTTGCTAAATAATATATTTCTAATTTCTTTAATAATTCAATTACATTTTTACTATTGCTTAATATTGCAGGTATTACAACAATAGTTCTTTCACTATCTGGTACCCCTTCTGAATAATCCATCCTTGGTATAAAACTAACAGGCGTTACTTTTGCTATAAACCAATTTAAAAGTGATATTACTACTTCACTAGATGGAATTATCATTAAAATAAATGCTAAGATATATTGTCCTATACTAAAATTTAAAGGTATTAAATAAGTTAAAAGTAATACTACTAAGTCTATTAGTATTGTTCCTAAAAATATAGTTGATAAATAGGTTGCTTTTGACATTCTTTTATCTATATTTTTATTTATATTGAATCTTTTCAAAAGCTCATCTATTCCATCATCTACTAAGTAATAACCTATATGTTTTTTATAAATATCTTTATTTTCTAAATGTAAACTACTAAGCTCTAATGCAGTTTTAACTAATTCTATTTCCTTTATATTAGTCCTTCTAGAGATTTCTTCTATTTTATGTCTATAATAATCTTTTGTTTCAAAATCCATATTATTATAAATATCTGCTGGATCTTGCTTTAATATCTTTTCTATATTTGATGTTTCAGCGAAAAAGTTCTTCCAATTAATAGAATCCATAATCCTTAAAGAATTTATAGTTATTCCTATAGCTGTTGCAATATTCCCCTCTTTTATATGATCCTTTAATATTTCTTTTTCAAAGCTTGTATTTTCTTTTTCCTTTAATCTATCTAAAGCAAACTTATATATTCTTTCATCTTCTATTGAATTATCTCTTAGTATATTGAAAAACTTATCTATAAATTCTGGAGAAAATAATCCATCATGTAGACTTTCATCCTCTCCCATATAATTACTATTTGATAATTCACCTTTATTGGCTTCTCCATCATTTAATGGATATTTACTTTCTAACTTAGAAATCAATATATCTAACTTTCCATTACTATATGAATCTATAACCGTATTGGCTAAATCCTTTGCTCCTAAACGTTGCTTTTGAAGAACTACCATATCATTAGTTATAATTCCCAAGTTAATTATAAGTGCAACTCTAAGCATTAATGGAAATGCCCATAACTCTCCTATTGTGAATATTTCACCTTGATCATTTATAAATTTTATTAATTCACTTTCTTCAATTATATTCTGACTCTTTTCAATGTAATTCTTAGCCAAAGCATAAACCCTTGGATAATTTACTCCTTCAATATCGATAGTAGGTAGATTATTAAAATAATTAATTGGCAAATTAAACTTGATTGTCTTATATTCCTTTTCTATTAGATATATATTATCAAGCAACCATTCAGCTGAAGAAATAACATCTTCTCCATGCTTAACAAGTTTGTTTAAATATCTATGATTATGGACAATCCCCTTGAATGCTTCGTTTAACTCTGTGAGCACAGTTCTCCTACTACTGTTTAAAATCTCATCCTTCATAAACTTACTCCTCTCATTACTCATTGCTTTAAGGCATTTTTTAAAATAGGATAAGTTTATTATTTACAATATTGAAGAATTTTACTCAAAAAGAAATATGGAAATAATTCAGGCAAGCTGAATTTGGATGAAGGAATGAAAAAATGAAAGAATGAAAAGATTGTGGAAGTAATTCAAACGAGCTTAATTACAATTGAAAATTGATAATTAACAATGGATAATCTAGGTTATAATTCACCTTCGTTGAATTATGAAAAATAAAAAGAGAAATTCTTGCGAATTTCTCTTTTTATCTATTCTATAACTCAGTAAGCTAAATTATTTCCTTCATTATATATTCTACATTGTACAATTTACATTGAAAGTTATTTTCTAAACTCCGTAGGAGTTTATTCCTTAATTCTTTCATTGAAATTTGAAATATTAATTTCAAATAAATTTTCATTCTTTCGTTTATTCATTTTTCATTCTTTAATTAATTCTTCAGTTCTTCTACAGCTTTTCTTGTTACTCTAAGCTTTTCCTCCACGCCTTTTAGGTTTGTTTTTGCCATTCCTATAAATAGCATATCTATTATTGATAGTTGTGATATTCTTGAACTCATTGCGCCTTCTCTTAAAGTCTTTTCTACAAAAGGTACTTGCAGTACTATATCTGATATATCTGCTAATGTATTGTTTATACTAGCTTTTGTAATTGCTATAACTGGAACTTTCGCTTTTTTAGCATTTTCTGCACATTTTATTACTTCTTTTGTCTCTCCAGAATAAGATATAGCTATTGCTATATCACCTTTTTCCATAAGTGCTGAAGATGTAATTTGAAGATGTGTATCAGAATGTGCAATACACCTCTTATTAATTCTGCTTAATTTATAATAGAAATCCATACCTACTAAACTAGAAACCCCAACACTAAAAATATATATATTTTTAGCTTCATTAAGTAGATCTATGGCTTTTTCTAATTGATCTTCTTTTAAAATACTAATTGTTTGATTCATAATGGAATCTATAGATCTCTTTATTCCATGAATTATATTTTTCGTTGATAAATCTCCATGTAAATACTCAAAATCTGAATTATCTTCATCACTTTTCAAGTTCAAAGATAACTGTAATTTCATTTCATTTAGTGAATCAAAGCCTATCTTTTTTGAAAATCTTACAACTGTTGGGGCCGAAGTGTTTGTAATATCTCCAATTTCCTTTGCTGACATACCTATGATACTTTTTTTATTGCTAAGTAAATACTCTGCTATTAATTTTTCCCTATCTGTAAAGCTCTCGAAGTTCTGTTTTATATACTGCAATACATTCATTTTAACACCCTACTATTCTTTGATTTATTTATTAACTCTATTAAAGTGAAATTTCTTTCCACCATGTATATATTTTAATAAATAAAAATCTTTTTGTAAAATAGAAGCTACAATATTCGTTCTAAAATCTTCATTTTGATTTGTTTTTAATATTTGAAGCTCTCCCATATATCTCATATATTCTTTATTGTCTATTGAAATATCTCCAATTTTTTTATTTACTGTATTAAAAGGCTCAATAACATCACCATTTAATATTAATCTACTTTCACTTGCTCTAATAGCATCCCTAGCTTCATCTGTTCTAGCTGTATAAACTCCATCTAAAATTCTAAGCATAACTTTGTCTGTAGTTTTAACCTCTATATCTAACTCTATAACGTTAGGATCTAAAGATGATAAATCCTTTAATTCTTCTAAACTTGGAAGAGAATCTCCTATAAAAACTGATTTATTTCCTAATGCAAATAAATGATTAGCAGCTTCTCTAACATCCATCCCCCTATGATCTTCAAGTGTTGGTAATCCATCTTTTAGTGGGCTTCTTTTTCTATTATTTGATTGCACAAAGGCACAGGGATTTATATTTCTTTTTTTAAGTATATTATTTTTATTTATCATACATTCTTCTGAAATTGCAGTTCCAACTCTTGGATAAAAATTATGCAATGCATCTACATTACTATAATCTGGTGAACATTTATCAAGTTTATCAAAGAATTCTTCTGTAATAGTTGAAGCATTTAATTGAATCTTTATTCCATATTCATTTCTGCTCATTTTTGCTATATCTTCTTCACTATATCCGAAATCTATCCTTATAGTTTTTACTCCCATATCTTTTAAACCTTTTAAATCCATATCTTCTAAATCTAAAAATTTAAAAGTATTAGGAGATATATCACTAATTATATCCATATCGTATTCTTTAGCTAAAGCAAAGAATTCTCTAACTTCTTTCTTTAAAACTTCATAATTTGCCTCTGGTATGTGAAGCGAAGTAAAAATTCTACTAAATCCTAAGCTATGAGCATCCTTCAATAATTGAATATTTTCTTCCTTTGTATTATCTAAGCCAAAATAAACTGAAAATCCATAGTTCATATTAACACTCTCCTTAATTGAATTTATAGTCAAAAGTGACACAATGAAAAAATTAAGGATAGTGCTATCGCAGAATTGAAAATGTAGAATTTTACATTCTATATCTTACATTGAATAAATTTCTACGACAGCACCTTAAAATTACAAATTCATATACAGCTTTTTATTCAAAAATCCCTAAAGGATTTTCTCCTTAACTTTTTCATTTTTTCACTTTTCATTTTCTTTATATTTCATTATTCAAACTTTTTAAAGTTATTACTTATATCCTTTAACACTTTAGGATACATTTCTCGCCATGTTGGCCAAGCGTGAGGTCCTTCTTCTTGTAATTCATATTTTATATTAAATCCAGATTCTTTAGCAAAAGAAATAAAGTTTTCAATATTATCATAAGTTATTACTTCATCATCTTTTCCGTGATAAACAAAAATATTTATATCTCTTGATTTAACTTCATCTAGTAAGTTTTTATATGAATTTTCATAATACTTTTCTACTAAAGGACTTCCATAAATACTGTTATCTTCTTCTATAGTATCCCAGATAGCTGGTGACATTAAGCCAACTGAATTAAACATATCACTATTACTTAATCCTATATTTAATGCACCAAATCCCCCCATGGAAATTCCAGCTATACTTCTATTATTTTTATCATTTAAAGTTCTATATTTAGCATCTATTAATGGAATTAAATCATTAATTATTGCACTTTCCATTTTAAATGTAGGTCCATCTACATAGTAACTATTAAATCCATCTACAAACACTACTATCATAGGTTCAATTTCTTTATCTTCTATTAACTTATCTAATATTGATTTTGAATCTATTCTAGTTTCATCAGTTGTATTAGTAACATTTCCACCCCATCCATGTAACACATAAAGTACAGGATACTTTTTATCCAAATTTTCCTCATATTCTTTAGGTAGATATACTCTGTGATTCCAATGTATTTGCATTGTATCAGACCATTGAGTATCTGCTATTACTTGAGAAGTCTTACTTTCAACTTTTGTTTGCTCTTCGGATTTTAAATTATTTTTCATTTCACACCCTACTAAATTTAATAATATTACAACTAACAACATAAATAATAATTGATTTAATTTTTTCATATTAAATCCCCCTCTTCACTTTAATAATCAATCAACTAAAATTTAATAAACTTGAGTAAATTACTTTATTTCTTCTGATAATTATTTTAAATCTTCAGTAATCTCAAATTATATATCTAGTAATTTTAAATATAGTATTTATATTTTCATTATTAAAGTAAAGTGTAGAGATTATGTAATCACTCGTCACTCATAGTAACTAAAGCTTACATAATAACTACACTTATTGTTTGATTTATTATTTAATTATTCTACTGGATCTTCAAATCCAAGCATTGCTGTGAATAAGTATCCTGCTACATATGATACAAGTACTCCTATTAAGAAAACAAGCATCTTTCCATTTGCTATTAATAATGCAAGTGGTAATCCTGAAACTCCAATTGCAACTGATCCAACTTTGAAGAATGCCATTACAGCTCCACCAACTCCAGCTCCTAAACAAGCGCCTAAGAATGGTTTTCCTAGTGGTAAAGTTATACCATATATTAATGGTTCCCCAATTCCTAAGAATCCTGGTACTAATCCATTTTTAGCTGTCTTCTTTAATCTTTCATTTTTTGTTTTTCTAAGAACTGCTATAGTAGCTCCAACTTGAGCCATACCTGCTGTTGCTAATATTGGAAGTAATACTGTAAATCCTACATTAGCTATTAAATCTGCATGTATTGGAGTTAATGCTTGGTGCATTCCTGTCATAACTAATGGTAAGAATAACGCACCTGAAACTGCTCCTGAAATTACTGATACAAACATATTATCTGATGCAATTGTTTGAGCAACTACAGCTCCTATTGAATCAGAAATAAATCCACCAATTGGTTGAAGAATAAATAAAGCTGCTAATACTGATAAAGTTAATGTAAGTAATGGTGTTACAAATAAATCTAACACATCTGGTACAAACTTTCTACAAGCCTTTTCTATATAAACCGCTAAAACTACAACTAATATAACTGAAATAATACCGCCTCTACCTGGTGTTAATGGTTTACCCAAAAGAGTAATGTTAGCTAATGCTGCTGATGAAAGTATTCCACCTAATACTCCACCCATCATTGGCATGTCTGAACCAAATTCCTTAGCTGCATTTACACCTACTAAAATTGAAAGAATTGAGAATACACCGTTACCTATAAGTCCGATAATTTGACCTGCTGTAGTTGTCTTATATGCATCGCCAAATTGTACACCACAAATATTATTAATTGCTAAAACAAGTCCGCATGCTACGAATAAAGGTATTAAAGGAATAAATACGTTTCCTAATTTTTTAAGTATATTTTTAAACTTAGTATCATTTTTTGCTTTTAACTTTTCTTTTGTTGCCTTAACAGCATCTTCTCCTAGAGCAACTGGCTTTCCAACGATTTTGCTAACTTCTGCTGTTACTTTATTAACCTTACCTGGGCCATATATTATTTGTAATTGCCCTTCTGCATTAACTACACCTAAAGCACCTTCAGATTTTTTGATCTTTTCGATATCAGCTTTTGAGTAATCTCTAAGTTCCAATCTGCAGCGAGTCATACAGTTCGCTACAGATTTTATATTTTCTTTTCCACCTACTAATTCAACTAAATTTTTAGCTATTTCAGCATTTGTCATTTTACGTCCCTCCATTTTAATTTAAATCTTTATACATTCTTTAATGCTTCAGCTATATATCCATTATTATTTTCAAGTATAGTCTTAGCTTCATCTTTATTTAACTTTGATAATAACATGAATATTGAAAGCTTAACATCAAAGTTTGTTTCTTCTAATATTTTTTCTGCTTCTTCTCTTTGTACTCCAGTTGCTTCACAAACTATTTTTTTTGCTCTTTCAACTAGTTTTGCATTAGTTGCTCTTACATCTACCATTAAGTTTCCATAAACTTTTCCAAGCTTAATCATTACTCCTGTAGATAACATATTTAGAACTAACTTTTGAGCTGTTCCTGATTTTAATCTTGTTGATCCTGTAACTACTTCTGGTCCCACTACTGGTGCTATTGAAATCTTAGCAGCTTTTGAAACCTCTGAATCAGAATTACATGTAACTGCTACAGTCAATGCGCCTATTTCATTTGCATAATTTAATCCGCCTATTACATAAGGTGTTCTTCCTGATGCAGCTAATCCAACAACTGTATCATTTTCATTTAAACTTTTAAATTTTAAATCTTCTACAGCTAACTCTTTTGAATCTTCCGCACCTTCTTTTGCTCTAAAAATAGCTTCTTTTCCACCTGCAATAATTCCTTGAACTAATTCTTCTGATACTCCATACGTAGGTGGACACTCAGACGCATCTAACACTCCAAGTCTTCCTGAAGTTCCAGCACCTATATAGATTAATCTACCCCCTTTATGCATTCCTTTTACTATTCCATCTATAGCTTCTGCAATCTTTGGTAATTCTGCTTCAACTGCTTCTGCGACCTTTTTATCTTCGTTATTGATTTTTCTTACCATTTCTAAGGTCGAAACCTTATCTATATCTATGGTATTTTGATTTCTACTTTCTGTTGTTAATTTTTCTAAGTCTATTTTATTCATATAAATACCTCCGAAATAAAGTATAAACTCCTAGTTACTTGACTACGTTTTCATCACAATATTATATTACCACCTTTGAAACGATATTTCAATACCTTTTGTTAAAATATTTTATTTTATTTCATAATTATTTTTCTCATAAATAAAAAAAGATTAGGATAATGAAATAAATCCGTTATCCTAATCTAGTAATTTTACTTTATATTTTAGAAATATTTAATTATTAAATATTAAAAAATTCAGTAAATAGTTTAATAGTATAATAATTATCTTTTACAGCTGCTAGCTCTCTTATAGAATGCATTGAAAGTAATGGAGCACCCATATCCATAACTGGAATTGTTAATAATGATGATGTTATTGGACCTATAGTAGTTCCACCCCTTACATCTGATCTATTAAAAAACTTTTGATAAGGAACTCCTGCTGATTTACAAATTCCTTCAAATATAGCCGCATTATAGCTATCTGTACTATAGCTTCCAGATGCTGCAGTCTTTAAAACAGGTCCATTACCTAAAACAGGTCTATTGGTTGGATCATGTTTTTCTTCAGCATTTGGATGTACTGCATGAGCTAAATCTGCAGATATCATTATTGAATTTGATAAGGCTCTATGTAAGCCCTCTCTATCTTTTCCTAAAGCTAAAGTTATTCTTTCTAAAATGTTTAATAATAATGCTGAATTAGCTCCTTGTGGTGTAAGACTTCCTATTTCTTCATTATCTATACAAACCATAACCTTAGTTGATTTATTTACTTTGCTATCTATTAATGCTTTAAGTCCTGCGTAAACCATCCACATATCATCTAATCTTCCACATGATATAAGCTCTTCATTTAATCCTGCTAAGCATCCTTTTTCTACTTCATGTAAGCCTAAATCAAAACCCAATATTTCACTTGCATCTACCTTTAATTCTTCAGCTAATATATTAACTAAATATCCATCTTTCTCAAATTTTTCATTTATTAAGCTTAATAAAGGTAAAGTATCCTTTTGCTTATTTACTGCAAATCCATCATTTACAGCTCTATTCATATGAATAGCAACACTTGGTATTATAAGAAGTGGCTTATTAATATTAACAAGCTTAACTTCTGGATTTAAAGGTGATTTTCCCTTTAAAGTAACTTTACCAGCTAATCCTAAAGGTCTATCAAACCATGTATATAGTATTGGTCCACCATATCCTTCAGTATTTAATTTTAAATACTTTCCTTCTGAAACCATTTCTGGATTTGCCTTAACTCTAAATCCTGGTGAATCAGTATGAGCTCCGATTAATCTAAATCCATCTTCTTCAACATCTCCATTACCAATAGTAAATGCTATAAGTGCTGAATCATTTTTTATAACATAATACTTACCTTCATTTTGTAAGTTCCATTTTTCACTTTCCTTTATTTCTTTAAAACCATTTAAATCTAATTCTTCTTTTATAGTTTTAACTGAATGGTATGCTGTTGGACTTTTATATAAAAAGTCTATTAAATCTAATGCTAATTGCTTTTCCATTTTAACTCCTCCTAAAATACTAACTAATAATATTATACCATATCTATGAAAATATACTTATCTTATAAATTATAAATATAACGGCTACGATAACTAGATAAGTTCCATAAACTAAATAGCTGTGCAAGAAAGTACTAGTTTTATTCTCATTTTGTTACATATATTCTAATTGGAAGCATGTATTGACAAAGGGCTAACGAAACGAGCCCCTTTCAATTCATTGATTTTACTTATATTAAGAGCATTTTTATATAAAATTTATATTCTATTATTTATATATACACAAAGCTTATTATTTTAGCTTTTTTAAATAAAGCATTCTATAAAACCTAAATGCTCTACTTTCAATTATATTATTTTTTTCAATTAATATATTAAATAATGTAAGTATATTTATAAAATTTATTCTAATTGAAATTAGTAAATTTTAGTATATAATAATGATTATATGTATAAGAGTAATATAAATATAGTGGAAAATTCTTATTGAATAGATAACCACTTCAATGGGAAAATATTATATAGATAGGAGTGATAAGATGATTTCTAAATTTCTAGTTAAATCCTTCGTTAAAAATAATGAAAATACAAAAGACTCAAAAGTTCGTAATTCTTATGGAACTTTAGGTGGTATTGTCGGAATCATAGTGAATTTTGTTTTGTTTTTAATAAAATTTTCAGTTGGTATGTTAGTTGGCTCTATTGCTATTTCTGCTGATGCATTTAATAATTTATCTGATGCGGCATCATCTATAATTACTATAATTGGTTTCAAAATGTCAAACAAGCCTGCTGATGCAGAACATCCTTTTGGACACGGTAGGATAGAGTATTTATCTGCTCTTTTAGTAGCTTTTATGGTAATGCTTGTTGGAGTACAATTTATTAAATCATCTGTTGAAAGAATTTTAAATCCTGAAATCATAACTTTTGAATTTGTTCCATTTATATTACTTTTAGTTTCAATTGGATTTAAAGTTTGGTTATCATCATTTAATAAATTTATAGGTAATAAAATAAATTCCTCAGCTTTAAAAGCTGCTGCTACTGATGCACTTGGTGATGTTTTCACTTCCAGCACTGTTGTAATATCATTTTTATTAGCTAAATTCACAAGCTTTCCTATTGATGGATATATAGGTGTGTTTGTAGCTCTAGCTATATTATATGCAGGTTTTGGTTTAGTAAAAGAAACATTAAATCCATTACTTGGAGAATCTCCAGATCCTGAGCTTGTAAATGAAATATGCGAAAAGGTATTATCTTATCCACCTATTTCAGGAGTTCATGATCTTATAGTTCATAACTATGGTCCTGGAAGAATTATAGCTTCACTACATGCTGAAATTCCATCTGATATAGATATAATGGAAATTCACAATGTAATAGATAAAGCAGAAAGAGAAGTTTCAAGAGATCTTAACTTACATTTAGTTATACACATGGATCCAATTTGTATTATTACAGATGAAATTAAAGAAACATGGGATTATGTTGAAAAAATACTTAGAAACTATCCTGAAATAAAATCAATGCACGATTTTAGAATCGTTGGTGAAGGTGAAATTAAAAACTTAATATTCGATATAGTATTAGAGGCATCAGAATCAGGAAATAAAAAGAAACAAGAAAAAATGTTAGCAAATATAAAAACTGCAATAAAAAAAGAACACCCGCAATATAATTGTGTTATTACTATAGATTACGACTTTATGTAATGGATAATTGATAATGGACAATTAAGGAATAAACTCCTGCGGAGTTTAGAAAATAATTTTCAATTTAAAATAGAATTCATAATGTATAATAAAAGAAATAACTCAGCGTACTTAAGTTATAGAATAAATAAAAAGAGAAATTCGAAAGAGTTTCTCTTTTTATTTTAATAATTCACCGCAGACGAATTATAACCTAAATTATCCACTTCCAATTAGCAATTGTCATTCATCTCATCTGAATTATTTCCACAACTTTTCATTTTTAATTTAATTCAACTCACCCTGAATTACTTCAACAATTCTTTCATTTTTCAATTTTTTCATTGATTCTATTGCTTTTTCATTCTTTCAATTAGTTCTTGAGTTACTTTATTTCCAGTACTTATATATGCTAATAAACAAGCCCCTAAATCTGGACTTAGTTGTGGTTCTACTAATTCAACGTTATATCCATTTAAATATTCTCTTAATGGCTTAAGGATTAATTCTCCACTTTTGAATACTCCTCCTGTATATGAAACTTTAACTATATCTTTATCATAATTTTTTAATAAAGTTTTTATCATTTCTGATATTTCTTTTGCTGCTTCATCGAAAATTGCTATTGCACCTTCATCTCCACATTCTGCTGCATCAGAACATAATTTAGCAAGCTTTGCTATTTCTCCTCTATCACCTTTTAACTTTTCATTTACATATGAAACTATTTCAAAATCTGTCTTTAAATCAAGTTCCTTTTTAAACATTTCATATAATGGTGCTTTTTCTAATCTTCCATCACTTTGCTTACTAAATAGTGCTAAGGCTTTTTTACCAATCCAATATGCTGAAGCTTCATCCCCTATGGAGTAACCCCATCCACCACATCTTAAAACTTTTTCATCTTTTAATGCTAAAGCTATTGAACCAGTTCCAGCAACAACATTAATTCCATCTTCTCCAGCTAATGCACCTGCTATTGCAACTCTAACATCATTATTTAAAATATAATACATTCCATTAAATACTTTGGAAACCACCTTTGCTATTCCTTCTGCAATTTCTTTTACTATTCCATATCCTGCTAAACCTAAATAGCTCTTTATAATTTCTTCTTTAGAAATATTACTAGACTTTATTATTTCTTCTAATCCTTCTCTTAATAATTTTTCTAAGTTATCAAATCCAATTTGAGTTGGATGACAAGTTCCCTTTATAACTCTATTAATAACATTACCCTTTTCATTTATTAATGTAAAACAAGTCTTTGTTCCACCACCATCTATCCCTAAAAAATACATAGATTAACCTCCAATTACTTAATTAAGTTGAAATTGAATTTTTGCCATGGTTTTATATAATCTAAAATAAATATTTCTTCTTCCTTAATACGACCTACAACATTAGATTTTCCGCTATTCTTCATATCATTTAAAGCAATTTGTAGTTCTCCAGCATAGTGTCCATATTCACTACTTTCTATAACTACATCTCCTTTTTTAATTATTTCAGGAGCATTAAATAATTTAAAGTCATGTCCTTTATACTTAACTCTGCTTTGAGTAGATCTAACTAAGTTATCTGATAAATCTCCTCTATTAAAATGCATTTCTTCAAATAATATCTTTTGCTCTACTTCAGGAACTCCATCTACAAGCTCTAAATCAAAAGTTACCATATCTTTTCTCATAGACCCTAGCTTTTTCATTTCTTCTTCTGTAGGATAACAATTTGATATTATTATGTCATTTATGTTTCCTAATGCTATTAAATGTTTAGCTTGCACTTCTATTGGTAAGTTACGATGTAATTCTAAAGTTGGAAGTCCATCTGTAACAGGCCATGGACCAAATGTTCCTTCATTTTGACTTGTTATAAATGCAGCTGTTCTTAATCCGTACTTATTAAATCTTTCTGTACATCTCATAAAATGCTCAAAATTTAAACCACTATATCTATGTGGATAAAAATTATGACAAGCAATTAAATTATCCTTATTAGGCATATAATTCATTATTGTATCTATATAATTAGTATTATTACTCATATTGATTTCAATTTTAAGATTCTCATCATTAAATGTCATTAATGATTCCTCTGAACCAGTAAATCCCATATCTAATCTTAAGCCATCTGCTCCAATTTCCTTAAAGAAGCTTAAATCCTTATAACTTATTCCCAACTCATCAAATACTCTTGGGCTTACATCTACTATAATTTCAAATCCTTTTGATTTTGCATATTCGTTTATTTTTTTAAATTTATTTTTTATATTTTCTTTAGTATCATTTACTGAAAGTAAACATGAAAATATCCTACTGAATCCATATTTACTTGCTTTATCTATATAGTTGTAAATTGCTTCTTCTGTAGTTTTTTCTGAATAAATTGATATTCCTAATTTTCCCATAAAATTCACCTCTACATTTATTTTAAAATAAAGTGGTGAATTTCTTCACCACTTTAAATTTTCACTTTATTAAGCTTGTTCACCTTGTTCTTCTAGTGATAATTTCTTATCGAATATTTTTACAAATGGATAGTAAATTATTACTGAAATAACTATACAAATTATATTTAATACTGAAGCTCTCCAGTCACCACCTGTTGCAACAAATGCTCCAATTGGTCCTGGTAACGTCCAAGGTGCTGTTACAACAACCCTAGATACTAAGCCTAGACTCATTGCAAACCATGATAAGGTTGCAGTTACTAATGGTGTAATTATAAATGGTATTATTAATGTTGGATTTAACACTATTGGTGCACCAAATATAATTGGTTCATTAATATTAAATATTCCTGGAACTAATGCTGTTCTACCTAGTTGCTTACCATATGTAGACTTAGCAAATATAGCTAAAGCTATAACTAATCCAATTGTACATCCTGATCCTCCAATCCATATAAACCATTGGAAGAAAGGTTCTGCTGCTATTGCAGGTAATTGATTTCCAGCTACTCCTGATGCTGCAGCTGCAGTATTTTGATCTATTAATTGTAACCATAATGGTCTTGCAATAGATCCAACTATTGATACTCCATGAATACCAAATGACCAGAAGAATGTAACTAAAATTACTAGAATCCAAACACTTGGTAATGTATCAGTTGCTGATAATAATGGTTGAATTAATTTTCCTATAAATGCATGCCAATCGAATCTTGCATAATATGTAATACTTCCTATTATGAATACTACAATTGCAGTTGGTGTTAATGCTTCGAAAGATCTTGCAACTGATGGTGGCACTTGTTCTGGCATTCTTATTCTAAAATTCTTAACTGTAGTAAATCTTAAAACTTCTACAGCAAAAATTGATACTAAGATACCAACGAACATTCCGCCTCCACCTAAGTTAGCCATAGGCATCATCCAACCCATACCTTCAACACTTACAGGAACTATTGTTAATAGGAATGCTATCGCTGAAAGTACTCCTCCTGTAACTCCATCAAGTTTATAGGATTTGGCAAGACTATAACCAATTCCCCAGGTTGCATATAAAGTCATAATGTACATTGTCATACGATAAGGTAGCATTATAACCCCGTTGTTAGCTTTTAAGAATTGAGTTATTGCCCAATCTTGTGGTAATGGTGGTATCCCTATTATGATAAATAGTGAACCAACAATAATTAATGGTAATGTAGCTATAATACCATCACGCACAGCACGTAAATGACGTTGCTCTGCTAATTTTGCCATTGGAGTAGATAATTTTTTGTCCAAGAAATCAGCAAAATTATTCATAATTTAATTCCCCCTTAATAAATAAAATAAAATAAAAAGTAAATATTATATAAAGCTTGTATAAAGCTATTATGCTTCTACAAGTTCTTTAACTTGTTTAAATAGCTTTGGTCCTCCTAATGGACTATAAGCTTGTGGTTGTATTAATGCACATGGAACTTTAGCTGCATCTGCATATTCCTTTAAATAATCGAAACGATGTCTTACTTGTGGAGCAACCATTGCCACATCATATCCTTCTTTAACTTCTTCTTCAAATTCTTGTGTACTTACAGCATTTACTTCCATATTTACACCATTCTTTTCTGCTTCCTTCTTTAATGCATTTACTGCTATTGCACTTGACATTCCTTGTGAACATACAAATAATACTTTCATAAATAATACCTCCAAATTTTTATTTAATATTTTTATATACTAATAACCAATCTAACTCACTAACCGTTTTCACCTAGGATATACGTTTTCATTCAAATTATAGTAAGTCATTTAAAATTTTAACAATTATTTATCTTTAATTTATATAAATAATCCAATGTATCTCCAGAAATATGATATTATCCCAAATGATAATGCAAACAATCCATAGTTTATCCAAAACGCCTTACAATATCCTCTTTTTGTTTCTATAAAAAATCTTGAATAAGCAATAGCTAAACTTGTTATAAATGTATTTCCTAACACTATTGATAAATTTAAGCTTATTCCAAATACACTTAATAACATAGGTAATATCATAGTTCCAACTATTCCACCTGCAATTATTAATAAAGCACTTTTAAATCCAAAGGTTGGTATATTATAATCTGTTTTCTTAGCTTGTAGTTCGCTTACGCCAGAACCCTTTTTCATAATCTTTAATACCTCCTTTAACTATAGATTCAATATTATTTTACTTACCTTCTATTTTTTTATGCAATTTTATAATATGTTCTATTAGTGTCTTAGCTTCAATAGCTGTCATTAAATGATCTTGAGCATGTACAAATAATACAGATACTTCTGTCTTTTCTCCTCTTGCTTCCGCTTGAATTATATCTGTTTGTATTTTGTGAGCTTCACCTAAACAAACATCTGCTTCTTTTAAAAGCTCTTCTGCCTTATCAAAGTCTCCTTCTTCAGCTGCTGCTAAAGCTTCATAAGCTAGTCCTTTTGCTGTACCACCTTGACTAATAATTTCAAAGATTATTACTTCCATATTTTCTGCCATAATTATTACCTCCCAACTTAGTTTACGTTTACACAATGTTTTAATCTTTATTGTAACTCCATTATACACTATTATTCTTTTATTTCAATATTATTTTCATTTTTTGAAATTTTATTTTAATATTTGGTAATTATTTGTATTTATAAAATGAATATTTTTGTATTTTTATTAATTTGTAATTGATTATATATATGTATGATATATTATTCTAACCATAATTACTTATAATATAAAAAAGTAGAAAGATTTAATTTTAATAAATCTTTCTACTATATTAAGATTAATATCTTAATTTTAAAAAATGGTGAATTCTTCACCATTTTTTAATTTTTCATATTATAAATTTGCACTTCTACTTTCAACTTCTAAAGTTTCACCTTTTTCTTCTGCTAATAATTTCTTGTCATAAATTCTAACAAATGGATAATATAAAGCTATTGATATTAAAATACAAATTACATTTAATACTGCAGCTCTCCAGTCTCCTCCTGTAGCTAAATAAGCCCCAATCGGTCCTGGCAATGTCCAAGGTGCAATCAATTGAACTCTATTGACTAGTCCTAATGTGGTAGCAAACCATGCTAAGGTACCTGTAACTAATGGTACAGTTATAAAAGGTATAATTAATGTTGGATTTAATACTATCGGAGCCCCAAACACTATCGGTTCATTTATATTAAATATACCCGGTACTAAAGCTGCCCTACCTATTTGCTTACCGTAAGTAGATTTACCTCCAAACGCTAAAGCTAAAATTAAACCTATAGTACATCCTGATCCCCCAATATATAAGAACCATTGGAAGAAAGGTTCTGCTGCTATTGCTGTTAAAGGAGCTCCCGCTGCTGCTGCAGCTGAGTTTTGTTCTAATAAAATTAACCATACTGGTCTTGCAATAGATCCAACTACTGAAGCACCATGAATACCAAATGACCAGAAGAAATCTTGTAAAATTGCCAATATCCAAACACTTGGTAATGTATCACTTGCTTTTACAAGTGGGGTAACTATTTTCCCAATAAATCCATGCCAATCAAATTGTAAATAATATGTTATTGAACCAATTAATAAAACTATAATTGCTGCAGGTGTTAAAGCTTCAAAGCTTCTTGCAACTGATGGTGGAACTTGTTCAGGCATTGAAACTTTAAATCCACTTTTATTTGTAAATCTAAATATTTCAACGGCTAGTATTGATACTATAATACCAACAAACATTCCGCCTCCACCCATGTTTGCCATAGGCATTTGGAATCCTTGTGGAACTCCCTGATACCATTTTAAAAGATCTGGATTTCCATTAATTATTTCCATTAACTCAGGAGCCAAAGCACCTACACTTTTGGGAACAAGTGTTAATAAAAATGCTGCCGCTGATAATGTTCCTCCAGTAACTCCATCAAGTTTATAAGATTTTGCTAAGCTATAGCCTATACCCCAACAAGCATATACTGTCATAATATACATTGTCATTCTATATGGTAGTACTATTGTAGCTGCATTAGCCTTTAGGGTTTTATAAATCCCCCAGCTTTGTGGTAATGGTGGATTTGCGATAATTAAGAAAAAGGACCCAACAATAATTAATGGTAAAGTAGCTATAATACCGTCTCGCACAGCACGTAGATGACGTTGCTCTGCTAGTTTTGCCATAGGCGTAGATAATTTCTTGTCTAAGAAATTAGCAAAACTGCTCATAATTTAATTCCTCCTTAAATAATAATATTATAATAATTTAGAGTTATATTAAAACTTGCATACTCCTATTTACTTTCTGCAAGTTCTTTAACTTGTTTAAATAATTTAGGTCCACCTAATGGACTATAAGCTTGAGGCTGTATTAGTTGGCATGGAACATTAGCAGCATCTGCATATTCCTTTAAATAATCAAAGCGGTGCCTAATTTGTGGTGCTACCATTGCAACATCATATCCACTCTTAACTTCTTCTTCAAATTCCTGTGTGCTTACAGCCTTTACTTCAATATCTACGCCATTTTTTTCTGCTTCTTTCTTCAGTGCATTTACTGCTATAGCACTAGACATTCCTTGTGAACATACAAATAAAACTTTCATAAATAATTCCTCCTAAAATAAATTACATAAAATAAACGTTTTCATTTTCTTTATAGCTACATTGTTTATATTAAAGATAGAAATTTAAATATCCCCATAAATACGAAATTATTGCAAAGGATACAGCAAAGAATAAATAGTTAAGCCAAAACCCCTTGCAAAAGCCTTTTCTACTTTCAATAAAATATCTAGCATAAGAAATTGAAAAGCTTGTTATAAATGTATTTCCTATCAAAATACTAAAACTATTGCTTATACCTAATACACTTAATATACTTGGTATTATAATAGTTGAAATTACAGCTCCTAAAAGTATAACTAATGCACTTTTATATCCAAATGTCGGTATACTATAGTCTGTCTTTTTAGCTTGCAATTCGCTAACATTAAAACCTTTTCTCATAATTTTTATTACCTCTTTTAACAATTAATAGGCAACTTTATTTACCCTCTATTTTCTTGTGTAGCTTTATTATATGATCTATTAATGTTTTAGCTTCAATAGCTGTCATTAAATGATCTTGAGCATGAACAAATAATACTGAGACTTCTGTTTTTTCTCCTCTTGCTTCTGCTTGAATTATATTTGTTTGTATTTTATGAGCTTGTCCTAAATAAGCATCAGCTTCTTTCATTAATTCACCTGCTTTATTAAAGTCTCCCCTTTCAGCAGCCATTAATGCTTCATATGCTAACCCTTTAGCTGTTCCACCTTGACTAATTATTTCAAAAATAATGCCTTCCATATTTTCCAACGTATCACCTCATTCATTTTTTTACTTATATACCATTTATTACAATTTATTATAACTTTATTATACACTATTATATTTTTATTTCAATATTTTTTTTATCTTTTGAAATTACATTTTAAAAACATATTCTAACTACATTTGACAAATTATAATAGATATTAAAATTAATAAAAGAGAAGTTCATTGAACTTCTCTTTTATTAATTTTATTTAAAAGCTAAGATATTTATAAATTATTCATTTCTTATACATTTATTTTATTATATTTTATTTTTTCAACCTTCTAATTGCCCATAATATACCATCTTTTGCTTATACTTATATAATTCAATTAAGTTATTTTTGCTTTTTTCTTCATTTTCATAATAATCAACAATATCTTTTATAGCATCATAAAATCCTAAATGAATACTTTTCTTTAACTTCTTAATTCCATTATTAATCAACTCACTATTATTTTCCTGTTTCCCTTTTATTATCTCATTTTTTCCTTCTATAAATGTACTTTTTCCTTGATCGAATCTATAAATTTTTTTATCTATACTATATATTAAATCTTCAAATTCATCTATTTTTCTTCCTCTCATATATAGATAATATTCTAGATTTGAATATGCTTTTAATTCTCCTAATGAGATAGCTTTAAGATAATATTCAATCGCATCTTCTTCATTTTTATTAAATAATTTCTCTTCTGATAATTCACCTAATAAATTATATGCCTTACCTTCATCTAAAATTAATAACTCTTCTATATATTCATTGGCTTTGCTATTAGATATCTCTACTCCTATTCCCTTTGAATAATAGTAAGCAAGTTTAAGATTTCCTTCAACTATATTAATTTCTCTTAAAAGATATGCTCCTTCTAAAGCCTTTTCGGGCTCTTTATCTATTCCTATACCCTTTTCATGAATTTCTATTATATTTAATAATGCTTCTGCATTATACTCTTCAGCTGCTTTTTTATACCACTCTATAGCTTCCTTTGAATTTGCCTTAACGAATATTCCATGCTTATACCAATTTCCAAGCTTTATCATTGCTTTTTGAGATCCCTTTTCAGCAGCCTTTATAAAATACTTAAAAGCTTCTTGACTATTCTTTTCTACTCCAACTCCATATACATGAATTAATCCATAATAATATATAGCCTCTATCATATCATTTTCCATAGCATAATTTATACATTCTAGTAATTCATCTTCATCTATTTCTTTTTCTTTTAATAAATCAATTAAATACTCACTTGCAAGGGCTTCTGCTGCATAATGAGATCCCTTTTTATAAGCCTTTTTTAAATATTCTAATCCCTTTTCCCTATCATCATTTAAATATGCAACTCCAATAACATACAAAGAGTGAGGATCTTCACTTTCTATGGCTGTCTTCATGTAAGTTAATGCTTTTTTCTTATCTATATTAACTCCATCTCCATTATAGTACATTATTCCAAGTCGCTGAGTTGATTTTAAATCTCCATTATTATGACCTTTTAAATAATTTACCAATGCCATTTTTAGATTATTATCTTCTTCATATAGCTTGCCAATCTTATAATATAGAGATATATTACCTTCCTCTATACTTTTATAATATAGTGAAAATGCTTTTTCTCTATCTTCATCTACATATAGCCCCCAATAATACATATCCCCTAGACTCTCCAGACAATTCATATCATCTTTTTCTACACCTTTTGATAAATAAAAGAAAGCTTTTTTATAATTAGTATCTATAACATTACCTTCTAAATAAGATTGTCCTAAAATATAATAAGAGTCTTCAAAATCATTTTCTGCTGACTCTTCTAACCAATAATATGCCTTAAATATATTTTTCTCACAACCTTCTCCATTCTTATAAAGATATGATAGTGCATATTGGGCCGGAGCAAATCCATTTTCTGCTGCTTCCTTATACCATTTAAATGAATACTCTAAATTTTGCTCTACTACTTCTCCTGTAAAATAGATATACCCTAATGAATATTGAGAAAATGCATTTCCCTTTAAAGCTGCTTTCTTATACCAATATAAAGCTTTTTCTATATCTTTTTCTCCTCCATAACCCTTTTCCCAAAACAGCCCAAGATAACTTTCCGCATATTCATTCCCCTCTTCTGCTGCTTTTTCAAAACATTCCCTTGCTTTATAATAGTCCTTTTCAACATTTTTTCCTAAATAATATAGCTCTCCAGCTAATAAGTATTCTTCTACTGAATTAATCTCTTCGTCCTCACCATAATCTTCTTCATATTCAATTGAATTTATTGAATTTAATAAATCAATCTCATCATTTTCTTCATCTAATTCATCATAGTTTAAATACTTATCAAATATCTTTTTTTCATATTCTGCTAATTTATCATAGAATAAAGAATAATCCTCTTCTCCACAATTAATAACTAGCCAAACGCAGATTTCATAAATAACCTTTTGATTATTTAACAATTCTGCAAACTCTTTTTTCTTATCCATACTTACATCATTATCATCTAATATATCCCTTATATAATATAAGTCCTCCACATAATTAACTAGACACTTCATAAGATCATATGGAATTATATCTTTTCTAGATAAATATTCAATATTTTCTACCAATGAATTCTCACTATTATAAAACAACTTATTATTTAAGTGTATTGTTATGATTATTTGCTTGATTACTTTTTCTAGCCTTGAGCATATTATTTTAAAATCTTTTTCCTCTGCTATTTTGTTCAAAATATAATATAAATCTCTAAATTCAAGTAATAAAAAATTGAAGTCAAATTTAAGTTTCATCATTCCCCCATAAACTATCTATTTAATTTCTTAGTTATATTTTATTTATAGGAAAATTTTTATAGAACTTATTAGTAATGAAAGAATGAAAGATTTAAAAAATGAAAGATTTAAGGAGATAATTCAGACAATCTGAATTATGAAATGAGGTTGTTTATTTATAGATTACTCTACAAAAGCACAGGAAGAGTGAAAAGTTAAAAGTGAAAGAGTGAAAAGTTTAGGATTTTTTCCTTAACTCTTTCATTCTTTCACTTTTTAAATATTTGATTAAAAATATAAAATAATAAAGATAGCGAGAATGTGAAATAAGCATATAGCGAGCAATTAGAAGTACTTGGCGAAAGAAAAACTACTAGGCCTTAGTGTTGCTTAATTGTTTGAGCTTAGCGAGTTAACCAAAACTCTTGGCATAGTAGTTTTTCCAAGCCTAGTACTTCTTTGCACAGCTATCTAGCTTATGGAACATATCTAGTTATCTTTACCTTTATATTGTCTATTCTTCTTCCCAGCTTAATGATCTCTTAACTGCTTTTCTCCATCCCTTATAGTATTTATCAACTTTTTCTTTATCAAGCTTAGCTTCAAATTCATCAGCCATATGCCAGAACTGTTTAACTTCTTCTCTATCCTTCCAGAAACCTACTGCAATACCTGCTAAGTAAGCTGCTCCTAGAGCTGTTGTTTCTGATATTATAGGTCTTATAACATTCTTTCCTAATATATCTGCTTGGAATTGCATTAAGAATTTGTTTCTGCTTGCTCCTCCATCTACTTTTATATTCTTAAGGTCAGATCCTACATCTTCTTTCATTGCATCTATAAGATCCCTTGTTTGATATGCTATTGATTCAAGAGCAGCCCTTATAAGATGATTTCTGTTACTTCCTCTAGTTAATCCAAGTATTGCTCCTCTAGCATACATATCCCAATGAGGTGCTCCAAGACCAACAAAGGCTGGCACTATATAAACTCCTCCATTATCATCAACTTTAGACGCAAAGTATTCAGTATCAGCTGAATCGTTTACTATTCTAAGTTCATCTCTAAGCCATTGAACAACAGCACCACCAACAAATACAGATCCCTCTAAAGCATATTGAACTTTTCCATCAATCCCTATTGCTATAGTAGTTAAAAGTCCATTTTTGCTTTCTACCATTTCTTCTCCTGTATTCATTAATAAGAAGCATCCTGTTCCATAAGTATTTTTTGCTTCACCCTTTTCAAAACAAGTTTGACCAAATAAAGCTGCTTGTTGATCTCCTGCAATACCTGCTATAGGAACATCTGAGTTACCACCAAGATTTACATGCCCATAAACTTCAGATGAATTTCTAACTTCAGGTAGCATTGATTTAGGTATATCTAATTCTTCTAATATTTTTTCATCCCATTTTAAGTCTTTTATGTTATAAAGCATAGTTCTAGATGCATTAGTGTAATCTGTAATATGAACTTTACCATTAGTTAACTTCCATACAAGCCATGTATCTACAGTTCCAAATAAAAGTTCTCCTCTTTCAGCTTTTTCTCTTGCACCTTCTACATTATCAAGTATCCATTTTATTTTAGTTCCTGAGAAATAAGCATCTACAACTAATCCTGTATTTTTCTTAATATAATCTTCCCATCCATTAGTTTTTAAATTATCACATATATCAGCTGTTCTTCTACATTGCCATACTATTGCATTATAAATAGGCTTTCCTGTGCTCTTTTCCCAAACAATTGTAGTTTCTCTTTGATTTGTTATACCTATAGCTGCAATTTCATCTCTATCTACATTAGTTTTTGCTATAACTTCTTGAAGAACTCCATATTGAGTTGCCCATATTTCTACTGGATCATGTTCAACCCATCCTTCTTTAGGATAAATTTGTGTAAATTCCTTTTGGCTTATCCCTATTATATTTTGTTCCTTATCAAATACAATTGCTCTTGAACTTGTTGTTCCTTGATCTAATGCTATAATATACTTTCCCATAATCATCTCTCCCCTTAAATTAAAATTCTATAACTTAATAATAAAATCAAATACTAAGCTTCCAAAAACTCCTCCAAGTATAGGTGCCAAAACTGGTATCCAAGCATAACTCCAATCTGAATCAATTTTATTCTTCATAGGTAAGATAGCATGTACTATTCTTGGTGCTAAATCTCTAGCTGGATTTATAGCATATCCTGTTGTACCACCAAGGGATAAGCCTATTGCCCAGACTAAGATACCAACTAAAAATGATCCCATAATTCCTACTATTCCTATTATTTCTCCCCCTGAACTTTGGAAAGTAGTTTTAAACACTTCACTATAAGTTATTCCTCTTATTCCTATTAATAATACAAAAGTGCCAGTAAATTCGCAAATGAAATTATAAAGATTGCTTCTTATTGCTGGTGCTGTACAAAATGTTCCTCTAACGTCCTCTCCATTTGAAGTTTCATCATAGTGTAATTTGTAGTTAAGATAAACAACAAGCATTCCAGCCATTGCCCCTAACATTTGGCTGATGATGTATCCTAGTACTTGACTCCATTCGAATAAACCTGATGAAGCTAGTGCAATAGTTACTGCTGGATTTAGATGAGCTCCCCCCATCCATCCTGTAATATAGGCTGCTATTGCTACAGCGAACCCCCATCCTGCTGTAATTACAATCCAACCTGAAGAATTACCCTTAGTCTTTCTAAGCACTACATTTGCTACTACCCCATTACCAAGTAATATCAAAATAAGAGTACCTATGAATTCTGAAAAATAAGCTTGCATTTTGCTCTCCCCTTTATTAAATTTTTTATAAAAAAACTACATAAGATCGCAAAAAACAATCCTATGTAGCTTTCTCTCCAATTCTCCATTTCTACATATACCAAATTTCTTTTTTAGTTGTAGATATACATGTTGCACCACTTTTTAATGTTTCCATCACGTCTTCTTTATCAGAAATTAATCCACCAGCTATTAAAGGTTTATTAAGGCTTACTGAAAGCTCCTTAATTATCTTAAAAAGTAATCCTGGAAGAATTTCTACTGCATCACATTCTTCTACTAAATGATTCTTCATATTTTCTTTAGATAAACTATCTATCATAAATACTCTCTGAATAGCTATAAATCCAAGCTTTTTTCCCATTCTTATCATTTGAGGTTTTGTACTAATTATTCCTTGAAACTTTGTATTTTCTTTAATAAATTTTAAAGCTATCTCTTTACTAGAAATTCCCTCAACTAAATCAACATGTAAAATTCCAATTTTTCTATGTTTAAATATCTTTTCACTTAAATTTTTAATGTTTAATATGTCTCCGAATAAAATAAAAATAACTTGTATATCACTTTGTAAAGCTAAGTCTAATTCCTTCTCATCCTTAACAGCTGCTACTATTGGATTATCTTCTAAAATCCTTTTAAAATTATTCATTTCATCCCCTACCCCTTTTGTAATCATTTACAATAGTATAATAATTATATCAGCATCATATGAAACTAGCAAATATAATAATTATTAATTTAAATAAATAGATATTAAACAAAAAAGAGCTTAGCAAAAAAGAGGGTGTATCCCAAATTTGTGCTTAACTCTATTATCTCTTGCACTTAATATTCAATTTATTGTACTTTTATTTTCCATATTTTTATTCTATCACTATTATTTGTATTTTACTACATATTTTTAATAAAAGATTTAATATTTGCTTAAGCATGCAATAAGAATTGCAATCATAATTCCTATAAATGCTAGAATTAAAATAAATCCAAATATACGTCTTCCTTCTTTTTGAGCAAAGTTAATAGTTACCCCTTTTCCATTTTTTCTATCAACAACTTCAGAAGGATCTTCTGGATTGTAGTAAAAGATACCAAACTTCCAATACTTCGAATCATTATCTTTATTCATTAGAAAGTTACCTCCACTTATCCTTTCTTTACTACACCTCTATTAGCATTCTATTTTATATTATAATAAAATAGAATAACTTTTTGTATATTTTGTAAAAATATTTAATTAGTACTACAAAAAAGATAAAAGGAGTTGAAAAAGTAATTTTATACTATATTCTTACTCCTTTTATTAAAGATATTATTGTGTTAAACCCTCAATAAACTTATCATAATCATTTTCAGTAAAACCTATTTTCCATATTTGTGGATTTTGACTCACAGCTCCATACCAAACCTTTATCATATTTGTATCTTCATCGTACACAAAACAACTTCTATATATCTCCATATCATCCCATTTACCAGATGTTCCTTTTGATAATATAGGATTCTTATAAGTTGTCCAATTTACTCCATCACTTGATTTCGCATAATACAATTCTGTTTTATCGCTACCTGTTCCATTTTTATATGCTGGATATATAGCCCAATATTCGTTTTTTGATGGTATATATTCTACATTTACATGCCATATTTGAGAACCATCTTGAGCTAATGTGTTTACAACTGTTGGATTTGACCAATTTACTCCGTCACTTGATTCTCTTAATTCAACTTTATTACTTTGATTGTTCCAACCACTATTTCCTGTATTAACTGACCACATATAGTATTTATTATCTTTGAATATTATAGATGGTGATAAAGTACTATATTTTGCCCTATTATCATCAACTACCACTTGCTGAGAACTCCAATTTACTCCATCCTTTGATTTTATTAATTTAACCCATCCTTTTGTTATATCATCTGATTCTACCCAGTACACCCATAACTCATCAGTTGCTTCATTATATATCATATCAACATCACAATTATGTCCTACTTGTGGCATTGGAGCTATAGGATTTGTAACACCTGCAGGAACCTCCCAATTTATTCCATCATCAGATGCTAGTATTGAAGGATTTTCAGCAACTGAGCTACCTGTTCTATTTGGAGTCATTATCATCCAATATTTATATCCATTCCAACCATTTTTAAAATATTTGACATCTGGATGAGTACTTTGATTTAATCCATCATAAGTTGGTATATTCAAATAAGTTTCAGCATTTTGTAATGGTTTTTCTATTTTGGATATCTCCCATCCAAATACCTTTAAATCAGCTACTGTAGTAAATTGTTTATTATTAATTTCTGACAGAGCTTTAAGTTTTACATACCTAGATTTTGTTTCGTTGAATTTTACTATTTTTTCTGTAGAGTTTGATTCAAAGGTTCCTTTTGATATAGGTTGTCCCCAGTTCACTCCATCTAAACTTAAATAAACTTCATAGTCCTTTATTGTACCATTGGTTCCTCCATCTTGTCTTGGTAGATAATTAATTTGATTTATATTATATACTCCTCTTAAATCAATTTGAATCTCATACGGCATTGGTGCAGCGTTTCCGCCACTATATTTTGTGTGCCAAATAGTATTATTATTACCATCAAAAGCATTTGTAGCTCTTCCATTTTCGCCTGTAGTTTCTTCACTATCTACATATTTTAGAGCCCAAGAATTTTGAGGAATTGCTTGACTGCTTGCTTCTTTAAAGGTTGCATAGAAAGATACATCGCCTTTATAAGCATTATATCCTGTTCCAATAGGAAATGAATTTGGTAATATATTATAATTATATGGATTATTGTTAGCACTTTGTTTCATGGATTATGGATTAGTTTTTGTTTGTAGTACATCGTTATCAGGTTGGAAAACTAACCAATATTGCCCTGAAGGTAATGTAACAGAATTTACAACCTTCTTTGTATTCCAACTATTTTTAGTAGGAACAAACTCTTCTACGTAAGCTTTTTTAGTACCAGGTTTCCCGTTATTATCGTCATAAATAGCAATTTGTAGTTTGCCATTTTCTGAATTATTTCCTATATAAATACTTAAACTATCTATTGTTGCTGTCTTTTCTAATGTAGTAGAAACAGCATTTAAATACTTAGAATTTCCACTATCTGTTGATGATAATATTGTATTATTTCCAACATCAAATGTAGTAACCTCTGCTGGTGTATCATCTGGTATTGCTCTAACTAATAAATTATCAGTAAAGCTTGTATTTATAGTCGCTGTTGGTCCCTTTACTCCTCTAGCAATAACTCTATTGTTAACATAATCTTCAATTCTATATGTGGCGTTACTGTCTAATCCCTTTATTTCTATATTTCCTGAATAACTAGAATTATCTTTGTAGAATGAATAATAAATATCTTCTCCTTTTCTTATAACATATGACTCTAATGGATCTATTCCGTATTTATATAAGTTTCCTATAAATTCTCCCTTTGCTAATTCTAAATCTCTTGCAAGTCCGAAGTATTTATTATATTGTTCTCTATCTGAGCTACTTAATGTTGTATGTTTAGTAATCATAACTGATCCTGTACCTAATGCTGACGGTAACCAAACTGAATTATGATCTGTTGTTACTGGAAAATCATCTCCAAATATAGCTTTAAATGCTTTCACTCTTGTTCTTGTTTGTACTCTCGAAATTGGATCTGCTGTTGGTGCATGGTTCACATATGGTGTTGAATAAAAATCCTGAGGTGTTCCGCAATTACATAATTCTATAAAAGTATCTGGATTTATCGCTATGGACTGTTCATATATAGCTTCATAGAATTTATATTGATTTTCTAATGTATCTGATAAACTTGAGTGTTTATGAGAACTATCATAGCATTTAGGTATTCCCCATACATAATCTTCTTTGAATCCATCAAATCCCCATTCTTCTAATGCCACAGTTACAAAATCTTTATGATGTTGAATTGAACCTTCTGAATTTGGACATAATGCATATCCTGCTGTTCCTCCATTTCCACCTCCAGGCCCTGGTAACCTAACCATATTCCCTTGTGAGTTCTTAATAAACCACTCTGGATGTTCAGATACTAATTTGCTATTTATCCCTCCGTCTACTGGTCTCCACCATAAAATAGCTGTCATTCCTCTTTTATGGATTTCATCTGTAAGATATTTCATGTCTGCATTTCCATTTGGAAACTTTTGAGGACTTAATTCCCAATCACCAGCATAAGTGTACCACCCATCATCTAGAGTAATTTGTTTTATCCCCATCGCTTTAAGTTCATCTAATTTATTAACTATTTTTTCTATTGTAAAATCAAATTCGAATCCCCAACTTTCCCATCTAGAATCATATGCTATATCAGGTATTGAAGCTGGTGCAGATATTCCCTTATCTTTCATAACTTCTGCGTAACTCTTTAGTCCAGAATAATAATCACCATTTGTTGCAGTTATAACACTTGTACCTATAGCAGTTTCAGCACCTTTTTTTAAAGTTTGTCCATTCCACTCCATTCCTAATGAAACTGTATTATCTTTTCCTATAATAGGCAACTTAAATTCTCTTCTTAAAGTTGATGCATCACCTATTCCAATCCCCCCCACAGAGTTATAAACATAACTAAATGGAACTCCTACAGAATAATTATTTTGTCCACTATTATGGTTATATCCATTAGTAACATTAACGATAGTATTTGCTCCTTGTTGATCTGCACACCCTTGATATGCAAGAAAAGGTCCTTGCCCTAAACTCATTGTATACTCATTTTCATGAAAGCTATCTACTAATAAATCGTTACTTTCTGCTTTATAACTTACTGTTGAATATATTGCTCCTGGATTGCTGTTAGATGTTTCAAATACTATCTTTCTTATCAGATTAGTAGATGAACTTTTAGATATAATAGTAAGTCTATTTCCAACACCTAATATCGAGTTTATGTTTTCTTCTAGATTTTTTGATATAATTACAAAATCTCTTATCTTTTGTCCACCTATTATTGGATAACCTGAAAAATCTGCTGTATCTAAAGAAGTCGTAGCTTTTGTTTTAACTCCATTTTCATCTACTAGATAAATACATGTAGCGCCTCTATTATCTACTTCTAAAGCAATTCCATTTCCATTCAAAAAAACATTTTCATTTGCTTGTGAAATATCAGTATCTAATTTTTCAACACTAATATTATCAATTAAATTATAAGCATTACTTGAAGTCCAGTTTGAAAAAAATCCCAGTCCACACATAGCTGTAATAAAAGTAGCTAAAATTCTTTTTTTCATTTTTATTCCTCCCTATAAATAATTTATAAAAACAAAACTACCCCAAAGACTATCTTAGATATTTAAGAAACACTAAGAAGCAAAAGGATAGTTTTTAATTTATTTACTTAACTATAAAATTCCAACGAATGAAAGTAATATAGACATTATGAATGTTGAGAAAATAAGTACTACTGGGCTAATTTTCTTATTTTTTATTAAGAAATACATTAATAATGTATATCCTAATGGTAAAATATTAGGGAATATCTTATCAAAAAAGTCAGTTTGTAATGATACTGTTTTACTTTCATTAACAACTATATTTGTTAAAACATTTATTTTTACATAAGATGCTATTAATCCACCTATTACTGTTACTCCTAAAACTGTTGCTGCTTTTCCTATAACTTTTGAATTATGCTTTATTTTATCTATAGCTTTAACTCCTAAATTATACCCTAAATGAGTCCAAGCAATTCTTAATATAAATACTATTAAATATACAGTAAAGAATATTATTGGTCCAAGCACACTACCTTCCATTGCAAAAGAAGCACTTATCCCTGCAACTATTGGTAATAAAGTAAACCAAAATATTGCATCTCCTATTCCTGCTAATGGTCCAAATAAAGCAACCTTTAATCCTTTAATAATACTTCTATCTTCATTATTTTCTTCTAAAGAAATAAGTAATCCCATCAAAAATCCAACTAAATTTGGATGTGTATTTATAAACTCAAGATTATCACTCATTGCATCTGATATAGCTTTCTTATCATTCTTATATATTTTCTTAAGAAATGGCAGTTGTGCTACTGTAAATCCACCTGCTTGCATTCTCTCATAATTAAAACTCGCCTGTAAAAATGATGACATAAGACCAAGCTTAGTAATATCTTTTCTAGTCAATACTTTCTTAGATTCCTTCACCTAAATCATCTCCTTCATTATTTGATTTAACTATTAAGCTTTCCCTATCCTTATCAAGATTGTAAGTAAATAAAGCAAATGCAGCTCCAATTACCGCTACTGGTAATAAGTTAGAGTATTGTACAAATGAAGCTACAACAAATCCTACTATTAGAAATGGTATATATTGCTTCTTTAACATTACCTTTAATAACATTCCAAATCCAACTGCTGGTAATATTCCTCCCGCTATCTCAAATCCATGAGTAAGCCAAGATGGCATTGAATTTACTAAAGATTGCATAGCATCTTGTGCTACGTATGCAGATAAAAATACTATTGCTCCATAAGTTAATGCTACTATTAAAGTAGTTAATATATTTAACTTAATTAATCCATTTATATCAGCATCGTCTGCAAATTTATCTGCCTTATTCATAAAGAAAGAAAATGTTGAATAATAAAATAAAATTACATATTGCATTAAGAAACTAAATGGTAATGCAAGTCCAATTGCTGTAGCCGCATCTTTTCCAGTAGTATATGCTATAACAGTTGTCATAACTCCTGCTAAAACTGGATTTGGGGGTTGTGTTCCCCCTGCTGGTGTTAACCCTGCAAATGCTAATTCAGTAAGTCCTCCCGCTAATAATCCTAATTGTAAATCCCCTAAAATAATTCCTGTTAGTGTACATACTATGATAGGTCTAAAAATAAATAATCCTTCTAACCAAAAATCAATTCCTACTATAGTCGCCATTACTGCCAAAAGGATACCTTGAATTAAAGTAATACTTTGCATTATAAATCCTCCCTATTTTATATTTTCTTTAATATCTCCAGGAACATCTTGTATAAATACATTTATTCCCTTTGACTTTATAAATCTTAAATCTTCTAAATCTTTATCATCAACATAAACCTTCTTACTAATTTGTCTCTTTCCCTTATCAAAGTGCATATTTCCAACATTTACGTCTTTTATAGGAACCCCACCTTCTACTAATGCTCTTACTTCATTTGGTGTTCTACATACTATAAATATCTTTTGCGCAGGAGAAGCTTTATGAATTATATTTATTGTCTTTTCAATAGTGAAAAATCTTATTCCAGCCCCAGAAGATTCTGCTGTAATTCTCATCAGTTGCTGTTGTAATGGATCCTTTGCACTTAAATCATCTGCTACAACAATTAAATTTGCTCCTAAAGAAGTAGTCCACGTTATTCCAACTTGTCCATGTACTAATCTATTATCTATCCTTACTAGTAATATATTTGGCATTAATAATTCCCCCTCTGTCTTTCTTTATTTTATTTAATATACTCTTTAATATCTCCTGGAACATCTTGAATAAATATTTTTATTTTAGTACTCTTTATAGCCTCTAAGTCTTCTAAATCTTTATCATTGACATATACTTTTTTACTTATCGCTTTTTTTCCTTTTACAAAATGTAAGTTTCCTATATTTAATTCTTCTATTGGAACACCTCCTTCTATTAATCGCCTTGCATCTTCTAATGTTCTACAAACCAAAAATATCTTCTGTCTTTCACTTGCCTTTGGTATAGCTTTAATAGTCATGTCTATCGTAAAGAATCTTATACTTACTCCTGCTGTATTTGTTATTACTCTCATTAAATCTTGCTGAAATTTATCTTCCAAAATTTTATCATCAGCTACTATAACTAAGTTAACCCCTAATGACGTTGTCCATGTTAATCCCACTTGCCCATGAACCAGTCTATTATCTACCCTTGTTAATACTATATTTGGTTTACTCACTTGTCCCTTCCTCCTAACCCAAATTTATGTATTCATTTACATTTGCTGTATGACTTAATTATATTTATTCATTTATTATTTACAATACTTTTGAATAATTATGAACCACTTTTATAAATTGTATTTAATTGAAATATATACCAGTAGTATCATTTGTATCTAATCTTCTTATTTCAATTACATACTAAGTTAGTATATAATTTAAATTAACAACTTTTGCTTTAAGGAGTGATTTTATGGCTGAGAAACCTCTTTATGTAGATATCTCTGAAAAAATTCTTTCTAGTATAGAACAAAGGAATTTTAACGAGAACTCATCGCTCCCATCAGAGCGAGCTTTGTGCGAACGTTATCACGTAAGTAGATCTACAATACGACAGGCTCTTAATCATTTAAAATTTAATGGATATATATATACAGTCCAAGGAAAGGGAACCTTTGTAAAACCAATAGTTTATGAACAGAACTTATTTAAATTTTATTCTTTTACAGATGAGCTAAGAAATAAAAATATAAATGTCAGTAACGTAATAATTGGACATGAATTAGTTTCGATTAATGATGTACTAGCTTCTAAATTAGGAAGGAAGTGTAATGAAATATTTCACAAGATAATTCGTTTGAGGTTTGCCGACTCTTGCCCAATAATGATTGAAACCATTTATCTTCCTCAAAATAGATTTTATCATATAGAAATTGGGAAAATAGAAAAAGGATCAATGGCTTCATATCTTACTAAAAAATATGATTTACAATTAGATAGAGTTGTAGAAACCTTTAGTCCAGTACTTCCAAGATATTGGCAGTGTGATTTATTAAAAATTTCTTCTAAGGATCCTTGTACAATGTTAGAGAGATTCTCATATGAAAACGATATACTAATTCAATATACAGTATCTATTATAAGAGGGGATAAATATATATTTAAAACCGATCTATCTCGCAATTATCTAGGAAATAACCTACCCTTATAAAAAATAAAAACAGTCTTACAACATTGTAAAACTGTTTTTATTTTTATAATACCTTAGATAAGAAATCTATAGTTCTTGAGTTTTTAGCATTTGTGAACATTTCTTCTGGAGTTCCTTGTTCTACTATATTTCCGCCGTCCATAAATAATATTCTATCTCCAACTTCCTTAGCAAAGCCCATTTCATGTGTTACTACAACCATAGTCATTCCTTCTTTAGCTAAATTCTTCATAACATTTAAAACTTCTCCAACCATTTCTGGGTCTAAAGCAGATGTTGGTTCATCAAATAACATAACATCTGGTTCCATAGCTAAAGCTCTTGCTATTGCTATTCTTTGCTTTTGTCCTCCAGATAATGATGCTGGATATGCATTTGCTTTTTCTAATAATCCAACCTTAACTAATAAATCTTTAGCAATTTTTTCAGCCTCAGCTTTTGATTTATTCTTTACGTTTATAGGTGCTATTGTTATATTTTCTAATACTGTCTTATGAGGGAATAAATTAAATTGTTGGAACACCATTCCCATCTTTTCTCTTATTTTATTTATATCAATATTTTTATCTGTTATATTTTGTCCTTCAAATATTATTTCACCTTTAGTTGGCTCTTCTAATAAATTTAAGCATCTTAAAAAAGTACTTTTACCAGATCCTGAAGGCCCTATTACAACAACAACTTCACCTTTTTTTATATGATCATTAACGCCTTTTAAAACTTCATTGTCTCCAAAATATTTGTGTAAATTATTAACGTGAATCACTAGCCTTCATTCTCCTTTCTATATAATTCATAACTCTTCCAAGTGTAAATGTAATAACAAAATAGAATACAGCTGCAACAATTAAAGGTTCAAATGCTCTAAAAGTTTTTCCTGTAATAACTTTTGCACTATACATAATTTCTCCAACTCCTATTACAGATGCCATTGAAGATTCCTTTATTACTGTAACAAATTCATTACCTATAGCAGGTAATATATTCTTAGTTGCTTGAGGTATTATTATAAGCTTCATTGCCATAAATTGATTCATACCTAAACTTCTTGCAGCTTCTAATTGCCCTTTATCTACAGCATCTATACCTGCTCTTATAATTTCAGAAACATATGCAGCTGAATTTAAAGAAACTGCTATTATACCAGCTGGTAGAGGATCCATATTTATATTCAATAATTGATCGAATCCATAATAAACCAACATAATTTGTAGTAACATTGGTGTTCCTCTAATAATTTCTATATAGGCTGTTGCTACTATACTTAAAGGCTTTACCTTCCCAATTTTAAATTTTGATCTTTTCATAAGAGTTAATAATGCACCAAATATAACTCCAAATAAAACACTTAAAAGTGATATTAATATTGTCCACTTAATACCAGTATAGAAATACTGCATATTTCCAGCTAATACACTAAAATCTAATGTCAAAGCTTACACTCTCCTTACTATTTTTGCTTTTCTGCTAATTCATTTGCTTCTATAATAAATTGATCTAACAATTTTTCTTCTTTAATTCTATTAATTGTTGAATTTATTTGTTCAACTAAAGCTTCTTGATTCTTTTGAATTCCAACTGCTGATCCACCTTCAGTATCTTTTACTTTTTCTTCTGCTATTATAAGTTCTGGATTATTTTTAACTATCATTTCTGCAACTGGCAACTCTACTACTAAAGCCTCAATTTTCCCACCTTTTAAAGCAAGAACTAAATCATTAACATTTGAAAGTAATTGAAGATCTGCTTCTGGAACTTTTTCTTCTGCAATTTTCGCTTGAATAGCCCCCATTTGCGCTCCAACCTTTTGTCCTTTTAAATTTTCAAAAGTTTTATATTTATCCTTGTCTTCAGCTCTTACTAACATACCGTGTTCAGCTACATAATATATCTCTGAAAAATCTATTGCTTTTTTTCTTTCTTCATCTGGTGTCATTCCTGATATAGCTAAATCAATCTTGCCTGAAGAAACTCCAGCTACTAAGTTTTCAAAATTCATATCTTGTAGTTCTAATTCTACTCCAAGGTCTTTTGCTATTTCTTTTGCTATATCAACATCAAATCCAACAATTTGATCTTGTCCATTTTCATCTAAAATATGAAATTCATATGGTGCATAATCAGCACTTAACCCTACTACTAATTTTCCTGAGTCTTTTATTGCTGATAGCTTATCCTTTTTTGCTCCACAGCTTATCAACCCTAGTCCCATAACCCCAACAATTGTTACAGCTAATATCTTCTTTATAATTCCTTTTTTCATTATTAAATCCCCCTCTTTATGATTAAATATACATTCTCTCTTTAATTATGATAGTATAATTATACACCCATTATTCATTTTTATTCAATACCTTTTTTATATTTTTTTAATATTTTTTATTTTTTATAGTATTTTAATAAAAATATTAAAGAAATCAGCATATTTTACTTATGAAAATAAATTTTCATAATTTTTTTGTCTTTTTATTCATTGAAACTTTATGCATAATTAAAAGTTGTTAGTTATTAATTATACATAATATGTATAGTTTGCATAATTAACACTAGGATAATATTATCCAATTATTTATGTTTCAGTTAACCCTACTCTTTTTGTAACTCAAATAAAACTTAATTATAATGTTTCATTTTTCTAATAAATACATATATTATTATTAAAACTTAACCGAAAAACAATATTTAGGAGTGATATAGTTGACACATTCAAAAGAAAGACATCTCTTTCCTGGGGGAAACACTCACAAAGGATTTTATTCTTTTTATAAGTACATTCTCACACAGGAAGATGCAAATAGGATTATCTGTATGAAAGGTGGTCCTGGTACAGGAAAATCTTCTTTAATGAAAAAAGTAGCTACTCATTTTAAGGATAAAGGATATACAATAGAATATCATCACTGCTCTTCTGACAGTAATTCCCTAGATGGTGTTGTTATAAAAGAACTCGGATTAGCTATTCTTGATGGAACTTCCCCTCATATGGTTGATCCAATTCATCCAGGTGCTGTTGATGAAATTCTTAATATGGGAGTTGCCCTTAACACTGATGATCTTTCTTTGCACAAGAGGGAAATTATCGATGTTTGTAAGAATATTAGCAACAACTTTCAAAGAGCTTACAGATTCCTATATTCAGCAAAATCTGTTCATGATGATTGGAGTAAATTAAACTCCAAAGCTTTAGATTATAGTAAAATAGTCACTATAACAGAAAGCTTGAAAGAAGAAATATTTAATAAGCAAAAAGCTGGCTTTGGTGATGAACGACATTTATTTGCAACGGCTTTTACACCTGATGGAATAATCACCTTTGCTAAGGAACTTACATTTGATTTAAAGCATAAGTTTGTATTAAAAGGCGGACCTGGATTTAGCAAAACTACCATTTTAACCGAAATAGGTAAGCTTGCTCAAAAGAAAGGCTACTTCGTGGAATATATGCATGATCCTTTTATTCCTGAAAGAATAGAGCATATTATTATACCTGAAATTTCTACATGTGTAGTAACAGAAAATGAAATTAGTCAAAACTCTTTCGATGGAAAAGTATATAATATTGAAGATTACTGTAATAAATCTGTACTTTTAAGTAATAAAGAAGACGTGGATTATGATAAAAAAATCTTTTATGAATTAACTAATAAAGCCTTACACTTTATTTCTGAAGCACATAAACTTCATGATGACTTAGAATCTTATTATATAAATGCAATAGATTTTAAAACATTAGACAAAATCTATGATGAAGTAATTCAAAAATTTGAAAAATACATCCCTCAGTAAAAATAATAGTTATGAAAAAAGGAGAAGTAACACCCTATAATGCTACTTCTCCTTTTAGTTATTTTATCTAGCAAACTTTATTTCACTGAGTTCATTACAAAAAATAAACTTATAATTGAAATTATTATACACACCGATGTATATATATATCTTTCTCTTCCTTTTCTATATAGAAAAAATCTTATTGCCCATAATATCATAGTTACACATATACCAATTTGTAGCAACAGATATGAATTAAATATAGGCATATTATTTATGAAATGATATGTTGTTAAGAATGTAAGGACTATAATTACACTTGTCGATATTGCAGCTAAGGTACATATTATTGTAAAAATATCCTTAACTCTAAATTTATCCATTCTTTTTTACTCCTTTATTATATCCTCAAACTCATCTTCATTTAAGACCTTTACTCCAAGTTCAATAGCTTTGTCTAACTTTGATCCTGCTTCTTCTCCAGCTATTACAAAGTCTGTTTTCTTACTTACGCTTCCTGAAACCTTCGCACCTAATAATTCTAACTTTGCTTTTATTTCGCCTCTAGAATAATTTTGTAGCGTTCCTGTTACAACAACCGTCTTTCCTTCAAAAGGACTTGAGATTATTTGTTTTTCTTCAAACTTCGGATTAACTCCAAGTTCTAAAAGCTCATTTATTGTATTTACTGCTTTTTCTTCCTTGAAGAACTCTAATACGCATTTAGCTACTATGCCTCCTACGTCTTGTACTGATACTAAATCATCAAAACTAGCACTTTTCAAACCTTCTAAAGACTTAAATTTATTTACTAAATCTTTAGCAGTTTTAACTCCAACATTAGGAATCCCTAATGAATATATAAATCTATAGAGTTCACAATCCTTACTCTTTTCAACTGCATCTAATAAGTTTTGTGCCTTCTTTGGTCCAAATTTATCTAATTGCAATAATTCTTCCTTTTGCAGCTTATATAAATCTGCTATAGATTTAATATCTAACTTCTCAAATAATTGTTCAGCTGTTTTTTCAGAAAATCCTTCAATATTCATAGCATCCCTTGATGCATAGTGAACAATAGTTTTAACCATTTGAGGTTTACATGAAAGAGTGTTTTCACAAAAATAATGCACTCCATTTTGTACAAGATGTGCCCCACATGCTGGACAAACTTCTGGAACATTTATTTCTTCTGTTCCTTCTAATGATTCAGTTACCACTCCCATTATTTCAGGAATAACATCATTAGACCTTCTTACAAAAACTTCTGCTCCTATTCTTACACCTTTTCTTCTTATATCATCTATATTATTTAAAGTTGCTCTTTTTACAGTTACTCCTGCTAAATCTATAGGATCTAATATAGCAGTAGGCCCTACTCTTCCACTTCTACCAACATTCCATTCTACATCAACTAACTTTGTTGTAGCTTCTTGTGCTTCAAACTTATATGCTATTGCCCACTTTGGGAATTTCACTGTATATCCCATTAATTCTCTAGTTCTTATATCATCAATAGCAATAACAACTCCATCAATATCGTAATTTAAATCAAATCTTATTTCCCTAATATAATCTATTTCTTTTTCTATTTCTTCAATAGTTGTACAATACCTTATATAATCATCCATTGGAAGCCCTTTATCTTTTATGAAGTTTAACATCTCTTCATAAGTCTTAAAGCCTTCACCTTCTTTATATCCTACATCATAGAAAAATGCTGATAAGTTTCTCTTAGCCGTTTCTTTTAAATTTAGATTTCTTAACGCTCCAGCAGCACCATTTCTTAAATTTTTAAGTGGCACATCTGCATTTTTATTGTAGTTTTCAAAAGCCTCTGTAGTCATTATGGCTTCACCATGAATTTCAAATAAATCATCGTTATTTATCTTTAATGGTATTGATTTTATAGTTTTAACTTGAGCTGAAACCTCTTCCCCTACTTCTCCATTTCCTCTTGTAGCAGCAGATGCTAATATTCCATTTTCATCATAAGTTAAGTTAACAGTTAACCCATCAAACTTTTTAGTAAGTACATACCTAGGCTCTGGTAGATCTTCTCCTCTTGAATTCATCTCTCTAATAAATTTAAGATTTCTATTATGCCAATCTTTTAATTCTTCTAAGCTTTGAGCCTTATCTAAACTCCAAAGTCTTGCCTTATGAGTATACTTATTAAAACCTTCTAATACCCTATCTCCAACTCTTAAAGTAGGTGAGTACGGAAGAACATAATTTGTTTCCTCTTCTAACTTTTTAAGTTCATCATACTTCTTGTCATAATCCTTATCAGAAACTGAAGGATTATCTAATGAATAATACTCATATGCATATCTATTTAATTCATTTACTAACTCTTCTATTCGCTGTTTCTTATCCAAATAAAACACACCTTTCTTGTAATGGAAAAATGAAAGAATTAAAGAGTGAAAGAATTGAGGTTGTTTTGCTTCGTAAAACTTAAAATTAATATAAATTATACTTTATTCTAAAATCCTGTAAGGATTTTTTCCTTAATTTTTTCATTCTTTCACTATTTTACTTTGTAAAATACTACATTAATTCCAGGTTTGCTAATGAAAGCATAAGTATTTTTACACCTTGGTTATCAAAGGCTATTGTAAGTTTTTTATCACTTCCTGAATCTGCTATTGATACTACTGTTCCAATACCAAACTTACTATGCTTTACTTTTCTTCCTATTGTTACATCATCACTTGAAACAGATGATTGTATAGTTTGTGCTTTTGGCTTTTGCATTGAATTGCCTCTTAAGCTATGCGGATTACTAAATTTATTTTCTCTTGGGAACATTGTAGCTCTTGCACTTTGTGCTGAGTTGTTTCCTGAAACATATTCCTTTAAATCACCTTTTATTTCAGCAATGAAATCTGATTGTGGATATGCAACAGTTCTACCAAATTGTCTCCTAACTTCTGCTGAAGTCATGAATAATTGTTCTTTTGCTCTAGTTATACCAACATAACATAATCTTCTTGACTCTTCCATTTCAGCATCACTTTCAAATGAAGCATTACCTGGGAAGATTCCATTTTCCATACCAACCATAAATACTACTGGGAACTCTAATCCCTTTGCACTATGAACAGTCATTAGAACTATAGTATCTTCTTCTTCTTGAAGCTTATCTGTATCTTGAACTAATGATACTTTTTCTAAATAAGCTGAAAGACTTTTATCTTCACTACTTCTTTCAAAATCAACGGCATCTGAAACTAATTCCTTTAAGTTTTCTATTCTACTCTTGTCTTCTATTTCTTTTGATTTTTCAAGTTCTGATATATAACCTGTTTCCTTTAATATAGTTTCTATCAATGTTGATACAGGCATTATTTCGCTCATTTCCATGAACTTATCCATCATTTCCATAAATATTTCTATTCCGCCACAATTTCTTGCTGTAAGAGTTGGAATATTTCTTACTGTGCTTAATGCATCCCATAAAGGTAATTCATAATCATCTGCAAAATCAACTACTTTATTTACAGTTGCATCTCCAATACCTCTCTTTGGAACATTTATAATTCTTCTTAAGCTTATACTATCAGTTGGGTTAACTAATACTTTTAAGTATGAAATCATATCTTTAATTTCTTTTCTATCATAGAATCTTGTTCCACCTAAAATTTTATAAGGAATAGCTTTTCTTCTTAAGCTTTCTTCAAATATACGTGATTGAGCATTAGTTCTATAAAGAATTGCAAAATCTTTGTAGCTTTTATTTTCTTCTTCTTTTATTTTATTTATTTGAGTTGCAACAAAATCTCCTTCATCACTATCTGAATAAGCTCTATAAATTTTTATTTTATTTCCTGATTCTTGTTCAGTTCTTAAAACCTTACTTTTTCTATTTGCATTATTTACAATCACAACATTAGCAGCATCTAATATATTTCCTTTTGAACGATAATTTTGCTCAAGCTTTATAACTTTTGCATCTGGATAATCTTTTTCAAAATCTAATATATTTCTTATATCTGCGCCCCTCCATTGGTAGATGCACTGATCATCATCTCCCACCACGCATACATTTTTGTATTTATCTGCTAAAAGTCTAATTAATTCATATTGAACTTTATTAGTATCTTGATACTCATCTACCATAATATATTGGAATTTTCTTTGATAGAATTCTAAAGTTTCTTTATCATGTTTAAATAGCTCTACAGTTTTAAATATTAAATCATCAAAGTCTAAAGCATTATTTTCTTTTAATCTCTTTTGATACATTTCATAAACATCTGCTATTTTCTTTTCTCTAAAATTACTTTCGTGCTCTCTCATAAAGCTTGCAGGACTTTGCATATTATCCTTAGCCTTACCTATTTTACTCATGATTTCTTGTTCAGTTATATCTTTATCATTTATATTTAAAGCTTTCATACACTCTTTTATAAGTGTTTTTTGATCTGAAGTATCATATATTGTAAAGCTCTTTTTATATCCTAGCTTTTCTATTTCTCTTCTAAGTATTCTTACACAAGTTGAGTGAAATGTAGATATCCACATATCCTCTGCTCTTTCACCTATTAAAGCTTTAACTCTATCCTTCATTTCCTTTGCAGCTTTATTAGTGAAGGTAATAGCTAATATTTTATATGGTAAAATTCCTAAATCGTCTATCATATGAGCCATTCTATGTGTCAAAACTCTGGTTTTACCTGAACCAGCTCCTGCTAATATTAATACTTGACCTTCTATAGTAGTAGCCCCTTCATATTGCTCTTTGTTAAGTAATGACTTTAAATCCATCTGTACAGACTCCTTTCCTATTACTAACATATTATAACATACATATCTTTTATATTGTTGCCTAAAAGCATTAATTAGATTATAGTAATTTGAAATATATAAGTGGACATAAATAAAATAGATATACTATTTTAAAATTCTAGTATATCTATTTTCACACTTATTTCAACTTCCAAGTTAATTTTTTTAATTTAAACATGAATTAATAACAAAACATAAAAATCTTAAGCAGTTAAAGTATTCATATTTTTATTCTTTTCACTACTTATTTTTTTAAACCACCATATTGTATATATTATTCCAAATACTAAATTAAACATTCCTATTATAGGAATTATACTCTCATTTCTCCATGCATCTGATCCCATAATAGGAGCAAATATATCTCCAAAGGTAGCTCTTATAAATATATGAATTGCTAATGTATAAACTCTAGCATGTAACCATAAATCTGATCTTTTTCTTATTAAAGAATAAATTTCTGGAACTATTAATATACATATTGAACTTGCAAAATATCCTGTATTCTCAGCATAAACAAATCCTGCATTCCATGTAGTATAAAATAAACACCACATTAATGGAATATCACAAATTAGTTCTGCCCAGCCTTCCTTAGATCCAAATTTCCAATACTTTGGTGGAAGTGGTATTGTTATTGCGCATAACATTCCAGCTGCAAAGTTTAAATAATTTCCTAAAGTAAGATCTTTTATAGAAGCTTCCAGTATGTTTAAGAAAAGAACAACATATAATACCCAAAACACCCAATTTCTCTTTAAAGCCTCTATTCCCTTACCCTTATACTTGTTGCTCATTCTACAAATGTTTACAAAACAAGTTGGAATAACAACTAGTAACACTTTTCCAAGCCTAAACCAATTATCTCCAAAAGTTTTAAACCATAACGGAAATGCTAATACAGCTAAGATACCTATAACTGTAGTTGTCTTAAGATACTTTCTAGCTAATTCAACCAATAAATATAAAATAGCAATATAAGCTGTCATTGAAAGCAAATATTGCCACCATGGTATAGTTTTCATTATAACTCCCCCTAATTGTATATTGTGCATATATTTCTCTTGTTATAATTTTACACTTTTGTACTATAATCGTCAATAATTCTCTAATCATGCCCCATTATATTTCAATATTTGAATTAAAATAAGTCATTTATATTTATAATTGACTTATTTCTTGCATTTTTATGATTATAACTTTACTTAATAACGTATTATTTACAAGTTTATTTAAATCTCTGTAAATAATATTAAAATAAATATAAAATCAATATAATAATTGAAATTGTTTTCTTTTGGCTAATTAATAAATTTTATAATTAGTAAACGTTTGTAATTATTTAAAAACAACAAAAAACGCAACCCTTGGGGCCAGGTTGCGCTTTAGCAATAAGCAATAAATAAAAAGGGGGCTATTTATTCCTTTTATTTATCCTTGCAAAAATATTATAGTCCATCTTTTTATAAAATGCAAGATATTTTGAAAATATTATTGTAAAGTTGTATTTTATGAATGATAAACCTTCATTTTATTCAAACATTCGTTAAAAACCTTTTAAAATTGCAACTTCCTCTTCAGTTAGTTCTCTATATTCGCCCTCTTCTAAATCCTCATCTAATTGTAAAGTTCCAAATTCAACTCTTTTTAAATACACCACACTCTTGTCAACAGCTTCAAACATTCTCTTTACTTGATGGAATTTTCCTTCCTGAATAGTAATCATGACTTCTGATCCACTATCTGAAGATTCTAAAATTTCTAATTTAGCTTCTTTGCATGTGTATCCATCATCTAAAGTAATTCCATTTTTAAACTTCTTAATATCTGCTTCTGTAACCTTTTTGTCAATCTTAGCATAATAAACTTTGTCAACCTTCCACTTTGGCGATATTAATCTATGGTTTAGTTCTCCGTCATTAGTTAATAATAATAGTCCAACCGTATCCTTATCTAATCTTCCAACTGGAAATGGCTCAAACACCTGATGCTCTATTTCTAACAAATCAATAACAGTTTCATCTCTATTATCAAAAGTTGCGGATACAACACCATCTGGTTTATTCATCATTAAATATATGTATTTTCTATAAAATATTTCTTCTCCATTTACTAAAATCTTATCAACCTCTGGATCAATTTGCATGCCATTATCCTTAACAATTTCTCCATTTACTTCAATAAGTCCTTTTCTAACTACCTGCTTAATTTCTTTTCTAGTTCCATATCCTAAATTAGATAAAACCTTATCTAGTCTTTCCATTTAAGCACCTTCCTTCTTAATATTATGTTAAGCCTTTATCCACTATTTTATTACTTAAAGCAAAAATAAACAAGAAGAAAGAGAAATGAAAAAGTTAAAAGTCAAAAGTGAAAGAGTTTTTCACCATTTCCTGTTGACTCTAATAATTCATCCTTATACATAATATTATATGTTACCCTATATATCTTTAATTGTTCAACTTCTAAATCACTTTGATGTAACAATAAGTCAAGTATATAATATTTACTAATTGATTAATATCTATAAAGAGTATTAATATCAATAAAACAATCCATATATATTTTCTTTTATCCATATCAATTCCTCTTCTTATACTATTTCTTTGAAAATAGTAATCTTAAAAAAATTATAAATAAATAAAAGGATGTAATAAATGATTTTTTAATTATTCATCTAGACATCCTTTTTTGCTATTAATTTTATCTATTTATAATAATGTAATTTATCAAAAAATTTTTTCCACAGCTATTCACTCTTAACTCTTTCATTCTTAACTATTACTGCTATAGGCTCTATAGTTTTCTAATATCTTAGGAACATAATTTTGAGTTTCTTGTGGCATCTTGTATAAATCACTAGATGACTTTACGCCTCTTCTTTCCATTGTTCCTGGACCTCCATTGTATGCCATAAGTGCCATTTCTAAATTTCCATCAAACATATTTAAATAGTCTTTAATATGCTTAACTCCTGCTTCTATATTTTGATCAATATCAAATGGATTAGTCACTCCATAAGCATCTGAATTAAAATCCATTAATTGCATTAGTCCTTTTGCGCCTGCAGATGATACTGCATTGGGATTAAAATTAGACTCTTGTTTAATTATAGAAAGTATTAAGTTTCTATCTACACCATATTTTTGTGAATATTTATCAACAGTAGAATAAATCTTTTCCACATCAATTGAAGAATCTTCATTGGATTCTAATATAGTTGATTCATTAGAATTTATGTTAGTGGTTGTACTTATTTTTACTGTATCATCTATTATTAATTCGCCTGTTTGTATAGGCTCTTTTCTCATTCTAAGTGGTATTTGTTCGAGCTTTTGTCCAACTCCAGTAGTCACGTAAGTATTAGAATCTTCTTCACTATTATTTGAAGAGTTTTCTTCATTATTTTTTAATAGTGCTTCATATACTATCTCAAATTCAGGTCCATCTCCCATTGCCTTTTTTAATACTTCCTTACTAACCATACTTCCCATAAAATCTTCTACCTTAGGAATATTCACTGTTTTTCCCTCCCCAATTACACTTTTGATATTAATATCGAATAAAAATTTATTTCCTTAAGGCTCAACTTTAAATTCTAAGCTTATATAATCTTCATAGTTAACCTTCTTATAATAACTTTTACTAAGAACTAATATCCTATAGATTCCAGTAGAAAATGGTACGAATGTATAATAATTTTTTCTACTATAAGATTGCACCCTTACCCAATTTCCTTTTTCCATTATATAAAATTCATAGCAGACTTCTTTTCCACCTTCACTAGTTACTTCAAAAGTTACTTCATTATTAACAACTATATTCTTATTTTTAATTTTAACTTTTGTATTACTAACTGGGGTAGCTTCATGAACATAAAGTGATACTTCCTTTTTAATATCATAATCTTCATTACATAAAGTATTCTTTGCATAAATCTCAAATGTATATTTTCCTGAACATTTAGGTTTAACTCTAAGCCTTTTGCTTTCAATAAATCCAGTATCCTCAACTTCATGTCCATTAATTTTAGTTACATATCTTAATAATATATTCTTAGTGTTTTGAACTATAGTTTCTAGTTCTATCAAATCTCCAACTAAATAAATTTCTTTTTGTGAAAGTAAAACATAATCTATTTCAGCTTCTTGATAATCTTTAACCTTAAAATAAACAAAATCATGTACATCATATTCCTTAGATGAATATTTGTCTAGAACTCTAACTTCAACTTGATATTCTCCACTTTCTTCTGGAGTGAAATTAACCCAGTTAGTTATTCCATAATTACTTCTCTCTTTTTCTTTTCCATCCTTATAAACTATAAATGAATATTTAAGCGATGTTCCACCTTCTGCTTTAACTTTTATATTAATTGGTTCACATTTTATGCATCCCCTAGTTTTACTAGAAAAAATATCTAAAATATTTACTGGCCTTTCACCTTTTTTATCTATTTTGAAGTTTAATTCCTTTATATCCTCATATTCTCCATCAAAAGATATATCTTTAGCCTTAAGGATTATTTTATATTCCCCATCTAATTTAGCTTCCCAATTAAAACTTCTAGATCTTATATATCCTGTATCCTCTGCTACTGGGCCTTCAACTATATATCTATATAAAATTTCTTTTCCACCTATTACAGATGACTTAAACGTTATATTAGTTCCAGCCACTTGAGGAGAATTTAAATCAGATGAAAAATTCCTTATTTTTATTTCATCATAAGGCTTTATAGTATACATCATACATGCTCTATCATCATATTGCTTATTTGAAAAAATATCCCTTACATAACATAAAAGCTTGAAATCACCTTTTTGTTTTTCATAAAATGATACTATATTCTTAGTAGAATAATCTTGAATACATGTTATTCTTCCATTAGTATCTACTCTTAAAAATTTATATAGGATTGTCCTACTTTTATCACAATTTACTCCAACCTTAAAGATTAATTCTTCATTTATTAATAAATTTTCTGTTAAACATTCAAAAGCATTAACTTCTATAAGAGGTTGTTCTTTAACCTTAAATATTACAGTAGTAAAATCATCTACATTCTCTTTAGAAGATGGTCTTTTACATTCAATAAGTAATTCTCCATCACCTGATTTAGTTGTAGTATAGGTTAACTTATTTTCTGTACTGTAATCTTTTAGAGGCTCCCACCCTTGCTTTCCTTTTATCCAAAACCTATATAACAATATCTCTTCTTCTGATGAAAGCACTTCTAAATTTATTTTTTCCCCTATAATCAATGATGTTTTATCAATTATTACATCTTTTATTAACTTATTATTGTTCTTATTAGATTCTAAAATTTCCTTTTCTTCTATACCTTTTATTTGATAATTTATCTTTGTATTTTTTAATTCCTTAGAATCCTTCTCTTTGTATTGAACCATTATCATATAATCTCCAGATTTTCTAGGCCTCCACTCACATTCCTTTTTATTTGAAAAATCTTGAATTGGCTTCCAAGTTAAATTTCTTTCACCAGGCGCCCCTTCTAAAAACTTATATTCAACTGAGTTATCCTCTTCTGAAATTACTTTTATATTTATTTTTTCATCTATAACTGATGGACTTTCCTTATCAAAGGTTATTAATAATTCGCTCATATTTTTCACACCCTATTTTTTCTCAATTTTCCCTAATATTATTATACAGTTTATATAAGAAAATATAAAACGAATTTTGTCATCAATAAATAAAAATAAGGACAAACCGTATTTTGTTTTTCTACAGTTTATCCCCTAAAATTACATTCTATTGTCTTTATTAAACTTTTTTCTAATCTTAAATCATCTTCTGAAGTTCTCTTTTTAGGATTCGATGTCCTTCCACCAGCTCTTCTAATTTTTTGAGAAATATGTCTCTCCTCTAGCATTCTATCTATGTTTTCTTCTGTATATAGATATCCCTTTGGATTTAATATATGAGCTTTTTTCCCTAAACAAATTGCTGCAACTCCATAATCTTGACTAATTACTACATCATTTGACTTACATATATTTACTACATACATATCCACACTTTGAAATCCACTATCCACAACTTTAACTTCACCATAATCTAAAGTTATGTAATGATGGATATCACAAAACACTATTAATTCTAACCCATATTTTTTCGCTATCCTTTGAATAATGGAGATACCCGGACAGGCATCTCCATCTACTATAATTCTCATTATTTTAATTTAGCTTCTAATTCAGCCTTTAATTCTTCATATCCAGGCTTTCCAAGTAAAGCAAACATATTCTTCTTGTAAGCTTCAACTCCTGGTTGGTCAAATGGATTAACTCCTAAGATATATCCACTTATTGCACAAGCCTTTTCAAAGAAGTAAACCATATATCCAAAGTAATATGGGCTAAGCTCTGGAATATTTACTACCATGTTAGGAACTCCACCATCATTGTGTGCTAATAAAGTTCCGTTAAATGCTTGCTTATTAACAAAATCTATAGTTTTTCCAGCTAAGAAGTTTAATCCATCTAGATCTCCTTCTGCCTTTTCTATTTTAATTTCTCTTTTAGCTTTTTCTACATTTAGAACAGTTTCAAACATTATTCTCTTACCTTCTTGAATGAATTGTCCCATTGAATGTAAATCTGTTGAGAAGTCAACTGCTGCAGGGAATATTCCTTTTTGGTCTTTTCCTTCTGATTCGCCAAATAATTGTTTCCACCATTCATTGAAATAGTGTAAACCTGGCTCGTAGTTAACTAATATTTCTACATCCTTACCTTTGTTATATAATGCATTTCTCATTGCAGCATATTTGTAGCAATCATTATTTTTAAGATCTGGAGTAGCATATGCTTCCCTTGCATCAGCAGCTCCTTGCATCATTTCATCTATACTAATTCCAGCAACAGCTATTGGTAATAAACCAACTGCAGTTAAAACTGAGAATCTTCCTCCAACATCATCTGGAATAACAAATGTTTCATATCCCATTTCATCAGCTAATGATTTTAATGCTCCTCTGCTCTTATCAGTAGTTGCAAAAATTCTTTCCTTAGCTCCATCTATTCCATATTTCTTTTCCATATAATCTTTAAATACTCTAAATGCTATTGCAGGCTCTGTTGTAGTACCTGATTTTGAAATAACATTTACGCTTATATCCATGCCTTCTATAGCATCTAAAAGATCAGCTAAATATGTTGAACTTATATTGTTACCAACAAAGAATACCTTTGGTGTATTTCTCTTATCATTACCTAATACATTATAGAAATTGCTATTTAACATTTCTATAGCAGCTCTAGGTCCTAGGTATGAACCACCAATTCCTATAACTATTAAAGCTTCAGAATTCTTTTTAATTCTTTCAGCAGCATTTTTTATTCTTGAGAATTCTTCCTTATCATAGTTAACAGGTAAGTCTAACCATCCTAAAAAGTCATTACCTGCTCCTGTTTTATTATGAAGAGTTTCATGAGCTCCCTTTACCATTACTTCCATATGATCTAATTCTTGTAAACTTGCATATGGTTCTACCTTAGATAAATCTAATCTTAAACCTTTATTCATCTTCATACCTCCGAATCTTTCTGGGAATTTTTGCTGATTTAATCAATATTAATTATATCATATTTTAAATTATATTCCTTAATTTTTTTGCTGTGTAACTTATTTTGTTACTTTACATAAAAAATATATGCTTCATTTAATAATCTGCATAATTAAAAATAGTAATATGCTAAATAATTAATGTACTTATTTAAGCAAAGTAGCAAAGTTGATAGCATACATTATTTTCTGTTATTATTTCAATACTATACATAAATAATTTCAAACTAAATATCCATTATAATTAACCGCATATTTTAATAGAAATAAATTTAAAAGAGTAGATAAATTTAAATCAAATTCACCTACTCTTTCATCTCAGCTCCTGAGGAGCTTTACCTAAGCTTTTGTATACTTTAACTTTTCATTATTTCGTTTAAACTATTCACTCTTTTACTTTTAACTTCCCAATTTTAAAAATTCCGAAGGAATTTCACATAAACTCTTTCACTTTTTCATTCCTTCACTATTTCATTTCTCCTAGGCTAGTGCTAAATCCTTCAAGTACACCCAACTTGATATTTCCTTTAACAATGCTTTATTATCTGTTATTTGACTAACTGTATAGGTGTCTTGCTTAACCCAATCTGGAATTGTTTCTCCAGTTGCATAGTTAGTTCCTGTAACTCTTACTTTAGATCCTACTACTATACCTGAAGTTGGATATACTTTAACTCCATTATTATTAAATACGCTATAACCAGGATTTGCATCTGCACAATCTTTTGCATTTTGTAAGTTACTAAATGCTCCTATTTGTGAAGCAGCATCTTCCCATGTCTTTCTAACTCTATATAATTCATTTGTTGGTGGATTCAAATTATCAATTTCAGCTTGAATCATATTTAAGAATCTTTGCCATCCCATATCTAAAGTTCTATGAGGACAATATTTCCCACTAAAGTCTTGATGCTTTCTAATTTGAGCTATACCCCATCCATATTGCTTCAATAGTGCTGCAACTTCTTTTGCTGCTCTTTTTTCAGCATTTATAAATCTAGTACCACCTGATTTTGAATAACAAATTTCAACAGATATATAATTTCTGTTTCCATCTCCTGTTGATCCATCTCCTGCATGCCAAGCATTACGATTAAATGGTATTCCTTGAATAGCCTCCACGTCATCTATTCCAATATGGAAAGATACGCTATTAGTATTTGATTGCATATAAGATATTTCATTTGATGCACTTGCATCATTTGCAGTGTTATGAATGCATATCCCCTTTGGTGTCATAGAATATGGGCACTTTATACTGTATTTGTCTGATGATATAAGTCTTTGTACTAAAGCCATTTTAAATCCTCTCCTCTTTAATTTAATTTTTTATTTTGAAGCTAGCTTCCTACATCTATTACATATGCACTTTCAAAAAATTTTTAAAGATTTTTAAAAATTTCTTTAAATTATTTTATAAATATTATTTAACTAAATGGAGATACTAAATAATGCTTTATACTCTATTATTAAAGGTTGTGATTTTATGGGAAAGATGAAAAATATTAAAGAACTAACAAATGTTCAAACTAAATCTTGCACAAGTCATGCAAAACCTTCTAAAGAACCTAATGATGGGTATTTTATTGAAAAAGACCCTAATGATAACTTTAGCGCTGAAGGCACAGTAAGATATGGTGAAGAACAAGATGTAGATGACTTATAAGACTTACTACTATATTACATCTTTCAAAGGGGCTCGAGTTACGTGAGCCCCTTTATAAAAATAAGAGATTAACTTTTTTAAGGCAATAAACTTACTTGAAATTGAATAAATTTTATATTAAATAGATTTCTGAGACTGCGCCTTTATGTTTCTTAAATGTGTATTTGTTTTATGCTATAATATAAATTAATTTTATAATTTTATTAGAAGAGGGGATATTTATGAGTATACAAGTTCAATATAATTGTTCAAATGTTAATTGGAATGATGTAATAGAAATATTAAAAACTGTTGGAATGTCTTATTGTGATAGCGAAATTCATAAAATATCTTTTGAAAACAGTCATACAGTTATATTTGTTTTTGATGATGATAAACTAATTGGATTTGGACGAGCCATTTCTGATGGTGTCAGACAAGCGGCAATTTATGATGTAGCAATAGATCCTGAATATCAAGGTAAAGGGATAGGAAGATTAATTTTAAATGGTATTAAAGAAAAACTTTCTGAGTGCAATTTTATTTTATATGCTGCTCCGGGAAAAGAGCAATTTTATGAGAAAATAGGTTTTGGAAAGCTAAAAACAGGCATGGGATTGTTTTCAGATATGACAAGAATGAAAGATAGAGGATTTATAAAATAATCTACATTTAAAGTACTTATAAACAATTTTCTATAATATTAAAAAAATAGACATCTCACAATTTTAAGTTAATGAGATGTCTATTATTTTTATATACTTAATTTGTTTCTTAACCAAATATATTTATAAATAATGTGATTACGGCAGAATTTATAAAATCAATAAATAGTCCCCCTACAATTGGAACTACCAAATAAGGTGTCGAGCTAAAGCCATACTTATTTGTAAGTGCATCCATGTTAGCTATTGCATTTGCTGTTGATCCCATACCAAATCCACATATCGCTGATGAAAAAACTGCTGCTTCATAATTTTTTCCCATAATTCTAAATACAATTATAAATGCAAAAATCCCCATAACAATTGTTTGTGAAACAAGCATAATAATCATAGGAAGTGCTAAGTCAAATAATTCCCATAATTTTAATCCCATCAATGCTAATGAAAGATAGAAGGAAAGACTAATTCCTCCTATAGTTTCTATTTCTTTATCTTCAATTTCAAATCCCTTAAAATCACTTATATTTTTAATAATAGCAGCTGAAATCATTGCTCCTATATATGATGGAAAAGTTAGCCCTAAACTTTGTATATAATTAGTTATAATAGACCCAATTCCCATAGCAATAAAGATCCACGAAGCTGCCTTCATAATCCTATTATAACTTAGAACAGCAGATTCATCATGATGAAAATCACTTAAAGGAATATCCTTATCATGATACTCTTTTGGAGTCTTAATATTATTTCTTTCTATTAATGACTTTGCAAGAAATCCGCCTAAAATACTTCCCATTATTAATCCAAAAGTTGCTGATGCAAAAGAAACCGTAGTAGCTCCCTTAACCCCCAATTCCTCTAATAGTGGTCCAAAAGATCCCGATGTACCATGTCCTCCTACTAACGGAATAGATGCTGTTGCTAATCCTAGTAATGGATTTAAATTGAATACTTTCGCTAATCCTACTCCTATTAAATCTTGAAAAACCACCAATAATATTGATAAAACTAAGAAAATTGCTACTTTTACTCCACCATTTTTTAACACTTTAACACTGGCTGTATATCCTATGCTAGTAAAAAATGCAGTCATAAAAACATTTTGAAGTGTAACATCTAATGTTATTGTTGCTATTTGTGTTACCTTTAATATTAATATTACTAATGCAAAAGTCATTCCACCAACTACAGCAGATGGTATGCAATACTTTTCTAATACTTTTATCTTTTTTCTTAAATATACTCCAAAGTAAAATACAGCTGTTGCTAAAGCCATTGTTTGAAAAATATCTAGTTTAAATTCCATGTATTCACTTCTCTCCTCTTTAGTTTATATTTTATAATATGTGAACTATTTTATTTTTTATTAAAATGTGCTTTTAAAATGTAAAATTACTATAAAATATTTCTTTTGTCAACTTATTATACTTTCCAAATTTAATTGTTAACATTTACTTTATAACTAACTTATTTAATTATCTAAGATAGCTTTTCTAAAAATAAACTAAGACTTATCTAACTTTTTAAAATCTCGCCGACCTAATGTTAAAGCTTTAAACATTTTTATCAGTAAAATCTAAATAATATTTTTTTGATTTATAATTTTTTAATATCTGCCTTTTATTAACAATACGATATTTTGCATTTTATAAATTTTTATAATAGCAATATATTTTTAATACACTACTATTATATTTTGTAACAATGGAAGGATTATCAACATATTATAGACTATGTGCATTATAGAGATATAATGTTCAAATATACTAATGATAAATGGAGATGAATCTGATATGACACGTGATTATTCAAATAATAATTATTATGATGATTCTTATGATGATGAAGATTATAAGGATAACGATAAGTACGGTAACGATTATTATAAGAAACATTGCAAAAAGCATGATGATGACCATTATGATATATGCGGCAAAAAGCATGATGAGGATAAAAAGTGCAAGAAGCACGATGACGACGATTATGATAGATGTTGCAAGAAACATGATTATGAAGATAAATGTTGCAAAAAGCATGATGAGGATAATGATAAGCGCTGCAAGAAATATTACGAAGATTACCTTGATAGATACTGCAAGAAACGTGACGATGACAAAAAATGCAAGAAGCATGATGACGATGATTATGATAAATTCTGCAAGAAGCGTGAAGAAGGAAATAAAAACTGGAGAAGACCTGATGACAAGTGTTGTAAAAAGAATGATAAAGATGACTATTGCGATAATTATTCATATGAAAAGCATTTTTACTGGTGTAGATCTGAATATGAAAACTCTAAAAAATACAAATAATATAATTACTAATTGAAATAATATCTATACCAATTAATTTAAAGATTTAGGAGTAACTTTTATTTAGTTACTCCTTTTTATAATACTTCATATAATTAAATATAAATCTTTAATTATAAAAAATAATTTATGTAAATAACTTACATGACTTTAATAAAAAGAAAGTAAAAAAGAACTACATTTTTATGTAACCCTTAAAAACTAAGTTATTTTTATCTTTCTTTAAGATAAGTAAATCCTTGAAATTATCAATTTTTATTTCTTCACCTAACTTTTTAGCTTTCAAAGCTTTAACAACTTCATAATATCGAGCTTTGTGGAAGAGAATTAGGGGGTATTGTACCGTGGAAAAGCATTTACGACACACATACTCAATCAACTTATTGTAGTTGGTACTATACTGTTGTTGATAATTTAAATTCTAGTTATCAAGATGAAATTTATATAGATGTTAAACAAGCTGGAAATTATTTGGTTATTTATCATAAAGGAGCTTATATTGAAACATACCATTCATACAACTTATTTGCAGAATATGCAAAAATACATAATTTAAAATTACATGATTATTCATACGAAGAAAGTTTAATAGATGAAGTCTCTGAAGCTAACCCTGACAATTACATTACGCAAATATCAATTATGTTTGAGAAAATATAGTTCTCCGTAACTTTCATTAAATCGTTTTATACAATAAAATATCATCAGTATTTTTCTCTTTTAATATATATGTTAGAATTACATTTATAAAATCAAAAAACATGTATTTTGTAAGTGTAGTACTTTGAATACATGTTTTTTGTAATCTTATTTATGAATTAAAACTTAATATACAATTTGAATTATAATTAAGATCAATAAAGAAACACCTTTCTGCTCATTAGTACTAGAATTTATTATGGCTCCACATAAAATAATAACTCAATAAATACAGCAAATAATATAAACGTAAAAAACAGGGATTTAAGTTCCAAAAGAACCTATCCCTATTTTTGACTTCTATTTTATTCGTTATTAATAGCTTACTTTAATTCTGGCCATAAACCTTTATTAGCTGCGTATAATTCATCTAATACCTTTTTACCAACAGTATAATTAGGTATAGTTTTATTAAGCATTACAGCTTCTAAAGCTGCTTGGTAAGATCCAGACAATGCTGCATCAACAGTCATTTTTTCATAGGCTTTTTGCATTTCCATCAAACCTTTTTGGAAAGTTGGTATTTCACCAATATTGATTGTTTCAGCTCCCATTGAACCAACATAAGCTGGAGTCTCAACAACTGCTTCTGGATCGAAATTAGAGATTGCGCCGTGATTCTTTTTATTAACTATAAATCTTTCCCTAGTATTATGAATAATCGCATAAGCAATATCAACTATATAATTACCGTGAACACCTGCATGTAGTGAAGAATCTTTAGCTGACCCAGCTGCAATCACTCGACGACATTCATCATAAATACGTTTTTCCCTACCTTGCATTACATAATCTCCACGAGTAAAGGAAACGTCATCATGTGCCACCATTTCATCTGGAGTCAAATAATATTGCAAGTAACAATTAGGGAAATACTCTGGGAAGCGTTTAAATAAACTGATCATTTGTTTATAAGTATCTACCCAATACTTATCTCCAACAGTTTCATCATTTGACATCAAAAGCGTATCGATTTTACCAGAAAGAACATCTTCACGTAATTGTGGCAACAAATCAAAACCATTTTCATCATAGACATTGCTCCACCAGCCAAAATGATTAAGTCCAAAATATTTAAATGTTAAATCGCGATGCTCTTTATTAAAGTACTTTGCAATCGCTCCTTCAATTGAAATCGGCATATCACAAATACATAAAACATTCGCATCTGGAAACTCACGATAAATTGCTTCTGATAAAATAGCCTCTGGATTTGTATAGTTTAAAATCCAAGCCTTAGGACAAATTTCTTTCACCTTTTTAACTATTTCTAAAACAGCTGGGATTACCCTCATAGCAAAGGAGAATCCACCTAACCCACAAGTTTCTTGACCAACAACACCATTGTTTAAACATATTTTTTCATCAATTGCTCTTTGTTTATTCAAACCTGGACGAATTTGCATAAATAAGAAATCAGCACCTTTTAAAGCTTCATCAATATTTGTTGTGTACGTAACGTTTACTTTAGAGCCTAATTCTTTATAATACATTTTCGTATATTGTCCAAGCAAAGAAACTCTTTCTTCATCAATATCATATAGAACTAAATCACTTAAGTTCAATTCTGTCGCGCGCTTTCTTAAAACTTCTAAAATACCAGGTGACTGAGTAGAACCGCCACCAACCATTACAAATTTATTACCCATTTCTGTCTTCCTCCAATTTTTCAAAAACTATTTCTTACTTTATGCATATTACTTTATGCATGTACTTTTTTTAGATACTCTATATATGCTTCAATTTTTTCACGTTCTTGCTCGACACCCATGCCAATGACGATTTGGATGTGTTTACCTTTATCAACAATTCCGGAAGCTTTGACCTTTTCTTTTAATATTTTAATGTTGACTTTATTTTCATCTTTGACATCAACACGTAATCTTGTGTAGCAATTAATGATGTTTTCAATATTGTCCGCACCACCTAAACCAGCAACGATATTTTGAATTTGTGGTTCAAATTCTAAATCAGATTTAGCTTCAATCAAATCAACTCCAATAGAATCAACGACTGGTTCACTTACCACCTCAGCCCTTTCACGGCCTAATGTTGGAATATTTAATTTCACAATCAATTTTTTAAACACAAAATACTCTAAAACAGCAGTTGCAATAAAGATTACTGGAATTAAATATTGATGACCCAAACGTGTTGGAAATGCAAAACTATTGATAATCATATTGATTCCTGTATCAAACTGGATATTAATCCCTACTAGGTTTGTAATGAACAAACTCAATCCATATACTACAGAATGCGCTAACCATAAAACTGGTGATAAGAACAAGAATAAAAATTCTAGTGGTTCAGTAACACCAGCCAAGAAAGCTGTAGTTACAGTTGGAATTAAAATCGTAGCAACCTTCTTCCTATTTTCCGGACGTGCCGTTTTCCAAAGCGCAAAGGCAATACCGATTGGTAAAGAAATTGAACCAAAGTTTGATAGATAACCTATAGATGGATGCATAGTTGTAATTTGACTTGCATTTCCTAGCTCGGCCAACCAGATATTGAACGCACCGTTATATGCTTGTCCAGCAATTTCTGCGGTACCACCAAGAGGAGTATAAAAAATTGGCATCCATAAAAAGTGGTGTAGACCTACCGGTAAAAGCAGACGATTTAAGAACCCATAGAAGAAAAAACCTACTGATCCTGCAGTTGTAGTTGTTTTTACCACTGCTTCAACTACTGAATTAACGATTGGCCAAACATAAGTTATCCCTATCGCAAATAGAATTGTTGCAAATACTATCAAAATGTAAACTGACTTTGTACCAGAATATGGTGACAAATATTTATGTAACTTAATATCACCGAATTTATTGACCATCCAACCTACGAACACACCTAAGGAAATTCCTAGAAAAACCCCCATATCAGTTACTTGAATACCAAAGACCATTCCTTGTCCAGTACCATAAAGTCCCTGTTCACCAGCAATAGCTAATCGATTCGTAATTGTTAACCAAGAATTATTTGCGTATAAAAAGATTAAATACGTAATAATACCTAAAATTGCGGCATCCGTTTTATATTTTGGTTTTGCTAATGCTGCAGCAATCCCTACACAAAATATGGCACTTAGCTGACCAATCATACCCCCTGATAAAATATTAAAGATAAAATCTCCAATATTTTTAGTTAAGTTTGGCATAAATTCCAGTTTCAAAATTGCACAAACTGATAAAATAATCCCAGTCACTGCCATAAACATTACTGGCTGAATGATTGCTTTTGAAAAAACACTAGCCGATTTAATAAACTTCTCTTTCATATATTTTCCCCTTTACTATTTTTAATTTAATTATTCAACTTTAAAAAAAGTTGTTACCCAAAAAATACTTATACATTTTTATAGCTACATGTCACAATTTGATTTTCTTCAAAAAGTTGCTTCATTTGTGAGTCACATAAGATTGATACTTCCTTCATTCGTTGAATATTGAATGAAGAATTGAAATACAGGATCTCATCTACATAAGCCGGATGAACCATCAGCTCCGTTATCTCATTATCAGCAACTTGGTCAAGCACTGTTTGAATTTCCTCGAAACATCTAGTTCGATTTTCTTTAAAAGGTATTGTTAAATCACGAATGGCTGAATGATTCATTAAATCTAGAAAACCCTTAATTTTCTTCTGATTAGGTAATTCTATATTTTCTTCTAACCCAAAGACATTTCTAAAACATAAATGATATTTCTCAGCTATTCTTTTCGTTACCTCCAAATTTTCAGGAAAAGAGTGCACATGATGATGACTATCCAAATGTGTCAACTGTAATCCGTGATCCATTAAATAATCAATTTGATGGGACCATTCCTGAAAAATTTCTTCATCACACATTTCGTTACGATGTTTTTTATATTCAGCTAAACTATAAAAATCTCCGTTTCCATCTATGAGTGACGTCCCTTTAGTTAAAGGTTTTCCACAAGTTAAAACAAGGTGACCGCCGACTCCAAGATCTGGATTTTCCTTAGCAAGCATAATAGCTTCATCACGTCCTGGCATGTTAGCCATTAAAGTTGTCGAGGTCAGAATCCCTTCTTTATAAGATTTTATGATTCCTAGATTGACTGCCGAAGAATAACCAAAATCATCGGCGTTGATAATTACTTTTTTCATAACTTCCCTCTTTCATTAAAGACGATTTGTTAAATTATATGAACCTTGCTCTTCTCAGCTCTAAGAAATACACTAAGTTTGACTAGAACTAATTATTCTCCCATAAAAGGAGAAAAGAACAATGAACAAAACAAATATTAAATGCTCTTGTTGTCACTCTAATAAACTATACAAGTTCGATTATTTTTGCAGTTAGATTCTCCATACACAAAGATAATGAGACTTATATAATTTTCAAAGAACGAGAAAGCCTAAGATTTATTAATCTATTTTTTATAACAGCTTAACAGATTTATTAAAGAAACTACTTTCATACAATTGTATTTGCTTTCTTTATAGTAGTAGTATAGTATATAGAAAGAGCGTACACAATGCTTATACAACAGCATGGTTACGGTTTCACTTTATGAATATACTTTCACAGGAGCGTGAGATTATGACTAAAATTTACCATTTAAATCGTTTATTTCCCAATAGCAACTTTCGCGATGGAGATGAGAAAATAATAGAAAACATTATCGAAGCAATTAAAAGCAAATCTGTCATCGATATTCGTAGTATTGCACAAATAAACTATACCTCCCAATCTTCAATCAGTCGATTATCAAAAAGAGCAGGTTTTAATAATTTCAAAGAATTCATTTTTTTCCTTTCAAATGAATTTTCACATAAATCGATAAATCAATTGGAAGCCTTACCCTTTGTGATGGTAAATCAAGACTGGGATCTTATAGATAGTTATTTTAATAATGCTTTTTCAAATAAAAAAATCTATTTATTTGGTGAAGGATTTTGTCAAACCCTAGTTAATTATACTTATCGTAAATTACTCTTGAAAAAAATTTATGCTATTGATTTAGAAGGTGTGGAAATTGGTTTGGTGTCAGATCAAACACCTTACACCTTAATTACATTTTCCCAATCAGGTGAAAACAAAAACGGATTGCTCAAAATGGAGGAATGTAAGAAGTATGGTGGTAAAGTTATTGCTTTGACAGCTACGGAAAACAGTAGCTACACCGTCAAAAGTGATCTTTCATTTATCGTAGAAAGTGGATCCACTAGTATAGATCATGAAAATCAGAATTTAAATTACTTTTTTGGTAACTGTTTAAATTTAATGGAATATCTCATTAATCGTTACACAAAAATACCAAAAGCATAAATCTTTTTGATTTATGCTTTTGGTATTTTCAAAATGCAAATAAAAATCAGGACCACCCGTAAAACGGGTGGTTTGCTCTACGCCTATAAGGCTCTGTTA